>Ga0102588_1000021_pt1 | contig 530172 bp, 445 predicted proteins | sample AraplaMF_Col_mMS_FD_76854 | JGI IMG/M metagenome (GOLD analysis project Ga0102588, IMG submission 76854) | Arabidopsis root microbial communities from the University of North Carolina, USA - plate scrape MF_Col_mMS (SPADES assembly) (version 2) | ecosystem: Host-associated > Plants > Roots >...
AACAGCTGCGCCAGCTCCACCTCCACGCCCAGGCGCGAACGCACCCGCGACGCCAGCTGCACCGCCAGCAGCGAATGCCCGCCCGCCTCGAAGAAGTTCGTCTGCCGCCCTACCCGCTCCAGTTGCAGCAGCTCGCACCAGATCGCCGCCACGCGCGCTTCCAGCTCCCCCTCGGGCGCCTCGTCCACCGCCACCCCGTACGCCCCCGCGTCCGGCGCCGGCAGCGCACGCCGGTCCAGCTTGCCGTTCGGCGTCAGCGGCAAGGCGTCCAGCACCACGCAGGCGGCTGGCACCATGTAGTCGGGCAGGCGCGCCGCGAGCCGCTCGCGCAGCGCGGCCACGTCCACCGGGGCGCCGCCGACCACATAGGCGACGAGGCGCTTGTCGCCGGGCACATCCTCGCGCACCAGCACCACCGCCTCGTCGATCCCCGGCTCGGCCGACAGGGCGGCTTCGATCTCGCCCAGCTCGATGCGGAAGCCGCGGATCTTGACCTGGTGGTCCAGCCGGCCCAGGTACTCCAGCGTGCCGTCGGGCAGGCGGCGCACCAGGTCGCCGCTGGCATAGAGGCGGCTGCCGGCCGGGCCGAACGGATGCGGCACGAAGCGCAGCGCCGTCAGGCCCGGCCGGCCCAGGTAGCCGCGCGCCAGGCCTTCGCCGGCGACGAAGAGTTCCCCGGGCACGCCCAGCGGTGCCAGTTCGCCCTGGGCGTCCAGCACGAAGGCCCCCAGGTCCGGCAAGGCCACGCCGATCGACGCCGGCGACGCGCATTCCGCCCGCAGCGTCTCCCAGGTCACGTGCACCGTCGTCTCGGTGATGCCGTACATGTTGACGAGACGCGGCCGGTCGTGCCCATGGCGCTCGAACCACGGCGCCAGGGCCCGCCGGTTCAGCGCCTCGCCGCCGAAGATCACCGTGCGCAGCGCAAGCGGCTGGTCCTGCGCCAGGTCGGCCGCCACCAGCTGCTGGAAGGCCGAGGGCGTCTGGTTCAGCACCGTGACGCCCTCGCGGCGCAGCAGCGCATGGAACCGTGACGGCGCCCGTGAGACCTCCTGCGGTACGACGACGAGGCGGCCACCATGCAGCAGCGCGCCCCAGATCTCCCACACCGAGAAGTCGAAGGCGCAGGAGTGGAACAGCGTCCACACGTCATCGGCGCCGAAATGGAAGCCGGGCTGCGCGACCTCGAACAGGCGCAGCACGTTGCGGTGCGGCAGCAGCGCGCCCTTGGGGCGGCCCGTCGAGCCGGACGTGTAGATGACGTAGGCCAGGTGGTCGGGGCCGGCCAGCGGCTCCGGGTTCGCTTCGTCGGACCCGTCGCCGGGGACCCCGCCCTCGTCGAGCAGCACCAGCGGCAGGTCGGTGGCCGGCAACACGTCGCGCAGCGCCGATTGCGTGACCAGCGCCGACGGCTTCGCATCGTCCAGCATGAAGGCCAGGCGCTCGCCCGGGTACGCCGGATCGAGCGGCACGTAGGCACCGCCGGCCTTCAGGATGCCGAGCAGGCCCACGACCAGGTCCGGCGAGCGTTCGCAGCACAGGCCGACCAGCACGTCCGGCCCGACGCCGAGGCCGCGCAGCCGGTGGGCGATGCGGTTGGCGCGGACGTTCAGCTCGGCATAGGTGAGCCGCGCGCCCTCGCAGCTCACGGCGATGGCCTCGGGGCGGGTCGCCGCCTGCCGCTCGAACAACGCGTGCAGGGTCCGCGCCGGCAAGGGGCAGGACGCGCTCGGGCTGGACAGCCGGACGAGCTGCCGCCGTTCGCTTTCGGCCAGCATGGGAAGCCGGCCCACCGGGACCTCGGGCGAGCGGCCGGCCGCCTCGACGAGCACCCCCAGGTGGCCTGCCAGGCGCTCGATGGTCGAGGCGTCGAAGAGGTCGGTGTCGTATTCGAAGCTGGCCTGCAACCCGTGCTCGGCCTCCGTCAGGTTCAGCGTCAGGTCGAACTTGGCGAAACCGCCGTGAAGCGGCAGGTCTTGCAGCTCGAGTTCCGGCAGCCGCAGGGCCCCGGCGGGCGCGTTGTGCAGCACCAGCGCCACCTGGAACAGCGGCGAATGGCTGAGGTGCCGCTCCGGCTTCAGCGCGTCGACCAGTTGCTCGAACGGCAGGTCCTGGTGGGCATGCGCCGCCAGCAGCGTCGATCTGGCCTGCCGCAGCAGGTCGACGAACGGTGCATCGGGATCGACCTGGCCGCGCAACACCAGCGTATTGGCGAAGCAGCCGACGACCGGCTCGAACTCCGGCCGCGTGCGGTTGGCGATCGGCGTGCCGATGCAGATGTCGGCCTGCCGTGCATGGCGCGAGAGCAGCAGCTGGAACACGGCCGTCATCGCCATGAACAGCGTGGCCTGCACGGCCTGGGCCCGGCCTCGAAGGGCCGCGACGGCCTCGGCCGGGATGTTGAAGGCGTGCAGCGCGCCGCGGTGGCGCTGCACCGCAGGACGCGGCCGGTCGGTGGGCAGCTCCAGCAGGGTCGGGGCGCCGGCGAGCTGGCCGCGCCAGTGGTCAAGCTGCGCTTGCTGGCGGGCGCCTTCCAGGTGGCTGCGCTGCCAGGCCGCGCAGTCGGCGTACTGGACCGGCAGCGGCGGCAACGGATCGCCCGCGTACAGCGCCGCGAGGTCGCGCTGCATCACGCCGATCGACCAACCGTCGCAGACGATGTGGTGCACCGTCAGCAGCAGCACGTGTTCGTCGTCGCGCAGGCGCAGCAGATGGGCCCGCAGCAAGGGGCCGTGCGCGAGGTCGAAAGACCGGCGGCTTTCGTCTTCGGCGATGCGGCGCACGGCGGCATCGCGATCGGCCTCGCCGCCGACATCGGTGTGCTGCAGCGGCAGCGTACCGGTCGCGGCGATCTGCTGGGCCTGGCCTGGGAAGGTGGTGCGCAGCGCCTCGTGGCGCGTGACCAGACCGTCGAGCGCGCGCTGCAGCGCGGCCGCGTCGAGCCGTCCGCGCAGGCGCACGCCGCCGGCCATGTTGTAGTGGGCGGTCCCGGCGTCGAACTGGTCCAGGAACCACAGCCGCTGCTGCGCGAACGAGAGCGGCAGCGGCTGGCTGCGGTCCACCCGCAGGATCGGCGCCTCGGCGCCGACGCGGGCGGACGCGTCGGCCTGGGCAGCCATCTGCGCGAGGGTCGGGGCCTCCAGCAGGCTGCGCAGCGGGATCTCGACGCCGAGTTCGCTGCGCAGGCGTGCGACCAGCTGCGTGGCATTCAGCGAATGCCCGCCGAGCGCAAAGAAGTTGTCGTGCAGCCCGACCTGGGAGACGCCGAGCAGCTCGGCCCACAGCGACGCCAGCAGCCGTTCGGCGGGCGTGCCCGGCGCGATGAACTCGGTTTCCGAAGCGAGGGCCTCGGGGGCCGGCAGGGCCTGGCGGTCGATCTTGCCGTTGGGCGTCAGCGGCAGCGCGGGCAGCCACACCGTCTGCGCCGGCAGCATGTAGTCCGGCAGCGTGCGCGCCAGTTGCGCGCGCAGCGCCTCGGCGCTCGGCGTGAGAGCGTCCTCGGCCACCGCATAGGCCACCAGCCGCCGGCCCGAGGACGCATCCTCGCGCAGCACCACCACCGCGTCGCGCACTTCCGGCAACCCGCGCAGCGCCACCTCGATCTCGCCCAGCTCGATGCGGAAGCCCCGCAGCTTGACCTGCTGGTCCCGCCGGCCCAGGTACTCCAGCGTGCCGTCGACCTGCCAGCGCGCCAGGTCGCCCGTGCGGTACATGCGCGCCCCAGCCGCGCCATGCGGGTTGGGCACGAAGCGCTCGGCCGTGAGCGCCGGACGGCCGTGGTAGCCGCGCGCGACACCGTCGCCCGCGATGTACAGCTCGCCGGCCACGCCGACCGGCACCGGCTCGCCCCGGGCGTCCAGCACGTAGACCTGCGTGTTGGCGATCGGGCGGCCGATGTCGATGCGCAGCCCCTGCCCGTCCTGCCGCACCCGCGACAGCGTCGACCACACCGTCGTCTCCGTCGGGCCGTACAGGTTCACCAGCGCGCCCGGCTCGTGCAGCAACTGCGCCGCCAGGTCCGGCGCCAGCGCCTCGCCGCCGCACAGCAGCACGAAGCCCGCCGGCGGCGTCCAGCCGTGCTCGACCAGCATGCGCCAGGTCGACGGCGTCGCCTGCATCAGGGTCGCCCCGTGCTGCACCAGCGCCTGCGACAGCAGCGCCGGGTCACCGGTCACCTCGCGCGGCAGCAGCACCACGCTCGCGCCGTTCAGCAGCGGCAGGTACAGCTCCAGCACCGCGATGTCGAACGACAGCGTCGTCACGCCCAGCAGCCGGTCTTGCGGTGCCAGCGTCAGCTCGCGCTGCATCGCCGCCAGGAAGTTCATCACCCCGCCCTGCGTCACCTGCACGCCCTTCGGACGCCCGGTCGAGCCCGAGGTGTACAGCACGTAGGCCAGGTGGCCGGCATGGCCCCTGGCCGGCAGGTTGCCTGCTTCGGCCTCGGGCCAGGTCGCCAGGTCCAGCACCTGCGTCTGCGGGCCAGCCTGCAGCAGGCCATCGCGCGTCAGCAGCACCGCCGGCCGCGCGTCCTCCATCATCAGCGCCAGCCGCTCCGGCGGGAACGCCGGGTCCAGCGGCAGGTACGCGCCCCCGGTCTTCAGCACCGCCAGCAGGGCCGCCAACAGCTCCGGCCCGCGCGGCAGGCACACGCCCACGATCACCTCGGGGCCCACGCCCATCCCATTCAAGCGATGCGCCAGCGCGTTCGCCCGTGCATTGAGCACCTCATACGTCCACGCCCCGCCCTCGCCCACCACCGCCACCGCCCGCGGCGTGCGCGACACCTGCGCCTCGAACGCCTGCGCCAGCCCCTGCGGCGACACCTCCGCCGCCGTCTCGTTCCATTGCACGAGGACCTGTGCGCGCTCCGCATCGTCCATCCACGGCAACTCGTCGATGGCACGGCCCGGCTGCTCCGCCACGGCGTCCAGCAGGCGCAGGAATCGCGTCTTCAGCAGCAGGGCCTCGTCGGGGCCTACGGCGGCGAGGTTGTGGTTGAAGGCCATCCGCACGTCGCTGTCGCGGTGGTAGTCGCCGATGAAGACGTGGAGCGGGTTCTGCTCGTGGCCGTTGTCCGTCGTCATCATCCGCGCGCGGGCGTCGCCGAAGCAGACGTCGCCCGCGAACTCGCGGAACGACAAGGTCACGTCGAACAGCTGGCGACGCCCCGCCTGCGCGAGCTTCAGCTGGCGGTTGAGCTCTGCCAGCGGAAAGCGCTGATGGCGGTAGGCGGCGCGCAACTCGGCGGCGACGGACTCCGTCAAGGCCACGAACGACTGCGTGCGATCCACCGCGAAGCGCACCGGCGCGGTCGACGCGAACATGCCCACCGTGCGCTTGGCCACGGGCGTGCTGCGGTTGTGGACCGGGATGCCGATGACCAGTTCGTCCACGTCGGCCTGGCGCGCCAGGCAGGCCGCCACGGCCGCGATCATCAGGTGCGCCATGCTCAGCCGGTTCTGCGCGGCGACGGCCTCGAGCCGGGTGTAGAGCGAACGCGCGAGCGGGAACACCTGCTGGCCGCTGCGCCCGTCGTGCGCAGCCCGGCGATGCGCGAACAGCGCCGGCGCCGGCGTGGCGTGGCGCGCGAGCCAGTAGTCCCGGTCGCGCTCGAAACGCGGCGACGCGGGGTAGTCGGCATCCTGCCGCACCGCCTCGAGGTACGACGGGCCGGGCTCGGTCGGGCTGTCGTCGCCCGACAGCAGGCGGTTGTACGCCTGGGCCACCTGGCCCGCGATCAGCTCGATGCTCCAGCCGTCGATCACCAGGTGGTGGTAGCGGTGCAGCCACAGGTGCTCGGTGGCGCTGACGTGCAGCAGCTGCATTTCCCACAGCAGGCCGCCCTCCAGGTCGAAGGGCCGCATGAAGGCCGTGCGCAGGTGCGCTTCGGCCCGCGCGGCGGCATCGTCATGGCCCGAGAAATCCGCCACCGTGAACGGCAGCCCGCGGCCCGGGGACAGGCGCTGCCGCGCCGGCTCGCCGGGCGCCGCCGCCGGCACCATCACGAGCTGCAAGGCTTCGTGCGCCTGCGCGACCTGGGCGATCGCACGCGCCATCAGGGCATCGTCGATCGCGCCGAGGATGCGCGCGGCCATGCCGAGGTTGTAGAGCGGCAGGCCCGCATGCCACTGCTGGTCCAGCCAGACCATCTGCTGCGGCAGGGACAGCGGGTGAGCGCCGTCTTGCGTCGTCCGAACGACCCGTTCTTCCACGCCAAGGTCCGAGCTCAGAGGCGGGTCCGCCGGGTCACGACTTGGCCTGCGCTTCCATCTGCTTGCGCAGGCTCAGCGGGCGCATGTCGACCCAGGTCTCGTTGATGTAGGCCAGGCATTCGGCCTTGGTCCCCACCTTGCCGGCTTCGCGCCAGCCTTCGGGGATCTGCTTGTAGTCGGGCCAGATCGAGTACTGCTCTTCGAAGTTCACCACGACACGGTAGACGGCATTTTCATCATCGTTCATCGATCGACTCCAACGAAGTTCAAACAGGGGTCCGGGCACGAGAGCCCCGCGCGCCGGCGACCCAAAAATTGCAACTTCCATGCCAGTGACTCCAGCCCTCTCGACGGACCCCGCGAGGCCCGTCGAACCCAGGCGCCATGCGGCTCTCCGCCTGGTTTCCCGCCGCTCGCCACGCCGGGCGCCGCACGCTTTCCCGCGCATCCGGCGCCGGCGGCGCGCGGATTTCCGGTCGGCTGAAAGCGCTATTAAGAAAGCGCTATCAAGAAAGCGCTGTCAGGGCCGCTCGTTGCGGATGACCTGCTCTTCGAGGTTCCCGGCCCAGCGGAGCAGCCCGAGCGAGGGCGGGAAACGGCTGCGCATGAAGACCTTCTGCGCCGCGAACCCCACCGCCGCCCGCACCGCCACCGGGGACAGGTGCGTGAAATCCGGTCGCCACCAGAAATTGAGGTTGGCGTTGAACGCGCCGGCGTGCAGGAAGGAGTGGAACCAGTACGCGGGGACGAACAGCATGTCGCCGGCATTCAGCTGTCCTTCGTGGCACTCCGCCTCGCTGAACTTGGGAAAGCGTGCGTGGTCGACGGCCTCGAGGTCGACCTGGGAGAAGTTGTACGGATCCAGCTTGGTGTAGTAGTAGGGGTACAGCGACTCCATCTGGTCCGGCGAGAACATCTCGACCTGCTTCTGCCCCGTGACCTGGGCGTTCAGGTTGTGGCAGCCGTTGGTGTCGTAGTGCAGGCGCGAATGCACGCCCTTGCCGCTGAGCCAGAGGCCGGAGGTCTCGAGGCGCTCCTCGCGGAAGAAGCGCGGCACGCTGAAGTCTTCGCGCAGGGCCGTCAGCTGCGGCGACCAGGTGCCGCGGTCGAACATCATCAGGTCGTCGCCGGGCAGGAAGTAGCGCGAGGCCTCGGGCGACGAGGTGATGATCCTGAGGTACTCGCCCAGGCTGCCTGTCTGCGGCGGCGCCGCCTTCTTCGTGCGCGAGCGCAAGGCTTCGAGCACCCGACCCAGCAGCGTGCCGCGCCTCGCGTCGAACTGCCGCAGGTCGGGGTGGATGTGGCTGGGCGCCTGCTTGTAGACGACCGGCATCTCGCCCAGCAGGCGGCTGAAGTAGTCGGGCGACCACTCGCGCACGGCCTTCCAGTCGGCGATGGCGCCTTCCACGATGACCGGTTGCGCCTGGATGGCGAACTGCTCGAACTCCTTCGGCGAAGGGTTCTGGATCCTCGGAATCTGGCGGCGCTTCGTCATGGCCGGCCCGCGTCTTCAAGGTGGTCGTTCACAGCATCCCCTCATGGTGGAAAGAGCCATCGCAACATCTGCGGATCGGCCGGTGCAATGCACGGGCCATGCCAGCCGGCCGCGCGGCGTGCGGGCCCGCCGCCCCAAGGAAGAAAGCGCATTCAGGCGAGCGCGCATCGACCGGATTCCGGTCGGGGCCGGCAGCGCTCCGGACGGGAATCCGACACGCTGCGCGCCGGCCGCGGCGGCGTCTCTTCCTGCGTGCACGGGCTGCGCGCGCCGCGGCCGCCGAGCTGCCGGCGCATGGCATGTCCCTTGCGAATCAAGCGCCCGACGCCAACGTCACGGACGACCCGCCCCGCGGGCCGATGCCTTCAATGCCAACGTGGAGAACCGATCCCATGAACGTCGTTGCCCCGGTCCCGAAGCCCTCGCTCGTCAGCAGCTTCAACGAATGGGATCCGTTGGAGGAAGTGATCGTCGGCCGCATGGAAGGCGCGGCCGTCCCGGCCTGGGACCTGGCCCTGGATGCCACGATGCCGACCGAGCAGAAAGCCTACTTCGAGCAGAACGCCGGCAAGCCGTGGCGCGCGGACTACCTCGCGGCCGCCATCGCCGAGCTGGACGCCTTCGCAGCCCTGCTGACGCGCATGGGCATCACGGTGACGCGGCCGGACCCGGTGCCCAAGGACATCCCCTACGCAACGCCCGCCTGGAAGTCCCCCGGCGGCCTGTACAACGCGATGCCGCGCGACTGCCTGCTGGTGGTGGGCGACCTGATGATCGAGGCGCCGATGGCCTGGCGCTCGCGCTTCCACGAGACCGACGCCTTCCGCCCGCTGCTCAAGCACTACTTCCGCAGCGGCGCGCGCTGGATCGCCGCGCCCCGGCCCCAGCTGCTGGACGAGACCTACAACCCCGACTACGACCGCGAGAACCCGTTCGAGTCGGGGCGCTTCGCGGTGACGGAGTTCGAGCCGACCTTCGACGCCGCCGACTTCATGCGCTGCGGGCGCGACATCTACGTGCAGAAGAGCCACGTCACCAACGACTTCGGCATCGACTGGGTCGCGCAGCAGCTGGGCGGCGAGTACGCGGTGCACCGCGTCGACATGTGCGACTCGGCCCCGATGCACATCGACGCCTCGCTGATGCCCCTGGCCCCGGGCAAGCTGCTGATCAACGAGGGCCGCGTGAAAACGGTTCCGGCGCAGTTCAGGAACTGGGAGGTGCGTGTCGCGCCGGCCCCCATCCTGGACCCGGGCCACACGCTCTACATGTCGAGCGCCTGGCTGAGCATGAACGTGCTGATGCTCGACCCGAAGACGGTGGTGGTCGAGAAGCACGAGACGGTGATGCAGGAGTTCTTCGACCAATGGGGCTTCGAGGTGATCCCGGTGGACTTCCACAACGTGATCCGCTTCGGCGGCGCCTTCCACTGCGTCACCTGCGACGTGCGGCGCGCCGGCTCCCTGCAGAGCTACGTCTGACGAAAGCCGGCCGCGGCGCCCTCAGGTCGACAGGCCGTACTTGCGGATCTTGTCGGTGAGCGTGGTCTTCGCGATGCGCAGCGCCCGCGCGCTGCTGGCGATGTTGCCGCGCTGGCGCTGCAGCTCGGACGAGATGATGTTGCGCTCGAAGCGCTCCACCGTCTCGACCAGCGAGTCGGCCTCGTCGTCCTGGGCCGGCTGCGGCGGAGGACCCAGCACGTCCTTGTGCACCCCCAGCACCAGGCAGTCGGCCACGTTGCGCAGCTCGCGCACGTTGCCCGGCCAGGAGTGCGCCATGAGCCGGTGCATCTGCTCGTACGACGGGGTGGGCAGCGGACGCCCGAAGCGGCTCGCCGCCGACAGCATGAAATGCTCGAGCAGCAGCGGGATGTCCTCGCGCCGGTCGCGCAGCGGCGGCAGGTCGAGCGAGACGACGTTGAGGCGGTAGTACAGGTCGGCGCGGAAGCTGCCCGCCTGCGAGCGCTCGAGCAGGTCGTCCTTGGTGGCCGCGATCACCCGCACGTTCACTTCCACCGTGCCGTTGGAGCCCAGGCGCTGGATGCTGCGCTCCTGCAGCACGCGCAGCAGCTTGATCTGCATGCTGATGGGCATGCTCTCGACCTCGTCGAGGAACAGCGTGCCGCCATTGGCATGCTCGATCTTGCCGATGCGGCGCTTCTGCGCGCCGGTGAAGGCCCCCTGCTCGTGGCCGAACAGCTCGCTGTCGAGCAGCGTGTCCTGCATGCCGCCGCAGTTGAGCGCGACGAACGGCGCCGACTTGCGCGGAGAAAAATCATGCAGCGCCTGCGCCACCAGTTCCTTGCCGGTGCCGGTCTCGCCGCGCACCAGCACGTCGACCGGCGAGTCGGCCAGCTCCATCACCGACTGCCGCAGCCGCTCCATCTGCGGCGAACGGCCCACCAGCTTGCCCGAGATGCCCTCGCGCATCGACAGCGTGAGCCGCAGCGACGCCACCTCCAGCGTGAGGCGGCGCTTCTCCAGCGCCCGCTTCACCACCTCGACCAGGGACTCGGGCGAGAACGGCTTCTGGATGAAGTCATACGCACCGCTGCGCATGGCCTCGACCGCCAGCGTCACGTCGCCATGCCCGGTGATCATGATCACCGGGAGGTCGGCATCGATTTCATGACAGCGGCGAACGAGCGACATGCCATCGGCCGTGGGCAGCCGCATGTCGGTCACCACCACGCCGGCGTAGCCGGGGCGGATCAGCCGCAGGGCCTCCTCGGCCGAATTCGCCGTGCCCGGCTTCAGGCCGGCCAGGCGCAGGGCCTGCACGCAACCCAGTTGCACGTCGGGGTCGTCCTCGACGACGAGGACAGTCAGGTCTCGGTTCATGATGGATTCACGGAAAATTCGAGGAGGGCCGGAGGTGCCGTGGCCCCCTCCGGCGCGGCCGGCAGGAACACGCTGAAGCGCGCCCCGCCTTCTGAACGGTTGTGGGCCTCGATGGCGCCCTGGAATTCGCGGACGATCTCGCGCGAGATGGCCAGCCCCAGCCCCAGGCCGGCGCCGGTGCTCTTGGTGGTGAAGAAGGGCTCGAACAGCTGGCCCCGCACCGTCTCGGGCAGGCCTCCGCCGGTGTCGAGCACGTCGATGCGGATCCAGCCGTGCTCGCTGCAGGGCTGGCCGGGCCCGCCCGGCTCGCCGTCCGGGCCGTCGGCCGGCGCGTAGCTGTCCAGCGCGTGGGTCTCCAGGGTCAGCACCCGCGATGCGGCCTGCCCCATCGAATCGATGGCGTTGCCGACCAGGTTGATCAACACCTGCTCGAGCCGGTTCGGGTCGCACCAGGCGATCGCCTGGCCGCGCACGCACCGGTTGATCACCTGGACATGCTCGTTGCGCACGCGCATCTCGTACAGGAACAGCGCATTGCCCACCACGTGCGCCACGTCGCAGGCGGACAGCAGCGGCACCGACTTGCGCGCGAAGGCCTTCAGCGGCTGGACGATGCGCCCCATCTGGTCGGCCAGGCGCGCCACCCGCAGCAGGTTGTCGAGCACCTCGTCGGGCTCGGACCGCTTCAGGAACTCGATCGCATTGCCCGACAGCGTGCGGATCGCGCCCAGCGGCTGCATCAGCTCGTGCGTGATGCTGGTGGCGAGCTTGCCGAGCACCGTCATCTTGGCCGCATGCAGCAGCTCGTTCTGCGCGGTGCGCAGCCGCTGCTCGGCCTCCTCGCGCTCCTTCATCTCCATGCGCAGCCGGTCATTCACCTCGGTAAGGTCGCGCATGCGCTCGACCACCTTCTGCTCCAGCTCGACGTTCACCTTCTCGAGGATGCGCCGCGCCTCGAGCTTCTGGCGCGAGATGCGGCGGCGCTGCGCGACATAGAGCGCCAGCAGCATGCAGAAGCCGGTGGCCACCGCGAACATCATGGCCCAGGCGAGCGCCTGGCGCCGCACGCCGCGCATGTCGGAGAAGGTGACCAGGCGCCAGTCCATGCCGTCCAGCACGCGCGACAGCACCAGCGTCACCGCCGAGCTGCTGCGGTCGGCGGGCGGTGCGCCATCGGGCAGCCGGCCGTCGAACACCTGGCCGTCCTCCGGCGCGGACAGGTCCACCGGCAGGCCGAAGCGCCGGATGGGCATGTTGTTGTACATGCGGTTGAGCTGCAGGTCGACGCGCGTCTCGAGCGGCAGCTCGGTCAGCGCCGTGTAGCGCCACTGCGGCTGCGAGGACATGATGACCACCTGGTTCGAGTCGACCAGCATGGCGGGGCCGCCCAGCATCTCCCAGATGCGGTCGATCGGCTCCAGGCTGATCTGGATCGCGGTCACGCCCACCACCCGGGCACCGTCGCGGATCGGGTGCGAGACGAAGTAGCCCGGCTGGTTGCCCTTCACGCCGATGGCGAAATGCCGGCCCACGCGGCCCGACAGGGCATCCAGGAAATACGGCCGGAACGACATGTCCTCGCCGATCGCACTGTCGCCTTCGCGGCCGTTGTTGGACGACGCGAGAACGATGCCACGCTCGTCCAGCACGAACACCGCGATGCTGGCGATGTGCGCATTCAGGCGCCGCAGGTAGGTGTTGACGCTGCGCACCCACGACGGGTTGTGCGGATCGCGCAGCAGCCCCAGCACGTCCTCGTTGAGCTGCACCGTCGCGGGCATGTGGTCCAGCCGCTTGACGATGCCGACGACCGACGAGGCGAACAGGTCGAGCCGGTGGTTGGACTCGGCCCGCATCGCCCCGATGCCCCATTGCTGGCCGAGCACGTAGCCGATGCGGGCGGTGGCCAGCAGGAGCAGCAGGGCCAGCACACCGAGCAGCAGCCGGCGGCGCGACCTGCGAGGCTGGAGGGACAGCGTCGACAGGTGCCAGGGGGCGCTCCACGATGCGCTCATGTCAATCGTTCGGCCGATCGTTGGGTTGCTTGTACAACTGCAGCAAGGCCGCAGACGGAGGCCAATTCAGGTTCAGGCCCTTGGGCGGGATCGGCTGCTGGAACCACTTCTCGTAGATCTTCATCGCCTCGCCGGACGTCATCAGACGCTCCAGTGCGCGGTCGACCATGGCTTTCAGCAGCGTGTCCTCGCGCCGCATCATGCAGCCATACACCTCGGAAGACATCGGTGTTCCTACGACTGTCCAGTCCTCGGGCCGCTGTGCTTTGGCACGCTCGCCGAACAAAAGCGCGTCATCGATCACGAACGCATCGACATCGCGCGACTCCAGGCGCTGGAAGGCGTCGCTGTGGTCCTTGGCCAGCACGATGGTGATGCGCCCGCCCTGGCGCTCGTTGAAGGTGCGCAGCAGGCGCTCGGAAGTGGTGGCGGCGGTCACCACCACCTTGCGCCCGGGCAGGTCGCCGAAGTCCTTGATGCCCGAATCGACGGCCGTCATCATGCGCACGCTGATGACGAAGATCGAGTTCGAGAACGCCACCTGCTGCGCCCGCGCGCGGTTGTGCGTGGTGGAGCCGCACTCGAGGTCGACCGCGCCGTTCTGCACCAGCGAGATCCGGTTCTGCGAGGTGACCGGCACCAGGCGGATGGTCACCGCCGGCAGCTTCAACTCGGACTTGATGCTGTCGACGACGCGCAGCATCAGGTCGTGCGAATAGCCGATCACCTGCTTGCGGCTGTCGTAGTACGAGAACGGCACCGAGGATTCGCGGTGCCCCAGGCTGATGGTGCCGGTGCCGGCGATGCGGTTCACCGTGTCCAGCGACTGGGCCTGCCCGGCCGGCGCCGCGACCCACCATGCGCATGCCACGGCCAGGGGCAGCCGCCTCCCGAGCGCATCCAGCCAAGACGAAAGTGTCATTGCAACGTCCTCATCAGACTCGAAGCTCAGCAGACGCCGCTCCGCTCGGAGGCGGATCGCGCGGCGCCATCGACGGAGTGAAGCACGTTGCATACCAGTGGCCTGCCCCGCTCGCGCAGGAAGTCACGCGAGCTGCCCGGCATTTGCGACGCCTCGCCGGCGCCGCGGGCCAGTCCGCGCGGCCGGACGGCATTCCGACCCCGATCCGCAGCCCGCGTCGGAAAACCGTGCGGCATCCGAGGTGATCCAACCCCCGGGACGCAGCTATCTGGCAAGGCGCCGGGCAGCTGCCGGCCGGGCTACGACGCCCCGCCGGACTCCTCGATCCATCGCTCCCGCGATGCCCTCAGGTGGCCGAACATCGCGGCCGCGGCCTCCTGGGGGTCGTGCGCCTCCAGCGCCCGGTAGATCGCCTCGTGCTCCAGCAGCGCAGCCTCCCAGGTCCGCGCACTCTCCGCGCGACGGCTCATGTGCGACGGAAGCGGCCCATGCCGCCCGTCGAACAGTTCGCCCACCAGGCGCGCAAGGAGGGTGTTGCCGGTCAGGTCGGCAATCGCCACGTGGAAACGCCGATCGGCCTCCACCGGCGGGTGGCCCCGGCTGACGTCCTGCCGCATCGCGTCCACGCAGGCCTTCACGCGATCCAGGCCCTGCCGGGTGGCGCGCGCGGCCGCCAGCGTGATGACGGCGCCTTCGAGCACCGAGCGCGCCTGCATCAGCTCGCTCGGGCTCTCGCCCAGCGCCATCGCCTCGTGGCCCTCGGCGGCCTGCACCGCGCAGACGTAGACCCCCGAACTCATCCGGACCTCGACCCAGCCCTCGATCTCGAGCGCGATCAGCGCCTCGCGCAGCGAAGGCCGCGACACGCCGAGCCGCAGCGCCAGCTCGCGCTCGGGCGGCAGGCGCGTCCCCGGAGGGAAGCCGCCTTGCTTGATCGAGGCGCGGATCTGGTCCGCGGCTTGTTGGTAGAGCCGGCGCGAATCGGCCGGCTTGGCGGTGGTCGACATGGGATCCCTCGAGCGACGCGATGAATTGGTCAGGCCAGCGTCATGGCGTGCAGCTTACACCTGCCTTCGGTCCACCCTCAACGCTCTGTCGGTGGCCCGTCGCGGGTTTGTACCGGTAAGGCCGGTTTGACATGCATGCGATAGTGGCCTGACCAAATTGGCCTGACCAATCCACCTCCTTCGTGCCGAACGACCCCATGCGCCCCGCCGATCGCCCCGCCCCGGTTCCGCCGCTCCTGCAGCTGGCAGGCATCCGCAAGGCCTTTGCGGGCGTGACGGCGCTCGAGCAGGTCGACTTCGAGCTGCAGGCCGGGGAGGTGCATGCGGTGTGCGGCGAAAACGGCGCCGGCAAGTCGACGCTGATGAAGGTGACGAGCGGCGTCTACCCGCCCGACGCCGGCACCATCCGCATGCGGGGCGAGCCGCTGCGCTTCGGCTCGACGCAGGCGGCCGAGGCGCACGGCATCGTGATGATCCACCAGGAGCTGAACCTGGTCCCGCACCTGACGGTGGCGGAGAACATCTTCCTGGCGCGCGAGCCCCAACGCGGCTGGTTCATCGACCGCCGGAAGCTGCACGCCGATGCGCAGCGCTGCCTCGACCGCCTCGGCGTGGCCATCCGTCCCGGCGACGTGGTCCGCACGCTGTCGGTGGCGCAGCAGCAGATGGTGGAAATCGCCAAGGCGCTGTCGATGGACGCCCAGGTGCTGATCATGGACGAGCCGACGTCCTCGCTCACCGAGTCGGAGACGGCGCAGCTCTTCAAGGTGGTCCACGAGCTCAAGCGCGCCGGGGTGGGCATCGTCTACATCTCGCACCGGCTCGACGAGATGGCGCAGATCGTCGACCGCGTGACCGTGCTGCGCGACGGGCGGCAGGTCAGCACCGGCGCGTTCGCCGACACCCCCATCGACGAGATCGTCGCCCGGATGGTCGGCCGCCCGCTGGAAGACAAGTTCCCGCCGCGCCACCGGGTGCCGACCGGCGACACCGTGCTCGAAGTGCGCGAGCTGCGCCGCGAGCGCGTGTCCGCGCCGGTCAGCTTCGACCTGAAGCGCGGCGAGATCCTTGGTTTCGCGGGGCTGATGGGCGCCGGGCGGACCGAGGCGGCGCGCGCCATCTTCGGCGCCGACCCGCGGCACGGCGGCGAGATCCGGCTGCACGGCCGGGCCATCGACATCGCCTCGCCGATCGACGCCATCCGCCACGGCATCGCCTACGTCTCCGAGGACCGCAAGGCCCACGGGCTGGCCGTCAAGATGACGGTGGCCGAGAACATCACGATGGCGAACCTGCGCGCCGTGTGCCGGCGCGGCGGCTTCATCCGCTTCGGCGCCGAGCTCGAGGCGGCCCGGCACTACATCGAGGCGCTGGGCATCCGCACGCCCGGCCCGCACCAGGTGGCGCGGCTGCTGTCCGGCGGCAACCAGCAGAAGGTGGTGATCGGCAAGTGGCTGTTCCGCGATGCGCGCGTGATCATCTTCGACGAGCCGACGCGCGGCATCGACGTCGGCGCCAAGTACGCCATCTACGAGCTGATGGACCGGCTGGCCGCCGACGGCATCGGCGTCATCCTCATCAGCTCGGAGCTGCCCGAGATCCTCGGCCTGACCGACCGCGTGGCGGTGTTCCACGAAGGCCGGCTGGCCCGGGTGCTCGACACGCACGCCACCAGCCAGGAAGAAATCATGCACCACGCCTCCGGGCGCGGTACCGCGATCCGCCGCGCGGATGCGCCCGCCTGCCCGCCCCCCCTCGAACCGATCGCCCCATGAACGACCGCCGCAAGGACCTGATCCAGAAGTTCGCCGCCCTCGCCGGCCTGTTGCTGCTCGTCCTCGTCTTCTCGCTGACCAGCGACGCCTTCTTCACCGTCGGCAACGGCATGACGGTGGCCCTGCAGGTGACGTCGATCGGCTTGCTGGGCGTGGGGGCCACCTGCGTGATCATCACCGGCGGCATCGACCTGTCGGTGGGCTCGGTGCTGGCGCTGGCCGGCGTGCTGGCCGCGCTGGCGGCCAAGGCCGGCGTGCCGGTGCCGCTGGCCATGACGCTGGGCGTGCTGGCCGGCGCGGCCTGCGGGGTCGTCAACGGCCTGCTCGTCACGCGCGCCCGGCTGCCGCCCTTCATCGCCACGCTGGGCATGATGCTGGTCGCGCGCGGCGTCGCGCTGCAGGTCACCGGCGCACGGGCCGTGTCGGGGCTGGGCGAGTCCTTCGGCGTGCTCGGCAACGGCTCGCTGTTCCGCATCGAGCGGCTGGACGCGCAGGGGTTCCCCGACGTCGTGTTCCCGGGCATCCCCTACCCCGTCCTGCTGATGGTGGCGATCGCCGTGGCCGCCTCCGTGCTGCTGACGCGCACCCGCCTCGGACGGCACATCCACTCGGTCGGCTCCAACGCGGAGGCGGCGCGGCTGTCCGGCGTCGACGTCAACGGGGTCACGCTCTTCACCTACGTGGTGTCGGGGGCGCTGGCAGGACTGACCGGCTGCGTGCTGATGTCGCGCCTGGTGACGGCGCAGCCCAACGAAGGCGTGATGTACGAGCTCGACGCCATCGCCGCGTCCGTCATCGGCGGCACCTCGCTGATCGGCGGCGTCGGCACGATCTCGGGCACCGCGATCGGGTCGTTCGTGATCGGCATCCTGCGCAACGGCCTGAACATGAACGGCGTCTCGGCCTTCACCCAGCAAATCATCATCGGCCTGGTCATCCTGCTCACGGTGTGGATCGACCAGTTGCGCAACCGCCGGTGACCTTGCGCGATTCCCCCACCCACAACAGGAGACAACAGTGAAGAAGATCGTTTCCCGCCTGTTCGGCTTCGGCGCCCTGGCGCTCGCCGTCTCGACCGCCGGCGCCGGCGAGATCGCCGTGATCGTGAAGACCACCAACTCGACGTTCTGGCAGAACGTCAACAAGGGCGCCGACAGCGGCCTGAAGGAGGTCAAGGGCCACACCATGACCTTCTCGGGCCCGGCCTCCGAGTCCGCCATCGCCGAGCAGGTCAACCTGGTCGAGAACGCCGTGAACCGCAAGGTCGCCGGCATCGTGCTCGCGCCGTCCGATCCCGATGCGCTGGTGCCGGCGATCAAGAAGGCCTGGGAGGCGAAGATCCCGGTCGTCCTGATCGACTCGATGGTGTCCGACGCCGGCAAGCCCTACTACCAGTCCTTCCTGTCCACCGACAACCAGCTCGCCGGCGAGCTGTGCGCCAAGCAGCTCATCGCGAAGGTCGGCACCACCGGCAAGATCGCGATCATGTCCTACGTGGCGGGCGCCGGCTCCGAGATCGGCCGCGTCGGCGGCTTCCGCAAGTACATTGAGACGCACTCGAAGCTGCAGGTCGTCGGCCCGTTCTACTCGCAGTCGCAGATGGCCACCGCGCTGAACCAGACGACCGACGTGCTGGCCTCCAACCCGGACCTCAAGGGCATCTTCGGCGCCAACGAGCCGACCGCCGTCGGCATGGGCCGCGCCCTGCTGCAGTCCGGCAAGGCCGGCAAGGTGGTGGCGGTCGGCTTCGACGGCAACGAGGACCTGCAGAAGTTCGTCAAGGACGGCACGCTCGAGGCCACCGCCGTGCAGGGCTCCTACCAGATGGGCCAGCTGGGCGTGAAGACCGTTGCCGACCTGATCGCCGGCAAGAAGGTGGACAAGGTGGTCGACACCGGCGTCGTGATGGTCACCAAGGGCAACATCGACAAGCCCGAGGCGAAGAACGTCCTGTACTGACCCGAAGCCCGCCCGGGCGCGTCCGCCAGGGCGCGCCCCCTTCCCTCCACCCGCACCGAGCGCCCATGAAGGTCACCGACCTGCACCGCATCGCCGACGGCCGCCTCCAGCTCACCCGCTTCGGCCTGGGGTGCGGCGCGCTGGCCGGCCTGTACAAGCCCACGCCCGAACCCGACGCCCGCGCCACGCTGCAGGCCGCCTGGGACGCCGGGTTGCGCTACTTCGACACCGCGCCCTTCTACGGGCATACGCGCAGCGAGCACCGCGTCGGCGCCTTCCTGCGCGAGCAGCCGCGCGACGCCTTCGTCGTCAGCACCAAGGTCGGACGCCTGCTGCGCCCCGATGCCTCGGTGCGCCCGATGGACAACGGCTGGGCCGATCCGCTGCCGTTCCGGCCGCACTGGGACTACAGCTTCGACGGCGTGATGCGTTCGTTCGAGGACAGCCTGCAGCGCCTCGGCCTCGAACGCATCGACATCCTCTTCGTGCACGACATCGGCCGCTTCACGCATGGCGAGGCCCATGCGCCGCACTGGCATGCGCTGACGCAGGGCGGCGGCTTCCGCGCCCTCGAGGGCCTGCGGCGCGACGGTCGCATCCAGGCCTACGGGCTCGGCGTCAACGAGGCCGAGGTGGTGCATGACAGCATGCAGGAGACGCGCCTGGACTGCACGCTGCTCGCCGGCCGCTACACGCTGCTGGAGCAGCGCAGCCTGGCCCTGCTGGACGAGTGCGCGCGCCACGGCAATGCGATCGTGATCGGCGGCCCCTTCAACTCCGGCCTGCTGGCGGGCAACGGCAAGTTCGACTATGCCGACGCGCCGGCCGACATGATCGCGCGTGCCGAGGCGCTGCGCGGCGCCTGCGCCGGCTTCGGCGTGCCGCTGCAGGCCGCGGCGCTGCAGTTTCCGCTGGCGCACGCGGCCTGCGCGTCCTGCGTGGCGGGTGTGCGCTCGCCGGAGCAGCTGGCGCAGAACGTCGGCTGGTTCGAGCAGGCCATCCCGCGCGAACTCTGGCACGCGCTGCGCGCACGCGGCCTGCTTGCGGCCGAGGCGCCCTGCCCCGGCGACGGGCCGTGAACCGGGCAAACCCACGTCTTCCACCCACCGAACCATTGCGACCCCATGCTGACCGTCATCTGCGAGTCCCCGCGAAACCTCCAGGCGCTCGAGCGCCCCCGCCCCGAGCGGGCCGCCGGCGACGTCCTGCTGCGCGTCAAGCGCGTCGGCGTGTGCGGCACCGACTTGCACATCTTCACCGGCCACCAGCCCTACCTGGCCTACCCGCGCGTCATGGGGCACGAGTTGTCGGGCCTGGTCGAGGAGTCCGACCCCGGCAGCGGCCTGGCGCCGGGCGACCCGGTCTACGTGATGCCCTACCTGTCCTGCGGGCACTGCGTCGCCTGCCGCCAGGGCAAGACCAATTGCTGCGTGCGCATCGAGGTGCTGGGCGTGCACCGCGACGGCGCCTTTTCCGAGTACCTCAGCGTGCCGCGCCGCTTCGTGCACCCCGCGATCGGCATCACGCTGGACCAGGCCGCGATGCTCGAGTTCCTCGCCATCGGCGCGCACGCGGTGCGGCGCGGCGAGGTCGGCGCGGGACAGCGCGTGCTGGTGGTCGGCGCCGGCCCCATCGGGCTGGCGGCCATGATCTTCGCGCAGCTGCGCGGCGCCCAGGTCACCGCGATCGACGGGCGGCGCGACCGCCTCGACTTCGCGCGGCGGCAGGTCGGCGTGGCCGCGGCCGTCGCGCTCGGCGACGACGACGAGGCCGAGCTCGCCCGGCTCACCGCCGGCGAGTTCTTCGACGTGGTGTTCGATGCCACGGGCAACGCCCAGGCCATGGAGCGCGGCTTCCGCTTCGTCGCGCACGGCGGGCGCTACGTGCTGGTGTCCATCGTGCAGGGCGACATCCGCTTCTCCGACCCCGAGTTCCACAAGCGCGAAGCCACGCTGCTGAGCAGCCGCAACGCCACCGCCGAGGATTTCGAGACCGTGATGGCCGCCATGCGCGCCGGCCAGGTGCCCGACGGCGCGCTCGCCACCCACCGCCTGGCGCTGGCCGACGTGCCCACCGGCTTCGCCCGCCTGCTCGACCCGGCCGAGGGCGTCATCAAGGCCATCGTCGAATGCTGAGGCGCTGATGGAGGCCGGCCACCCCATCCTGCAGTTCGGCACCAGCCGCTTCCTGCAGGCCCATGTCGACCTGTTCGTGTCCGAAGCCGCCGAGCACGGCCGGGCCCTGGGCGGCATCACGGTCGTGCAGACCACGGACAGCGCCCGCAGCACGGCGCGCACGCAGGCGCTGGCACGGCCCGAGGGCTACGAAGTGATCGTGCGCGGCCTGGCCGGCGGGCAGCCAGTCGAGCTGCGCACGACCTGCCGGTCGGTGCGCGAGGCGCTGGACGCACGTCACCACTGGCCTGTGGTGCGCGAGCGTGCGCGCGGCCCGGTCCGCGTGATCGTCTCCAACACCGGCGACACCGGTTGGCTGCCGCAGGCCGGCGATGGCGCCCACCTGCTGGGCGACGGTGCGCCGCCCCCGGCCGCCTTCCCCGCCAAGCTGCTGGTGCTGCTGCATGACCGCTGGCAGGCACGCCCCGGCGCGGACCTGACGCTGCTTCCCTGCGAGCTGGTGTCGCGCAACGGCGACCGCCTGCGCGACATCGTCACCGGCCTGGCCGGGGCCTGGGCCTGCCCGCCCGGCTTCATCGAGTGGCTCCACGCGCACGTCGTGTGGGTCAATTCCCTGGTGGACCGCATCGTCTCGCAGGCCCTGGAGCCGGTGGGGGCGGTGGCCGAACCCTATGCGTTGTGGGCGATCGAGCGGCAGCCGCGGCTGCTGCTGCCCTGCCGCCATGACGCCATCACGCTGACCGACGACCTGGCGCGCTTCGAGCGACTCAAGCTGTTCCTGCTCAACCTGGGCCACACCGTGCTCGCCGAACTGTGGATGACGGGACGGCATGCCGACGACATGACCGTGCTGCAAGCCATGCAGGAGGCATCGCTGCGCGATGCGCTCGAAGCCACCTGGCAGCAGGAGGTGGTGCCGGTGTTCGATGCGCTGGGCGAAGGCGACGCGGCGCGGGCCTACCTGGTGGCCTTGCGCGAGCGGCTGCTCAACCCCTTCCTGGCGCATCGCCTGGCCGACATCGCGCAACACCATGCGCAGAAGAAGGCGCGTCGCATCGCCCCGCTGGTCGACCTGGCCCGGTTGCATGCCCCGGGGCTCGCGCAGCCCCGGTTGCGCGCCCTGCTCCCCACCCCCTGACGACTTGGCGCGATGCCGTGATGCCCGAGCTCGATCTCGACGTGCTGACCCTCGGCGAGGCGATGGTGCTGTTCGCCGCCGAAGCACCGGGCCCGCTGTCGCAGGCGGATGGCTTTCGCCGCTTCTGCGCCGGCGCGGAGCTGAACGTGGCCATCGGCCTGGCCCGGCTCGGGCTGCGGGTCGGCTACCTCAGCCGGGTGGGCGGCGACTCGTTCGGCTTGGCCGTGCTGGACACCCTGGCCCGCGAAGGCGTCGCGACCGCGCTGGTGGCGGTGGACGACCCGCAGCGCACCGGCTTCATGCTGAAGTCGCGCACGACCGACGGCCGGGATCCGCAGATCGAATACCACCGCCGCGGCTCGGCGGCGAGTGCCATGGATGCGGGCGACCTGCGGCGGCTGGCCGCCGTGAAGGCGCGCCACCTTCACCTCACCGGCATCATGCCGGCCCTGTCGGCCGGCTGCCGCGAACTGGTCTTCGAGGCGGTGCGCTGGGCCCGGCAAGGCGGGCTCGGCATCTCGTTCGACCCCAACCTGCGCCCATCGCTGTGGCCGTCGGAGCGCCGGATGACCGACACGCTGGACGAGCTCGCGGGGCTGTGCGACCTGGTGCTGCCGGGCCTCGAGGAAGGCCGGCGCCTGACCGGCCTGCACGAACCCGCGCGGATCGCGGCGCACTACCTCGGGCGCGGCGCCTCGCAGGTGATCGTGAAGCTCGGGGCCGACGGCGCCTGGTGCGCGAACCGGGACGGCGTGGCGCAGCACGTGCCCGGCGTGCCGGTGCCGCAGGTGATCGACACCGTCGGCGCCGGCGACGGCTTCGCGGTCGGCGCGATCAGCGCACTCCTCGAGGGATCGGACCTGCCGGCGGCGGCGCTGCGCGGCAACCGCATCGGGGCGCGGGTGGTCCAGTTCCCCGGCGACAGCGACGGCCTGCCGAGGCGGCACGAACTCGACTGAGCCGTGTGCGGGGGCGCGCGGAGGCGGATGCGCCCCGTGACGCCATCGATCGGGCGGCCGGCCCCTGCAGCAACTACAGCTTCCCGACCAGCTTCGCCACGCTCACCGCCTCGGCCATGTCGCCGCGCGTCAGGTTGCCGACCTTCTCCCGGCCCATGATCTCGGCGAACTGGTTGACCGACATCCCGGCGAGCTTGCCGACCGTGGCGATGTCGTTTCGCAGCAGTGCGGTGCGGGCTGCCAGCGGCAGCGCGGTGAACTGCTCGATCGGTGCGGTGTCGAGCTTGCCGCCGGCCTGTCCCCCCAGTCCGAGCGACAGGGCTGCCGCGTCGCGCGCACCGGAGGTCGTGCGCAGTGCCACGGCCTCCCGATCGCCGATGTCGGCCGCCATCGCATCCAGCGATGCGAACTTCGCATCGTCCGGCAGGATCACCAGCAGGTCCTTGACCAGCTTGCCGTTGGGCAGCTGCTCCTTGCCGAAGCGCTTGGAAAACTCGGCCACGCCGACCTCCTTGGGAAACGCTTCCCGCACATTGGCGTTCTCCTCGAGCAGGCGGACGAACTGCGCCGAGCGCTGTGCGCGCGGGTCATTCCAGATCGGGCCTTCGACGGTCTGGAGATCGGGCAGGAACACCATGCCGCTGGGGGTCTGCCAGAGCTGCATCAGCTTCTCGTTGACCTTGAACTTGCCGAGGAAGCTGCCGGCCGCCACGTAGCCGGGGTGGTAGGGCGCAAGGGGGACGGAGCCATGCCGGCCGCAGCACTCGTCGATGTCGGCATTGACCCGATTGATCTCGGCGCGCAGCTCGTCCAGCAGGTTGCGGAGGTCATGCCGCATCTCGTTCAGGCAGGTGAAGGCCATCGCCACGTCACGGTACAACGCGTCCAGGTCGTTCTCGATGCGGTGGAAGCGCTCGTTGAAGCCCTGCTCTTCGGCCGTCTGCGAGGCTTGCACCACGCTCTCGCCGTCGATCCAGTCCGCATGCTCGAAGGTGCGCGCGAAGGCCGGCCGGCAGTCCGTGTCCACCGCGGCGAACGGTTGCTGGTAGTTGAAGACGCGCCTGGCCCGGCCGGCATTCACGAGCAGCCATTCGCCGACGAACGAGTTGGCCTGGCTGGCGGTCAGGCCGCCCTGCACCACCTTCTCGTAGACCTCGTTGGCCGAGAGGGCGCCTACCGTCAATCCTTGGGTGCTCATGGGCTCATCCTCCAGATGTCGTGCGATTCGTTCAGGTCGCCTGCGGGCTGTCCAGGCCGACACCGGCCTCGCCGCGCCGATGCCGGCGCTGGAACTTGCGATAGGTGCGGGCGAGCGCCGGCGGCAACGGTTCGGCGCCGGGCGTGCCGTCCAGGTCGACCCGCTTGCGACGGATGCCGAAGGTGTTCACCTGCACCCCCAGCGGGCAGTAGCGCTCCAGCGCATTCATCAGGAACTCGTATTGCGCGAGGTTCATCTGCGCCCCCTCGGGCAGGTCCACGCGGTACTCGTACGGGTCCACGCCGCCGAGGCGCGCGTAACCAAGCACCACGATCGCGACCAGCTTCGCGGATGCCGGCGCGCGCCACCGCGCGCGCGATCCCACCGGCGTGATGACGCCGCCGTCGCCTTCGATCGGCACCGCATGCCAGCGGAACCCGGTGGCGCGGCGCTCGCCGAGGTTCACGCCGGCCCCCGGCAGCCCGATCGCGCCGACAAGCACGGTGACCTGGTTCGCACCGCTGACGAAGGCCAGCGCCGAACTCCCGTGGTGGGTGCGGAGCAGGTCGACCAGGGTGCGCAGCGCCGTCACCGCGGTGCTGCTGCCGGCCGCCACCTGGCCGGACAGGGCCGGTCCGAGTTCGATCGCCGCAAGCAGTTCGGCCGGCACCTTGTCCAGCGAGGCGGCCAGCGGCTGCAGCGCGGCCGGCGCCGCGAAACCGGCGGCCTGGAGCGCGGTGCGTGCGATCGCGGGCTGCGCGGTCGTGGCATGCCAGCGGGCCTGCGCCTGCGCATGGGTGATGCGGGCGATCGGTGCGCCGCCCCCGGCCGACCAGGCCGCCAGGCTGGCGGCGACCGTGTTCTCCAGCACGGCATTCGCGCCGGGATCGCCGGGCGCGTGGTACATCGCCTCCAGCGCGAGCAGGCCGCCGCCCGGCTGCGGATTCGCCTCGCTGACCACCAGCCCGAAGGTCGGCAGCGCGGACAGGTACAGCGTGCCGGCGTCGAGCTGGTGGACCGTGCACAGCCCGCAGCCTTCCAGCAGCCACCGGCCCAGCGGGTCAGCCGCGCTGGTCCGCGGTTGCAGCCCGGCCAGCAGCGCGCGTTCCGGGTCACCCAGCGCCGCCAGCACCGACGGCGTGTTCAGCCGGGTGTGCAGCGTGTCCAACTCCGCCGCGGCGATGCACGCGAGATCGATGCCATGGCCCAGCTCGTAGCGGCTGCCGCCTCCCGGGTCGAAGGCGCGCAGGACCTTCAGTGGCGTCGCGATGCCGAGCGCCTTGCGCACACGCGCCAGCCTCTCCAGCACTCCGGCCAGCGCCGGCGCGATCGCCATCGACTGGCTCCATTGGAAGCCGTCGCGCAGCCGCTGGCGCTGCACCTCCAGTCGCGCGCGCTGGCCGCTGCCCAGCAGGCGGGCCGCGTGGGGATCGTCGGCAGGAAACTGCGCCGGCCACACCAGCAGGTTGGCGCCGACGTACTGGAAGAAGCGGGTCCGTGCCGCCCCCTGCCCCGCGCCGGCGACGATGTGCACCGCGATGGCCAGCGGGTTGTTGCGTTCCTCGATCTGCAGCCGCGGTGCCAGCCCGAGCTGGCCCAGCGCACCGGTGTTCGGATCGGCCGCTCCGCCGGGGCCGTTGAGTTGGTACAGCAGTTCGGCACGGGTCGGCATTCCCCACCGGTGGTACAGGCCGAGGCGGCGCCGGTAGTCGACATCGGGCTCCGCCACCGGTTCGCCGCCGGCCTCGCGCGTGACCGCGAGGATCTCGCCGCTGCCTGCGTCATACTCCAGCCGGTCCGCGAACCGCGGGACGCCCAGGTCGGCGCCGAAGCGGTCCAGGGCATCCCAGCGCGCGGTGCCGAGCGAGCGCATCGCCAGCACTTCGCGCAGCTGGCGGCGCACCCTGCCCTTTTCCGCGCCGAGAACGAGCAGGGTCTTGCCGAGCACGCCTTCCAGCAGCCGCGCCTGCACGACCGCCGAGACATCGGGAACCGCCACCGCCAGCGGGTTGCCATCGCGGTCACGCCATTGCAGCGACAGCTGAAGCGCGAAAGGCGCCGCGGTGCGACGCTCCGGGTCGACCGGGGGAACGTGCAGCGGCAGCGAGGTGCCGGCCTCGGTCCAGGGCGCGAACGTCACCGCCGGCACGACCGGCACCGCCGCCCCGTCGGGGTCCAGCACCGCGCTGACCACCAGCAGGCGATCGTCGAGCGGCTGCAGCGGCGCGACCAGCACCACCGGGTCCCGCGTGACGATGCCCAGCGCGAGGCGGCCGCCCGCCGTGATCGGGAGCGGCGCCTCGGCCGCGCCGGCCGTGAACGGGCCGGCCAGGTGGCTGAGCATGTTGCGGTGGGCCGCACCGGCGTGGACATCGGGATCGATCGTCGCTTCCATTGCCGTCGCCCGTCAGATGATCTCGAGTCCGGAGGCATCGTCGACGAAGGTCGCGATCTGGCTCCCCAGGAGTTTCAGGTTCTCGTTCTTCGGCAGGGTCTGGGCGCCCGGCGGCAGGCCTTGCGAGAAGCTCACGCCGGCCAGGCCGCCCGGAAAGCGCACCAGCTGCAGCTCGAGCACGTCGGCCAGGCCCGGTTCGTTCATCATGGCCCAGACCACTTCCGATGCGCGCACCGGCTCGCCGAACTTCAGCCCATTGACGTAGCGGTTCACGCGGTCCAGCAGCCGGCCCTTGAACGCCGCGGCCGCCTGCGAGTCGTTGACCTTCTGCTTCGCGCCGGTGGGAAGTGGAATGCCGTCGACCACCAGCTTGGCTCTCAGCGCCACGCCCACGTCCTCTGCCTGCTGCACCCGCGGAAAGATGCCCAGCGGACGGATGTCCTCGATCGCGTTCTCCACCGCCGCCTGCAGGCCGTCGGGGCCGTCCCAGATCGCGGCGGGGGTGGATGCCACCATCACGGTGAAGTAGTACGGACTCGCGAGATCGCGCTCGGTGCCGAACAGGCGCTCGATGAAGCTGAAGTCGCCGAAGATCGACTGGTTGATGTCGAGGCCGCCCATGAGGTCGCGAACCACCACCTGGCGCACGCCTGGCACCAGCGACACCAGCGTCTCGATCGCGGCCACCGACCACACCGAGCGCGGCGCACGCAGCAGCAGTTCGCGGTAGCGGGCGTCCGGCCAGCGGAGCTCGCCTCCGGTGAGCGGCTGCGTGTGCTGGATGTCGACCAGCTTGGCGTTGGCCGTGGCCTCGGCCTGCACCAGTTGCTCCAGCGCCTGGTCGATGCGATTGAAGCGGTCCAGCTTCTGCGGGAACTGGCCGGCGGCGTCGGGCACGGTCGGATTGAGGTTGTGCTCCGGGCCCGGGTGAAACGCGACGACCGCGACATCGCGCTCCTTGTCCGCGATGGACAGCACCACGCTCTCGTCCAGCGCGACATGGTGACCGCCCGGCGAGGACAAGCGCGCGCCGCGCGGCAGCGTCACCTGCGGAACGCCGGCAGGCAGCGTGCCCACGAGCTTGAGCTTGATGCGCCCGCTTGCCTCGAGGTACGGCCGCGGCAGGCCCAGCTCGGCACCCAGCCGCGACAGCGCGTCGCCGGTGGCGGTGGCGACGAAGCTGTCGTCGTAGGTGGCGGCCAGCGCGGCCCACAGCCGCGCGTCCTCGAGCGCCGACACCTCCATCAGCTTGCGGATCGCGGAGCCGCTGGACAGGTCGACGTCGGCGCCGAAGAGGCGCTGCGACAGCGCCAGCTTCTCGGCCAGGATGCGGGCGAAGGGCTTGGGCACGAAGCCGCCCGGCAGCAGCCCGTAGGCCCCGCCGCCGGAGGAGGCCTGGAGGGAGGCATCGACCGCCAGCACGTCGGCGACCTCGAAGGCACGGGACGATTCAGACATGGGGAATGGCCTTTCCTAGGTTCACGGCGACCTGCTCTCCGGTGATGGCCTCGAATACCACCCGCACGTCGAGCTCGCGCGATCCGGACGGCGGCGGCTCCAGTCGCCCGTCGCTGGAGAGGTTGACGTCGACGATGCGGCGCACACGGTGATCCTTGCGCAACACCTTGATCACGGCGATGCGCACCCGCTCGCGCACGAGGATCGGGTTCGTCTCCTCGACGAGCGCGTTCAGGCCGTCGAAGCCGAAGGCCTGGTTGAAGAGGTCGTCGCCCAGCAGCGTGGTGAGCGCCACCGACAGCGCCTGCGACAGTGCATCGATCGAGGCGACGCGCTCGAAGTCGAGTCCACCGGGGCCTGCACGCAGCCGCAGGTCGCGGCCGAGGTCCAGCCCGGGGGCGATGGGCTCGAACGCGAAGCTCCAGCCAAGCGCGCGCTCGCGTTGCGTGGTCAAGGGGTCGGTCGCCATGGCACGCGCCTCACACCGAGCTGAACTTGGACTGGCCGGCGCTGGCGGAGGCCCCGGTCGAATCCGGCTTGCCGTTGGTTGTTCCGCTGAAGAGGTCGAGCACCACCGCCTGGCCGCCGACCTTGAGCTTGGCGGACTGGCCGGTAAAACTGACGAACAGCGAGCAGGGCACCTCGCCGTTCGAGCCGTTGGTCTGGCTGCAGCCCGGCGCGATGGACCAGTTCGGAACGTCGCTCGCGACGACGACGTTCCGCCCGCCGATCGTCAGCTTGCTGCTGGACGACAGCACGGCGCTGCCGCCATGGTTGCAGCCGGTCGAGCCGCCGGTGGTCATGACATAGGGCATGGATGCGTCCTCGTTGCGGGTTGCGGCGGTTCACGGCACCTCGACCGCCGGCGCGTCGAGCGTGATCTTCTGGGTGGCCTTCAGCGTCACGTTCGCGCCGGAGATCGTGATGCTGCCGTCGCTCTTGATCTCGATCTTCGAGCTCGACGCCGGGTGCTCGATGACCACGCCGTCCGCCAGGGGCGGCGCATCGGGCCGCTCGCCAGCGGCCTTCAGACGGTCCGCGCCGATGCGCACGACCAGCGCGCCCACCTCGATCACGCGGTTGCCGCTGCTGTCGATGAGGTCCTGCGACACCGTGCCGCCGTAGTCGGCGGGAGCGCCGGTCGTGCTGGCCTCCGGCGCATTGCCGGTGGGCGCCTGCGCGGGCAGCGACAGCCACCAGTCGCCGAGCCGGGCGTTCTCCGGCGCGTGGCCTGTCTGCCACAGGGAGCCGATGTCGATCGGGTCCAGGTTGTTGAACTGGTGATGCGTCAGCGCCACCCGCATGCCCGGGTAGCGCGGAAGCACCAGGCCACAGCGCCCCCAGGCAAAGGGTGTCAGGTACGGGACGCCGCTGGCGGCGGCGTCGGAGGGGCGCTTGACGTCGGCCCGGCGGCTCTGGTTGGGCCCGACCAGGGGCACCATGCCGCGGAACACCTCCATCGTCTGCGCGGCCTGCGGGCCGCTGGACTGGTGCCGGAAGCCGCGCACCTCGGCCACCTGCGTGTTGGCCAGCCGCGCGTTCTCGCGCCGGATCAGCCGCAGCACGGCATCGGCCGCGTCGCGCTCGACCGTGCCGCGGTGCGTTCCTCGTGCGCTCTCGCCGGGTTCGGCCGCAGGCGTGTGAGCGTCCCACGCCTCGTCGGGCGCCAGCGGCTGGTTCGAGGCGACCTTCACGCCGGTGACGCGGGTGGTGAAGCCGGTGCTGCGGCCGAGTCGATGCTCCACGGCCGCGACATACAGCTGGATCGGGTGTGCCATGCCCGCGCCGGGCGTGAACATGTCCACCACGCCGGCGGCCAGGTCGCCGAGCGCGCCGAACGCGCCGCCCAGCGGCGAGGTGGTGCTGCCCTCCTCCTCCGGCGGTGCGTCGAACACCACCAGGTCGCCGGGCTTGATGTCGCCGCGGCCGCGCAGCGTCAGCCGATACTGCGCGCGCAGCTCGGCGGCTTCGCCGCCATGCTCGCACGGGTCCCAGTTGGGATCCTGCACCTCGCCCTGCAGCGCCTCCACCTCCAGCAGGCCCTGGTCCAGCGTCAAGGGCTTGGGCTGCGGCGGAGCAGGCTGCGGCGGGATCGTGCGCTGGCCCACATGCAGCCGTCCGTCACGGATCAGCAGCATGCCGCGGCCGTGCCGGTTGCTGCCCTCCTCCATGGCAGTCGCGATCGACAGCAAGGCGTTGAGGATCGGCTGGCGCGCATCGACGGTCTGCTCGGCCTGCGCCTCGGCCGGTGGCCCCGCCTGTGCGCCCGCGCGCGGAACCGCCGGCGTGAACTCGTGCGGCACGGCGCCGTCCGGGTACCCGCCCGCACGGCGCATCAGCTCGCGCACCGCGGCGGCCGGATCGAGCAGGCTGATCGGCTCGCCGCAGGGCCGGCGCGTCTGCACGTGGTCGAACACCAGTTCCCGCGCCGTGATGGTGGTCTCGTACCTGCGCGAGCCGGCCCGGCGCACGACCGACTGGATCCGCAGCTCCGCCACCAGGTCGGCCGCGTGCTTCTCGGTCTTCGACACCTTCTCGAAGCCGTTGATGAAGTCCGACCCCAGCACGTTCGACAGGATGCCGAGGTCGCCGATGTCGAGGTCGCGCCAATACAGGTAGAGGCGCACCACGCGCGGCGGGTTGGGCTGCGTCTGCGTGATCCTGCCGTAGTCCCGGTCGGTCAGTCCTTCGATCACGAAGCTGTAGCTGCCCCCGTCCAGGCCGCCGGGAAGCACCGCCTGGATCTCGGCGTAGTAGTCGTCGCGGGAGATCTCGAAGTCGGGCGTGAGCGAAACACCCACGCGGTCTTCGCGATGGAACGACAGGATCCAGCCGGCGTCGCGCCCGAGCTTGACCGCCGGCGCAGTCTGCAGGGTGGTGCTCATCGGTTCGTCACTCCGTAGGCCTTCTTGTAGGCAAAGCGCGCATTCAGCACCGTGCGCACCCGGCCGACGCGCGACTCGAGGCGCTGCTGCGGCGGCTGGCGCTGCACGAACACCGGGTTCAGCGGCGGGTCGGCGTAGTGCTCGACCGCGCGGTCGGCGGCCCGCCACGCGATCGAGAGACGCGATCCGAAGTCGCCGGGGCCGCGCAAGGTCCCCGCATGCAGCTCCCATTCCAGGACCTGGAGCTCGAGCTGCGCCGCGCCCTGCTCGCCCAGAAGCTGCCGCCCGCCGCACACCAGCGGCGCCGCACCGAGCGTGCGTCCCCCCACCTGGAACAGCAGCCGCAGGGGCAGGCGCGCGGCGATCGCCGGCGCGGCCGGCGAGCCGGCGTCGGCAGCCGCCTGCGGCGCCGAGGCGGCCACCACCTGCGCCGGGTCGAGGTCGCGCCACAGCGCGGCCACGCCGGACGGCGCGATCAGCAGCAGGCGCTGGCTGCCCTGGAGCACGACCGGATGGGGCATGCCCTGGCGCAGCGTTGAATCGAGGCGTACGAAGCCTTCGGACGGCCCCGGGGCGCAGGCCTGCACCAGCAGTCGTGCGAGGGCGATGGGCAGCGCCATGTCACCACCCCGCCAGCGTGGAAACCGCCACGCTCGCCATGTCCAGCAGCTTGGTCCGCGCGCCGGGCGGCGGCAGGTGCGCCAGCTGGATGTTGACCTCGATCGCGTCGCGGCGCTGCGCATTGGCCGTGAACGAGAGCTGCTGGATCTGCATGTCGGTGCGGATGGTCATGGCGGTGATGAGGATCAGGCCGGAGATGTCCATGCCGAGCGCCGCGGCCGCCGCGGTGAGCCCGGCCCCGCCGCGCTTGCCCGACTCGGCGATGGTCTCCAGCGCGAGCTTCCAGGCGAAGCGCTCGCGGCCCAGCAGCAGCCCGTTGAGCGAGATCGTGTCGTGGTGGGTGTCCACCAGCACGCGGGCGGCGCTGGAGCCGATCGGCGGCAGCGTGTAGGCCTCGTTGATGCTCATCGCGGAGACCGCGTAGAGCAGCACCGGCACCAGCCCGTCGGTCAGGATCGCCGAGGGCATGCGGTCGTAGTAGTGGAAGCTGCGTTCGGTCATGGCGTCTGCGGGACCTCGGACGCCGGGGCGTCGGTCACGGTGTCGTTCAGGTTCTCGATCTCGATGCCTGCGTCCTCGAGCGCCTGGCTCAGCCGTTCCAGGACGCCGCCGGCATTGGTGATCAGGCGCGTGATGCCGCTTTCCTGCAGGATGCTGGTGATCTCGCTCTGCACCGGGACGGTCTCTCCGCTGGGCAATGTCACGTCGACATTGGCATCCAGCGCACGCTTGCGCGCCTCGCCCTCGGGCCCCAGCAGGTCGACCACCGCACGGATCCGTGCCTCCGCGCTGGCCAGCCGCCGCAGCGCCGACGCGATCCCCGGCGGCGGCGAATCGCCCGCGGCGGCGGTCAGTTCCCGCACGTCGGCGAGCAGGTTCTGCGGGAAGTTGCGCATCAGGGCGGTAACGCGATCCAGCACCCGGGTTCGCAAGGTCGCCTTGTTGTCGATCGCGTAGATCTGGCCGGTGCGGGAGTCGATCGCCACCAGGTCGGTGCCGCCGGTGGTGACCTCGGGCTTGGGGCCCTTCAGGAAGACCAGCACGCCGGAGTGGCCGAGATCGAACGCCGCGCTCCATTCGCCCAGCGCCCCGCGCACGTGGTGCATGTTGAACCACACGTACAGCCCGAAGCCATACGGACGCCAGCGGGCGCCGTAGGCCCGCCAGTAGCCGCGCAGCCGCTCCGGATTCGCCATCAGCAGCGCGCGCAGCGAGGGGCTACGGCGAATGCTGCCCTGCAGCCGCGCAACGTTCGGCAGGCTGTCGCCTTCGAGGGCGCGCAGCGCCGCGTCGACGTGGGCCCGGTAGCCCTCCGGGATGAAGCCGTCGGATTCGCGCCACGCGGTGTTGAGCCGTTCCACCGCCTCCATCAGCGTGCCGAGCTCGGACGGCGTGAATCCGGCTTCGCGCAGCGACGCCATGAACGTGTCGTACGAACGGCCGCCGCGACGCAGCGTTCCCGCCTCTTCGGCAAGCAGCAGCCGGCGCAGCAGTGTCGTGTCGATGCCGTCGGCGCGTTCGAGCAGCGCGCGCTCGCCCGCGCTGAGACGGCCGGCCGCGCCGCGGATGCGGCCGAGGAAATCGCGCAGCGAGACCGGCGTGGGGTTGGCGGCGCCGCCGGCGGCGACGATGTCCGGCGAGATCCGCGGCGGGGTCGAGTTCTCCGGCGAAATCACCTCGGGCATTGCCGTGTCGAGCTCGTGGTAGGCCTCGCGGATGCGGGCGAAGTCGGCTGACTCGCCGCGCAGGATCTTGTCCAGCTCGGCCGCGATGTTGACACGCTGCTCGTGGATGCGGGCGAGCGCATTGGTCACGCGGGTCAGGTAGGCATCGCCGTAGGCCCGCAGGCACCGGGCGATGAAGCCGGCCAGCGCCTGGTCGCCCACCCGCGCCGCGCGCTCGCCGGTCAGCCCGGCGCGGGTGGCCGCCTCGTGCAGGTGCGTGCGCAGCCGGGCCAGCCCCGAGTTGCCGCGCGCCAGCTCGGCCGGCACGATGTCGACCGCCGTTTCGCCGGGCCGGAAGCGGAAGCGGAAGGTGAGGCTCATGCCGCCTCCACCTCTCGCCCCAGCTCGAGCAGCTGGTCCAGCGTGAGCTGCTGGCGCGCCAGTTCCTCGATGATGGGCGTCATCATCACCCCCATCGCGCGCGAGATCGCCTCGAACGCCGCCAGGTGCGTGACGAAGGCGACCACCAGGTCGTTCTGCAGGGCCCGCAGGGTGGCAAGCGACAGCGTGCGCGTGACGTGGCGCGCCGCGTAGCGCACCGCGGCGCGGACCTCGCCCTCCAGCAGTCGGCGCCCGGCGCCGACGCCGACGCGAGCGCCGTAGCGGCCCAGCGGGATGAAGGACAGCAGCGCGCCGAGGTCGGCGGCGAAGGCCTCGGCTTCCAGCTCGGCATGGCGAAACACCATGTCCGGGTCGATCAACGCGCGGTAGGCGTCCATGTGGTGACCGGCCACCACCTCGTGGTAGACCGACCAGCCGGCCCCGACCACCATCCCCAGCGGCGCGCAGAGGATCGAGACCATCACGATGGTGCCGATCTCCAGCGCGGTGAGGAAGGTGCGCCGGCCGTCCTCGCCGTCCAGCGCGGCGCCGACACCGAAGGTGTAGTAGGTGTCGCGCAGGAAAAACTCATGCACGGCCTGGTGCGCGAGCAGGTGCACCCCCTGCATCACGTAGCCGGTGCCGGGCAGGGTCTGCGGGTTCTCGTCGGTGTAGTCCGTGTCCAGCGGCGCCAGCGTGAACGCGTAGCCGACGTCGTCGCGCACCCGGGCAGTGACCTCGGCGTTGGCCGATTGCATTTCGCCGAGCAAGGTCCGCAGCTCGCCGCGGATGTTCGCGGGATCGCGCGTGAAGCGCTCGCGGATGCGCGGGTCTGCGGTGAGCTGGCGCGCCAGCGGGTCGATGTTCACGGCCGTGTCGTTGCGCAGCGCGATCGCACGGTCGAGCTGCTGCAGTGTCCAGATCGTGCCGCCTGCGTCGCGCACGCCGCGCACGCCGTTGTCTCCCATGACGATCTGCCCGCCCGCGCCGGCGCCGACGTTGGCGAACGGGTTGCGGCCCTCGGCCACGTCCAGCAGCGCGCCGCGCGCGGCGCGCCAGGAACCGATCACGCCCCCGGCGATGTCGCGGGCGGCGCTGCCGCTGCCGGCGATCGCCACCAAGGTGTCGCGCAGGTCCTGCAGCTCCTGCGCGCTCATCAGGTCGCCGCGCACCAATTCCTCGAAGAACGCGGCATAGGCGTCGAAGTTCCGATCGGACAGGCGCGCATCGATGTTGTTCTTCGACGTGTCCAGCAGCTGCAGGAACACGACGCTGGTGGTGAACACGAAGTGGTGGGCCACCGAGCGCTTCAACACCGGGTGAAGTTCCGCGCCGAAGTCCAGCAGCCAGCCGATCACATGGTTGGCACGATCGCCCGTGATGAGGTCGGCGTTGCGGCCGTAGATCTCCCGGATCGCCTGGCTCAGGCCGGTGATGCGCGGCACCACGCCGGCGAGGTGGCGCAGCAGCTGGATCGCCGGCGACACCGTGGGCATGAAGTTGATGACGCCAGGGCCCAGCGCGGTGCGGCGCGGGCTGAGCAGCATGCGGCCGTTGCCCGGCTGCTGCGAGAACGCCGCCACGCCGGCCGCTCGCATGCCCAGCACCTGTGCGGCGACCAGGCAGAAGCGCCCGGCATAGACGCAGGGTTCGATCTCGAGCCGGACGGCGATGTCGCGGATGAGGCCGCGCAGGCGCCGCGCGTCCGCCACCGGCAGGTCGTCCAGCGACGGTTCGCCGTTGAACGCGCCGTGGCAGCGCGGCAGGGTCGCCCCGCCGCTCCCGCCGCCCGGCAGCCGCCGGCCCGGCCCGCCGTGGGCCTCGACGTCGTCGCCCCAGAACACGAAACCGCCTTCGCCGCTGCCATGGCCCTCGCCGCCCTCGACGCCGGAAGGGTGGCCGCGGCGACGCCCGGTCCCGCCCCCGTCGCCTGTGCTCCCGCCGTCGCCTTCATCCTCGCCTTCACCGTCGCCCTCCCGGCCGCTCGCGCCGCCGGTTCCCGAGCCCGCCTCTTCGCCGGTCTCGCCGGTCTCGCCGAGCCCCAGGCGGTCCTCGACCGGCCCATCCTCCTCCGCCTCGATGGGCACGACGCGTGCCTCGGACATCGTGGCGATGGGCAGCAGCCCGGTCCAGCGCGGGTAGGTCGGGTGGAACAGGAAGAAGTTGACGGCCCCGCTGACGCTCACCATCAGCGCATCGGCGTAGCCTTCGCCGGCGGCGGTTCGGCGCGTCATCTCCGACTCGACGAGCGCCTGCCGCTCCTCCACCAGCGCCCCGGCGTCCTGCGTCTCGGCCCCGGACTGTTCGCGCAGTTCGGTTTCGATGCCGTCGCGGATGTACGCGCGCACCTGGTCCATGGTCCACCATTCGGCGACCGACGGCCCCGGCTCCGGCAGGTAGCGCTGGAGCTCGAACCGGCCGGTGCCGTTGTCCGCGCGCACGAAGCGGTACGTGGTGTAGGCCGTGAGCGGGAAATAGGCGTCCTGGCCCCCGGGCAGGTTGCGCGCATACAGGCCCAGCATCTGGTCCGGGTCGGGTTGCGCCCACATGACGGCGTGCATGCCGGTGCTGGCGTCCTGCATCGACCAGAGGTTGAACATGTCCTCGGCGATCAATTGCCACTCGTCGGCGCCAACGCCACGCCACCAGTTCACCCGCTGGGGCTGCCAACGGCCTGCGCGTCGCACCGTGACGTCGGGGGTGGGGCCGCTCCCCGCATCGGCGGGGTCGGCTGGCGTCGCGACCTCGTCGCCGCCGTCGCCGTAGCTCGGGATCCGGTAGTGGCCGACGCGCATGCGGCGCGGATCCAGGCGTTCCGCCGGCGGTGCCGAGAGCGGCGGCCGGCGCTTGTCCTGCGCCGAGGCATGACGCCCGAGGGCGCCGCCGCGCGCGCTGCGTTCGAGCACCTCGCGCACCAGCGCCTCGAGCCTGGCGCGCTGCTGCGGCGTGGCCTGGTCGAGCGCATCGCCGCTCCAGCGGATGTCGGGCGCCGCGAGCCGGACACCCAGGTAGCCGCCGCGCGGCGCCAGCACGCGCCGCTGTGAGTTCTCCAGCGCGCGCTCCACCGCCGCGCCCAGTGCCTCCTCGATGCAGGCGTCGCGACCCTCGAGCTCGGAGGCGTCGATGCGCAGGCGGATCGGAACGTGGACGCGCACGGGCATGTCGGTCACGCCAGGTTGTCGATGCCCTGCGCCAGGCTGGCGAGCGCCTGCTCGACCGACGCGCGCGGATCGGCGGTCGAGCCGTCGTCGCGGCCGCCACGGATCTCGATCTCCACCGGGAAGTGGTAGTTGACGACCGCGCGGTCGTCCTCGCCCACCACCCCGGCCGCGGCTTCGCTGCCTGGCGCAGGCAGGACCAGTTCGCCTTCGTGGACCAGGGCGATGCCGGTGCGGCGCACGCGCGTTGCTCGCGTGACGCCGCCGCCCATCAGGTTCCTGCCAACGGCCATGGTCGCACCTCGGCGGTCGTCAGGCCGTCGCGTTGCCGGCCGGCAGCGAGACGGTCACGTGGTCGTTGTCCTCGGAGGAGGCGGCCAGGCTCACGCCGGAGAACGTGGCCGCGGGCGCGCCGGAGATCACGGCCGAGGTCGGCGTCGCGCTCGTGATCAGGCAGTCGCTCATCACGACCTTGGTGAAGGCCCAGTCGTTTCCGACCTTCTCCTGCAGCGTGATGTTGAAGCGTGTGCGCGAGATCGCCAACGCAGTCAACTGCGCGGCAACGGGGCCGATCGCCTTCACGGTCATCGAGAAACTCATGTTCTCGGGCGAGAACACCATGCCCAGGTGGGTTTCCTCGATCGAATGCAGCACCTCGGCATTCATCGAGAACGACGGCGTGAACGCGTCGATGGGGGAGATTTCCACAGGGGCGCCGCCGCCCGCCGAATACGAGACGGCAAGCCGGGTTTTCCAGTCAGCCATGCGAAGCTCCTCTGAAGCGGGTCATTGCAGGAACGGATGTGCAGTGGGGACGCCTGCCGCGCGCTCAGAACTTCGGCGCCAGCGTGACCTTCAGCCGGTGGATGGCCGGGCCGTAGGTGATCGAGACGAACATGTCGACCGTTCGGTTTGCGCGCGCCTCGGTGACGATCGTGCGTTCCGTGGGGGTCCAGGCCGAGTCGGGCATCGACAGCACGCCCAGGACCGGGATGTCGATCGCGAAATCGTCGATCACGGCGCGCCGCTTCAGCGGGCCGAGGATGCCTTCGGTCTGCGCCTTCAGCGTCACCAGCCCCGGCTTCGTGATGCGGGCATCGCCCACCAGCCCGATCAGCCCGGCCTTCAACCGGAAGTCGATGTCGTCCAGCGTGCGCACGATGTCGACGTACAGCAGGCTGGCATCCGAGGTGAAGCAGCGCCCTTCCGAGAAATGGAGGCTGGTCCCCACGACCAGGGACGGGTCGATGAGCGGGATGATGCCCTCTTCGGAGAGCTGCTTGATCTCGGTGGGCGAGTACTGCGCCTCCAGCGGCAGCGAGACGCCGCGCACGCGCTTGAGGACGAGCGAGATCTGCGGCTCGTAGCCGGCCATCGCCGCCATCGCGGCCGCGGCGGCATCCGACGCGGCGCCCCGCGCGGCCACCAGCACCATGCGGCTGCTGTCGCTCTTCAGGGGGGCCACGGCGGTCTTGACCGTGTCGACGTAGGTGCTCGATTTCGCGACGGCAGGGTCGACCATGGCCACGCCGAGGCGCTTGTTGCCCTGCGCGGACATGTTCTCGACGTGCTCCTTCAGCGCGCGCAGGTGCGCTCCGGCCGCGGCGCCGACCGTGGGCTCCTCGGCCAGCGCCACGAAGGTCACGTCGTCCATGCCTTCCAGGGCGCTCAAGGCGGCGGCGTAGGGGGGCGGATCGCCGGCGGCGACGCGCACGCCGTAGATCTTCGACGGCCGGGGATCCTGCAGCATCGCCGTCTCGAGCGAGCGGTACAGGCGGGTCTTGGTCACGGTGCCGTCCGCCGCCACGTTGGCGAACAGCTGTGCCGCCTGCGCGAAGGTGTCGATGGCGAACGCCTTGTTGACGGCGGCGGTGCCGCCGGGGGCGCCGGCGGGCGTCTGGCCCACGATGGCAATCACGCCCGGCGAGCGCTGCGCCACGGGCTGCAAGGCCGAGGTATCGATCCTGACTTCGATGAAGGGAAAGGCTGCGGGTACGGTGGCCATGTGCGTCAAGCTCCTTTGCGTTCGTTCGGAGGTGCGGTCGGGCGGGGAATGACGGGACTCATGCCGTGACGGCCAGGCCCACGCCCTCGCGCGCGAGCCATTCGCCGGCGTTGCTGCGGCGCGCGGCCGGGTCGGCGCCCGGCCAGTCGCTGTCCTGGAACACGGTCTGCGGCAGGATCCACACGACGACGACGGAATGCTTCTGCGGCAGCCCGGCCACGGTGTCGCGGCGACCGTGTCCGGCCAGTTCGAGCTGCTCGCGCGCCATGCGGCTGTCGGCCAGCAGCTGCGCCAGGCCGCCGATGCCCTCGCGCACGATCAGCGCCGCCGAGAGCGCCAGCGGCCGGGTCGAGGCGGGCGCGGCAGCCGGCGCGGAGAACTGCACCTGGACCGGCCCGTAGGCGCTGGTCCCCGAGTGGTTGTCGAAGTAGTCGTTGATGTCCCGTGCGCCGACGGCGGCGATGGCACGCGCCACCCGTTCGGCGGTCGCGACCCCGGGCTGCGCCGCCGCCGCCGCGATCGCGGCCTGCAGCCGGCTGCCGCGTTCGGCGGCGCGCACGGCGGGGTCGGCGGGCAGGCCGCCCAAGGCGGCAACGATGTCGGCATCGATGCGCATGAGATCGATCGACTGCGTGCGGACGCTCTCGATGCGGGCGGAGGGGGCGGTCGTGGTGGCGACGATGAAGCCCTTCCACAACGCATCGACCACGAAGTGGCCGCCGCCCAGGCCGCTGATGCTGAGGCTGGCGGCGCCGCGCGACGCCGAGTCGAGTGCGCCGAACTGCCCCTCGACGCTGCCGGTGCGCGGCACGGCCAGGCCCAGCAGCACCTCGTCGAACACCGCACGGAACGTCGGCTCGATCACGGCCAGCGACGTGTCGTACGCGGCGGCCACGATCTGGGCGAGAGACTCCGCATCGAACATGGTGTCGCGCAGCGCCGGGGTGGCCAGGCGCAGCAACACCTTGTCAACGAGGTTCATCGGCTTCTCCCTGCGATCGCGAGACCGCCAATCCGCTTGGACGGAATCTTCGTTGCTGCGCCGGATGAACGACATCCCCAGGTTTGTGGACTTCGTCGAAGTTAGGGGGCTGGGCCGGCCAGCGCGCTTGTCCTGCTCAAGCCCCGTCGTCGCAGCAGGTACCAGGCCGCCGGCACCACCAGCATCGACAGCAGCGGCGCCGTCACCATGCCGCCCACCATCGGAGCGGCGATGCGCGCCATGATCTCGGAGCCGGCGCCGTCGCCCCACATCATCGGGACGAGGCCCGCGAGCACCACCGCCACCGTCATGGCCTTCGGGCGCACCCGCAGCACGGCGCCTTCCCGGATGGCGGCCACGAGCGTCACGTCGGTGTCCGGCTCGCCGGCCGCCAGGCGACGCTTCAGGGCGTTGTCCAGGTAGACCAGCATCACCACGCCGAACTCGGCCGCGACCCCGGCCAGTGCGATGAAGCCCACGGCGGTCGCCACCGACACCGAATGCCCGAGCAGCCAGACCAGCCAGAAGCCGCCGACCAGCGAGAACGGCACGGCGGCCATCACCAGCAACGCGTCGGCCGCATGGCGGTACAGCAGGACCAAGAGCACGAAGATGACCGCCAGCGTCGCCGGCACCACCACCTTCATGCGCTCGGTCGCGCGCTCGAGGTATTCGAACTGGCCGGACCACGAGAGGGCGTAGCCGGCGGGCATTGCCACCTCCTTTGCGACCGCGGCCTGCATGGCCTTCACCGCCGAGCGCAGGTCCCGGCCCCGCACGTCGACGTAGACCCAGGCGGCGAGCCGCGCGTTCTCGCTGCGCAGCATCGGCGGCCCCTCCGCAAGGCGCACCTGGGCGACGTCCCCCAGCAGGAGCTGCGCGCCCTTCCCCGTCACGAACGGCAGCGTCGCCAGGCGCTCCAGCGAGTCGCGAAGCTCGCGCGGGTAGCGGAGGTTGATGGGGAAGCGCTCGCGGCCGCTCACCACCTCGCCGACGTTCTCGCCGCCGATCGCGGTCGCGACGACGGCCTGCACGTCGGCCACCGACAGGCCGTGGCGGGCCGCGGCGGCGCGGTCGACATCGACGTCGACGTACCGGCCGCCCGCCAGGCGCTCCGCCAGCGCGGAGGAGACGCCGGGCACCTTCTTCACCGCCGACTCGATCCGCGCGGCCAGCATGTCGAGGGTCGCCAGGTCGGCCCCGGCGACCTTGATGCCGACGGGGCTCTTGATGCCGGTGGCCAGCATGTCGATGCGGTTGCGGATGGGCGGCACCCAGAGGTTGGACAGGCCAGGCACCTTGACCGCGCGGTCCAACGCCTCCACCAGCCGGTCGGGCGTCATGCCCGGGCGCCATTGCGCTCGGGGCTTGAACTGGATGGTCGTCTCGAACATCTCCAGGGGCGCGGGGTCGGTGGCGCTGTCCGCGCGGCCTGCCTTGCCGAAGACGCGCTCGACCTCCGGCACGGTCTTGATGAGGCGGTCCGTCTGTTGGAGCAGCTCCGAGGCCTTCGACACCGAGAGCCCGGGCAGCGCCGAAGGCATGTACAGCAGGTCCCCCTCGTCCAGCGGCGGCATGAACTCGCCACCGAGCCGGGCCAGCGGAATGAGCGTCAGGGCCAGGACGACCGCGGCGACGGCGAGCGTTCCCCGGGGAAACCGAAGCACCGCCTCCAGCGCCGGCCGGTAGATGCGCATCAGGAACCGGTTGATCGGGTTCGCCGTCTCGTGGGGGATGCGACCCCGCACGAGCAGGCCCATCAGCACGGGCACCAGCGTGACCGACAGCGCCGCGGCCGCGGCCATCGTCCAGGTCTTGGTGAACGCCAGGGGCGAGAACAGCCGGCCCTCCTGCGCCTCCAGCGTGAACACCGGCAGGAAGGACAGCGTGATGACCAGCAGCGAGAAGAACAGGGCCGGTCCCACTTCCACCGCGGCGTCGGTGACCAGGCCCCAGCGCTCGCCGTCCGTCGGCCGGCGACCCTGCGCGTGCTCGAAAGCCTCGATGTGCTTGTGCGCGGCTTCCAGCAGGACGACGACGCCGTCGAGCGCCGCGCCACACGCCAGGGCGATGCCCGCCAGGCTGAGGATGTTGGCGTTGAGCCCCTGCCACCGCATCACGACAAAGGCCATGCCCACGGCGATGGGCAGCGAGACCACCGCCACGAGCGCGGAACGCAGGTGGAACAGGAAGACGGCACACACCACCGCCACCGCGATGAACTCCTCGGCCAGCTTCCGCGTGAGGTTGTCGATGGCGCGGTCGATGAGCCTGGACCGGTCGTAGGTGTCGACCACCTCCACGCCCGGGGGCAGGCTCGGCTTCAGCTGTTCGAGCCGGGCCTTGACCCCCTCGATGGTGGCCCGGGCGTTCTTGCCCGAGCGCATCACCACCACGCCGCCGGCGACCTCGCCCTGCCCGTCCAGCTCGGCGATGCCGCGACGCATCTCCGGCCCCACCTGCACGAAGGCGACGTCGCGCAGCAGCACCGGGGTGGCGCCCGAGACGCCGAGCGGGATGCCGCGAAAGTCGTCCAGGGACGCCAGGAACCCGCGCGAGCGCACCATGTACTCGGCCTCGGCCATCTCGACGACGGAGCCGCCGGAGGATTGGTTCGCCTTCTGCAGCGCCTCCATCACCATCGCCTGCGTGATGCCGAGCTGCCGCATGCGGTCCGGGTCGAGCACGACCTGGTACTGCCGGACCATGCCGCCGATGCTGGCCACCTCCGCCACGTCCTGCACCGTCTTCAGCTCGAACTTCAGGAACCAGTCGTTGAGCGCACGGAGCTGGCCGATGTCGGACTTGCCGGTCCGGTCGACCAGCGCGTACTCATAGACCCAGCCGACGCCCGTGGCATCCGGCCCCAGCGCCGCCGTCGCGCCCGCCGGCAGCCGGGCCTGCACCTGGCTCAGGGACTCGACGACCCGCGAGCGCGCCCAGTACGGGTCGGTCCCGTCGTCGAAGAGGATGTAGACGAAGGAGTCTCCGAAGAACGAATAGCCGCGAACCGTCTTCGCGCCCGGCACGCCGAGCATCGTGGTCGTCAGCGGGTAGGTGACCAGGTCCTCGACGACTTGCGGGGGCTTGCCGGCGTAGGTCGTCCGCACGATGACCTGGGTGTCGGACAGGTCCGGCAGCGCGTCCACGGGCGTGCGGGCGACAGCGAACAAGGCCGCAGCCACCCCGAAGGCCGTTGCGACAAGGACCAGGAAACGGTTGGCGACCGACGCACGGATGAGTGCGGCAATCACTTGGCTTCCCCCATGCGCTGCAGCCCGGCGCGCAGGCGCGCCTCCGAGTCCACCAGGAACTGGCCGCTGGCCACCACCTGCTCGCCCTCCGCCAGCCCGGACACGACCTCCAGCCGGTCGCCCAGGTCCGCGCCCAGCGTCACCTCGCGGGGCTCGAAGGCGCCCTCGCCCCGGCGGACGATGGCCACCGCCCGGGTGCCGGTGCGGATGACGGCTTCGGCGGGGACGACCAGGCGCGGCGATGTCGCTCCTGCGACCTGCAGTCGAAGCAGCATGCCGGGGACCAGCCGGCCGCCCGGGTTGTCGACCTCGAAGCGCGCCTGCAGCGTGCGGGTGGCGGGGTTCACCTGCGGGAGGATTTCCTGCAGCGTGCCGGTGAAGGTCCGGGCGGGGTCGGCCTGCAGCGCCGCGGCCACCTTCTGGCCCCGCGCAAGACGCACGGCCTGGGCCTCCGGCACTTCCGCCACCGCCCAGACCTTGTCGAGGCCGGCGATGCGGAACAGGGTCATCCCGGGAGAGACGGCAACGCCTTCGCGAACGCCGAGCTCGGCCACCACACCGCCGGCAGGCGCGACCAGCGTGTACCGGGCCTGGGGCGCGCCGCCCTGCTCCACCTGGCGCACGAGTTCGTCGGGGATGGACATCGCCCGGGTTCGTTCCCGGGCCGCGGCCACGAGCTCCGCCGAGGCGCCCGAGCGCTTCAGTGCCGCGATGTCGTTCAGGGGCCCGAGCCACTCGGGCGCGAACACCGTCCCCAGCGCCTGCCCCTTGGCCACGCGCTCCATCGGCGCGCGCGCGTCCAGGCGTTCCAGGTAGCCGGAGGTGCGCGCCTGCACGGCGACGCTCAGGCGCTCGTCGAACTGCACGGTGCCGACCGCGTCGAACGATGCGCTGACATCGGCCTTCTTCACGACGGCGGTGCGGATGCCCAGGTTCTGCTGCACCTGGGGGCTCACCTTGACGCCGGTGTCGCCGGCCTCGTCGGCGTAGACCGGCTGGAGCGCCATGTCCATGAAAGGCGACTTGCCGGGCTTGTCGAAGTGCGCGCCGGGCACCATGGGGTCATGCCAGTAGAGGACCTTGCGCTCGCCGGCGGACGCCGGCGTGGCCGGGGCAGCGGCCTGCGCGGCGTCGTGGCCGCCCGCCGTGGTCCGGCCCAGGTAGAACGCGCCGCTGCCGATGACGAGAGCCATTGCAACGGCAACAACGGAGAGTCGGCGGCGGCTCATGGCGCAGCTCCTTCGGAAACGGGTTTGAAGACGAGTTGCGCCTGGGCCTTGGCCAGGTCGCGCTGGAGCACCAGGAGCTTGCGCTGCGCTTCGACCTCGGCGCGGCGTGCCTCGAAGAGCATCATCAGGCTGGCCTGGTTCGAGCGGTAGGCCGCGAGGGTGGTGGCGGTTCGCTGCGTCAATGGCGCCAGCACGCCCGCCTGGTAGCGGTCGATGCGCTCCTGCAGCCGCCTCGCGTCGCCGGCCAGTGCCGCGTACTCGCCCGCCGCCGCGCGCTGGGCTTCCGCCAATTCGGCATCGGCCCGGTCGACCCCTGCGAGCCGTGCGGCGGTCTCCCTGTCCTGGCGGGCGGCAGGCGCCACCGGCAAGGGGATGCTCACGCCGAACGACACCAGGTCCGCGCGCCCCTGGCGCTGGCCGTACGAGACCTCGTAGGTCCAGTTCGGCTTGCGGTTCAGCCGCGAGACCTCGGCCTCCTGGCGGGCGACGTCGATGTCGCGCTGCCTAGCCACCACCACGGGATGGCGGGCGACAAAATCCTCCAGGGCCGGCATCGCGGCCAGGCGTGGGGCCTCCAACGCTTCGGCGGACGTGCCCGCCCATCGCCGAAGGGCCTCCTCGGCGGCCGCCCGCTGCTGCCGGACGTCGGCCGACTCGTCCTCCGCGGTGCCGAGCGCGGCGGCGAGCGCCAGGACCTCGGCACTGCTGCCGGACACCGTGGCAAGCCGGCCCTTCCCCGCTTCGAGCTCCTCGCGGGCGTGCTTCTCGTTCAGCGCCGTGAGCCTTAGCGCCTCGCCGGCGTAGTAGGCGTCGAGGAAGGCCGTCGCCGCCTGCATCCGGGCCTCTGCCGCGGCGACCTGTTCCATCACCCCCTCCCGGCGCGCCACCGCACGGGCCGCCGCCTCCCGGGCCGCCCGCTTGTCGGCGGAGGTCCATTCCTGGGCGATGCCGATGCGCTTCATCGACATGTCCTCGGCGACCGTGCTGAACCGGTTGGCGCCGGTGGCCGGGAGGTTGTCGATGCCGACACTCAACATCGGATCCGGCTGCTGGCCCGCGGCCCGGGCCCTCTCGGCGGCGCTCGCGGTCCCGGCCCGGGCGGAGCGCGCCAGCTGTGAACGTTGGACGGCCAGGTCCATCGCCTGGTCGAGGGAAAGCGGTGCGGCACCGGCCCAGGTGGCCGGCAGCCAGGCGGCAGCCAGGGCGGCTGCGCGCAAGACGGGGTGGGACATGGAAAGCTCCGAGGACGAACGCAAGCGTGGCTGGCCTGCGGACATGCCGCGGCAGCACCGGTCAGTCGACGGAACGGGTCAGACGCGGAGCCTGAGCGTCGAGAGGAAGAGCGGGTCTGGTGGGGGTTGCGCTTCGGACGACGCCGTCGGGGGGACCGCCCGCGCTTCCCGGGCTTCCGGCACCGGGGGAAGCACCAGCGCCTGCACGAGCGCCGGCAGCGACACCGCAGGCAGCTTGACGGCCTCGAAGGCCTTGCCCGGGTCGGCGGCATGCTGATGGCAGAGCGCCGGCTGCGCCGGGTCCATGCCCTCGCAGGGCACGCCGGCTTCCATCATGGCGGCCATGGCCGCGGGCTCGGCCTGCCGGGGGCAGACGTACTTCGCCAGCGCCAGCTGCGAGAACAGCAGCGACACCGCCACGAAGAACGCGGCGGTGAGGCGGTGAAGGCGTTGGCGAAGCATGGGCCTGGCAGTCTAGCGCAGCAGGAGCTTCACTTGACGGGCTGGATGGCGGTCACCGCGATGGCGCCATTCAGCTTCTCGGCCGTGAACGTCACCTTGTCGCCTTCCTTCAGGCCGTCGAGCAGCTTCGGGTCGGCCGCCTTGAAGACCATGGTCATGGCGGGCATGCCGAGGTTCTCGAGCGGCCCATGGCGCAGCGTCACCTTGCCCTGTTCCCTGTCGACCTTGCGCACTTCACCCTCGCTCTGGGGGGCGGCCGCCGCCGCCGGGGCGCGGGCTGCCGGGGCGGCGTCGCCCTGGACGGTCAGCGTGCCGACCATGCCGGACTCGAAGTGGCCCGGCTGCAGGCAGGCGAACTGGAACTCGCCGGCCCGGGTGAACTGCCAGACGATCTCGCCGCTCCTGCCCGGCTTGACGTGGGCCATGTTGGCGTCGGCGTGCTCCATCTCCGGGAACTTCTTCATCAGCGCGGCGTGCTCGGCGATGGCCTTCTTCGTGCCGAGGACCATCTCGTGCAGCACCTGGCCGCCGTTGTGGACCACGAACTTGACGGTCTCGCCGCGCTTGACGGTGAGGTCGGACGGCGTGAAGCGCATGGTGTCGGCCATGTCGACCTGGACGGTGCGCGTGACCTTCTTCGGGTTGCCCTCCTGGCCGAAGTCGGTGGGTTCCACCCTGGCGGGGTCGAACTCGCGCGGCTTGGCGTGCTCTTCATCGCCGTGGGCGAACGCGGCTGACGAAGCGGCGATCGAGGCGGCGAGGGTCAGTGCGTGCAGTGTCTTCATGGGATCTTCCTTCAATGGCCGGAGTGGCCGGTGGGCTTGCGAACTTGCAGGGTCTTGGCATCGCCGGCCGTCGCCGCCGCGCGGGCGGGTTCGGGCATCTCGGCGGTGTATTCGTTGGCGAGGGTGCCCGCGGGGTGCCGGTACGGGCCGGGGTCGGCGTAGTCGCCGCGCGGGACGTCGTCGCGGACCTTCACGACGCTGAACATGCCTCCCATGCCGACGGGACCGAACGGGCCCGTCCCGGTCATCATCGGCAGCGTGTTGTCCGGAAGGGGCATCTCCATCTCGGCCATGTCGTGCATGCCCTTGTCGCCCATCGCCATGTAGTCGGGGATCAGCTTCGTGATCCGGGCGGCGACGTCGCGGTGGTCGACGCCGATCATGGTCGGCACGTCGTGCCCCATGGCGTTCATCGTGTGGTGGCTCTTGTGGCAGTGGATGGCCCAGTCGCCCGCCACCGCGTCGAACTCGAAGGCCCGCATCTGGCCCACCGCGATGTCGGTCGTCACCTCGGGCCAGCGCGCGCTCTTCGGGACCCAGCCGCCGTCGGTGCCCGTCACCTCGAAGTGCGGCCCGTGCATGTGGATGGGATGGTTGGTCATCGTCAGGTTGCCGACGCGGATGCGCACCCGCTCGCCGGTGCGCGCCACGAACGGGTCGATGCCCGGGAAGGCGCGGCTGTTCCACGTCCACAGGTTGAAGTCGAGCATCGTGTTCACGCGCGGCGTCGCGCTGCCCGGCTCGATGTCGTAGGCGTTGAGGATGAAGCCGTAGTCGCGGTCGACGCGGTACTGCTTCGGGTCCTTCGGATGGATGATGAACAGGCCCATCATGCCCATCGCCATCTGCACCATCTCGTCGGCGTGCGGGTGGTACATGTGCGTGCCCGGCCGCTGCAGCACGAACTCGTACATGAAGGTCTTGCCGACCCCGATGGGCGGCTGCGTCAGGCCCGTGACGCCGTCCATGCCGGACGGCAGCAACACGCCGTGCCAGTGGACGCTGGTGACCTCCGGCAGCTTGTTCGTCACGAAGATGCGGATGCGGTCGCCCTCGACGGCCTCGAGGGTGGGCCCGGGGCTCGATCCGTTGTAGCCCCACAGGTTGGCCGTCATGCCGGGCGCGATCTCGCGCACCACCGGCTCGGCGACGAGGTGGAACTCCTTGACGCCGTCCTTCATGCGCCAGGGCAGCGACCAGCCGTTGAGCGTCACCAGCGGGTTGAACGGGCGGCCGTTGGGCGGCGGCGGGGGAACCCGTGTCGTGGCGGCGGCCTGGATGACGGCCTCGGGGAGCGAGGCCGCCCCGGCACGGCTGACGGCGGCAGCGCCGAGAAAGGTGGCGCCGGCCGTCTTGAAGAAGGTTCTGCGGTTGTTCATCGTGATGTCTTTCAGTGGCCGCCCTGTTCGGCGGCGGCGGCCTTCGAGCGGCCCAGGGCGGGGTTGCTGCCGGGCGAGCGGCCCGTCAGGGCGGTCTGCAGGTCGGTCTCGGCCATCCAGCAGTCGCGCTGGGCCTCGATGGCGGCGGTCACGGTCGTCACCTGGTCGCGCGCGTCGGCGAGCAGCTCGAAGACGCTCGACAGCATCCCGTTGTAGCGAAGCAGGTTCTCCTCGGAGATGCGCTTGCGCAGCGGCACCACCTCGTCGCGGTAGTGCCGGGCCAGGTCGAAGGCGGTGCGGTAGGCGGAGTAGGACTCGCGGACCTCCGAGCGCGCGTTGACGGCCACCTCGGCCGTGCGGTGGACCGCCTGCATGTAGGTCGCCTCGGCGCGGGCGGCGCGGGTGGACCCGAAGTCGAAGAGCGGCAGCTGCAGCTCGACCTCGAAGCCGTTCTGCCGGGGCTCCCCCGTCTGGCTCTTGTTGGCGTAGCCGGCCTCGAGGACGTTGATGAAGCGCGTGCCGCGCACCAGCCCCAGCGACCTGGCGGTGGCCTCGGCGCTGCGCTTGGCCATCAGGACGTCCAGGCGCTTCTCGAGGGCCGTCCGCTCGGCGCCCCGGGGCTCGAGGGGCGTCTTCGGCAACTCGGGCAGGTGCTCGGGAAGCCTGAAGGCGAGTTGCTCACCCGACAGGCCGAGGGCCCGGACCAGCCTCTCCCGCTCGGCGACCGCCTGGTGGCGGGCACGGGCCAGGTTGGCGATGGCGTCCGCGTGGAAGGCCTGCTCCCGCATCTGGGCCAACCTGCTGAAGTTGCCCGCCTGCAGCATGCGGCGCGCCAGCTCGTTCGAGGCATCCGCCGCCTCCTTGACCTGCTCGTGGTAGCCGACGAGGTCCTGGGCAGCGACCGCCGCGAAGAAGGCCTTGCGGGCCTCGGCCGCGACGCCGACCGCCTCGAAGGCGGCCTGGTACTGCGCCTGCTCGAGCTGTCGCTGCGCCACGTCGCTGGCAAGGGGAAGCGTGAGCAGGCCCAGCAGGTTGAACATCACCGAGCGGTCGATCTCGGTGCTGCCTCCGCCGCTCAGGCGCCCGAAGCGGAGGGTCGGGTTGGCGAGGCGGCCGGCTCGCACGCGGTCGGCCTCGGCGATGCCGAGTTCGGCGAAGCTGGCCTGCAGGCCCCGGTGGTTCAGCAGCGCCAGCTCGACGGCGCTGTCGGCCGTGAGGGGCTGCCCGAGCAGCTCCGCGACCCGCGCGCCGGCGGAATCAACATCGGACGTCGACCGCTGGACGGTCACGTCCACGCCGGTGCGTTCCCGGGTCAGCTCGGAGAGCCTGCCGGCGCCGCCGTCCGGCGAGAACGAGGCGCAGCCCGCCAGCAGCGCGGCCGCGGATGCAGCGGCTGCGACTTTCATCATGGGGTTGTTCATTGTTCGAAACCATGTGGATCATCGGCCCGGCATCGCCAGGGCCAGAGGACACTCGCTGCGGCCGCCGGGCGGCGGACGCGCGAAACCCGTCAGGCCTCCCTCGGAGGCCTTGAGGGGTCAGAGGGTTCGGGGGGGACGCTCTTGCCCGTCCGACAGGAAGGTCGGGGCGGGCGCCGAGAGCTCGGGGAAGGATTGCGAGGTCAACGCCCCGGGCGCGCCGAGGCCGGTCGACGTGCTGGGCATCGAGGGGCTGGAGCACGACGACGCGCAGAGGTTGCACTTGTCGTTCGCGACCTTGCCATGGTCGTGCGCGGCATGGCCGTGGTCCTCGTCCGCGTGATCCATGCCACCGTGGCTGTCCTCTGCGCCATGCGCCATGCTGCTCACCCCGGCGGGTCCGGCGCCCCCCGGCGGGCACAGCATGGCCGCAGCCATGGCGCCCCTGACGGGGAGTACCACGGCGAGCAGGACCACGAGCCAGAGGCGCAACAGCTTCACGAGGACAAGGCGAGCAGAGGGAACGGCATCCTAAACCTTGCCCCCGTGGCAAGGTCAAGCGGGTCGACCGCCCGGTCGGCGGTGCGCCTTCCCTTGACCTTGCCACCAGGTCAAGGTTGAGACTGCCGACGACAACCGGAGAACGCCATGCCGACGCCCCATCATCCGCACCACGACCCCGCGAGGCACGACCCCCGCCATCACGGGCACGCGCCCGCTGTCGCCGGGCCGGCCCCCGCGGGAGACCCGGGCCAGGTCGAATACACCTGCCCGATGCATCCCCAGGTGCGTCAGATGGGGCCCGGCCATTGCCCCCTCTGCGGCATGGCGCTGGAGCCCGTCCTGGCGACGGCCCAGCCGGGGGAGAGTCCGGAGCTGCGGGACATGACGCGCCGGTTCTGGATGGGCACGGCGCTGACCCTGCCGGTGTTCGCGCTCGAGATGGGCGGACACCTGTTCAAGCTCCACGACCTCATCGCGCCGCACACGTCGAACTGGATCCAGCTGCTGCTCGCGACACCCGTGGTGCTGTGGGCCGGCTGGCCCTTCTTCACGCGCGCCGTCGCGTCGGTGACGAACCGCAGCCTGAACATGTTCTCGCTCATCGCCCTGGGCACGGGGGCGGCGTGGCTCTACAGCATCGTCGCGACACTGGCGCCCGGCCTGTTCCCGCAGGCACTGCGGGGCGAAGACGGTGCGGTGGCGGTCTACTTCGAGGCCGCGGCGGTCATCACGGTGCTCGTGCTGCTCGGCCAGGTGCTGGAGCTGCGCGCCCGCGAGAAGACCTCGGGCGCCATCCAGGCGCTGCTGGGCCTGGCGCCGAAGACGGCGGTCCGGGTGGATGCGCAGGGCAACGACGCGACGGTGCAGGTCGACGCGATCCAGGTCGGCGACCTGTTGCGCGTGCGGCCGGGCGAGAAAGTGCCCGTCGACGGCGAACTCACCGAGGGCAAGGGCAATGTCGACGAATCCATGGTGACCGGCGAGCCCATCCCCGTCGCCAAGGCCGTCGGCTCCAAGGTCACGGCGGGCACGCTCAACCAGACCGGGGGCTTCGTGATGCGCGCCGAGAAGGTCGGCGCAGATACCCTGCTCTCCCAGATCGTCCACATGGTTGCGGCGGCCCAGCGCAGCCGCGCCCCCATCCAGCGAATGGCCGACCAGGTCGCCGGCTGGTTCGTGCCGGTGGTCATCCTCGTGGCGGTGCTGACCTTCGTCGCGTGGCTCGCCTGGGGGCCGTCGCCGGCCTTCAGCTACGCGCTCGTCACGGCCGTGGCGGTGCTCATCATCGCCTGCCCGTGTGCGCTGGGCCTGGCGACGCCGATGTCCATCATGGTCGGCGTCGGCAAGGGCGCGCAGCATGGCGTGCTCATTCGAGACGCCGAAGCGCTCGAACGGATGGAAAAGGTCGACACCCTGGTGCTCGACAAGACGGGCACGCTGACGGAGGGGCGCCCGAAGGTCGTTCACGTCGAACCGGCTTCCGGCTTCAGCGCGGAGGATGTGCTGCAGAAACTGGCCAGTGTCGAGCGCGCCAGCGAGCATCCGCTGGCCATGGCCATCGTGATGGATGCGCAGGAGCGCCGGCTCCCGCTCTCGCCGGTGACCGACTTCGACTCGCCTGTCGGCAAGGGCGTCGTCGGCACCGTCGACGGGGCGGTCGTGGTCTCGGGCAGCGCGAAGTTCCTGGCGGAGCGCGGCATCGGCACGGACGGCCTCGCCGGGGCCGCCGAGGCCCGGCGCCAGGAGGCGGCGACGGTCATCTTCGTGGGCGTGGGCGGCGTGCTCGCGGGCTTCGTCGCGATCGCCGACCCCATCAAGGCCACCACGCCGCAAGCGCTCGCGGCGCTGAGGGACGCGGGCATCCGCATCGTGATGCTGACCGGCGACGGCAGGACCACCGCCGAGGCGGTCGGGCGCCAGCTGGGCATCGACGAGGTGGTGGCGGACGTCTTCCCCGAGGACAAGGCCGCGGTGGTCAGGCGCCTGCGCGAAGAAGGACGCGTGGTGGCGATGGGCGGAGACGGCGTGAACGATGCGCCCGGCCTGAGCAGCGCCGACGTCGGGGTCGCCATGGGAACAGGCACGGACGTGGCCATGGAGAGCGCCGGCATCACGCTGCTGAAGGGCGACCTGATGGGCATCGTCCGGGCGCGGACGCTCTCGCGCGCGACGATGCGGAACATCCGCCAGAACCTCGCCCTCTCGTTCGCCTACAACATCGCCGGCATTCCCCTCGCCGCCGGCGTGCTGTATCCCTTCTTCGGCCTGCTGCTCTCGCCGGTCGTCGCCGCCGCCGCGATGGCCCTGTCGTCGGTGAGCGTCATCGGCAACGCCTTGCGCCTGCGCGCGGTCCAGGTCGAGTGACCGGCGCGACGACCTGCGCCGACCTTGCGGTGCATCAAGGCGGCCGCCGCGCCACGCCCTAGATTGAGGACGGGCGTCCGTGGCGGATGACGCCCCGAACAACGATCCGCCTTGTCCACCCAGGAGATCTCCATGCCTGCACTGACCCGCGTCGAGCCGTTCGAAGCCCTGCTCAGCCCCTTCTCGTCCGACCTGTTCCGCCAGCTGGCGCGCTCGATGCGCGTGCCGGGCGACGCCCCCGGCGAGATCCGCATCGACGTCACCGAGCACGACAAGGAGTACGTGGTGCGCGCCGAAATGCCCGGCGCGAGGAAAGAGGACATCCGCGTCAGCGTCGACGGCAACTTCGTGTCGATCAGCGCCGAGGTACGCCGCGAGAAGGAGGAGAAGTCCGGCGGCCGCACGCTGCTCAAGGAAACGTACGTGGGCAGCGCCGCGCGCGGCTTCTCGCTCGCGCACGAGATCGATGCCAAGGCCGTGGTGGCGAAGCTGGAAGACGGCGTGCTGAAGCTCGTCCTGCCCAAGAGCAGCGGCACCGGCAGCCGTTCGATCGCGATCCAGTGACTCAGGGCATCACCACCGCGGCGCCGAGCACCCGCCCGGCGCGCAGGTCGGCCAGCGCTACATTCGCGCGTTCCAGCGGATAGGGTGTCGCGTGCACGTCCAGCGGGTGGCACCGTGCGAACTCGAAGAACTCGGTCGCGTCCGCCCGCGTCAGGTTCGCCACCGACATCAGTTGCCGCTCGTGCCAGAGCAGCTCGTACGGAAAGGACGGGATGTCGCTCATGTGGATGCCGCCGCAGACCACGCGGCCGCCGGGCCGCACCGCGCGCAGGGCGAGCGGCACCAGCGCGCCGTCGGGTGCGAACACGATCGCGGCATCGAGCGGGACCGGCGGTGCCTCCTGGCTGGAACCGGCCCATGCCGCGCCGAGGCGGCGCGCGAAGTCCTGCGCGGCCACGTCGCCGGGCCGCGTGAACGCATAGACCTGCCGGTCCTGTTGCAGCGCGACCTGGGCCACCAGGTGGGCGGCCGCGCCAAAGCCGTACAGGCCCACGCGACGGGCGCCGCCGGTCATCCGCAGGCTGCGCCAGCCGATCAGCCCGGCGCACAGCAGCGGCGCCACCAGCAGCGGCGGCTGCTCCAGGTTCAACGGGATGCAGAAGTCGGCCTCGGCCACGGCGTGCGATGCAAAGCCGCCGTCGCGTCCATGGCCGGTGAAGACCGGTGCTTCGCACAGGTTCTCGCGGCCGCCCGCACAGGCCGCGCAGAGCCCGCAGGCGTGGCCCAGCCACGGCACGCCGACGCGCATGCCGGTGCTCAGCCGGGTGACCCCGGGGCCGAGCCGCTGGACGATGCCGACGATCTCGTGCCCGGGCACCCGCGGCAGGTGCGGCAGCGGCAATTCGCCGTCGACCACGTGCAGGTCGGTGCGGCAGACCGCGCAGGCCTCGACGCGCAACAGCACCTCCCCTGCGCCCGGCTCCGGCACCGGGCGCTCTTCGAGATGCAGCGGCTCGCGCGGCTGCCGCAACACCATCGCGCGCATCAACTCGTGGGCCATCGCGGTTCCTTCAATCGAGGGGGTGGGTCAGCAGCCAGACCAGCACGGCCGCGGCCGCGATGCCGAGTGCCAGCAGGACACCGATGACGATCAGGGCGCTCATCGCCGCTCAGACCTTGCAGAGGGTGGTCATGGGACGCTCCTTCCCGGGTTCGGCGCGCCACCGGCGCGCTGGCAGTCCAGCCAGCTTAGGCGGTGGCAGGGCGGCTGCATTGCGCCATGTCAAGGCCTGACGCGGGGCAGCTTCGACAATGCAGGCACCGGCGCGATGCCGCCTCGAGGAGACCTGAGATGGCTGCATTCCGGCCGACGGCCTGGCGGGCCGCACGTACCAAGGCACGCGGAACTTCCCTGCCCGACGATGCACTCGCGCGCGTGCTGCTCGACCTGTCCGCCGACCCGGCGCGCGAGCGCATCCATCTCGGCGACCTGCTCGCCGCGATGCAGGACCAGGCGCTGGCGGCCCTGATCCTGTTCCTCGCCCTGCCCAACGTGCTGCCGGTCCCGCCCGGCACCTCGGGTGTCCTCGGCGTGCCCTTGATTTTCCTGGCGGCACAGCTGGTGCTGGGACGCAAGCCGTGGCTGCCGCGCGCGATCGCGGCGCGTTCGATGTCGCGCGAGCGCTTCGCGGCGCTCGTGCAGCGCCTGCTGCCCTGGATCGCTCGCATCGGCCCGCTCTTGCGCCCGCGCTGGGCCGCGCTGTCGTCCGTGCTGGCGGTCCGGATCGTCGGCTTGCTGTGCTTCGTGCTCGCCGCCGTCCTGGCGCTGCCGGTGCCCCTGGGCAACGTGGCCCCGGCGTTCGCGATCAGCGTGATGATGCTCGGCGTGCTGCGACAGGACGGGGCGTGGATCGTGCTGGGCGCCCTCTCCGGCCTGGCCGCGCTGGGGGTTGCCGTCGGCGTCATCTGGCTTGGGCTGCACGCGATGCCGCATTCCGCCCTGCCCTGAGGCCGCGAGATGCGTCTCCTGCCCCGCCTCCGCCTCCGCCTCCGCCTCCCGGCCCGCCGCCCGCCCGCCGGGGTCGCCCGGGCCCTGCAGCGCACGGGCCAGGCGCTGGGCGTGCTCGCCTGCGCGGCCCTCCTTGCGGCCTGCACCGCGGTGCCGCTGCCGGTCCCGGCGCCGGCCCCGCCGGGCTTTGCCGGGGCGGTCAGCCGGGGCGCGGCCTTCGCGGTGGGCGTCTACGGCATCGCCGGCGACGAGGAGGCCGCCGGCCCGAAGCTGCTCGACGACGAGCCGCTTCCGGCAAAAGGGGACGAGCTCGCCCCCTGGAGCCCGCCGGGGCAGCCCACGCGCATCGGCGCCGGGTTCTTCCTGGATGGCGACGGCTCGATCGCCACCGCCGCCCACGTCGTGGCGACTGCGCGCCAGGTGCTGGTCAAGCTGCCCGACCAGCGCGTGCTCGAGGCGCGCGTGGTCGCCGCCGACTCCGACATGGACGTCGCCCTGCTCGAGGTGGCCGCGGCACCGGTGAGCCCGCCGGTGATCGGCCGCTCGGCGGCGCTGCGCGCCGGCGACTGGGTGCTCGCGGTCGGCGAGCCCTACGGCCTCGCCCGCTCCGTGGTGGCCGGCATCGTCGGCGGCCGGGCCCGCCACTTCGCCGAGGACGGCGAGGTCATGTTCATCCAGAGCGACCTGACCTTGAACCCCGGCAATTCCGGCGGCCCGCTGCTGGATTCGTCCGGGGCCATCGTCGGCATGAGCCTGCGCACCGTCGTCGGGCCCTACGGCACCTCCGGCGTCAGCCTGTTCGTGCCGGTCGAGGTGGTGCAGCAGGTCATCGCCGAACTGCGCTCGAGCGGCAGCAGCCCGCGGCCGCGGCTCGGCGCCGGGTTCGAGGACGTGTCGCCGCTCGCGGCATGGCGGGCGGGCCGGGCCGACGCCCGTGGCGCCTACATCGGCAGCGTGGCGCCGGGCAGCGTGGCGGAGCGCCTCGGGCTGCGCCCCGGCGACATTGTCGTGGGCATGAACGGACGCGCGCTCGGCGACAGCGCCGACTTCGTGCGCGCGCTGCTCTCGTGGCGCAGCCTGGCCGGCACGACGCTGACGGTGTACCGCGAGGGCGCCTACCGGGAACTGCGCCTGCAGGGCACCTCGGGCCCCTGAGGCGCCGGGCGTCAGCCGCCTCCTCCGGCCGGATGCGCCGCCTGCAGCTCGAGGACCATCCGCAGCACGTCGCCATCCCCGGGCTCCGGGCTCGCGACGAACCCCAGCCGCTCGGCGAGCCGGCGCATGCCGGGGTTCTCGCGCAGCACCCGCCCGACGAGGCGCTGCGTGCCGCCGCGGCGCTCGTAGTCGCACAGCACGTCCATCAGCAGCCGGCCGAGCCCGGCGCGCTGCAGGTCGGACCGCACCGTCACGGCGAACTCGGCCGCGCGGCCGTCCGGGTCGCGCACGGCGCGCGCCACGCCCAGCGTCTCTTCGCGGCCGTCCGCGTCGCGGCGGATCGCGACGAACGCCATCTCGCGCGCATAGTCGATCTGCGTCAGCCGCGCGAGCTCGCCGTGCGAGAAGGAGCGCCTGGCATTGAAGAAGCGCAGCCGCAGGTCCTCCGGCGAAAGCTGCTCGACGAAGCGGCGATGCTGCGGCTCGTCCTCGGGCCGGATCGGCCGCACCAGGAGCCGCTCGCCGCGCCACGCGATCTCGCGTGCCAGCCCGGCGGGGTACGGCAGGATCGCGAAGTGCGACACGCCGGCCGGCGCATCCCGGCCCAGCCGCAGCCGCGCATCCAGCGCCAGCACGCCCTCGGCGTCGGCCCACAGCGGGTTGATGTCGAGCTCGGCCAGCTCCGGGAGGTCGGCCAGCATCTGAGACAAGGCCACCAGCACGCCGCAGACGGCATCGAGCCGCGCCGGAGGGTGGTCGCGGTAGCCGGCGAGAAGGCGCGAGACGGCAGTGCGCGAGACCATCTCGCGCGCCAGGGTCTGGTTCAGCGGCGGCAGGCCCACCACGCGGTCGGCCCGCACCTCCACCGCCGTCCCGCCGTGGCCGACCAGCACGATCGGCCCGAAGACGGGGTCGATGCCGGTGCCGGCGATCAGCTCCTGCGCCATCGGCCGCCGCACCATGGGCTGCACGGTGAAGCCGTCGATGCGCGCGGCCGGCCTCGCCTCGCGGACACGGGCCAGCATCCGCGCCATCGCCTCCTGCAGCGCCTGCGGGTCCGCGATGTCGAGGGCGACGCCGCCCACGTCGGACTTGTGCGAGATGTCGGGCGACAGGATCTTCAGGGCCACCGGGTAGCCCAGGCGCCCCGCCGCGGCCCGGACCGCCGCGGCGTCGGCCCCGACCGCCACCGTCTCGACGACCGGGATGCCGTAGGCCGCCAGCACCGCCTTCGCCTCGTGCTCCTGCAGCATGTCGCGACCGTCGGCGAGCGCGGCGTCGAGGATGCGCCGCGCCGCCGGCAGGTCGGGCGCGCGGCGCTCGACGGCCTCGGGCGTCTCGAGCAGCACCGCCTGGTTGCGGCGGTAGCTGCGCAGCATCGCGAAGGCGTTCACCGCCTCCTCCGGCGTCGCATAGTCGGCCACGCCGGCCCCCTCGAAGATGGCGCGTGCCTGCGCCACCGAGGCATCGCCCAGCCAGCAGGCCATCACGCGGTCGGTCGCACCGCGCAGCAGCGGCTCGCAGGCGCGCGCGATGTCGGCGCTCGGCACGATCGCGGTCGGCGCATGCATGAAGAGGATCGCACCGGCGCGCGGCTCGGCCAGCAGCGCACGCAGCGTGTCGACATAGCGCTGCGCCGGCGCGTCGCCGATGATGTCGATCGGGTTGCCGTGCGACCAGGTCGGCGGCAGCACCGCGTCGAGCGCCTCGCGCAGCGCCGGCCCCGGCTCCGCCAGCGGCAGGCCCGCGCGCGCCGCCGCGTCGGCCGCCATCACGCCGGCCCCGCCGCCGTTGGTCATCAGGGTCAGCGATTCATCGCGGTTGCCGGCAAAGCGCGCCAGCGTCTCGGCGGCGACGAACAGCTCCTGCAGCGTGTCCACGCGCAGCATGCCGGCCCGGCGGATCGCCGCGTCGAACACCACGTCCGAGCCGGCCAGCGCACCGGTGTGGGAGGCCGCCGCGCGGATGCCGTTCCCGGCCCGGCCGGCCTTCACGACGATCACCGGCTTGTTGCGCGCGGCAGCGCGTGCGGCCGACATGAACTTCCGGGGCGCCTCGATCGACTCGATGTACAGCAGGATGGCGCGCGTGTGCGGATCGCCCGCGAGCTGGTCCAGCAGGTCGCCGAAATCGACGTCGGCATGCTCGCCCAGCGACACCATGCTCGAGAAGCCCACGCCGCGCGCCCGCGCCCAGTCCAGCACCGCGGTGACGAGCGCTCCCGACTGCGACACGAAGGCCAGGCCGCCGGCCAGCGCCTCGGTGTGCGCGAAGCTCGCGTTCAGCCCCAGCCGCGGCGTCAGCAGGCCCAGGCAGTTGGGGCCGAGCACGCGCAGGCGGTGGCGCCCGGCGGCCTCGAGCACGGCCTGCTTCTGCGCCGCGTCCAGCCCGGCCGTCAGCACCACGGCAGCGCGCGTGCCGAGGCGGCCGAATGCGTCGACCAGGCCCGCAATGCCGTCGGGCGGCGTGCACAGGACCGCCAGGTCGGGGACCTCGGGCAGGTCGCGGGGATGGGCGAACACCGGTTCGCCGTCCAGCGTGCGCAGGCGCCGGTTGAGCGCCCTCACCGGCCCGCGGAAGCCGCCGCCGCGCAGGTTGCGCCACACGGTGGCGCCGACGCTGCCCGGGCGGTCGGACGCGCCGGCCACGGCGACGGAACGCGGCGCCAGCAGGCGATCCAGGTGCAGGACACTCATCGGGCGGCCCCCCTGGGTCAGTGCGACATGAGCACCGGCACGGTCATCGACTGCAGGAGCCCGCGCGTCGCGCCGCCGAGCACGCGCTCGGTCCAGCGCGAGTGGCCGTAGGCGCCCATCACGATGAGGTCGGTGCCCAGGTCGGCGGCGTGCGACAGCATCGCATCGGCGATGTCGATCGAGGCCGGCTCCACGCGCACCTCGGCCGCCACGCCGTGCCGCGACAGCCAGCGGCGCACCGCCTCCAACCCGCCGGCATCGCCGCGCGACGCGGCGAGCGGCCGCCAGTGCACCACCTGGACCGAGGAAGCCCCCTTCAGCAGCGGCAAGGCATCGCCCACGGCGCGCGCCGCTTCGCGGCTGTCGTCCCAGGCCACCAGCACCCGCTGGCCCAGCGGCTCCGTCGCGCCGGCATAGGGCAGGAGCAGCGTCGGGCGCGCGCTGTACAGCACCACCTGCTCCACCAGCTGCCGGGCCGCACGGTGATCCGGTGCCGCCGGATCGGCCTGCGACAGCAGCACGATGTCGCTGCAATGGGCATGCGCGATCACCGAGATCGCGGGGTCCTGCTCGTCCACCTTCGAGTCGACGCCGGGCAGGCCGGCCTGGCGGCAGGACTGCCGGAAGGTGTCGGCCGCCCGCTCCGCCTCGTCGCGCAGCTGGTCCCAGGCCAGGGCGGCCAGGTTGCTGAAGGCGGCGGCGCCCTCGACCGAACCCGGCAGGTCGAGCAGCCCGGTCGGCGCCAGGCCGACAAGGTGGCCGTCCATGCGGCGGGCGAGCCGGATCGCGGCCTGGGTGCGCCGTGCGCAGGACGCGCCCGAATCGAGGAACAACAGCATGCTGCGGTATCCCATCGCGGTCTCCAGGATGAATCGATGCCGGATTGTTGGGAGGGGGCCGGCGCGGCGGCTTGATCCGGCGCAAGCCAGGGCCGCCTCAGGCCGGTGGCGTCCGTGCCGCGTGCGCCCAGCGCCAGGCGGCGGCGCCCCACCAGGCCAGGCGCAGGACGCGCAGCAGCATGCCGGCACGCGGCAGCGTTGCCGCCCCGCCCTGCCAGGCACCGAACGCCGCCTCCAGGCGCGCCCGCTGCAGGCCGGCCTCCATCTGCAGCAACTGCTGGTGCAGGGTCGGCTGCCGGTCCCGGGCGACGGCCCGCCAGCGCCACGCGCCCCCGGCCGCTGCCAGCGCGAAGGCGGCCGTCGCCAGGCCGGCGGCGGTCGCGCGCCAGGCCGGCTCGCACAGCAACACCAGCCAGGCGGCCAGCCACACGCTCGCCACCAGCGCAAAAAACAGGGTGCACGCGGCGGCGATCCACAGCCGTGCCAGGCGCAGCCGCTGCGCCTCCAGGCCGGACTGCAACAGCTCGGCGTGCACCCGCCCGGCGTCGAGCAGGGCATCGACGAGCCGGCCGCCGGCGGCGTCCATCAGCGCCGCGCCGCCAGGAACCCGACCAGCAGGCCGAGCGCCGCTGCGGCCCCCATCGCGCCGTACGGGTGGCTGTGGATCGCCTGGTCGGCGCTGCGCGCGGCGCGCCGTGCCTGGTGCAGGGCATCGTCCTCGAGCTGCTGGAGCTGCGCGCGCATGTCGCGCACCTGGGCGGCCAGCCGGTCGCGCACCGCATCGATCCTGTCGTCGCCGGTCTGCGCGGCCGAGGCCAGCAGCGACTCGGCCTCGTCGACCATGTGGCGCAGCCGGTCTGCAAAGGGGGTGTTCGTGTTCATGCCAATCCTTTCGAGTCCAGGGGCCGATCGTAGGGAGCGCGCCGCCGCGGGGCTTGATGCGGCGCAAGCCGGCCGCCAGCCCCCTCTCACCCTCTCAGACATGGCGCGGCTTCACCCGCACCCCGTCCGCGACCCCGGGCGGCGGGTAGACGATCACCTCCACGCCCGGGGCCACCCCGTGGCTCACCCAGGCCTCGGTGGCGTTGCGCGCCGCCACCGTCACCCGGGTCAGGCGGGCCCGGCCACCGTCGACGACAAACACCGCCATCGCCGAGGCGTCCGCGCCGTCCGCGAGCGGGAACAGCGCGCTGACCGGCAGCTTCACCACACCGTCCTGCACCAGCGTCAGGATGCTGACCGAGACGCGGTAGCCGTCGCCGAGCGACGCCCGGTCGGCCGGCGGCCCCGTCATGTCGATGAGCACGCGCACGCGCTGCTCCTCGACGCCGAGCGCCGACACCTTGGTGAAGCCCGCCGGCTCGATGCGCCGCACCCGGCCCGGCAGCGGCCCATCGCCGCCCCCCTGCCCGATGCGCACCGCGGCGCCCTCGCGCACCTGCAGCGCATCGCTCGTCAGCAGCTCGGCCACCACCTCCAGCTGCTGCAGGTCGCCGAGCTCGATCAGCGGCGTGCCGGGCGCCACCAGGGCCTCGCTCGGTTGCACGATGCGCATCACCCGCCCGGCCACCGGCGAGCGCACGCTGAAGCGGCGTGCATCGGCGGGCGTGCGCACCGCGGCCAGCGCGGCGCGCGCCTGCTCGACCTCGTGCCCGGCGGCATCCCGTTCGCCGAGCGCCGCGTCCAGCTCCTTCTGCGCGGCCAGTGCGGCCAGCCGGTCGGCCTCCAGCCGCGTCGGCGAGAGGAAGCCCTGCGCCGCCAGCTGCTCGCTGCGCCGCGCCTCGTTGCCCGCCTGCAGCAGCGCGACGCGCGCCCCCTCGACGCGCGCCGCCGCGCGCTGGCGCTGCGCCTCGGTGGCCTCCAGCCGCGCCTGCAGCTCGCGCCGGGTGCGCTCGTCCAGCATCGGCGGCAGCGCCGGCGCGAGTTGCGCGACCGGGCTGTCGACCGCCACCGCGTCGCCTTCGCGCAGCGCGATGCGCGACAGGTGGCCGGCCAGCGGCGCCGACACGACATAGCGCTCGCGCAGCCGCGTCTTCGCGTCCTCCGAGACGGTGGCCTCGAAGCGCCCGCGCGTCGCACGGCCGAGCTCCACCTCCACCGGCCGCGGCGCGAACGCCCAGGCGAACACGGCGACCGCCGCAACCGCGGCGGCACCGGCAAGGATCCAGCCCTTCCTCAAGGGCACCGACAGCGGCGAAATCATCATGTTCACTCCCTCGTCTTCAAGGCCGCCACCATGTCGAGCCGGTCGATGCGCCGGCGCACCACGAGCGCGCTGGCGGCACCGGCCACCATCACGCACAGGGCGGCCCCGGCGTAGGTGCGGGCGCGGATCACGACCGGGAAATGGAACTGGTCCGACGCGAGCAGCTCGACCAAGCCGTGCGTGACCGCCCAGCCCATCAGCATGCCCAGCGGCAGCGCCAGGCCGATGACCGCCGCCAGCTCGCCCAGCAGCAGCCCCGAGACCTCGGTGCGGGTGAAGCCCAGCACGCGCAGGCTGGCCAGCTCCCAGGCGCGCTCGGAGAGCGAGATGCGCGCATTGTTGTAGACCATGCCGATGGCGATGACGGTCGCGAAGGCCGTCAGGATGGTGCTCATGATGCGCACGTTGCGGGCGCTGATCTGCTGCAGGTTGCGCAGCATCGTGGCCTTGCTCCAGGCGCCGACGATGCCGGGCAGCGCCCGGGTGCCCTCCAGCGCGGCCGCCTCGCTCCCGCGCTGCAGCGCCAGCATGAAGCCGGTGGCCAGGTCGCCGTCGCCCAGCGCCCGGTTCAGCGACGGGCGGTCCATGTAGGCGTTCAGGCCCATCATCTCGCGCACCGTCCCCCCGACCACCAGGTCGAGCGTGCGCGCCCGCCCCTCCAGCACCTCCACCTGCAGGTGGTCGCCGGGGCGCACGCCCAGCTTGTCGGCCAGGCGGTCGGTGAGGATGAGCCCCCGCCCGTCGAGCACCGTCTGTCGTCCCTCGCCATCGATCACGCGGAACAGGCTGGCGCGCGGCGCATGGCCGCGGATCAGGCTGCGCTCGCGCCGGTGCCCGTGCACGAAGTCGACGGCGACGAAGCGCGTCGTCTCCACGTCGCGCACGCCGGGCAGCCGCAGCAGCTCGCGGCGCGCGCCGTCGTCCACGGCCTCGGCGGCCCACACCGTGATGTCGCCGCGCAGGCTGAGGTTGAACTGGCTGTCGACCACCACGTCGATCGCGTCGCGGAAGAAGTTGCCCAGCACGACGATGGCCACCGCTGCCGCCACGCCGGCCACCGACAGCGCGCTGCGCAGCGGCCGGCGCTCGAGGTTGCGCACGATCATGCGCAGCGCCGGCGCCATGCCCTGCACGCCCAGCCGCTCGAGCAGCGTGCGCCTGTAGCGGCCGGGCGCGGGCGGACGCATCGCCTCGGCCGGCGCGAGCCGCACCGTGGCGGCAATGGCGTTCAGCGTGCCGGCCACCGCGGTCAGCAGCGTGATGCCGACGCTCACCACCAGCAGCCAGGGCGCGATGCGGTGCTCGAAGCGTGGGAAGCGGAAGAAGTCGGTGTACAGCCCGGTCAGCAGCGCGCCCAGCACCTTCCCCAGCAGCACGCCCAGGAGCAGCCCGCCGGCGACGATGGCCAGTACCAGCTGGAGGTAGTGCAGGCCGATGCGCCCGTTCGGGTAGCCGAGCGCCTTCAGGGCCGCGATCTGCTCGCGCTGGGTCGACACCAGGCGGGTGACGACGACGTTCAGCAGGAAGGCGGCGACGCCGAGGAAGATCGCCGGCAGCACGGTGCCCAGCACGCGCTGCTCCTTGATCTCGTTGTCGAGCATCAGGTGCGAGGGCTGCTCGGCGCGGCCGTTGGCCTGGCGGCCGCCGTAGCGCGACAGGCGGCGCGTCAGCGCGTCGATGACCGCGGGCTCCGAGGCCCCGGGCGCCAGCCGCAGCGCGACGCGGTTGAAGGCGCCGCGCATGTCGTAGGCCGCGGCGAGCGTCTCGCGGTCGACCCAGAAGACGCCGAAGCCCCGCGTGTCGGGCATGCCCCACAGGCCGGCGAAGATGTACTCGGGCGACAGCGCGGTGCCGACCACCACCAGCGTGCGATGCCGGCCGTTGAGCTGCACGCCGAGCTCGGCGCCCGGCCGCAGCCCGCGCGAGCGCGCGAAGCCCTCGGACACCAGCGCCTCGATGCGGCCGTCCGCGGACGGCCCCTCGGCCGGCGTCCGTCCGCTGCTCACCTGCACCCGGTTCAGCCCCTCGCCCCCGCGCGGGGCCCAGCCGATGAACTGCCCGAGCACCGGGTCGGACGAGCCCGGCACCTCGACGCGCGCCATCTCCTCGAGCGTGGTCTGCACCTGCGCCACCCCGGGGAGGCCGTCGAGGACGGCGGCCTGCGACTGCGGCGCGCGCCGGACGGCGGCGAACACGTCGGCGAAGCGGCCGCGCGCATAGAAGTCGTCGCGGGCCGCGGCCAGCGAGTCGACGGCCGACAGGCTGGCGACGAAGCCGCCGATGCCGCTCGCCACGACCAGGGCAATGGTGAGCGCCTGGCTCCACATCAGGCGCAGGTCGCGCAGCAGCTTGCGATCCAGGGCCCGCATGGCGTTCACCAGGCCAGCTCGGACGGCCGCAGCTTGTGCGCGTTCGGCTGCACGCCCTGCACCCGCCCGTCGCCCAGCGTGACGACGCGGTCGGCCATGCCGGCGATGGCGGCGTTGTGCGTGATGACGATCGCGGTGGTGCCGAGCTCGACGTTGATCCGCGCGATCACCTCCAGCACCAGCTTGCCGGTCTGGTAGTCGAGTGCGCCGGTGGGCTCGTCGCACAGCAGCACGTCCGGGCGCTTCACGATGGCGCGGGCGATCGCCACCCGCTGCTGCTCGCCGCCCGACAGCTGGGCCGGGAAGTGGTCGCGGCGGGGCGTCAGCCCGACGCGGTCGATCGCCTCGTCGACCGGCATCGGGTCGGCGGCGATGTCGGTGACGAGCGCGACGTTCTCGCGCACGGTCAGGCTCGGGATCAGGTTGTAGAACTGGAACACGAAGCCGACGTGCTCGCGGCGGTAGGCGGTCAAGGCCGCGTCGCCGGCCGCGCTCAGGTCGTCGTCGCCGAACCACAGCTGTCCGCTGGTCGCGGTGTCGAGGCCGCCGAGGATGTTCAGCAGCGTCGACTTGCCGCTGCCCGACGCCCCGAGCAGCACGATGAACTCGCCGCGGCGGACCTCGAGGTCGACGGCGCGCAGCGCTTCCACGCGCGTCTCGCCGCTGCCATAGGTCTTGGTGAGCCGGCGGGCAAGGAACACCGGCGGTTCGGGGGTGGCGGCATCCATCGCTGCGGGCCCTCAGCGTTGGTGGACGTAGCGGCCGGGGGCATCGTCCAGCGCCGGATGGCCGCCGGCCGCATGGCCCATCGGCGGCGGCGCGACGCGGCGCCGGCCGGAATGCCGGGCGAGCCATGCGGCCCACGCCGTCCACCACGATCCGGCCGTCACCGCCGCGGCGGCCAGCCAGGCGTCCGGGTCCGGGCGCACCGCGCCCGGGGCCAGGTGCTGCAGCCGGTAGCTCGAGCGCGCATCGCCGGGCGGGTTGACGATGCCGACGTTGTGGCCGCCGGCCGTCAGCACCCAGGTCTGGTCCGCATCGCACAGCGACATCAGGCGCAACACCGAGCGCCACGGCGCCACGTGGTCGAGCAGCGTCGCGACGCCGAACACCGGCACGCGGATGTCCATCAGGCTCACGCGCTCGCCCTCGACCCGCCATTCGCCGCGCGCCAGCGCGTTCTGCAGGTACAGGCCGCGCAGGTACTCCAGGTGCATGCGGCAAGGCAGGCGGGTGCCGTCGGCGTTCCAGGCCATCAGGTCGGTCATGGCCGGGCGCTCGCCCAGCAGCAGCTCGTGCACGCGGCGCGACCACACCAGGTCGTTCGAGCGCAGCAGCTGGAAGGCGCCGGCCATCTGCCGCTTGTCGAGCGTGCCGCGCAGCCGCATCGCCTGCCCGAGCCGGGCGACCTGGTCCTCGTCGATGAACAGCGCCAGCTCGCCCGGCTCGGCGAAATCCGTCTGCGCCGCGAGCAGCGTCAGGCTGGCCAGCCGGCCGGGCCGGTGCCGCGCCAGCGCGGCCGCGACGGCGGCCAGCAGCGTGCCGCCCAGGCAGTAGCCGCAGGCGTGCACCGCCGCGCCGGGCACGATGTCCTCGATCGCCTGCAGCGCATCGAGCACGCCCAGCCGGGCGTAGTCGTCCATGCCCAGGTCGCGGTCGCCGGCGTCGGGGTTCTTCCACGAGATCGCGAACACGGTGAAACCCTGGTCGACCAGAAACTTCACCAGCGAGTTCGCCGGCGACAGGTCGAGCACGTAGTACTTCATGATCCAGGCCGGGACCAGCAGCACCGGCTCGGCGTGCACGCGCGGCGTGGCGGGGGCGTACTGGATCAGCTCCATCAGCCGGTTGCGCAGCACCACGCGCCCCGGCGTCAGCGCCACCCGGCGGCCCGGCTCGAACGCCTCGGCCCCGGGCGGCGGCCGGTCGGCCGCCTCGCGCGCCAGGTCCGCGGCCACCAGGCCGAGGCCGCGCAGCAGGTTGAGGCCGCCTTCCTGCCGCGTGCGCCGCTGCACGACCGGGTTGGTCAGCACGAAGTTCGACGGCGCGGCCATGTCCAGCCACTGGCGCGCCGCGAACGAGACCATCTGCTCGTGGTGCCGGCTGACGCCGGGTACGCCGCTGCAGGCCTGCTGCCACCACTGCTGCGCCAGCAGGAAGCACTGCGCCAGCGCCTGCCAGGGCGGTGCCTGCCAGGCCGGGTCGGCGAAGCGGTGGTCCTCGCGCGCCGGCTCGATCACGGTCGCGCCCGCCAGCGCCTGCAGCGCGCGCACGCCCTGGCCGGCCGCCAGGCGGGCGAGCTCCGCCTGCCGGCCCGGCGCGGCGGCGAGGTGCAGCCACCAGTCGGCGCAGGCGCCGAGGCCGGGGACCGGCAGCACCGCGGCCGGTGTCATGCGCCGATGCGCATGACGACGCGTCCCTCGATGTCGCCGCCCTTCATGCGGGCGAAGATCGCGTTGATGTGGTCGAGCCGGTCCTCGGTGAAGGTGGTGCGGACCTTGCCTTCGCCGGCGAAGGCCAGCGCCTCCTGCAAGTCCTTGCGCGTGCCGACGATCGAGCCGCGCACGGTCTTGGCGTTCAGCACCACGTCGAAGATCGGCAGCGCGAAGTCGCCCGGCGGCAGGCCCACCAGCGACATCGTGCCGCGCTTGTGCAGCATCCCGAGCGCCTGCGAGAAGGCCTCGCGCGACACGGCCGTCACCAGCACGCCGTGCGCGCCGCGCAGGCCGCGCTGCAGCGCCTGCACCGGGTCCTCGGTGCGCGCGTTGACCGTCATCTCGGCGCCCAGGCGCTTCGCGAGTTCGAGCTTGGCATCGTCGACGTCGACCGCGGCGACGTGGAAGCCCATCGCCTTCGCATACTGGACCGCCAGGTGGCCGAGCCCGCCGATGCCCGAGATCGCGACCCAGTCGCCGGGCTTGCAGTCGAGCACCTTGAGCCCCTTGTAGACGGTGACGCCGGCGCACAGCACGGGGGCGATCTCCGCGAAGTCGACATTGGCGGGCAGGTGGCCCACGTAGCCGGGGTCGGCGAGCACGTATTCGGCGTAGCCGCCGTCGACGGTGTAGCCGGTCATCTGCTGCTCGTCGCACAGCGTCTCCCAGCCGGTGATGCAGTGCTCGCAGTGGCCGCAGGCGGTGTGCAGCCAGGGCACGCCGACGCGGTCGCCCTCGCGCAGGCCCTTCACGCCGGCCCCCACCGCGGCGACGTGGCCGACGCCTTCGTGGCCCGGGATGAAGGGCAGGCGCGGCTTGACGGGCCAGTCGCCCTCGGCCGCATGCAGGTCGGTGTGGCAGACGCCGGAGGCGACCACCTGGACCAGCACCTGGCCGGGCGGCACCTCCGGCACCGGGACCTCCTCGATCACGAGCGGCTGCCCGAAGGCATGGACGACGGCGGCTTTCATCATCGGCATGGCGTTCTCCTCGACGTGCCCGGTACCTTAGGCCCCGGCCTGCCGTGCGCGCTTGATCGGCATCAAGCCGCCGGCGCGGGCCACGCCGATGGCGCCGATGGCGTCGATTGCGCCGCATCAAGACCGCCCGCCCGGGCGACGTCGAGAATCCGCCCATGGGCGCCATGCCGCTTCACCCCCTCCTGCCGACCTGCGCGATGTGCGCCTGGCACGGCGCCTGCCAGGCGCGCGCCGTACCGCGCCGGGCGGCGGCCGGCGAGCGGCTGTTCCACCAGGACACCCCGTTCGTCGCGCTCTACACCGTCGCCAGCGGCTGCGTGCGCACCTGCACGCGTGCCGGGCCGGGCCGCGAGCGCGTGACGGGCTTCGCCTTCCCGGGCGACCTGCTGGGCCTGGACGCCATCGCGTCCGGTCGCCACGGCGGCGACGCGCTCGTCCTGGAGGAAGCCCGGGTCTGCGCGATCCCGTACGACCTGCTTGAGGACGCGCTGGCCGCCTCGCCGCTGCTGCAGCGGCGCTTCCAGCAGCTGATGAGCGCGCAGATCCTGCACGCCCAGTCGATGCGGCGAACCCTGAACCAGCACGATGCCGCAGCCCGCGTGGCGGGCTTCCTGCTGGACCTGTCCGACCGGCTGCGCGCACGAGGACTGCCGGACGACCGGCTGCACCTGCCGATGAGCCGCCTGGACATCGGCAGCTACCTGGGCCTGCGCATCGAGACCGTCAGCCACATGCTGACCCGGCTGCACCAGGCGGGCTGCCTGAACGTGAGGCTGCGCGAGATCCGCATCGTGGACGTGGCCGCGCTGCGCCAGGTGGCGGGCCCGCTCAGCGGATCACCAGCAGCGGCACCGTCGAGCGGGCCAGCACGCCGCTGACCGTCGAGCGCGACAACCACTGCGCGAGCGCGCCGTGGCCGTGGGAGCCCAGCATCACCAGGTCGAAGCCGCCCTGGTGCGCGAGGCGCGCGACGACCTCCGGCGAGACGCCGACCGCGTGGACGAAGACGGCCGCGATGCCGGCCCGCTCGAGCCGGTGGCGCACCGGCTCGAGCACGGCGCGGGCATCGGTGCGCTCGCGTTCGAGGATCTCGGCATCGGTCAGCAGCGCGGCCAGGCCGTGGGGCAGCGGCGCGAGCCCGTGCACCACCTCGAACCGGTTGCCGTCGACCAGCCAGTCACGGTGCGACAGCAGGTAGTCCAGCATGCGTTGCGTGGACAGGCTGTCGTCGACGGCGAGGAGGATCTTCATGGGGCTCCCTCATGCGCGCGGGGATCCGCGTCGGGGTGGACAGCGTTGATTCTTCGGCCGCCCTGCCCCGCCCGCCTTGATGCGGATCAACCGCGCGAGGCCGGAGGCCGCGCCAGCACCCGCCGGCGCTTGCCGCTCGCCCCCGGGGCGGCCGGGCGCGGCGGCTCGACGCGCAGGCGCACGCCCGGCGCCCCGTGGCTGCGCAGGAAGGCCACCAGCGCGGCGGCCCCGCGGTGCCGCTGCGGCGAGTCGGCGGCGCACAGGGCCAGTTCCGCCGGTCCGCGCTGCTCCAGCACGAAATCGAACAGGCCGGCCTCGTCCTCCAGCACCGTCGACAGCGCCAGCGCGGTCAGGGTCACCCGACCGGCGGCGCCGGCGAAGACCAGGCTGTCGTCGCTGCGCCCGTCGACCTCGATCACCGGCAGGACGCTGCCGCAATCGCAGGGTTCGACCGCGAAGCGCGTGCGGTCGCCGATGTCGAGCCGGATCAGGGGCTGGAGGTGGTTCGCGAGGTTGGTCAGCAAGGTGCTCGCGCCGGTCTCGCCCGCCGGCACCGGCCGGCCCTGCGCATCGACCGGCTCCAGCAGCACCCAGTCGCTGTTGGCGTGCAGGCGGCCGCAGCGGCATTGGGATGCCAGCGGCAGGAACTCGGACGCGCCGTACGCATTGGCGACCGGGCAGCCGAAGGCCTGCTCGAGGCGCCGCCGCGCGGCGGGCGACAGCGTCTCGCCGCCGAGCCACAGCTCCGACAGGCGCAGCGGCAGCCGGCCGGCCTCGTGCTCGTCGGCCAGCACCTGCGCGATCCCCGGGTAGGTGGCGACGATCGTCGGGGCCAGCGCGCCCAGTTCGCGCGCGAGCCGTGCCATCGGCTGCAGGAAGTCGACCGCGTGGAGGCGCGCGGCCAGCATCGGGTTCAGGCGCCGGGCCCGCTCGACCGACACGACGCTCGCGAAATGCCCGCTCGTCGCGCCGACGAAGGCGATGCGCTCGCCCAGGAGCCAGGGGTCGAGCCAGCGCCGCAACGGCTGCAGCACGGGCCGGCGCTGCAGCTCCAGGGCGTCGTAGACCGCCATGGCGGCCGCATCCTGCAGGTACACGCCGGCCTCGCCCTGGCTGCCCGAACTCTCCCACGCGAAGAGGCCCTCGAAGCAGGGGCGGCCGATGGCGCGCGGGTCGGCCAGCACCTGGCGCAGCGCCGGCTGGGTCGCGCCGGAGGCGGTGAGCGCGGATTCGAAGTCGCGCATCAGCTCGCCCTTGTGCAGCACGGGCAGCCCATCGAGGCGGGCCCGGGCGGGCTGGACGCCGGCCAGGCGGCGTTGCCAGAACGGCGAGCGGGCCTGGGCCGTCGCGAGCAGCGCCTGCAGGCGCCGCGCCTGGCGCGATGCGAGTGCCGCCGCGCCGCCGTGCGGCACCGCGGCCACGTCGAACGCGAGTTCCCAGGGTGTGAGCGGCAGCGTGGACATCGGCGGGCCTGGATCGGCAAGGTCGGCAACCGGGCGGGATGGCGGGGGGCACCAGTGTGCGCCGCGTCGCACGGCACGGTGGCCCTCTCAAGAAAACGCCGGGCCGCCCCAAGTTTTCTTGACCCCCGCGGGGGGGCGGGCTGGGCGCAGCCCGGCCCTGGGGGTGCTCAGGACGGCGCGGCATCCGGCGCCGGCAGCGCGCGGGGAGAGCGCCGGAACCACTGCAGCATCGCCAGGTTGGCGGCGATGACCGTCGCGAGGCCCGCCAGGCGCAGCCCGGGGTCGGACACCTGGGCCCCGCGCGCCAGCGCCTGCACCGCCACGACGAGCAGCAGCCCGGCGAAGCCCACCCCGAGGGCGTGCATGACCGCCGTCCGGTCGAACAGGGCCTGGCCGCGGGGCCGCGGCGGCTTGCGCATCGCGTCGGCGGCCAGGGGTTGGGCCTCGAAGACCAGCGAGCAGGCCGGGTCGATCAGCAGCTCGAGCAGCACCACGTGCAGCGGCAGCAGCAGGGTCGGGCCGCCGAGCAGCGGCAGCAGCGACAGCCCGACGATGGGCACGTGCACCGCGAACAGGTAGCCGATCGCCTTGCGCAGGTTGTCGTGGATGCGGCGGCCCGCGCTGACCGCCTCGACCAGGGCGTCGAAGCGATCGTCCAGCAGCACCAGCGCCGCGGCCTCGCGGGCCACGTCCGTGCCGCGCCGTCCCATCGCGACGCCGACATCGGCGGCGCGCAGCGCCGGGCCGTCGTTGACGCCGTCGCCCGTCATCGCGACCACCTCGCCGCGCCGCTGCAGCCCCTGCACGATCCGCAGCTTCTGCGCCGGCGTGACCCGGGCGCACACCGCGACGCCGGCGAGCGCCGCATCCAGCGCCGCGTCGCCGAGGGCATCGATCTCGTCGCCGCACATCACCGCCCCGTCGCCCGACAGGTCGAAGCCGGCCTCGCGCGCGAGGGCCGTCGCCGTGCCGGGCGCGTCGCCGGTGATCATCAGGACCCGCACGCCGGCCCGGCGACAGCGCCGCAGGGCGGCCGGCACCTCGGGGCGCAGCGGGTCCTGGAACGCCACCAGCCCGTCGACCTGCCAGCGGTCATCGGGCCGGTCCCCGGCCGATGCGGTGCGGGCGTGCGCGACGGCCAGCACGCGCCAGCCCTGCGCGGCCCAGGCCTGCGCCTGCGCGCGGATCGCGTCATGCGGCATCGCCGCATCCATGCAGCGGGCGAGCACCGCCTCGGGCGCCCCCTTGATCGCGACGCAGCCGCCGGCGACGCCCTCCAGCTGCCAGCCCTGGCGCACGAAGGGCCGCCCCGGCTGGACGCCTTCGCGCCAGGCCACGCGGCCCGCCGCCTGGGGATGGCCGGCGAGGATGGCCTGGTCCATGGGCTCCAGGGCCCCGGCCACGCTGGCGAGGGCGGCATGCCGCAGGACCTCCGGCACCGGCGCGCCCGGGCCGGGTCCTGCACCGCCGGCCGGCGACGCCGTGCCGTGGACGGCGTCGAACCAGGCGGCCAGCTGCATCCGGTTGAGCGTCAGGGTGCCGGTCTTGTCGACGCAGAGGACGCTGGCGCAGCCGAGCGTCTCGACCGCCTGCGGCTGGCGCGCGAGGACCTGGCGCCGCGCCAGCCGCCAGGCGCCCAGGGCCAGCATCACGCTCCAGACGACGGCGAACTCTTCCGGCACGATGGCCATCGCCAGCGTCAGGCCGACCAGCAGGCCGGCCGTCCACGAGCCGTCGCGCCAGCCGTACAGCAGCGCGGCGATCGCGCAGAGCGACGCCGCGACCCAGGCGACGCCGCGCACGATGCGGTCGAGCTGCAGGCGCAGTCCGGCTCGCGGCGGGCGCAGCGTGCGCATGGCGTCGCCGATGCGGCCGAGCGTGGTGGCCGCGCCGATGGCCACGACCTCGGCCACCCCGTCGCCGGCCAGCACCAGCGTACCGGCCGACAGCCGCGGCGAGGTCTCGTTCTTGTCGACGGGCGTGGATTCGCCGGTCAGCAGCGATTCGTCGACGCGCAACCCGTGGGCCTCGAAGAGCACGGCATCGCAGGCCAGGCGGTCGCCTTCCTGGACGATGAGGCGGTCGCCGACGACCAGCCCGACGCTGTCCAGGCGCTGCACCACGCCGTCGCGGACCACCGTGCTGCGCGGGCTGGCCATGTCGCGCAGCGCGCGCAGCACCGATTGGCTGCGCAGCGACTGCCCGACCGAGATCGCCATGACGACCAGCATGGACGCCGCCAGCAGGGCGGCATCGGTGGCGTTGCCGACGGCGGCATACACCGCGGCGCAGGCCACCAGCAGCAGCACCATGGGTTGCCCGACGGCCTCCTTCACGGCCGCGACCAGGCCATCGTGCCGCGCCCGCGGGAGGCGGTTGGGGCCATCGCGCCGCTGGCGCAGCTGCACCTCGCTCGAATCCAGCCCCCGGGGATCGCGGTTCATCGCATCGGCTTCCTTGGCTGCCAGGCCGCCACTCTGTACCGCCGCCCCCCGGGTCGGGCTTGCGCTGCATCAAGGCGGGCACCGCGCAGGCGCCTAGAGTCCCCCTTGTCCGCAGCTTCCGGAGCGTTCCATGGAGAAGTTCGTGATCGAGCCGTTTCCGCTCCAGGGCTGGGCGCAGCTGGGCCAGGTGTGGCTCGACCAGGGGTTGCAGGCCCAGCGCCTGCAGTGCGCGTTGTGGAGCGCGTGGCTGGCCTCGTTCGAGACCGCGCGCAGCGAGCTGTGGGACGAATGGGCGTGCCGTTGGGCGGGCGGTGCGCCGATCGACGCCTGAGCGGCCATCGGATCCCTCAGGTCGCGCCGAGCCCGCCCGGCGCGGGCGCATCGCCGAGCCGCTGTTCAGCTGCCTTCAGCCAGGGCCAGGCGAGCATGGCACTGCAGCCGTCGCCCGTGCACGGCACCGCATCGAGCAGGGGCTCGGCACCCAGCAACTGCAGCCACTGCGCATGCCCGTTCGCCGGCGAGCCATGCGAGAAGACACAGCGCGCCGGGAGCCTCGGCGCCAGCCTGGCGGCAACCGCCACCGCGGCCGTCGTGACGAAGCCGCCGACAACGATCACGCGGCGCTGCCGCGCCGCCTGGAGGACCGCGCCGACAAGCGCCGCGATCTCCAGCCCTCCCAGTGCCGCCAGGATGGCCACCGGGCTGGAGAGGCCGGCATGCAGGTCGAGTGCGCGCTGCAGCACCACGAGCTCCCTCGCCTGCCCCCCGCTGCCAGAACCTGCGCATCGGGCGATCGGCACGCCGGTGAGCCGGCTCATCAGCAAGGCCGCCGCTTCGTGGCCCATGCCGGTTTCCCCGAGCAGCAGCACGTTGCCCGGCAGCCGGTTGACCAGGCGCGTGCCGCGCTCCATTGCGGCACGGCATTGCCCGACCGTCATGGCGGCACCGCGGCTGCTGTCCAGGGTGCCCCGTGCCATCTTGATCCGGACCAACTGCAGGTGCGGCTCGAAATCCGCGCGCAGGCCGCAGTCGATCACCGTCAACGCGAGGCCGTTCTGGCGCGCGAACAGGGAGGTGGCCGTGCGACCGGCCAGGATGTCGCGCACCCGCAGCGCCGCCCCCTCCCCGGCACAGGCCGTTGTCGTCCGCGCCGCGATGCCATGGTCGGCGGCGAACACCACCAGCTGAGGTCTCTCCAGTGGCGGCCGCACCGAACCCTGGATGTGGGCCAGTTTCCGGGCCAGCCACCCGACGCGGTCCTGCATGCCGGTCGAGCCTGGCAGCGGGGCCACGTCAGCTTGCACCCCGCCCTCCTACTTCAGCAGGGAGAGCGTGCCCACGTTGAAGCTCACCGCGCGATCGGCCACGGGTTCGGGCGCGTCCGCAATCTCGATGGCGGTCAGCGCCTCCAGCGTCGACTTGACACCGACGCCTTCGGCCCCGCAGTACTCCGGCGCCGCGAACTGCGAGAACTCGATGCGGTACTCGGTGACCTGGGGCTTCACGGGCAGCATCAGGATCGGGTAGCAGCCGCGTTGCTGGACGGCCGGGTTGTCGCCCACCAGCCGCAGGCGCAGCTTGCCCACCGTGTGGCCCGCCAGGTGGATCCTCAAGGCCTTGTACTCGGTGGCCACCACGGTTCGCGGCGCGACCAGCACGATCCCGACGCCGGCCCATTGGCTCCCGCCGCGGGTGGTGAACTGCCCCGTGACGTTGAGCACGCCGTTGTTGCGCACCGTGATGTCCCCCAACGCCGCATCGCCCGGCTTCTCGGCATAGATCAGGCCCTCGATGGTGCCGCCCTCCACGGCCGCCGTCGTCGCGTTGAAGGCGGTCCAGAGGCGCTCGCCCGCCGCCACCGTCACCGGCAGCGGGGGCACCGCCGGTGCGATGCTCGCCGGGGCCAGCGCCAGCAGCGGGCCCGGTGCGGGCGCCGATGCCGGAACCTCGGCCGGCGCCGCGCGGGACACGTGCGGCTTCGGCGCCGCAGCGGTGACGCGCCGGGGCGCCGCGACCGCAGGCACGGGGGCGGGCGCGGGCGCCTCGGCCTCCCGCCGCAGCTTGACCTCCACCCGGCCCGCTTCCAGGATGCGGCGGAAGGGGCTCATGGCCAGCCGCTTGGCCTGCTCATCGGCCTTGTCCGGGTCCGGTATGTGGGCCGGGACCTGTGCCGTTGCCTCGAGGGCCAGCGCAGCGAACGCGGCGGCCAGCCCGCGGCCGAGCCGGGGCCTGGGTGTCAGGTGGCGCATGGCTTGCTCCCTCCATTCAGCGGACGAATCCGATGGGGCCCACGCCGAAGCTCACGGCGCGCTCGCGCACCGGTGCCGCGACGTCCGTCACCTCGATGGCAGTCACGCTCTGCAGCGTCGGCTTGATCGCGATGCCCTTGGTGCCGCAATAGCCATCCGGCGCGAAGCGCTCCAGCGCAATCCGGTACTCGGCCACCTCGGGCTTCACGGCCTGCATCACCATCGGGTAGCAGCCGAGCTTCTGGGTGGCTTCGTCCGGCCCGACCACCCGCACGCGCAGCCGGGTGCTGGTGGCCGAACTGAGCCGGATCGTCAGGAACTTGTAGTCGCCGGCTTTCACCGGCACGCCCTTGGGCGCGCCGATGTTGACCGCGACACCGCCCCACTGGCTCGCGCCCTTGCCGATGAACTGCCCCGTCACGGCGAGGACCTCGCCCTGCACCGCCAGGGGCGACACCGCCGCATCGCCCGGCTTCTCGGAAAAGGTGAAGGCGGCGATCGTCCCGCCCTCCAGCGTGCGGGACGGGTTCTTGAACGTCGCCCACGGCCGGTCCTCCGTGTCGGCCTGCACGCTGCCGGGCGGCGCGGCCTGCGACGCCAGCGGCACGACCATGCGCTTGGGGGCCGGCTCGGCCGGCGAGCTGGACTGGAACTGGGCGCATGCGCCCAGCAAGGCACACGCCCCAGGGGCGAGGAAGGTGCCGAACTTCATGTTGTCTCCTTGTGTCTGGGGCCGGCGCGGGTCACTTGCCCGACAGCAGGACGGGCTTGCCGATGACCACCGAGACCGCATCCAGGCCCGCGCTGCCCTTGATCTCGCGAATCTGGAACTGCTTGAGCTTGGTCAGTGCCAGTGCGGTGTCGGGACGCGTGGCGCTGGCAGCGGCGCAGTTGGCATCGGGGTTGTGGGCCAGGCTGAACGACGAGAACGGGATCACGCGCGTGGCGGCGGTGCCGCTCAGGCCGGTGACCACGTAGCTCGGGAAGCAGCCGTCGTCCACGGCATCGGCCGACTGCAGCATGACCACGACCTGGCTGTTGCTGGTGGAGGCCAGGTTGAGGCTGAGCGCGGCCCAGCCGGACACGTCGCTCGGCGTGGTCAGCGGCAGCACGGCCACGGTGGCCGCCCAGGACTCGGTGGCGGCGGTCCGCGTGCCGGTCAGCGTGTACGCCGAGTCGCTTTCCGCGAGAGCGGCCCCGGTTGCGCCGGTGCCGTACTGGAACGCGAACGGGCCCGTGATCGACAGGGCCGACGTTGCCGGTGCGGCCGGCTTGGGCGCGAAGGCGATGCTGCCCACATGGATGCCGACGGTGGCGGAGCCGGAAGACGGGAAGGCTTCGTCCGACACCTCGATCGCCCCGATGTTGGCCAGCGTGCCGGCCAGCGCCGGGTTGGTGACGGTCGGGCCGGTGCAGAAGTCGGGCAGCTTGAAGTTGGCATCGGTCAGCGCCAGCTCGTAGCTCGTCTGCGTGGCGGTGACCGTCACGCTGGCCGAGGGCACGCAACCGTTGGGGGTCGCGCCCGCCGCCTTGATCTTGAACTTGAGCGTCTTGTTGCTGCCGGTCGACGCCAGCGAGAACTGCACCTTGGTCGCGCCGGACTGCACCTGGTTGCGATCGGCATCGCGCAGCGGGATGTCGATGCCCACGCCGCCGAAGGTGCTGCCGCCGGTGTTGTTGAAGCTGCTGGTGACGTTGAGGATGTTGCCGGCAACGCTCAGCGTCGGCGCGACGGGCAGGTCGCCCGCCTTCTCGGCATAGGCGAATGCCGAGGCCGTCTGCCCCTGGTCGGTGCTGCCGTCGGCCGCGGTGAACGACGCGACGACCTGTCCATCGATGGTCACGGGCACGGCGGGCGACGGCGCGCCGCCGGGGGGCGGCACGGGGCTGCCCCCGCCGCCGCAGCCGGCGAGCAGGAAGAACAGGGTCGAGAGGGCGGCCAGGCGATGGGAGTTGTCGATGTTCATGCGGGTCATCTTTTCAGTGGGGGGTGGACGAGGGCCTGCGCGCGGCGGGCGGACGGATCGGCGTTGCGCCGGGACGCGGCGAACGCGGGGAACTCATTTGCCGTAGAGGGCGTCCCGGAGGTCGGCCCGGAAGGCGCCGGCCCCCGAGGGGTCGTACACGCCGAACCCCGAGGCCAGTTCCCAGTACAGCCAGCTCATGCCGCGGGCTTCGATCAGGTCGCGCATGGCCCGCGAATAACGCTGGCGCGCGGCGCTGTCCGCGGCCGAGTACGCGCCGAACTCGCCCACGAAGACCGGGTAGCCGACCTGGGCGCCATAGGCTTTCGCGACGTCCAGGCCCCCGGCCATCTTCGACAGCTGGTCCGCCGTGCAGCAGCCCTGCCCGACCGGCAACGGCGGCGTGACCCACGAAGCCCCCTGGTGGGTGAAGTTGAACGGCTCGTAGTTGTGGACCGTGAGGATCAGGTTCGCGTCGTTGGGCAGGACGAGCCTGGACAGGTCGGACGCGCTGTTCCAGCTGGTCGGGCCCACGGCGATCAAGCGCTGCGGGTTGTCGCGGCGGATCGTGCCGACAGCCCGCGCCATGAGGTCGTTCCAGCGATCGGTGAGGTTGCCGTGCGGTTCGTTGTACGGTTCCAGGATCAGGCGGTCGCTGCGATTCTTGTAGCGGGCCGCGATCTGCCGCCACATCGCGAGGAAGCGGACTTCGACGACGGACGGGTCGACCGCCCGTTCGTTCGGGTCCAGCGCGTCGCCGTCCAGCTGGCGATAGTGGTGCATGTCGAGCAGCACGTAGACCCCCTTGTCCAGCAGGCGGTCGACGACGCTGTCCACGCGCTCGAAGAAGGCCGGGTCGATCACCGCGGCCGCGTCGACCGAGGCGTGATTGCTCCATCGGACGGGCAGCCGGACGCTGGCGAAGGTGTCGCCATCGAGCAGGTCGATGAAGCGCTGCTCCACCGTCAGGCCCCAGTCGCCTTCCCGCGGCGACTCGAGCATGTTGCCGAAGTTCACCCCGCGGCCGAGCGCCGCTGCCGCGGCACGGGCCCGCGCCGAGGCGCCGGGCGGGCTGCCCGCCGCGGCCGGCGGGTAGTCGGCCAGCCCTGCCGCGTCGGAAGCCGTCGCTCCCCCGGCGCCGCCGCAGGCCGACAGCCCCAGGCACAGCGACGTCAATGCAAATCGTGCAATCGATTGCACGACGGGGGAAAAGAAACCGCGAACGGGCGTATCAGAGGCGTGGTGCACCGGGCTTGCTTCCTTCGTCATCATTCGTCCGTACTTCCTGTCAAGGCTTGGGAAATGTCTTGCAATCGATTGCACGCTGCCGGAATGCTGCCGCGCGGTTACCGGTGGTGTCAACGGGGAAGTCCCGTATCATGACGATTCCGTGATTTACTGGGCACGAGGTTCTCAGTGCAATCGTTTCCGCATACCGCCGAGGAGCGCCCTGTCGGGCCTGCAAGTCAATGACCAGCATCGGAAAAGGAAGGCGGGGCGGCACGGCGAACCGGGGCACGCCGGAGCAGAGTGCGACCCTGCAGGATGTCGCTCGCCTGGCCGGCGTTTCCGCCAGCACCGTGTCGCGCATCCTGAACGGGCATGTCGACTCGGCCCGGCGCGACGCGGTCGAAGCGGCGATCAAGAAGCTGCGCTTCAAGCCGAACCTGGTGGCGAAGAGCCTGCGCAGCGGGGTGAGCATGACCGTGGGCGTCCTGACGCAGGATTTCGACAACGCCTACACCTCCCGCGCCGCCAAGGGCGTGGAAGACGAGCTGATGAGCAGCGGCTACACCCCGATCCTGATCTCGGGCCACTGGAGTCGCGACGGTGACGAATCGGACCGCGTGCGCCTGCTGATGTCGCGCAAGATCGATGGCATCGTGGTCATCGGTGGACGGCTGAGCAACGCGCAGTTGCTCGACCTCTCCGAGCAGCAGCCCATGGTCGTCATCGGCCGCGAATGCCACGGCCCGCGCCTGCGCTCGCTCGACGTCGACCAGCGCCTGGGCGGCTACATGGCCACCCGTCACCTGATCGACCTGGGGCATCGGCGAATCGCCCACATCGCAGGGATCGAGTACCAGCCCGATGCCACGGCCCGCATGCAGGGCTACATGGATGCGCACCGCGATGCGGGCCTGCCGGTGGACCAGCGCCTCGTCGTGCGCGGCGACTTCTCCGAGCTGGGGGGCATGCGGGCGATGCAGGCCCTGCTCGATTCCGACATCGGAATGACGGCGGTCTTCGCGGCGAATGACGAGACCTTGAATGGCGCGCGCGTGGCCTTGTTCGAACGGGGCATCGAGGTGCCGGGGCAGGTCTCGCTGGTGGGATTCGACGGCCTGCCGGCTTCGGCGTACACCGTGCCGCCGACCACGACCGTGCGACAACCCATCTACGAGATGGGGTGTACCGCCGCCCGGGAGTTGCTTCGCTTGCTGGGCGTGCCCCGGCTGAACGACACGCCGATCGGGCCGCTGGAGCTGCAGCTGTTGGTGCGGGGGACCACGGCACCGCCGCCTCGCCCGGCGGGATGACCCGCGCGCCGCCGGGCGACGCACCGATCACAGGGACCGGCTTGCGTGAGCTTGTCACGCGGCGCAGGGAGGGTAAGGCAGCGGTCAACGCCCGTTCATGACCGCAAGGTGCAGGGGCTGTTGCAATGCGAGCCCGCCACGAAGCCGTACCCCATGCGACGCGAACCGTTCCTCACCCCGCCCGTCCGGTCCCCTGCGCTCCCGGCCTCCTCCAGGCGCCGGCTCGCGTCCGGTGCGGGCGTCCTCTCCGCGCTCGGCACCTCCGCGGCTTGCGCGGCGCCGCCGACGGCCGCGGCGAATGCGATCTCCGCCGGCGACACGGCATGGATGCTGGCCAGCACGGCGTTCGTGCTGATGATGACCTTGCCGGGCCTGGCCTTCTTCTATGGCGGGCTGGTGCGCAAGAGAAACATCCTCGGCACGATGACGCAGGTGTTCATCGTGGCCGCGGTCACGAGCGTGCTGTGGTTCGTGGCGGGCTACGCCATCGCCTTCGCCTCGGGCTCGCCTTGGGTGGGTTTCTTCGGCGACGGCTTCAGCCTCCAGTTCATGCCGCTGGGCGACCGGGTCCCGGTCCACGCGATGGCGCCGCAGATCCCCGCCCCCGCGTTCGCGCTGTTCGAAGCCGCCTTCGCCGTCATCACGGCCGCGCTGATCGTCGGCTCGTTTGCCGAGCGGGTGAAGTTCAGCATCGCCGCGGTGTTCTGCGGCCTGTGGTCGCTGGCCGTCTACGCGCCGGTGGCGCACTGGGTGTGGCACCCCGAGGGCTGGCTGTATGACATGGGGGTGCGCGACTTCGCCGGCGGCATGGTCGTGCACGTCAGTGCCGGCGCGGCGGGCCTGGCCTGCGCCCTCGTGGCGGGGCCGCGGCAGGGCTATGGCCGCGAGCCGATGGTCCCCTCGAACCTCGCATACATGCTGATCGGCGCGGCCCTGCTGTGGATCGGCTGGTTCGGCTTCAACGGCGGTTCGGCCTTCGCGGCCAACGGCGCGGCCGCGCTGGCGATGGTCAACACGCAGATCGCGGCGGCGCTGGCCGCGGTCGTGTTCGTGCTGTGCGAGTGGGTCCTGAAGGGACAGCCGAGCCTCATCGGCCTCTCCACCGGGGCCGTCGCCGGCCTGGTCGCCATCACGCCCGCCGCCGGCTTCGTCAGCGTGAACGCGGCCTACCTGTTCGGCGCCGTCGGCGGGGTCGTCGCGTTCGCCTCGCTCACCTGGCTCAAGCCGCTGATCAACGTCGACGACTCGCTGGACGTGTTCGCGATCCACGGCGTCGTCGGCCTCGCCGGCTCGCTGCTGACACCCTTCTTCATCGACGCGAAGCTCGCGGGCGGCGCCGGCAAGCCGCAGGCGGAGGCGATCGGCGTCGTGGCGGTCCTCGGCTACAGCTTCGTGGTCAGCTGGGTGCTGATGACGGCGCTCGACTGGTTCGCCGGCGCCCGCGTCCGCGGCAGCGAGGAAGCCGCAGGGCTGGACCTGTCGCAGCACGGCGAGCGGATCGAATAGTGAGTTCCCTCATGTCCTCGGGCGTGATCGCCATGCGGCTGCGGCTGGCCCTGCTGCGGCACCAGATCCCCGTCGAGACCGATCGCCTGCTGACCGACACCGACTACGCCGTGGAGATCTGGGCGCTTTGCAAGGACATCAGCGACCCGGCCCTCACGACGCTGGCCGACCGCCTGATGAGCAGCCGCACCGCACTCCGAGGCCCCGTGCCGGCCGGGTTGCCGGACGACGCGGAAGCGGCCCCGCCGCCAGGTGCCGCGCGGCTTCCCGCGGCGAGCGGCAGCGATGCCGATCCGAAAGGCGATCCGAAGCCTCCGCGCGAGCGGCGCTACCTGCGTGGCGCGCGCTGAAAACCGTCGACACGACGACAGCGTTTCCTGCCTTGCCCGGTCGTTGCCACAGACGTCGCCCCAGGCCGCCGGAATGCCGATTGCCCCACGGCTGCATCGAAACAAGGAGCCGAGCATGGACCCGAAGGACAACGTCTTCTCTCGCCGGCAGGTCGTGGGCACCATGGCCACCGGCCTTGCCGCAGCGATGACCGGGCCGGCGGCGGCCCAGGGCGCCGGCCAACCGCCGTCCGGCGGGGCGTCGTCGCCCTCCGGCCTTCCGGCAGACCGCTACCCCAAGCCCCCCTTCCCCAACCAGTCGCAGCCCTGGCCCGGGCTCGCCGGAAAGATGGAGCCGCGCCCGGACCACGGCGAGACGAGCTACAAGGGCTCGGGCCGGCTCTCCGGCCGCAACGCGCTGATCACCGGCGGCGACAGCGGCATCGGGCGCGCCGCCGCGATCGCCTATGCGCGGGAAGGGGCGAACGTCGCCATCAACTACCTGCCGGCCGAAGAGCCCGATGCGCGCGAGGTGGTGCGCCTGGTCCAGGCCGCGGGCCGCAAGGCGGTGGCCTTGCCGGGGGACATCCGCAGCGAGGAGTTCTGCCGGCGCCTCGTGGCGGATGCCGTGCAGCAGCTCGGCGGGCTGGACATCCTGGTGAACAACGCAGGCCGGCAGCAAAGCCACGACTCCCTCCTCGACATCAGCACCGAGCAATTCGACTGGACGATGAAGACCAACGTCTATGCGATGTTCTGGATCACCAAGGCCGCCCTGCCCCACCTGAAGCCGGGCTCGGCCATCATCAACACCGCCTCGGTGAACGCCTACGACCCGTCGGAGAACCTGGTCGACTACGCGATGACCAAGGCGGCGATCATGAACTTCACCAAGGGGCTGGCCAAGCAGGTCGCCAAGCAGGGCATCCGCGTCAACGGGGTCGCGCCGGGGCCCTTCTGGACCGCCCTCCAGGTGAGCGGCGGGCAGACGCAGGAAAAGCTCGCGAAGTTCGGCAGCGACACGCCGATCGGGCGGCCCGGCCAGCCGGCGGAGATCGCGCCGGTGTACGTGCTGCTCGCTTCGGCGGAAGCGAGCTACATCACCGGCCAGATCTACGGCGCCTCGGGCGGACGCGGCAATCCGTGAGGGGCAGCGACAATGTGCATTCGTGTACGTTGTCCGTTGTCCCATGCTGATCCTGCTCGTCGAAGACGACCAACCTCTTGCCGCCTCCATCGCGGCCGCGCTGGCCGCACAGGGGTGGCGCGTCGACATCAGCGCGCGCGGCGAGCCGGTGCCGGCCTCGCTCCAGCGCGACGACTACGACGCCCTGGTCCTCGACATCGGTCTCCCCGGCATCGACGGCCTGGAGACGCTGCGCCGCGTGCGCGCGCAGGGCTCGACGCTGCCGGTGCTCATGCTGACGGCGCGCGACACCGTCGAGGAGCGCGTGCACGGGCTCGAGGTCGGCGCCGACGACTACCTGGTCAAGCCCTTCGCCCCGGTCGAGCTCGTGGCGCGGCTGCGCGCCCTCACCCGCCGGCACGAGAACCGGATCGCCGAGGTGCTGTCGGTCGGCGGCCTCCGCTTCGATCCGCGTGCGCTGCGCGCGTGGGTCGCGGACGATGCGGTGAAGCTCTCGCGCCGCGAATGCGACGTGCTGCAGTACCTGATGCTGAAGGCCGGACGCGTGGTGCAGCGCGAGCAGCTCGTCGCGCTGGTGCCGGGCTGGAGCGGCGCCACCTCGGACAACGCGCTCGACCTGCTGGTGTCGCGCCTGCGCACGAAGATCGAGCCCGCCGGGGTGCGCCTGCGCACGGTGCGCGGCCTCGGCTACCTGCTCGATGCGGGGGGCGAGGCATGACGGCCCCCAGCCTGCGGCGCACGCTGCTGGGCTGGCTGATCCTGCCGCTCGTGGCGCTGGTGCCCTTGACGGCGGCGCTCGTCTACGCCCTCGCCGTGCGGCCCGCGCTCGACGGGTTGGACCGCGCGCTGACCGACACCGCGGTCGCGCTGACCGGCATCCTCGAGCTGCGCGACGGACAGGCGACGCTGCCGCTGAGCGCGCAGACCCTGCGCGCGCTGCGTGCCGACCTGGTCGACGAGGTGGCCTTCGTCGTCGGCGACCCGCAGGGCCGGCCGCTCGGGGGCGATGCCGCCCTGCTCGCGCAGGCCCCGGTGCTGCGCGCCGGCGAGTGGCGCTTCTTCGACGACACGCTGGGCGGCCGGCCGATGCGCGCCGCCGCCTTCGGCGCGCGCTGCGGCATGCCGGCGCAGGTCTGCACCATCCTCGTGGCCGAATCGCTCGGCAAGCGGCGCGATGCCGAGCGCGCCGTGGCGCTGGCGTCGCTCGCCGCCGCCGCGTTGCTGGCCCTGTCGCTGGGCCTGCTCGCGGTCGCGGCGGTGCAGCGCGGGCTGCGGCCGCTGCAGCGTGCCTCGGCCGAGATGGAGTTGCGCTCGCTGCAGCGGCTGGAGCCGATCGACCCGGCCGCCGTGCCGCGCGAGGTGGCGCCGTTCGTGCGGGCGCTGAACGACCTGTTCGCCCGGCTGCGCGTCGCGGCCTCGGCCCAGCGCGCCTTCGTCGAGGATGCGGCGCACCAGCTGCGCACGCCGCTGTCGACCCTGCGCGTGGAGTCGGCCCAGGCGCTCGCCGCCCCCTGCCCGCCGGCGCTGCAGCCCACGCTGCTGCGGCTGCATGCCGCCGCCGAGCGCGGCGCGCACCTCGTGCAGCAGCTGCTGACGCTGGCACGTGCCGACGGCGCGGTGCTGGGCGCCGGCACGCCCGTCGCGCGCCTGGACCTGGCGGCGCTCGCCGCGGCGTCGGCGGACGACTGGCTGCGCCCGGCCCTCGCCGCCGGGCAGGACCTCGGCTTCGACCTCGCGCCGGCCTTCGTCGAGGGCGACCGGCTGCTGCTGCAGGAAATGCTCGGCAACCTGGTGCACAACGCCATCGCGCATGCGGGCACCGGCGTGCGCATCACCGTGCGCACGCGCAGCGAAGGGCATCGGTCGGTCCTGGAAGTGACCGACGACGGCTGCGGCCTGCCGGCGCACGAGCGGGCGGCGGTCTGGGAACGCTTCCGCCGCGGCACGCAGGCCGGCGGCGTGGGCAGCGGGCTGGGCCTCGCCATCGTGCGCGACATCGCACGCCTGCATGGCGGCGACGCCGCGCTGGAGGCCGGCGCCGGCGGCCGCGGCCTGCGCGCCACGGTGACCCTGCCGCAGGCGCCCGAACCTGTCGCGAACCTGTCATAGGTAGAAACCGACGGCGGCCGCTGGGGCGCCGCTGCCTAGAGTGGCTCACCTCTCACGGAGCCGCCATGATCGACAGAAACCTCGCCCGGGGCCTCACCCTGGCCGCCGTCTCGCTGGTGTTCGGACTGGGTGCCCTGCGCTACCCCATCGGCGAGCTCAGCCGCGCCGGTGCGGGGATGTTCCCGCTGATGATGAGCGGCCTGCTGCTGGCGATCGCGCTGGCGACCATCGCGCGCTCGCGCCTCGTGCGCTCCGAGCCTTTCGTCTTCAACCCCGTCAACATCGGGCTGCTGCTCGGCAGCCTGTGCGCCTTCGCGCTGGTCTCGCGGCTGCTGAACATGACGGCCGGCATCGTGGTGCTGGTGTTCGTCTCGGCCTTCGCGGGCTCGGCGCCCTACTCCATCGTGCGCAACCTCAAGGTGTCGGCCGCGCTGTTCGGCGTCGGCCTGGCCTTCCAGAAGCTGCTCGGCCTCGGCCTGAACCTGTACTGAGGCGCCGCGCGATGGAACTCCTGAACAACCTCGCCCTGGGATTCAGCCACGCGCTGACGCTGCAGAACCTGCTCTTCTGCGCCATCGGCTGCACGGTGGGCACCCTGGTCGGCCTGCTGCCCGGCCTCGGGCCGCTGGCCACCATCAGCCTGCTGCTGCCGCTGACGTACTCGATCCCCACGACCGGCGCGCTGATCATGCTCGCCGGCATCTACTACGGCGCCCAGTACGGCGACAGCGTGAGCGCGATCACGATGAAGATCCCGCACGCCAGCAGCATCGTGGCGTGCATCGACGGCTACCAGATGACGCTGAAGGGCCAGACCGGCCTCGCGCTGTTCACGGCCGGCGTGTCCAGCTTCATCGGCGGCACGGTGGCCATCGTCGTGCTGACCTTCCTCGCGCCGAGCCTGGGCGAGGTGGCCTTCCTGTTCGGCCCGGCCGACTACTGCGCGCTGATGCTGGTCGGCTTCGTGTGCGTGAGCTTCGTGACCACCGGCAGCCTGCTCAACGGCATGGCGATGTGCCTGATCGGCGTGCTGCTCGGCCAGATCGGCACCGACGTGAACAGCGGCGTGCAGCGCTACACGATGGACCTGCCGATGCTGGCCGACGGCGTGGGCCTGGTCAGCGTGGCGCTCGGCTGCTTCGGCATCGCCGAGATCACGAAGAACCTGGATTCGCGCGAGGAGCGCTCGCCCTTCAACGGCACGATCCACCTGATCCCGACCTGGGCCGAGTTCAAGCGCATCATCCCGAGCGCGCTGCGCGGCAGCGCCATCGGGTCGTTCCTCGGCATCCTGCCCGGCGGCGGCCCGGTGATCGCGCAGTTCGCCGCCTATGCGGTGGACAAGAAGGTCAGCAAGTACCGCGACGAGATCGGCAGCGGCGCGATCGAGGGCGTGGCGGGCCAGGCGGCGGCCGACGAGGCGGCGGCCCGCACCAGCTTCATCCCGCTGATGAGCATCGGCATCCCGGAGAACGCGGTGATGGCGCTGATGATGGCGGCCTTCGTCATCAAGGGCATCCAGCCGGGGCCGAACATGATCGCCGGCCACCCGGACCTGTTCTGGGGGCTCGTCGCCAGCATGTGGGTGGGCAACTGTTTCCTGCTGGTCCTGAACGTGCCGCTGGTGCGCTACTGGCTCTCGGTGTTCAGGATCCCGTACAGCGTGCTGTTCCCCTCGATCCTGTTCTTCTGCTGCATCGGCACCTACAGCGTCAACAACAACCTCGACGACATCTTCGTCACGGCCGCGTTCGGGCTCGGCGGCTACCTGTTCTCGCGCCTCGACATGGACGCCGCCCCGCTGATGCTCGGCTTCATCCTCGGCCCGATGCTGGAGGAGAACTTCCGCCGCGCGATGCTGTTGAGCCGCGGCAGCTTCAGCGCCTTCGTCACGCGGCCGATCAGCGCGACGCTGCTGGCGCTGATCGCGGCGTTCATCGTGTGGCAGCTCGCGGCGTTCGTGAAGGCGCGCGGGCAGAGACTGCAGCCCGCCTAGCGGATGTAGTTCAACGGCAGGGCCGTCGTGAACTTGAGTTCCTCCATCGCGAAACTGCTGCTCACGTCCGAGAGCTGCGTGTCCGCGATGAGGCGCTTGTAGACCTTGTCGTAGGCCGCGATGTCCGGCACCACCACGCGCAGCAGGTAGTCGACCTCGCCGCTCATGCGGTAGAACTCGACCACCTCCTCGATCGCCTGCACCGCCGCATGGAAGCGGTCGAACCAGGCCTGCGTGTGGGTGCTGGTGCGCACGGAGACGAACACCGTCACGCCGACGTTGACCTTCTCCCGGCTCACGAGCATCACGTTGCCGGTGATGACGCCCGACTCCTTGAGCCGCTGGACGCGCCGCCAGCACGGCGTCTGGGACAGGCCCACCTGCGCCGCCAGGTCGGCCACCTGGACCGTGGCGTCCGCCTGCAGAAGCTGCAGCAGCTTGCGGTCGATGGCGTCGAGTTTCAGATTCTGCATGGTCGGGCGGCGCGGGGCGATGGCCAAGAACAGAGGTATTTCATTCCTCCGGAATTATGAGGCGGGGAACGAGATTCCAAAAATGACCAATGCAGTGCACTGGATTGCATGAAGATTCCCCGGTGGGGTGCCGAGAATTCCGGGATGGAAATCTACCTGGACGCCAACGCCACCACCCCGGTCCTTCCCCAGGCGCAGGCCGCCGCCCTCGCGGCGATGGCGCAATCCTTCGGCAACCCCAGCAGCATCCACGGCAGCGGGCTGAAGGCGCGGGCCCTGCTGGACCAGGCCCGCGCCACGGCGCGCCGGGTGCTGGGCGTCTCCTCCGGGCAGCTGCTGTTCACCAGCGGTGCGACCGAGGGCATCCAGACGGCCGTCCTCTCGGCCCTGTGCGCCCTGCGCCGTCGCCGCGAAGCCGGTGAGGCCATCCCGCCGACGCTGCTGTACGGCGCCACCGAGCACAAGGCGGTGCCCGAGGCCCTCAAGCATTGGAACGCGGTGCTGGGCCTGGGCCTGGAGCTGCTTGCGATTCCGGTCGATGCCGACGGGCGGCACGACCTGGCGTGGCTCGGCGCGCGGGCCGGCGCCGCCGGCCTGGTGGCGACGATGGCCGCGAACAACGAGACCGGCGTCCTCAGCGACCTCGACGGCATCGGCCGCCTGCTGCGCGGCACCGGGGCCCTGTGGCTGGTGGACGGCGTCCAGGCACTCGGCAAGCTGCCGCTCGCGCTGGAGGCGCGCGGCATCGACTACGCGCCCTTCTCCGGGCACAAGCTGTACGCCCCCAAAGGCATCGGCATGCTTTACGTGCGCGACGGCGCGCCGTTCACGCCGCTGCTCGCCGGCGGCGGGCAGGAAGGGTCGCTGCGTTCGGGCACCGAGAACATGGCCGGGATCGCCGCCCTCGACGCGGTGCTCGCGGCCCTCGAATCGCCCGAGGTCTTCGCGCCGCCTGCGGAACTGCAGCGCCGCCGCGAGCACCTGGTGGCGGCCTTGCGCGAGGCCTTCCCCGGGATCCGGTTCCACGCCCCGTTCGCGACCAGCCTGCCGACGACGCTCAACTTCTCGGTGCCGGGCCTGGGGTCGAAGCTGCTGCTGGACCTGTTCGATGCGGCCGGCCTGCGCGTGAGCGGCGGTTCCGCCTGCGGTGCCGGAAAGGCCGAGGCGAGCCATGTGCTGCAGGCGATGGGACTGCCGTCGTCGCAGGCGGCTTCCGCCGTGCGGCTGTCGTTCGGCGCCGCCGACGACGCATCGATCGTCGACGAGGCCTGCCGGCGCATCCGCGCCTGTGGCGACGCCCTGCGGGCGACCTGCCGGCTGCCGGCGCCGGGCCGGCCGCCCGCCGTCCCCGAGCGGCTGACGCGCTGGGTGGTCGACGGCGCGTGCTGCTACGTCGTGGCCGATGCCCGGACGCGCCGCTGCGTGGTCATCGACCCGCTGCCGGTGTTGACCGGCCCGTTGGCGCAGTGGATGCAGTGCCGGGACCTCACGCTGGTGGCGACGCTCGAGACGCCGCGCCAGGGCGAGCCCGCGTCCGGGGCGGGGCCCGAAGGCGCCGCCGCCATCGACCTGGGCAACAGCCGGCTGACCCGCCTGCCCCTTCCCGGCGACACGCGCGGCTCGACGGCCTACCTGCTCCATGACGACCTGGGCGTGCGGGCCGCGTTCGTCGGGGACGCGCTGGGAGCCGAGGCGTCCGTGCAAGCGCTGTCGAAGGCGGTCGGGCCGGACACCCTGCTGCTGCCCGGTCGCGACGACGACGAGCGCTTCGCCACCACGCTGCGCATCGAGCGTGCCACGACGGCACTGCCGGCCGGCGCTTCGGATGCCGACGGGGACGGCGTGGAGATGTCCGCCCCCACCCTGCGCCGCGCGCTCGAGGCGGCCCCCCCGCCCCGACTGGTCGACGTACGGGAAGACTACGAAGAGCGCCTGGGCCCCCTGCCCGGGATCCCGGCCCTCGCGGTGCCCTTGTCGACGCTGGTCGACGCGCTGCCGCGGCTGCGCGAGATGCCGGCGGAGTCGCCGCTCGTCTTCGTGTGCCGCAGCGGCAACCGCAGCGCCCGGGCCGCGCGCGCCCTGCGCCGGCTCGGCCATGCGAACGCCTGGAGCCTGGCGGGCGGACTCGCCCTCTGGTCCTGAGCGATCGACCGATGCACCCGACCCTGTGGGCACTCGGCGCGTTGGTCGGGCTGGCGCTCGGGCTGACCGGCGCGGGCGGGGGCATCGTGGCCGTGCCGTTGCTGATGCTCGGTGCCGGGCTTGCCTTGCCGCAGGCCTCGCCCATCGCCCTCCTGGCCGTCGGCATGGCCGCCTGCGTCGGCACCGGCCTGGGCCTGCGCGACGGCATCGTCCGCTACCGTGCCGCGGCCCTGGTCGGATGCGCCGGCATGTGCGTGGCGCCCTTCGGCGCCTGGTTGGCGCACCGCTTGCCGCTTCCGCTGCTGTCGCTCGGGCTGGTGCTGGCCCTGCTGCTGTCGGCACGGGCGATGCTGCTGCGCAGCCTGCCCGCCGGTGCCGCCCACCCGCCCCCACGGGCCCCGACCTGCGTCTGGGATCCTGCCGTCGGGCGTTTCGTGTGGACCTGGGCCAGTGCGCGGCTGTTGGCGCTCGTCGGCCTGGGGGCCGGCGCGATGAGCGGGCTGCTGGGCATCGGCGGCGGGTTCTTCATCGTGCCCGCCCTCACGCGGTACTCCAACCTGCCGGCGCGCAGCATCATCGCCACCTCGCAGGCGGTCATCGCGCTGGTGTCGGCCGCCGGCGTGGCCGGCGCGGTCCTGCAGCACGACATGGCCTGGGACGTCGCGCTTCCGTTCTGCGCCGCGGCGATGCTGGCCATGCTGCCGGCGCGCTGCGCGGCGGCGCGTCTTCCCGCGCGGTGGCTGCAGCGCGGCTTCGCGTTGCTGTGCGTGGCCGCCGCCGCCACGGTCGCGTGGACGGCAGCCGCCCGCCCGTGGGCGGGGTGAGGCGCGACGGCGGCTCGAACGGGCCGGCGCCGGCCGGCCGGGTCATTTGCCGGCTTTCATCTTCTCGATCGTGAGCGTCTCGTCGGCCCGTCCCCAGCCGCCGTCGACGACCTCGTCGACCAGCACCATGGAATACGGACGCACGCCCTCGCCGAAGTAGCTGGCGAACAGGTCGGTGGTCTTGTGGATGATCTCTTCCTTCTGGGCTGCGTTGAGCACGCCCTCGGGGAACTTGTAGTTGGCAAATGGCATGGATGACTCTCCGTGTGAGCTCTCGCTCGTTGATGACAGACGGTTGGCAACGCGTCCTGGGAGCACTGTAGGGAGCGGCCCTTCATCCGTCCAATCGATGTTCGGTACGAATCAATATCCATGAAACGGATGACGTCGGCGCCCGACTGGCGTCGGGGTCAATGCAGCGACCGGCGCCTTCCGGGAGGAGGGCCGGCAAGATGGCCGCCGCCGCGCTCACGAAGCGCCAAGACCGAACCGAAGGAGACACCCATGACCGTGCCCGCACAACCGCCCCGGCCGCCGCGTGGCTCCGTCCTTCGGGCCTGGGCCGGCATCCTGGCGCTGGTCCTCGCTGCCGTGGGCGGCGTGCCGCCCGCTGCGTCGGCCACCTTCACCAACCCGATCGCGGTGGCGAGCGGCCATTCCGGCGCATCCGACCCGTCGATCGTCTTCAAGGACGGCTTCTACTACTGGGCGCGCAACATCAAGGGCGACACCGCCATCGGCATCGCCAAGGCCCGGCGGCTGCAGGACCTGGGCACGGCGCCGATGGTCACGATCTTTGCGCCGCCGGACGGGCAGCCGTACTCCCGGGACATCTGGGCCCCGGAGCTCGCCTGGATCGACGGACGCTGGTACGTCTACTTCGCCGCCGACGACGGCGACTGGGGCCGGCACCGCATGTTTGCGCTGCAGGCGGACAGCCGGAACCCGCAGGGTCGCTGGACCTTCCGCGGCAAGGTGGCCGTGCCGCCGCCCTACCCCGACACCTGGGCCATCGACGGGACCGTCCTGCAGAAGGACGACGGCAGCCTCTTCTTCGTGTGGTCCGGCTGGCAGGGCGTGAACGACGGCTTCCCCCAGCGGCTGTACATCGCGCCGATGCTGAACCCCACGACGATCAGCGGCAACCGGGTGGAGATCTCCTTCCCCGACCGGGCCTGGGAGCGGCAGGGCGAGCGCATCAACGAGGGCCCGGCCGTGCTGAAGCGCAACGGCCGCCTCCACATCGTCTACTCCGCCAGCGCGAGCTGGCTGGACGACTACAAGCTCGGCCTCGTCACCAACAGCGACGGCAACGTGCTGAACTCGCCCTCCTGGGTCAAGCACCCGGTTCCGGTCTTCGAGCGCAACGACGCCGGCCTCGCGTTCGGCCCGGGGCACAACGGCTTCGTCAAGTCGCCCGATGGCCGGGAGGACTGGATCGTCTACCACGCGACCGCGCATTCCAACGGCGGTTGGGGCGACCGCAGCGTGCGCGCCCAGCGTTTCGGCTGGAACGTCGACGGCACGCCGGACTTCGGCCGTCCGGTCGCCTGGGGCGAGCCGGTGGAGGAGCCGTCCGGCACGCCGGCGAGCGGCGCCTTCCACGTCGAGGCGGCCGGCATCGCCGGGGCCCTCATGCGCCCCCGCGACGGCCGGGGGCGGCTGGACGTCGACGTGTCCCCCGCGGCCGATGCGCAGTGGCGGCAGGTGCCCGGCCTCGCCGATCCCGAAGGCGTGTCCTTCGAATCGGTGAACTTCCCCGGCGACTACCTGCGGCACCGCAACGGCGAGGTCTGGAAGGACCGCAGCGACGGATCGGACGCCTTCAAGGCCGATGCCACCTGGCGCAAGCGGCCGGGCGCGGCGGACGCCGACGACGTGTCCTTCGAGGCCTGGAACCTCCCCGGGCGCTTCCTGCGCCACCGCAACGGGCTGTTCTTCAGCGAGCCGCTGGTGTCGCCGCTCGACCGGCGCGACGCGACCTTCCGGGAACGGTGAAGACCCGGGAAGCGGTCGGCCCGGCGCCCTGGACCTCGACGCACCGGTTCCCGAATCACGCCGTGTTCGCGAGGTAGCGCCCCGGCGTGGTCCCGAGCGCCTTGCGGAACATGGTCACGAAGTTGCCCGCGCTTTCGTAGCCGAGCCGCTCGGCGACCTGCTGCACCGACGCGCCCGTGCCCAGCCACTTGACCGCCAGCATCAGGTGCAGCTGCTGGCGCCAGCGGCCGAAGCTCATGCCGGTTTCCTTGCTGAGCAGGCGTGCCATCGTGCGCTGGCTGAGACCGACGCGCCGCGCCCAGCCCTGCATCGTGCCGCGCTCGGCGGGGGCGTCGGTGATCATCTCGACGATCCGGCGCAGGCGGGTGTCCGTCGGCATCGGCAGGTGCAGGCGGCCGGTCGGGGCCTGCGCGATCTCGTCCACCAGCAGCGCGGCCAGTCGCGCCGGCATGCCCTCCTCCTCGTACAGCATCGGCAGCGTCGCCGAACGGACGACCAGCTCGCGCAGCAGCGGCGTCGCGGACACCGCGCAGCAGGCCGGGGGCAGGTCCGGAACGACGTCCGGATCGATGAAGACCACGTAGCCCTCGAGTTCGCCGTCGCCGGTGGCCTTGTGCAGCATGCCGCCCGGGATCCAGATCGCGCTTTGCGGCGGCACGATCCAGAAGCCGCCCTCCACCTCGCAGGTGAGCACGCCGCGCAGCAACAGCAACAGCTCCCCCTTGCGGTGGCGATGGAAATCGACCTCGTGCCGGTGGCTGAGGCCATCGCCCACGGAGCCGATGGCCAGCACCGGGCGCGGCACGGTGTCCGGATCCACCCAGTCGGCGACGAAATCACTCAGGAGAGGCATGGCGGGGCACGGCGCGATTGGCAGGATCTCCGAACATTGTGGCATTGCCGCCCAATGCGCCCGGCGACGCCCCTGCCTACGATGCCCCGACACATTTCGGAGCCCACGAGACATGGATTCATTGAGCACCGGGCGCGTTGCCCAGACCCTGCAGCGCCTCTTCCAGGAGGCCGAGCAGGCCGATGCCGCGCTGATGGCGCAGTTCGCCGGCGCCGATCAGCCGGAACAGTTCATCGCCGACAGCGTCGCGCAACACCTCGCCGAGGAGCGCCGCGACGTCCGCGGCTTCTACCGCGGCTACGCCGACAACTTCCTCAACGTGACGCCGGCGTATGGCCGCTTCCTGTACCAATGCGCCCGGGCCCGCCGGGCCACGCGGATCGTCGAGTTCGGCACCTCGATGGGGGTCTCGACGATCCACCTCGCCGCGGCCCTGCGCGACAACGGAGGTGGCCGCCTGGTCGGCACCGAGCTGGAGCCCGGCAAGGCGGCGCGCGCCCACGCCCACCTCGAGGCGGCCGGACTGGCCGACCTGGTCGAGATCCGCGTCGGCGATGCGCGGGAGACGCTGGCCGACCTCGACGGCGAGGTCGACCTGGTGCTGCTGGACGGCGCCTTCAGCCTCTACCTGCCGGTGCTCAGGCTGCTCGAGCCGCACCTGAAGAGCGGCACGCCCATCCTCGCGGAGAACGCTTTCGACCACGACAACGAGTACCTGGCCTGCGTGCGCGATCCCGCGAACGGGTACCTGTCGCAGCCGATCCCGATCAGCGAAGGCCGCGGCAACGAGTTCAGCGTGTTCACCCGATGAGCCGGAATCCGGGCCACACTGCCAGATGCCGCAGCGGCCGGGCATGCCGGTTGCCCGCGGCCTGTTTCAACCCCGGAGACATGACATGCCCAGCAAGAACACCATCTGCCTGTGGTTCGACGGCGGCGCCGTCGATGCCGCGCGCTTCTATGCCGAGACCTTCCCCGACAGCACGGTGGGTGCGATCCACCGCGCCCCGGGCGACTACCCGGACGGCAGGCAGGGCGACGTCCTGACGGTGGAGTTCACCGTGATGGGCATCCCCTGCCTCGGGTTGAACGGCGGCCCGCAGTTCAAGCACAGCGAGGCCTTCTCGTTCCAGGTCGCGACCGACGACCAGGCCGAGACCGACCGGCTGTGGAATGCCATCGTCGGCAACGGCGGCGAGGAAAGCGCCTGCGGCTGGTGCAAGGACCGTTGGGGCCTGTCGTGGCAGATCACGCCGCGTGCCCTCACGGCGGCGTTCACCGATCCCGACCGCCAGGCCGCCAAGCGCGCCTTCGACGCGATGATGACGATGCGCAAGATCGACATCGCGGCGATCGAGAAGGCACGTCGCGGCTAGGACCTTCGTGGCCGGACCTGCGCCCAGCGGCCGAAGGCGCGTTCGGTTCAGGCCCCGGAGAGCTCCCGCAGCGTGAGCCCGTCCAGGCTCGCCGCCGGCTCCCAGGCCCCGTCCGACAGATGCCCGCGCGTGCGCCCGCAGCGCGGACAGGCGGCCAGGGTCTCGCGATGGACAAGATCGCAGCCCAGGCAACACACGGTGCCCGCGCTGACCTCGACCGCCGCCAGCTCGGCGAAGACCGAGGGGCGCATCGCCGTCAGCGTCTTCCGGCAGTGGCCGCAGTCTTCATGGGGAATGGAATGGCTGGCGCAGAACATGGTCGACTCCCTGGCACTGTGCGTGCCTTGTAGAACCGCCATGTTCTGCCGGCCGCTGCCTCGCCGGTCCGGGGATGAACGCCGCGAAGCGGGTCCATTTCCGTCCTCGCGCGACCGTCAGCGGCCTGTCACCACCGACACGCTGCAGGTCTGGCCCGCCACCTGCACGTTCGACGGCACCGGACGTGCCCCGCTGTAGGCCAGCTGCAGGCCGAAGTCGACCGAGCTTCCCGCGCCGATGGAGGCGTTCCAGTCCGCCGGCCGCACGGTGACCACCCGCCCGCTCGACGTCACCACGCTGCTCCAGAAGTTGCCGATCGTGAAGTCGTTCGACTCGGTCCACGACAGCTGCCAGTTGCTCAGCGGCTGCGTGCCGGTGTTGGCCAGCCGGATCGCCATCACCTGCCCTGCCCCCCAGTCGTTGCTGATGTCCAGCGTCAGGGCGCAGGCGCCGGGCGGCGGGGTCGTCCCTTGCTGCGTGGTGGCCGATGTGGTCGCGCTGGCCGCGCCCTCGCCGCCCGCATTCACCGCCGTCACCTGGTACCAGTAGGTGGTGCTTGCCGCCAGCCCGGCATCGACATAGCTGGCCGAGGTCGGCGATCCGACCGCGGCGAAGCTGCCGGCCGCGCCGGTGGCCGAGCGCTTCACCGAGTAGCCCGTGGCGTTCGCCACCGCCGTCCAGGCGAGCGTCACCGCGCCCGCCCCGCCGGTGGCCGTCAGCCCCTGCGGCGCGGCCGGCGGATCCACCGGCGTGCCGCCGCAGGCCGCGGGCTCGTTGCCGAAGACCTTGATGCCGTTCGAGTACACCGGGATCGCGAGCGACTTCACCGTGCCGCCGGCCGACAGTCCCGCATACGACGGGTCGTTGGCGGGATTCCAGTAGGCCGTGCCCGAGGGCGCCGAGAAGCGGAACTGGATCTCCTTGCGGTGGGCCGACTGCCCGCCGGGGTAGATGTCGGTGCCCGAGAAGTCGGCGACGGCGTAGTAGATGTTGCTCGTGCCGCAGCGGAACGGCCCGGTGGCCTTGCCGCCCTGCGAATAGTTCGTGCTCAGCGTGATGGCCGAGGCCGGCACGCCGGCCGCGATCACCTCGCTCAGGTCCACGTAGTAGCGCAGCGAGAGCTTGTCGCCATGCCGCGCCGGCCAGCCGGAGCGGTTGTTCAGCAGCGCCTTGATCTCGGTGTAGGTGCCGCCCGAGCTGTTGATGCCGGCCTCGACGAAGAACTCGTCCTCCGTCGCCACCTCGCGCGGCGGGAAGTTGGCGAGCGGGGCGCCGCCGGGGGCGAGCTCGTTCATCTTCGCCAGCACGCCGGTCAAGGCCGCGTTGTAGTCGGTCGCGACCTCGTTCCCGACGTAGTTGCCGATGTCGTCGCTGTACGAGTCGTCGGCGCCCGGCCCGCCCACCAGCGCGCCGTACAGCAGGTGGCGGTGCTTCGCCGGCGTCGCCTGGCTGTCCAGCCACGAGCCGTGCGCGGTGCGGTGGTGCGGGTGCTGCGGCGGGTTGGTGCCGAAGCCGATCAGGTAGCTGCCCTGGCGCGGGTTGTCTCCCAGGACGTAGTTGACCTGGCGCGTCGCGAAGTCGCGGTAGCGCTGCTGCTTCGCCGCATCCCCCACCACGTCGGCATAGGCCAGCGCGATGAAGGCCTCGTTCATCGCATAGCGCAGCGAGCCCCATTGGTCCAGCCAGGCCAGGCCACCCGGCGTGTAGGTCACGCGCTGGCCGTCCGAGGTGCCGGTGGTCCAGTAGTCGAGGTTGCGCTCCAGCGCGTCCTTGTAGATCGCCTTGCCGGTGCTCTCGGCCAGCATCAGGTAGACGCCGACGAGCTTGCTGTCCCAGCCCACCGTCCACTTGTAGGGCAGGTAGCTCGTCTGCCCCTCGGTGCCGAAGTTGCCCACGAAGGACTCGGCCTTCTGCAGGTAGGCGGCCTCGCCGGTGGCGCGGTACAGCCAGGCGGCCCCCCAGGCCAGCTCATCGTAGTAGCCCGACCAGGACTTGTAGTAGTTGGCGGCGTCGGTGACGCAGTCGGAGTACTTCGCGCGCACCGTGTCGGCGAAGGTGTACAGCTGGCGCGCGTGGGTCAGCAGCTGCGCCGCGTAGGTCGCGTCACTCGACGAGAACAGCATCGAGGCCGCCGCCATCGCGGCCGCGGTCTCCGCCGCCACGTCCGAGCCGCCGCAGCTGGCGGTGATGCGGTAGGTCGGCGCCGCGAGCGGATAGACCTCGACCGGGCCCCACCAGCTGTGGTCGGTGCCGCCGTTGCCCACCTGCACCACCAGCTCGTTCGGCGCGGTGTGCGCACGCAGGAAGTAGTCGTTGACGAAGCGCAGGTTGGCGAGCAGCGCGTCGTACTGGCCGGCCGCCTGGTAGCCGGCCTTGAAGCGCAGGCCGCCCCAGGCCAGCTGGGTCGCGCTGAACGCCATCGGGAAGCCGAACTTCACATGGTCGCCGGCGTCGTACCAGCCGCCCGTCAGGTCGCGGCCGATGTCGGCGCCGTCGTTCAGCCGCGAGTCGCCGCGCCAGCTCGAGAAGCGGTTCCAGGCCGGCAGCTTGCCCGACTGCTGGGCCTCGTAGAACAGCACGGATTTCTGCAGCGCCTCGGCGTAGTTGAAGCGCGGTGCGGCCAGGGGTGCGGCCATCGCGCGGGTGCGCGACGCGTCCTGCGCCGCCGCGTCCGGGGACGCAGGGCTGTCGCCGCCACCGCCACCGCCACCACAGGCGCTCAGCGCGGCCAGGGCGACGGCGGCGCAGGCGGTGGCCCGGCGCAGCCGATGGATGAGGTTCTCGTTCATGTCATCTCCTCGCGATCAGAGGTGGGTCGGGACGGAGGCGTAGCCGGCCAGGCGGGCGGCGATCGCATCCGGGAACGATTGGGTCAGCGCGTTGTAGCGGTCGGCGCAGCGGCCGTAGCGCTCGCGCGCCGCGGCCAGTTGCGCCTCCGACTGCAGCAGCTGCCGGTGCAGGCCCTGCACGGCGGCGTCGTCGCGCAACGCGGGCTGCTGCTGCGCCGCGCCGACGAGGCGGAACAGCGCGCCGGTCAGCTCGCCCTGGTTGCGCTTGAAGGCGTCGAGCGAGCGCGGGTCGTCCAGCAGCCCCGGCACGCCGGGCAGGGCCGCCGCGCGCGCGAGCGCGGTGCGCGTGGCCTCGAGCAGTTGCGGATCGACGCCGGACGCGCGGCCGGCGGCCTGCAGCACCGGCACGGCGAGCCGGTTCCGCTCGGCGTAGACCTGCGCGACCTGGTTCCACTCGGCCGTGCTGGCCGTGCGCGCCTCGCCGAGGCGGATCACCATGCGCGAGCCCCAGGCCGCCGCGCCGGCCGCCAGCACCAGCCCGAGGGCCAGTGCGGCGAGCCGCGCATGGGAGGGACCCGGGGGCGATGCGGTGTGAAGCTGTTTCATCGCATCCCCCTGTCGTCACTTGATGGTGACCGTGCAGCTGTGGCCTGCGAGCGCCAGCCCGGTGGGCAGCGGCTTGGCGCCGCTGTAGCCGATCTGCATGCCGAACTCGACGTTGCCGCCGGGCGACACCGTGCCGTTCCACCCCGCCGGGGTGGCGACGATGCCGCGGCCGTTTTTCGTCACCGTGGCGCTCCAGGAATTGGACAGCGTGAAGTCGTTCGACTCGGTCCAGCTCAGCGACCAGCCGGTGATCGGTGCCGTGCCCGTGTTGCTCAGCTTGACCGTGGGCACCTGGCCGGCCCCCCAGTCGTTGCTGGTGTCGAAGCTGATCGTGCAGTCGGCCACCACCACGTCGTTGTCGACCTCGGTGGCGGTGAGGACGGCGCCGGTGTGGCCGGCGGCGGCGAGGTTGAAGCTCGCGCTGCCGTTCGCCTGGTCGGCATCCTCGGCGGCGGCGATCACCAGGTTCTGCGGCACGTTGTAGTTGGCCGGCGTGAAGGTCAGCGTGGTGGTGGCGGTGCCGAGGTCGGCGTCGCCGCCGGCGGCCTTGGTGACCGTCACCGTGACCGTCGCCGACGGCGCCTGCGACAGGCTGACGCCGATGCTTGCCGTGCCCCCCTCGGCCACGCTCAGCGTGCCGGCGCTCAGCACGATGGCGGGGGTGCCGCCGCTGCCGTCGCCGTCGATGTTGGCGTAGTCGTTGAAGGCCATCGCGATGTCGGCCTGGGCCCAGAAGCGGTGGTAGACCCAGTCGGGCGAGCTGCCGCCGGCCAGGTAGGCCTGCAGCTTGGGCCACTGCGGATCCTGCTGGTACTTCGGCCGCAGGCTCAGGAAGGTCGCGTTCGAATCGATGGTCGCGCCCTGGGCGTTGGTGCCGGTCCAGCCGGCGGGCACGTAGACGCCCGAGCCGGTGGCGGGGTCGTAGGCGTCGTCGAAGCGCAGGTAGTCGGTGCGCTTCTCGGCCACGGCGATGCCCTTGGCATCCTGGTAGCGCGTCCAGGCGCGGTCCAGCAGCTCCTTCGCCAGCGTCCTGGCGGCGGCGTTGCCCGACTTCGCGGCGTAATGGATCAGCGTGCGGGCGAAGGCGGCGGTGGTGCCGATGTCGGTCGTGCGCTCGGTCACCGTGACGCGCAGGTTGGCGTTCGCGCCGGGCGAGGTCGGGTTCCAGGTGTCGGGCTGGCCGCTCCACTTCAGCGTGCTCGGGATGGCGTAGCTGCCGTCGGCGTTCAGCACCGTCTGGGCGGAGGCCCAGGCGACCCACTTGTCGAGCAGGGCCTTGGCCTTCGCGTCGCCGCTGGCGCGGTAGTACTCGGCCACGCGCTGCATCGACCACACCTGCATGCCGAACCATTCGTTGGAGCCTGGGTCGTGGTAGACCGGGTTCTCGTCGTAGGCCATCCCGTAGAAGGTGGCGGTGCCGACCGGCGGCGCGCCGTAGTTGCCGCCCCAGCTGTTGGTGGCCCCCCCGGCGATCGCGCCGTCGGCCGACTGCAGCCAGCGGTAGAACTCGAGCTGGCGCGCGAGGCTCTTGCCCCAGTCGGCGGCCGCGGTGGGCGAGCCGGGCTTGAAGTCCGCCTGCGTCGACAGCGTCCATGCGGCGAGCGGGTTCTGGTACCCGAAGTGGTTGTGGCTGGAGCCGATGCGCCAGGCCCAGCCGGCGCCCGTGTCGGTCGCGCCGCCCCAGGCGTAGTACCAGCTCAGCAGGTAGGTCTGGTTGTCGCGGAAGCCGTTCGAGTCGGGCTGTCCCGTGCCGGGGGCGCAGGCCTGGGCGCCGATGCAGTTGCCGATCTTCTTGAAGTACTTGTCGAACATCGCGTAGCGCAGGTAGTCGCCCATGCGCGCCGCCTTCTTGACGAGGTCGGCGACATCGGCGCCCTTGCCCTGCGCCTTGGCCCACACCGAGGCCCAGTAGATGGCCTGGATCGCGCGTGCGTCGGCGTCCGGCGCGTTGGTGTAGCGCCATTGCTTCGCGTAGCTCTGGTCGCCGATGAACAGGCTCAGGAAGCCCTGCGTGCCGCCGCTGCGGCCCCAGCGAAAGGTCTCGCACGAGGGATGGGGAATGGTCTCCCACACCGATTCCTGCGGGCCGCGCTGGAAGGTGTTGATGTAGGCCGGCTTGGTGGTGCCGTCGCCGCAGCGGCCGTAGCCGTACCAGTTGTCGACGTCGGTCAGCCAGTGCATGCCGTAGATGTCGCGCGTGCCGTAGGCGGTGGCGAGTTCGGTGGCGATGGGGTCCTGGCCCGGCGTCACCGAGTTGTCGAGCGGCGCGGGGTAGTTCTTCGGCAGCGGGAATTCACCGGCGTAGGTGGCCGGCTTGGCCGGGTTGTAGAAGCTGTTGGTGGGCTGGTCGGCGGTGGCCGGGATGATGGTCTTCTCCATCGTCGCCCAGGCGTTCTTCAAGGGGGTCCAGTCGCCGGTGACGCGGCCGTATTGCGCCTCGAGCCAGAGCCAGAAGCTGTAGGCCTCGGAGGTGGTCTCGTGGCCGTAGTCCGGGGCCTCGACCATCAGCGTCTCGATCGAGTGGTAGGGCACGCCGTCGCCGCTGAAGTAGCCGTTTGCCGGGTCCTTGATCTTGTTGTACTGCGTGAGGAAGCGCTGGGTGTACACCGTGTCGGCGGCACCCGCCGGGGCGGCGAGCGACAGCGCGGCGGCGGCCACGGCGGACAGCAGCGGGAATCGGTTCTTCATTGACTTGTCTCCAAAAGTGAATTGTGAAAACGTTTTCACTGCATTCGAAGTGCAGGCAAGCGCACAGCGGCGCCGCGGCGCGCAGCGCTGCGGCGGGTACAACGATCGGGGGGTCGGCGCGTCAGCGCGGGCGGCGAATGCCCGGGTACGACGGGGAGGCGGCCGAAGCCGGCGCGGACCGGCGCGGGGACTGCAACTGCATCATTCCGTGTCTCCTTTCCCTCGGCGCGGTGGTCCGGAAACCTCGCGCCGTCATGTTCTGGACGGTCTGTCTACAACTGCGGTTGAAATCGATTTCAACTGAACCAGTGTGCGACCGGTCGTGCGAAATCGGCATCCGGGTATGCCCCATCAGATGCAACCGTCGGTGCGCGGCGAATGAATGGCGATCCCCGGACGAGGCCCTACCATGCCGCCATGCCGCTGCGAACCGATCCCGACTTCTTCCGCCTGCTCTGCGACAGCTACCGCCGGCTGCTCCACCGGCCCCTCGCTCCCGAGGGCCTCGATGCAAGCGCGGGCGCGGCATGGCTCTATGAGGCCGCGCCGTTTGGCGTGCTGGCCCACAACACCGCCCCCGATCCTGTCTTCGTCTACGGCAACAAGCGCGCGCAGGCGCTGTTCGGCTACGACTGGGACGAGCTCACCGCCCTGCCCTCGCGGCTGTCCGCCGAAGCGCCCGAACGCAGCGAGCGCCAGGCCTTCCTCGAACGCGTCGCGCGCGACGGCTGCGTGGACGGCTACCGCGGCCTGCGCGTCGCCAAGTCGGGTCGCCGCTTCTGGATCGAGCGGGCGATCGTGTGGCAGCTCGTCGATGCCGACGGCGTGCTCCGCGGGCAGGCCGCCCTGATCCCCGAGGTGCAACCCGTCCAGGTCTGAAACCGGACCCCGCCCCCGCCTCCGCCGCCTTCATCACGTGGCCGATGCCGGGACGTGCACCCGCCCGCCGACGAGGCGCCGCAGCCACTGCAGCAAGTCGTCCACATAGGTGAACACCACCGGGATCACCAGCAGGCTCAGCACCGTCGAGGTCAGCAGCCCGCCGATCACCACCACCGCCATCGGCTGGCGGAAGCTCGCCTCCGCGCCCAGGCCGAGGGCGTTCGGCAGCATGCCGGCGGCCATCGCCACCGTCGTCATCACGATCGGCCGCGCACGCTTGCGGCAGGCATCCAGCAAGGCGTCCACGCGATCCAGGCCGTGCTCGCGCCGCGCCATGATGGCGTACTCCACCAGCAGGATGGAGTTCTTCGTCACGACCCCCATCAGCATCAGCAGCCCGATGATGGTGGGCATCGAGAAGCTCATGTGCGTGACCAGCAGCGCGAACAAGGCACCGCCCAGCGACAGCGGCAGCGCACACAGGATGGTCGCGGGCTGCAGGAAGTCGTGGAACAGCAGCACCAGCACCGCGTAGATGCAGAAGACGCCGATGCCCATCGCCAGGCCGAAGCTCTCGAACAGCTCGCTCATGCGCTGCAACTCGCCCTGCTCCACCAGGTGCACCCCGGCCGGCAGCCGCTGCAGTGCCGGCAGCGCCATCGCCTCTCGCTGCACCTCGCCCAGCGTGCGGCCGGCGAGTTCCACCGTCAGCGTGACGTTGCGCTCCCGGTCCAGCCGGTCCACCTGCGACGGCCCGCTGCCGATCGCCAGCTCGCCCAGCGACGCCAGCGCCACGCTGCCGCCGCTGCCGGCCACCCGCAGCTGGCCGATCGCGGCCAGGCTGTCGCGCTGCGACGGGTCGATGCGCACGCGGATCGGTACCTGGCGCTCCGGCAGGTTCAGCTTGGGCAGCGCGGTCGAGTACTCGCCGTAGGTCGCCACGCGCAGCACGTCGGCCGCCGCTCCCGCCGTCACGCCCAGGGCCGCGCTGAGCGCCGGATCCGGGGTGAGCTGCACCTCGGGCCGCTGCAGCGCGGCACTGGACGTCACGTTGCCGATCCCGTGCAAACTGCGCAGCTCGGCCTGCAGCGCCTGCGCCACGCCGTCCAGCGCCGCCGCGTCGCTGCCGGCCAGCGTCAGCTCCAGGCTCTCGCCGTTGCCTCCACCGCCCACCGCGACCCGCACGCCCGGCAGGTCGCGCAGCACGCGCCGCAGCTCGGCCTCCACCTGCGACTGGCGCAGCTTGCGTTCGCCGCGGGCCACCAGCTCCACCGTCAAGGTCGCGCTGTTGGCGCTGGTCGTTGCATTGCCGGACTCTCCAGGGTGATCGGAACCCGCGGCGAGGCCCACCGCGCTGAACACCTGCCGGACGCCGGCCACCGCACGGATGCGCTGCGCGGCCGCCGTCGCCGCCGCATCGGTCTCCTCCAGCCTGCTGCCGGGAGCGAGCGTCAGCGTCACCCGCGTCTGCGCGTTGTCCTGCGCCGGCAGGAAGCCCGATGGCAGCAGGGGAATCATGGCCAGCGAGACGGCGAAGAACGCCAGCGCGGCCGACACCGTGGTCTTGCGACGGCGCAAGGCCGTGCGCGCCCAACCCAGGTAGCGGGCCAGCAGCGGAGCGTCGGCGTCATCGGCCGCGTTTGCCGCCTTCGGCGCACGCGCCTTCATCAGGTAGGCGGCCATCATCGGCGTCAGCAGCCGTGCCACCAGCAGCGAGCACAGCACCGCCACCGAGGCGGTGATCCCGAACTGGCGGAAGAACTTCCCGACGACGCCGGACATGAAGGCCGTCGGCAGGAACACCGCGACCAGCGTGAAGGTGGTCGCGATCACCGCCAGGCCGATCTCGTCGGCCGCCTCCATCGCCGCCTGGTACGGCGTCTTGCCGGCAGCCAGGTGGCGCGAGATGTTCTCGATCTCGACGATCGCATCGTCCACCAGGATGCCGATCACCAAGGCCAGCGACAACAGCGTGATGGTGTTGAGCGAAAACCCGGCCAGCAGCATGAAGCCGAAGGTCGGCAGCACCGACAGCGGCAGCGCCGCGGCCGAGATCAGCGTCGCCCGCGCGTCGCGCAGGAACCACCAGACGACCAGCATCGCCAGCACCGCGCCTTCCAGCAGCAGGTGCATCGAGCCCCGGTAGTTGTCCTCGATCGGCGCCACCGTGTTGCTGGCCTCGGCCAGCGCGACCGACGGATGCGCCTTGCCGAACGAAGCCAGCGCGCTTCGCACGTCATGGGCGATCGACACGTCCGAATAGCCCTTGGAGCGCGTGATCTGCATCGCCACCACCGGCTTGCCGTCGAGCCGCGCGAGCGACGTGCGCTCCGCCGGACCGTCGACGACGCGCGCCACCTGGTCCAGCCGCACGCTGCGGCCGTCGCCGAGCGCGATGCTCATGGCCGCCAGCTCCCGGGCCGAACCCACCGCCGCCAGCGTGCGCGCCGACTGGCGCTGCCCCGCGATGTCGCCTTGGCCGCCCGAGCTGTCCGTCTGCGCCGCCTTCAGCTGCGACGAGACCGCGGCCGCGCTGACGCCCAGCCCCGCCATCAGCGCCGGGTCCAGCTCGATGCCCACCTCCCGGTCGACGCCGCCGACGCGCTGCACCGAGGCCACGCCCTTCACCGACAGCAGGGCCTTCGTCACCTCGTTGTCGACGAACCACGACAGGTCCTGCTCGTCCAGCACGTCCGAGGTGGCGGTGAAGGTCAGCAGCGACGAACCCGCCGAGGTGCTCTTCGACACGGTGGGTGCCGCCATGCTGGACGGCAGGTCGGCGCGCGCGCCGTCGACCGCGTTGCGCACCTCGCTGAGCGCGACCTCGGCGTCCTTCTCCATCTCGAAGCTGACGCTGATCGCGACCGCACCGTCGGTGATGGTCGTCGCGATGTGGTCCAGCCGCGTCAGCGAGGCGAGCCGGTCCTCGATCTTGCGGGCGACCTCGGTCTCCAGCTGCGCGGGCGCCGCGCCCTCGAGGGACGCCGACACCAGGATGGTCGGGAGGTCCATGTCGGGAAAGTCCTGGATCTGCAGCTTGTGGAAGCCGATCAGGCCGAGCACGGTCAGCAGCACGAAAAGGAGGACGGCCGGCACCGGGTTGCGGATCGACCAGGAGGAAATGTTCACGGACGCGTGCCTTGCTGGGAAGTGGAAGAGGTGTCGGGCGCCGCGCCCGCTTGCGCGACCTCGACGGTGCTGCCTTCGGACAGGAAGGCGCCGCCGCCGGCGACGACGCGGCTGCCCTCCTTCAGGCCGCCCAGGATCTCGACGCGATCGCCGACACGCCGGCCGACGCTGACGGTGCGCCGCGTGACGGTGCCGTCGTCCTTCAGCACGAACACGTCCTGGCGGCCGTCGCGCGGCACCAGCGCGGCCTGCGGCAGCGTCAGGGCCGGGGTGGCCGGACCCTCGATGCTGCCGCTCGCGAACAGCCCGGGCTGCGCCTCGCCGTCGTCCGGCAGGCTGACGTAGACCAGCGCGCGGCCGGTGCTGGTGCTGAGGGTCGGGGCCACCAGCCGCACCGTGCCGGCGAGGCTGCGGCCGCTGGCGAGCGTGATGCGCGCCGCCTGGCCGGGCTTCACCTGGGCGAGCTGGCGCGCCGCCAGTTCGGCGCGCCACTCCACCTTGCCCTGGCGCACCAGCCGGAACAGCTCGGTGCCGGCCGGCACCACGTTGCCCAGCACGGCACTGCGCGACGAGACGATGCCGTCGTCCACCGCCAGGATGCGCGTCTGCGCGAGCTGGATGCGCGTGGCCAGCAGGTCGGCTTCGGCCGAGGCGAGCGTGGCCCGGTTCGTCGCCTCGGCGATGCGGTAGTCGTCGACCTGCTGGCTCGACAGCGCGCCGCTGCCGTCCACCGCGCCGGCGCGCTGCAGGTTCATCTGCGCCTGGACCAGGCCGGCACGGGCCTGCGCGACGGCGGCCTGCTGCTTCTGCAGCTGCGCCTGCAGCGCGTCGTCGGCCAGGCGCGCGAGCAGCTGGCCGCGCCGCACGCGGCTGCCGACGTCGACCAGCAGCTCGGTGATGCGCAGCGAGCCGGTCTCGGCGCCGATCACCGCCTCCTGCCAGGCGCTCAGCGTGCCGGTGGCCTGCAGGGTCTGCGGCCAGGTGATGCGGGTCGGCGTCGTCACGACGACGCCCAGGGCCGGTACCGGCGTGCTGGAGGCGGTGGCGGCCGAGGCGCCGCCCCACACCTGCCAGGCGCCGCCGCCGAGGGCGACCAGCAGGACCGCGGCGATGGCGGAGTTCTTCAGGGTCATCGTCTTCATGGTTGGGCTCCGGATGTCGAGGGGGCGTCGGCCGCGGCGGTCGTCCAGCCGCCACCGAGGGCCTTGTAGAGCGCGACCCAGTAGCGCACCTGGTCGCGCTGCAGGGCCAGCAGCGCGGTGTCGGCCGAGATCGCCGAGCGTCGCGCCTCCTCCAGCGTCATCAGGCTGCTGCGGCCGGCGCGCCAGTCGGCCTGCACCGCGAGAAAGTAGCGCCGGTAGCGCTCTGCGGCGACGCGGGCGTCGCCACTGCGGCGGGCGGCGCCGTCGAGCTGCACCAGCGCCGTCTCGACCTCCTTCACCGCCGTGCGCAGCGCGCTGCGGTAGCTGGCCAGGGCCGCGTCGTAGCCGGCCTGCGCGGAGGCCACCCCGGCGCGTGCCTTGCCGCCATCGAACAGCGGCACCGACAGGCTGGGACCGAAGGAGCCGGTGCGGGTCGAGCCGGCGAGGCTGGAGGACGAGAGGCCGATCGTGCCGCCAAGCGACAAGCTCGGGTAGCGGCCGGCTTCGGCCTGCCCGATGTCGGCGTTGGCGGCGGCCAGCGCGCGTTCGCTGGACACGAGGTCGGGACGCTGGCGCAGCAGGTCCGCCGGGATGGCGGCGACCTCGAAGGCACGCGGCACCGGCAAGGACACCGGGGGGGTGTCGACGAGTTCGCGCAGCGCGGGCTCGTCGAGGCCGGTCAGCGCGACCAGCGCCTTGACCAGGCCCTCGCATTCGGTCTGCTGGGCGGTGAGCGTGGAGCCGGCGTTGGCGGCGCCGGCATCGGCCAGGTCACCGTCGGCGACGGCGCTCAACCCGGCGCGCACCTTGACCTGCGTCATCCGCACCGTCTCCTGCTGCGAGCGCGCCTCGACCTCGTACTGCGCCTGCAGCAGCCGGCAGGCACGGTACTGCACGTAGGTGTCGGCCACCTCGGCGGCGAGCGAGACGCGCGCCTCGTGCCAGTCCGCGCTGCGCGCCTCGAGCCGGGCCTGCGCCGCCTCGCGGCCGCGGCGCAGCTTGCCGAACAGGTCGATCTCCCAGCTCGCGTCGAGCGCGGCGCTGCGTGTCGTGGTGTCGCTCACGACATCGCCGCTTGCCTGGTGCGACCGCAGCACCGAGCCGCTGCCGGTCAGCGAGGGCTGCTGCGCGGCACGCGCCGTGCCCAGCGCCGCGCGCGCCGAGGCGATGTTGGCGGCGGCCGTCGCGAGCGACGGGCTGTCGGCCTCGGCCGCCTGCACCAGGCGTGCGACGGCCAGATCGTCAAAGGAAGCCCACCAGTCGGCGAGCTGGGCCGTGCTGCCGTTGTGCGGCAACACGGCCTGCCAGGCGCGCGCGACCGCGGCCTGCGGAGGGTGGTAGTCGGGGCCGACGGCGGCACAACCGCCCAGGGCCAACAACGCCAGCGACAGAAAAAAGGGAGGAGAAGACGACATGCAGCCATCGTAGGAAAGCACCACGTCGGCCAGCGTTCGGCGGCGTCAAGATGGGTAAAAGCCGGCCGCCGCCCTGGTATCGGCGCCTGCCGCCGCGCCATACTTCACCCATGATTTCCGTGTTGCTGGTCGATGACGACGTCGAGCTGACGTCGATGCTTGCGCAGTACCTGCAGCGCGAAGGCTTCGCGGTGCAGGCGGTGCACGACGGAGAGAGCGGCGTGGCCGAGGCGCTGACCGGCCGCTACGCGATCGCGGTGTTCGACGTGATGATGCCGCGCCTGAGCGGGATGGAGGCGCTGCGCCGCATCCGCGCCGCGAGCCGGCTGCCGGTGCTGATGCTCACCGCGCGCGGCGACAACGTCGACCGCATCGTCGGCCTCGACATGGGCGCGGACGACTACATGCCCAAGCCCTGCATGCCGGGCGAACTGGTGGCGCGACTGCGCGCGATCCTGCGCCGCACCGCGCCGGCCGGCGACGATGCCCTGGCCGCCCCGAAGCGCCTGCAGGCCGGCGCGCTCGAGCTGATGCCCGGCAGCCGCAGCGCGCTGTGGCAGGGCCGCCCGCTGGAGCTCACCGGCAACGAGTTCAGCCTGCTCGAGGTGCTGGCGCGGCAGGCCGGCCAGCTGGTCAGCAAGCAGGACATCTCGAAGCGCGCCTTCGGCCGGCCGCTGGAGCCCTTCGACCGGCGCATCGACGTGCACATCAGCAGCATCCGCCAGAAGCTCGGCACGCGCGCCGACGGCCAGCCGTGGATCCAGGGCGTGCGCGGCCTGGGCTACCAGCTGCTGGTCGATTGAGGATGCCGCGATGGCACGCCGCATCCCGATCTTCTGGAAGCTGTTCACCACCCTGTGGCTGTCCTGGTTCATCGCCTTCGGCTGCGCGTTCGCCTGGCTGCAGGCGAACGGCCACCGGGCGCCGCCGGACATCGAGGGCTCGTGGCTGAAGCTGCTGCCGCTCGGGCTGGCCACCCTGGTGAGCCTGGTCTTCTGCCTCGGGGTGGCGGGCTACCTGTCGCGCTCGCTCGGGCTGCTGCGCTGGGGCCTGCAGCGCGCCGCGCTGGAGCGCTTCGAGACCCGGGTGCAGCCGTTGATGGAACAGCGCAGCGCCGAGTTCATCGACATCGCGCAGGAGTTCGACCGCATGGCCGAGCGCCTGCAGGCGATGCAGGCGACGCGGCGCACCCTGCTGCACGACCTGTCGCACGAGCTGCGCTCGCCGCTCGCCCGCATGCAGGCGGCGATCGGCCTGAGCCGGCAGGATGCCGAGGGCGCGCGGCTGCTGCAGGAGCGCATCGAGCGCGAGGTGCAGCGCCTCGACTCGCTGGTCGAGGAGCTGCTGACCCTGCACCGCCTCGAATCGGCCGACGATCCGGCCGGCGAGCGGCTCGCCACCGAGCGCGTCGACCTGGTCGAGCTGCTGGCCGCGATCACCGAGGACGCCAACCTCGAGGCCCGCGCCCCCCCCGGGCGCAGCGTGGAGCTGCAGGGCGACGGGCCCTTCGTCGCGCAGGTCAACGGCGACCTGGTCTACCGGGCCTTCGAGAACGTGATCCGCAACGCCGTCAAGTACACCGCGGCGGGCACGCGGGTCGAGGTGAAGGCGCAGGTCTCGGAGGGCGGACGGGTGCTGCAGGTCAGCGTCGCCGACCGCGGCCCCGGCGTGCCGGCGGACAAGCTGCAGGCGATGTTCGAGCCCTTCGTGCGGCTGGAGGGCAGCGAATCGGTGCGCGGCAGCGGCCTCGGCCTGGCGCTGGCGCGCCGCGCGATCATGTCGCACGGCGGCAGCATCGACGCGCAGCGGCGCGAGGGCGGCGGGCTGGTGGTGCAGATGCGGCTCGCGGCCGCCTGAGCGGCCGGTCAGGGCTGCGCCGACGTGACGACGCGGTTGCGCCCGGCATGCTTGGCCGCATACAGCAGCGCGTCCGCCCGGGACAGCAGCGCGGCGGGATCGAGCAGCCCGGCGCCGTCGCACAGCCCGATGCTGATGCTGACCTTCAGCCGGTCGGCGATGCGTTCCCACGGGTGGTTCGCGACCGCGAGCCGGATGCGCTCGCAGATGTCCAGCGCGGCGGCGGGCGGCGTGCCGGTGAGCACGATCAGGAACTCCTCGCCGCCCATGCGCGCGACCAGGTCGGTGGCGCGCGTGTTGGCGGTGAAGAGCCGCGCGACGCTGCGCAGCACCTCGTCGCCGATGGCGTGGCCGTGGCGGTCGTTGACGCGCTTGAAGTGGTCCAGGTCGGCGAGCGCGAGGCACAGCGGCTGGCCGTGCACCTGCGCCTGGGCCAGGCGCAGCGGCAGCTCGCCATCGACCAGGCGCCGGTTGGCGAGGCCGGTCAGCTGGTCTTCCGAGGCGCTGCGGCCCAGCTCCTCGGCGCGCACCGCCAGGCGCTCGTTCTCGCTCTCCAGCGCCGCCGCGCGCAGCCGCTGCACCTGGGCATCCAGCCGCGCGCGTTCCACCGCCGACTGCGCATGCTCCAGCTCCACCCGGTTCAGCAGCAGGCGCGCCTGGCGACCGGCCTGCTGCAGCAGCTGCTCGCGCTCGAGCAGGCGCAGTGACTCGAGGTGGCGGATGGCCGGCTCCAGCTCGCCGCGCAGCTTGTGGCATTCGTAGAGGCCGCGGTGCATCTCCAGCAGCCGGGCATGGTCGGCCGTCTCGTCGGCGGCGGCCAGGGCCTGGCGCTGGAAGGCGATCGAGGCCTCGAGGTCGCCGCGGTGGCGCTCCAGCGCGGCGCGGTCCGACAGCGCGCCGACCGAGATGCTGCGGTAGCCCTTGCCGGCGGAGATCTCCTCCTGGCGCGCGATGTGGCGCAGGGCCTCGTGGTAGCGGCCGAGCTCGACGTTGGCGATCGACAGGTTGCTCTCGCACACCGCCTCGCGGTGCGGGTTGCCGGAATCGCGCGCCAGCTGCAGGGCCTGCGCGCCCAGCGACAAGGCCTGCTCCAGCATCGCATGCCGGGCTTCGGCGGGCCGGCCGCGGCTCGCGCCGACCAGGTTGCTGCACAGGTTGTTGAGGGCGCTGAACATCTCCTCGCGGCCGTCGATGCCGCGCGCAAGGGCCAGGGCCTCCTCGAGCAGCGGCACGCCGCGCTCGGGGTCGCCCAGCGCCTCGTGCGCGAGCGCGGTGCGGTTCAGCGCCCAGCTGCGCAACGACGCATCGCCGTCGGCGCGGGCCAGTTCGAGGGCCTCGGCGGCGTAGGCGAGCGCGTCGGTCGCCAGCCCCATGTCGAGGTAGGCCATGACCATGGTGCACAGCACCTGGACGCGCTCGGGCGCATCCCGGCGCTTGCGCAGCAACAGCAAGGCGCGCTGGCCATGCGAGGCCGCGGACTCGGTCTCGCCCAGGCGCATCAGGTTGAGGGAGAGCGCGGCCAGGGCCAGGGCCTGCGACCCGTGGTCCCCGCCCGCCTCGGCCAGCGCCAGTGCCGCCCGGGCCGCCTCGGCCCCGCCCAGGTGGTCGCCGGTGAGCCGCTGGCGGTGCGCCTGCGCCAGCAGCGCCGCGATCTCGCGCTGGTGGGCGCTGCGACTGCGGGCGGGCCGTGTTCCGGGCGATCGTGAGGTCGGCGTCGGCATCAGGCGCAGTATGCCGCCTGCCGACCGCGCCGTCAGCGGACCACGAGCACCGGCGTGCGCGAGTGGTTCAGCACCTTGTTCGTCACCGACCCCAGCAGCACCGAGGCCAGCGGCGAATGCCCGTGCGAGCCCATCACGACGAGGTCGAAGCCGCCCTGGCGTTCCGCCTCGAGGATCGCGTCCGGCGCATGCCCGACCTTGTCGACGAACTCCGCGTCCCAGCCCTGCTGCGCGATGAACGCACGCACCGGCTTCAACACGTCCTGCGCCTCGGCCCGGTAGTAATTGGCCACCGTCTCGCGGTCGAAGAAGCCTTCCGCATGCGGCGGCACCGCCATCGTCGCCGTGAGCACGGTGTAGCGGTGCCCCTTGCCCAGGAACTCGTCGTGCGCCGCCAGATAGGCCAGCATCCGCTTCGTGCACGCGCTGCCGTCCACGGCCAACAGGATCTTCATGGGGGTCCACCTTTGCGAGGTTGCGAGGCCCCCAGTGTCGGCATCCGTCCCGCGCGCCGGCTTGCGCTGCATCAAGCGCGCGGCAGGCGCGGCGTCGCTTCCCAGTGCAGGCTGACCCGGAGCCCCGTCCCGCCCAGCCCCCCGGCGACCTCGATGCGCGCGTCCAGCTGCCGCGCCGCGGCCTGCACGATCGCCAGCCCCAGGCCGGTGCCGGTCAACGAACCCGACGACTCGCCGCGCCGGAAGCGCTCGAACATCCGCGCCCGGTCTTCCAGCGCGATGCCCGGCCCGTCATCGGCCACGTCCAGCACGCACACGCCGTCGTCCTGCTGCCGCAGGCGCACCTCCACCTGCCCGCCCGGCCGCCCGTAGCGGATCGCATTGCCGATCAGGTTGTGCAGCACCGACTCCAGCGCGTGCTCGACGCTCACCATCGGCAGGCGGTCGGGCCCGGCATAGGCGAGTTCGATGTCGCGTGCCTGCGCCGCATCGGCATGCATCGCCAGGCAGTCGCGCACGACGTCGGCCACGTCGACCGGTTCGCGCCGGTGCTCCACGTCCGCCTCCAGCCGCGCCAGCGCCAGCAGCTGGTTGACGAGCCGCATCGCGCGCGCCAGGCCCCGCTCCAGCCGCTGCGCCGCCAGCGCGCACGCGGCGGCATCGGCGCTCTGCTTCAAGGTGTCGCACTGCGCCGCGATCACCGCCAGCGGCGTGCGCAGCTCGTGCGCCGCATCCGCGAGGAAGGCGCGCTCGCGCTGCAGCAGCGCCTGCAGGCGGGCCAGCGTCTCGTTGAGCTCGCGCACCACCGGCCGCAGTTCGCGGTAGGGCTGGTCTTCCTTCATCGGGCGCAGGTCGCCGGGCGGACGGCCCGCGAGCTCGCGCGACAGGCGCAGCAACGGACGCAGCCCGGTGCGCACGGCCAGCCATGTCGGGAGCAGCAGCATCGGGAAGCCGATCAGCAGCTGCGCCACCGTCACCGGGCTCGACAGGCCGTAGCGCAGCATCGCCGCCCGCGTGCCCGCCGACTGGACGACGTCGATGCGCCGCGTGCCGTCCGCCGCCCAGCGCCGGTACACGTGCAGGCGCGCGGATCCCTCGCCGACCTGGAAGAAGCCGTTGCGGCCATCGTCGGATAGGGCCGGCAGCGGCCGCCCGCCCTCCACCAGCAGGCGACCCGCCGCGTCGTGGACATGGAAGGCCTCGAAGCCGCCCTCCGCCCCCACGCGCGCGCCGTCGGCCACGATCTTCAGCGCGAGCCCGCGCAGCACCGCCTCCGCCGGCCGGGCCGGGTCCTCGAGCGCCTGCGCCACCACGCCGCCCACCCCCTCCATCTCCTTGTCGAACTCGCCCGATCCGACCGCCGACAGGCTGAAGTCCGAGATCACGACCATCGCGCCCCAGGTCAGCACATAGGCCAGCAGCAGCGCCACCACCAGGCGCCGCGTGACGGAGCGTTCGAGCAGCCCGCGCAAAGCGCGCATCATGCGACCAGGCTGTAGCCGACGCCGCGCACGGTGCGGATGCAGCCCTCGCCCAGCTTGCGGCGCAGGTTGTGGACGTGCCATTCGAGCGCGTTGAACTCCATCGGCTCGTTCAGCGGCGTGATGGCGCGCGCCAGGCGGTGCTTCGACACCACCTCGCCGGCATGCCGCGCCAGCTCGGCGACGATCTGGAACTCCTTCGGCGACAGGGACGTCAGCGTGCCGTCGAACGTCACCTCGCGGCGCAGGATGTCGACCTGCAGCGCCCCGACCGTCCACAGCGTGGACGCGTGGCCGCCGCTGCGCCGGGTGACGGCACGGATGCGCGAGGCGAGCTCGCGCGGCGCGGCCGGCTTGATCACATAGTCGTCGGCGCCGGCATCGAGGCTCGCGACGCGCATGTCCAGCGCGTCGCGCGCGGTCAGCACGATCACCGGCAGCTTCACCCCGGCGCGGCGCCAGCGCTGCAGCAGGTGCAGGCCTTCGCCGTCCGGCAGCCCCAGGTCGAGCAGCACGCAGGCGAAGGGCAGTTCATCGTCCTTCGCGGTCACGGCCTGCGCATGCCTCGCGCTGCGCACCCATTCGCTGCTGAGGCCGTGGCCGTCCAGGGCGCGCTGCAGTTCAGCGCCCAGTTCGAGGTCGTCTTCGACAAGGAGGATGTGCATGGTGCCGACAGTCTAGGAGACCGCCCCTAAGGAATCCCAAAGCTCCGGTTGGGCACAGTGCGGCCACTCCCATCCGGCCGCACCGGCCCGTCCATCCCCATGTCCCGCATGATCCACGCCTCGCTCCGCCCTGCCCTGCTCGCCGTCGCCCTGGCCAGCACGACCCTGCCGTCCTGCGCGCAAAGCCAGACCGTCCAGCCGTCCCAGCCGCAGACGATCCCTCCCGCGGCCGCCCCTCAGGCACCGCCCCTCGGGCTGAGCGGCAGCGTCGGCCTGGGTGTCGCGACCGTGCCCCGCTACGAGGGCAGCCCGAACCGCCGCACCGCGCTCGCGCCGGACCTCACCTTCAGCTACCGCACCGCCGACTGGGGCCACGTCGACCTCGACCGCAACGGGCTGGGCTGGACCTTCTTCGACCAGCACGAGCTGCGCGCCGGCGTGCTGCTGGCGGGCGACGGCGGCCGCAAGGACAAGAACACCTCGGGCGCGGACTTCGCGTCCGGCGACGACCGCCTGCGCGGCATGGGCGAGGTCCGCGCCAGCGCCGAAGCCGGCGTGCTGGTGGGCTGGGGCCCGCTCGGCCTCACCTACCGCAAGTCGCTCGGCCAGCGCGGCCACCGCGGGGCCCAGGTCGACCTGAACGCGACGCTGCCGATCCCGGTGACCGATGCGTTCGCGATCAGCCTCAGTGCCGGTGCCACCTGGGCCGACCAGCGCTACATGCAGGCCTACTTCGGCGTCACGCCCGAGCAGTCGGCGGCCAGCGGCTATGCGGTCTACACGCCCAAGGCCGGGCTGCGCAAGGTCGACCTCGGCCTCGGCGCCGAGTACACGCTGACGCCCGCGGTCAAGCTGCGCGCCAACGTCGGCGCCAGCACGCTGGGCGGCGACGCGAAGGACAGCCCCATCGTCGCCAGGAAGACCGGCGCCGTGGGCTACGTCGGCCTGTATTACCTGTTCTGACCCGGGGCCGGCGGCCGCCGCATATCCATAGGCGAAGAACGCAGTGGAGCGCCACGAGCCGCGCTGATAGCGTCGCGGGATGCCACACCCGCACGCCTCTCCGCGCCGCCCCTACCGGCGACTGCCGCCGCTGCAATCGCTCGTCGTCTTCGAGTGCGCCGCGCGCCACCTCAACTTCACCGCCGCGGCCGAGGAGCTGTGCAGCACCCAGCCGGCCGTGAGCCAGCGGGTGCGGTCGATGGAGGACGAGCTCGGCATGCCGCTCTTCGAGCGCCTGCACCGCGGGGTGCGCCTGACCGCCGAGGGCGAGCGGCTCTACGACACCGTGCGCGAATCGCTGGATGCCCTGCATGCCGCGACGCAGCGCGCCGAGCCCGCCGCCCCCGCGCGCCGCGAGCGGCCGGTGGTCTCCATCGCGACCGACTTCGGCTTCGCCAAGCTGTGGCTGATGCCGCGCATGCACCTGCTGCGCCGCGCCCTGCCGGAACTGCAGCTGCGCGTGCTGGCCTCGCAGGACCCCGACGCGGCCGGCGAGGTCGATTTCCGCATCGTGTTCGACCGCAGCCCGCGCGGCCGCGCCCCGCTGCTGCTGCCCGAGCAGGTGGTGCCGGTGTGCAGCCCGGCCTTGCTGGCGGACCGCCGGCCGGTGCGCCGCCCGGCCGAGCTGGCCGCGCTGCCGCTGCTGCACCTGCACGGCGGCGCGCCCGGGCGCTGGATGGACTGGGCGGAGTGGTTCGACACCCAGGGCGTGCCGCAACCCGGCGGCGACAGCGTGCTGAGCTTCAACGACTACTCGCTGGTGGTGCAGGCCGCGGTCGAGGGCCATGGTGTCGCGCTCGGCTGGGCGCCGCTGGTGGACGAGCTGCTGGACCGGGGTGCCCTGGTGATCGCCCACGACCGGCCGGTGCAGACCGGACGCGGGTACTTCCTGGAGGCGGCGTGCGAGGAACGCCCGCACGGCGTGCAGGCGCTGCTGCGCGACTGGCTGCTCGGCGAATGCCGCAAGGCCCAGGGCGTGCGGGCCCTGCTCGAAGGCCGCGCCCCGCGCGAGCCCGCCCTCACGGCGCGCTGAGCGCCCCCTGCACCGCCGCCCAGCCGTCGCGCCCGTCGCGCGCCTGCACGCCCTCGAGCCAGCGGCGCAGCAGCGGCTGCTGCGCCGGGGCCTGCAGCACGCGCCGGGCGGCCGCCTCCGGGGCCTGGTCGCGACGGGCCTGCGCGGCGATGAGCTCGTTCTCCAGCGCCACGCTGAACGACAGCTGCGACAGCAACCGGCCGGCGTTCGCGCAGGCGGTGCGGTAGCCGCGGCGCGACACCGTGCGCACCGAGGCCGCGCCGGTGTCGGGGCCAAAGTAGGCCTCGCCGCCGGACAGGTAGCGGATGGCGTGCCGGCTGTTCATCACATGCGGCTCCCACGCGAGGAAGACCATCGGCTTGCGGTCGCGCACCTCGTGGTCGAGCTGGGCCAGCAGGCCGGTGTCGCTGGACTCGACCAGCTTCCAGCCGCCCAGGCCGTAGGCGTTGCGCTCGATCATCTGCCGGATCAGCGCATTCGCCGGGGCGCCGGCCTCGATGCCGTAGATGCGCCGGCCGAACTGGTCGCCGCGCGCCGCGAGGTCGGCGAAGGACTTGACATCGACGTACGCCGGGACCGCCAGCGTGAAGCGCGCCTGCGGCAGGTTGACGCCGAGCAGCTCGACCTGCTGCTGCGCGAGCAGCGGCTCGACGAGCTGCGACTGCGCCGGCATCCAGTTGCCGAGGAAGGCATCGACCTGGCCGTTGCGCAGGCCCAGGTAGGCCATCGGGACCGACAAGGTCGCCACCGACGGCTGGTAGCCCAGCGCCTTCAGCAGCAGGCTGGCGACGCTGTTGGTCGCGTCGATGTCGGTCCAGCCCGGCGTGGCCAGGCGCACGGTGCGGCAGCTCTCGGGCTCGGCCGGCGCGGCGAGGGCCGTGGCGCAGGCGAGGCCGATAGCCAGTGCCGCGGCGGGGATTCGCAGGGAGAGAAGTGGGATGAGGGGCATGTCGGGGTCCTGGGTCAGCGCAGCGCAGGCGCAAAGCTCTCGGTGAGCCGGTCGACGACGATCGCGAGCAACACGACGCACAGGCCGCTGGCGGCGCCCTGGCCGATGTCCAGGCGCTGGATCGCGGACAGCACCTCGTTGCCGAGCCCGCCCGCGCCGACCATCGAGGCGATGATCACCATCGACAAGGCCATCATGATGGTCTGGCTCACGCCGGTCATGATCGCCGGCAGCGCGCCGGGCAGCTTCACGCGCAGCAGCACCTGACGGCGCGTCGCGCCGAGCATCGAGGCGGCCTCGACGACGTCGCGGCCGACCTGGCGGATGCCCATCGCGGTGAGCCGCACCACCGGCGGCAGCGAGAACACCACAGTGGCGAGCAGGGCCGGCACCGTGCCCAGGCCGAACAGCATGGCCGCCGGGATCAGGTAGACGAAGGGCGGCAGGGTCTGCATCAGGTCGAGCAGCGGCCGCATCGCGGCGGCGGCGCGCGGCCGCGTGCCGAGCCAGATGCCCAGCGGCAGGCCGGCCAGCAGCGTGAGGATCGTCGCGGTGATCACCTGGGCGAGCGTCACCATCAGCGGCTCGCCGAAGCCCATGCCGTGGATGGCGGCCAGCGCCGCGCCGCACGTCAGCCCGAGGCGCCAGCCGCGGCGCCACCAGCCCAGGGCGGCGAAGGCCAGCACCGAGACGGGGGGCGGCGTCGCCACCAGGCCCGCCTGCACCGCCTCGCCGAAGCCGCCCAGCAGTTGGCCCACCGCATCGACCAGCGGCAGCGGCCGGCCTTGCCACTGCCCGGCCAGTTCGTTGGTCCAGCGCGCGAGCGGCAGCCAGGGGTCGAGGTCGGCCATCAGAACGCCGCTTCCACGGTGAGGTAGGCACTGCGCGGTGCGCCGACGAGCAGGGTCTGCGCCGTGCCCTGCGGGTCGGAGGTCACGAAGCCGTTGGTGCCGATCGAGGCGACGTAGTGGCGGTCCGCCAGGTTGGCCACGCTCAGGCGCACCTGCACCGAGCGCAGCCAGCCGCCCGACAGCGGCTGCCGCCAGCCGGCGCCCGCGTCCCACAGCGTGTACGGGTCGACGCCGTTGTCGTTCAGGTAGGTGTAGTAGCGGCGCGCGACGTGGTGCGCCCCGAGGTGGGCCGACCAGCGGCCGTCGTCGTAGGCGAGCTGCGCGTGGCCCAGCCACTTGGGCGCATCGACCACCTGCTTGCCCGAGACCGCGACGACGCTGCCGTTGTCGACGAAGTCCTCGGCGTAGCGCGAGTCGTTCCAGCTCGCCGAGGCGTAGAGGCGCCAGGCCGGGGCGGGCTGCCAGGAGGCGCCGGCCTCGATGCCGTCGGTCCTGACCCGGCCCACGTTGGCCAGCACCGTCGGGTTGCCGGCGATGGCCGAGCCGGCCTGGATGCCGAGCAGGCGGTTGCGGAAGTCGACGTGGTAGGCGGTGACCGAGGTCTCCAGGCCCTCGGTGCGCTGGCGCCAGCCGGCCTCGAGCGTGGTCGATGTCTCGGGCTTCAGGCGGCCGCGGATCGCCTCGAAGCCCTCGCTCGTGGTGGCAAAGGGCGAGTCCTCCATCGCCGAGCCCTTGTAGGCGCGCATGTTGCGCGACACCGCGGCGAACACCTCGTGGCGCTCGTCCAGCCGGAGGTTGACGCCGGCCTGGGGCAGGAAGCCGTTCTCGGCCTCGATCGAGCCGTTCTTCGGCGCGCCGGCGCGGGTCTCGGCGTCGATGCGGCTGGACAGGGCCTTCACGCCCAGGTCGATCTTGAGCCGCGGCGTCACGGTGATGGCGTCGCGCAGGTGCAGCTGCAGCGTGCGGGTGGTGAAGCGGTAGTCCCAGCGCGTGAGCATCGGGTCGGACGGTTCGTCGTAGGGCGAGCTCGGGCCGCCGGCCTGCGAGTAGAAGCGCATCGCCTGGTCGAAGCGGTTGCGCTCGATCCAGGCGCCGCCGCTGAGCTGGTGGGCGCCGAACGTGGCTTCCAGCGAGGTGAGCAGGCCGTGGCGGCGGATCTCGTACTCGACGGTGCGCAGCGAGACCGGCACCGCGTCGGACGAGGCCTGGTACGGCGTGTACCAGAGGCTCGGGCCCCGGTCGCGGTGCTGGTAGACGGTGGTGCGCCAGGCCAGGTCGTCGTTCAGGTTCCAGTCGAGGGTGGCGCCGGCCAGCCAGTCCTTGCGCAGCCCGGAGCCGGCGTAGTAGGCGTCGTCGACCGAGGTCTCGCCGCGCGTCCAGGTGCCGCGCGCCGAGTCGAGCGCGGCGTTCCAGTCCGGATAGTAGTTGTCCCAGCGGTCGCCGAGGCGCGCGATCAAGGCCTTGGAGAGGTCCTGGTAGTCGACCTCCTTGCGCGAGGAACCGTTGAGGAAGGCGCTGAGGCGCGCCGAGGCCAGCTCGCTGACGAGCTTGGTGTTGACCTGCTGCTGCTCCTGCCGGCCCTCGCCCTTCCACTTGTCGGCGCGCTGGTCGGTGAGGCTGAGCGAGATGCGAGTGCCCTGCCCGTCCGCCGCACCGTCGCCGCCGAGGCGGCCCGACTCCAGCTTGACGAAGCCGCGGCGCGTCGCGGACTCGCCGAACGACAGCGCGGCCCGGCCGCCGCGCTGCTCGGCGGGGTCTTCGGAGTGGAACTGCACCGCGCCGCCGAGGTTGCTGGTGGAGGCGGTGTCGAGCGCCCCGGCGCCCTGCGAGAGCACGGTGCGGCGCAGGTTCTCGGACGAGATCGCCCGGCTGATGTGGAGCCCGTTGTGGTTGCGGTAGCTCATGTCGCCGAGCGGCACGCCGTCGAGCGTGTAGCCGAGCTGGTTCTGGCTGAAGCCGCGCACGCTGAGCCGGGTCGACCATTCGTAGGCGCCGAAGGGGTCGGCCGACTGGAAGTTCACGCCGGGCAGTTTCTCCAGGCCCTTGAGGGCGCTGCTGCCGGGCGGCAGCGCGTCGAGGTCTTCGCGGCGAAGCTCGCTCACCTGGCGGGTCTGGCCGCGGCCGAAGATGGTGACGGCGTCGAGCGATGCATCGCTGCCTTCCGCCGCGGCGGGGGATGGCAGGGACAGCACGGCGAGGCAGGCGGGAAGCAGCGGGAAGAGCGGGCGGACGGTCATGGTGAACGGCGTTGCAACGAAGGAAAGCGCGCCATCGCCTCGATGTCGTCGAGGGGCAGGTGGCTGCGCACGTACTGGCGGCTGGCGTCGACGGGCGGCGACCAGTCCCAGGAATGGCGGCGGCCGCGCGACTCGGCGGCGAAGACCTGCCGGCGGCGGCGCTGGCTGAGCCGCACGCGCTGCGCCAGGCGGTCGAAGTCCCAGCGCCGCGTCATCTCGTCCACGAGGGCGCCGACCTGGTCCCGGTGCGACGGCCGGGTCGCCAGGTTGTGCCGTTCCTGCGGATCGGCCGCGAGGTCGAAGAGCAGCGGCGGATCGGCCGGCGAGTGGATGAACTTGAAGCGGCCGCGGCGCAGCATCGCGATGGGCGCCTCGGCGATCTCGCCGAGGTATTCGGCGACGGCCTCGTCGTGCCCGCCGCGGCCTTCGAGGTGCGGGCGCAGCGAGCGGCCGTCGAGCGCGAGCTCGTCGTCGGGGGCGAGGCCGGCCAGGTCGGCCAGCGTGGGCAGCAGGTCGAGCAGCGACACGGCGGCCGGTACGCGGTGCGGCCGCAGGCGCCGCGGGGCGTGCACCACCAGCGGCACGCGCGCCGCCCCCTCGAAGAAGTGCATCTTGTACCAGAGGCCCCGCTCGCCCAGCATGTCGCCGTGGTCGCTGGTGAAGACGACCACGGTGTCATCGCGCTGGCCGGTCTGCTCGAGCACGCCGAGCAGGCGGCCGACCTGGTCGTCGACGTACGAGACGGCACCGTAGTAGGCGCGCCGGGCGTCTCGCACCTGGTCCGGGCGCGGCGGCGTCGCGTCCATCAGGCAGGCGGCGCGCAAGCGGCGGCTGTGCGCATCGTCCGGCACGTCGTCGCGTCCCACGGCGGGTGCCGGGATGTCGGCGTCGCGGTAGCGGTCCCAGTGCGGCTGCGAGATCACATACGGGTCGTGCGGGTGGGTCAGCGAGACGACCATGAAGAGCGGGCGGCCGTCGCGCTCGCGCACGTGGTCATGGAGCTTGCGCTCGGCGGCGAAGATGACCTCGTCGTCGAAGTCGAGCTGGTTGGTGCGCACGCAGGGGCCGGCCTCGAGCACCGAACCCATGTGGTGGTACCACTCGGGGCGGCGGGTGTCCGACCAGTCGGGCGTCCAGCCGAAGTCGGCCGGGTAGATGTCGGTGGTGAGGCGTTCCTCGAAGCCGTGCAGCTGGTTCGGCCCGGCGAAGTGCATCTTGCCGGCCAGCACCGTGCGGTAGCCGGCGGCGCGCAGGCCATGGGCCACGGTCGGGATCTCGGAGGGCAGCTCGCTGGCGTTGTCGAAGCCGTCGAAGCGCGACGGCAGCAGGCCGGTCAGCAGCCCCTGGCGTGCCGGTGCGCACAGCGGGCTCGCGCAGTAGGCCGCGTCGAACACCACGCCTTCCGAGGCCAGGCGGGCGAGGTGCGGCGCCTGCACGACCGGGTTGCCATGGAACGGCAGGGCCGTCGGCGTCAGCTGGTCGGCCATCACCACGAGGATGTTCGGTGCTCGGGAAGACAAGGCGCTCGCCTGGAGTGGGGACAGGCGGGGATTGTCGAAACCGGGGCGCCGGGTGTGAAGGCGCTGAATTCTTATGGGGCCGGTGGGGGGCATAAGGCCCACGGCATGCCTCGGTTTGGGCACAATGGCTTGACGCCGCCTGCCACCTGTGTGACCGCCGAGACCTCCATGCCAGCCAAGAAGTCCACCGCATCCGTCAAGACAGCTCGATCGGCCGCCAGCAAGATCGTTTTGAACACCGTGGGCGCCGGCTCCGTTGTGGGGACGGTCCACTTTGGAGGGGTGAGCGTGAAGGCGGATGCGCCGAAGGAAGGTGAACTGCGGCGTAACATCCACATCGGCCAGCAGGCCCTCGCCCGTGCCGTGCCGAAGCTCCTGAAGCCGGGGGTGGCCTTCAAGACCTTCGTGTCCACCCCGCTTTTTCGCGCCGATCCGGAAGATCCGAGCCGCCTGATCCGTGAGCTGAACGGCAGGGTCTCGACGGGTGTGTTCGTCAATGGCAAGTTCAAGGTGTTGAGCGCCCGGCGATGACATCGCTCGCCGAGGCGGTCGCAGAAGTCCAGCGCGCACAGCACCGAACCAGGAAGCCGCTCGCCGTCGTCCTTGCAGGTCACAACGGCTCTGGAAAGTCGACGATGTGGCAGCGCCACCTTTCCTCGAGCTTTCAGATCCCTCTCGTGAATGCCGACAGGATGATGTTGGCCATCCTGCCCGAAGCGGGAACGGATGGTCGGTTGGTCAAGTGGGCACAGGCCCTGCGAGATACCGACGAAAGCTGGATGAAAGTCGCCCAGAAGGGCGTCGAAGCTTTCGTCGGCCAAGCCATGTCGCGCGGGGTTCCCTTTGCCATGGAAACGGTCTTCTCCTATTGGGAAGAGTTGCCAAACGGCAAGATCAAGTCCAAGGTCGACCTCATTCGCGAAATGCAGGCGGCTGGCTACTTCGTGCTGTTGTTCTTTGTCGGCCTGTCGAACGTCCAGCTCTCGATCGGACGGGTGATGACGCGTGTTGCGGAGGGTGGCCACCGTGTCGACATCGACAAGCTCGTGGACCGATTTCCTCGCACGCAGCGGGCGATCGGCGCCGCCGCTTCGGTGGCCGATGCGACGATCTTCACCGACAACAGTCGCGGCAAACGCAAGGCGTTCGAGGTCTGCCGAATCCAGATCGGAGAGCGCAACGTATTCGACATCCGCATCGGTTCACGCCGCCGTGTCCCCTGCGAAATCAGCGGTGGTTGAACCTTGTCAGCCCGCTAGCCGCTCGCTAGGACGGTCAGCGGGTCGGCTTTTCAACCGAGCTTCATCGCGTATTCCACCCGCGACGCCATCTGCGGATCGCTGGGCTTCTCGAAGCTGTTGCAGAAGGCCGCGGTGGCGCCGGCCACGTCGTTCGTGCCCTTCACCGCGTCGATCGCGCCCTTGTACTCGCCCGACAGCTCCTGCTTCAGGTAGCCGTAGTTGGCGGCCTGGCTCGACGGGTCGAGCTTGTTCGCCTCGGCGTAGGCGATCAGGCCCTGCTTGCGCACCCCGCCCCATTGAGCGATGCCGTAGCCGTTGGCGTTGTCGTCGGCCATGTTGCCGTTCGGACCGCCGATGCCGCCGCCCTGGGTGATGCCGGAGTTCATGCCGCCGCTCTCGTGCCACAGGTTGCCGACGATGCCGGCGGCCTGCGCGTCGGTGAGGCCGAAGTCCTTCTTCAGGTTGTCCTTCCACTGCTGCGCGACCTTCAGGCTCTCCTCCGGCTGCAGCCGCTGGGTCTGGGCCGCGCCGCTCAGCGGGCCGGCCTCGCCGCCGCCCGTGGCGGGCTGGGCCGATGCCTCGGTCACCGCCGGGGTCGGCTGCTGGTCGGGCAGCGCCTGCGATTCCGGCAGGCCCTGCGGCTCCGTCACCGCCTGCGCTTCGGGCATCGCTTCCGTTTCCAGCGGGGCCTGCGCGCCGGGGACCTCGCCCTCGACCGGCCCGGCGGCCACTGCGTCGCCGCCTCCGCCCCAGCCTGCGCCGCATCCGCCGCCCACGCCGCCGATCCCCGACAGGCCGCCACCGCCGCCTCCGCCGCCCTCGTTCGACGACGGCAGCTGCTGGAACGCGGACATGAACTGCATCATCATGTACGCGAGCATCTCCAGCAGCTGCGGGTTCATCGTGGTCGCGTTCGGGTCCATCTCGCCGTCCTGGCCCTCCGCACCGCAGGCGCCGTCGACCGACGGTTCCTCGCTCGCCAGCTCGGTGCCCATCTGCACATCGGCCGATTCGTCGACCGGATGGCAGCCGCCGGCGTGCGTGGCGCCGGGCGAGCCGCCGCCCAGGCCCAGGTGGCCCATCGAGCCGTAGTGGCCCATGGGCCCGAAGTGCGACATCGGCGACATGACGCTCACGCTCATGGGATCTCCTTCTGGCTGGCACGCGCTGTTGGGATGGCCGTCATGTTCTGCCCGGCACAGGCCCGGCGAGCGCCGCTTGAACGAAGGCGTGTCAGACGATCCGAAAAAGTGACCGACGCCACCTGGACGGCGCAATGCGCGCTGCCGCAGGCAGCGCCCGTCATCGCGTGTAAGCTCCACCTGTCTCACCGGCAGAGGATGCAAAGCGACGTGCAGAAGAAGGTGGCCAGGAAGTCGATCGATCGCGAGATCCGGATGCTGCACGGGGCCCTGGTGGACCTCGTGGGCATCATGAACCAGCCGCAGCGCGATGCCGACATGGTCCGCGAGGCCGGCATCGCGCTGGACAGCACCCTCTTCCCCCTGCTGATGGGCATCGAGCGACTCGGCCCCATCGGCGTCATGGAGCTGGCCGACCGCAGCGGCCGCGACTACACCACCGTCAGCCGCCAGGTCGCCAAGCTCCAGGCCCAGGGCCTTGTCACCCGACGTCCCGCCGCGTCGGATGCGCGCGTCAACGAGGCCGTGGTCACCGACCAGGGCCGCGCGATGGTCGCGGCCATCGACGTCGCCCGCAACCGCGTCGTCACGAACATGCTCGCCGATTGGTCCGACGAGGACGTGCAGCGCCTCGCCCTGCTGATGCGCCGCCTGGCCGACAGCGCCCTCGCCTGGACCGGTTGACTTCCCCACGCACCGGAACCCTCCCCCATGCACTGCCACGCCCACCACCGCCATTCGATCTTCTGCATCATCCCGCCCTACGTGCTGGACAACATCGTCCGCAACGGCAACCCGGCGCAGCGCGCCGCCGCGCTGCGCACCCGTTCGGTCGACACCACGCTGCGCAGCCTGCGCCTCATGGGTGCGACGGCCCGCCGGGCCTCCGCGCCGCAGCCGCCCGCAACGCCCCCGACCGCGCCCCGCGCCAGGAAGCGCTCGATCTACACCGCCTCGAACCGCGAGACCCTGCCCGGCACCCTGCTGCGCAGCGAGGGCCAGAAGCCCAGCGGCGACATCGCGGCCGACGAGGCCTACGACGGCCTGGGCGCGACCTTCGACTTCTTCGACCAGGCCTACCGCCGCAACTCCATCGACGACGCCGGCATGGCGCTGGATGCAACCGTGCATTTCGGCGAGGACTACAACAACGCCTTCTGGAACTCCAAGCAGATGGTGTTCGGCGACGGCGACGGCCAGCTCTTCAACCGCTTCACCGCCTCGCTCGACGTCATCGGCCATGAGCTCGCCCACGGCGTGACGGAGCACGAGGCCGGCCTGCAGTACGTCAACCAGCCCGGCGCGCTGAACGAGTCGATGTCCGACGTCTGGGGCTCGCTGATCAAGCAGTGGGCGCGCGGCCAGAAGGCCGACGAGGCCGACTGGCTGATCGGCGACGGCCTGCTCGCGAAGGGCGTCAAGGGCGTGGCGCTGCGGTCGATGAAGCAACCCGGCTCGGCCTTCGACGACCCGGTGCTCGGCAAGGACGCGCAGCCCATGCACATGGACCACTTCGTCCACACCTTCCAGGACAACGGCGGGGTGCACATCAACTCCGGCATCCCCAACCACGCGTTCTACCAGGTGGCGGTGCGCATCGGCGGCCATGCCTGGGAGCAGGCGGGCCGCATCTGGTACGACGCGCTGCGCGATGCGCGCGTCAAGCCGGACACCGATTTCCTCGGCTTCGCGCGCGTCAGCGCCGACGTGGCGGGCAGGCTGTACGGCGTGGACAGCACGCAGCGCCGGGCCGTGGTCGACGGATGGTCGGCCGTCGGCATCAAGGCCTGAGCCTGGCGAGACTCCGCGCCATGCGCATCGTCCACCAGCGCAGCGGCGGCCTGGCCTACCTGCCCGGCCTGCAGCAGCCGGTGGTGATCGACGGCGAGACCCTCGATGCGGCGACTTGCGCGCGCCTGCATCAGCTGGTCGACGCGGCCGGCTTCTTCGACCTGCCGGCCCGGCTGGGCCCGGTGCCGGCCGGCGCCGCCGACCTGCAGGCCGAGACCCTGACCATCGAGCGGGACGGCCGGCGGCACAGCGTGCAGATCGCCGCCGCGCCGGCCGAGGGCCCGCTGCTCGACCTGTTGAGGGCCGTGCGCGCCCAGGCAAAGGCGGGCCGCCCGACACCAGGCTAAGGCGTGGCGGGCAGGCCGAGGCCGACCCCGGCGAGGTAGGCCTCGAGCGCCTGCGCCTCGCCCAACGCGAAGATCGCGCCGATGTAGCCGTCCGGGCGGACGAGCACGCTCTCCCCGGCCCCCAGCCCGTAGGCCGCCTGCAGGTGCCCGCCGTCGTCGACGATGTCGCCGCCGGGATCGACCGCATGGATGTGCAGCCCCGGCCGCGGCAGGGGCCGCGAGGCGTCGTCGGCCGGGCCCTGCCGCAGCAGCGTCCAGTGCGTGCCGCGGAACAGCTCGAACAGCCGCCGCGGCTGCCCGGCCGCACCGCGGCACGGCGCATCCGGTGCGCGGCCACCCGGTTTCGCGACCGTACCGGAGCGCCCCCAGGCCAGCGAGGAATCCGGATAGCCGATGTCCAGCTGGGACACCTCCCGCCCGCGCCGCACGGTACCGCGGGCGGTCTCCTGCAGCAGCCGGGTCGCCATGCCGAGCATCTCGGCGGCGATGGGACGGCGCTCTTCCTCGTAGGTGTCGAGCAGGGCCGACGGCGCACCGCCCCGCACCGCCGCGAGCTTCCATCCGAGGTTGTAGGCATCCTGGATGCTGGTGTTGAGCCCCTGGCCACCGGTCGGCGGGTGCGTGTGCGCCGCATCGCCCGCCAGCAGCACGCGGCCCTCCCGGTAGCGCTGTGCCAGCCGGGCATTCATCTCGAAGACCGAGGCCCAGGCGACCGCGTCGACCACGATGTCCTCGCGGCCGGTGCGGGCCCTGACCAGCGCCGTCAGGGCCTCGGCACCCGTGCCGACCTCGCCCTCCATCGGCACCGGTCCCTGCAGCTGGAACAGGTCGGTGCCGGCGAGCGGGCACAGCGACAGCTGGTCCTGCATCGAGCCGTCGTTGAAGCGGTGCCAGGCCTCGCGGCAGAGACCGCGCAGCGCCACGTCGGCGACGATGGCCCGCACGCCCAGCGTCTTGCCCTCGAAGGCGATGCCCAGCGCGCGCCGCACGAAGCTGCGGCCCCCATCGGTGCCGACGAGCCAGCGCACGCGCAGCGCCTGCTCGCCCTGCGGGCCGGCGATGCGCGCGGTGACGCCCGCCTCGTCCTGCTCGAAGCCGAGCAGCTCGCAACCGAACGACGGCGCGTGGCCCAGCTCGCGCAGGCGCTCCCGCAGCACGCGCTCGGTGAGGAACTGCGGGACCATCAGGGGGAGGTGGAACGGCTCGGCGGGCGTCGCCGCCGTCCCGTGGAAGACCGGGCCGTCGTCGTGGCTGCCGTCCGGCCGGTGGCTGCGCGGCGGCGGATAGATGCCGCCGGCGGCGACGATGCGGTCGATGATGCCGAGGTCCTCGAAGACCTCCTGCGTGCGCGGCTGGATGCCCTTGCCGCGCGAGCCGGCGAAGGGCTGCGCCAGCTTGTCGATGAGGCGGAACGGCACCTGCCGCCGCGCCAGTTCCAGGGCCAGCGTGAGGCCGGCGGCGCCGGCACCCACGATCAACACGTCGCTCGTGTCAGTCGGATTCACTGCATGTTCCTTTCAGAAGGAGGACGCGCCGTCCGTCGACTGGCCGCGCATGAATTAAGTGCACCATGCACATATTAGGCGGTTCTGCGATTGAGTGCAACATGCACTTATTTACGGGAGGACGCTTCCTGCTGCGCCCGAGGGTTAACCCGGCACGGATGCTTATGCGGGATGCGCAGTTCCCGTGCCGCGGCCCGATGCCTAGCATGGCCGTCCCACGGCTCCGCGATCCACACCCATGACCTCACCGACCTGGCGCTTCGAGACCCTCTCCCTGCACGCCGGCTATTCGCCCGACCCGACCACGCGGGCCGTGGCCGTGCCGATCTACCAGACGGCGGCCTTCGCCTTCGACAGTGCGCAGCACGGCGCCGACCTGTTCGACCTGAAGGTGCCGGGCAACATCTACTCGCGCATCATGAACCCCACCAACGACGTGCTGGAGCAGCGGCTCGCGGCGCTCGAAGGCGGGGTGGGCGCGCTGGCGCTGGCCTCGGGCCAGGCAGCGGTGACGTATTCCATCCTGACGATTGCCGAGGCCGGCGACAACATCGTCGCGTCGACCGCGCTCTACGGCGGCACCTACAACCTCTTCGCCCATACGCTGCCGCAGTACGGCATCACGACGCGCTTCGCCGACCACCGCGACCCGAAGAGCTTCGAGGCGCTGATCGACGCGAGGACCAAGGCGGTGTTCGTCGAGTCGCTCGGCAACCCGCAGGGCAACATCACCGACATCGCGGCGGTGGCGGAGGTCGCGCACCGGCACGGCGTGCCGCTGATCGTCGACAACACCGTGCCCTCCCCCTACCTGAGCCGGCCGATCGCGCACGGGGCCGACATCGTCGTGCACTCGCTGACCAAGTACATCGGCGGGCACGGCAACAGCATCGGCGGGGCGATCGTCGACTCGGGCAAGTTCCCATGGGCACAGCACAAGGAGCGCTTCAAGCGCCTGAACGAGCCCGACGTCAGCTACCACGGCGTCGTCTACACCGAGGCCCTCGGGCCGGCGGCGTACATCGGCCGGGCGCGGGTCGTGCCGCTGCGCAACACGGGTGCGGCGCTGTCGCCGTTCAATGCCTTCCTCATCCTGCAGGGGCTGGAGACGCTCGCCCTGCGGCTGGACCGCATCAGCAGCAACGCGCTGAAGGTGGCGCAGCACCTGCGGTCGAGCGGCAAGGTCGCGTGGGTGCAGTACGCCGGGCTGGAGGACCACCCGGAGCATGCGCTGGTGAAGAAGTACCTGTCGGGCCAGGCCTCGGGCCTGCTGACCTTCGGGCTGAAGAGCGCACCGGGCGATGCGCGCGCGGCCGGGGCGCGCTTCCTGGACCGGCTGCAGCTCTTCACGCGGCTGGTGAACATCGGCGACGTGAAGTCGCTCGCCACGCACCCGGCCTCGACCACGCACCGGCAGCTCGGGCCGGACGAGCTGAAGAAGGCCGGCGTCGGCGAGGACACGGTGCGGCTGTCGGTGGGGATCGAGCACATCGACGACCTGGTCGCCGACCTCGACCAGGCCTTGGCCGCCGTCTGAAGCCCCATGAAGTGACCGACGATCCCCGGATTGGCATCCGGGCTACCAGACTTGTAGCCCGGATGGAGCGCAGCGCAATCCGGGGATCACCGCCACTTCAGAAGCGGTGGTCGAGTTCCACCCACCCTTGGCGCCCGTGCGGGCTGTAGTAGCCCACCGGATAGAACGGCCAGCCGCCGGTCTCGTCGTAGACCTTCTTGTTCGCGACGTTGTTGACCGTCACCGTCACGCGCGTGTCCGGCGAGAACGCGTAGCTCCCGCTCAGGTTGTGCAGCCACTGCGCCGGCACCCAGCCCGCGTCGCCGTCCGGGATGCGCCCGAAGCGGCTCGAGGTCAGCGTGCCGCTCCAGTCGCCGTACGCGCCGTCCAGCACCGCCACCAGCTTCTCCGGCCAGTCGCCGAAGTCGCGCGTGCCCACCCGGTTGCCGGCATCGTCGCCTGCAAACTGCCGGTACACGAAGCTCTGCACCCGGGTGTACTTCGCCCCCAGCTGCCAGCTGCCCCAGCCGTCGGTCGTCCAGTGCCAGCGCACCGCGACGTCGTAGCCATGCGTGCTCTCCTGCGCCGCGTTGATCGGGTTCACCGCGATCTCGTTCACCTCGCCCGGCCGGATCACCGCGTCCGCCGGATTGCGCCGCACCCTTGACAGCGCATCGACGCAGGTCGGGCTCGCCGGATCCTTCGCCCCGCTGCGGCAGTCCGCCTCGTCGCGCAACAGCTTGTCCGGGTCGAGCGAGGTCACGAGGTCGGTGATGCGGATCTTCCAGAAATCGACCGACGCGTCGAAGTTCGAGCTCGGCGCCCACACCGCGCCCAGGCCCCAGCTGCGCCCGCTCTCCGACTTCAGGTCCGCACTGCCGTTGCTCACGTAGTTGAAGCCCGGCGACAGGTTGCGGAACTCGCAGGTCGCGATCGGCTGCCCGGCCTGCGCACAGCGGTAGTAGTCCGTCGACGAGGCGTAGTAGCCGCGCGTCTCGGCCGTGTAGATGTAGTTCATGTCCGGTGCACGGAAGCTGGTCGCATGGCTCGCGCGCAGCAGCAGCTCCTTCACCGGGCGGAACTCCAGCCCGGCCTGGTAGGTGAACTTGTCGTCGTGCCGGCCGGCGAAGGCGTAGTCGTCGTAGCGGCCGGCCACGGTCGCGGTCAGCTGGCGCGTCAGCGGCGCATTCAGCTCCGCACCCAGGGCCTGGCGCTGGCGCGAGCCCTTCACCTCGGCCGCGGCCTTCGTGTTGAAGAACACGCCCTGCCCCAGCCGCGAATCCGGCAGGTTGCTGAAGCCCTGCGCCCCGAGCTCGGCCACCAGCGCCAGCTGCAGCGGCCCGGCCGGCAACTGCCCCACCTCGCCGCGCACGCTCGCCGACAGCCCGTGGTTCCACGAGCGGTTGTCGCCGCGGCTGGTCCCGCTGATCGAGCCGAACTCGGCGGCCGTCAGCGGCGTGAAGAGCCGCGCCGGGTCCGGCGCATAGATCGGGATGCCGTCGGCATCGGTGCCCTGCTGCGCGCCGAGGAAGAAGCTGTCGACCGAGGACAGCAGCCGCGGCGTCACCGTCTTGTTGCGGTAGCCCGAGGCGTTGTAGGCCAGCTCGTAGCTCCAGCCGTCGACGAGCTCCCCGCGCGCGCCCAGCGCCAGGTTGCCGGTGGTGTCGCGCCATTCGCGGTTGAAGCGCGTCACGCCGCCCAGCTCTTCCGGCGCGATGCGGCGCACCCAGGTCTCCAGCGCGCCGGAATTGGCGTTGCGGAAGTAGCCGCTGCTGCCGGCCAGCGAGGTCCAGTTCGGCCCGCGGGTGTTGTTCTCGGTCTTCGCGACGCCCAGCAGCAGCTCGGCGAACAGCGTCGTCTTCGGGCTCAGGGCGTAGTCGAGCAGGCCGGTCAGGTTGGCCGTCTCGGTGCCGGTCTGGGTGGTCCAGTAGGTCGGCTGGGCGCGGCCGCTGGCGCAGAAGTTGCGGCTGCCCTTCCGGTAGTGCGTGGTGCTGCCCTGGAACAGCCCGCCGAGCGCATCGCAGGCGGCCCCGGGATCGAAGTAGGCCCCCGTGTCCGCATCGCGGCGCGAGGCCACCGCAGTCGGCACCGCGCCGTGCAGCGTGGTGTCGGCCATGAAGTCGCGCTGGCGCGCCCAGATCGGCTGGCGCTTCGCGAGCTCCACGCCCCAGGTCCCGGTGAGCGCATCCTGCGCCACGCCGCCGCTGAGCTGCACGCGCAGGTTCTCGCCGTCGCCCTCCTGCGTGGCGCCGGCCTTCACGTTCAGGTGCACGCCGTCGGTCTGCCGCTTCAGGATGATGTTGACGACGCCGGCGATCGCGTCCGAGCCGTAGATCGCCGAGGCCCCGGCGTTGAGGATCTCGATGCGGTCGACCAGCACCGTCGGGATGTTGGAGAGGTTGACGAAGTTGACCTCGCCGTCGTACGCGGTCGGGTACTCGGCAAGGCGCCGTCCGTTCACCAGCGTCAGCGTGTGGTTCGGCCCCAGGCCGCGCAGGCTGATCGCATTGGCGGCCGGCGTGAAGGTGTTGCCGAAGTCCTCGCCCTGCGTGAAGCCGGTGTTCTGCGTCAGGCCGGACAGCGCATCGAAGACGTTGCGGTAGCCCAGGCGCTCCAGGTCGGTCGCCTTGATGACGGTGACCGGGGTCGGCCCTTCGGTCTGGACGCGCAGCAGCCGCGAGCCGGTGACCTGCACGCCGGGCAGCGAGGCGGTCTCCTGGGCTTGGGTGGAGAGGTGGACGAGGCCGCAGAACAGCAGCGCGGCGATGAGGGGTCGTGGTGGGAGTGTGGATGACATGGGCCGGCAGGCTAAGCAGCGGCCTGTCCCGACACAAGGAAGCGAAGCTCAGATGCAAACTCGAAATGCGAGATCCCGCAGCAGCTTCCATGGACAGATTCAGCCGGCCCATGACGATGCGGCTCAGCGCCGGAAGGCCTTCACCTGGTACGGCAGGGTCGGCGCCCCACTCTCCGTCCCCACCGCATACCCCAGCCGCGACTCGTTGACGAGCAGCCAGCTGCGGCCGTCGACGGTCGCCGTCGCGACGCCCGACGGGTCGAACAGGCCCTGGGCCAGCACCGAGCGACGCGCCGTCGTCGAGGCCGTGAACTCGATGCGGAAGACGCTGCCCTTGGCGCCGGCGACGAAGAGGTCGTTCTCCGCATAGTCAATGCCGCCGCTCGTCCAGCGCATGCCGTCGGCGAAGATGACCGGATCGCCCTCCACCTGCACCGGCACCGCCGTGCGCGCGCTGCCGTCCTCGGCCAGCCCGACGAACCACAGCCGGTTGTCGAGCGCGGCGTAGACCCCGCCATTGCCGAGCACCATGCCGCCGACGCCGAAGCCGCCCTCGGGCCAGCGCGCATCGGTGGCCCAGGTCGTCAGCGCGTCGGTGGTCGGATCGATGCGCAGGATGCGCGGGTGCGGCCCGACGTCGCCGACGTAGATCCGGCCCTGCGCATCGACGTCGATCGAGTTGCCCACCGCCTGTGCCGGCAGGTTCCAGCGCTTCACCACCGCGCCCGTGGCCAGGTCGAAGGCGGTCACGCGGCCGGTCCCGGCGTGCGCGGGGTTGAAGTCGTAAGGCGGGTTCTGGACCGACAGCAGCCAGTTGCGCGAGCGCAGCACCTTCAGGCCCCAGGCGGCGGTGTAGGCGTCCTTCGCCGCCGGCACGAACGCCGAGGCGACCCCGCCCCGCGTCAGGTCGAGCTGCAGGATCGAGCCGTCGCTCAGGTTCGACACGAAGGCCCGCGTGCCGTCGACCTCGATGTCCTCCGGGATGCCGTTGCCGACGTCCAGCGCCGGCGGCAGCGAAGCCGCCGCCTGCGCGTCGTTGCCGCCGCAGCCGGTGAGCGCCATCACGGGGGCCGCCAGCAGCGCAGCCAGCCAGGGTTTGATGTTCATGACGAGTTCTCGCTTGAAGATTGCACGGGAAAGTCCGTGGAAGAGATCGTCACAGTTTTGCGTTAACGGGAATAGATGGAGAATACTCAAATCAATTTCCCACCAACAAGAAAATGAAGTCCACCGACAAGAACGCGATGGCCTTGTACGTGCGGGTCGTCGAATGCGGCAGCTTCTCGAAGGCGGCCCAGCGCGAGGGCGTGCCGGTGTCGACGGTCAGCCGCAAGGTCGCCGAACTGGAGCAGTCCCTGGGCGTGCGGCTGCTGGAGCGCTCGACGCGCCAGTTGCGCATGACGGAGATGGGCCAGCTCTACTTCGAGCATTGCCGGCGCGGGCTGGCGGAGTTCGACGCGGCCGACGCCGCCCTCACCGACCGGCAGGCGCGGCTGTCAGGGCGCCTCCGCATCTCGGTGCCGCCGACCATGTCCGACCTGGTGGTGCTGCCGCTGGTGTCCGCCTTCCAGGCGCAGCACCCGGAGGTCACGGTGCACTGCCTCGTCACCGAGCGCTTCATCGATCCCATCGGCGACGGCATCGATCTGGCGCTGCGCGTCGGCACGCTGGACGACAGCAGCCTCGTCGCGGTGTCGGTCGGGAAGCACTGCCCTCGCCTGCTGGCGTCCCCGGCCTACCTGGCCGCCGCGGGCGAGATCCGTCATCCCTCGCAACTCGCGGCGCATGTGCAGCTCGCCTTCTCGCGCTGGGAACGGCCGATCCGCTGGAGCCTGCGCTGCGGCAGCGAGACCTTCCAGCTCGAGCCGGCACCGCGCCTCGTCATCAACGACTACGCGGGCGTGCTGCACGGGCTGCTGCAGGACGCCGGCATCTCCGAGCTGCCGACCTTCATCGGCGCGGCCGCGCAGCGCGAGCGCCGGCTGCTGGAGGTGCTGCCCGAGTGGCAGTTCGAGGCGCAGCCGGTGGCGCTCGCCTACCCGAGCGGGCGCCACCTGTCGCCGCTGGTGCGGGCGTTCAAGGCGCATTGCCAGCAGCATCTGGCGGCGCATCCGCTGGCGTAGTGCGATGCGGGAGCGCGGGCAGGCCCCTCCCGGGCGGGGGTCACCCGCCGGCCTGCCACCACGCCGGCGTCGGCCCCGGTTGCCGGATCGCGACCGGCGCGCCGATCACCGGCGTCAGCAGGTCGACCCGGTGCTCTTGGGCCAGCGCGGAGATGCGCTCGAACGGATCCTGCCAGCGGTGCATCGCCAGGTCGAAGGTGCCGTTGTGGATGGGCAGCAGGTGCCGGCCGCGCAGGTCGAGGTGGGCCTGCATCGTCTGCTCGGGCAGCATGTGGACGTAGGGCCAGCGCTTGTCGTAGGCGCCGGTCTCCATCAGCGTCAGGTCGAAGGGCCCGAAGCGTTCGCCGATCGCCTTGAAGCCGTCGAAGTAGCCGGTGTCACCGCTGAAGAAGACCCGCAGGTCGTCGTCGACCAGCACCCACGACGCCCACAGCGTGGAGTCGCGGTCGCTCAGGCTGCGCCCGGAGAAGTGCTGCGCCGGCGTCGCGGTCAGCTGCAGGCCCGCGATCGTCGTGCCCTGCCACCAGTCGAACTGGCTCACCTTGTCCTCGGGCACCCCCCAGTCAACCAGCCGCTGGCCGACGCCGAGCGGCGTCACGAAATGCCGGACCTTGGGCGCGAGCGCCAGCACGGTGGCATGGTCGAGGTGGTCGTAGTGGTCGTGCGAGAGGATCACGGCCTCGATCTCGGGCAGATCGTCCAGGGCGATGGGCGGCGCATGAAAGCGCTTCGGCCCGGCCCATTGCACCGGCGAGGCACGCTCCGAGAACACCGGGTCCGTCAGCCAGAACCTGCCGCGCAGCTTGAGCAGCACGGTCGAGTGGCCGAGGCGGAACAGCGTGCGGTCCGGGGCCGCCAGCAGTTGCTCGCGGCTGAGCGATTGCACCGCGAGCGGCTTGTCCGGCGCCGTGCCGGCGGGCTTGCGAAACATGGCGTCCCAGAAGATGCCGGCCGTCTTCCAGAACCCCTGCTCGGGCTGCGCGACCGGATTGCGGAACTTGCCATCGGACCATTGCGGCGATGGCTGTTGACGCGATGCGCCGGCCGGCGACGAGGCCTTGGCGGACGCGGACGGGGCGATGGCACGGCAGGCAGGCATGAGAAAGACTCCCAGGAGCAGGAGGGACATGACGGACCCACGGATCAGGCGGATGCGACCGTTCATGGTCATTCCTATAACAACGCTATAATCGGGACTATAGCATTGCTATAGATCGATGCAAGCCGTCGCGCCATGAAGACCGTATCGACCGAAGACCAGATCCTGGCGGCCACCGCCGACCTCCTCGAGCGCGAGGGTGTCGCGGCCGTCACGACGCGGGCCGTGTGCCAGGCGGCCGGCGTGACCGCGCCGACGCTCTACCACCACTTCGGCGACAAGAACGGCCTGATGTGCGCCGTCGTGGCGCGGGGCATCGCCACCTTCATGGCCCGCAAGCGCGCCAACCACCGGACGGACGATGCCCTGGCCGACCTGAAGCGCAGCTGGGACGGCTGGCTGGCGCTCGCCCTGGAGCGGCCGATGCTCTTTCGCCTGATGGTCGAGAGCGCGCAGTCCGAGCCCGAGGCGCACCAGGAGTCGTTCGCCCTCATGAAGGGCACGGTGCAGCGGCTGGCCGATGCGGGGCGTCTCGCGACCGGGGTCGAGGCCGCGGCGCTGACGTTCTGGGCGGCGACCCACGGGGTGCTCAGCCTCTTCATGCAGGGCACGCCGGCCGCCGAGATCAAGGCCTCGAGCGAGCTGCTCTTCGAGGCCGTGGCGGCCCGCCTGGTGCGGCCCGCGACCTAGGCACGCCTCGATCGGAACGGCACGGAAGGCGACCGGCGCCGCACCGAAGCGATGCGGCGCCGACCCTAGACTGGGGGCATTCCAACTCCCGGACATCGACATGGCGGCACTGCCGGACGGCGCCGAACTGGCGCGCGAGATCCACCTGCGGCCCGGCGTGGGCATCGCCGCGCAGGTCTTGCAGTTGCGCGGCCTGGAGATCCTGCGCATGCGCGTGGACCAGCCTGCGCTGATCCTGGTCGACCGGGGCATCAAGGCCGTCCGGTCCGAGCGTGGTGCCGCGGTGCGTGCGGTGCCGGGGCAGGCCATCGTGCTGTCGGGCAACCAGACGGTCGACTTCACGAACTCGGTGCCCGATGGCACCCACTACGAGGCACGCTGGCTGCTCTTCGACCTGGCGCTGCTGGACGATGCGTACTACGCGGGCCGCGCCGCGCAGGTCGAGCCGCCGGAGCGACACGCGCCGCCGGTGCGCCTGGTCCGGCAGGTGTCGGACGGCCTGGCAGGCGCCTTCGACAGGGCGAGGCAGGCCCTGGCGCCGAAGGCCGGAATCCCGGACGCCATCGCCCGCCAGCGCGTGCTCGAAGCGATGCATTGGCTGCTCGAGGACGGCATCGCCCTGCGCAGCGCACCGGTGCATCCGAGCCTGTCCGTCAAGGTCCGCGCGCTGATCGCCGGCCGGCTGGACGAGGCCTGGACCACCGACCGCGTGGCCGGCGCCCTCGCGCTGTCCGAGGCCACGCTGCGCCGGCGCCTCGCGGCGGAGAACACCTCGCTCACCGACCTGCTGGTCGACGCCCGCATGGCCACGGCGCTCACCCTGCTGCAGGCGACGACGCAGCCCGTGTCCGGGATCGCCTTGTCCGTCGGCTACGAATCCCCTTCCCGCTTTGCCGTGCGCTTTCGCCAGCGCTTCGGTTTTGCACCGACCGCCGTGCGCGGGCATGAACGCGCGGCTTGACCTTCATCCCCCCAAGACCATGATCCGAATCCACCACCTCGGCCATTCCCAATCCGAGCGCATCGTCTGGCTCTGCGAAGAACTGGGGCTGCCGTACGAACTGCGGCACTACACCCGCGATCCCGTCACACTGCTCTCGCCGCCGGAATTGAAGGCACTGCATCCGCTCGGCGCGTCGCCGGTGATCGAGGATGGCGAGCTGCTGCTGGCCGAGTCGGCCGCGATCGTCGAGTACCTGATCGCGAAGCACGGCGGCGGGCGCCTCAGGCCCGGCCCCGCGGATCGGGACCATGTGGACTTCCTGTACTGGTTCCACTTCGCGAACGGCAACCTCCAGCCGGCGATGGTCCGGCTGGTGTTCCTGAAGCGCGTTCAGCTCCCGGCGGACCACCCCGTGCCCGTGTCGCTGCAGGGCCGGCTCGACCGGATCCTGGCGCACGTCGAAGCGCGGCTCGCGCAGGTGCCCTACCTGGCCGGCGATGCCTTCACGGCCGCCGACATCATGAGCGTGTTCTCGCTCAGCACGATGCGGCTCTTCCAGCCGGTCGACCTGGCTCCCTACCCGGCCATCCGTGCCTACCTGCAGCGCATCGGCGAGCGGCCGGCGTATCGGCGAGCGATGGCCCACGGGGATCCGGACCTGGTGCCGATGCTGGCCTGATCAAGTCCGTGGATGGCGCCGTCGCCAGACCAGCAACGATGCCCCGCCCGCCCACAGCGCCCATGTCGCAGGCTCCGGAATGGGCGAGAGCAGGTAGGTGTGCCCCAGCGCGCTGTTCAGGATGAATTGCCCGCGTTCGTTCACATCCGCCGCTGCGACGAAGTGATCGCCATCGGGCAGCGTGAACAGGGTGTCCGGATTGATCACGCCGTGTCCGTCGGGGCCGGTGATGAAGGCAAAGCTGGTTCCGAACGTCTGGAACCGGCCCGCCACCTGCCCCAGTTCGTTGAGCGCAGCGCCGTAGCTGGTCGTCTTCAGGTACTGGTCGCCGCCGGGCGCGTTGACGTAACCTGGCAGGTAGTTCGCCACACCGCTGAAATCCAGGTATTCCTGCGTGCCTCCGGGCGTGCCGATGAAGGCCGTCCCACCCCAGATCGCAGCGATGACGGCCCGCTGGCCGGTCACCACGCCGGCGTTGTTGATGCCGATGGCACTGACGGTGTCTGCAAATACCGGAACCGGCGCCGTGGCATCCGGGCCGGTGACGAAGACCAGGCGAGGCCCAGGCCCGTTTCCGATGGAAACGGTCTCGCCGACCACTTGGCCGAGCTCATTGAGGCCCTGCCCCTGCAGCGGCTGCCCTGCCGGCCCGGAAAAGGTGCGTAGCGCTCCGCTCGTGTCCCCCACGACACCCAGGTAGTCCCGCGGCAGGTCCAGCGGCCGGGCGCCTTGCTGGTTCCACGACAGGCCGACCACCTGGCCTCGATCGTTGATCCGGGACAACAGGCCGTTGTTGCGCCCAAGCGTTCCTACGGTGGTCATCGCTCCACCGCTGGCGATGTACCCTCGCGAGGTGCCATCGTCGATCTGCGTCGCACCGACGATCTGTCCGGCGTTGTTGATGTCGGCGGCCGTGCTCCATTGCCCGCCTTGCGACCCGAGCCCGTAGAGCCCGCGCCCGTCGATCGCAGTGCCGAAAGCGTGGTACTGGTTGCTGCCCGAGATGCCGTCGTCCAGGCGGTCGCCATAGGAATAGCCCACCACCTGGCCCAGGTCGTTGAGCGCCGTGCCCCACATGCGCTCACCGGGGGTGAGGGAGCCAAGGTCGAACAGCGAATACTGCACCGCGTGGGCCGGCGAACAGACGGCGCAGGCAAGCGCCATCGCCGCCAGTCGGCGCAAGATCTTCTCCATGGACCTCTCCCCCTTGTCGAAGGCGCGCCGGGGGCACGCCTGACCCCCGAATGTAGGAGGCGGCCCCGATCCTGCACAAGGCGAATTGTCTGGTCGCGCTGTAGGGCGGCTCCTACGCGTCACGGCGGGCGGAGAACCCGCCGCTCAGATCGAGAACCCGAGCAGCATCGCCACGCCGGCTTCCTTGTTCGGCCGCATGAAGCTGTCGCGCGTCAGGCGGCTCATCTTGATGGTCAGGTTGTCGGTGGCGAACCACTTGTTGTAGATGGCGTTGATCTCGCCGCTGACATACAGCTGGGCCAGGCTGCGGTCGACGATGGCGAGCAGCGCGGTGTCACCCTTGCGCACCATCACCGCGTAGGGCTCGACGGACAGCGCCAGGTTGCTGACCTGCAGCGCGTCGAGCGCCTTGTCGTTGGAGGCCAGGCCGAGCAGCAGCGAATCGTCCTGGGGGAAGGCGCGCACACGGCCTTCCTTCAGGGCCTTGTAGGCGTCGGTGTTGCTGCCGAAGGTCTGCAGCGTCGCATGCAGTTCGCTGTTGGCCAGCTGGTTGAACAGCTTCTCGGAGGTCGTGCCCTTGCTGAGGGCGATGGTGCTGCCGTTGAGGTCCTTCACCGACTCGACCTGCATGTTCTTCGGCGTGAGCAGGCGCATCGACGCGACGAAGAAGGTGTAGCTGAAGTCGACCTTTTCCTGGCGCGCGCGGGTGTTGGTGGTGGATCCGCACTCGAGGTCGATCTCATTGCCGAGCAGCTTGGGGATGCGCTCGGCGCCGCTGACGACCTTGTATTGAACCTTCAGGTCCGGCAGCTTGAGCTCCTTCTTGATCTGCTCGACGGCATTGAGGCACAGGTCGACCGAATAGCCCACCGACTGCTTCTGCTCGTTCAGGAACGAGAACGGGCGGGCCGCTTCGCGCACGCCAAGGGTGATGGTCTTGGTCTCGCGGATCCTGGCCAGCGTGTCGACCTTGGCCTGGGCCCAGGCGCCGCCGCCTGCAGCCAACATCGCCAACAGGCAGATCACACGGTGGGGAAAGGAGGACATCTTCAAACTCCGGCCAAAGGGCGGGATTTTAGGGTTTACCCGATACCCCTTGGTACCCATGGAGCGTGACGCAAGTCTCAGTCTGTCTCGACCCAACCTGCCGAGTTAACCCTTCTCGGCACCGGTCTTGCCCGAGGAAGGCGGAAGCGGCTTCTTGCGCAGCGGGGTCCCGGTGTCCGCACCGGGCCTGTCACGGCCTTCGGGCGGGATCGGCGACTTGTCGCGGGGTTGCGGTACCTGGGGCCCCTTGTCGGGGGCGGTCTTCTGGTGCATGAGGCATTCCTTCGAGGCGCAGCGAAGCCTGCAGCCTCTTGGGGCAAGCCCCGTGCCTGCGTCCCGGTTGGCACCTTGCTGCGTCAATGCCGACAGCAGCCGCACCCGACGTCTCCATTTTTTCCTCAAAGTCCTTCCCGATCCTTGTGCCACTCGTGCAGTCCCGGCGAGCCACGCAACCGGACAGGAAGGCACATGGGGATCACGAGAATCGCTTGGGGCGGCTGCATCGCAGTCGTGCTGCTCACCGCTGCGGCGGATGCACAGGTCGCCTTGCCACCCGACCCGCTGAAGCTGGAGACGCGGCTGCGCTACGACGCACTGGGTCGACTCGTCGAGCTGCAGGACGGGCGCCGCGGCAGAACGGCGTTCGCGTACGACGACGGCGACGGCCTGACCCGCGTGACCGATCCGCGCGGGCTGGTCACGCAGTACCTGCGCAACGGCTTCGGTCAAGTCGAGTCGGTGATCAGCGCCGACACCGGCCGCGAGGACCTCACCTACGACGCCTCGGGCAACCTCCAGACGCGCACCAACGCCCGTGGCGTCCGGGCGACCTACGTCTACGACGCCGTCGATCGGGTGACGTCGGCGGTGTTCACCCAGGACGGTCGACCCTCCGAGACCTTGGGCTGGGTCTATGGCGAGAAGGGGCCCGAGTTCCCGTACGGCATCGGACGGCTGACGAGCAGCACGCACCCGGAGGGCGCCCGACATTTCGCGTACAACATGTGGGGCGAGATCGTGAAGGACACGCAGCGTGTCGGCACGCTGCGCCTGGCCACGGGTTACCAATACGCGTTCGGCGACCTCACGGGCGTCACCTATCCCTCGGGGCACCAGCTGGAGTTCACGGTGGAGCGAGGCCGGGTCCTGGCGCTGGCCCTGGACGGCCGGCCGCTCGTCACGCAGGTCGAGTGGACGCCCTTCGGCGGCTCGCCCAAGCGATGGCGCTGGGCCATGGCAAGCGGCGAGGTGCTGCACGAGCGCCATTGGGACCTGGCCGGGCGGATGATCCGCCACCCGCTGGGCCCGGTGCTGCGCGACCTGCGCTACGACGCAGCCAATCGGATCGTGAGCTTCACGCACCTGAAGCCGGACGGGACGCCGCAGCCCGCGTGGGACCAGGCCTTCACCTACGACGAGAACGACCGCATCACCGGCGTCGCGACGGCCACGGCCACCTGGGCGATCCGGTACGACCCGGTCGGCAACCGGACGGGCGAGAGCCTGAATGGCCAGCCGCGTGCGTGGGTGACCGAGGCGACGAGCAACCGGCTGGTGGCCGCCACGGAGCCGGCCCGCCGCTTCGAGCACGATCCGGGTGGAAACACGGTGCGCGACAGCGGCGGTGACGCCGAGGGCTATGCGGCCACCTACAACCTGCGCGGTCAACTGGAGACGATCACGGCGCGCGGCGACACCACGACCTACGCCTACAACGCCTTCGGGCAGCGGGTGCGCAAGGTCAGCAGCACGGGACCGCAGAGCACGGTGGTCTTCATGTACGACACGGACGGCCATCTGCTGGGCGAGTACGACCTGGAGGGACGCGCGATCCGCGAATACATCTGGCTTCGCGACATCCCGATCGCGATGTTCATGCCCGATCCCGCGAACCTGACCGGCGCGGCGTTGGTGTACTACATCCACGTCGACCACCTCGACACGCCGCGCATCGTGGTGGACCGCGAGGGCCGGCAGCGCTGGCGCTGGCTGAGCGAGCCCTTCGGGACGGGCGCGCCGGAGACCGACCCCGAGGGCCTCGGGCACTTCACGCAGAACCTGCGCTTCCCGGGGCAGTATGCGGATGCGGAGTCGGGCTTGTTCTACAACTGGCATCGCTACTACGGGCCGGGTGGGCGGTATACGCAGCCGGATCCGATCGGGCTCGCGGGGGGGATCAACACGTACGCATACGTGAGTTCGAACCCGTTGCTGTACGTTGATCCGCGTGGCCTTGACCATCCTGGGATGGGCCCATACGGACCGTATTGGACGACAGGCGTGATGCTCTGCTCCAGACCAGCAGAGATTGCCTTTGGCGTGATAGATCACTACTGGGTCGTCACTTCTACAATGAGTGCAGGGATGGGGGCGAACCCGAACAAGCCGCCTGGCCAAGAATTCGAAGGCTGGGGTATGAAGGTGACGTTGAACGATCACTCGAACGACACGCCGACTCAATGCACTGAGCAGAAGAATGTTGACGTTGACTGCGTCAACAGAAAGCTGGCGATTGGCATGCCTCTTGGTCGATTTACGCCACCGGTCAACCAGTGTCAGTCCTTCGCATACTCCGTCATCAACAGCTGCCGAACTGGCCCGCAAGGCAAACCATGACTTCCATCGAAGTCAAAGTGACTCGTGAGCGATGGAGTGTCCGTCGCCTGGTCCTGGTGCTGTGCATCGCGGCCGTTGCGACGGCCTTCGCCATGGGACAAGCGCTCACGTTCGCCTGGCTCTCTGCCCTCCCGGAGCAGGCATCGCGGCTCGAGTCGCTCGCATGGAAGTTCTGGGCCTATGCGGCACTGTCGCTGATCCTCGTGGTCGTCGACATCAGACTCGTGCGGATGATCCTGCGAAGGCTGCTGCGCCAAGATGAACTGGCAGAGTGACGGCCCCACCGTGAGCTTGGCCCGCCAAGCTCAACATGAATCTTTGTCATCAGTACCGGCCGCAGCGGCAGCACGATCAAGAGGATCGATCAGCCAGCGGCGCATGGGAGCGGCAGTCTACCCACGCAGCAGCCGCAACCCGTTGAACACCACCAGCAGGCTCGCCCCCATGTCGGCAAAGACCGCCATCCACATGGTCGCGCCGCCGAACAGCGCGAGCCCGAAGAACACCGCCTTGATGCCCAGCGCGAGCGCGATGTTCTGCCACAGCACCGCATGCGTGCGGCGCGACAGCCGGATCGTCGCCGGCAGCCGGCGCAGGTCGTCGTTCAGGATCAGCACGTCGGCCGCCTCCTTGGCCGTGTCGGTGCCGGCCGCCCCCATCGAGAAGCCGATCGCTGCCGCCGCCAGGCTGGGCGCGTCGTTCACGCCGTCGCCAACCATGCCCACCGGCTGCGACGCGCCGAGCTGCGCGACCAGGCGCTGCTTGTCCTGCGGCAGCAGGTTGGCATGCACCTCGTCGATGCCCACCGACTGCGCGATGGCCCGTGCGGTGGCCTCGTTGTCGCCGGTGAGCATGACCGGGCGCACGCCCAGCCGGCGCAGTTCGGCGACGGCCTCGCGGCTGCTCGCGCGCACCGTGTCGGCGACCGCAAACAGCGCCAGCACGCCGTCCGGCCCGGCCAGCAGCGAGAGCGTGCGGCCCTGGGCCTCGTGGGCCTGCAGCTGCGCCTCGAGCGCGTCGCTGCACTGGCCGCGCTCGTGGATCCAGCGGTGGTTGCCGAGCACATACGGCTGGCCGTCGACGCTGCCGCGCACGCCGCGGCCCGGCTCGGCGGCAAAGCCGTCGACGGCCGACGCCTCGCCCGGCACGCCCGCGGCCACCGCCTGCGATACCGGATGGTCCGAGCGCTGCGCCAGGCTGCGCGCGATGCGCAGCACCGCGTCCTCCGCCTGGGCCGCGTCCAGCACCTGCCGCGCCACGAGCACCGGCCGGCCCTGGGTCAGGGTGCCGGTCTTGTCGAGCGCCATCGTGCGCAGTCGGCGCGCTTCTTCCAGGTAGACGCCGCCCTTGACCAGGATGCCGCGCCGCGCTGCGGCCGCGAGGCCGCTCACCACCGTCACCGGGGTCGAGATGACGAGGGCGCAGGGGCAGGCGATGACGAGCATCACCAGCGCCTTGTAGACCGCGTCCAGCCAGGTCCAGCCGAGCAGCAGCGGCGGCACCACGGCCACCGCCAGCGCGATGGCGAACACCGCCGGCGTGTAGACCGCGGCGAAGCGGTCGACGAAGCGCTGCATCGGGGCGCGCTGGCCTTGCGCCGCCTCGACCGCGTGGATGATGCGCGCGAGCACCGTGTCGGCGGCCGGGCGCGTGACCTCGAACTCGAGCGCGCTGCCCTGGTTCAGGGTGCCCGCATAGACCTCGTCGCCGGGCGCCTTGTCGACCGGGATGCTCTCGCCGGTGACGGCCGACTGGTCGACCGCGCCCTGCCCGGCCGTGACGCGGCCGTCGAGCGCGAGGCGCTCGCCGGGCTTGACGCGCACGGTCGCGCCGACCGGGACGGCCTTCGCGTCCTGCGCGGACCAGCCGCCGTCGGGCTGGCGCACCTCGGCCTGCGGCGGCGACATCGCCAGCAGGCCGGCGATGGCGTTGCGGGCCCGCTCGACCGACCGGGCCTCGATCAGCTCGGCCAGCGCGTACAGCGCCATCACCATCGCCGCCTCGGGCCACTGGCCGATGACGAAGGCACCAAGGACAGCCACGCTCATCAGCGCGCTGATGTCGAGCCGGCCGCGGCGCAGCGCGGACAGGCCCTTGCGCAGCACGCCGAGGCCGGACAGGCCGATCGCGAGGGCGGCCACGGCCATGCCCGCGACGGTCCAGGCCGGGGCCTCGGGTGCGAGCAGGTGGCACAGCTCGGCGAGCACGGCGACCGCCAGCGCGGCCACCAGGCGCATCAGCTCCCGGCGTTGGAGGCGCGCGGTGTCGGCCGCGGCGGGCGGGGCCGAGAGCGGCTCGGCCTGGAAACCGGCCGAGCGGATCGCGGCCAGCAAAGGCTGCCAGGCGGAGGCGGGGGCGTCGATGGCGAGCGCACGGCCCGGCAGGTCGAACTGCAGGCGACGGATGGCGGTGAAGGGTTCCAGCACGCGCCGGATCTGGCCTTCCTCGACCGGGCAGTCCATCGCGGGGATGCGCAGCAGCAGGCCATCGGCCGGGGCGGCGAGCGGCGCGACCGACGCCGTCTCGGAGGCCGGCGCGCTGCAGCAGGCGTCATGGCCGTGGCCATGCTCATGCGCATGCCCGTGGTGGTCGTGCCCATGGTCATGGTCGTGCCCATGCCCGTGTGCATGGCCGTGGCCGTGTGATGCGTGGTGGTGATGGGAAGAGGTCCGGGCCATGCCGGCATTGGAAACCCTGGTGCGACTCCAGAGTCAAGCCCGGGCCGCCTGCGCCCTGCGGGCCCCCGACAGCAGCACCAGCGCCGCGGCGATCGCGAAGCCGGCGCTGAGCCCCGGCACCGGGCCGGCCTGTTCGCCCTCGACGATGAACGAGGCGGTCAGCGGCCCGAAGGCGCTGCCCAGCAGCTGCGCGGCCGGCACCAACCCGGCAAGGCGACCGCTCGGGTCGGCGCGGAAGGCCAGGCCGATGTGGAAGGGCAGCATGAACAGCCAGACGAAGCCGAACACCGCGCAGGCGAGCGCGAAGGCGCCGGTCTGGCCGGCGGGCAACTGCCGCACCGTCAGCAGCACCGCGGCGAGGACGGCGGAGGCCGCCACCAGCGTGGCCGGCGCGGGCAGGCGGCGCACCGCCCAGGTGGCCGTGCAGCCCCCCAGGACCTGCATCGCCAGCACGCCGGAGATCAGCGTCTGCGCGGCGCGGGCGTCCAGGCCGGCCGCCTTGCCGATGGGCTCGAGGTAGGCCCAGAAGGAGCCGAGGGTCGCGAGCTGAAGGAACACGGCGAGCAGGGTCAGCAGGTTCGCCGCCGACCAACGCAAGCCCGGGCTCGCGGCGGGTGCGAGGGGCGCGAGCGCGGGCGGCTGGACGAAGGCGAGCCCACAGGGCAGCAGCGACAGCGCCGCAAGCAGCGCGAACCCGCACTGCCAGCCGGTGCGCGGGATCACCCAGCCCGCGAGCACGGCCCCGAGCGCGGCCTGGGCCAGGGTCTGCAGCACGAAGAAGATGCCGCCGACGCGGGCCGGCTGGGCGCTGCGCACGACGATGCCGGTGGTGCCCCAGACCAGCACGCCCTCGGCGAAGCCGGCGGCGGTGCGCACGGCCAGCATCGCGGCATCGCCGCTGCAGCGTTGGGTCAGCAGGTCGAGGGCGGCGGCGGCGAGCGCGGCGAGGACGGTGACGAGGCGCAGCCGCGCCCCGGGCAGCAACGCGTCGCCGAGCGCCACGCCGAGGCCGAGCGCGACGATCTCGCCCATCGCGACCAGGCCGACGCCCTCCAGCGTGACCTGCCGCGCCTCGACCAGCTCGCCGAGCAGGATGGGCTGCACGCCGATCATGAGGACGGCGATGCTGCCGATGGCGAGCGCAGCGGCGATCTGGCGGGACGACAGGATGGACATGGTCAGTAGCCTTTGCTTTCCACAGGCAGCAAGCCTTGCACGAATCGCTCCCGGGCCTGCCGTTCGTCCTTCAGCAGCCGGCCGTTCGCGACGTGCCGCACCAGCCACGGCAGCGGCCTCACCCGCCCGCCGCTCGCCGCCGCCAGCACATACGCCTTCGCGCACTTCTCGAACAGCTCGGCATTCAGCGCCAGCCGCGTCGCGGTCGTTCCCAGGCACACCGGGTTGCCCTGCACCAGCTGCACGTTGCCTCCTGCGGCGAGCGCGGCCGGCAACTCCTGGGCATCGGCCGCCGGCGGCCCCATGCGTCCCAGGTGCCGAGCCTGCTCGTCGAACACCTCCGGCATGCGTCCCCCGAAATCCGCCAGCAGCAGGCCCCAGGCCCCGCCCCCGACGGCCAGCGCCCCCACGTCCCCGCGCGCCGCATACACCGCCCCATGCACGCAGCCCGCCCTCCCGTTCCAGGCGAGCCGCCGCGGCACATCCTCCCCTGCCCCGCCGAACCACATCTCGTCGCGCCCCGGAATCCTCAGCGACAGGCTGGCCTCGGGCGGCAGCAACAGCCGCTTCGCGACCAGCCGGTCGCGCACCTGGTGCCACTGCAGCCGCAACCGGTCTTCCATCTCAGACCAGCCCGAACACGTCGTCGAAGCGGTTCAGCGCATCGTCGATCACCTCGTCGGTGTCGGCCAGGCTGGTGTAGATGCGGCTGCCGGCCAGCGTGACCAGGCCGTGCGCGGTGTAGGCCGCGCCCATCTCCTCCATCATGTGCTTGCGCGCCTTCGCCTCGTCCTTGGCACGCCACAGCTTGTAGAGGTTGCTGGTGTCCATCAGCAGCACGCCCGAGGTCTGCAGGTGCACGATCGAGCCCAGGTTGTAGACGACGTAGGGCAGCTTGCGCTGCGCGATGATCGCCTCCAGCCCGCGCCGCAGCCGGTCCCCGGCCCGGCCCGCCACCCCGGCCGCATCCAGCCGCTGCGCCTCGAGCAGCGCGTGGTAGCCCGCAGCGCACGACAGCGGATTGGCCGACAGGGTGCCGCCGACGAAGGCCCGCCGCGCCGTCGTGCCGATCCCGCCGACCAGCAGCATCATGACGTCCTTGCGCCCGCCGATCGCGCCGGCCATCGGGTAGCCGCCGGTCAGGCACTTGCCCAGCACCGTCAGGTCCGGCGTCACCCCGAAGTAGCCCTGCGCCCCGCCCATCCCGAGCCGGAATCCCGTCACCACCTCGTCGAACACCAGCAGCGCCCCGAACTCGTCGCACAGCGCGCGCACCTGGCGGTTGTAGTCGCGGTGCACCGGGCGCGTGCCGCTCTCCGGGCCCAGCGGCTCCAGCAGCACGGCCGCCGTGCCGCCGCGCAGGCGGTTCAGCTGCAGGCGGCGGCGCAGCGCCTCGAGGTCGTTCGGGTGGCATTCCTGCGTGTGGGCCGTCGCGCCGTGCGGGATGCCCACCGCCTCCATGCGGCCGGTGCCCGGCAGGCGCATGCCGTAGACCAGCTGGTCGCTCCAGCCATGGTAGGCCCCGCCGATCTTGATGACCCACTTGCGCTTCGTGTACGCGCGCGCCAGCCGCACCGCGCCCATCACCGCCTCGGTGCCCGAGCCGAGCAGGCGCAGCATCTCCACGCCCGGCATCGCGCCGCACACCAGCTCGGCGAGCTTGATCTCGTACTCGTGCAGCAGGCCGGTGACCGGGCCGCATTCGTCGAGCACGCGGTTCACGGCCTCGCGCACCGCCGGGTGGTTGGAGCCGAGCAGCGTCGGCCCGCCGGCCTGCAGGAAGTCGATGTAGCGGTTGCCGTCGACGTCGTGCAGGTGCGCGCCCTGCGCCTGCGCGATGGCGAGCGGGAACGGGTGGTTGAAGGCCAGGTTGTGCTGCACGCCGCCCGGGATCACGGCCTGGGCCTGCGCCGCGAGGCGCTTGGAGCCCGGGCAGCGCTCGTCGAACCAGCGCATCACCTGTTGCATCGCATCGCGCCGGATCGGGCGCATCGGCTGCTTCACCAGCTCGGCGAAGCGGCGGTAGAGGTCGTCGGTGTCGGGCCAGGCGGAGATCGCGTGGGGGCTGCCGCCCGCCGCGGCGGCATGGTGAATGGGGGCCAGGTTGCTCATGGAGTCTCGTGCAGGAAGGTTGGAGCGAGCGCGTGGCGAACCCCCGCCAGAGCCGGGCGATGTGCCGGCTGGGTGGCCTCGCGCTGCGCGATCAGGCGGTCCAGGTGCAGGCGGGCCAGCATCTCCAGGTCATCCACCGCCTGCACCGCGGCGGCCGGGCTGCTGCCGCAGCAGAGCACGCCGTGGTTGCGCATCAGGTAGGCGTGGACGTCCGGCCGCAGCGTGCGCGCCAGCTTGCCGGCCAGCCAGCCGGTGCCCGACGGCGCGTAGCCGACCAGCGGCACCTGCGGGCCCAGCGTGGCGCGCAGCGGGCCCTCGGGAACCGCCAGCGGCTCGCCGCGCAGCGCGCAGGCGCTCGCCACCGGCTGGTGGGTGTGGATGCTGCACTGCACGTCGGGCCGGGCGCGCAGCACGCGGGCATGCAGGCTGCTCTCGACCGAGGGCGCGCGGTCGCCTTCCAGCCGCGTCAGGTCGGCCAGGCGCAGCACGCAGACGTCGGCGGTGCCCATCGTGAGGTAGTCGGTGGCCGAGGGCGTGACGGCGAAGCGCTCGGCATCGATGCGCAGCGCGATGTTGCCGCCGGTGCCGGCGAGGTGGCCGCGACGCGACAGCTCGACGCACAGGTCGACGATGCACGTCCGTACAGCCAGTGTCCCGCTGCTCATGCCGCCCCCACCGTGTTGAGCCGCTGGTACAGCGGCGCGAGCCGCGTGCGCACCTCCTTGAAGGCCTCGAACTTGTCGCCGTAGAGGCCGTTCAGCGCGCGCACCGGCTCGTAGGTGCGGCGGATGCGGCGCAGCGCCGCCAGGTCGGCGAACCGGAGCGCGCCGATGCCGACCCCGGCGATGAAGGCAGCGCCGATCGCGTTGGCCTGGATCGGGCTCTCGGGCTGGCGGATCGCGCGGCCGGTGACGTCGGCGATGATCTGGCACCACACCTCCGACTGCGCCCCGCCGCCGACGGCGGTGATCGCGCCGGCCGCGCGCCCGAGCAGGCGCGCGAAGGGCTCCAGCATCCAGCGCGTGTTCAGCGCCACGCCTTCCAGGATGGCGCGGAAGATGTCCTCGCGCGAATGCTCCAGCGACAGGTTGAGCAGCCCCGCGCGCAGGCAGGGATCGTCCACCGGCGTGCGCTCGCCCTGCAGCCAGGGCGTGTAGATGAGCCCGCGCGCGCCCGGCGGCACGCGCGCGGCGATGTGGTTCAGCGTCTCGTAGAGGGCCGGGTGCTCCTCGTCGGTCGCGAGCTCGTCCGGGTGGAACAGGATGCGGTCGCGCAGGAAGGACAGGTTGGCGCCGGCCGTGGACTGCAGCGCCAGCGCCAGGTAGCGCCCCTCGACCGCACAGGGCACGGCGGCGATCTTGTGGCGCACGTCGGTCTTCATGAACGGCAGGTGCGCACCCAGCCAGGACGAGGTGCCGAGGTACAGGTGCGGCTCGAAGTCCACCACCGAGGCGCCCACCGCCACGGCGGAGGTGTCGATCGCGCCGGCCACCACCACCGTCTGCGGTGCCAGGCCCAGCTCGCGCGCGACGGCCGGCAGCAGTTCGCCCAGCACCTCGGTGGACCGCACGATCGGCGGCAGCTTGGCGGCATCGAGTCCGAGCATCCGGATCAGGCCGGCGTCGTAGCGCACCCGGGCCAGGTCGCGGTTGTCCGTTACCCAGCTGGTGAGGATGGAATCCTGCGTCGCGCAAGCGCGGCCGGTGAGGCGCAGGTTCAGGAAATCCGGCACGTTGAGGAACTGGTGCGTCGCGTCGTAGCGCTCGCGCTCCTGGTCGTGCAGGTACGCCATGTGCCCGGCCGAATCGCGGCCGGACAGCGAGGGGGCGCCGCCGGTCAGGCGCAGCCAGCGCCACAGCTTGAGCGGGCCGTAGCCCTCGATGTTGAGGGCGCGGCCGCGTGCGCGGCGGGCGATGGCGGCGGCGCCGCGCGCATCGAGCCAGGTCATCGCGGGCCCGAGCGTGCGGCCCTCGCGGTCGATGCAGACCGTGCCCTCGGTCTGGGCCGAGCAGCAGACCGCGACGACGCGCCGGCGGCGCGCGGCATCCGGCCCGAGCAGCTCGGCGGCCGCGCCGAGGAAGGCATTCCACCAATCGTTCGGGTCCTGCTCGGCCCGCGCGCCCTGCACCTGCAGCGGCACCGGCCGGAAGGCCCAGCCGTGCACCGTGCCGTCGAGCGCGACGAGCGCGCACTTGCAGCCGGAGGTGCCGAGGTCGACGGCCAGCACCAGCCGCGGGTCGGCGTCCATCAGAACTTGTAGGCGACGGTGACGAGGAACTTGTTGTTGTCGGTGGCCTTCAGCTCGCCGTCGTCGTCGGCCAGGTAGAGCTCGCGCGCCCGGGTGTGGGTGGTGACCCAGTCGGCGCTGAAGTCGAAGCCCCAGCGGCGGTGCGTGACGCCGATGCGGTAGTCGGAGAAGTTGGCTTCCTGGAAGTGGCGGATCTTCTGGTAGCCGGCGTGCAGGTTCAGCGTGGTCGTCGGGTTCAGGCTGTACTTGTAGTCCAGGTCGTAGAGCCAGCTGCCGCGCGAGTTGTTGTCGCCGCGGGCATAGCACTCCAGGCCCCGCGTCGGGTCGGGGTCGAGCAGCAGGATCGTGCCGCAGACGCCGCCGGTGTCGGCGCCGCGGTAGGTCTTGGAGATCACGTTCAGCACCCGGCCTTCGAGGGCGCCGTAGCCGACTTCCAGCACCGCGAAGCTGGAGTCGTACTTCGTGGTCTGCATGTCCGTGGGCAAGAAGTTATCGAAATCGAAGCCGTGGGGGGCATCGAACTTGGCGCCGGGAAAGAGCTCGGCGGCGAGGCCGAGCCCGAAGTGCCAGGCCTCGGGGTCGCCGAAGCGGTAGCCGGCGCCGAGCGTGATGCCCAGGCCGTCGCCGTCGAGGAACTGCTTGCGGCTGACCGAACCGAACTCGGCGAGCGCGATGAAGCCGCTCTGGTGCGCGGCCTGGATGCTGAGCTTGACGCCCGGCTTGAGCAGCGAATCGGAGACGCCGCGGGTGCGTTGGTCGGAGGTGACCCGGACCTCGAGGTCGACGGCCGCGCTGGCGGTCTCCACCGGCGGATCGGCGGCCAGCGCCGGCGCGGCGACGACCGACAGCAGCAGGGGGAGGATGAGGGTGCGTGCGGGGAACAGATGCATCGGACTTCTCCGTCGGGTGGCTGGCGGGTTCAGGGCTTGCAGGCCGGCGAGGCCGGCAGCGCGGCGACGCGCGTGAGCTGCTCGGTCTGTCCGAGGACTTCGACGCCGATGAAGGCGCGGATGTGCAGCTCGCTGCCCTTGATGCGCAGCACGCCCTTGTATTTCTTGCCGTCGCGCGGGTCGAAGACCCAGCCGTCGCGCCAGGCGCCGTTGTCGTAGCGCTCCAGCTGCGCGATCTGCACGCCGCAGGTGTCCTTGGGCGTGCCGGCGTCCTTGTCCCACACGATGCGACCGCACAGCGCGGTGGCCCGGTCGGCGCAGTCCTTGAACTCGATCACCGCGTCTTTCTCGGCGGTGAGCCACAAGCCCTTCGCATCCTCGGGGCCGGCCGCGCACACCGACGCCGGCCCCGCCATGCTCAGTGCGATCCCGACGCACGACAACCACTTCACGGCCTGCCTCCTCGTTATCCGATAGTGATGACTAGTTTATAGTGATGACTATCGTTCTGTCTCCCTCCTCCCACCTGGGACAATCCCTGAGTCGCACCGAAGAACCCGATGCCCACGATCCGCAAGAGCCCGTCGCTCGAGACCAAGAAGCAGCCTGCGCAACAGCGTGCGGCGGACACCTACGAGCGCATCCTGGAGGTGACGGCGCGCACGCTGGCGGACGTGGGGGTCGAGCGGCTGTCGACCAACCTGGTATGCGAGCGGGCCGGGCTGACGCCCCCGGCGCTGTACCGCTATTTCCCGAACAAGTACGCGCTGCTGAGCGAGCTGGGGCAGCGGCTGATGCAGGCGCAGAACGAGCGCATCGGGGACTGGATCTCGGTGGAGGTGCTGGGCGGCACGGTGGACGAGGTGGCCGCGGCCCTGGAGGGGCTGATCCTCGCCACCTGGCGCGTGACCGCGCAGGCCGAGGGCGGCGTGTGGGTGATGCGCGCGCTGCGCGCGGTGCCGGCGCTGCAGCAGGTGCGGCTGGATTCGCACGCGGCGGTGACCGAGGCGCAGGCGCAGCTGCTGGGCGCCGCCCTGCCCGATGCGGATCCGGCCGAGCTGCGGCTGGTGAGCCGCATCGTGGTGGAGCTGATCTACGCGACGGTGGAGATGCTGTGCGACGAGAAGCTGGATGCGCAGGCGGTGGCGCGGACGGTGGCGGGGATGCTGGCGAGTCACCTGGAGAAGCTGCGTCCGCTGAAGTGATCGAGAATCCCCGGATTCATGATGCCGCCGGCCGCGCTCCCGCAGATCCGACGAGCAGTTTCGGAGAAGCGCCACAGAACGCCGAGCGATACAAAGCGGATCCCCACACAGGAGATCCCATGCATCACGGTATTGAAGTCCACGGCTCGCGCTGGAGTACCTGGATCCGGCAAGGCCATCGCTGGCTGTCCATCGCCTTCACGCTCACGGTCATCGCGAACTTCCTGGCCCGCGCACGAGGGGAGCCGCCGGCCTGGGTGACGTATTCGCCGCTCTTGCCGCTCTTCCTCCTGTTGTTCAGCGGACTCTGCATGTTGGTGCTGCCGCATGCGCGGCGCTGGCGCCGGTAGCAAACCCCCTGCCCCCTGCGTGCCGCACGACACGCTGACTCGATAGCGACATCATCATCTGATCGCAGACACAAGCGCTTCCACTGCGTTCTTGCGCTCCCCATACTGGCGGCATTCGAACCACCGCAAGGAGACATCATGATCCCGTGGAACCGCCCCGTCGCGGCCGCCTGGCTGCTCGGCGTGGCCTGCGCCGCGCACGCACAGGCCGGCTACCCCGACCAGGCCATCAAGGTGATCGTGCCCTTCCCGCCCGCCGGCGGGACCGACGTGGTGACGCGCCTCGCGACCGAGAAGGTCCGCGCGAACACCGGCTGGACCTTCGTGGTGGACAACAAGGCCGGCGCGGGCGGCAACATCGGCATGGACCTCGTCGCCAAGAGCAAGCCCGACGGCTACACGCTGGGCATGGGGCAGACGGCCAACCTGGCCATCAACCCGTCGCTGTACGGCAAGATGCCCTACGACGCCGCGAAGGACTTCGTCCCGGTGGCGCTGGTGGCCGGCCAGCCCGTGGTGCTGGTCGTCAACGCTTCGTCCGCCTTCACCACGGTGGCCGACCTGGTAAAGGCCGGCAAGGCCGCGCCGTCCCCGCTCACCATGGCCTCGGCCGGCAACGGCACCGTCGGCCACCTCACCGGCGAGATGCTCGCGAAGCTCGCCGGCATCAAGCCGACCCACGTGCCCTACAAGGGCGCGGGGCCCGCGACCACCGACCTGCTGGCGGGCCAGGTGGATTACTACTTCGCCACGCCGCAGGCCGTCATCTCCTTCGTCAAGGCCGGCAGGCTGCGAGCGCTGGCGGTCAGCTCGGCGCGCCGGCTGCCCGTGCTGCCCGACGTTCCGACCCTCGCAGAAAGCGGCTTCAAGGGCTTCGAGACCAGCGACTGGAAGCTGCTCGTTGCGCCGGCCGGCACGCCGCCCGACATCGTCAAGCGGCTGAATGCCGAGGTCGACAAGGCGATGTCCAAGCCGGAGACGGCCGCCCGGCTGCTCGCCGAGGGCAGCATCCCGCTGAGCGCGACGCCCGCGCAGGCGGCGCAGTACCTCAAGGAGGAGCAGCGCCGCTGGGGGACCGTGGTGCGCGAGAGCCACGTGAAGCTCGACTGAGCCATGGCCCCCAAGCCGCTCCACGGCGTCCGCGTGCTGGACCTGACCAACGTGCTGGCCGGTCCGTTCGCCTGCCACCAGCTGGCGCACATGGGCGCCGACGTCATCAAGGTCGAGGCGCGGGAGTCGGGCGACCTGGCGCGCCAGCTGGGTGCGGACCCGGACCTCAACCGGGCGAACATGGGCGTTTCCTTCCTGGCGCAGAACCCGGGCAAGCGGTCGATCACGCTGAACCTGAAGGATCCGCAGGGACAGGCCGTCTTCCGCCGCCTGGTGCGCAGCGCCGACGTCGTGATGGAGAACTTCCGGCCCGGCGTCATGGACCGCCTGGGCCTCGGCCACGCCGCCTTGCAGGCGGAGAACCCGCGGCTCGTCTATTGCGCGATCTCGGGCTTCGGCCAGGACGGGCCCCTGCGGGACCTGCCGGCCTACGACCAGATCATCCAGGGCATGTCGGGGATCATGAGCGTCACCGGCGCGCCCGAGAACGCGCCCTACCGGGTGGGCTACCCGGTGGCCGACACGATCGGCGGCATGACCGCGGCCTTCGCGGTGGCCGCGGCGCTGGCCGACCACCGGCGCACGGAGGGCATCTTCATCGACGTGTCGATGCTCGAGGCGGCCCTGGCGACGATGGGCTGGGCCGTGTCGAACCACCTGGTCGCCGGGCGCGACCCGATGCCGCTCGGCAACGACAACGTCACGGCCAGCCCGTCGGGCACCTTCCGCACCGGCGACGGCCTGCTCAACATCGCCGCGAACAAGCAGGAGCAGTTCGAGGCGGTGTGCGAGGTGTTGGGGCACCCCGAGTGGAAGCACGACGGGCGCTTCGCCGACCGCCAGGCGCGGCTGCAGCACCGCCAGGCGCTGAAGGCGCAGATGGAAGCGGTGCTGGCCGAGGGCTCGGCGGACGACTGGTGGCGGCGCCTCGTCCAGGCCGGGGTGCCGGCCGGGCCGGTCTACACGGTGGCGCAGGCCCTCGTCCACCCGCAGGTCGCGGGACGCGGGATGATCGGCAGCTTTCCCGACGCGCCCGGGGTCGGCCGGGACATCCGCGTCGTGCGCACCGGCTTCAAGCTGAACGGGGAAGCGCCGTCGGTCGCGACGCCCCCGCCGATGCTCGGTCAGCACGGCGACGAGATCCTGGCGGAGCTGGGCTACTCGGCCGCCGAGATCGACGCCCTGAAGGCCGCCAAGGCGGTCTAGCGTCCGTTCCCACAGGAGACCCCATGGACAAGAGCAGCCCCTCGGCGGACACCGTGCGCCGCGAGGACGAGGACTGGTGGCGCACCTCGATCATCGAGATGAAGCCCGGCGTCATCCGCTACCGCGGCTACGCGGTCGAGGACCTGATCGCGCAGCGCGTGGGCCTGGCCCAGATGATCTGGGTGATGACCCGCGGCGAGCTTCCGGGCCGGGCGCAGGCGCGGCTGCTCGAGGCGGCCCTCATGGCGGCGGTGGACCACGGCCCCCAGGCGCCGAGCATCGCGATCGCCCGCATGGCGGCAACCTGCGGCGTCGGCCTGAACAGCGCGATGGCCTCGGCGATGAACGTGCTGGGCGATGTCCACGGCGGCGCGGGCGAACAGGCGGTGGCGCTGTACCAGGACATCGCGGCGCGCATGGAGGATGGCGCCGCGATGGCGGAGGCGGTGAAGGCCGGCCTGGCGTCCTTCGTGGCCTTGCAGGGCAAGGTGATCCCCGGCTTCGGGCACCGCTTCCATCCGGTCGACCCGCGCAGCGCACCCCTGCTGGCGCTGGTCGACGAGGCGGCGGGCCAGGGGGTGGTCAGCGGCCGTTTCGCCGCCATCGGCCGGGCGGTGGAGGCGCACCTGGCCGCGACCCGGGGCCGGGCGATCCCGATGAACATCGACGGCGCGACGGCGGTCATCTATGCCGAGCTGGGTTTTGCGGCGCCGCTGGCACGCGGCCTCTTCTGCTTGTCGCGGTCGGTGGGGATTCTGGCGCACGCCTGGGAGCAGGCGCAGGAAGGCGTGCGCATCAAGGGGCCGATTCCACGCGACAGCACCTGGACCTACGACGGCCCGGCCCCGCGGCCCGTGCCGCCGCAGGGCTGATCGCGCGGACTCATCGCCCGGCGACCACCTTCCCGGCCTGCTCCACGAGGGACTGGATGAGCCGTGTGCGAACGGATGCGCGCAGCCAGATCACGCCGAAGCGGCGGCGGTAAGGCTGGTCCGGCAGCGGCAGGCGTGCGACACGCATGCCCTGGATCCACGGCACGGCGGCATCCGGTGCGATCGAGACGCCGAGCCCGCGGTCGACGAGCATCGCGATGGCGGTCAGCGAACTGAGCTCGAAGCGCTCGTGCGGAACGATGCCGGCCTTGCGGAGGTAGGCATCGGCCTGCTTGCCGCCGCCGAGAAGGCGGTTGTAGCGGATGAAGGGTTCGTCGCGGAGCAGGACGTGGGCGTCCCGCCTGGCCCAACGCGGGGGCGCCATGACAACCAGGGGCTCCTCGCACAGCAGCTGCCAGCAGACGGTCTTCGGGAGGGCGAAGGCGGGGTGCAGGCAGACCGCGGCATCGAGCTCGCCCCGCAGCACCGCGTCGTAGAGCTCGGCCGTCAGCGCCGAGCGGATCTCGACGCGCGTGGCGGGGTGCTGCTTGACGAATCCCGCCAGCACGTCGGGCAACAGGCTGTGCAGGGCCGTATTGATCGCCCCCAGCTTGAGCTCGTTCGCGGCAGCATCGTCGTTGATGGCGGCGCGCAGGTTCCCCAGGTCGCGCATGATCGCGCCGGCACGCTCGACCAGGCGATGCCCAGCCTCGGTGGGCGCGACCGTGCGGCCGGAACGGGCCAGCAGGCGAGTGCCCAGTTCTCGATCGAGCAAGCGCAGCTGGTGAGCGACAGCGGCCGGCGTGATGTCGAGGCGACGCGCTGCCTCCGACATCGAGCCGGCTTCGACGACAAGCAGGAAGGTGCGGAGGTAGCGGGTTTCCATGCGAGGATTCTGGCAAAGCGCCAACGCACACTTGGCCTCCTCGCCAGAATTCCGCTCGGCGTCGCGCCCCGCATGACAAACCCCCGCCCCGGCCCCATACTTGTCGTACGACACGTGGCGCGGGGCTGACATGGCAGGACCGACGGAGCACGGCACAGGGCAGGAGACGATCCGCCGGGCGTTGGTCCTGCGGATATCGCTGCTCACCCTCGCCGTCCTGCTGGCCTTTGCCGTCAGCGTGCTCATCCTCGTCGTGCGGCCCACCATCGACCGCCTGGCGAACGCCCGCATGGGGCAGGCCGCCACCGAGCTCGACGGCCGCGTCCAGCAGCTCCTCGGCACCGTCGAGACCACGCTGCGCACCTCGCTCGACTGGGGCCGCCACGGCCAGGCCCGCCTCGACGACCTGGCCGGCTTCAACGAGATCTTCTTCTCGGTGATCGCCAACCACGCCGAGATCAGCTCCGTGCTGCTTGCCAGCGACGCCGGCCGCGAGATCCTGCTGCTGCGCAATCCGGACGGCAGCTGGGTCAACCGCCTGACCGACCCCGAGCACTGGGGCCGCCGCAGCTACTGGCTGCACTGGAGCCCGGCCCGGCAACTCGTGCGCGTCGAGATGCGCGAGCTCGACTACGACGCCCGCACCCGCCCCTGGTTCATCGCCGCGATGGCGAGCGCCACCGAAGGCTCGGTGGCGTGGACCGACCCCTATGTGTTCTTCACGACCCACGAGCCGGGCGTCACCGCCGCCACCCGCTGGACCGCCGCCGACGGCCGGCGCTACGTGATGAGCCACGACGTCAAGCTGCTGGACCTCTCCCGCTTCACCACCCAGGCGGTCGCCGGCCGCAGCGGCATGGTGGCCCTCCTCCACCCCGACGGGCGGGTCATGGGCCTGCCCCGCTCCGCGCAATTCACCTCGGACGAGGCCATCAAGGCCCAGGTCCTCCAGCCCGTGGACGCGGTCGGCGTCCCCGCCCTCGCGCAAGGCCTGCGGCGCTGGCGCGAGGCCGGCGAGCCGCCGGGCGAGCTGCGCTTCGCCAGTGCCGGTACCGAGTGGTACGCCCTCGTGCGCAACTCGGCGGTCGGCCACAACAAGGTGCTCCTCGCGGTGGCCGCCCCCGCCAGCGATTTCATCCCCGGCGACGCGATCGACCTCGCCCTGCTGCTGTTGCTGGGCACCCTCTCGGTCGCCAGCGGGGCGGGCCTGGCGACCTGGATCGCGCGCCAGTTCGTGCGGCCCCTCGAACGGCTGTCGGCCGAGAGCGAGCGCATCGGCCGCCTGCAGCTCGCCGCCCCCGTGCAGGTCGATGCGCGCTGGCGCGAGGTCGCCACGCTCGCGCAGGCGCAGGAGACCATGCGCCGCATGCTGCTCGCGTCCACCGACGAGCTCGCCCAGGCCAACGCGACGCTGGAAGCCCAGGTCGTCAAGCGGACCGCGGAGCTGGAGGCCCGGCGCGCCGAGTTCGCGAGCCGCGAGCGCTACTTCCACGCCCTCTTCGACCATGCCCCGGTCGGCATCGTCGACATCGGCAAGGACCTCGTCCGGCAACAGCTCAATGCCGCCTCGGCCGCCCTGTTCGGCTACAGCGAGCAGGAGCTGGCCACCCTGCCCGTCGGCGAGCTGGTCGTCGACGAGGACCGCGCCCAGCTGCGCACCATGCTGGCCGAGGCCTTTGCCGGGTCCACGCAGTCCCGCGCGACCCTCCGCTACCGCCACCGCGACGGCCACGTCGGCTGGATCGACCTGCGCCTCTCGCCCCTGCGCGACGAGGCCGGCGACATCGGCTCCGTCATCGCCATCGCGCTCGACGTCACCGACCGCAAGCAGGCCCTGCAGGACCTGCACGACGAACGCGAGCGGCTTCGCCACATCCTCGAGACGGCGCCGGTCGGCGTCGCCATCTCGGTGGACGGCCGCGTGCGCTTCGCGAACCGCCGCACCCACGAGCTGATCCGCCTGACCGGCAGCGACAACCCCGACACCTACGTCGACATGGAAGACCGCCGGCGCATGTACGAGACGCTGGAACGCGACGGCATCGTGCGCGACTACGAGCTCCGGATGCACGGCCCGGACGGCGCGCCGCGAGACATCCTCGCCACCTACCTGCCCACCGAGCACGAGGGCAGGCCGGGCGTTCTCGCCTGGCTCATCGACATCGGCGCCCAGAAGGCCACGGCGCGCACGCTGGCCGCCGCCAAGGCCGCGGCGGAGGACGCGGCGCAGGCCAAGTCGATGTTCCTCGCGAACATGAGCCACGAGATCCGCACGCCGATGAACGCCATCATCGGCATGTCGCACCTCGCGCTGCGCACCGAGCTCTCGCCCAAGCAGCGCGACTACGTGCAGAAGATCCACAACGCCGGCACCGCCCTGCTGGGCATCATCAACGACATCCTCGACTTCTCCAAGATCGAGGCCGGCCGGCTCGACATGGAGTCGATCGACTTCAGCCTCGAGGACGTGCTGTCCAACCTGGCCACCGTCACGGTCTCCCGGGCGCAGGAGCAGGACCTGGAGTACCTGTTCGACGTGCCGTCCAGCGTGCCGCAAGGCCTGCGCGGGGATCCGCTGCGCCTGGGCCAGGTCCTGATCAACCTCGTCAACAACGCCATCAAGTTCACGCCCCAGGGCGAGATCCACCTGTCGGTGCGCCTCGTCGGCGAGGAGCCCGGGCGCGTGCAGCTCCAGTTCCGCGTGCGCGACACCGGCATCGGGATGACGCCCGAGCAGACGGAACGGCTGTTCCAGCCCTTCACGCAGGCGGACGGCTCGACGACGCGCCGCTTCGGCGGCACGGGGCTCGGCCTGAGCATCTGCAAGCGCCTGGTCGAGATGATGGACGGGCGCATCTGGGTCGAGAGCCGCGAAGGGGCCGGCAGCAGCTTCCAGTTCACCTGCTGGCTCGAGCGCAGCGAGGCCCGCAGCCGGAGCCCGCGCGTCGTGCCGCAGGCGCTCAACGGCCTGCGCGTGCTGGTGGTCGACGACAACCCGGTCGCGCGCGACATCCTCGTCAATGCCTTCGAGGGACTGCCGATGCAGGTCGAGCCGGCTGCCGGCGGGGCCGAGGCCCTCGCCCTGCTGGCGGCCGCCGCCTCGCCCTTCCAGCTGCTGTTGACGGACTGGCAGATGCCGGGCATGAGCGGCACGGAGCTCGCGCAGAAGGCGAAGGCCCTGGCGCCGCAGGCCAAGGTGATCCTGGTGACCGCCTTCGGCCGCGAGGAGGTGCGCAGCGCCGCCGAGGCCGCCGGGGTGGACGCCTTCCTGCTCAAGCCCCTGAACCGCTCGGCACTCGTCGATGCACTGGTCGAGCTCTTCGCGCCCGACGAAGCCATCGCGGCGGTCGAGGACCTCGACGGCGTACCGCATTTCAGCGGCGCGCGCGTGCTGCTGGTCGAGGACAACGAGACCAACCAGCAGATCGCGGTCGAGTTGCTGGAGGCCGCCGGCATCGCGGTCGACGTCGCGGCCAACGGCCGGGAGGCGATCGAGCGCCTCGAGGCCGCGGCCGCCGGCCACCACGACCTGGTGTTCATGGACCTGCAGATGCCGGTGATGGACGGCTACGAGGCGGCGCGGGTGCTGCGCTCGCGCGAGCGCTTCGTCGCCCTGCCCATCATCGCGATGACGGCCCACGCGATGCGCGAGGAGCGCGACCGCTGCCTGGCGATCGGCATGAACGACCACGTGGCCAAGCCGATCGAGCCGCCGGTGCTCTATGCGCTGCTGCGGCGATGGCTCGCCGCCCGGCTGTCCGCCGATCCCGCGCCGGCGCGGCCGCGTCCCGCCGCGTCGCACCAAGCCCGCACGGTCGACGCCATCGAGGGCTTCGACCTCGCAGCAGCACGCCGCCGCGTCACCGGCAACGAGGCGCTGCTGCTCAAGCTGCTGCGCCGCTTCCGCGAGGAACAGCCCGGCGTCCCGGACAGCATCCGCGAGGCCTTGCGGCACGGCGACCGCGCCGGCGCCCAACGCCTCGCCCACACCCTCAAGGGCCTGTGCGGGAACCTCGGCCTGGCCCAGGGCCAGCAGCTCGCGGGCGAGCTGGAGTCGGCGATCCGGCAGGACCGGGACGAGGCGACCGTGGCAGGCCTGCTGGGGCCCCTGCAGTCGGTGCTGGAGGCGGCCGCGCGGCGGCTGGACGAGGCGCTGGGGCCGCCCGCCGCGCCGCCAGCGCCGGCGGCGCCGGCACGCCCCCTCGGCGACTGGATCGGCGAGCTGCGGGAGCTGCAGGTGCTGATGGAGGAGTGCAACGGCGATGCCGCATCGCGCTTCGGCGCGCTGGCGTACGATTTCTCGGGCACGTTCGGCGCCGACTCGGCGCAGGCCGTGCGGCGGGCATTGGAAGGCTACGACTTCGACCTCGCGCTGGACGCCTTGCGATCGGCCACGCGATCTCAGTCGGTGGTGCTCTGATGCCGAATGGACAGGAAAGGGAGGGCAACATGACAACGAACGCAGGCCACGGCGTGCGCCCCACCGTGCTCGTCGTGGACGACACGCCCGACAACCTCACCTTGCTGGCGGACCTGCTGAAGGACGACTACAAGGTCAAGCTCGCGAACCATGGCCTGAAGGCGCTGCGGATCGCGGCGACCGACCCGCCGCCCGACCTGATCCTGCTCGACCTGATGATGCCGGAGATGGACGGCCACGAGGTCCTCCGCCGGCTGAAGGAGGATCCGGCGACCGCCGACATCCCGGTCATCTTCCTGACCGCCCGGGCCGACGTGGAGGACGAGCGCATGGGCCTGGCCCTCGGCGCCGTCGACTACATCCACAAGCCGATCTCGCCGCCGATCGTGCTGGTGCGGGTCGACAACCAGCTGACGGTGAGCCGGGCGCGGCGGGTGCTGCGCGACCAGAACAGCGTGCTCGAGGCGCTGGTGAAGGAACGCACCGCCGAGCTCGTGCTGATGCGCGACGCGACCATCCACGCGATGGCCAGCCTGGCGGAGACGCGCGACAACGAGACCGGCAACCACATCCGGCGCACCCAGAACTACGTCGCGGCGCTCGCGCGCCGGCTGAAGGCGCATCCGCGATTCAGCGACGTGCTGACCGACGAGAACATCGAACTGCTGCACAAGTCGGCGCCGCTGCATGACATCGGCAAGATCGGCGTGCCCGACCGCATCCTGCTCAAGCCCGGCAAGCTCGACCCCGAGGAGTGGGAGGTCATGAAGTTGCACACCGTCTACGGGCGCGACGTGATCCGGGAGGTGGAGCGCTACGTCGGCCGCAGCGACGGCTTCCTGCGCTTCGCCCGCGAGATCGCGTATTCGCACCAGGAAAAGTGGGACGGCTCGGGCTACCCCGAGGGCCTGGCCGGCGACGAGATCCCGGTGTCGGCCCGGCTGATGGCGGTGGCCGACGTCTACGACGCGCTCATCACCCGGCGCGTGTACAAGCCGGCGTTCTCGCACGAGGACGCCATGGGCATCCTGCGCCAGGGCCGCGGCAGCCACTTCGACCCGGACGTGCTCGATGCCATGCTGTCCATCGAGGCGGAGTTCCGCGCCATCGCCTCGCAGTTCGAGGACCACTGAACAGGGAGAGTCGCCATGTCCGACGCGCTGACATCCAGGCCGACCGTGCTCGTCGTCGACGACACGCCGGAGAACCTCGACGTGCTGTCCAACCTGCTGCGCGAGAGCTACCGCGTGCGCCTGGCCAACAACGGTGCCAAGGCCCTGCAGCTCGCCTTCGACACACCGCCCGACCTGGTGCTGCTGGACATCATGATGCCCGGCATGGACGGCTACGAGGTGCTGGAGCGCCTCAAGGCCGACCGGCGGACCCAGCTCGTGCCGGTGATCTTCCTGACCGCGATGGCGCAACCCGAGGACGAGGAGCGCGGGCTGCTGCTCGGCGCGGTGGACTACATCACCAAGCCGATCCGCCCGTCGATCACCCTCGCCCGCGTCGCCACGCAGCTGCACCTGAAGGTCGTGGCCGACGTGCTGCGCGACAAGGCGGCCTTCCTGGAATCCGAGGTGCTGCGGCGCACCCGCGACATGCGCTCGATCCAGGAGGTGACCATCGTGGCGCTGGCCTCGCTGGCCGAGACGCGCGACGCGGAGACCAGCCGCCACCTGCTGCGGACCCAGAACTACGTGCGTTCGCTGTGCCGGGCCCTGCGCGAGGATGCCCGCTACGCGGACCAGCTGGACGAGCGCAGCGTCGAGCAGATCGTCATGTCGGTTCCGCTGCACGACATCGGGATGGTGACCGTGCCGCGGGACGTCCTGGACCGTCCGGGGCCGCTGACGGCCGATGAACTGGCGCAGGTCCGCCGCCACACGACGCTCGGCCGCGATGCGATCGAGCGCTCCCAGGAACGCCTGGCGGTCGACGCCGGCTTCCTGCACCACGCCAAGGACATCGTGCTGTCCCACCATGAGCGCTTCGACGGCTCGGGCTATCCCGAGGGCCTGCGGGGCCGGGACATTCCCTTGTCGGCACGCCTGGTGGCGCTCGCCGACGTGTACGACGCGCTGGTCACGCCCCGCCCCTACAAGGCGACGATGTCGCATGACGAGGCGGCGGCCACCCTCTACGCCTCCAGCGGGACGCTCTTCGACCCGGACGTCGTCGCCGCGTTCGAACGGCGATGCGACGACTTCCGCGCCATCGCGGAGCGCTACGCCGACGGCTGAGCCGCGTGCCTCACGCGCCCTGCCATCCGCCCCCCAGCGCCTTGTACAGCGTCACCAGGTTCGACACCCGCGACAACCGCGTGCCGATCAGGTTCTGCTGCGCGCTGTAGAGCGAGCGTTGCGAATCCAGCACGGCGAGATAGCTGTCCACGCCCCGCGAGAAGCGCGCCCGCGACAGGCTGTCCGCCTCGGCCGTCGCATTCACCAGATCCTCCTGCGCCTGCAGCTGGTCGCCGATCGTGCCGCGCTGCGCCAGGGCATCCGAGACCTCGCGGAACGCCACCTGGATCGCCTTCTCGTACTGCGCCACGTCGATGTCGCGGCCGACCGTCGCGATGTCGAGATTGGCTCGGTTGGCCCCGCCGTCGAAGATCGGCAGCGAGACCTGCGGGATGAACGACCAGGTGCCCGAGCCGGCACGAAACAGGTCGGACAGCTCGGTGCTCGACGAGCCCGCCGAGGCGGTCAGGCTGATGCGCGGATAGAACGCGGCCCGCGCCGCGCCGATGTTCGCGTGGGCCGCCTTCAGCTGGTGCTCGGCCTGCAGGATGTCCGGCCGGCGCGCCAGCAGCGCCGACGGCAGCCCCGCGGGCAGGTCGGGCAGCGCATTCAGCGAGTCGGACAGGCTCGTCGGCAGCAGTTCGTCCGGCACCGCCGAACCCACCAGCAGCAGCAGCGCGTTGCGGTCCTGCGCCACCTGCGCGGTGTAGCGCGCCACGTCGACGCGCGCACTCTCCACGCTGGTCTGCGCCTGCCGCAGCGCCAGCGCCGACATGACGCCCACCTCGAAGCTGCGCTGGCTGAGCCGGTACGACTCGCCCTGGCTCTCCAGCGTGCGCTGCGCCAGCGCCAGCCGCTCCTGGTCGGCGCCGAGCGTCAGGTACGCCGTCGCCAGCTCGGCCACGAGGCTGATCTGCGTGCTGCGCCGCGCCTCCTCGGTCGCCAGGAATTGCTCCAGCGCCTGCGCCTTCAGGCTGCGCATGCGGCCGAACAGGTCGACCTCGTAGGCGCTGACGCCGACGCCCGCGCTGTACTGCCGGCTGATCGCGGGGCTGGCCGGCGCGCGCAGCTTGTCCGCGGTGCGCGTGGCCGTCTCGCTGCCCGTCGCGCTGACGCCCGGGTAGAGGTCGGCGGCCTGCACCCGGTACTGCGCCCGCGCCTTCTCGATGTTCAGCGCGGCGACGCGCAGGTCGCGGTTGTGGGCCAGCGCCAGCGTCATCACCTGGCGCAGGCGCTCGTCGGCGAAGAACTCGCGCCAGCCGATGTCACCGGCTTCGGGAGCGCCGCCCGCCGCCGCGGCCGGCGTGCCGGGATAGGCCGCGGGCACCGGCAGCGCCGGCCGTTCGTAGGTGGGCACCAGGCTGCAGCCGCTCAGCGCGGCGGCGCATGCCAGCGCGATCCAGTTCAGGCGAATCATCTCAATGGCCCTCCAGCAAGGGGGTGTCGGGTTGCGCCCGTGGCGGCATCGCCTCGGGCTTCGGCCGCCGGTCGACCAGGCGGCGCACGGTCACGAAGAACAGCGGCACGAAGAAGATCGCCAGCACCGTGCCGGTCACCATGCCGCCGACCACCGCCGTGCCCAACGCGTTCTGCGCGCCGGCGCCGGCCCCGTGGCCCAGCATCAGCGGCAGCACGCCGAGGACGAAGGCGAGCGAGGTCATCAGGATCGGGCGCAGCCGCATGCGCGCCGCGGTCAGTGCCGCCTCGACCAGGCCCATCCCCTGCGCGACCAGGTCCTTCGCGAACTCGACGATCAGGATTGCGTTCTTCGACGCCAGGCCCACCGTCGTCAGCAGGCCGACCTGGAAGTACACGTCGTTCATCTTCCAGGTCAGCACCGCCGCGACCAGCGTGCCCAGCACCCCCAGCGGCACCACCAGCAACACCGAGAACGGGATCGACCAGCTCTCGTACAGCGCCGCCAGGCACAGGAAGACGACCAGGAGGGACACCGAGTACAGCAGTGCGGCATGGCCGCTGGCCGCGCGCTCCTGGCGCGACACGCCGGTCCACTCGTAGCCGATGCCCGCCGGCAGCTCGGCCACGTGGCGCTCGACCAGGTCCAGCGCCTGGCCGCTCGAGAGCGCGCCGGGCAAGGCCATGCCGAGGACCTCGACCGACGGCACGCCGTTGTAGCGCTCCAGCCGCGGCGAGCCCGAGGTCCAGCCCGCCTGCGCGAAGGCGCTGAACGGCACCATCGCGCCGCTGGCGTTGCGCACGAACCAGTTGTCGATGTCGCCCGGCAGCATGCGGAAGGGGGCGTCCGCCTGCAGGAAGACCTTCTTCACCCGCCCCTTGTCGATGAAGTCGTTGACGTAGCTGCTGCCCCAGGCCGCCGAGAAGGTGTTGTTGACGTCGGCCATCGACAGGCCCAGCGTGCCCACCTTGTGCGCATCGATGTCGAGCCGGAACTCCGGCGTGTCCTCCATGCCGTTGGCGCGCACCGCCACCAGGCCGGGCTCCTTCGCCAGCGCGCCCAGGAGCTGGTTGCGCGCCTTCATCAGGGCCTCGTGGCCGAGGTTGGCGCGGTCCTGCAGCATCAGGTCGAAGCCGCTCGCATTGCCGAGCTCCGACACCGCCGGCGGCGCGAAGGCGAACACCGAGGCATCGCGCAACCCCAGGAAATGCCCGCTCGCGCGGTTGGCCACCGCCGACGCCTTCAGCTCGGCGCGCGTGCGCTCGGGCCAGGGCCTGAGCTTGACGAAGGCGAAGCCGGTGTTCTGCCCGCTGCCCGCGAAGCTGAAGCCCGCCACCGTGAAGATCGACTCCACCGCCTCCTTCTGGTCGACGAGGAAATGCCGCTCCACCTGCTCGATCACCTTGAGCGTGCGGTCCTGCGTGGCCCCGGGCGGCAGCTGCACCAGCGCGAACAGCGAGCCCTGGTCCTCGTCCGGCAGGAAGCCTGCCGGAATCCGGGTGAAGGCGAAGCCCACGGCGAGCGCGAGCACCGCGTAGCCGGCCATGTAGCGCCCGCCGCGGCCCAGAATGTGCCGCACCACGCCCTGGTAGCCGCGGTTGCTGCGGTCGAACCAGCGGTTGAAGGCGCCGAAGAAGCCGGTGGTCGCCAGCACATGGCCCTTCGCGACCGGCTTGAGCAGCGTCGCGCACAGCGCCGGCGTGAGCACCATCGCCACCAGCACCGACAGCGTCATCGCCGAGACGATGGTGACGGTGAACTGGCGGTAGATCACGCCGGTCGAGCCGCCGAAGAAGGCCATCGGCACGAACACCGCCGCCAGCACCAGGGCCACGCCCACCAGCGCGCCGGTGATCTGCCCCATCGACTTGCGCGTCGCCTCCAGCGGCGGCAGCCCCTCCTCGCTCATCACCCGCTCGACGTTCTCGACCACCACGATCGCGTCGTCGACCAGCAGGCCGATCGCCAGCACCATCGCCAGCATCGTCAGCATGTTGATGGAATAGCCGAACGCGGCGAGCACGCCGAAGGTGCCGAGCAGCACCACCGGCACTGCGATCGTCGGGATCAGCGTGGCGCGGAAGTTCTGCAGGAACAGGTACATCACCGCGAAGACCAGCACGATCGCCTCGACCAGCGTCTTCACGACCTCCTCGATCGAGATGCGCACGAAGGGCGTGGTGTCGTAGGGCTTGATCGCCTTCACGCCGGGGGGGAAGAACTTCGAGAGCTCGTCCAGCCGGGCGTCGACGCGGCGCACCGTGTCGAGCGCGTTGGCGCCGGTCGCGAGCTTGATCGCGAGGCCCGCCGCCGGCTTGCCGTTGAAGCGGCCGGCGCTGCCGTAGTTCTCGCTGCCGAGCTCGATGCGGGCCACGTCGCGCAGCCGCACCGCCGAGCCGTCGGCCTGCGTGTGCAGCAGGATGGCCTCGAACTCGGCTGCCGTCTTCAGGCGCGTCTGGGCCGTGATCGTCGCGTTGAGCTGTTGGTTGTCCACCGCCGGCAGGCCGCCGAGCTGGCCGGCCGAGACCTGCGCGTTCTGCGCGGTGATCGCGTTCTTCACGTCCAGCGGCGTCAGCTTGTAGCTGTCGAGCCGGTTCGGGTCCAGCCACACGCGCATCGCGTACTGCGAGCCGAACAGCGTCGTGTCGCCGACGCCTTCAACGCGGCTGATCGCCTCCAGCACGTTGGCCGCGACGTAGTCCGAGAGGTCGGCTGCATTGAGCCTGCCGTCCTCGGAGACGAACGCCAGCACGTTCAGGAAGTTGTTCGCCGACTTCGTGACCTGCACGCCCTGCTGCTGCACCTCCTGCGGCAGCAGCGGCGTGGCCAGGGCCAGCTTGTTCTGCACCTGCACCTGCGCGGTGTCGGGGTCGGTGCCGTTCTCGAAGGTCAGCGTGATGGTGACGCTGCCGGTCGATTCGCTGGTGGACGAGATGTAGGCCAGCCGGTCCAGGCCCTTCATCTTCTGCTCGATGACCTGGGTCACCATGTCTTCCAGCGTCTTCGCGGACGCGCCGGGGTAGTTGGCCGAGATCGCGACAGCCGGCGGTGCGATCATCGGGTATTGGGCGATCGGCAGGATCTTGATGGCCGCGACGCCCGCCAGCATCACGATGATGGCGAGGACCCAGGCGAAGATCGGTCGATCGATGAAGAAGCGTGCCATGGTGTGTTCCCCGTGGACGTTCAGTTCGACGCCAGGCGCGCGGCGGCGGGGGCGCTGGCCGGCGCGGCCACGGGCATCACGCTGACTGGCTGGCCGGGGCGCGCCTTCTGCTGGCCTTCCACGACCAGGCGGTCGCCGGCCTTCAGGCCGCTCGTCACGAGCCACTGGTCGCCGATCGCGCGGCCGGTGGTCAGCGCGCGCGACTCGAGCCTGCCGTCCGCACCGACCACGTAGGCGACCGGCTTGCCGGCACCATCGCGGCTGACCGCCGGCTGCGGCACCAGCAGGGCCTGGTCGCTGACGCCCTCTTCCACCACGGCCCGCACGTACATGCCGGGCAGCAGGTCGGCGTGCGGGTTCGGGAACACGGCGCGCAAGGTGACGGCGCCGGTGCCCTGGTCGACGGTCACGTCGGAGAACTGCAGCCTGCCGGGCAACGCATAGGTACTGCCGTCCTCGAGCACGAGCTTCACGACGGCGGCGTTCGGGCCGCCGCTCTTCAGCTCGCCCTTCGCCAGCGCCTGCCGGAGGCGCAGGATCGCGCTGCTGGCCTGCGTCACGTCCACGTAGATCGGGTCCAGCTGTTGCACGGTCGACAGCGTGGCCGCCTGGTTGGCGGTCACCAGCGCACCGGGCGTCACCGACGACTTGCCGATGCGCCCCGTGATCGGCGAGACGACGCGCGTGTAGGCCAGGTTGATGCGGGCCGTCTCGACCGCGGCCCGGGCCGAGGCGACGTCCGCCTCGGCCTGCTGCAGCGCGGCCGACGCGTCATCGTGGTCCTGCTGGCTGACCGCCTTGATGGCCACGAGCTCGTCGTAGCGCTGCGACTTGAGCCGCGTCGAACGCAGGTTGGCTTCGCTCTTGGCAAGCGCGGCACGGGCGCTGTCGTAGCTCGCCTGGTAGCTCGCCGCGTCGATCTGGTAGAGCGCCTGGCCCGCCTTGACGAGGCTGCCTTCCTCGAAGCGGCGCGCCTGGACCAGGCCGGTGACCTGCGGGCGCACTTCGGCGATCTGGTACGGCACGGTGCGGCCCGGCAGCACCGTCTCGAGCGCCACCCGCTGCGGCTGCACCACCTGCACGCCCACCTGCGGTGGCCCCGACAACTGCGGCGGCGGCCCGCCCGGCGGGTCGCCGCAGGCCGCCAACACGAGGGCCGACGCCAGAGACAACGCCGTCGTGCCGTGGGTCAGAAAGGGGTTCGAGGACATGGGGGGCTCCTTGGACAATTCGCTCTTAAACATACTGGCGAGTTCAGTATAAATCTTGACCCCCATCGCTTGTCAAGCAATAATGAACTCACGAGTTCAAAATATCCGATCATGAGAGTCAAGACCGAAGCGAAGCGCGAGGCGATCCTGGAGGTTGCGTCGCAGGTGTTCCAGGAGATGGGCTACGAGCGTGCGTCGATGGACGAGATCGCGGCGCGTTGCGGCGGATCGAAGGTGACGCTGTATGGGTACTTCCCGTCGAAGCAGCAGCTGTTCCTGGAGGTCGCCCGCCATGTGGGCGAGCGCCACCTGGGGCCGGCCTTCGATGACCTGGTGCCCGGAAGCGACGAGGTGGTGACGGTGCTGCGCCGCTTCGGCGAGAAGTTCGTGGCGTTCATGTGCACGCCGGAGGCCGTGGGCACCTACCGCATGGTGCTGGCGCAGCCGCTGCAATCCGGCATTGCGCGGGGCTTCTACGAGCTGGGGCCCCGGCGCGGGAACGAGACCGTCGCGGCCTATCTGCAAGCGGAGATGGAGGCGGGCCGGTTGCGGCAGGCCGATGCATCGGCCGCGGCCGCTCAGCTGATGGCCTTGATCGGGGCCGAGGTCCACCACCCCCTGCTGATGGGCGCCATGGCGGCCCCGACGCGCCAACGCATCCGGCAGATGGTGGAGCGCGCGGTGGCGGTCTTCATGGCCGCCTATTCCGTGTGAAAGACGATCCCCCGGAGGGCGCTCCGCGCCCTCCGGGGGCCGCCGTGGATCAGCTCATCGGCTGATGCGGATCCAGTTCAGGTTCCATCCCCCCGCCAGCGCCTTCACGGCGATCTGCTGCTGCCCGGCGCTCAGGTTCACCTGGTGCGAGATCGTCGTCCAGTTCTGCCAGCCGCCGGTCGAGGGCACGCCCAGGCCGCCGTACACCGGCGCACCGCCCGCACGTTCCAGCTGCAGCGTGCCGCCGCCGCTCTGGCTCGCCACGCGGTACTGCACCGTGTAGGTCCCGCTCACCGGCAGGTTCACGTCCCACACCACCCAGTCGTTGGCGTCGATGTAGCCCAGGTTCTGCCCGCCCTCGGTGCAGGCCTCGGCCGTCATCCCCTGCATCACCGCGTAGTTCTCGGCCTCCAGCGTGATCGCCGTGCCCGCGCCCGACAGCAGCGGCGAGCGCGCGAAGGTCGCGTCCTGGCGGTCCAGGTCGCTGTAGATGCTCTCCACGAACAGCAGCGAGTTGCGGTGCCTCAGGTAGCGGCCCGGGAAGTTCCAGGATTCGAACGAGCTCGCGTTGCCGTTCGCCAGGCCCGCCCGCTCGTTGAAGGTCGCGTCCTGGCGGAACAGCGTCGAGCCGTCGTTCGCGTCCAGCCAGACCTCGCCGTTGCGGTGGCGCAGGTAGCTGTTCGGGAAGTTCTGCGACTGGAACGACACGCCGCCGCCGGCCAGGCCCGGCACCATCGTCCAGTTGCCGTCGGCGAACGGCGAGACGCTGCCGGCCGGGTCGATGCGGCCGCGGCTCGACTGGTGGCGGATCACGTTGCCGCCGATGTTGTTGCTCGTCCACGAGGCCGTGGTCGTCGTCCCCGTGCCCTGCGTGTAGACGCGCACGTAGTCCACGTACATCTTCGCCGGCAGCGCGCCGTCGTCGATGTTGAAGCCCGGCCAGTTGCCGCCGACAGCCATGTTCAGCAGCAGGAAGAAGTCGCGCTGGAACTCGTCGGTGCCCCCGGCGCCGTTCGTGATGTCGATGACGTGGTACTGCGTGCCGTCGACGAACCAGCGGATCGTCGTCGGGCTCCATTCCACCGCGTACACGTGGTAGTCCTTGATGCTCGTCGCGACGTGGCCGCCGTACGACGCATGCGTGCCGTCGTTGGCCTGCCAGTGCACCGTGCCGTAGACGTCGGAGCCGGTGTTGATCTGCTCCATGATGTCGATCTCGCCGGAGGCCGGCCAGCCCACCGACGGCAGGTTGCTGCCCAGCGCCCAGAACGCCGGCCAGGTGCCCTGCTTGCCCGGCAGCGCGATGCGCGCCTCGATGCGGCCGTACTTGAAGTTCTTGCGGCCCTGCGTCTTCATGCGCGCCGACGTGTAGCGCATGCCGCCGAAGTCCTCCCGCCTGGCCGTGATGACCAGCGCGTCGCCCTCCACCGTCGCGTTCTCGCGCCGGTAGTACTGCAGCTCGTTGTTGCCCCAGCCCCCCGAACCGGTCCCGGTCTCGAAGACCCAGTCGGGGCCGATGCTGCCGTGGAATTCATCCTGCCAGACCAGCTGCCAGCTCTGCGCATGCGCAAAGGGCCAGGCCAACAGTCCCAGGCACAGCGTGAAAAGTATCCGCAGTGTTCTCATGTGGTGTTCCTCGAGGTGTCGAAAGTGGCGGTCGACGTTGGGCTTCCGGGACACTCTGACGGGCCCGTGGGCGCCATGCTAGCCCGGATGCAAGCGGTTTCAGAAGGCTGCAAATTGCTACGAGGAAACCCTACCCCCTCGATCCGGGCCGCCTGCCGGCGCGCCTCGGCAAGCCCGACCCTCTACTTTGGAAACGATCGTTTCCTATAATGGGGCCATGACCTCTTCCGACCCGCCCCGCGCCCTCGGCCGTCCCCGCGAGTTCGACCTGCAGGCGGCCGTCGACGACGCCCTGCTCGTCTTCCGGGAGCGGGGCTACCAGGCGACCTCCATCGGCGACCTCTGCGAGGCGACCGGCCTGGCGGCCGGCAGCCTCTACAAGGCCTTCGGCGACAAGCGTGGACTCTTCGTGGCGGCGCTGGACCGCTACCTCGCGACACGCCATGCCGAGCTGGCGCGAGCGCTGGACGCCCAGCCGAGCGGCCGCGACCGGATCCGCGCCCTGCTGCGCTTCTACGCCGAGGCGTCCTGGGGCGACGAAGGCCGGCGCGGCTGCCTCGTCGTCGCCGGCGCCATGGCCCTGGCCACCTTCGACGACGAGCTGGCGGCCCGGGTCGAGGCGGCGATCCAGCGCACCGAAGACCTGCTGCGGCGCCTGCTCCGCCAGGGCCAGGATGACGGCTCGGTCGAACCCAGCCTCGCCATCCCGGCGACCGCACGCAGCCTGCTCGCGCTGCTGCACGGCTTGCGCACCCTCGGCAAGCCGGGCCGGACGCGCCACGAGATGCTCAGCGCCGCCGAAGAAGCGCTGCGCCTGGTTCCTCCTCCCCTCCGCCCCTGAAAGGACCTCCCCATGGCCTCGACGCCAGCCGGCGCCTCGCGCGTCGTCGACCCCGGACCCACGTCCCTCCCCGACCGGCAGCTGCCCGGCTTCGCGCACCGATTCGAGACCGTCGACGGCGTCCGGCTGCATTGCGTGGTGGGCGGCCGGACCGATGCCGACGCGGTGGTGCTGCTCGCCGGCTATCCGCAGAGCTGGTTCGCCTGGCGCAAGGTGATGCCGGCGCTCGCCGAGCGCTACCGCGTGGTCGCCCCGGACCTCCCGGGCCAGGGCGACTCCGACCGGCCGCTCGACGGCTACGACACGCAATCGCTGGCGACCGCCCTGCACGGGCTGCTCGGCCGGCTCGGCGTGCATCGCTTCCACCTGGCAGCGCACGACATCGGCGCCTGGGTCGCCTTCCCCTACGCGGCGCTCCACGGCGGCGCCGTGCAGCGCCTGGCGCTGCTCGACGCGGGCATCCCCGGCGTCACGCTGCCCGACCCGCTGCCCATCACGGCGGAGCGGGCATGGCGCACCTGGCATTTCCCCTTCAACGTCATCCCGGACCTGCCCGAGCTGCTGATCGGCGGCAAGGAGCGCGCGTACCTCGACTGGTTCCTGCGCCGCAAGGCCGCCCATCCGCAGAGCTTCTCGGAGGCGGACATCGACGAGTACCTGCGCGTCTTCATGCGGGACGGCGGACTGCGTGCAGGCCTGGCGTACTACCGGGCTGCGGCGCTCTCGGCGCGGCAGAACCGCGAACTGGGCCAGCGGGGTCCGCTGGCGATGCCGGTGCTGGCCCTGAGCGCCGACCAGGGCTCCATCCCCGACATGGCCGCGCCGTTGCGCGCCTGGGCCACGGATGTCGAGGGCGTGACGATCGGCCATTGCGGCCACTTCCTGCCCGAGGAGCAACCCGCGGCGGTGGCGCAGGAACTGCTGCGCTTCTTCGGCTGAAGCCCGGCCGCGGGCCGATGCTGCCTCAGGCGGCGCGCGCCTCGGCGCCCTCCCCGCCCTGGCGCATGGCGGCGAACAGCGGCTGCCGCGCCGCCAGCTCGTCGGGCGTGCCGCTGTCGACGACGCGCCCGGCCACCATGAAGACGACGCGGTCGAAGTGCGCCAGCAGGCTCATCCGGTGCACCGCCGCGACCACGCAGGCGCCGGGGTGCGCGGCATCCAGGCGCTGGTGCACCGCCAGCTCGGTCAGGGCATCGAGCGCGCTCGTCGGCTCGTCCAGCAGCAGCAGCGAGCTGTCCGCGCCGGCAAGGAAGCCGCGCGCCAGAGCCAGCCGCTGCCGCTGGCCGCCGGAGAAGTTGAAGCCGCGCTCGGACATCCGCGTCGACAGGCCGTCCGGCAAGGTCTCGACGACCGCATCCAGGGCGCTCACGTGCAGCGCCCGTGCCAGGGCCGCGTCATCCACCCCCTCGGCGCCGAGCGTGATGTTGTCGCGCAGCGAGAGCTCGAACACCTCGGCCTCCTGCGGGATCAGCGTCGCGAGGTCACCGAGGTGGCGCCGGCCCAGGCGCGGCACGCCGTCGACCGTGACGTGACCGTGGTCGGCGTCGTACAGGCCGGCCAGCACCCGCAGCAGCGTGCTCTTGCCGCAGCCGCTCGGGCCGACGAGAGCGATGCGTTCACCGCGCTCGAAGTGCAGGTCCAACGGCTGCAGGCCGCCGCGGTCGGCGCCGGCGTGGCGGAAGCCCAGCTGGTGCAGCTCGATGCGCTGCCAGCCCGGCTCCAGCGCGGCCGCTGCATCGGCGCGCTGCGGTGCCTCGCGGATCGCATCGGCGCTGGCGAAATCCGCCTGCGTGCGCGCCAGCCCCTGGTAGTTCGAGGCCATCGAGCACAGCACGCCAGCGGCCTGCTGCGCGTATTGGTAGATCATGAACAGGCTGCCGATCAGCACCGTGCCGGCGCCCGCGGCGCGGCTCTCCGACCAGGCATAGGCCACGACCAGCCCCCAGCACAGCGCAACGGTCGAGAGGTCCACCGCACACCACTTCCATTCCGTCAGCACGATGCTGCGACGCAGCGGGTCAAACATCTCCAGCAGCCGGCTGTCGAGCAGGCGGCGCGTCGCGGCCTGCAGGCGCAGGCTCGCGATCGAGCCCATGTTGCCGACGAAGTCGAGCAGGCGCGCGGTGTAGCGCCGGTGCGCCTGGTTCTCGGCCGCGGCCAGCCGCATCAGCGCGCCGTCGAAGCGCACGATCATCGTGGCGGTGAGCAGGAAGCCCACGAACGCCAGGCCGCCGGTCAGCGTCGACAGCAGCGCCAGCGCCACCAGCGGGCCGGCCAGGTTGATGAGGTTCTGCAGGTAGATGAACTGGCTCTCGGTGAAGGCCGCGAGCGCCCCGCTCGCCTGGTTGACGCGGTGCTGCAGGTCGCCGGAGTGGCGTGCCTCGTGCCAGGGCAGCGGTGCGCGCGACAGGCGGTCGTACAGGCCGTCGGCCACGCTGCGCCGCACGCGCAGCGCGACGTTGCGCTCCATCACCCGCGCCGGGCCGTGCACCGACCAGACCGCGAGTTGCAGGCCCAGGATGCCGGCGATCCACAGGCCGGCGGCGCGCAGCCCGCCGCTCCCGGCCACCTGGATGCTGTTGATCGCCTGCGCCGCCATCCACGGCATCGCAAGCTTCAGGAACTGGGAGCCGCCGAGCATCGCCAGGGCGGTCGCCATGCGCGCACGGGCGCCGTCGGCGTGCCGCCAGACGTGGCGGTACAGCTGCAGCAAGGGGGTCGGGGCGGGGGCCGGTGCGGCGTCGGACATGGCAAGGGCCTGGGCAGGCCGGGCGTGGCGGGAGTGCCGGGCGCACTGTAGAAGGCGCCCGCGGGAAGTCCCAGTCGGGGCGGCGCCACACGCGCTGTCAGGCGTTGCCTGACGGGATGCCGGATAGCCGGCGATGCCGCAGCCCGTCGCTGTCATACGGGTTACTTCGGGCTTCTTTAGATTTCCGCACGAGCGTACGTTATCGCTCCAACAAACGGGGAGACAACCATGTTCATCGCAAAGCGTCGCGGCAGGACGCTGGCCGCCGGTGTGTCCATCGCACTCGCAGCCCTGGCCGCCATCGCCACCACCGCCTGGGCCACCAACCATTCGCTGTGGATCAACGGCCGCAACGGCGGCGGCGTGATCGGCAACTACGCCGACTTCACGTACTGGGGCCCGTCCTCGACCGAGGCCGGGGTGAACAAGAAGGCGGTCAACTGGGACGGCCACAGCCACATCGCCGACCAGAACTACCTGATCCGCAATGCGCTCGACTGCTATTGCACCGGCCCGAACTGGTGCTATGTCGCGGCGCACAGCGCGGGCGACCTGATGATCGGCTACGCGCTGTCGATGTACGGCGGCAGCACGCGCTACAAGAAGAACGCCGTGCCGGGCACGAACGGCGAGTGCGGCAACAGCGACGGCGGCACGCAGGTCGGCTGGAACATCAAGTGGGTGGACATCGCGGCCGGCGCAGGCGGCGGCAGTGAGCTGGCGGATGCGGGCGACTGGGCGGTCTCGGAGCCGCTGGTGTCCGACCTGAAGACGAGCACGGCGCGCGCCCTCTACGACCACAACAACACGCGCTCGGCCTGGTTCTACATGTACGCCGGCGCCAAGGGCACGGCCTATTCCTTCATCCTGCCGGGCCAGGACGACGAGGTGGTGGCCTACCACTCGAGCGGCGGCGTCTCGGGCAGCTCGGGCGGCAGCTGGTGCAACCCGGCCGACTGGTTCTGCAACGACCTGACACTGGGCACCGCGGCCAACGAGGGCGGCCGCGCAAAGTGGACGAGCCATTCGGTGGCGTTCCGCGACGATGCCGAGGCCTACAACCACTACACCGGCGGCAACTGGGGCGGCGTAGTCTCGAAGGTGCGCGCCGACATGGTCGCCAACGCGCACTGAGCCGGCGTGGGCAAGCGAGGAGTCGCCGGCGCAATCGCGCTGGCATGCGCCGTCGCGGCGGTGCTGGTCGGCACGCGCCTCGACGGGCGCGAAGCCTCGCCGGCAGCGGCGGTCGTCGCGGCCCCTGTGCCGATGGCGGCGCCAGCGTCCGCCCCCGCCGCGCCGCCGGCCTTCGGCGCCAGCGGCGTGCAGGCGCGGCAAGCCCGTCTCGCCTTGTGGCAGCAGCGGCTCGCGCGCGCCCAGGACACGCTGGCCAGCTACGAGGCCTCGACACGCTACCCGCATGAATCGAGGCCGCTGGGCGAGCATCCCGACCAGCAGCATCCCTTCGACCCGATCGCCGACGAGATGCCGCTGCGCACGCCGGGCGGGCAACCGGCCAAGGGCGTGCGCGTGCGCACGACGCAGGACCGTGTCTTCGCGAGCGGCTCGGAGTCGGTGCGCTTCAGCGTGCGTGCGGTGGACGACGACGACAAGCCGGTGGCGCTGCTGGTGACGCGCGCCCTCGCCTTCGACCTGCCCGACCCGCGCCAGGTGGCGGGCCGGCCGCAGGTGGCGGTGAGCTTCAGCGACACCGGGGCCGGCGACGGCAGCCTGGCGGCGGTGCTGCAGCCGGCGACGCAGGGCTTTGCGGACTTCGCAGGCACGATCCGGCTGCAGGTGTACCTGAACCAGGGCGGGCAGCTCGGCAATGTCTATTTCGACGTGGTCTACCACCCGCAGGTGCCGGCCGAGTGGGCCGGCGTGCGGGAGGTGCTGCACGACGGGTCGCTGGACTTCCTGTTGAAGGTGCGGGTCCAGGAAGCGGGACGCTACGTGGCGAACGCGCGCGTCGACGATGCCGACGGCAAGCCCTTCGCGCTGCTGAGCTTCAACGACGAGCTCGCGGCGGGCGAGCAGGAGATGCGGCTCACGCTGTTCGGCAAGCTGGTGCGCGATGCGTCGCCGGCCTTCCCGCTGACGCTGCGCGACGTGCAGGGCTTCCTGCTGCTGCCCGACCGCTTCCCCGACCGCGCGATGATGGCGCGCCGGCCGGGCGCGGTGCACACGAGCCGGGTCTATCCGGCCGAGAGCTTCTCGACGGCCGAGTGGCGCAGCGAGGAGCGCAGCCGCTACCTGACCGAGCTGGGGCGCGACGTGGACGAGGCGCAGCGGCAGGTGCAAGGGCTGACGCGCTGAGCGCCCAGGCATCGATCATGCGCTGCGGCGCTTCGTCCTCCTCTTTGGCGGCGATGGCGAAATGATCGGCACCGGAGCACTCAGCGCGTAGAACTCTTGGAGCTTCGCGGCCAGCATTTTTCTGTCCGGCAGTTGGGTCTTGTATTGCGCCACCAGGGCGGGAGAGAGAGTGCGGTTCAACGCGTACTCCACTACCTTGCTGTCCTTGCTGGCGCACAACAGCACTCCGATCGTCGGATTCTCATGTGGCTTCTTCACGTCACGGTCCAGCGCCTCAAGGTAGAAGTTCAACTTGCCGAGGTGAGCCGGATCGAAGGCAGTGACCTTCAGCTCGATGGCCACCAGGCAGTTCAAGCCACGGTGGAAGAAGAGCAGGTCCAGCGCGAAGTCCTGTCCGCCGACCTGTATCAGGTACTCGCTGCCGATGTAGCAGAAATCCCGACCTAGTTCGGTCAGGAAGCGGCCCAGGTTCATCAGCAGGCTGCGATGCAGTTCGGCCTCGGAGTGGCGGTTCGGCAGGGCCAGGAAATCCAGCAGGTAGGTGTCCTTGAAACTCTGCACAGCGAGCGGCTGCATGACTCTCAGCGCTGTCGAGACCTTGGGGGGATGCAGCATGGCACGCTCGAAGAGACCGCTGTCGACTGGCGCGCAACCTCGCGTACCTGCCAACCTTGTTGCACCGTCATGCGGAGGTAGAACTCCCGTTCCTCTTCGCACCTGGTCCTGCCAAGGATGTGAAGGTGCGACGACCAGGGAATTTCTCTCAACAAGGTTGAGAGTTTTGAGTCTGGCGGATAGGCGAGGAAAAACTGCCTCATGCGCCAGAGGTTCTGGGCCGAGAAACCGCGTCGCCCCGGCTCTCGCCGAGCGATGTAGGCTGCCAGTTTCTCGACGGTGCTCTTGGCCCAGCCGTCGGCTTCGATGCGCTGATGCAGGTAGCGGCCAATGCGCCAGTACAGCTCGATCACTTCCGAATTGGCTGCCCGGGCAACGCGCTGCCGCGCCCCCTGGATCAGCTTGACCACCTCTCCGAAGGCTGCCGAAGACGAGGTGCGACGCACTGGCTTGACGGGCTTGTTCATGTTCCGACGCTCAAGATGATGAGCTTGAGTGCCAACTGCGTGAGGATCGTCCAGCAACAGCCGCAAGAGAGATGCGACACTCCGCCCAATTTCACCCGAGATAACTTCATGCTGAACATCGTGCTCGATTGCGACCCCGGCATCGACGACGCGCTGGCGCTGTTGATGGCCGCGGCGTCGCCGTCCCTGAACCTGCTCGCCGTGACCACTGTCGTGGGCAACCGGCCGCTCGACATCACGACCGCGAACGCGCGCCGCCTGCTCGACCTCGCCGGGCGCACCGAGGTGCCGGTGTACGCCGGCTGTGCACGGCCGATGGCCAGCCCCACCGCACGCTGCAACCTCGTCCACGGCGAGGACGGCCTGGGCGGCGTCGCGCTGCCGCCGGCGCGGCCCGTCGAGGCCCTCCACGCCGTCGATCACCTCGTGTACCTGCTGCAGCGGGAGCCGGCCGGCAGCCTGACCCTCATCGCCATCGGCCCGCTCACGAACCTCGCCATGGCCGAGGTCAAGCACCCTGGCCTGCTGCGCCGTGCACGCGCCCTGCTCGTGATGGGCGGCGCCGCCTTCCGCCGCGGCAACATCACCGAGGCGGCCGAGTTCAACTTCTTCGTCGACCCCAGCGCCGCGAGCGTGGTGCTGAACGCCGGCGCGGCCACCACCCTCTTCGGCCTCGACGTCACCCAGCAGGCGGCCATGGGCAAGGACTGGATCGCCTCCTTCAGCGAACTCGGCACGCGCACGGGCACCGCCGTGCAGGCCATGCTCGCCGCCTACGCCTTCCGCGACCCGCTGTTGCACGATGCCTGTCCGGTCGCCTATGCGCTGCAGCCGCAGCTGTTCCGCGGCCGGGTGCTGAAGGTGGACGTCGAGCGGGCCCACGGCGCCGAGGAAGGCCGGCTGCGCGTGCTGCCGCAGGCCGACCTGCCGCCGACCACCGTCATCACCGACGTCGACCGCGACGCCCTGCTGGCCTGCGTGCGCGCCGAGATCGCACGGCTGCCCTGACGGCCGCTCACGCTAGCCGATCCGCACCGTCTCCACGAGGAAATCCAGGAAGGCCCGCACGCGCGTCGGCAGGGGTCCGCCCTGGCCCAGGAAGACCGCGTGCACCTCTTCCACGTCGCCCGGGTTGAAGTCCTCCAGCACCGCCTGCAGCCGCCCGGCCGCGAGGTCCTCGCGCACCTGGAAGGCCGCCAGCCGTGCCAGCCCCAGGCCGGCCACCGCCAGCCGGCGCAGCGATTCGCCGTCGCTCACCAGCGCGTTGCCGTTGTTCGGCACATGCGTCACGCGGCCGTCCTGCAGCAATGGCCAGCCCTCGGTGGTGCGCGCATAGTTGAAGCCGAGGCGGTTGTGCGCGGCCAGGTCGGCCGGCGTCTGCGGTACCCCGCGCGCCGTCAGGTAGGCGGGCGCGCCGACGATCAGCTTGCGCGTCTCGCCGAGCTTGCGCGCGAGCAGGGTGGAGCTCTTCAAGGGCCCGGCCCGCACGGCGACGTCGGTGCGCCGCTCCAGCAGGTCGACCACCTCGTCGGTGAGGACGAGGTCGAGCGTCACGTCGGGATGGCGCGCCAGGAACAGCGGCGCGAGCTTCAGCAGGAAATGCTCGCCGAAGGGCACGTTGACGTTCACGCTGATGCGCCCGCGCGGCACGTCGTTGGTGGCCGCCCCGCGCTCGGCCTCGTCCAGGTCGGCCAGCACGCGCAGCGCACGCTCGTAGAACACGCAGCCCTCCGGCGTCATCTGCACCTGGCGCGTGGAGCGGTTGAGCAGGCGCACCCCCAACCGCGTCTCCAGACGTCCCACCAGCTTGCTCACCGCCGACGGCGTCATGCGGAAGGCTCGCGCTGCGGCGGAGAAACCGCCCAGCTCGATGACCCGCACGAACACCTCCATCTCGCCCGATCGGTTGACGTCCAGCCGCGCCATGAACTCAGTTCACAAGTGTTGTTCCCAAGGCCAGTCTAGTCTCAAGTCGAGTTTGAATTCAACATTCGCCCCTTCAAAGCCATTGAATTCACAAGCATGAAAACCTCCCGCTGGGCGCTCTATGCGCTGACGGTCGGCGCCTTCGGCATCGGCGTGACCGAGTTCGTCATCATGGGCCTGCTGCTCGACGTGGGCCGGGACCTGGGCGTGTCGGTCGCGACGAGCGGCCTGTTGATCTCGGGCTACGCGCTGGGCGTTGTGGTCGGCGCGCCGGTGCTGACGGCGCTCACGCAACGCTGGCCGCGCAAGGCGCTGCTGATGACGCTGATGGGCATCTTCACGCTCGGCAACCTGGGCTGCGCCCTCGCGCCGACCTACGAGTTGCTGATGGCCGCGCGGGTGCTGACGGCACTGGCGCACGGGACCTTCTTCGGCGTCGGCTCGGTGGTGGCGACGAGCCTGGTGCCGCAGGACCAGCGCGCCTCGGCGATCGCGGTCATGTTCACCGGCCTCACCGTGGCCAATGTCCTGGGCGTGCCCTTCGGCACCTGGCTCGGCCAGCATGCCGGGTGGCGCGCGACCTTCTGGGCGGTGAGTGCCGTCGGGGTGCTCGCCCTCGCGGTGCTGGCCGCGTTCGTGCCGGCCCGGGCCGGGGCGACCGGGCCGGCCTCGCTGCGCGCCGACCTGGACGCGCTGATGCGCCGCCCGGTGCTGCTGGGCTTCGCCACGACGGTGCTCGGCTTCGCGGGGCTGTTCGCCCTCTTCACCTACATCGCGCCCCTGCTGACGCGCATCAGCGGGTTCGGCGATGCGGCGGTGTCGCCGATCCTGCTGGTCTTCGGCGCGGGGCTGGTGGCGGGCAACCTCGCCGGCGGCAAGCTGGCCGATCGCCACCTGCCGGCCACGGTGCTGGGCTCGCTGGCGCTGCTGGCCGGGGTGCTGGTGCTGACCGGCTGGGCGCTGCACAGCCGGGCGGCGGCCGTCGTGGCCGTCGGCCTGCTGGGCGCGGCCTCGTTCGCCACCGTGGCGCCGCTGCAGATGTGGGTGCTGGAGAAGGCGCAGGGTGCCGGGCAGAGCCTGGCCTCGAGCTTCAACATCGCAGCCTTCAACCTGGGCAATGCGCTCGGCGCCTGGCTCGGCGGGGTGGTGATCGCGGAGGGACCTGGGCTCGCATCGCTGGCCTGGGTGTCGGCGCTGTTGCCGCTGGGCGGGCTCGCGATCGCGGCATTTGCGATGCTGATGGAACGCCGGCCCCGCCCGAACGTGGCGACGGCCTGAACGGAGACGCCATGTCCTCGCCCATCCGCTTGCGCCGCGGCCTGGCCGCCGCCCTCCTCGCCACCTGCTGCGCGTTGCCGGCGCACGCTGGCACCTGGCTCAACAGCTGGACAGCCCCGCCGCAGCCCAGCTGGGACGACGGCTTCGTGCTGCCCACCCGCATACCGCCCACGCTCGAGGACCAGACGCTGCGCCAGGTGCTCCGCCTGAGCCTGGGCGGCCGCCGCGTGCGCATCCAGCTGTCGAACGAGTACGGCACGACGCCCCTGGTGATCGGTGCCGCGCAGGTGGCGCCGGCGGCAGCGCCGGCGCAGGGCCGCGTCGTGACCTTCAACGGCCAGCCGCAGGTGGTGGTGCCGCCGGGCGCGCCGGTGTTGAGCGATCCGGTCGACCTGCCGGTGGCACCGCTGTCGCGCATCGCCGTCAGCCTCTACCTGCCGCAGGCGACACCGACGCGCAGCTTTCACTGGGACGGTCGCGAGCGCGCCGCCCTGGCCCCAGGCAACCAGGTGGCGGCGGCCCGGCTGCCGGTGACGCCGGACCTGAGCGCGCGGCTCTTCCTGAGTGCGTTGGGGGTCGAGGCCGAGGCGCCGCGCGGCAGCGTGGTGGTGATCGGCGACTCGATCACCGACGGCAACGGCGCGACGCTGGACGCGGACGCGCGTTGGCCGGACTACCTGGCGGCGCGCCTCGCGCCACGCGGCATGGCAGTGCTGAATGCAGGCATTTCCGGGGGACGGCTGCTGTCGAACGGGATGGGCGAGAGCGCCCTCGCCCGCTTCGACCGCGACGTGCTGGCGCAGCCGCGGCTGCGGGCCGCGATCGTGCTGATCGGCATCAACGACATCAGCTGGCCCGGCACGGCCTTCGATCCGCAAGGAAAGACGCCAGAGGCCGCGGCGCTGATCGCCGGCTACCGGCAACTGATCGCGCGGGCGCACCTGCACGGCGTGAAGCTGATCGGCGCGACGCTGGCACCGTTCGAAGGCGCACTGGCCGGAACGCCGCTCGCGGACTACCACCAACCGCACAAGGAGCGCGTGCGCCAGGAGGTGAATGGCTGGATCCGCGGCAGCGGGGCATTCGACGCGGTGCTGGACGTCGATGCACTGCTGCGCGATCCGGCGCATCCGCAGCGGATGCAGGCGCGCTTCGATTCCGGGGATCACCTGCATCCGGGGGATGCGGGGCACAGGGCGATGGCAGGGGCGGTGCGGGCGGCGTGGGTGCGTTGAGCGTCAAGGGACCAGGGACAACTGAGCGCCGAGCAGCGCCGCCGCCACCGCGCGATGGATGCCGCCATCCGCGGCGACCAGCGGCTCCATCGATAGCCGACGTATTGACCTGATGGCTGCTTCGGTGAAGATGGCATAGCAGTCTGCTCCGAACTGCTGGGCCGATCGATACACGATTCCCTCGAACCCCAATCTGGCGGCCTGCGCAGCGACGCGCTGAGTGGTCTGGAACCGCAGCGATTGCAGGAATGGCCAGCCATTCGCATGGGGACGCAGGTCGAGCAGCCTCAACGGCCGAGTCACCTGGCCAGCGAGCAGGGCGCGTTGAGCCACGTGCGCGAGCGACATGTGGTGCACTTCCCGTCGCGCCAATACCTCATACACAGCGGTATTCGGGCCTTCGGCGAAGTAGGCCACCGGGATGTCCTCGAGGTCGAAGCGCCCGAGCATCGAACCGGCAGGCGCCAGCCGCCAATGCGGCCCGACCTTGATCGAGCCGGTCCGGGATCGCCGTCGCTGGACGCGACGCAGCGTGGCCTGAGCTGGCAACACCTGAACCGGCGTGAACTGGAGGACGTCCAAAGTCACAAGGCCCTTCAGTGATCGCCACTTGCGGCCAGTTCCAGGACGCGATCCCGCCTCCCTTGCTCGATGGCGGTGCGAGGCGTTTCACCGTCGAGCGCCCCACTGGGGGACTCGAGGAAGGACAGCAGGGCCCACCCCTCGATGGTTTGCAAGGCCTGCGACAGCAGCGGTATGACTTCCCAGATGGCCGGCTCGAACTGCCAGGACGGCAGCTTGTACCCACGTTTGACGTGGGTCAGTCCTATCGCCCTCCCCTTCGAGATCCAAGCGTTGACGGTGACACGGCTGACGCCTGCGTAGTCAGCAGCTTCCTCGCTGCTCATCATGTCGCCAGCCTCGAGACGCGCCCTGCGCGCATCCATGCTGTCAAGGAGCAAGGCGGTCGTCTCGGAAGGGGAGAGATAGGACGCTACCCGGCCCCGCCTGGGTTGCTTCGGCGTTGCCTTGCGAGCCGACATGGAAAGGCTTCGAGCCATGGAAATTCCGATCAATTCGCCAGTCTGACAAAGTTCGCAAAGCTGGATTGGATCAGCTTCTGTGTGAGTTTGGGCCGTCAGGGTTCCTTAAGCACGCAACAGCGACTGCCGCACGCGGAGATGGCTCGGCGGCACCCGACGAGATGTCGATGGACGACCTCCGCCGTTGTACCGGCTTGCTCAGTCGGCGTGCTCTTCCTCGCCGCCCGGATCCCGCACGCTGCGCCGCAGCAGCGCCAACTGGGCCTCGGCGTTGCGGCACATGCTGCACACGCGCAGGTGCGCCGCCAGGTGGTCGGCGTCCTGCGGCGGCAAAGGGGTGTCCAGGCGGTCGCTCAGCAGGCGAGAGGCGGCGCGGCAGTCGATCTCGTTGCCGCGCAGGCCCTTGTCGTCGATCCCGCTCATTGGAGTACCTCGTGCTGCGCACTCCGGTATTCGCCCTTGGGGCGGCCCGGCGGGCTCATGCCTGCCTCTCCTCGAACCAGCGCAGCTGCAGGCAGGTGCGCAGCTGCATGCGGGCGCGGTACAGCATCACGCTGCAGTTGTTGCTCGTGATCTGCAGCTCGTCGCAGATGGCGTCGATCTCCTGCTCCAGCCATTCGCGCATCATGAAGATGCGCGCGAGCTTGGGCGGCAGGTTGTCGATGCACAGCTGCAGCACGTCGAAGAACTGGCGCTGCTCCAGCGCGCTCTCGGGGTGGTGCCAGGCCCCCGGCGGGTCGCGCCAGTGTCCGTCGGCGGCGAACAGGGCATCGAGCGCGTCGTCGACGCTCTGCTCCGCGAGCGGCTCGACGTGGATCTCGCGGCCGCGCCGGCGCAGCACGTCGATGATCTTGAACTTCAGGATGCCGGTCGCGTAGGTCTTCAGCGAACTGCGGCCTTCGAAGCGGTCCGGCGTCTCCAGGATGGCGAGCATCGTCTCCGACACCACGTCCTCGGCCAGGCTGTCGTGGCGCAGCTGCAGCTGGGCAAAGCGCAGCAGCGGCTGCTGCAGGGCGGCAAGTTCGACTGCAAGGTCCGTCATAGGCAGCAACTGTAGCCCGGATGTCCATCCGGGAATCGTCCTTCACTTGCGCCGCCGCTCCCGGATTCCGCTCCGCTCCCTCCGGGCTACGGGAAGACGACGCCGGCGTAGAGCAGCAGGTTCGCGTAGGGCGTGAACTCGCCGCTGCGGACGATCGCCCGCGCACCTGCGCTGCGCTGCTTCAGCTCGGCATGCGACACCCGTTCCATCGGCAGGCCCGGCAGGCGCCGGCCGACACCGGCCACGAAATCCGGGCTGTGCGACCCCGCCTCCTCGGCCAGCGCCGCGCGCTCCACCTGCATCTCGGCCAGCAGCGTGACCAGCACCTGGTCGAAGCTTGGCACCCCGCGCGTCAGCGCCAGGTCGATGCAGCGCGTGCCCGGCGCCACCGGCAGGCCCGCATCGGCGATCACCACCAGGTCGCCATGGCCAAGGCTCGCGACCAGTTGAGACAGCTCGGCATGCAACAACGGCGTCTTCTTCATGCCAGCACCAGCCCCGGCAGGTCGCGGGCACGGGGCATCGCGTCGATGGTCCCCGGCCGCGCCACGCTGTAGGCCGCCGCCCGCTGTGCATGCGCCACCGCCGCATCCGTCGATGCGCCGGCACAGCGCGCCGCGGCATACGCGCCGATGAACGTGTCGCCCGCGCCGGTGGTGTCCACCGCCCGCACGGCGGGCGCCGGCGCATGCCGGTTGCCGGCCGCGTCGGCGCACTGCACGCCGTCGGCGCCCAGCGTCAGCAGCACGGTGCGCGGCCCGAGCGCGCGCAGGCGCGCCGCCGCCTCGGCCGGCCCGACGCAGGCGTCCAGCAGCAGCCGGGCCTCGCCCTCGTTCGGCACCAGCACCTCCACCTGGCGCAACAAGGCCGCCGGCAGCGCCTGCGCCGGAGCCGGGTTCAGGAGCACCGGCACCCCGGCCGCCTGCGCGATGCCGATCGCATGCGCCACCGCGGCCAACGGCGATTCCAGCTGGCACACCAGCAAGGCTGCCCCGCGGATCAGCGCTGCCGCCGACTCCACCCGCGCCACGTCGAGCGCGGCATTCGCGCCCGCCGCCAGCGCGATGCTGTTCTGCCCCGCCGCATCCACCAGGATCATCGCGACCCCGGTCGGCTGCGCCACCTCGCCCAGGTGCGTCAGGTCCAGGCCCTCGGCCGCGAGCCGCCGGCGGGCGCTGTGTCCATGGTCGTCGTCGCCCACGCAGCCGATGAAGCTGACGTCGCCGCCGAGCCGGGCCGCCGCCACCGCCTGGTTCGCGCCCTTGCCGCCCGGCAGCACCTGGAACTCGCGCCCCGACACCGTCTCGCCCGGGGCCGGCAGCCGCTCGCAGCGCAGCACCAGGTCGGCATTGACGCTGCCGAGCACGACGATGCGCCGGGTCATGAGCGCCCCCAGGGCCGGGCTGCGCCCAGCCCGCCCCCCGCGGGGGTCAAGGAAACTTGGGGCGGCCCGGCGCTTCCTTCAGAACTCACCGGCCCGGTGGACTGCCGCACCGTCAGCGTCGGCTGCAGGATCTCGCGCTGCCACGCGCGCTCGCGCTCGGCGATGCGCTGCATCAGCATCTGCGCCGCCAGCTCGCCGGTGCGGTGCTTGGGCTGGGCGACCGTGGTGAGCGGCGGGTTGGCATACGCCGACAGCGCGATGTCGTCGAAGCCGATCACCGACAGGTCCTGCGGAATGCGCAGCCCCGCGCCGGCCGCCGCGCACACCGCGCCGATGGCCATCAGGTCGTTGGAGGCGAACACCGCCGTCGGCCGGCCGTCGCCGCCGCGCTGCGCGTCGTCCAGCAGCGAGGCCATCGCCAGGTGCCCGCCCGCGCTGGTGAAATCCGCGCTGCGCAGCAGGCGCTCGTCGACCCCGATGCCGGCCTCCTGCAGCGCGAGCCGGTAGCCCTGCACCCGCTGCCGCGCCGACGACAGCGTCTGCGGCCCGGCGATGCAGGCGATGCGCCGGTGCCCCAGCGCCAGCAGGTGGCGCGTCGCGATGGCCCCGCCCGCCTCGTGGTTCACCTCGACCAGGTCGGCCTCCAGGTCGTCGATCTCGCGATCGACCACCACCTGCGGCATGCTGGCCGCCCGCAGCGTGTCCAGCAGTTCGCCGTCGGCGCCCGACGACATCACGATCAGCCCGTCGACCTGCTTCTCGCTCAGCAGGCGCACATAGGTGCTCTGCTTCAGCGGGTCGTCGTCGGAGTTGCACAGGATCACGTTGAAGCCGGCCGCGTAGCAGGTGTCCTCGATGCCGCGGATGATCTCGGCGAAGTACGGGTTGGAGCTGTTCGGGATCATCATCCCGACGGTGTGCGTCCGGTTGCTCTTCAGGCTGCGCGCCAGCGCGCTGGGCACGTAGCGCAGCTCGTCGATGGCCTGCAGCACGCGCTGGCGCGCCCCTTCGCTGACGAAGCGGGTGTTGTTCACGACGTGCGACACCGTCGTCACCGACACCTGCGCCTGCAGGGCCACGTCCTTGATGGTCGTCAGCCGGCCGGCCGGCCGGGGAGGATGGCTGCTCATCGCGCCGCACGCTGCGCCAGCCGCGCCCGCAACACATCGAGGATCACCGCGAGGATGATGACGAAACCGGTGACCATCTGCCGAAGGAAGTCGCTCATGCCGATCAGGATCAGGCCGTTGGCCAGGACCCCGATGATGCACGCTCCGAGCAGGGTTCCGACGATCGACCCGCGCCCGCCGCTCAGGCTGGTGCCGCCGATGATCACCGCCGCGATCGCGTTCAGCTCGAAGCCGATGCCCGAGATCGGGCTGGCGATGGTCAGCCGCGTCATGTAGATCACCGCCCCCACGCCCACCGCCGCGCCGCAGATGACGAAGGCCGCGATCTTGTAGAAGCGCACGTTGTGGCCGGCCAGCCGCACCGCCTCCTCGTTGTTGCCGATGGCGTAGACGAGGCGCCCGAAGACGGTGCGGTTGAGCACGAACCAGCCGGCCAGCACCAGCGCCAGCGCCACCACGAAGATCGCCGGCACGCCCAGCAGCGTCGCGCTGCCGAAGTTGTTGAAGGCGTCGGGGAATTCGTAGATCGAGCGTGCCTGCGTCCACTGCAGCGCCGCGCCGCGCGCGATGTTCAGCATGCCCAGCGTCACGATGAAGGACGGGATCGCCCACCACGCCGAGACCGCGCCGTTCACCAGCCCGCACGCGGCCCCGACCGCGATGCTCGCCAGCAGCGCCAGCGCGATCGCGGCCGCCGGGTCCAGCCCGTCGAGCTTGAGCACCGTGCCGGCGACCACCGCGCAGAAGGCCATCACCGAGCCGACCGACAGGTCGATGCCGCCGATCAGGATCACGAAGGTCATGCCGACCGCGAGGATGACATTGATGGAGATCTGCGTGAAGATGTTCGTGAGGTTGCCGGCCGTCAGGAAGATCGGCGACAGCAGCGCGAACACGCCCACCAGCAGCACCAGCGCCAGGCCGATGCCGGCCTCTCGCAGCACCAGCGCCGCGCGCTCGCCGAGCGGGCCCGCCAGGGCCCGGGAAGAAGAGAGGTTCATGGCTTGCATCACGGTCAGGCCGCCTGCGGGCGGACGAGGTAGTCGCGGTACGCCATCGCGAGGATGGCTTCTTCATCGAAATCGGCGCGCGGCAGTTCGCCGACCAGCGCGCCGCGGCTCATCACCATCATGCGGTCGCACAGCCCGATCAGCTCGCGCAGGTCGGACGAGACCACCAGCACCGCCATGCCGGCCCCCGCCATGCGCTCGAGCAGCGCATGGATCTCGGCCTTGGCGCCGACGTCCACGCCGCGCGTCGGCTCGTCCAGCAGCAGCACCTGCGGGTCGCGCAGCAGCCACTTGCCCAGCACGACCTTCTGCTGGTTGCCGCCGGACAATTGGCGCACCGGTTGCGCGAGCGACGAGAGGCGGATCTGCAGCTCGCCCACCATGCGCTGCGCCGCCCGGGCTTCGGCATCGGGACGCAGCAGCCCGGCCTGCGACACGGCGTCCAGGCGCGCCAGGCTGAGGTTGGAGCGGATCGGCAGGTCCAGCACCAGGCCCTCTTCCTTGCGGTTCTCGGTGACGAGGCAGATGCCGGCCGCCAGCGCGTCGGCCGGACTGCGCACCTGCAGCGGGCGGCCGTCGCGCCAGACTTGGCCGGCGACCGCGCGGTCGGCGCCGAACAGGGCGCGCAGCGTCTCGGTGCGGCCCGAGCCGACCAGGCCGGCCAGGCCCACGATCTCGCCCGCACGCAGGCTGAAATCGATGCCTCCTGCCGCGCGCTGGCCCGCGAATCGCAGGCCCTCGACGCGCAGTGCCGGCGGCCGGGCGGTGTCGGGCTGCGGCACCGCGCGCGGGGGGCGCTCCGCCAGTTCGCGGCCGACCATCCGGCGCACCAGCTCCGCCGGGCTCGTGTCCGCCATCGCCCGGGTGTCGACGAGCCGGCCATTGCGCAGCACCGTCACGCGGTCGCAGATGTCGAACAGCTCCTGCAGGTGGTGCGAGACGAAGACCACGGTGACGCCGTCGTCGCGCAGCCTGCGGATGATGCCGAGCAGGCGGTCGGTCTCGCGCGGCGTGAGGGTCGCGGTCGGCTCGTCCATGATGACGATGCGGTCGCGGCCCGCCTCCTGGTGCGAGAGCGCCTTCGCGATCTCGATCAGCTGCTGCTGGGCCATGCCCAGGGTGCCGACGCGCGTGCCGGGCGCCAGGTCGTCCAGCCCCACCAGGGCCAGCAGCTCGCGGGCGCGGCGCTCCATCGCGCGCCGGTCCAGCAGGCCGAGCCGGGTCCGCGGCAGCTGCTCGAACAGCAGGTTCTCCGCCACCGAGAGCTCGCCCATCATGTGCAGCTCCTGGTGCACCACGCGGATGCCGGCACGCATCGCGTCCAGCGGCGAGTGCGGCGCATAGGGCCGGCCGAACAGCCGCATCGCGCCCGCGTCCGGCCGGTCGGCGCCGCCCAGGATCTTGATGAGGCTGGACTTGCCCGCGCCGTTCTCGCCCGCCAGCGCATGGACCTCGCCGCGTTGCAGCACCAGGTCGACACCGTCGAGTGCGGTCACGCCGGGGTGGCGGCGCGTCAGGCCCGTCAGTTCGAGCGCGGGGTCGGCGGCATGGGTCACGGCGGCTCCGGGCTTATTTGACGTTCTTCGCCGTCACCAGCTCGATCGGCGTCTTGACCCAGCCCTTCAGCGGCTGCTTGTCCTTGCGCGACTTGATGCCGTAGTCGATCGCGTTGGCGGCCATCTCGGAGCCGAACTGGTCCACCGTCGCCAGCACCTTGCCCGACTTGACGAGGGGCCGGATGGCCGGGATGTTGTCGAAGCCCACCACCTTGATCTGCCCCGACTTGCCGGCCGCGTCCAGCGCCTTGGCCACGCCCAGCGCCATCGAGTCGTTGGCCGCCATCACGCCCTTGATGTCGGGGTTGGCGGTCAGGATGTTGGTGAAGACGGCGTTCGCCTCCTCGGTCTCCCAGTGCGCGGTCTGCGAGGCGACGATGTTCAGCTTGCCGGCCTTGGCCGCGTCCTCGAAGCCCAGCTTGCGCTGCAGCGCGTTGTCGGCGCCCGGGTTGCCTTCGATGATGACGATCTTGGCGCCCGGGCCGATGGCCTTTGCCAGCTCGTCGCCCGCCATCTTGGCGCCGGCGCGGTTGTCGGGGCCGACGAAGGCCAGGTCGAGCCCCGCCTTCTTCATCGCGGCCGGGTCGAGCGCGACGTCGAAGTTGACCACCGTGATGCCGGCCTTCAGCGCCTTCGCGACCGGCGCCACCATGGCGCGCGAGTCGGCCGGGGCGATCACGATCACGTCGTACTTCTGGGTCACGAAGTTCTCGACCGCGGCGGTCTGGGCGTCGAAGTCGGTCTCCGACTGCATGCCCACCGCCTTCAGCGAGAAGTCGCCGCGCTTCTTCTCGTGCGCCAGCGCGCCCTCGGTCATGTTCTTGAAGAATTCGTTCGCCAGCGACTTCATCACCAGGCCGACCTTCGGCTTGGCATCGTCGGCATGGGCTGCCGGCAGGAACAGGCTGGCGGCCAGGGTCGCGGCGGCCAGCGCGGCGGCACGACGGGTGAATGCGATCGTCATGGTCCTTGTCTCCTCGAAACGTGAATTGTTGCCTCGCGCCGGCCAGCCGGCCACGGGGCGGTACTGCGTTCGTCCGCAGCGTTCACGACATCGTGTGCGCAGTCTGTAGCAAAAACTACAGAAACTGCGCACTGATCATCAGCAAACGTTTGCGCGAACGTTTGCTATTGGAGACTTCGGGATAAGGAAGCAAAAGAGGGATTACCCGGGGGGTGGGCCGGGCCTGCGGATGCGGCAGGGCCCGGCCCCGGGCGAGGGTCAGACCGCGAAGTCGGAGAGCTGCTTGCCACCGGCGAGGGCGTCGCGCAGCCACTTGGGCCGCGGGCCGCGACCGCCCCAGACGTTGCCGGATTCGTCACGGAACCTGACGTCGGCGGAGGCGGCCTTGCGGCGGCGCTTGCCTGGGGCGGCCGCCGCCTTGGCAACGCCGGGCTTGCGGCCGCGGGCCGCGCCGCTGAGGCCGAGGTCGGCCGCCGTCAGGCCGTAGGCCTGGATCGCTTCCTTGATGCGGACGATCACGCCCTGCACTTCCTTGCGTTGCAGCTTGTCGGCTTCACGCGTGAGGACGGCGATCTCTTTCTTCAACTGAGCCAGTGTTTTCGACATCGGATATTCCATGAGTTGCGACAGGCGCCGCCTCCCACATCGGTTCTTCGACCGACTTCCCTTTCGTACGCCGAGACAGGCTGCTGCGCCGCGGGACTGAAGAACCCGTGCGACGCGCGGCCGGGACCATAGCACAGGTTTCGCGTGGCGCACCCTCCCTAAGCCCTGCCTAAGTCTGGCGCGGGACGATCCGGTTCCATGACCCCCGCTGCCCCGGCCCGGCGCGACGCGCTGATCGTCCTGCTGTCCCTCGCCGCGCTGCTGGCCTGGGACCTGAGCGGGCTGGACCTCGTGCTCAGCGATGCCTTCGGCACCCTTCAGGGTTTCCCCTGGCGCGACCGGTGGCTGACCGGCACGGTTCTGCACGATGCCGCGCGCTGGCCGGCCTGGGCGGTGTTCGCCTTGCTCGTCGTCAACCTCTGGCGCCCCCTGCCGTTCGCCGCGGCGACCAGCCCGCAGGAACGGCGCTGGTGGGCCGCCACCACCCTCGGCTGCGTGCTGCTCATCCCGGTGCTCAAGCACGGCAGCGCGACGAGCTGCCCCTGGGACCTGGCGCGCTACGGCGGCGACGTGGCCGACTACGTGCCGCACTGGCAGCTCTGGAGACACGACGGCGGCCCCGGCCGCTGCTTCCCCTCGGGCCATGCCTCGACGGCGTTCTCCTTCCTCGCCGGCGCGTTCGCCCTGCGCCGCGGCGCGCCTGCCGCGGCCCGCCGCTGGCTCGCGGCGACGCTGCTGCTGGGCACCCTGTTCGCCCTGGTGCAGGTGATGCGCGGGGCCCACTACCTGAGCCATTCGCTGTGGACCGCCTGGATCTGCTGGACGACCAGCGCCCTCGCCTGGCACGGTGCGCGGCTGTGGCGCGGCGGCCGCAGCGCCGCCGCGGCGGCCGGACTGGGGCCCGCCAAGGGTTAACCTCGGGGCATTGAGGACGGCGCCGCCGTCCCCACGTGCCTTTGACGGAACCCGCCATGATCGAACACATCCAGTCCAACCTGCGCGAAGCCCAGCGCGCCCTCGACGCCCTGCTGTCGGATCCCCCGGCCCTTGCGAGCGTCGAGCAGGCGGCCCAGTTGCTGATCCGCGTCTTCGAGGAGAAGGGCCGGGTCTATTCCTGCGGCAACGGCGGCTCGATGTGCGACGCCATGCATTTCGCGGAGGAGCTGACCGGGCGCTACCGGGCCGACCGCCCTGCCCTTGCCGCCACCGCGATCAGCGACGCGAGCCACATGAGCTGCGTCGGCAATGACTACGGCTACGAGCAGGTGTTCTCGCGCTATGTCGAGGCGCACGGCCGCCCGGGCGACTGCCTGCTCGCGATCAGCACCAGCGGCACGAGCCGGAACATCCTGCGCGCCGCCCGCGCCGCCAAGGCGGCGGGCGTCTCGGTGATTGCGCTGACCGGCAAGCGCAACCCGGAGTTCGAGGCGCTGGCCGACGTCTACGTCTGCACGCCGGGTGGCCGTTACGCCGACCGGGTGCAGGAGCTGCACATCAAGGTCCTGCACATCCTGATCGAGCTGGTCGAGCGCCACTTCTTCCCGGAGAACTACCCCGCCAGCGCCTGAGCCGCCGCGCCCCACGGAGACCCTGCCATGCAACTCGTCTGCCCCGCCTGCCAGACCCGCAACCGCGTGCCCGAGGCGCGCCTGCGCGACGATCCGCTGTGCGGCCAGTGCGGCGCGCAGCTGCTCCCGGCACAACCTTTCGCGGTAGATGACATGAGCCTGGCGCGCCACGTGGCCGGCAACGAGATGCCGCTGCTGGTGGACTGCTGGGCAGCGTGGTGCGGCCCTTGCCGCACGATGGCGCCGCAGTTCGAGGCCGCAGCGCGCCAGCTGCCCGAGGTCCGGTTCGCCAAGCTCGACACCGAGGCGGCACAGCGCAGCGCGGCCGCCTACGGCATCCGAAGCATCCCGACGCTGCTGCTGTTCCAGGCCGGCCGCGAGATCGCCCGCCGCAGCGGGGCGATGCCGGCGCAGGAGATCGTCGCCTGGGCGCGTTCCCAGGTCCGCTCGCCGAACGCCGCCTCCGCCGGATAAGCCGCCGCGGCACGTCGCTTGCCGCCCTGCCGGGACCACGGCAAGGAGCGACGACGATGGCCATGAACGTGAGCGAGCATCTGGTGCAGCGCCTTCGGCAATGGGGCGTGCGCCGTGTCTTCGGCTACCCCGGCGACGGCATCAACGGCGTGATGGGCGCGCTGCGCAAGGCACGCGACGAGGTCGAGTTCGTGCAGGCGCGGCACGAGGAGCTGGCCGCCTTCATGGCCTGTGCGCATGCCAAGTTCACCGGCGAGCTGGGTGTCTGCATCGCGACGTCGGGCCCGGGCGCGATCCACCTGCTGAACGGGCTGTACGACGCGCGCATGGACCACCAGCCGGTGCTGGCCATCGTCGGCCAGCAGGCGCGCGCCTCCCTGGGCGGCGAATTCCAGCAGGAAGTCGACCTGCTGTCGCTGTTCAAGGACGTGGCGGGCGACTTCGTCCACATGGCCACCGTGCCGGAGCAGATCCGCCACCTGGTCGACCGCGCAGTGCGCATCGCGCGCGAGCAGCGCACCGTCACCTGCCTGGTCCTGCCCAACGACCTGCAGCGCCTGGAGGCGGTGCCCGAGCCGCCGCGCGAGCACGGCATGCTGCACAGCAGCCTCGCCTTCGCGCCGCGCACGCCGCTGCCGGAGCCGGCCGCGCTGGAGCGCGCTGCCGCAGTGCTCAACAGCGGCGAGCGGGTCGCGATCCTGGCCGGAGCGGGGGCGCTGCAGGCGGGCCCCGAGCTGGTGGCGGTGGCCGAGCGCCTGGGCGCCGGCATCGCCAAAGCCCTGCTCGGCAAGGCCGCGGTGCCGGACACCCTGCCCTTCGTCACCGGCTCGATCGGGCTGCTCGGCACGCAGCCGAGCTGGCAGCTGATGGACGGCTGCGACACGCTGCTGGTGGTCGGCTCGACCCTACCCTACACCGAGTTCCTGCCGAAGGAAGGCCAGGCGCGCGGCGTGCAGATCGACCTCGACGCGCGGCGCATCGGCAGCCGCTACCCGGTGGAGGTCGGCCTGGTCGGCGATGCGGCGGCGACGATGCAGGCCCTGCTGCCGATGCTGCGCCAGCAGGCCGATCGCCGCTGGCGCACGCGCATCGAGGCGGAGGTGGCGCGCTGGTGGCAGGTGCTGGAGGCGCGGGCGCACAACGAGGCGAATCCGATCAACCCGCAGCGCGTGTTCTGGGAGCTTTCCCCGCGCCTGCCGGAGCGCTGCGTGATCACCGGCGATTCGGGCTCGTCGGCCTTCTGGTATGCACGGGACCTGAAGCTGCGCGAGGGCATGCTCGCCTCGCTGTCGGGCGGGCTCGCGAGCATGGGCTCGGCGCTGCCCTACGCCCTCGCCGCCAAGCTCGCGCACCCCGACCGGCCGGTGATCGCGCTGCTGGGCGACGGCGCGATGCAGATGCTCGGGCTGAACGCGCTGGTCACGCTGGCCGGCGAATGGCGGCGCTGGAAGGACCCGCGCTTCACCGTGATGGTGCTGAAGAACGGCGACCTCAACATGGTGACCTGGGAGCAGCGCGTGACCGAGGGCGACCCGAAGTTCGAGGACTCGCAGGACCTGCCGCCGTTCGACCACGCGGCGTATGCGCGGATGCTCGGGCTGAACGGCATCCGCGTCGACGCGCCGGAGCAGGTGGGAGCCGCCTGGGACACGGCGCTTTCGGCAGACCGCCCGACGCTGCTCGAGATGGTGACCGACCCGAACGTGCCGCCGGTGCCGGCGCACGTGTCCGCGGCGCAGATGAAGGCCTATGCCTCGGCCCTGCTGCACGGGGATCCCGATGCGCTGCGCATGATCGTCGCCTCGGCGAAGGAGTGGTGGGCGGGCATCGCGAGCCCGTAGCCCGGATGCCAATCCGGGATCGTCGTTCACCTCGTCGGCCGCTCCCGGATTGCGCTGCGCTCCATCCGGGCTACCTGTAGCCCAGGCGCTTCATGGGCTGCGTGAGAAGCTGGTGCGTCGACCAGTAGTCCTTCCAGGGGTCGGCACGCTGGAACGACAGGTGCGCCCGCGCCGTCTGCACCGTCCACTCCGCCCCGCTCTTCAGCTCGCCCAGGGCCTCCCACGCCACCGGCATCGACACCCCCATGCCGGGCCGCGCCCGGGCCGAGAAGGCGGCCGCGGTCGTCGCCCCATGGCCATTGCGCAGGTAGTCGACGAAGATCCGCCCGACCCGGTTCGACGGCCCGCTCTTCGCGACGAAACGGTCCGGGATCACCCGCGCCAGGTGCTGCACCACCGCCTGCGAGAAGCCCTTCACCGTGTCCCAGCCGTGCTGCGGCTTCAAGGGCACCACCACGTGCAGCCCCTTGCCGCCGCTTGTCTTCAGCCAGGCCGCGAGCCCCAGCTCCTGCAGCAGCGAGCTCACCAGCGTCGCCGCCTCCTGCACCTGCGCCCAGGCCACGCCTTCGCCCGGGTCGATGTCGAACACCATCCGGTCCGGCTTGTCGATGCGCCGCGCCAGCGCGTTCCAGGTGTGGAACTCGATCACGTTCATCTGCGCCGCCCCGGCCAGCGCCGCCGGGCTCGCCACCTCCAGCAGCGCCCCATGGCCCGGCCACAGCGCCGGGTCCAGCTCGCGCACGTCGGGGATGCTCAGCTTCTCGGCATGCTTCTGGAAGAACAGCTCGCCGCCGATGCCCGACGGCCCGCGCACCAGCGAGCAGGGCCGCCCCTTCAGGTGCGGCAGCATCCACGCGGCGACGCTCTCGTAGTAGCGCACCAGGTCCAGCTTGGTGAGGCCGGTGCTCTCGTCGATGACCCGCTCGGGGTGGGAGATGCGCGTCGAGCGGGGCTTTTTCCCGGTCGCCGTCGCCGCGGCCTCCACCGGCGCCGCCACCTCGCGCGTGACGCGCGAGGCCGGCTTGTCGCTGCGCAGGCCCTCGAACGACGCATGCCGGATCTGCCCGTCGGGCGTCCACTCGCCGAAGCGCACTTCGGCCACCAGCGTCGGCTTCACCCATCGCTCCGCGCCTTCGGGCCGGCGCGACCAGCGCCTCTTCGCCGGGTCGACGTCGAAGGGCGAGTCCGGCGTCTCGAGCCGCGCCAGCTTCTTCTTCAACTCCGCCGCCACCGTCGTGCTCCAGCCGGTGCCCACGCTGCCGACCGACACCAGCCGGCCGCGCTCGTCATGCACGCCCAGCAGCAGGCTGCCGACCTGGCTCGCGCCCGCATGGTCGCCGCGGTCGGTGAAGCCGCCGATCACGAACTCCTGGCGCAGCTGGCACTTCAGCTTCAGCCAGGTGTCGCTGCGCCGGGACACGTAGGGCGCGTCCTGGCGCTTGGCGATCACGCCTTCCAGGTGGAGGCGGCAGGCCGACTGCAGCACGCTCGCCGCGTCGGCCGGGAAATCCTCGCTGAAGCGCAGCGGCTCCGCGCCCTGCGCGTCGAGCAACTGCTTCAGCAGCTGCCGGCGCTGGCGCAGCGGCAGCTCGCGCAGGTCGTGCCCCTCGAAGAACGGCAGGTCGAACAGGAAGTAGACGACCTCGCCGGTCGCGCCCCCTTCGAACGCGTTCTGCAGCGCGTTGAAGACCGGCAGCCCGTGCTCGCCCATCACGACGATCTCGCCGTCGAGCCAGGCGGAGTCGACGTGCAGGCGCTTCAAGGCCGCCACCAGCCCCGGCAGCTTGCGGCTCCAGTCATGGCCGCCGCGCGTCACCAGCACCGGCTTGCCGTGCTCGATGCGCGTCATCAGCCGGTAGCCGTCGAACTTGATCTCGAAGCCCCAGTCGCCGTCGGCCGGCACGCCGGCGGCCAGCGTCGCGAGCTGCGGCGACAGGGTCTTCGGCAACGGCGCCTCGGGCGCCTGCGCCGTCGCGCCGTCCGCCAGCGGCGCGCGCAGCACGCTGTCGGGCAAGGCGCTCACCACGTCGTACTCGGCGTGCGGCCGCGCGAACGCATCCTTCTTCTTGAACAGGAACCAGGCCTCCTGCTTCTGCGAGCCCGGCTTGCGCAGGCGCACCAGCTCCCAGCGGCCGCGCAGCTTCTCGCCTTCCAGCGTGAAGACGAGCTTGCCCTCGGCCAGGCCGCGGCGCGCGTCGCCCTCGGGCTGCCAGTGCCCGCGGTCCCAGACGATGACGTCGCCTGCACCGTACTGGCCTTCTGGAATGCGCCCCTCGAAGCTGTTGTACGAGATCGGGTGGTCCTCGGTGCGCACCGCCATGCGCTTCTCGGCCGGGTCGTAGCTCGGCCCCTTGGGCACCGCCCAGGACAGCATCACGCCGTCGAGCTCGAGCCGGAAGTCGTAGTGCAGCCGTGTCGCATCGTGCTTCTGCACGACGAAGGCGAGGCCCGGGCCGGCATCGGCCCGCTCGCCGCTCGGTTCCGGCGTCTTGCTGAAATCCCGCTTGGCGCGGTAGGTCGCCAGCGGGTCGGCCGCGGCACGGCTGCGCGGCATCGGCGCGTCCTCAGGCGCGCTTGCGCGCGGTGGAGGCCTTGCGCGCGGCCCCCTTGCGCGCCGGCTCCTTCGCCGGCGCCGCGGCGTCCGCAGCGGGCTTGCGCCGCAGGCTCTTCGCCAGCAGCTCGGTCAGGTCGACCACGTTGCTCGGTCCGGTCGATGCGCCCTCTTCCATCGGCTCCACCGTTTCCGTCTTCCCCTGCTGCACCCGCTTCGCGACCAGCGCGTGGATCGCCTCGGTGAACTTGTCCGAGTAGGCATCCGGCTTCCAGGTCTCGGTCATGTCGCCGATCAACTGGCGCGCCATCTTCAGCTCGGCCTCCTTCAGGTTCGCCGCCTTCTTGCCTTCGGGCGGCAGCTTGATGTCGGCCCAGGGACGGATGTCGGCCGCCCAGCGCAGCGTGTTCAGCATCAGGGCCGGGCCGGTGGGGATCAGCGCCGCAAGGTGCTCCTTGGTGTGCATCACCACCCGCGCGATGCCGATCACGCCGGCGTCGAGCATCGCTTCGCGCAACAGCGCATAGACCTTCTCGCCCTTCGCCAGCGGCTCCAGGTAGTACGGCCGGTCGAGCTGGGTGAACGGGATCTCGTTCGCATGCGCGAAGGACTCGATCTCGATCGTCTGCGTGGTCTTCGGGTACGCGGTCTTGATCTCCTCGTCGCTCAGGACGACGTAATCCCCGCCCTCCACCTTCACCCCCTTCACGATGTTCGTCTTGTCGATCTCGCGGCCGGTGCGCTTGTTGACGCGTTTGTAGCCCACCGGGTCCATCGAGCGCTTGTCCAGCCAGTCGAAATCGACGCCGGACTCGGACGATGCGGGGTACAAGGCGACCGGAACATGCACCAGCCCGAAGCTGATGGCGCCCTTCCAGATGGCGTGCGGCATGGCAGGACTCCGAAGACGGGAGCTCAAGCCTAGAAGCCGCCGGGGCCGCCCCGCCAGCGGCAGATCGCGCACGTTGCTGTAGGAAGAGGCCGGCAATCGGCCCCATCCCGCAGCGATGGCCGACGTTTCGAAACATTGTTTATCCGACTGGACGCCCGCCCGAGACAGGAGTTCAATGGCGCCGCTGTACTTGGAACCGGTTCCAAAACTGCCGTACCAGGGACCTGTTTCGCCCACCAACGAGGAGACGACATGAGACAGATCCCTGCAGGCAGGTTACGCCGCGCATTGGTTTCGGGCATCGGGCTGTCGGCCCTGCTCGCCGCATGCGGCGGCAGCGACGCACCGAGCCCGTCCCCCTCCACCCCCGACACGGCGGCAGGCAAGGAGCGCGCGCAGGCCGTCACCGCCGGGCGCTACCAGCTCCAGAACGTGTCCGGCGGCTTGTGCGTCGGGGTGCCGGGCGGCAGCAACGCCAGCGGCACCAAGCTGCAGCTGCAGGCCTGCGACAGCGGGTCGGCGGCGCAGAAATTCGATCTCACCGCCATATCGGCGGGCGTCTACAAGCTCACCGCCGCCGGCAGCGGCCTGGCGCTGGACATCGAGAACGCCTCCGGGGCCGACGGCGCGCCGCTGCAGCAATGGACCGACAACGGCACCAACGCGCAGCGCTTCCGCCTCGCCGAGGTGGCGGCCGGCGTGGTGACGCTCGCCAACGTCAACAGCAACAAGTGCGTGCAAGCGGCCGATGCGGCTTCGTTGAAGCAGTACGGCTGCAGTTCGGCGGCCGACCAGCAGTTCAGGCTCGTCGGCGGCGGCACCGGCCCGGTGGACCCGCAGCCGGTGGGGGTGGTGCCGCTGTTCCCCGAGGGCACGCAGGTCACCGAGCAGATCCAGACGGTGGAGGCAGACGGCACGCTCGTGACCTACATGGGCATGCGCCCGACCGAGCGCCACGCCCGCGAGCGAGGCGAGCCCTGGGATGCGCCCGACGAGGGCCCCGGCCGCTACCTCACCTTCCCGTCGTTCTACTTCCAGAACCGCACCTTCGGCCTGGTGATCCGCGACGAGGTGCCCGCCGGCCGCTCGAAGATCACCTTCACGATGCGCGTCAACGACGGCACCTTCGACGGCACCACCTTCAGCCTGTTCCGCAACGCCGGCGACCCGAACGTGCGCGACTACGGCTGGGCGCTGAACTACGGCTTCAACAACCCGAAGTTCCTGAACCAGGACAACTACCCGCTGCCGATCTGCATTGCCGGGCAGCCGGATGCCGACTGCCAGTTCTCCGTCGATTCCAACTGGCGCACGAACCCGCACAGCACGCTGAGGGTCGGCGACCCGGTCGAGCTCGCGCCCGCACCGCGGCTGAAGTACAACGCCGACGGCAGCGCGGTGATCGACGGCGGCGGCGCGCGCTACTACTCCTTCGAGCAGCTGTACGTGGCCGGCGTGGGCCTGCGGCCGTGGTATGGCATCGCGCCCAACCTCGACTCGGCGCCGCTGCCGGCCGAGACGCTGTCCGGGGGCCAGACCAGCCTCTCGTACAACTACTCGGAAGAGCCGATGCGGGTGTTCCAGCAGATGGCGAACAACATCGGCATCCAGAACACCAAGCGTTTCGTCGAGGGGCGGCGCCTGTTCCACACCTCGTTCGTCGACGGGCGGCATTCGGAGCACCCGGAGACCAACCCGGTCTTCAGCGCCCATGCCGGCCAGCTGGGCCCGCGCTACAACGAGGTGAGCTGCATCGGCTGCCACCAGCTGAACGGCCGCTCCGCGGCACCGGCCGCCGGCGCGCGCTTCGCCGGCACGCTGCTGGCGGGCGCTTCGACCGGCGCGAACGGCGTGCGCACGCCGGATGCGACCTACGGCCTGAACGTGCTGCAGAAGGCCACCGCGGCCGGTGCGGCCGACTACAGCGTCAGCGTGCAGGGCTACACCACGACCACGCGCACCCTGGCCGACGGCGAGCAGGTCAACCTGCAGAAGCCGGTCTATGCGTTCAAGGGGCCGGTACCGGCGCAGTACTCGGCCCGCCAGGCGCCGCAGGTGATCGGCGTCGGGCTGCTGGAGGCGCTGCCCGAGGCCACGGTGCTCGCGCTCGCGGACCCGAACGACGCCAACGGCGACGGCATCCGCGGCGTGGCCAACGTGGTCACCGACCCGGAGACCGGCCAGGCGCGGCTCGGCCGCTTCGGTTGGAAGGCGGCCAAGGCGAGCCTGCGCCACCAGTCGGCCGAGGCGCTGGTGAACGACATGGGCGTGGTGTCGCCGGTGTTCCCGTCGCGCAGTTGCCAGAAGGCGGCGCCGGACTGCCGCAGCAACCCGCAGGGCACCGGCGTCAACGAGCAGGAGCTGCAGCGCGTGGTGCAGTACCTGGAGCTGCTCGCGGTGCCGGCGCAGCGCAGCCTGCGCAGCGCCTTCCCGGCCGGCGTGCGCGTCTCGCCCGAGCACGAGGTGAACGCGGCCCAGGTGGCGCGCGGGGCGCAGCTCTTCACGCAGGTGAACTGCAGCGGCTGCCACACGACGACGCTGAAGACCGGCAAGACCCACCCCTTCGCCGAGCTGCGCGACCAGACCATCCACCCGTACACCAACCTGCTGCTGCACGACATGGGCGCGGGGCTGGCCGACACGGTGACGGAAGGCAAGGCGCAGCCGTCGATGTGGCGCACCGCGCCGCTGTGGGGGATCGGCTCGCTGCAGTACGTGCAGGGCGGCGCGCAGAACGTGCGCTACCTGCACGACGGCCGCGCCCGCACGCTGATGGAGGCCATCGGCTGGCACGGCGGCGAGGCGGACAACAGCCGCCAGCGCTTCGAGTCCCTCTCGCGCGATGACCGGCAGGCGGTGCTGGCGTTCCTCAACTCGCTGTAGCGGGAACAGAGGGATGGGGCGGCGGCTCACCCGGGCCGCCCCCCGGACCCCTTCAGCCTGCGATCTTCTTCAACAAGCCCATCATCCGCTCGAACACCGCGCCATACGGCGGGTAGAAAAGCTTCGTCCCGGCGAAGCGCGACTGCACGAACACCGGCTTCTCCTTGCTGAAGGTGCGGAATCCCCACTCGCCGTGGTATGCGCCGCTGCCGCTCGCGCCCACGCCGCCGAAGGGTTGCGCCTCCTGGCCGAGGTGCCAGATGCAGTCGTTGACCGTCACGCCGCCGGCATGGGTGCGCTCCAGCGCGCGCCGCTGCGCCTCGCCGTCGCGGCCGAACCAGTACATCGCGAGCGGCCGGTCGCGGCGCCGGATGTGGTCGAGCGCCTCGTCGTCCTCCCCGTACGCAATCAGCGGCAGCAGCGGCCCGAAGATCTCCTCGCGCATCACCGCCATCTCGTCGGTGACGCCCAGCAGCAGCTGCGGCACGAGCTTGCGGCCGACGGGTGCCTCGTCGTGCGTCGGCACGCAACGCGCGCCGCGCGCCTGCGCATCGGCGAGCAGCTCGTTCAGTCGCGCCAGGTGCCGCGGCGTCGCGATCGCGCTGTAGTCGGGGTTGGCGCCAAGCGTCGGGTACAGCCTGCGGACCTGGCGCACGAGGGCCTCGGCGAGCGGCTCCTGCAGCTCGCGTGGCACGAGCACGTAGTCGGGCGCGACGCAGGTCTGCCCGGCATTGAGCAGCTTGCCGAAGGCGAGGCGTTCGGCCGTGAGCGCCAGGTCGGCGCTGCGGTGCACGACGGCCGGCGACTTGCCGCCCAGTTCGAGCGTCACCGGCACCAGGTTCTGCGCCGCCGCCTGCGCCACCTGGCGGCCTACCGCGGTGGAGCCGGTGAAGAACAGGTGGTCGAAGGGCAAGGCGACGAAGGCGCGGCCGACCTGGGCGTCGCCGGTGACGACCTGCATTTCCTCCGGCGCGAAATGCGCCGCCACCATGCGTGCGAGCAGGGCCGAGGTGGCCGGGGTCAGCTCCGAGGGCTTGACGAGCACCCGGTTGCCGGCGGCCAGCGCCGCAACGGCCGGCGCCATCGCCAGGTAATAGGGGTAGTTCCAGGGCGACACGATGCCGACCACGCCGAGCGGCTGGCGCAGCAGCCGGTTGCGCCCCGGCAGGAAGTGCAAGGCAGTCGGCACGCGCCGCGGCTTCATCCAGCCGCGCAGGTGGCGCAGCGCATGGCGCGCCGCCGCCTGCACGGTGAAGACATCCGCGAGCTGCGTCTCCTGCGGTGCGCGGTGGCTGAAGTCCTGCGAGATCGCCTCGGCCAGTGCGCCGGCATGCTGCTGCGTCATCTGCTGCACGCGGCGCAGGCGGTCGCGCCGCACCTCGAGCGACGGCGCCGGATCGGCCTCGAAGGCGGCGCGCTGCTGCTCCAGCGCCAGGCGCAGGTGTTCGGGCAGGTTCTGGTGCATGGCGCGCTCCCCGTCGACGGATGCGCGAGGGTAGCGCGAACAGCCCGCTGCCGGCATCCTGTCCGACCCCTCCTACAGCCGATCGCGCCCGGGGACGATGGCGCCGCCGCGGCCGGGCCGTAGGCTGGCCTCATGCCGACGACCGCCCCTCTTGCTGCACCGCCCTCGCCGCCCGGCCGCTGGCCCGGCCTGCGCGCCTGGTGGGCGCTGGTGAAGCAGGCCGCCAACGCCTGGATCGACGACTACGCGCCCAGCATGGGCGCGGCGCTGTCGTACTACAGCATGTTCTCGCTCGCGCCGCTGTTGTTGATCGTCATCTCCATCGCCGGCCTGGTGTTCGGCGAGGAGGCGGCCCGCGGCGAGGTCTTCGGCCAGATCCGCGGGCTGCTCGGGCCCGAGTCGTCGCAGGCGGTGGAATCGGTGCTTGCGAGCCTGAACAAGCCGCGCGAGGGCATCGCCTCGACGGTGCTGGGCCTGGGCGTGCTGCTGGTCGGCGCGACCTCGGTCTTCGGCGAACTGCAGGATGCGCTCGACCGCATCTGGCGCGCCCCGGCCCGGGTGCGGCGCAGCGGCTGGTGGAACCTGCTGCGGGCCCGGCTGCTCTCGTTCGGCATGATCCTCGGCATCGCCTTCCTGCTGATGGTGTCGCTGGTGCTCAGCGCCGCGATCTCGGCGCTCGGCAAATGGTGGGGCGGCGCCTTCGGCAACTGGGCGGTGCTGGCGCAGGCCGTCAACCTGGCGGTCGGCCTGCTGATGACGACCGGCGTGTTCGCGATGATCTACAAGCTGATGCCGCGCGCCGACGTGCGCTGGCACGACGTGTGGCTGGGGGCGCTGCTGACGGCCGTCCTGTTCACGGTCGGCCGCTACCTGATCGGGGCCTACATCGGCCGCAGCGGGGTCGCCTCGGGCTTCGGTGCGGCCGGCTCGCTGATCGTGATCTTCGTGTGGGTGTACTACTCGGCGCAGATCTTCCTGATGGGCGCCGAGCTGACCTGGGTGTATGCGCGCAGCTTCGGCTCGATGCGCGGGCTGCCGCCCCCGCCGCCGCCGACCACCGCGGGGGGAATTCCTACAGCGGGTTCCTGAGGGCACCTACGCGAGGAAACAGGCGCCTTCCTTAAGCTGTGGGCACAGACCGGAGAACGCCATGAGCACGTCCCACAGCACCTCGACGCCCTCGGCCTCGCGCTCCCGCCGTTCCACCGAACCGGTCTCTTTCCAGCGCCCGCAGCGCATGCTGCCGCGGATCTCGGTGGCCCTGCCGCTCGCCGTCACCTTCGCCGCCCTGGTGATCGGGCTGCCGGTGAACGAACGGGCCGACCGCAACGCCTTCGCGGCCGACATGCTGATGATGGCCGCCGCCGTGCCGGCCGCGGCCGCAAGCGCCGTGCCGGCGATCCGGCGCGAGTTCAAGCGCGCCCGGGGGCTGTGACCGGCGGCATTTCGACGCCCAGGCCGTCGCGACCGGCCTGCATCCGCTCCAGCACCCAGTCGACGAACACCCGCACTCGCGACGAGAGCTGGCGGCTGTGCGGGTACAGCAGCGAGACCGGCATCGGCGCCGGGCGGCATTCGGGCAGCACCTCGCGCAGCCGGCCGTCGGCCAGCTCGGCCTGGATGTTGTAGGTCGGCGCCTGGACGAGGCCCAGGCCGGCCAGGCAGCCGGCCAGGTAGGCATCGGCATGGCGCACCGACACGCTGCCCTTCATCAGCACCGTCTGCGGCTGGCCGTCCACCATGAAGTCGAAGGGGATGCGCCGGCCGGTCGCGCTGGACAGGAAGTTCACCGCCCGGTGCCGGGACAGGTCGGCCAGCGTGCGCGGCACGCCGTGGCGCAGCAGGTAGGCGGCGCTGGCGCAGGTGATCTGCGGGTTGTCGACGACGTGGCGCAGCACCATCGACGAGTCGCGCGGGACGCCGGCGCGCAGCACGCAATCCACCCCCTCGCGCACCAGGTCGACGAAGCGGTCGCCCATGCCGATGTCGAGCTCGATGTCGGGGTAGCGGGCGCAGAACTCGCCGATGTGGGGCAGCAGGTAGCGGCGCGCGAGCGACTCCTGCAAGTCGACGCGCAGCTTGCCCTTCGGGCTGACGAGGGACTGCCCGAAGGCGGTCTCGGTGTCCTCGAGATCGGCCAGCAAGCGCACGCAGCGCTGGTAGTAGGCCTCGCCGTCGGGCGTGACGCTCACCTGCCGGGTGGTCCGTTGCAGCAGCCGCGTGCCCAGGCGCTTCTCCAGCTGCTGGATCGCGTGGGTGGCGGTGGCGCGCGGCAGGTCCAGGTCCTCCGCCCCCCGGGTGAAGCTGCCCAGCTCGACGATGCGCACGTAGAGCTGCATGGTCTGGAAGCGGTCCATGGTGGGTACTTTGTTGTTTCTGGCTGAACAGTGATGCCAATTCTGATGCATTTATTGTTTTCTGCCGAGCAACAAGAATGCCTTCCATGTTCTTCACCTCAACCAGGAGCCACAGCATGGAACAGCAGCAACAACAGCAGGTCGCGATCGTCACCGGGGCCGCGCGCGGCATCGGGGCGGCACTCGCGCAGCGCCTGGCCGCGGACGGTTTCGCGGTCGTCGTCAACTACGCCGGCAGCGCGAAGGCGGCGGCCGAGGTGGTCGGGGCCATCGAGGCGGCGGGGGGCCGGGCGACGGCGGTGCAGGCGGACGTGGCGGACGAGGCGGCGGCGCGGCGCCTGTTCGACGAGGCGCTGCGGGTGTACGGGCGGGTCGACGTGCTGGTCAACAACGCGGGCGTGATGCCGCCGTCGATGCCGGTCCTCGTCGACACCGACGATGAGACCTTCGACCAGGTTTTCCGGGTCAACGTGAAGGGCAGCTTCCACATGATGCGCGAGGCGGCGAAGCGCCTGGCCCAGGGCGGGCGCATCGTCAACTTCTCGACCAGCCTGGTCGGCCTGGCGTCGCCGGGCTACACGGTGTATGCGGCGAGCAAGGCGGCGATCGAGACGATGACCAACATCCTGGCGAAGGAGATGCGCGGGCGCGGCATCACGGTGAACGCGATCGCCCCGGGGCCGACGGCGACCGAGCTGCTGACGAACGGCAAGACGCCGGAGATGCTGGAGCGCCTGGCGAAGGCCGCGCCGCTGGAGCGCCTGGGCACGCCGGACGACATTGCCGCGGCGGTGTCCTTCCTGGTGGGCCGCGACGGCGCGTGGATCAACGGCCAGACGCTGCGTGCGAACGGCGGGATCGTCTGAAGAACCTCATCGAACCAGGAGCCCCTCTCATGAACAAGATCATCGTCATCACCGGCGCGTCGAGCGGCTTCGGTGCCCTCACCGCCCGTGCCCTGGCCGATGCCGGTCACACCGTGTATGCCGGCATGCGGGCCATCGCGACGCGCAATGCGCACGCGGCCAAGGCCGCGGCGGACTACGCGAGGACCCGCGGCGTGGACCTGCGCAGCATCGAGCTGGACGTCGGCTCGCAGGCGTCGGTGGACCGTGCGGTCGCGCAGATCATCGACACGCACCACCGGCTCGACGTGGTGGTGCACAACGCGGGCCACATGGTGCTGGGGCCGAGCGAGGCCTTCACGCCGGAGCAGGTGGCGGCGCTGTTCGACGTGAACACGCTGGGCACGCAGCGGCTGAACCGCGCCGCGTTGCCGCAGCTGCGCCGCCAGGGGCAGGGCCTGGTGGTGTGGGTGTCGAGCTCGAGCGTCAAGGGCGGCACGCCGCCGTACCTCGGGCCCTACTTCGCGGCGAAGGCGGCGATGGATTCGCTGGCGGTGAGCTATGCCGGCGAGCTGGCGCGCTTCGGCGTGGAGACGACGATCGTCGTGCCGGGGGCCTTCACGTCGGGCACGAACCACTTCGTGCATGCGGGGCATCCCGACGACCAGGCGGTGGCGAAGGAATACGACGCGCACTACGCCGGGCTGCCGCAGCAGGTGGGCGAGGCGCTGGCCAGGCTCGAGCCGGCGGATGCGGACGTGGGCGAGGTGGCGAAAGCGATCGTCGCGGCGGTGGATGCGCCGCTCGGCCAGCGGCCGTATCGGGTGCACATCGACCCGAGCAACGACGGGTCGGAGATCGTCAGCGGGGTGGCGGATCGGATGCGGGCGCAGTTGCTGGAGCGGGCTGGGCTCGCGGATCTGCTGAAAGTCGTGCCTCGGGGCTAGTCTGCGAGTGCGTTCTCTTCGAGCCTCCGCGCGTGCAAAGGCGGGTATGGGGAGGCTGGGGCTCGCCGGACGGCGCGGTCCTCGCCCTGGCGGGTCGAAGACTCCCCTCCGCTGATGGGTTTCAGGGCCCGCGGCCTATCGTCATTCATTCGCTTCGTTCGCTGCGTGAACGGAGCTCAAACAGGATGCCGCAAGTCAGTCCACGAAGTGCGCTTCGCGCACGGGCCCTGAAACCCATCCTCATGAATGCCAATCCGGGGTCGTCGCCACGCGCTGCTGCCTCGGCGAAGGCGGGTGTGGGGAGGCTGGGGAGCGCCAATCAGGGTGAAGCGCCGGAGCTGGCTGCTTTCAGGGCCCGCGTGCGCAGCACGCTTCGTGGACTGACTCTCGCAGCCTGTTTGAGCGCAGTGAACGCAGTGAACGAAGCGAGTTTCTGCGAGGGGCCCTGAAAGCAGTCAGCGGAGGGGAGTCTTCGCCCCGCCAGGGGCGAAGACCGCTTCATCCGGCGCGCCCCAGCCTCCCCACACCCGCCTTCGCTCGCGCGAAAGCAGGCAAGCGCAAGCCCACTACCGAATCTTCTCCAACGCGGTCGCCAACTGCTGAACCGTCCGATCCACATTCCCCAGCTTGTCCAACCCGAACAGCCCGATCCGCCAGCTCCGGAAATCCGCCGGCTCGTCGCACTGCAACGGCACCCCGGCCGCCGTCTGCAACCCCAAGCCCGCAAACTTGCGCGCCGACTGGATCTCCGGGTCCTCGGTGTAGCTCACCACCACCCCCGGCGCCTCGAAGCCCGTCGCCGCCACGCTCTTGAACCCCTTCTGCGCCAGCAAGGTCCGCACCTTCGTGCCCAGCTGCTGCTGCGCCTGGCGCGCTTTCTCGAAGCCGAAGCGCTCGGTCTCCTGCATCACCTCCCAGGTCTTCGTCAGCGCGTCGGTCGGCATCGTCGTGTGATAGCCGAAGGAGCCCGCCTCGTAGGTCTCCATGATCTGCAGCCATTTGCGCAGGTCGCACGCGAAGCTCGTGCTCTGCGTCTGCGCCATGCGCTCGCGCGCCACCCCACCCAGCATCACGAACGCGCTCCCCGGGGAGCCGCTCCAGCCCTTCTGCGGCGCACTGATCAGGATGTCGACACCCATCGCCTGCATGTCCACCCACATCGCCCCCGACGCAATGCAGTCCAGCACGAACAGCCCGCCCACCGCATGCACCGCCTCGCCCACCGCACGCAGGTAGTTGTCCGGCAGGATGATCCCGGACGCCGTCTCGACATGCGCCGCGAACACCAGCGCCGGCTTCTCGCGCCGGATCGCCTCGACCACCTCGTCGATCGGCGCGGGCGCGAACGGCGCCTGGAACCCCGACCCCACCGGCCGCGCCTTCAGCACCGTGGCCGCCGACGGAATGGCGCCCATCTCGAAGATCTGCGTCCAGCGGTAGCTGAACCAGCCGTTGCGGATCACCAGCACGCGCTGCCCGGTCGCGAACTGGCGCGCCACGCCCTCCATGCCGAAGCTTCCGCTGCCCGGCATCACGATCGCGGTGTGCGCCTGGTAGGTGCGCTTCAAGGTGTCGGAGATGCCGCGCAGCACGCCCTGGAACTTCTTCGACATGTGGTTCAGCGCACGGTCGGTGTAGACCACCGAGAACTCGAGCAGGCCATCGGGATCGACCTGGGGCAGCAGTCCGGGCATGGAAGTCTCCGTCGTTGGGTTGCGGCGAGCGTAGCACCGCACGGCCTGCGATGATGAGCGGCATGACCCTGCGCTTTCCGCTCCTGCCCTCGCTGCTGACGGTCGCCCTGCTGGCCAGCGCCTGCGCCCACCGGCCCGCCGCCGAGCCACCGGTCCTGCTGCTCGGCGAGGTACACGACAACGCGGCTCAGCACGCGCTGCGGCTCGAGGCGTTTCGCGCGCTGCTCGACGACGGCGCGCGCCCCGCCCTGCTCATGGAACAGATCGACCGCGAACGCCAGCCAGCCATCGACCGCCTGCGGGCCGGGGCCGCGGCACCGACGGCTGACGCACTGTGGGAGGCGGCCGGCGCACCGACCGGCTGGAACTGGGCCTTCTACCGGCCCTTCGTGCAGCTGGCCCTGGACCACCGGCTGCCGCTCATCGCCGCCAACGTCTCGCGCGCCGACAGCCGCCGCATCATGAGCGACGGGCTCGCCGCCGAAGGCTTCGAGCCGCAGGTGCCCGAGGACATCCAGGCGGCACACGCCGGCGACATCGAGGCGAGCCATTGCGGGATGATCGATGCGGCGACCGCCCGCCGCATGGCCGGCGCCCAGGTGGCACGGGACCAGTTCATGGCACGCATGGTCGAGACGCAGGCCGCGCGCGGCGTGGTGCTTCTGGCCGGCAACGGGCACGTGCGGCGCGACGTCGGCGTGCCCCGCTGGCTGGGGCCGGCGGCACGCTCGCGCAGCGTCAGCGTCGGCTACCTCGAGGCCGGCGACACGCCGCCCCCCGGCGCCTACGACCGCATCGTCACCACGCCGGCCCAGCCCCGCGAGGATCCCTGCACCGCGATGCGCAAGCCGTGAGCAAGCCGTAGCCCGGATGCAGCGCAGCGGAACCCGGGAGCGGCCGTCGAAGTGACCGACGCCCCCCGGATTCGCATCCGGGCTACCAGGAGTCTCGCACCGCGTCGCGGACGGCCAGCGTCGCCGGCGTGAGCCGCGCCTCGGGCGGTGACGCCCAACACAGCCAGGTCAGCGCACGCCAGTGCCGCCAGATCGCCAGCTCCCCCTGCCGCTGCGCCTGCTCCGCCTGGTCCAGCCGCACGACCCCGATCCCCATCCCGCTCGCCACCATGCTGCGCACCACGCCCTCGGTGCTCGCCGACGCCGCTTCCTGGTACTCGCGCCCGGCCGAGGCGAACAAGGCATCGATGTGGGTGCGCAGCACGCAGCCCGTCGGCGTGCCGATCCAGGGCTGCGTCATCAGGTCGGCCAGGCTCGGGTCGGGATTCGCCGACGCAAAGGCCGGCGGCAGCGCCACCACCAGGTCCACCGGCGCCAGCCGCTGCAACAACAAGCCCGGCACCGCCTCGTGGTCGGTCATCACATAGGCACAGTCCAGCTCCCCGCGCTGCAGCAGGTGCAGCATCTCCGACGACAAGCCCTGCTGCAGCTGCAGCGTCACCTGCGGGTTGCGCTGAGCCAGCCGCAGCAGCGCGTCGCCCAGCCGCAGCGCGATCGGGTCGCTCACCGTGCCGAAGCGCACCACACCCTGGGCCGCGCCCCGCAGCTGCGCGGCGGTCGAGCGCAACCGCCCCGCCGAGGCCAGCGTGCGCTGCGCCTCGTCGAGCAGGCGCCGACCCTCCTCGGTCAGGTCCATGCCGCGCGGCGTGCGGTCGAACAGGCGCACGCCCAGCTCGTCCTCCAGCGCCTTGACCTGCGCACTGACGGCCGGCGGGCTGGTGAACACGCGCTCGGCGGCACGCGTCAGGTTGCCTTCCTGCGCGACGGCGACGAAGGTCTTCAGTTGGTACAGCTCCATGAAGCCGGATTGTGGCGAACCGCCCCGCCGCCGTCCCTTCGGAAATCCTGAGCCCCCGCTCCGAAATGGCGAATGGCCGGCGCGCGAGGCGGCGACGAGACTTCCCTGCATCGCACACCACGCCCCGGAGTCCCCCGTGACCGCCTCCCGTTCCCACGCCCTCGGCCTCACCGGCCTGCTGCTGGCCACCACCACCTGGGGCAGCCTCTTCATCGTCGGCAAGCCGGTGCTGCGCGAACTCGACCCGCTGTGGTTCACGCTGCTGCGCTACACCGTCGCCACGCTCGGCTTCGCGCTGCTGCTGCGCCTGCACGGGCCGATCCCATGGCCCCTGCTGCGCCGCCACGGCCCGCGCCTGGCCGCCCTCGGCTTCGTCGGCTACGGTTTCTTCAGCACGATGGTGCTGGTGGGCCTCGCGCATTCCGTCCCTTCGCACGGCGCGGTGATCATGGCGACGATGCCGATCACGACCCAGCTCGTGCGCTGGGGCCTGGACGGCATCCGCCCCGGCATCGCCGCGGCGGCCAGCACCCTGCTGGCCATGGCGGGCGTGGTGATGGTCTCGGGGGTGCTGCAGGGCGATGCGTCGACGCTCTCGACCGGCCCCGGCGACCTGTGCGCCTTCGTCGGCACGCTCGGCTGGATCGCCTACACGCGCGGTGCGGCGCGCTTCCCCGAACTCGACGCGGTGCGATTCAGCAGCCTGAGCGCGATCGCGTCATGGCCGCTGCTGCTGCTCGGCACGCTGCTGTTCCACGCGGCCGGCCTCGCCCCCCACCCGACGGCGCACGCCCTGCAGGCGGGCTGGCCCAGCCTGGTCTACATCGGCCTCGTCCCGACGGTGTTCGGCGTGCTGGCCTACAACTTCGGCGTGAAAACGCTGGGCGTCGTCACCAGCACCGCGTTCCTGAACGTCGTGCCGGTGTCGGTGCTGCTGATCGGCGCCGCGATGGGCTCACGCCCCGCGGCGCATGAACTGGCCGGGGTCGCGCTGGTGGTCGGGGGGCTGCTGACCCACACGCTGTCCCAGCGTGCGAGCCGTGCCCCGGCCGTCGTCGCTCAGCGGCCGGTGCCGGCCGGCGACATCGACAGGAAGGCGCTGGTGTGCAGGTCGCCGCGGCCGCAGCGGCTGTTGTCCAGCGCGCGCATGCGGCGCTCGAGTTCATAGATGTCCTGCGATTCGGCCAGGTAGGCCTCGTCGTAGCCGCCGTGCGGGCGGGTGCCGCCGGCAAAGGCGTTGCGCATGGCGCTGGAAATGGCGTTGATGATGCTGCTCATGGTCTATCTCGGTCCGTCTTGTGGTCGGTTTTTCTCTCAGTCGGTGGACCCGTTTTGCGGGTTAACACCTAGACCCCTAGTGTAAACCCTAGGTCATGACCTGTCTGTGACGGAAGTGGGACGGCGCCCCCCCGGTTCCCGCGGGTTGACGGACCGCCAGCCGGCCTCCCGCACCGCCGCGAGGTAGCTGTACAGCACCGGCACGACCACCAGCGTCAGCAGCGTCGATGCCAGCACGCCGCCGATGATGGCGCGCCCCATCGGCGCCTGCAGCTCGCCGCCCTGGTTCCAGCCCAGGGCCAGCGGCAGCATGCCGAACACCATCGCGGCCGTCGTCATCGCGATCGGCCGCAGCCGCACCAGGCCGGCCTGCAGCAGCGCCTCGTCCAGGCTCGCCCCGGCGGCCCGGCAGCGGTTCGCGAAGTCCACCAGCAGGATCGCGTTCTTCGTCACCAGTCCCATCAGCATCACGAAGCCGATCATCGAGAACACGTTGACGGTCGAGCGCGTGACCAGCAGCGCCAGCATCACGCCGATCAGGCTCAGCGGCAGCGACGCCATGATGGCCAGCGGCTGCAGCAGGCTGCCGAACTGGCTCGCCAGCACGATGTAGATGAAGACCACCGCCAGCAGCAGCGCCACCGCCACCCCGGCCACCGCCTCCTGCTGCTGCCCGGTGTCGCCGCCGACGTCGAAGCGCACGCCCGGCGGCATCACCGTCGCGTCCACCAGCCGCTGCACCTCGTCGCCCACCTCACCCGCCGAGCGCCCCTGCACCGCGGCCGTCACCGCCTCGCGCCGCTCCGTGTCCTGGCGCCGGATCACCTCGGGCCCGACCACCGGCTCCAGCGTCGCCACCGCCTCCAGCGCGATCGGCGTGCCGTCCTTCGCGAAGGCCACCGGCAGCTGGCGCATCTGCTGCACGTTGCGCCGCTGCGCCTCGGGCAGGCGCAGCAGCACCTCCACCTGCTGCCCGTCGGGCGCGGTCCAGGAGGTCGCCGCATCGCCGTTGACATACGCGCGCAGCGAGGCCGCGACCTGCGCGCCGCTCAGGCCCAGCTCGCGGATCGCCCCCGGCTTCAGCCGCACCGCGTGCGTGGGCACCCCGGGCCGCACCGACAGGTCGAGGTCGACGAGGCCCGGGATGGCCTGCATGCGCTGCGCCAGCTCGCCCGCGACGCGCTCCAGCACCGCCGGGTCGCTGCCCAGCACGGCCACCTCGATCGGCCGGTCGAAGCCCACCTGCACCTCGATGCCCGGGATGCGCACCAGCGCCTCGCGCAGCGCTTCCTCTACCTGCTTCTGCGAGCGCCCGCGCCGCCCGCGCTCCACCAGCGCGATGTTCAGCACCGCCTGGGCCCGGCCGCTGCCCTCGGCCGCGCCGGCGCCGACGCTGCTCGACACGAAGCGCACCTCGGGCAGGCCCGCCACCACCGCCTCCACCTGGCGCACCTTGGCATCGCTGCGCTCCAGGCTCGATCCGGCCGGCAGGCGCAGCACAAGCTGGGTGAAGCCCTGGTCCGTCTGCGGCACGAACTCGGAGCCGACCGCCGGCACCAGCCCCAGCGCGGCCACGAAGCTTGCCGCGCCGGCCGCGAGCACCAGCCCGCGCGGGCCGATCGTCGCCAGCCGCCAGCGGCGCTGCCGGCCGAACCAGGGCAGCGGCAGGCGGTAGCGCCGGCGCGAGAACAGCCACAGGATCAGCCGCGCATACCCGTCCTGCAGCCGCTGCATTGCGCGCTCCACGCCGTCGAGCAGCCGCCCCACCCCCGGCAGGTGCCGCTCGCGCGCCGGCTCCGGCCACACCGACGACAGCATCGGGTCCAGCGTGAAGCTGACGAACAGGCTCACCAGCACCGCCGCCACCACGCTGATGCCGAAAGGCAGGAAGAGCTTGCCGATCACCCCGCCCATGAAGGCCACCGGCACGAAGACGGCGCAGATCGCGAAGGTCGTCGCCATCACCGCCAGGCCGATCTCGTCCGTGCCCTCGCGCGCCGCCGCGGGCGCGTCCTTGCCCATGCCGAGATGGCGGACGATGTTCTCGCGCACCACGATCGCGTCGTCCACCAGCAGGCCGATGCACAGGCTCAGCGCCATCAGGGTCATGAAGTTCAGCGTGAAGCCGCAGGCACGCATCGCGATGAAGGCGGCCAGCACCGACACCGGCAGCGTGAGGCCGGTGATCACCGTGCTGCGCCAGCTGCGCAGGAAGACGAACACGATCCCGACCGTCAGCAGCGCACCCTCCACCAGCGTGTGGCGCAGCCCGTCGAGCTGGTCGCGGATCGCATCGCTGCCGGCCTGCACCAGCTGCAGCTCCACGCCCGGCGGCATCGACCGGCGCAGTTCCTCCAGCACCCGCTTGAGCCGGTCGCCGGTGGCCACGACGTTGGCGTCCTGCTGGCGGAACACGTTGAAGGTGATGGCGGGCTGGCCGTTCAGGCGCGACAGCGAGTCGGGCTCGCGGTCGCGCTCGACCACGCGGCCGACGTCGGCCAGGGTCAGCGGCAGCTCGCCCTGGCGGCCGATCACCACCTCGGCGAAGGCCTTCGGGTCGCGCACCCGGCCCTCGACGCGCAGCAAGGTGTCCTGCGTCGCGTCGTTCACCACGCCCACCGCCTGGTCGGCGTTCGCCTCGTGCAGCGCCTGGCTCACCTGGGCCGGCGTGAGGCCGTAGGCGCGCAGCCGCACCGGGTCGAGGTCGATGCGCAGCTCGCGCGCCGCGAGGCCGTGGATCTCGACGCGCGCGACGCCGTCCGCCCGCTGCAGCCGCTTGAGGATCGTCGGATCCGCCAGCATCGACAGCTCGCGCAGGCTGCGCGAGGCGGCGCTCAGTGCCAGCACCATCACCGGCTCGGCGTTGTCGGTGTCGTAGCGCGCAACGGTGGCGGCGCGCGCGTCCTTGGGCAGCGCGGCCTGCACGGCCGCCACGCGGTCGCGCAGGTCCTGCAGCGACCGGTTCATGTCGGCATCGAGGCTGAACTCGACCGTGGTCAGGCTCCGGCCCTCGGCGCTGACCGAGCGCAGGTGGCGGATGCCGGCGACGCCGTTCGCGCTGTCCTCGATGACGCGCGTCACCTCGCGCTCCACCGCCTCCGGCGACGCCCCGGGGTACAGCACCTCGACCGAGGCCACCGGCAGCGCGATGTCCGGGATCTGCTCGACGCCGAGCCGGCTGTACGAGACGAGGCCCAGCACGCACAGGGCCAGCATCGTCATCGCGGCGAAGACGGGGTTGTTGATCGAGACGCGGGTGATCCACATGGCGGTATCGGGGCAGGACTATCGGAGGGCGGCCACCTCGGCCGGGCCGGCGGCGACGAGGACGCGACGTCCCTCGCGCAGCCGGTCGAACTTCATCGCGAGCACCTGCGACTGCGGCGTCAGGCCGCCCAGCACCTCGACGCGGCCGCCCTCGTCGTCGCGCCGGCCGGTGGTGACGGCGCGGCGCAGCAACACGCCGCCCTCGACCAGCCACACCGTCTCCTGCCCGGCCTCGCCGACGATGGCGGACTGCGGCAGCAGCAGGCGCTGCACCGGGTCGGGCAGGCGCATGCGGGCCACGGCATAGGGGCCGGCGCGCAGCCGCTCGTCGCGGTTGTCGATCGCCACCACCACCCCGACTGCGCGCGTGCCGGCGTCGGCCACCGGCGCGATGCGCGCGAGCCGGCCGGCGACCGGCGCCGCGCGCCCTTCCACCTGCACCTCGACCGCCTGGCCGGGCACGAGGCCGTCGAGCCGGTGGGCCGGCAACTGGCCGGCCAGTTCGAGCTCGCCCAGGTCGACCACGGTCAGCAGCTCCTGCTCGGGCGCGAGCTTCTCCCCCGCGACCACGCGGCGCTTCGCGACGATGCCGGAGATCGGCGCCAGCAGGACCGCCTCGCGCACGCCCAGGCTCGACGCGTCGAGCTGCGCTGCCGCGGCCTGCCACTGCGCCTGCGCCGACGCGAGGGCGCTGCGCGAGGCTTCCAGCGCGTTCGCGGAAATGAACCGCTGCTCGGCGAGCTGGCGGTCCGAGGCGTGGGTGCGCTCGGCCTGCCGCAGCTGGGCCTGCGCCTGCGCCAGCAGCGCGCGGCGCTCGGCCACCCGGCTCTCCAGCCCTTCCAGGTCGAGGCGCCCGAGCCGCTGGCCGGCCCGCACACGCTGGCCCTCCTCGACCGCCAGCGACAGCAGCGTGCCGGCCGCCTTCGCCCGCACCGTCGCCGTGCGCGGCGCGACCAGCGGCCCCGAGAAGCGCAGGTCCAGCGGCAGGCTGCCGGCCACCGGGCGCACCACCTCGTCGGCGCGGAACTCCAGCGGCGGCTCATCCCCGGCCCGCGCCGGGGACGCCGCATTCCGCCCGACTGTCGACATCGACACCGACGCGGCCAGCGCCGCCGCCGCGGCCAGCCCCAGCCCCCAGGCCATGTGGACGCGGCGGCTAGGCATGCGAGGCATCCTCCACCCGGTCCGGCAGCGGCGCACGGAACTGCCGCGCCACGAGCCGGGCGTAGAACGGATGCGTGGCCAGCAGCTCGTCGTGACGGCCCATGCCGGAGACGCGGCCGCCTTCGAGGAAGCAGATGCGGTCGGCATGCATCACCGTGGCCAGCCGGTGCGCGACGACGATGTTGGTGCGGCCGCGCATCAGGGCCTCGAGCGCGATGCGCACCTGGTGCTCGGTCTCGCTGTCCAGGTTCGAGGTCGCCTCGTCGAGGATCAGGATCCGCGGGTCGCGCAGGAACATGCGGGCGATCGCGATGCGCTGGCGCTGGCCGCCCGACAGGTTGCTGCCCTGCTCGCCGAGCAGCGTGTCCAGGCCCTGCGGCATCGCGGCGATGAAGCCCCAGGCGCCGGCCTGCTCGGCGGCCTCGCGCACCAGCGCATCATCGACCGCGCCGGGCAGGCCGTAGGCGATGTTGTCGCGCACCGTGCCCGGCATGATGGGCGCGCCCTGGGCCACGTAGCCGATGGCCTGGCGCCAGCCGGCCAGCGCATAGGCGGACAGCGGCCGGCCGCCGTACAGGATCTGCCCCGCGTCCGGCTCGTAGAAGCGCTCGATCAGCGACAGCAGCGTGGTCTTGCCGTTGCCGCTCGCGCCGACCAGGGCCGTCGTCGTGCCCGGCGCGAAGACGAGGTCGATGCCCTGCAGCAGCGGCACGTCGCGCCCCGGGTAGCGGAACGACACGTCGCGGAACTCCAGCGTCCCGCCCGCCGCGGGCAGCGGCCGGCGCACGCCCTCGCCCTCCTCCACCGGCGCCTGCAGCAGCTCGGCGATGCGTGCCGAGGCGCCGCGAGCCTTCTGCAGCTCGGCCGTGAAGTTGGTCAGCTGGATCAGCGGCGCCGCCACGCCGAAGATGTAGAGGATGAAGGCCGTCAGCGTGCCGATGCTGATCTGGCCGCTGCCCACGCGCGCCGTGCCCACCACCAGCACCGCGACGATGGCCAGCGTCAGCGCGAGGCTGATCAGCGGCTCCAGCGCCGCGTTGATGCGCGCGCTGCGCAGGCCGAGCCGGCGGATGCCCTCGATCTCGCGCTGCGCCCGCTCGTCCTCGCGGGCCTCGGCGGTGTAGGCCTTGACGAGGCGGATCTCGGAGAACATCTGCGTCAGCACGCCGCCCAGCCGCGCCGTGTGCGCCTGGGTGCCGCGCGCCAGGTCCTCCAGCAGCAGCGCGAGCGGGATCACGACGACGAAGGCGCCCGCGATGCAGCCCAGCAGGGCCAGCGTGAGCCGCACGTCCAGGCTGAGCAGCACGCCCACCGAGCCGGCCAGCATCAGCGTGCCGGTCAGCAGGTTGACGGCCTGGCGCGTCGCGAGGCCGGCGATGGCGTCGCAGTCGCTGAGCACGCGGCTCACGCGCTCGCCGGTGTGCTCCTGCTCGGTCGCGGCCACCGGCAGGCGCAGCAGCCGCCCCACCAGCAGCGTGCGCAGCCGCGCCACCACGCCATGGCCGACCCGGGCCACCAGCCAGGACGAGAGCGCCGAGGCCAGCGCCGCGCCGACCAGCACGCCGCCGAGCGCGCCGATGTGCCAGGGGTCGGTCGTGCCGGCGGCGAGCTCGTCGACCACCCGCCGCGTCAGGATCGGGAAGGCAAGCGTGCCCGCCGCCGCGAGCAGCGCGACCGCCGCGGCCAGCAGCAGCGGCCCCGTCGCCGGTCGCACCCGGCGCAGCAGCGCCAGCAGCGGGCTGCCGGTCGCCTCGCTCACAGCAGCAGCTCCATCCTGCCGAACAGCACCTCGGCCTGCCGCCCCTGCTCGCGCAGCGTGCGCTCCACCTTGCGCGCCTCCTTGAACTGAGTCGATTCTTCCGAATAGGCGATGCTCGTGATGTGCGTCAACCACGGCTCGGCGCCCATCGCATAGATGAAGAGGCGCTTCGGGTCGAAGAAGGCATGCATCTGCAGCGCCCGCGCCGCGTCGCAGCCGTCGAGCCGGCGCGACTGGTCCTCGCCGCGCGTCAGCATCTTCTGCAGCAGCGAGCCGTAGAGCCAGGTCGCGGGCGCGCCGACGCACTCCATGCCGAGGAAGAGCGCGTCGATGCGCGGCATCAGCTTCTTCAGCGGCTCGTAGAAATCCGCCGCCGGCGGGTTCGAGTCGGCGAAGAACAGGCAGCAGGCGCCCTGCATCTGGATGCCGAAGGCGAGCTTGCTGCGGATGTCGAGGTCGGCATGCTCGCCGTAGAACGGTGCGCCGAGGATGCGGCCGCCGTCGAACTCCAAGGCCTCGTACTCGCCCAGCTCGATGACGCGCTCGAAGCCGCAGTGGCGCAGCATGAGCTTCAGCGAGACGTCCGGCAGCCCGCCGCCGCCGCGCCCCACCACCACCTGGCCTACCTTGTGGCGCAGCCGCAGCAGGGTCTCGAAGACGATGTGGTCCTGGTGCGGGTGGGTGATCAGCAGGTAGTCGATGCGCTCCGGCAGGTCGTCGAAGGTGTAGTGGTCCACCGCCGATTCGCCCGGGTAGCTGAGCAGCGGGTCGATCAGGATGCTCGTGCCGGCCGATTCCATCAGCACGCAGGCATGGCCGAAGTAGCGCAGGCGCACGCCGTCGCCGGGCCAGCCGTCCTTGGACGCGGCGGGCCGCACCGGCTCCAGCATCTGCCGCAGCAGCGGCATGCCGCGCGCGGCGTCGCCGAGGTGCGGGCGCAGCTGCTCCAGCAGGCCGTCGACGTCGTGCGTGCCGCCGTTCAGCGCGTTCCACAGCGGGTCGCCGAACGGCAGGCGCAGCTCCACGGTGCGGTCGCCGGCGCGGATCTGCGGCGTGCTCAGCACGAAGCTGCGCGGGTCCAGCGTCGCACGTTCCAGCAGGCAGGTCTGCAGCGAGGTATCGAACAGCGGGCCGTCGTAGAACACCGGCTCGATGAAGCGCACGTCCGGCTGCTTGCTGACGTTGTACGACAGCTCCACGCCGCGCCGGATGCTCGCGTCGACCTGCGCATACAGCGCCGGCAGGCCCGCCCCCTTGGCCTGCTCCTGCAGCATCTGGTACATGGCGTTGATCGCGTCAGCCGCGCGCAGCTGCGGCGCGCAGCGCTCGAGCGTCGCGTCGCGGAAGCGGGCCATGTCGGCCGGGTCGCCGGGGTAGTTGATGAAGGGCCCGCCCAGCAGCTCGGGCCGGCGCGCCGACTCCAGGTGCTGCGATGGGTCCTCCAGGAAGGACTCGAGCATCGCCAGGTGCGAATGCCGGGTGTAGAGCCCGAAGGTCAGCGGCGACACCAGGTAGGGGTGCGCGAACCAGGCGTTGACGAGAGGGATGTTGCGCACGCTGGGGGACAGGGCGTGGAGGGTCTGGCTCATGGGGTTTCCTTGGGTCATTGGGCCTCGGTGGACGGATGGGTGGACAGGGGGTGGCGGCCGGGCCCGCCCGCATCGCCGGGCCAGGCCCAGGCCTGCGCGAGCAGCGCCGCCAGGCGCGCGGCATGCGGCGCCTTCAGCACGCTCAGGTGATTGCTGCCGGCGAAGCGGTGCAGCTCCAGCGCATCCGCATGGCGCGCCCAGGCAGCATGCTTTTGCTCGTTCGACAGCAGCGGCCGCTCGGGCAGCTCGACGTGCTCGGGCCGCTCCGCCTGCACCAGCAGCACCCGCCCGCCAAAGCGCGCGGTCGGCTCGTAGCCGGTGTTGAGGTGCCGCTCGAAGACGCGCAGCAGCCCGCGCAGCTTGGCCGCCGGCGTGCGCGGCGGCAGCACGCCGGCCCCCGTCAGCACGCCCAGCAGGCGCTCGATGCGGCGCGTGTCGTCGAGCGCCTGCAGGGCCGGCAGGTCGAGCGGCAGCGGCTGGCCGCGGTCCATCTCGACCAGCGCGACGAACAGCTGCAGCGTGCGCAGCCGGTCCACCGGGCGCAGCGGGCCGGGAGGCTCGCAGTCCACCAGCACCAGCGGCGCGACCGCCTCGCCGGCCTGCTCCAGCAGGCAGGCCAGCTCGTAGGCGATCCAGCCGCCGAAGGAATGGCCGAGCAGCCGGTACGGCCCCTGCGGCTGCAGGGCCCGCAGCGCCGGCAGCCAGGCGCGCGCCGCCGCCTGCACCGAGGCATGCGGCACCGATTCGCCATCGTGCCCACGCCCCTGCAGCCCGGTCACCGGCACCGCCGGCCCGAGCGCCTGCACCAGCGGCAGGAAGCAGGTGACATTGGCCCCGGCCCCGGGGATGCAGTGCACCGGGCCGATGCCGGCAGCGCCGCGCCGTCCCGTCTGCAGCGGCAGGGCCGCCGGCTCGCGCGGGGCCGGCGCCGGAGCGGCCGAGGACGCCTGCAGCGCCTGTCCGATCTGCGACGCGAGCGCACGGATGTGCGGCTCTTCCATCAGCGTCTTGTGGTCGCCGCCCACCGCGATGAGGCGCAGGTGGCGGCCGGCCACCGCCTCCCAGCCGAGCGAGGCATCGCTGCCCGGCTCCGGCTCGCCGGTGTAGAGGTGCACCGGGATCGGCAGCGGCGGCGCCTCGTACGCAAAGCAGGCCCGCACCAGGTGGGTGAAGCGCGCGGCGCGCCAGGCCAGTTCCTCCACCGTGAAGGACGGCGGCAGCCAGCCCAGGCCGCGGCAGTGCCCGACTGCCTCGTCCAGGCTCATCTGCGACTGCAGCGCGCGCACGCGTGCCAAGGCGATGGACGGATCGAGGTAGGCCACGTGGATCTCCAGGAAGACCCAGCGCATCTGCGCCTCGTCGGGGATCGCCTCCGCCGGCTTGTGGCCGGGCCGGCCGCTGTCGATGAGGCCGAGGAACTCGACCGCCTCGTCCTCGCCCAGCAGCTGGTGCGCCATCTCGTAGGCGATCAGCCCGCCGCCCGACCAGCCGGCGAGCCGGTACGGCCCCTGCGGCTGCACGCTGCGCAGGGCCGCCAGGTAGCGCCGCGCCAGCGTCTCCAGCGCGACCGGGCCGTCCGCGTCGGCGCGCGAGGCACGCAGCCCCCAGGCCGGCACGTCCTCGCCCAGGTGCCGCGCCAGGCGCTCGTAGCCCAGCACCTCGCCCGTCGGCTCGTGGACGAAGAACACCGGCCGCTGCGTGCCGCCGCGCCGCAGCGGCACCAGCGACTCCGGCAGCGCCTGCGGCCCGCTGCGCTGCGCACGCGCCGCCAGGTCCTTCAGCACCGGCGTGTCGAACAGGCTGCGCACCTCCAGCACGATGCCCTGCTGCCGCAGCCGCTCGATGAGCGCGATGGTGGCGAGCGAGTGCCCGCCGAGGGCGAAGAAGTCGTCGTCGCGGCCGACGCGCTGCAGGTGCAGCAGCTCGGCCCAGGCGGCGGCGATGGCGCATTCCATCTCGCCCTGCGGCGCCTCGTGCGGGCGCTGTGCCAACGCGGCGTCGCCCGGGGCCGGCAGCGCGCGCACGTCGAGCTTGCCGTTGGCGGTGAGCGGCAGCGCGGGCAGCGCGACGAAGGCCGACGGCAGCATGGCTTGCGGCAGCACCGCGGCGAGCTGCCGGCGCAGCGCCTCGGCGTCGATCGCCGCGCCGGTCGCCACATAGGCCACCAGCCGCGGGTCGCCCGCGACGTCCTCGCGCAGCACCACCGCGGCCTCGCGCACGCCGTCGAGCCGGCGCAGCTGGGCCTCGATCTCGCCCGGCTCGATGCGCATGCCGCGCAGCTTGACCTGCGCATCCAGGCGGCCGAGGAACTCGAGGTTCGCGTGGCCCTGCGCGTCGACCGACCAGCGCGCCAGGTCGCCGCTGCGGTACATGCGCGCGCCCGGCTCGGTCGAGAACGGATCGGGCACGAAGCGCTCGCGCGTCAGCCCGGGCCGGTTCAGGTAGCCGCGCGCCACCTGCGCGCCGGCGATGTGGATCTCGCCCGCCACGCCCGGCGGCACGCGGTGGCCGTGCGCATCCAGCAGGTGGATGCGCGTGTTGGCGATCGGCCGCCCGATGTGCAGCACCGCGTCGTCCGGCCGGCTCGTGCCCGAGCTGGCCACCACCGTGGCCTCGGTCGGGCCGTAGTTGTTGACGAGCTCGAAGCCAGCGTCGCGCGGCGCCGGCCGGGCCTGGCGCTCGCCGCCGATGCGCAGCGTGCGCAGGCCCTGCGGCAGGCGGCCGCGCTGCAGCGCCGTCTCGGCGAGCGCGGTGACGAGGAAGCCGTCGTGCAGGCGCTCGCCCGCCCACCAGTCCAGCAGCTGCAGCGGGTCGCCCGCCGCGGCGGCCGGCGCCAGCACCACGGTCGCGCCCTGGCAGAGCGCCGGCCACAGTTCCCAGGCGCAGGCATCGAAGCCGAGGCCGGCCGCGCTGGCCGTGCGCTCGCCGCTGCGCAGCGGGAAGCGCGCCGTGTGCCAGCCGACCAGGTTGAGCAGCTGGCGGTGCTCCACCATCACGCCCTTGGGCTGGCCGGTCGAGCCGGAGGTGTAGATCACGTAGGCCAGGTGGCGCGGCATCAGCCCGACCGCGGCGCTGTCCGGGCGCTGCGCGGGCCAGGCGGAAAGATCGTCCTGCGCGTCGAGGTGCAGCAGCGCGGTGCCCACCGGCAGCGAGAGCGCCTCGCCCAGGCCGCGCTGCGTCAGCAGCAGCCGCGGCGCGGCATCCTCCAGCAGGCCGGACAGGCGCTGCGGCGGATGCGCCGGGTCGAGCGGCACATAGGCCGCCCCGGCCTTCAGCGTGGCCAGCAGGCCCACCACCAGCTCCGGGCAGCGCGGCAGGCACAGCGCGACGCGGTCGTCGGGCTGCAGGCCGAGCTCGCGCAGGCGGTGCGCGAGCCGGTTCGCCGCCTCGTCCAGCGCGCGGTAGCTCAGCCGCCGCGTGCCCTGCTCCAGCGCCACCGCCCCGGGCGTCGCATCCGCCTGCAGCTCGAAGGCCTGGTGCACGCACAGGTCCTGGCGGAAGGCGCGGCGCGTGTCGTTCCAACGCGCGAGGCTGTCGATCTCGTCGTCGAGCAGGATGTCCACCGCGTGGGCCGGCGACTGCGGCGCCCGCTCCAGCGCCTCGACCAGGCCGTGCAGCGCCTTCGACATCCAGCCGCAGACGCGCTGCGGCGCGATCGGCCGCGCCACCTGGGCGCTGAGCGCAAAGCCCTCGCCCAGGTCGTCGACCGACAGCGCGAACGGGTAGTTGGTGCGCTCGTGCGCGGCCAGCAGCGTCAGGCCCGGCAGCGACGGCGGCGCCTCGCCGGCGGCCGGCGCGTCGTGGCGGTAGTTCAGCAGGGTCGAGAACAGCGGCGTCGACGACGGCAGGCCGCTGCAGCGCTGCGCCAGCGACAGCGGCGCATGCTCGTGCCGCAGCAGCTGCAGCAGCGTGTCGTGGACGCGGCGCAGGCTGTCGGCCACGCCGGCCCCGCCCAGCGTCACGCGCAGCGGCAGCGTGTTGATGAACAGGCCCATCGCGCGCGCACTGCCCTCGCCGCCCTGCAGGCGGCCGAACAGCACCGTGCCGAAGACCACGTCGTCCTGGCCGGTGGTGCGTGCCAGCACCTGGGCCCAGGCCCAGTGGAACAGGCTGGCCGCGCTGACGCCGAGCGCGCGCGCCTGGCGCCGCAGGCGCCGCGACAGGCCGTCCGGCAGCAGGCACTGCGCCTCGGCCACCGCGCTGCCGTCGCCCTGCACGTCGAGCCGGCCGAAGGGCGCGGTCGGCGACACCACGTCGCCGAGCATCGCGCGGAAGAAGCGCTCGTGCTCCTGCCGGCCCAGGCCGAGGCGCGCCTGCGCCACGAAGTTGCGGAACGGCACCGGCTCGGGCAGCTCGGCCGCCCGGCCGGCCTGGATCAGCGCCACCTCGCCGAACAGCACGTCCAGCGTCGTGTGGTCGGTGACCAGGTGGTGCTCCAGCAGCTGCAGCAGCCAGCGGCCGTGCGCCGGATCGTGCGCGGCGAGCGCCTGCAGCATCGGCGCGCGCCGCACGTCGATCCGGCGACGGCCCGGGTCGCCCCAGGCCTGCAGGTGCGCGGCGACGTCGCCGGCCGGCGCATCGTCCAGCACCTCGACGTGCAGCGGCGCATGCCACCACACCACCTGCACCGGCTCGGGCAGGCCTTCCCACAGCACCGCGGTGCGCAGCACCTCGTGGCGGTCGATCACCTGCTGCAGCGCGGCGACGAAGCCGTCCAGGCGCTCGCGCGTGTCGAAGGCGAGCGTCGCCGAGGACAGGTAGGGATCGCCCTCGGCCTGCAGCAGGTGGTGGAAGAGGATGCCCTCCTGCAGCGGCGCGAGCGGGTAGATGTCCTGCACGTTGCCCGCGCCGCCCGGCACCTGGGCCACGATGCGCTCGATGTGCACCGACTCGAGCGCCACCAGCGTGAGCATGGCCGGCGCGATGCGCGTGCTGCCGGGCGGGATGCCGTTCGGCGGCACCGCCACCAGCGGCCCGCCCGGCTGCGCATCGCGCACCACCGCGGCGGCCAGGCCCTGCAGCGTCGGGTGCGAGAACAGGTCGCGGATGTCGACCGCGAGCCCGGCCGCGCGCAGGCGCTCCAGCAGCTGCACCGCGAGCAGCGAATGTCCGCCCAGCTCGAAGAAGTGGTCCTGCCGGCCGACCTGCTCGACCTGCAGCAGCTCGGCCCAGGCCTGCGCCAGCAGCGTCTCGACCGGCCCCTGCGGCGCCTCGTGGACGCGGTGCACGAAGGCGTCCTCGTCCGGTGCCGGCAGGGCCCGGCGGTCGAGCTTGCCGTTCGGCGTGAGCGGCAGCGCGGGCAGCAGCACGAAGGCCGCCGGCAGCATGTACTCCGGCAGCGCCTGCAGCAGGCCCTGGCGCAGCGCGGCGGCGTCCAGCCCGTCGCCGGCCACCCAGGCCACGAGCCGGCGTTCGCCGGCGCCATGCTCGCGCGCCAGCACGCAGGCCTCGCGCACGCCGGGCTGCTGCACGAGCCGGGCCTCGATCTCGCCGAGCTCGATGCGGAAGCCTCGGATCTTCACCTGGTGGTCGTTGCGGCCGAGGAACTCCACCGTGCCGTCGGGCAGCCAGCGCCCGAGGTCGCCGGTGCGGTACAGGCGCGCCCCGCTCGTCTCCACGAAAGGATCGTCGACGAAGCGCTCCTGCGTCAGCCGCTCGCGGTTCAGGTAGCCGCGCGCGACGCCGGCACCGCCGATGTACAGCTCGCCCGGCACGCCCACCGGCGCCGGCTGGCCGCGGGGATCGAGCAGGTAGAGCCGCGTGTTGGCGAGCGGCCGGCCGATGGAGCGCGGGTTCGCCTGCGGCGTGCAGGCCAGGATGCTCGCGTTGACGGTCGCCTCGGTCGGGCCGTAGGCATTGAACAGCGCCGGCCGGTGCCCGCTGCGCGCCCACCAGGCCGCGAGAGCGCCCGCCCCCACCGCCTCGCCGCCGATGCTGACCAGGCGCAGCGTGGGCGGCAGCGCGACGCGCGCGGCCTGCGCCAGGTGCTGCCAGAACAGGGTCGGCAGGTTGGCGACGCTGATGCGATGTTCCTCGGCCAGCGCCGACCAGCGCGCCGCGTCGGTCACCCAGTCCGGCGTCGCCAGCACCAGGGTCGCGCCGCTCGCGAGCGCCCCGAAGATCTCCTCCACCGACATGTCGAAACTCGGCGCCGCGAACTGCAGCACCCGGTCGCCGGCGTCGAGCCCGTAGCGCTGCTGCAGCGCCGCGACCTGGTTGCACAGGCTGCGGTGCTCGATCATCACGCCCTTGGGCAGGCCGGTCGAGCCGGAGGTGTAGATCACGTAGGCCAGGTGGCGCGGCGTGAGCCCGAGCAGCGGCGGGTCGAGGTCGCAGTCCGCGAAATCGTCCCAGGGCGGCGTGTCGTCGTCCATCTGCAGCACCGCAAGCTCGGGCGGCAGCGACAGGCCGTCGAGCAGCTCGGACTGCGTCAGGAAGGCCATCGGCGTGCTGTCGGCCAGCATCGCGGCCAGGCGCTCCGGCGGGCAGGCCGGGTCCAGCGGCACGTAGGCGCCGCCCGCCTTCAGCGTCGCGAGGATCGCCACCAGCAGCGCCGGCGTGCGCCGCAGCTGCAGCGCGACGCGCTCGTCCGGCCCCACGCCGAGGTCGCGCAGGTAATGGGCGAGCCGGTTGGCGCGGCGGTTCAGCTCGGCATAGCCGATCGCGAGGCCCTCGTGCTCGAGCGCGATGGCGTCCGGCGCGGCCCGCACCTGCTGCTCGAACAGCTCGTGGATGCACAGGTGCTGCGGCCAGGCACGCCCGGTGTCGTTCCAGTCGACGAGCACCTGGCGCCGCTGCGCCGCGTCCATCAGCTCGATCGCGTCGACCGGCTGCGTCTCGTCGCGCACCAGGCCCTGCAGCAGGCTGCGCAGGTAGGCCAGGTGGCGCTCCACGGTGCTGCGGTCGAACAGCGCGCTCGCGTACTCCAGCGTGCCGGCGATGCCCTCGCCGCTTTCCTGCAGCGTGAGCGAGAGGTCGAACTGCGTGGCGCGGTCGCCCTGCTCCGGCAGCGATTCCAGCGCCAGGCCGGGCAGCTGCAGCGCCGACGCCGGCAGGTTCTGCCACGCGAACATCAGCTGGAAGACCGGGCTGTGCGCCAGCGTGCGCTCGGGCTTGAGCGCCTCCACCACCTGCTCGAACGGCACGTCCTGGTGCTGCTGGGCCTGCAGCACGGTCTCGCGCACGCGCGCCAGCAGGCCGCCGGCATCGGGCGCGCCGGACAGGTCCAGCCGCAGCGCCAGCGTGTTGACGAAGCAGCCGACCAGCGGCTCCAGCTCGGCGCGGCCGCGGTTCGCCACCGGCGAGCCGATGACGATGTCGTCCTGCCCCGCCAGCCGGCCGCACAGCGCGCCCCAGGCCGCGAGCAGGGTCATGAACAGCGTGCAGCCGTGGCGCTGCGAGAGCGCCTTCAGCCGGGCCGTCAACGCCGCGTCGAGCGCGAAGCCGAGGCTGCGGCCGGCGTACTGCTGCAGCGCCGGCCTGGGCCGGTCGGTGGGCAGGGTCGCGAGCACCGGCGCGCCGCCGAGCTGCGCCTGCCAGTAGGCGAGCTGCTGCTGCAGCCGCTCGCCCTCCAGCCAGCGGCGCTGCCACAGCGCGTAGTCGGCGTACTGCAGCGGCAGCGGCGGCAGCGGGTCCCGGTGCGGCGGCACGCCCTGCAGCGCATAGGCCTCGTAGAGCGCGCCCAGCTCGCGCGCCAGCACGCCCATCGACCAGCCGTCGGCGACGATGTGGTGCAGGGTCAGCAGCAGCACGTGCTCGTCGGCGCCCAGGCGCAGCAGCCGGCCGCGGATCAGCGGCCAGGCGCCGAGGTCGAACGGCGTCTGTTCCTCGATGCGGCGCCAGTGCGCGATGCCGGCCGGCGCATCGGTGGCGGCCGACAGGTCGTGGCGCACCAGCGGGAAGCGCGCCGCCGGCGCGATGCGCTGCAGCAGGCGGCCGTCGACGCGCTCGAAGCGCGTGCGCAGCACCTCGTGGCGCTGCAGCAGGCGGTCGAGCGTGGCGCCGAGCGCCGCCTCGTCGAGCCGGCCGGCGAGGCGCAGCCCACCGCTCATGTGGTAGGCCGCGCTCGCCTCGTCGCCCAGCTGGGCGATGAACCACAGCCGCTGCTGGGCGAAGGAGACCGGCAGCTCGTCGGGCCGCGGGCCGGCGGCCAGCGGCGCGGCGTCGGCCTGCGGCGCGGCGGCCGCGGCCAGTGCCGCGAACTCGTGCAGCACCGGGTGCGCGAACAGCGCCGACAGCGCCATCTCGATGCCCAGGCGCTGGCGCAGCCGCGAGATCAGCTGCACCGCGACCAGCGAGTGGCCGCCGAGCTCGAAGAAGTGGTCGTGCCGGCCGATGCGCTCGACCTCGAGCAGCTCGCGCCACAGGGCCGCCAGCGCGGTCTCCAGTTCGCCCTGCGGCGGCTCGTGGCGCGCGGCGCCGAAGGCCGCGTCCTCGGGCGCGGGCAGCGCGCGCCGGTCGAGCTTGCCGTTCGGCGTCAGCGGCAGGGCCTCCAGGCGCACGTAGGCCGCGGGCACCATGTGCTCGGGCAGCACGGCGGCCAGGTGGGCGCGCAGGGCCTGCGGCGTCGTGGCGTCCGCCTCCTCGCCGGCGCAATAGGCGACGAGACGCTTCAGCCCGGGTTCGTCCTCGCGCACCAGCACCGCGGCCTCGCGCACGCCCGGTGCCTGGAGCAGCCGCGCCTCGATCTCGCCCAGCTCGATGCGGAAGCCGCGCAACTTGACCTGCCGGTCGCGCCGGCCGGCGAACACCAGGCGCCCGTCGTCGCGGCGCCGCGCCAGGTCGCCGCTGCGGTACAGCCGCGCGCCGGGCACGAAGGGGTCGTCGACGAAATGCGCGGCCGTCAGCTCGGGCCGGTTCAGGTAGCCGCGCGCGATGCCGTCCCCGCCGATGTGGATCTCGCCCGCCACGCCCACCGGCACCGGCCGGCCGCGCGGGTCGAGCAGGTGGATGCGCTTGTTGGGCAGCGGCAGGCCGATGGGCGGGTCGCCCGCCTCCGCCGGGTCGCAGGGGTGCAGGCTGCCGCAGACCGTGGTCTCGGTCGGGCCGTAGCCGTTGATCAGCAGGCGTCCCGGACCCCAGCGCTGCACCAGCGCGGCGCTCACCGCCTCGCCGGCCAGCACCAGGGTGCGCACGCTGTCCATGCGCGCGTCCTCGGGCAGCGAGGCCAGCACCGCCGGCGGCACGATCAGGTGCGTGATGGCATCGCGGTCCAGCACCTGCAGCAGGTCGTCGCCGGCCAGCGGCACGCTGCCGGGCACGAGGTGCAGGCTCGCGCCGTGGCACAGGGCCAGCACGAGCTCGAAGACCCAGCCGTCGAAGCTGAAGGAGGCGAACTGCAGCACCCGGCTGCCCTCGCGCAGCGCGAAGCTGTCGACCTGGGCCGCCGCGAGGCTCACCAGGCCGGCGTGCTCGACCATCACGCCCTTGGGCCGGCCGGTGGAGCCGGAGGTGTAGATCAGGTAGGCCAGGTGCTGCGGCGCGAGGCCCAGTGCCCGCGCGTCCGGGTCGGTGTCGGGGCGCGACTGCCAAGGCGCCTGCGGATCGTCCAGCTCCAGCACCTGGGCAAGCAGCAGTGCGCGGCTCGCCGGCAGCTGCGCCTGCAGCGCGGAGGTGGTCAGCACGAGGCGCGGCCGGCTGTCGTCCAGCATGAAGGCGAGGCGCTCCGGCGGATATGCCGGGTCCAGCGGCACGTAGGCGCCGCCGGCCTTCAGCGTCGCCAGCACCGCGACCACCTGGTCGATGCCGCGCGGCAGCGCGATCGCGACGCGGCCGTCGGGGCGCACGCCGAGCGCGACCAGCTCATGGGCCAGGCGGTTCGCGCGGGCGTTCAGCGCCGCATAGCTGAGCCGTTCGCCGCCGCACACCAGCGCCGTCGCCCCGGGCGTCGCGGCGGCCTGGCGCTCGAACAGCTGGTGCACGCAGAGGCTGCGGTCGACCGGCACGGTTTGCGCGTTCCAGCGATGCAGCAGCGGGTCCAGCTCGTCCGCCGGCAGGATCTGCAGCGCGTGCACCGGGGTCCCGGGCGCCTGGTCCAGCGCCTCGGCCAGGTGCTGCAGCACGGTCTCCATGTAGCGGCACAGGCGCATCGGCGCGACCGGGCGCTGGGTATCGGCCGTGACCAGGAAGTCCTCGCCGCGGTCGTCGATCTTGACGACGGCCGGGAAGTTGCTGAGCTCCTCGCCGTGCAGCACTTCCATGCCCGGCCAGGGCGCCGCGGTGTCGGGGCTGTGCCGGTAGTTGAAGCCGGCCGCGAACAGCGGCAGCGCGCTCGGCACGCCGCTGCAGCGCTGGGCCAGCGACAGCGGCGCATGCTCGTGGCGCAGCAGGGCGGCGAGCCGCGCATGGGTGTCGCGCACCGCCTGCTCCACCGGCGTGTCGTCGAGTTGCAGCCGCAGCGGCAGCGTGTTCATGAACAGGCCGAGCGCGCGGTCGGACGCGACGCCGCCGTGCATGCGGCCGAACAGCGCGGTGCCGAAGACGACGTCGTCGCGGCCGCTGATGCGGGCCAGCACCTGGGCCCAGCCGAGGTGGAACAGCGCGCTCGGGCTCACGCCCAGGCGCCGCGCCTGGGTCCGCAGGCGCCGCGAGAGCGCCGGGTCCAGCGTGATGCGCGCCTCGTCGACGTTGGCGCCGTCGCCGCGCATGTCGGTCATGCCGAAGGGGGCGCTCGGCTCCTCGACGTCGGCCAGCATCGCGCGGAAGAAGGCCTCGTGCTCCTGCGTGCTCACGCCGCCGCGCGCCTGCGCGACGAAGTTGCGGAAGGGCACCGCCGGCGGCAGCTCGGCACCGCGGCCGTCGCGCAGCAGCGCCATGTCCTCGAACATCACGTCCAGCGTGGTGTGGTCGGTGACGATGTGGTGCATCAGCAGCTGCAGCAGCCAGCGTCCGCTCGCCGGGTCGCGCGCCTCGAAGCCGCGCATCAGCGGCGCCTGGCGCAGGTCGATGCGTCGCTGGCGCGGGTCGGCGTGGCGGCGCAGGGCGGCGGCGATGTCGTCGCCCTCCAGCACCGGCGCCTCGATGGCGATGCGCGCCTCGCGCCACACCACCTGCACCGGCTCGGCCAGGCCTTCCCACTGGATCGCGGTGCGCAGGGCGTCGTGGCGGGCGATCACCTGCTGCAGCGCGTCGACGAAGGCGTCGAGACCCTCGCGCGCGTCGAAGGCGAGCGTCGCCGACAGCAGGTAGGGGTCGCCGCGGGTCTGCAGCAGGTGGTGGAAGAGGATGCCCTCCTGCAGCGGCGCGAGCGGGTAGATGTCCTGCACGTTGGCCGCGCCGCCCGGCACCTGCTCGACGATGCGGTCGACCTGGGCCGGGTCGAGTTCGAGCAGGGTCAGCATCGCCGGGACGATGCGGGTCGCGCCCGTCGGGATGCCGTTCGGCGGCACGGCCACGTCGCGCCAGCCGGCTTCGCGCGCGGCCTCGGCAGCCGCGGCGAAGGCCGACAGCGTCGGGGCCGAGAACAGGCTGCGGATGTCGGCATACAGCTCGCGCTGGCGCATGCGCTCCATCAGCTGCACCGCCAGCAGCGAGTGGCCGCCGAGTTCGAAGAAGTGGTCGTGGCGGCCGATGCGGTCGAGGCCGAGCAGGTCGCCCCAGATCGTCGCCAGCACGGTCTCGACCTCGCCCTCGGGCGCCTCGTGCGGGCGGCGGGGGACGGCCTGTGCATCCGGGATCGGCAGTGCCTTGCGGTCGAGCTTGCCATTCGCGCTCAGCGGCAGGTGCTCCAGCATCACCCAGGCGGCGGGCAGCATGTGCTCGGGCAGCACCGCGGCGAGCGCCTCGCGCAGCGCGAGCGGTTGCAGCCCGGCCTCGCGGGGCACCAGGTAGGCGACGAGCCTCGGCTCCTGGCCCGCATCCGTGCGTGCCACCACCACCGCCTCCTTCACCCCCGGCTGCTTCAGCAGCTGCGCCTCGATCTCGCCCAGCTCGATGCGCTGCCCCCGCAGCTTCACCTGGTGGTCGTTGCGGCCCAGGTACTCGATCGCACCATCCGCACGCCAGCGGCCCAGGTCGCCGGTCTTGTACATCCGCGCGCCGGCCTCCGTGGCATACGGGTCCGCCACGAAGCGTTCCTTCGTCAGCTCGGGCTTGTTCAGGTAGCCGCGCGCCACCTGCACCCCGGCGATGTGGATCTCGCCCGCCACCCCCACCGGCACCGGTTGCCCGTGCCGGTCCAGCACGTAGATGCGCGTGTTCGCGATCGGCCGCCCGATCGGGATGTTGTCCGGCAGCTCCGGGCCGCCCTCGCACGCCCAGGCCGTCACGTCCACCGCGGCCTCCGTCGGCCCGTACAGGTTGTGCAGCTGCGCCTGCGGCAGCAGCTCGCGCACCCGCCGCGCCAGCGCGCCGGGCAAGGCCTCGCCGCTGCAGACCACGCGACGCAGTCCGCTCGCCTGGCGCCACGCCCCGCTGTCCACGAACGCCTGCAGCATCGACGGCACGAAGTGCAGCGTCGTGATCCCCTCGCGCTCGATCGCCTCCCCCAGGTATTGCGGGTCCTTGTGCCCCTCGGGCCTCGCCATCACCAGCTTCGCCCCCGCCAGCAGCGGCCAGAAGAACTCCCACACCGACACATCGAACCCGCACGGCGTCTTCTGCAGCACCGCGTCATCGGCCTGCAGCCGGTAGGCCTCCTGCATCCACAGCAGCCGGTTCACGATCCCCCGGTGCCCGTTCATCACCCCCTTGGGCTCGCCCGTCGAACCCGAGGTGTAGATCACGTACGCCAGCGCATCCTGCGTCAGCCCCGGCACCACCGGGTCGCTCGCCGGCTGCTCCCGCCACGACAGGTCCTCGTCGAGCACCAGCGCCGATGCCGGCAGTTCCGCCATCACCCCCTTCGCCGTGAGCACCACGCGCGGCGCGCTGTCGGCCAGCATCGCCTGCAGCCGTTTCGCCGGCAACCCAGGCTCCAGCGGCACGTACGCCCCGCCCGCCTTCAGCACCGCCAGCAGCGCCACCACCAGCGTGCAGCCGCGCTCCAGGCACACCGCCACGAGCACGTCCGGGCCCACGCCCAGCGACCTCAGGTGATGCGCCAGTCGGTTCGCGCGGCCGTTCAGCTCCGCGTACGTCAGCGCCTCCCGCTCGTCCTGCACCGCCACCGCCTGCGGCGTCGCCTTCGCCTGCGCCTCGATCAGCTGGTGCAGGCACCGGTCCGTGCGGTACTCGCGCTTCGTCCGGTTCCAGCCGGTGAGCACCTGGCCGCGCTCGGCCGCATCGAGCAGGTCGATGGCATCAACCGCGCCCTCCGGCAGCTGCACCATCCCCCGCAGCAAGGCCTGCAGCCGGGCGACATGGCGCTCGACGGTCGCGCGGTCGAACAGCGCCGTCGCGTAAACCAGCCGGCCGGCGATCGTCTCGCCCAGCTCCATCATGTCCAGCGTCATGTCGAAGGTCGCGCTCGCCGCCTCCACGTCGACCTCGCGCAGCGTGAGTCCGCCGACCTGCTGCGCCGGCCGCGCCCGGTCCTGCAGCGCGAACATCAGCTGGAAGACCGGCGCATGCGACAGGCTGCGCTGTGGCTGCAGCGCCTCCACCACCTGCTCGAACGGCGCATCCGCATGGCCCTGCGCCTGCAGCACCCGCTCGCGCACCTGCGCCAGCAGGCCGGCCACGCCGGGCCGGTCGCCGAAGTCCAGCCGCACGGCCACCGTGTTGACGAACAGGCCGACCAGCGGCTCCAGCTCGACCCGCGGCCGGTTCGCCACCGGCGAGCCGATGACGATGTCGTCCTGGCCGGACAGGCGCGACACCAGCGCCGCCCAGCCCGCCAGCAGCGTCATGTACAGCGTCGTGCCGTGCCGCCGCGACAGCGCCTTCAGGCCGGCCGCGAGCTCGCGGTCCAGCGCGAAGGCCACGCTGTCGCCGCGGTAGTCCTGCACCGCCGGCCGCTGCCGGTCGCCCGGCAGCGTGCTCAGCGTGGGCGCACCGGCCAGAACCTGCGTCCAGTGCGCGAGCTGCGCCTGCTGCACCGGCCCCGACAGCCAGCCACGTTGCCATTCGCTGTAGTCCGCGTACTGCAGCGGCAGCGCGGGCAGCGGGTCGACGTCCGGCGCGACGCCTTCCACGGCGTACGCCGCATACAGTCGCGCCAGTTCGCCTTGCAGCACGCCCATCGACCAGCCGTCGGCCACCAGGTGGTGCAGGCTCAGCAGCAGCACGTGGCGCTGCGCCTCGCGCCTCAGCAGGCGGCCGCGCACGAGCGGCCCCTGCACCAGGTCGAAGGGCTCGGCCGCCTCGGCCGCGCGTTCCGCCGGCGTGTCCGCCGCACAGCGCAGCGGCCAGGCCGTCGCCGGCCGCACGTGCTGGCGCGCCGAACCGCCGAGCGGGACGAAGCTGGTGCGCAGCGCCTCGTGGCGCGCGAGGATGCGGTCGAGCGCCGCCTGCAGCGCACGCTCGTCCAGCGGCCCGTCCAGCGCCCACCCCGCCGCGATGCGGTAAGCGCCTTGGGCCTGCTCGCCGAGCTGCGCGATGAACCACAGCCGCTGCTGCGCGAAGGACATCGGCACGTCCTCGCCCGGCCGAGCCCGGCGCTGCAGCGGGTTGCCCGCCGCGGCGGCCCGCGAGGCGACCTGCGCGAAGGCCTGCAGCACCGGGTGCGCGAACAGCGCCGCAAGCGGCACCTCCACCCCCAGCCGCTCGCGCAGCCGCGACACCGCCTGCACCGCGAGCAGCGAATGCCCGCCCAGCTCGAAGAAGTGGTCGTCCCGGCCGACGCGCTCGACCTGCAGCAGGCCGGCCCAGGTCTCGGCCAGGGCCTGCTCCACCGGCCCCTGCGGCGCCTGCCAGGCGCGCGCCGCATGGTCGGCCCCGGCGGGCGCGGGCAGCGCGCGCCGGTCGAGCTTGCCGTGCGCCGTCAGCGGCAGCGCGGGCAGCCGGACGAAGGCCGAGGGCAGCATGTGCTCGGGCAGCACGCCGGCCAGCGCGGCGCGCAGCACCGGCACCTCGGCCTCGCCGGCCAGGTAGGCGACGAGCCGCTTGTCGCCCGGCACGTCCTCGCGCACCAGCACCGCCGACTCGCGCACGCCGGGCTGGCGCGCGAGCTGCGACTCGATCTCGCCGAGCTCGATGCGGAAGCCACGGATCTTGACCTGCGCGTCGTTGCGGCCCAGGTACTCCAGCGCGCCGTCCGGGCGGCGCCGCGCGAGGTCGCCGCTGTCGTACAGGCGCGCGCCGGGCACGGCCGCATACGGGTCGGGCACGAAGCGCCGCTGCGTCAGCGCCGGCTGGTTCAGGTAGCCGCGCGCCACCCCCGCCCCGCCGACGTGGAGGATGCCCGGCACGCCCACCGGCACCGGGCGTCGCCAGCGGTCGAGCAGCAGCACGCGCAGGTCGGGCAGCGGCTCGCCGATGGGGCTGCCACCTTGGCGCGAGGCCGACGCGGCCTGCTCGACGTCCTCGCGCGCGATCGGCCGCCAGGTGACGTGCACCGTGGTCTCGGTGATGCCGTACATGTTGACGAGGCGCGTCGCCTGCGCGTCGTCCCGCTCGAACCAGGGCCGCAGGCTCGCCACGTCCAGCGCCTCGCCGCCGAAGATCACCTCGCGCAGCCGGTGCGGCCGCGGGCCGTGCAGGCCCATCAGCTGGCGGAACGCGCTCGGCGTCTGGTTCAGCACCGTGACGCCGCGCTCGCACAGCAGCGTCCAGAATTCCTGCGGCGCGCGCGTGACGGCCTGCGGCACGATCACCAGCCGCCCGCCGTGCAGCCAGGCGCCCCAGATTTCCCAGACCGAGAAGTCGAAGGCGAAGGAGTGGAACATCGTCCATACGTCCTGCGGGCCGAAGCCGAACCCGTGCTGCGTCGAGGTGAACAGCCGCGCCACCTGGCGGTGCTCGACCATCACGCCCTTGGGCTGGCCGGTGGAGCCGGAGGTGTAGATGACGTAGGCCAGGTGCGACGGCCGGACGTCGACCGGCAGGGCGAGCGGCATCTGCTCGCCGGGGGCCTCGTCGGCGTCGAGCTCGATGCGCGGCACGGTCGCGTCCGGCACCAGTCCGCTGCGCGTCACCAGCGCCATCGGCGCGCTGTCCTGCAGCAGGTAGGCCAGGCGCTGCGCCGGGTAGGACGGGTCCAGCGGCACATAGGCGCCGCCCGCCTTCAGCACCGCCAGCAGCGCCACCGGCAGCTCGAGGCCGCGCGGCAGGCAGATCGCGACCCGCGCGTCCGGGCCCACGCCCAGCGCGACGAGACGCCGTGCCAATGCATCGGCGCGCGCGTCGAGTTCGGCATAGCGCAGCGCGCCGCCCTCGTACTCGACCGCCACCGCCTGCGGCGTGCGCCGGGCCTGGGCTTCGAACAGGTGGTGCAGGCAGGCAGCTTCGCCCGCCGCTGTCTCGACCGGGTTCCCCAGCTGCAGCAAGTGCCGACGTTCCGCCTCGCCCAGCAGGTCGAGCTGGTGCGCGGGCGTCTGCGGCGCCTGCTCCAGCGCCGTGGCAATGGCCTCCAGCGCCCGCACCAGGTAGCCGGCGACGCGGCCCGGCTCGACCGGCTGCGCGAGCTGCACGCTCAGCTCGAAGCCGTCGCCCAGGTCGTCGACCGACAGGCAGCACGGGTAGTTGGTGCGCTCGCGCGCCGACAGCATGTCCACGCCGGGCGCCCAGCCCGCCGCCTGGTGGTCGATGCGCACCACGCTGTGCCGGTAGTTCAGCAGCGCGGTGAAGAGCGGCGTCGACACCGGCAGCGCGCTGCAGCGCTGGGCCAGCGCCAGCGGCGCGTGCTCGTGCTGCATCAGCTCGACCAGGGCCTGCTGGGTGCGGCGGATGCCGTCGGCCACGCCCACCTCGCCCAGGCGCACGCGCAGCGGCAGCGTGTTGATGAACAGGCCGAGCGTGCGCTCGATGTCCGCCCCGCCCTGCATGCGGCCGAACAGCACGGTGCCGAAGACCACGTCGTCGCGCCCGGTGCACAGCCCCAGCACCAGGGCCCAGGCCCAGTGGAAGACACTGGCGGCGCTGACGCCGAGCAGCCGCGCCTGCCGGCGCAGGCGCGCCGACAGCGCGTCCGGCAGCCGCGCCGCGTGCTCGTCGACGCGACGGCCGTCGCCCTGCACGTCGGCGAGGCCGAAGGGGGCGGTCGGCTCCGAGACGTCGCCCAGCAGCCCGCGGAAGAACGCCTCGTGCGCCGCCACGCTGCCCGCGCGGCGCGCCTGCGCGACGAAGCCGCGGAAGGGAACGGGCAGCGGCAGCGAGGCCGCACGGCCGGCCTGCAGCAGGCGGATTTCCTCGAAGACGAGGTCCAGCGTCGTGTGGTCGAGCACCATGTGGTGCAGCAGCAGCTGCAGCAGCCAACGGCCGCCCTCGGCGTCGTGGGCGGCCAGGCCCTTGAGCAGCGGCGCCTGGCGGATGTCCAGCCGCTGGCGCGACGGGTCGGCCAGGGCCTGCAGCGCGCGCGCGGTGTCGCCGGCCGGCAGCGCAGGCCAGTCGACGGGAAGCGGCGCCTCGCGCCACACCACCTGCACCGGCTCGGGCAGGCCCTGCCACTGCACTGCGGTGCGCAGCACGTCGTGGCGCGCGATCACCTGCTGCAGGGCCGCGGCGAAGGCCTCCAGGCGCGCGCGGGTGTCGAAGGCCAGCGTCGCCGACGAGAGGTAGGGGTCGGCCTCGGTCTGCAGCAGGTGGTGGAAGAGGATGCCCTCCTGCAGCGGGGCCAGGGGGTAGATGTCCTGCACGTTGGCCGCGCCGCCCGGCACCTGCTCGACGATGCGTTCGATGTGGTCCTGCGTGAGGCTGACCAGCGGCAGCATTTCGGGCGTGATCGCGGTGCAGCCCGGCGGGATGCCGTTGGGCGGCACCCGGTCCGCTTCGGGCACGGCCGCATGCGCCATCGCCGCGGCGAGGCCGGCGAGCGTCGGCTGGGCGAAGAGCATGCCGATGTCCGCCTGCAGGCCGCGGCGGCGCAGGCGCTCCATCAACTGGACCGCGAGCAGCGAGTGGCCGCCCAGCTCGAAGAAGTGGTCGTGGCGGCCGGGCAGCTCGACCTGCAGCAACTCGGACCAGACCTCGGCCAGCGCGAGCTCCACCTCGCCCTGCGGCGGCTCGTGGGCACGGCGCGCCAGCGAGGTCTCGTCCGGCGCGGGCAGCGCCTTGCGGTCGAGCTTGCCGTTCGGCGTCAGCGGGAAGGCCGGCAGCAACACGAAGGCCGCGGGCAGCATGTAGGCCGGCAGCGCCTGCGCCAGCGCCTCGCGCAAGGCGTCCATCGACAGGCCCTCGCCGACGACATAGGCGACGAGCCGCTTGTCGCCGGGGAGGTCTTCACGGGCCAGCACGGCGGCGTCCCGCACCCCCTCGCACTGGCGCAGCTTCGCCTCGATCTCCCCCGGCTCGATGCGGAAGCCCCGGATCTTCAGCTGCGCATCGTTGCGCCCCAGGAACTCCAGCGTCCCGTCCTCGCGCCAGCGCGCCAGGTCGCCCGTCCTGTACATCCGCGCACCCGCCTCCCCTGCGAACGGGTCGTCAAAGAAGCGCTCCTGCGTCAGCGCCGGCCGGTTCAGGTAGCCGCGCGCCACCTGCGCCCCGCCGATGTGCAACTCGCCCGCCGCCCCCAGCGGCACCGGCTGGCCGTGACGGTCCAGCAGGTAGACCCGCGTGTTCGCGATCGGCCGCCCGATGTGCAGCACCGCGTCGTCCGCGTGCACCGTCCCCGACGTCGCCACCACCGTCGTCTCGGTCGGGCCGTAGTTGTTCACCAGCTCCACCTGCAGCCCCTCGGGCACCGCCGTCAAGCGGTCTCCCCCCGTCAGCAGCGCGCGCAGCGGCGGCTTCACCATCCCCCGCTGCAGCGCCAGCTCCGCCAGCGCCGTCACCAGGAAGCTCGTGTGCAAGGCCTGCTGCTGCCACCAGTCCAGCAGCTTCAGCGGGTCCCCCGCCACCCGCGCCGGCGCCATCGCCAGCGTCGCCCCGCTGCACAGCGCCGGCCACACCTCCCACGTGCACGCATCGAACCCCACCCCCGCCGTGCTCGACGTCCGCTCCCCCTCCTTCAGCCCGAACCTCTGCACATGCCACCCCACCAGGTTCGCCAGCTGCCGGTGCTCCACCATCACACCCTTCGGCTCTCCCGTCGACCCCGAGGTGTAGACCACGTAGGCCAGGTGGGACGGCTTCAGCCCCACCACCTGCAGGTTGCTCGCCAGCTCGTCCTGCCAGTCGGTGCCGTCGATCTCCAGCGTCGTCGCGCGCTGCTGCGGCAGCCGCGCCCGCAGCGCACTGTGGGTCAGCACGACGGGCGCCTCGCTGTCGCCGAGCAGGAAGGCCAGGCGGCCGGCCGGGTGGGCCGGGTCCACCGGGACGTAGGCCGCGCCGGCCTTCAGCACGGCGAGCCAGCACACGACCATCTCGATGCCGCGCTCCAGCAGGACCGCCACCGGCGTGTCGGGCCGCACGCCCAGCGCGACCAGGCGATGCGCGACGCGGTTCGCCCGCTCGTTCAGGGCGCGGTAGCTCAACGCCTGGCCATCGCATTCCAGCGCGACCGCCTGCGGCGTGGACTGCGCCCGCTGCTCGACCAGGCGGTGCACGCACACGTCCTGCCGCAGGTCGCTGCGCGTGTCGTTCCAGTCCACCACCAGCTGCCGGCGCTCCGCCTCGTCCAGCAGGTCGATGCGGTCGACCGGCCGCGCGTCGTCCGCGGCCAGGCCACGCAGCAGCCGCTTGAAGAGCACGAGGTGGCGCTCGACGCCCGCCCGGTCGTACAGCGCCTCGGCATACCCGAGCCGGCCCAGCACGCGGCCATCGCGTTCCTGCATGTCGAGCGTGAGGTCGAACTTGGCGCCGCGCTGGCCGAGCTCGAGTTCGCTGAACTGCAGGCCCGCCGGGCCGGACGCGGCCGGCGGCGTGTTCTGCAGTGCGAACATGAGCTGGAAGACCGGCGCATGCGACAGGCTGCGCTGCGGCTGCAGCGCCTCCACCACCTGCTCGAACGGCAGGTCGGCATGGCTTTGCGCCTGCAGCACCCGCTCGCGCACCTGGGACAGCAAACCCGCCACGTCGGGCCGGCCGCCGAAATCCAGCCGCACGGCCACCGTGTTGACGAACAGGCCTACCACCGGCTCCAGCTCGACCCGCGGGCGGTTCGCCACCGGCGAGCCGATCACGAGGTCGTCCTGGCCCGACAGGCGCGACACCAGCGCCGCCCAGCCGGCCAGCAGCGTCATGTAGAGCGTCGTGCCATGGCGCTGCGACAGCGCCTTCAGCGCCGCGGCGAGCTCGCGGTCGAGCTCGAAGGGGACGCTGTCGCCGCGGTAGTCCTGCACCGCCGGCCGCGGCCGGTCGCCCGGCAGCGTGCTCAGCGCCGGCGCACCGGCCAACGCCTCGGTCCAGTGCGCCAGCTGCGCCTGCTGCGCCGGGCCTGCGAGCCAGCCGCGCTGCCACTCGCTGTAGTCCGCGTACTGCAGCGCCACCGGCGGCAGCGGGTCGACCTCGGGCGGCACGCCCTCGACGGCGTAGGCCTCGTACAGACGCGCCAGCTCGCCGTGCAGCACGCCGACCGACCAGCCGTCCGCGACGATGTGGTGCAGGCTCAGCAGCAGCACATGGCGGCGCGCGTCCAGCGTCAACAGCCGGCCGCGCACCAGCGGCCCGCGCGCCAGGTCGAAGGGCTCGGACGCCTCGGCCTGCGCGCAGCGCGCCAGCGCCTGCGGACCGGTCTCGCCGCCCAGGGCCTCGCGCCGCAGCGCCACGGCAAACGGCGCGCCGATGCGCTGCCGCAGCCCGCCGTCGACCGACTCGATGCACGTGCGCAGCGACTCGTGCCGGGCCACCAGGCGGTCCAGCGCCGCCTGCAGGGCCGCCTCGTCGAGCGCCCCGGTCAGCATCAGCGCAGTGCCCAGGTGGTAGGCCTCGCTGGCCGCCTGCGCCGTTTGCGCGATGAACCAGAGGCGCTGCTGCGCGAACGACAGCGGCACCGGTTCGCCGGGCGAGGCGCGGCGCGGGATGGGCTCGTTCTGCCGGCTTCCCGGCCGCGACAGCCGCGCGGCACGGGCGCGGGCCAGCAAGGCTTCCTTCTCGGCAGGGCTCAGCGAGGACACGTTCAACGGCGCTTGCGGGGTTTTCACGTCCTGATCCTTGGTGTTCATTCGGTCATCGAAGCGAGTTCGGCGGGGTCGTAGGCCGCCAGCTCGTGGTCGACCAGCGCCTGCGCGATCCCGGACAGCACGGGGTGGGCATAGAGCTCGACAAGCGGGATGTCGAGGTCCCACTCGCGGCGGATGCGGGCGAGCAGCTGGGTCATCAGCAGGGAGTGGCCGCCGAGCTCGAAGAAGTGGTCGTGGCGGCCCACGCGGTCGAGCTGCAGCAGCTCGCACCAGATGGCGGCCAGCGCGATCTCCACCTCGCCCTGCGGCGCCTCGTGCGGGCGGCGGGCGAGAGCCGCCGCATCGGGTGCGGGCAGCGCCTGGCGGTCGAGCTTGCCGTTGGCGCTCAGCGGCAACGCGTCAAGCACCACCCACGCCGAGGGCAGCATGTGCTCGGGCAGCACGGTCGCCAAAGCTTCGCGCAGCGCGAGCGGTTGCAGCCCGGCCTCGCGGGGCACCAGGTAGGCGACGAGCCTCGGCTCCTGGCCCGCATCCGTGCGCGCCACCACCACCGCCTCCTTCACCCCCGGCTGCTTCAGCAGCTGCGCCTCGATCTCGCCCAGCTCGATGCGCTGCCCCCGCAGCTTCACCTGGTGGTCGTTGCGGCCCAGGTACTCGATCGCACCATCCGCACGCCAGCGGCCCAGGTCGCCGGTCTTGTACATCCGCGCGCCGGCCTCCGTGGCATACGGGTCCGCCACGAAGCGTTCCTTCGTCAGCTCGGGCTTGTTCAGGTAGCCGCGCGCCACCTGCACCCCGGCGATGTGGATCTCGCCCGCCACCCCCACCGGCACCGGTTGCCCGTGCCGGTCCAGCACGTAGATGCGCGTGTTCGCGATCGGCCGCCCGATCGGGATGTTGTCCGGCAGCTCCGGGCCGCCCTCGCACGCCCAGGCCGTCACGTCCACCGCGGCCTCCGTCGGCCCGTACAGGTTGTGCAGCTGCGCCTGCGGCAGCAGCTCGCGCACCCGCCGCGCCAGCGCGCCGGGCAAGGCCTCGCCGCTGCAGACCACGCGACGCAGTCCGCTCGCCTGGCGCCACGCCCCGCTGTCCACGAACGCCTGCAGCATCGACGGCACGAAGTGCAGCGTCGTGATCCCCTCGCGCTCGATCGCCTCCCCCAGGTATTGCGGGTCCTTGTGCCCCTCGGGCCTCGCCATCACCAGCTTCGCCCCCGCCAGCAGCGGCCAGAAGAACTCCCACACCGACACATCGAACCCGCACGGCGTCTTCTGCAGCACCGCGTCATCGGCCTGCAGCCGGTAGGCCTCCTGCATCCACAGCAGCCGGTTCACGATCCCCCGGTGCCCGTTCATCACCCCCTTGGGCTCGCCCGTCGAACCCGAGGTGTAGATCACGTACGCCAGCGCATCCTGCGTCAGCCCCGGCACCACCGGGTCGCTCGCCGGCTGCTCCCGCCACGACAGGTCCTCGTCGAGCACCAGCGCCGATGCCGGCAGTTCCGCCATCACCCCCTTCGCCGTGAGCACCACGCGCGGCGCGCTGTCGGCCAGCATCGCCTGCAGCCGTTTCGCCGGCAACCCAGGCTCCAGCGGCACGTACGCCCCGCCCGCCTTCAGCACCGCCAGCAGCGCCACCACCAGCGTGCAGCCGCGCTCCAGGCACACCGCCACGAGCACGTCCGGGCCCACGCCCAGCGACCTCAGGTGATGCGCCAGTCGGTTCGCGCGGCCGTTCAGCTCCGCGTACGTCAGCGCCTCCCGCTCGTCCTGCACCGCCACCGCCTGCGGCGTCGCCTTCGCCTGCGCCTCGATCAGCTGGTGCAGGCACCGGTCCGTGCGGTACTCGCGCTTCGTCCGGTTCCAGCCGGTGAGCACCTGGCCGCGCTCGGCCGCATCGAGCAGGTCGATGGCATCAACCGCGCCCTCCGGCAGCTGCACCATCCCCCGCAGCAAGGCCTGCAGCCGGGCGACATGGCGCTCGACGGTCGCGCGGTCGAACAGCGCCGTCGCGTAAACCAGCCGGCCGGCGATCGTCTCGCCCAGCTCCATCATGTCCAGCGTCATGTCGAAGGTCGCGCTCGCCGCCTCCACGTCGACCTCGCGCAGCGTGAGTCCGCCGACCTGCTGCGCCGGCCGCGCCCGGTCCTGCAGCGCGAACATCAGCTGGAAGACCGGCGCATGCGACAGGCTGCGCTGTGGCTGCAGCGCCTCCACCACCTGCTCGAACGGCGCATCCGCATGGCCCTGCGCCTGCAGCACCCGCTCGCGCACCTGCGCCAGCAGGCCGGCCACGCCGGGCCGGTCGCCGAAGTCCAGCCGCACGGCCACCGTGTTGACGAACAGGCCGACCAGCGGCTCCAGCTCGACCCGCGGCCGGTTCGCCACCGGCGAGCCGATGACGATGTCGTCCTGGCCGGACAGGCGCGACACCAGCGCCGCCCAGCCCGCCAGCAGCGTCATGTACAGCGTCGTGCCGTGCCGCCGCGACAGCGCCTTCAGGCCGGCCGCGAGCTCGCGGTCCAGCGCGAAGGCCACGCTGTCGCCGCGGTAGTCCTGCACCGCCGGCCGCTGCCGGTCGCCCGGCAGCGTGCTCAGCGTGGGCGCACCGGCCAGAACCTGCGTCCAGTGCGCGAGCTGCGCCTGCTGCACCGGCCCCGACAGCCAGCCACGTTGCCATTCGCTGTAGTCCGCGTACTGCAGCGGCAGCGCGGGCAGCGGGTCGACGTCCGGCGCGACGCCTTCCACGGCGTACGCCGCATACAGTCGCGCCAGTTCGCCTTGCAGCACGCCCATCGACCAGCCGTCGGCCACCAGGTGGTGCAGGCTCAGCAGCAGCACGTGGCGCTGCGCCTCGCGCCTCAGCAGGCGGCCGCGCACGAGCGGCCCCTGCACCAGGTCGAAGGGCTCGGCCGCCTCGGCCGCGCGTTCCGCCGGCGTGTCCGCCGCACAGCGCAGCGGCCAGGCCGTCGCCGGCCGCACGTGCTGGCGCGCCGAACCGCCGAGCGGGACGAAGCTGGTGCGCAGCGCCTCGTGGCGCGCGAGGATGCGGTCGAGCGCCGCCTGCAGCGCACGCTCGTCCAGCGGCCCGTCCAGCGCCCACCCCGCCGCGATGCGGTAAGCGCCTTGGGCCTGCTCGCCGAGCTGCGCGATGAACCACAGCCGCTGCTGCGCGAAGGACATCGGCACGTCCTCGCCCGGCCGAGCCCGGCGCTGCAGCGGGTTGCCCGCCGCGGCGGCCCGCGAGGCGACCTGCGCGAAGGCCTGCAGCACCGGGTGCGCGAACAGCGCCGCAAGCGGCACCTCCACCCCCAGCCGCTCGCGCAGCCGCGACACCGCCTGCACCGCGAGCAGCGAATGCCCGCCCAGCTCGAAGAAGTGGTCGTCCCGGCCGACGCGCTCGACCTGCAGCAGGCCGGCCCAGGTCTCGGCCAGGGCCTGCTCCACCGGCCCCTGCGGCGCCTGCCAGGCGCGCGCCGCATGGTCGGCCCCGGCGGGCGCGGGCAGCGCGCGCCGGTCGAGCTTGCCGTGCGCCGTCAGCGGCAGCGCGGGCAGCCGGACGAAGGCCGAGGGCAGCATGTGCTCGGGCAGCACGCCGGCCAGCGCGGCGCGCAGCACCGGCACCTCGGCCTCGCCGGCCAGGTAGGCGACGAGCCGCTTGTCGCCCGGCACGTCCTCGCGCACCAGCACCGCCGACTCGCGCACGCCGGGCTGGCGCGCGAGCTGCGACTCGATCTCGCCGAGCTCGATGCGGAAGCCACGGATCTTGACCTGCGCGTCGTTGCGGCCCAGGTACTCCAGCGCGCCGTCCGGGCGGCGCCGCGCGAGGTCGCCGCTGTCGTACAGGCGCGCGCCGGGCACGGCCGCATACGGGTCGGGCACGAAGCGCCGCTGCGTCAGCGCCGGCTGGTTCAGGTAGCCGCGCGCCACCCCCGCCCCGCCGACGTGGAGGATGCCCGGCACGCCCACCGGCACCGGGCGTCGCCAGCGGTCGAGCAGCAGCACGCGCAGGTCGGGCAGCGGCTCGCCGATGGGGCTGCCACCTTGGCGCGAGGCCGACGCGGCCTGCTCGACGTCCTCGCGCGCGATCGGCCGCCAGGTGACGTGCACCGTGGTCTCGGTGATGCCGTACATGTTGACGAGGCGCGTCGCCTGCGCGTCGTCCCGCTCGAACCAGGGCCGCAGGCTCGCCACGTCCAGCGCCTCGCCGCCGAAGATCACCTCGCGCAGCCGGTGCGGCCGCGGGCCGTGCAGGCCCATCAGCTGGCGGAACGCGCTCGGCGTCTGGTTCAGCACCGTGACGCCGCGCTCGCACAGCAGCGTCCAGAATTCCTGCGGCGCGCGCGTGACGGCCTGCGGCACGATCACCAGCCGCCCGCCGTGCAGCCAGGCGCCCCAGATTTCCCAGACCGAGAAGTCGAAGGCGAAGGAGTGGAACATCGTCCATACGTCCTGCGGGCCGAAGCCGAACCCGTGCTGCGTCGAGGTGAACAGCCGCGCCACCTGGCGGTGCTCGACCATCACGCCCTTGGGCTGGCCGGTGGAGCCGGAGGTGTAGATGACGTAGGCCAGGTGCGACGGCCGGACGTCGACCGGCAGGGCGAGCGGCATCTGCTCGCCGGGGGCCTCGTCGGCGTCGAGCTCGATGCGCGGCACGGTCGCGTCCGGCACCAGTCCGCTGCGCGTCACCAGCGCCATCGGCGCGCTGTCCTGCAGCAGGTAGGCCAGGCGCTGCGCCGGGTAGGACGGGTCCAGCGGCACATAGGCGCCGCCCGCCTTCAGCACCGCCAGCAGCGCCACCGGCAGCTCGAGGCCGCGCGGCAGGCAGATCGCGACCCGCGCGTCCGGGCCCACGCCCAGCGCGACGAGACGCCGTGCCAATGCATCGGCGCGCGCGTCGAGTTCGGCATAGCGCAGCGCGCCGCCCTCGTACTCGACCGCCACCGCCTGCGGCGTGCGCCGGGCCTGGGCTTCGAACAGGTGGTGCAGGCAGGCAGCTTCGCCCGCCGCTGTCTCGACCGGGTTCCCCAGCTGCAGCAAGTGCCGACGTTCCGCCTCGCCCAGCAGGTCGAGCTGGTGCGCGGGCGTCTGCGGCGCCTGCTCCAGCGCCGTGGCAATGGCCTCCAGCGCCCGCACCAGGTAGCCGGCGACGCGGCCCGGCTCGACCGGCTGCGCGAGCTGCACGCTCAGCTCGAAGCCGTCGCCCAGGTCGTCGACCGACAGGCAGCACGGGTAGTTGGTGCGCTCGCGCGCCGACAGCATGTCCACGCCGGGCGCCCAGCCCGCCGCCTGGTGGTCGATGCGCACCACGCTGTGCCGGTAGTTCAGCAGCGCGGTGAAGAGCGGCGTCGACACCGGCAGCGCGCTGCAGCGCTGGGCCAGCGCCAGCGGCGCGTGCTCGTGCTGCATCAGCTCGACCAGGGCCTGCTGGGTGCGGCGGATGCCGTCGGCCACGCCCACCTCGCCCAGGCGCACGCGCAGCGGCAGCGTGTTGATGAACAGGCCGAGCGTGCGCTCGATGTCCGCCCCGCCCTGCATGCGGCCGAACAGCACGGTGCCGAAGACCACGTCGTCGCGCCCGGTGCACAGCCCCAGCACCAGGGCCCAGGCCCAGTGGAAGACACTGGCGGCGCTGACGCCGAGCAGCCGCGCCTGCCGGCGCAGGCGCGCCGACAGCGCGTCCGGCAGCCGCGCCGCGTGCTCGTCGACGCGACGGCCGTCGCCCTGCACGTCGGCGAGGCCGAAGGGGGCGGTCGGCTCCGAGACGTCGCCCAGCAGCCCGCGGAAGAACGCCTCGTGCGCCGCCACGCTGCCCGCGCGGCGCGCCTGCGCGACGAAGCCGCGGAAGGGAACGGGCAGCGGCAGCGAGGCCGCACGGCCGGCCTGCAGCAGGCGGATTTCCTCGAAGACGAGGTCCAGCGTCGTGTGGTCGAGCACCATGTGGTGCAGCAGCAGCTGCAGCAGCCAACGGCCGCCCTCGGCGTCGTGGGCGGCCAGGCCCTTGAGCAGCGGCGCCTGGCGGATGTCCAGCCGCTGGCGCGACGGGTCGGCCAGGGCCTGCAGCGCGCGCGCGGTGTCGCCGGCCGGCAGCGCAGGCCAGTCGACGGGAAGCGGCGCCTCGCGCCACACCACCTGCACCGGCTCGGGCAGGCCCTGCCACTGCACTGCGGTGCGCAGCACGTCGTGGCGCGCGATCACCTGCTGCAGGGCCGCGGCGAAGGCCTCCAGGCGCGCGCGGGTGTCGAAGGCCAGCGTCGCCGACGAGAGGTAGGGGTCGGCCTCGGTCTGCAGCAGGTGGTGGAAGAGGATGCCCTCCTGCAGCGGGGCCAGGGGGTAGATGTCCTGCACGTTGGCCGCGCCGCCCGGCACCTGCTCGACGATGCGTTCGATGTGGTCCTGCGTGAGGCTGACCAGCGGCAGCATTTCGGGCGTGATCGCGGTGCAGCCCGGCGGGATGCCGTTGGGCGGCACCCGGTCCGCTTCGGGCACGGCCGCATGCGCCATCGCCGCGGCGAGGCCGGCGAGCGTCGGCTGGGCGAAGAGCATGCCGATGTCCGCCTGCAGGCCGCGGCGGCGCAGGCGCTCCATCAACTGGACCGCGAGCAGCGAGTGGCCGCCCAGCTCGAAGAAGTGGTCGTGGCGGCCGGGCAGCTCGACCTGCAGCAACTCGGACCAGACCTCGGCCAGCGCGAGCTCCACCTCGCCCTGCGGCGGCTCGTGGGCACGGCGCGCCAGCGAGGTCTCGTCCGGCGCGGGCAGCGCCTTGCGGTCGAGCTTGCCGTTCGGCGTCAGCGGGAAGGCCGGCAGCAACACGAAGGCCGCGGGCAGCATGTAGGCCGGCAGCGCCTGCGCCAGCGCCTCGCGCAAGGCGTCCATCGACAGGCCCTCGCCGACGACATAGGCGACGAGCCGCTTGTCGCCGGGGAGGTCTTCACGGGCCAGCACGGCGGCGTCCCGCACCCCCTCGCACTGGCGCAGCTTCGCCTCGATCTCCCCCGGCTCGATGCGGAAGCCCCGGATCTTCAGCTGCGCATCGTTGCGCCCCAGGAACTCCAGCGTCCCGTCCTCGCGCCAGCGCGCCAGGTCGCCCGTCCTGTACATCCGCGCACCCGCCTCCCCTGCGAACGGGTCGTCAAAGAAGCGCTCCTGCGTCAGCGCCGGCCGGTTCAGGTAGCCGCGCGCCACCTGCGCCCCGCCGATGTGCAACTCGCCCGCCGCCCCCAGCGGCACCGGCTGGCCGTGACGGTCCAGCAGGTAGACCCGCGTGTTCGCGATCGGCCGCCCGATGTGCAGCACCGCGTCGTCCGCGTGCACCGTCCCCGACGTCGCCACCACCGTCGTCTCGGTCGGGCCGTAGTTGTTCACCAGCTCCACCTGCAGCCCCTCGGGCACCGCCGTCAAGCGGTCTCCCCCCGTCAGCAGCGCGCGCAGCGGCGGCTTCACCATCCCCCGCTGCAGCGCCAGCTCCGCCAGCGCCGTCACCAGGAAGCTCGTGTGCAAGGCCTGCTGCTGCCACCAGTCCAGCAGCTTCAGCGGGTCCCCCGCCACCCGCGCCGGCGCCATCGCCAGCGTCGCCCCGCTGCACAGCGCCGGCCACACCTCCCACGTGCACGCATCGAACCCCACCCCCGCCGTGCTCGACGTCCGCTCCCCCTCCTTCAGCCCGAACCTCTGCACATGCCACCCCACCAGGTTCGCCAGCTGCCGGTGCTCCACCATCACACCCTTCGGCTCTCCCGTCGACCCCGAGGTGTAGACCACGTAGGCCAGGTGGGAGGAGCCCAGGCCCGGCAGCTGCGGATCCGTCGCCGGCTCGTCGTCCCAGTCCGGCGCGTCGATGGCGAGCACCGGGGCCGTCCTCAGCGCCTTGCTCGCCGGCAGGCGGTCCTGCAGCACGCTGTCGCTCAGCACCGCGCGCGGGCGGCAGTCGTCGAGCAGGAAGGCCACGCGCTCGGGCGGATGCGCCGGGTCGATGGGCACATAGGCCGCGCCCGCCTTCAGCACCCCGAGCCAGGACACGACCATGCCGAGGCCGCGCTCCAGCAGCACCGCGACGCGCGCATCGGCCCGCGCGCCGAGACGCAGCAGGCGGTGCGCAAGGCGGTTCGCCCGCTCGTTCAGCGCGCGGTACGTCAAGGTCTCGCCATCGCACTCCAGCGCCACCGCCTGCGGCGTCGCCCGGGCCTGCTGCTCGAACCACTGGTGCACGCACAGGTCCTGCCGCAGGTCGGCGCGGGTGCGGTTGCGCACGACCAGCAGCTCGCGCCGCTCGTCGGCCGACAGCACGTCGAGCCGCCAGGCCGGCGTCTGCGGCGCCTCGTCCAGCGCCTGCGCCAGCCGCGAGAGCGTCGCCTGCATCGCGGCGCAGACGCGGCCGGCGTCGATCGGCTCGGCGACCAGCGCGCTGAGCGCGAAGGCGTCGCCCAGGTCGTCGACGCGCATGCTGCACGGGTAGTTGCTGAGTTCGCGCACGCCGAGCAGCCGCGCCCCCGGAATGCGCCCCTCGCGGCCGGCGAGGTCGGCCTGGGTCGCGCTGTGACGGTAGTTGAGCAGCGAGGAGAACAGCGGCGTCGAGCCAGGCAGACCGCTGCAGCGGCGCGCGAGCGTCAGCGGCGCATCCTCGTGCCAGACGAGCCGCGCCAGCGCGTCGTGCGTGCGGTGCACGCCGTCGAGCACCGGGGTGCCGCCGACGCGCACGCGCAGCGGCAGCGTGTTGATGTGCAGGCCGAGGGCGCCTTCGGTGTTGCCGCCCAGGCCACCGGTGCCGCCGAGCCGGCCGGACAGCACGGTGCCGAAGACCACGTCGTCGCGACCGCTGGCGCGCGCCAGCAGCATGGCCCAGGCCCAGTGGAACAGCGTCGCGGCGCCGGTGCCCAGGGCCCTGGCCTGCTCGCGCAGCCGCTGCGCGAGCGCGCCGTCGATGCGGCTCGCGGCTTCGTGGATGTCGGCGCCGTCGCCGCGCACGTCGACCCGGCCGAAGGGGGCGGTCGGCTCGTCGACGTCGGACAGCAGCTCGCGGAAGTAGGCCTCGTGGGCGGGGATCTGCGCCGGGTCGCGCGCCGCCGCGACGAAGCGGCGGAACGGCACCGGCGCGGGCAAGGCGGCCGGCCCGTCGGCCTGCAGGGCCGCGATCTCGTCGAAGAGCAGCGCGAGGGTCGTGTGGTCGAGCACCATGTGGTGGAGCAGCAGGTGAAGCAGCCAGGTGCCGTGCACCGGGTCGAAGGCAGCCAGGCCGCGCAGCATCGGGGCCCGCGTCAGGTCGATGCGGTGCAGGCGCGGGTCGGCGTGCGAGGCCAGTGCGGCCTCGACGTCGCTGTGCGGCCCGTCGGGCAGCTCGGGCAGCTCGAGCTCGAACGGCGCCTCGCGCCATACCACCTGCACCGGCTGCGGCAGCTCGTGCCACAGCACCGCGGTGCGCAGCACGTCGTGGCGAGCGATCACCTGGCGCAGCGCGTCGACGAAGCCGTCGAGCGTCGACCTGGACTCGAAGCGCCAGGCGGCCGACAGCACGTAGGGGTCGCCGTGGGGGTGCAGCAGGTGGTGGAAGAGGATGCCTTCCTGCAGCGGCGCGAGGGGATAGACGTCCTGGATGTTGGCGACGCCGCCGGGCACGAGCGCGGCGACGCGTTCGAGCTGCGCGCGGTCGAGGTCGAGCAGCGGCGCGGCGCCGGGCAAGTCTGGGGCCGCGCCACCACGCCGCACGGTGCGCGCCAGTTCGGCGAGCGTGCCCTGCGTGAAGAGGCATCGGATGTCGCCCGCGAGGCCTTCGCGGCCCATGCGCTCGACCAGGTGCAGCGCCAGCAGCGAGTGCCCGCCGAGCTCGAAGAAGTGGTCGTGTCGACCCACCCGCTCGACCTGCAGCAGCGAGGCCCAGATCGCCGCGAGCGCGGTCTCGATGTCGCCCTGCGGGGCCTCGTAGGCGTGCTGGGCCTCGGCCTCGGGCAGCGGCAGCGCGTGCCGGTCGAGCTTGCCGTTGGGCGTGAGGGGCAGGCGCGGCAGCACGACGAAGGCCGCGGGCACCATGTAGCGCGGAAGGGCATCGGTCATGGCGCTGCGCAGCGCGGCCGGCACCAGCCCCTCGCCGGCCACGTAGGCGACAAGGCGCGGGTCGCCCGGCGCTTCGTCGCGCAGCAGCACCGCCGCCTCGCGCACGCCGGGGCAGCGTGCGAGCGCAGCCTCGATCTCGGCCGGCTCGATGCGGAAGCCGCGCAGCTTGACCTGCTGGTCGATGCGGCCGAGGAACTCGAGCCTCCCGTCGGGCAGCCGGCGCGCGAGGTCGCCGGTCTTGTACATGCGTGCGCCGGCCGCGGCCGAGAACGGGTCGGGCAGGAAGCGCTGCTCGGTCAGCCCGGGTTGGTGGAGGTAGCCGCGGGCGACCTGGGCGCCGCCAATGTGGATCTCGCCCGGCGCGCCGTCCGCCACCGGTGCACCGCTGGTGTCGAGCAGGTAGATGGCGGTGTTGGCGATCGGGCGGCCGATGTGCAGCACGGTGTCGCCCGGCTCGATGCGGCCCGAGGTGGCGACCACCGTCGCCTCGGTCGGGCCGTAGTTGTTGACGAGCGCGAAGCCGAGCCCCGCCGCGGGCGCGACACGCAGGCGATCGCCGCCGGTGAGCAGCGTGCGCAGGCCGGGGGCAGCCTGGCCGCGCCGCAGCACCGCCTCGGCGAGGGCGGTGACGAGGAAGCCGCCGTGCAGCGGCTGGCGCTGCCACCAGTCGAGCAGCTGCACCGGGTCGCCGGCCAGGTGCGAGGGCGGCAGGACGAGCGTCGCGCCCATGCAGAGGGCCGGCCAGAGTTCCCAGGTGCAGGCGTCGAAGCCGAGACCGGCCGCGCACCAGCTGCGCTCGCCCGGCTGCAGCGGGAAGCTGCTGCAGTGCCAGTCGATCAGGTTGGCGAGGTTGCGGTGCTCGACCATCACGCCCTTGGGTTCGCCGGTGGAACCCGAGGTGTGGATGACGTAGACGAGGTGCGAGGCCTGCAGGCCCAGCACGGCCGGCTCGAGGTCTTGCGCCGACTGGTGGCGCCACGGGCCGTCGCCGGCGTCCATGTCGATCACGTGGCAGGCCTCGTGCACGGCGACGCCGCGGCGCAGCGGCTCGTGCGCGAGCAGCACCGCGGGCGCGGCATCGGCGAGCAGCGCGGAGCGGCGCATCGGCGGCAGCGCCGGGTCCAGCGGCAGGTAGGCGCCGCCGGCCTTGAGCACGGCGAGCATCGCGACCACGAGGTCGATGCCGCGAGGCAGGCACAGCGCGACGCGCTCGTCGGGGGCGACGCCCAGCGTGCGCAGCCGCCGCGCGAGGCGGTTGGCGCGTTCGTTCAGCTCGCCGTAGCGCAGCGTGGTGCCGTCGTGCTCGATCGCCAACGCATGCGGCTGCGACGCGGCGCGGGCCTCGACCCGCAGATGAACGAAGGAAGTTGAAAACGTGGTCACAGGGGCTCTCCCGCCTGGCCGCGGCCAGGCACGTGCCGCTGCGCAGGCAGCCCAGGGGCGACGCAGGCGAGGCCAAGCCCCGCTGGCGCGGTGGAGGCGCGCAGGCGCACTCGCTCCCGGGCTGCCGCAGCAGCAGGAAAACGAAGGTCGGTCAGCCCGTCAAGGGCTGCAGGGGGGGACCGCTAGCGAGGCTGCGGACAAGGGGTGGGCGACGACGGGTCGGCTGTCGTCGATGTCGAGCGCTGGCGGGACGAGCAGGACGAAGAGGACGACGAAGACGAGAAGCGGAAGCCGCGAGGACGGCAGGCGGACGCTCGAAGGACTGCGGTATTCATGACAACTCCCTGATGTGGATGGAAGGCCTGGCGGCCATCGTTGTCATGCCCGGACTGCGCAGTGCGACACCTGGTGAGGTGCTCTGCATCGGATCATGAAGGTGCCGACTGTAGGGGCTGCCCCACGGAAGGTCAATCGGATAGCCCCGGGTTGGGGCGTTGGATCGTCACAGGGGTGACGCGGAAATGCAGTGGGGGAATGAGGTTCTGCAGTCGGCGCATCAAGGCGCTTGGCGAAGGATACGGGCTTGCCATTTCAGAACCAGGTGGACTGCGTGGTCCATCACCTCAGGTGAAACTTGGGAGACTTCCTGATTGCTCCGTGCTCTCAATCGAAGAAGTCTCCTCGATACCCGGGGCGATTCAGGCGGGTGTTGCACTTCAGACTTGAGGCCGCCCCGTCTTCGGATCCACTTTGAAGTGATTGGGACGAGGAACGAAGCTCGGCTCTTCTCCCGCTTTTGCTCCACGGAATAACGCAGCTTCGCCCTTTGCTGCAAGGAATCGCCGAGAGGATCAAGACCCGCCCTTACGGGCGGACTTCAGAATCTCGGCTAGTCGTTGAAGTTCGGAGATGAGATACGGCACATCCTGCCGAGCGTGCGCCATGAACTCAATGTCGGCATCTGAGGCACCATCGAGATCAATGCCACCGACCGAAGTAAGGATGCAGCTTGAGCCACTCGAATGATCGTGCCCCTCAAGCATCGGCCTCCAAGGACCACTCGCAGCGGCGCTCGCTCGCGCCGCGATCGCAGCCAATCGTTCCTCATCAAGAAGTTCGTTGCTCATCGCGTCACCTGTCGATTTGCCGCCCCAGCGCGTCGAACTCGAAGTCCGTCACCTGCTGCTTCGCGTCCGTCTGGCGCATCGTCTGCCCCAGCGCATCCACCACGTAGGTCCAGTTCCCCAGGCTCGGGTCCGACAGCGTCGTCTTGCGCCCCAGCTTGTCGTAGCCGATGTTGATCTGGTTGCCCTTCGCATCCGTCGTGCGCACCAGGTTGCCGAACGCGTACCTCTCGGCTTGCGCCACGGGACGCGGCGTCGATGTCGGCAAACTCGCTAATGAGCTGCTGCGTAAAGACATCGGGTTGATCGAAGCCGCGAGGTAGCCACATCCAACCGATGGACTGGCGCCCGAATCGTCAGTGCTTTGTCGCCAGCTTCAGCGCCGCAATCCACTCGGCCTCGAACCTGTTTTGCCAGTTGTCGAGAAGCCCGTAAACTCGTCGGCACCGATCCAAGCCTCCGCCAGCGTGTTCAGAATATCGTCTGGGTTGCCGGTGTTTCTAAAGGCGATCAAACGCACCCTGTCGCCTTGATCGAACTGCAGCACATGCCCCCCATCGTCGAAGGCAGCATCGCCGTCGGGAGCCCACACGATCTCATTGGAGGCCAAGGCTTCTCGCAGCTCATCAGCCGCCATGCCAAAGAAGCTTTCGCCTTGTCGATCCTCGTCGTACATCGCGGCATGCACTGCATCGACGATCTTGGCTGCACTCGGCTCTGAGCCGAATTCAACGCAGTGCTTGCCGCGTCGAACAATGCGACGCCTAACCGCGTCGAACGAGCAAGCAAGCAACGTAGCTTCCGACGAACGAACGCCGTAGCTCTTTCCCTCGACGTGGAGGATGAAGAAGCCCAGCGCTCGCTGGCTCAGCCGCTCATACGGCTGCGTAATGCTCGATTCGATGGCGAGCGTAGACGGGTTTCCAACAAGCATGGCACTCGGGTCGGAGACAGATGAGAATCATTTTGAAATAATCAACCGTCCCGCTGAAATCTCCTCGGCGGCATAGACACCAACGTAACTCCCCCACTCTTTGTGAAGTGGAAGAGCCCTCCGCATCTCCGCCATGACCTTATTCGCCCATTCGCAGAATTCACTGTCCTTCATCATGAATTCACCACCCTGCACAATTTTTTCTTGGAAATAGAAACGACCTTCCCGAATAATATTCGCCGAATAATATGGCCGCCAGAATTCAATTAAGTTAGACCTGTGAACATCGATATGCACTTTGACGGGGCTATCACGTTCAGCCACAACGACTCTCGGAATACCGCGCTGTGCAAGGTAGCAGAACAGAGAATCTCTCCCCATTTGCGAAGGTGGAATCGCCAGCACATCAAGTGGCTGCAAGTCCTGCATGCTTTCGGTCACTTGATCTGAAAGGATATCCACGTCTCCGCGCATCATCAAAATCTCCTGAAGATGCTGGAGATCTTTATCGATAGCAAGAATGCTGAACTGTTTCGCCATAAACTGGGATCCTTAACGGTTATAAGGAAGGAAATCAATGTTTGTGGTAGGCGAAGCGCCCTGAATATCGTTGATTGCTCGTTGCTCGCGCGCTACGGGGTTACCTGCTCTAGTTTCGCGACCGACCTGCACGCCATCCACAACTTGACCGGTTCGCTTATCCACCGCTGCAACATCAATAAAACGATTCTCCTTTTCGCCTCCTGGCGTCCTGACCCGAACCTCGGTTCGAATTTCGATGTTCGGATCGTTCGCATATTTTTCGCGAAGTTCCTGTTCAGCTTGCTTTACGCCCTCCTGATGTTCCGGCCCACCATTACGCCCGTTAGGATTCGGTGGCTTTTTCTCCCCATCGGTCTTCCCGCCTTTGCTGGGGGAAGGATTTGAATCGGCACTGGCTTCGGCATTTTCATCACCGCCAGTGACGGCGTTCATTATCCGGCTTACAGCCTCCTGCGTTGCGCCGTCGACCTTCGCGCGAAGTGTCGGCGACGCCGCGTAGCTGCTGACGCCAATCACAACAACCGCAGTGCAAAGAGCATTCTTGATGCAACCACCGATAGCCTGGTTGAGAGCCAGCCTGCCGGCGACGCTCATGACCATCCGGCCCGTCGAACTGCGGACGAAGCTGACGCCCGCGAGAATCACCGTGTCCTTGACGCCCTTCCGCCCTTTCACCTCGACCTCTTCCAGCGTCTGTTGCGGTGGTTTGTCGCTCACGGTCGACGGCATTTCGTCCGCTTTCGGTCCCAAGCCCGTGGGATCGATGAACATCAACGCGTTGTTCAGCACGTAGGCGTAACGATTCAGGCTCTGACCATTGCCCAGATCCGGAACAGTGGGGTCTGCACTGGTATGACGCCCGACCAGCGGGTCGTACATCCGCGCATTCATGTGCACCAACTCGAGTTGATCGAGGTGCTCGTGTCCGGTGTAGCCACCGTGGTCTTGCGTGTTCTTCAAGCTGCCCCACAGCGGCCCCGCGTCATCGCTGCCGTCAGCGTTGCGCCGTCGCCCCCAGGCATCAAAACTCATGCGCTGCAGGACGACCTGCGCCTGATCAAGGGTTACCAGCGGCGAACCGAGGTGATCCTTGAGGACGTAGCGCACTCCGCGCGTCGCTGTTGCCGTCGTGGCAACGGTCAAGCCGCTGAACTTCTCCTCGATGAAGCCCAGTCCGCGCGGCAATCTGGTACGGATCGTCGTCGTGTTGGCAATCGTGTCGAGTTCCTTCTCGATGCCTGCCCCATACCAAATCACCGTCGTCGCGCTGCCGGCGGCCCCGCCGCTCACGGGGCTGATCGTCTGCCGCGTGCGCTCATGCTCGCTGCTGTAGACGAAGGCCGTGCGCTGCGTCGGCGTGCTGCCGCTCAGTTTGTCGATGCTCGCCGGCATGTTGAACGAGGTCCAGGCGTAGCCGCGCGCCAGGCCGTTCACCAGGTTCCCGTTCGCGTCGTACTGGAAGCCGGGGTTGGTGAGCCCCGCCGGGGTCCCGGTGATCGAGCTCACCGCGCTCGGCCGCACGCTGCCCGCACCGGAGGCCGGGTAGTTGTACGTCCCCACGCCGGTCTTGCTGGTCAGGTTGCCGATCTCGTCGTAGGTCGTCGTCGAACGCAAGCTGCCGCCGATCGAGCTCGTCTCCAGCCGGTTCAGCTTGTCGTAGCTGAAGGTCTCGCTCAGCAGGCTGCCGCTGTTGGCGGTCAACTGGCTGCGGCTCTCCAGGTTGCCCAGCGCGTCGTACTCGTAGACGTCGTTCTGGTACACCGGGTTGTTCGCCGCCGGGCCGCTCTGCACCGTGTTGAGCCGGCCGGTGTAGAGGTTGTAGCCGCGCTGCGTCACCACCCCGTTACCCAGTTGCTCCTGGGTGGTGTTGCCCTCCGCATCAACCGCCTGCGCCTGCCACACCATGCTCGTGGCCCCGTCGTAGCGGTCCACCTGGTTGGCGTAACCCTGCGCGTTGTAGCGCGTCGTGAAGCTGTTGCCCACCGCACCGCTTGTGCCGCTGCCCCGTGCACTGCGCAACTGCGAGATCGTCTGCGCCCGCCCGAAGGCGTCGTAGCTCGCGCAGCTGCTGTAGTCCCAGTCCAGGCTGATGACCGTGCAGTTCGGCCGGCCATAGGCGTCATAGCTGTGCACGCGCCGGTAGTCCTTCGCGCCGCCGGCCCAGGTGTACGCCTCCGCCAGGTCACCCGTCCCCTTGGCCGCCGTGTCGTACTCCCAGCGGCTGTCCAGGTCCCGCTCCAGCCGCCGCGTCATCCGCCCCAGCGCGTCGAACTCGAAGTCCGTCACCTGCTGCTTCGCGTCCGTCTGGCGCATCGTCTGTCCCAGCGCATCCACCACGTAGGTCCAGTTCCCCAGGCTCGGGTCCGACAGCGTGGTCTTGCGCCCCAGCTTGTCGTAGCCGATGTTGATCTGGTTGCCCTTCGCATCCGTCGTGCGCACCAGGTTGCCGAACGGGTCGTAGGCGTAGCTCGTCACCGCGTTGTACGCATCCGTCACCGCCTTGGTCTTGCCCAGCAGGTTGTGCAGGGCGCTGCGGGTCTGGCTCTTGGCGTTCGTGGTCGTCAGCGTCAAGCCGTTGTAGGCGTACGTGGTGGTGTCGAAGCCCGTGCCGGTCTTGTTGGGCGAGCGGCTCTGCGTCAAGCGGCCCAGCGCATCGCGCTGGTCGTAGAAGGTCCACACCGCCGTCTGCGTGCTGTAGTGCGGCCGGGCGATCTTGAGCACACGGCCCAGGCTGTCGTACACCTTCTCGTTCAGGATCGCCGTGCCGTCGAAGCCCCAGCTGCGGGTGAGCACCGTGCGGCCCAGCGCATCCGTGAACTCCTCCGTCGGCACCGCTGTCTGGCTCGCCTGCCCCGCGCCGCCCCAGTGCTGCGTGATCGTCACGCTGCTCGCGCCGTTCAGGCAGGTGTCCACGCAACTCCTGTAGGCCGTGCTGGTCGCGGTGCCATCCGGGCGCGTCTCGCGCAGCTTGCGGCCCCACGGGTCATAGGCCAGCGTGGTGACCAACTGGTCAGGGTCCGTGCTCGTCAGCACATTGCCCGTCGCCGCATCGTGCGTGCTCGTGGTGACGTGGCCTTTGGCGTTGGTGTTCGACTCGGCGTAGCGGTAGCGCGCGTCATAGCCCACGCTCTCGCCCCGGGACTTTGGCTGGCCGGTGACCGGGTCCGTCCAGCTCAGCGTCTTGCCGGTCGTCACCCCGTAGTTGGGATGCAGCACGAAGTCCGTCACCGACTTGAGCGTCGGATCGTCAGGTTCCACCGTCTGCTTGATCACCGCGCCGTACGCGTCGTATTCGAAGTCGATCGTGCGGGTGATGGTCTGCGCCTTGGCCTGGCCCACCGCCAACAAGGCCAGGCCGGCAACCAGGGCGCTTCGGAAGTTCTTGCTGTTGTTCATGTTGACCTCCTCCCTCAATTGCAGCTGCCGCCACCGGTCGCGCCGGTGATCTGCACGGTCAATGGGCTGTAGTTCGCGCCTTGGATCGTGAGCTTCGCCACCCGGGTCCCGTTGGTGCACCCCGCCAGCCAGCTCACCCCCAGGGTGCAACTGCCCCCCGGCGCCACCGTGCCGCCCGACGTGCAGGTGATCCTGCTCACCGACAGGTCGCCCGAGACGGCTGACCCGCTCGTGTAGGCCAACGACCAGGAGACCGTCCCTCCCACCGCGCCGGTGTTGGACACTGTCATCACCTTGGTCGCAGACACGCCGTTCTTCGACGTCAAGCCGAGGTCGATGGTCGCCGGCGACACCGACATCACCGGCACCGCCGGGTTCACCGTCAGGCTCAGCGAGGTCGACGCGGCCGTGCCGCCCGGCGTGGGCGTGGCACTCAACGTCCCGCCGTAGTTGCCCGCCGCCGTGCCACTGGTTGCCGTCACCGTGCCGCAGGTGCTGCCCGCCGCACAGCTGGTGGGTCCGCTCACCGACACGCCCGACGGCGCCGCATAGCCAATGCTGCTCGCCGCCGTCTGCCCGCTGTTGCTCAGCGTGCAGCTCGCCGTCGCCTGCGTCGGGGTCACCGCCGAGCTCGGCGCGCTGCAGCCACTGAAGGCCAGCGCCGGCGGCGTGTTCACCGTCAGGCTCACCGCCACGCTCGCCGCCGTCCCCGCCGGGCTCGGGCTCGCGCTCAGCGTGCCGGTGTAGCTGCCCGCGCTGCCCGCCGTGCTCAGCGTCACCGTCCCGCAGTTGGCCGTGCTGCCTGCACAGCTCGTGGGCCCGCTCACGCTGGTGTTGGCCGGCGCGCCGTAGCTCACCGACGCCGCCGTCTGCCCGCTGTTGCCCAGCGTGCAGCTCAGGGTGGCCACCGTGGGCGCGATGCTCGGCGTCACCGCACTGCACCCCGTCAGCGTCAGCGCCGGGGGCGTCGGGTTCACCGTGAGGTTGATCGCCGCGCTCGCTCCCGTACCGCCGGCTGCCGGCGTCGCGGTGAGCGTGCCGGTGTAGGTGGCCGGACCCGTCGGCGTCGTCACCTGCACCGTGCCGCAGTTCAGCGTGCCGCCTGCGCAGCTCGCCGGCCCGCTCACGCTGAAGCCCACCGGCACGCCGTAGCTCACCGCCGTCGTCGTCTGCCCCAGGTTGTCGAGCGTGCAGCTCATCGTCACCGGCGTCGGCGTGGTCGTCGCCGCCGGGCTGTTGCACGACAGCCTCAGCTGCGGCGGCGTCGGCGGCGTGTTCACCACCAGGCTGAAGGGCGCCGATCCGCCACTGCCCGCCGGCGTCGGGGTGGCCGTCACCGTGCCGCTGTAGGTGCCCGCGGCCGTGCCGCTCGTCACCGTCACCGTGCCGCAGTTGGCCGTGCTGCCGGCACAGCTGGTCGGCCCGTTCACGGCTGCAGCACCTGCCGCCGCATAGGCGATCGAGGTCGCTGCGCTCTGCCCGTTGTTGCGCAGCACGCAGCTCAGCGTCGCCGCCACCGGTGAGGTGGTCGCCCCGCTGCCCGTGCAGCCCTCCAGCACCAGCGCCGGCGGCGTCGCGTTCACAGTCAGGTCCACGTCCAGCGCCGCCTCGCCGCCTGCCGGTGTCGGCACGATGTGCAGGCTGCCCTGGTAGCGGCCCGCGGCAGTGCCCGTCGTCACCGTCACGGTGCCGCAGTTCGTGTTGGCCGCGCACGTGGCCGGCCCGCTCGCGCTCAGGCCCGACGGCGCTACATAACTGATCGCCGTCACCGCGGTCGCGCTGTTGTTCACCAGGGTGCAGCTCATGGTCGCGGCCGTCGGAGAGGTCGTTCCGTTGTTGCTCGTGCACCCGCTCAAGGTCAGCACCGGCGGCGGCGCCGACACGCCCGGCCACGTCCCCGTCTTGCTCACCTGGCTGCGCTTGAGCACCGTCGGCGGCCACAGGCCAGCCTTCGCTTCATAGGTGTTCGCGGTGATCGACACCAGCTGGTCGCCGCTGGCGCTGTCGCTCACCGTCTCGCTGCTGTAGCCCACATTGCCGTAGACATCCACCTGCCCCGCCGGGATGTCGCTCACCCGCTCCGGCATCACCGCGCCGTTCAGGTCGCGCTGCGCCACCACGCTGTGGCTCACGTACGGATAGAGCGACGCCAGCGGCGTCGACGAGGCCGTCGGGATCGCGCTCAGCGTGTTCGTCGTCAGGCTCAGCACCACGCCGTTCTGCTGTGTCGCCTTCACCTCCATCGGCATGCCCGTGGTCGGAAAGTCCTGCGACACCGTGGTCTGCGTCGTCACGTTCTTGATCGTGTCGATGCTGCGCGTCTTCTGGAAACCCAGCCCGCCTCGCCCCTGCAGGTCCGTGCGGTATGCCTCGTACTGGTAGTTCGTGGCGAACCACCCGCCCTGCGCATTCGTCACGCGCATCTGCGACACCACGTTCATCCCGCTGTTCACGTTGCGCTTGGGGTACGCCACCGCTGCGCCCGGCGTGTACACCGCCGCGTTGCCCAGGTTCGCGTAGTCGAACTGCGTCACGTGGCCCAGGCCCGTCGTCACGCTCGCCAGAAGATCCGGGGTCGGCCCGGCGGCCAAGGCTACGCGCCACTGTCCGCTGGTCCTGTTCAGGAAGGCGAGGTCCGTCTTGCCGTCGCCATCGAAGTCTCCATAGATCGGACCGACTTCGTCCGCCCCGGGATTGCTCGGCCACGTCCACGGCGTGCAGTTCAGCGTGCCGCTGATCACCTGGCACAAGCCGGTGGGCTGCAGCACATCTGGCCGGCCGTCGCCATCGAAGTCGGCCACGGTCAGGATGGCCGAATCGTTCGTCGCCGTCGGGATGTAGTCGTTGCAGTCCACGCTGGTGCCATCGCCGCGGCTCAGGCACAGCTTCATCTTGCCGGGCAGGACCGGGCTCAGCCCTTGCAGCAGGAAGTCCTGCAGGCCGTCACCATTGAAGTCGCCCATGATCGTGCCCGGCGGGTCGATGAAGCCCAGCGCCTTGCCGAGGCCCGTGACCACCGGGGTGCTGGTGCCGCCATAGGCACTCAGCGAGAAGCTGTTGTCGGCCGGCTCACCCGACGTGTTCTTGCACGCCGGGTCCAGGTAGGCCGCGACCAGCACGTCGAGCTTCCTGTCGCCGTTGAAGTCGCCGGTGTTGGGGTTCCAGCTGCCCGTGTAGATGGCGCAGTGGTTCTCCGGCTCCAGGTAGTAGACGGTGTTCGGATCGAACAGGCCGGAGAGGCCCGGCACGCTGCAGTCGAAGGCCGAGCCCGTCGAGCGGCACACCTTGTTGCCCCCGAAGAGGTTGGTGCGTACCGCCAGGTCGTCGATCCCGTCGCCCGTGAAATCGCCCGTCTGGTACGTGACCGACGCGCCCATCTGGGCCAGCGTACCGTTGCTGTTGGTCGTCCCCTCCAGCGGCCAAGTCTGGCAGTCGAAGCTGCTGCCCGTGGACAGGCACACCTGGGCACTCGTGCTGCCGGGGTAGACCAGGTCGGTCCTGCCGTCGCCGTTCAGGTCCCCCATCACGGCGTTCTTGGACTGGACATTGGGCCCGGCCCAGTTGCTGCAGCTGAACGTCGCCCCCGTCGACAGGCACACCTGCCAGGTCCCGTTCTCGTTCGACTTGATCAGGTCCATGCGGCCGTCGCCGTTCATGTCCGCCTGCTTGACCGACTGCAGCACCTCCTTGAGGTAGTGCTGGGTCGTGTGGTAGATCGGGTTCGGCCCGCCCCACACGCCGCTGCCTGCGGCCGCGAAGTTGTTGTGGGCGCTCGTGCGCTGCTGCCAGCCGAAGCTGGTGGCCGGCAGGCACTGGTTCGAACCGTCGCACAGCGTCAGCGTGTTCACCAGGCTGCGCAGGCTGGAGCTGCTCTGCGTGTAGCCCACGCGCAGCTCGCTGGCCTCGGTGCCGCCGCTGCCGTCGGCCGCGGTGTTGATCCAGGCGCTGATCTTGTCCAGGCGCTTCATCACCAGGCTGCGCGAGCCGCCGGCGTAGTGCACGACCAGGTCCGGCCGCGTCGCCGCACCGTACTCGAAGCGCACGGCGTTGTAGGGCGCGAGGCCCGTCGCGTCGTTGCCCGTGTAGCGGATCTGGTTCGGGTAGTGCTCGCCCGTCGCCGTGTTCTCCGTGTAGTCGACGACGTAGTAGTTGCCCCGCCGGTCCTGCACCCGCTTGACCGCCCAGCTCATCGCCTTCGTGCTGTTGCTCGCCTCCACGAACGAGTCGGCGCTCGTGCCGTAGCTCAGCGTGTGGCCCGAGCGGCTCTCGACCTTCCACGAACTCGGTCCCGCCGCGGGGTCGCTGCCCGTGGACGTGACGCGGCTGATGCCATCGATCTCCGTGCGGTACTCGGCCGTCGCGCCGTAGGTGCCCGACACCAGCAGCAGCCGCTGGCCGTCCAGGCAATAGCGGTCGTTGGCATCCAGCCCCACGCGGCCTGCCACGCCATCCACCGCGATCGTGGCTGCGCAACGCGTGATACTCGACAGTCCCCCCACCGACCACCCGACGCCCAGCAGGCCCTCGCCCCCCTGGCTGCTGTACGACAGCGACAGGGTCGGCGCGATGCCCGCCGTGCCCGGCGGCAGCTTGATCGGCACGCTGTAGGTCGCCGCCCCCGAGCCGCCGACACCGGCACTGCCCGGCACCGCCCCCGCCACCGCACCCGACAGGTTCGGCGGCTGGATCGCCACCGCCGTCTGCGCCTGCGCCGACACGGGAAACATCGGCGCCAGCAGCGCGCACACCAGCGCCTGCGCGGTCAAACGACGGACAGTGAAAACCGGGCGCGCAGCCATGCTGCGCTTCGCCACGGCAAAGCGACTTGAACGAATCACGGATTCCTCCCGAGAACTTGACGAAAGCGCCGCTCGCATCGGTCGTGCGGATTTGCGGTCTGGCTGCCCCGACCCATTGGCGATGGCAGCGTTGGGAAGAGACGTTATCGGCCGGGCCTCGACCCGTCAAGCGGTGAATGATGGACAGGCATCCCTCTTTGGGGGGATGGCCAACTCATGGCGCCATCAGGAATCGTTCCACCACCGTCAACTGCTCCGGCACGTTCAACGCCGGCGCATGCCCGCACCCCGGCACTGTCACCACCTGTGCCCGCGGCCCGCGCCTTCGCATCTGCTCTGTCACCTCGGGCAACAACAAGTCCGAATGCTCGCCGCGCAGGCACAGCACCGGCAGGCTCAGTGTGTCCCATTCGTCCCACAGCAGGTAGTCGTTGTCGTGGTGGGTGAACTGCATCACCATCGCCGGGTCGTAGTGCGGCGTCACGCGGCCGTCGGGCAGGCGCCGTGCCGAAGTCTCGGCCAGGCGCCGCCACTGCCCCTCGCTCAGCCAGCCATACGGCGCATAGACCTTGCGGAAGTACTGCTCCAGCTCGCTCACCGTCTCGAAGGCCGCCGGCCGCCCCGCATAGCCGCGGATGCGCGCCAGCGCCGCCTCGGCCAGCTCCGGGCCGTTGTCATTCAACACGAGCTTGCGGATGCGACCGCGCAGCGGCCCTGCCGCCGCGAGCGTACCGATCGCCCCGCCCAACGAGGTGCCCAGCCAGTGGAACTCGTGCAGCCCCAACTGGTCCGCCAGCGACACTGCCTGGCGCACGTAGAACGCCAGGCAGTACTCACGCGCCGGGTCGCGGCTCCACTCGCTCAGGCCGCGGCCCAGCGTGTCCGGGCAGATCACCCGGTAGCGCGACGACAGGTGCGCCGCCACCTCGTCCATGTCGCGGCAGGTGCGCGCCAGGCCGTGCCAGGCGATCACCGTCTCCGCCTGCCCCGCGCCCCACTCGGTGTAGTGCAGCTCGCGGCCCTCGCACGCGAGGTAGTGCGACGTGAACGAGGCCATGGCCCAGCGCGTCCCGCGACCAAGCCTCAGTTCGGCACGGTCACCGACGTGCCGCTGAAGCCGATCTGGTCGCCCACCGCCGGCGACGCGCTGATCGCCGGCACGCTCGCCGCCGTGATCGCCGGCGCCGCCCCCGGCAGCCCGCCGCGCGGCGTCGTGCGCACCACCTGGCTCGGCGGCAGCGAGGCGCCCGTCTTCAGGTGCGCATACATCGCATCCATGGCCCGGTTGAAGTACACGTGCAATGGCACGAAGCGGCTGTCGAATCCGCTCAGCGACAGGAAGCCGTCGAAGTGCTGCGCATTCGTCACCTCGATGTAGCCGAGCCGGCTCGCGCCCGCCTCCACCGTCTTGTTGTAGGCCACGTAGGCCCGCGCGTTGTTGTTCACCGGGATCAGCGCATCGCTGCGCCCCGCCACGATCAGCGCCGGCTTGGCGCGCAGGTTGCCGTTCACCACCACCTCGGCCATGCCGGCCTGCACGGCGGCCGCCTGCGCCGCGGTCGGGCGCGTCGAGGTCGCGGTCGAGGTCAGCGGCGCCCCGGTCTCGTCCACGCCGGTCACCAGCGCACGCTGGCACAGCGCGTTGTCGAGGCCGAAGTCCTGCACGCCCGTCGAGCTGGAGACCGCCGCCGACCACAACTTCGCGCCGCCCACCGAGTCGTCGTAGACCACCGCCGCCGGCGAGCCGTTGGCCGTGCCGTTGCCGATCGCGAAGCTCTGCGCCTTGCTCGCCGCTGCCACCGCGATCGGGTTGCCGCCCGCGTCCACCTGCGCGAAGCTGGTGTTGCACACCCGGTCGGTCACCGCGAAGCGCCCGTACATCACCGGGTACATCGCCGACAGGATCGGCCCGTTGCCCAACCCGTAGTGGGCGTTGTGCATGCTGTCGTTGTCGGCCGTCCAGCCATAGGCGCGCAGCTTGTCCAGCGCATCCTGCGCCTGCGCCGCGGTGTCCGCCCCGCTCACCAGGCCCTTGGCCGCGAGGCCCGTGCAGCGCGCCGTCGCGCGGCCCGTCTGCGCCGTGAAGCCGATGTAGTTGTAGAACGAGGTCTCGGTCAGCGCCGCACCCGCCGCCAGCGCGGCGCACGGCTGGTACAGGTTGCCGTAGGTCGTGAAGTCGCCCAGCTTCTTGCCGTACCCCACCACCGGCGCACCGCCGAACTGGATGCCGTAGCCGGCGCTCGTCGGCATCTCGGTCACCGGCTCGCCTGCCACCACGCCGTCGATGAGGCCGGCGCTGTCGGCCTCGGCGGCGCGGATCACCGCCGCCCCGCCGTTCGACACCGATCCGGCGATCACCAGCGTGTTGGCCGCCGTGAACGGCAGCGGCGCCGCCGCCGTGCCATAGCGGTCGTTCAACGCATACAGCGCATAGGCCGCCGCGCTCAGGGTGTCGTTGCCCCAGTCCTTCTCGGGATTCAACTGCGAATGCACCTGCTTCAGCGCCAGCCGGTTCGGCAGCAGCGCGTTGTACGCCGCCCGCACGCTGTCGCTCACCGCCGCCGCGAAGAAGCCCTGGGCCCCCGCCGCCGCCCGCGTGGCCCGCGTGCCGTCGATGCGATTCACCGTGTCGTCGGTCATGTCGTACAGGCCCATGCCCTTGCCCGCATCGGTCAGCGCGACCGCGCAGCCATGCTTCAGGCCCCACTCGGCCGCGGTCGCGATCGCGCCATACACGCCGCGCGACCCCGAGGACGGGCCGAGCACGATGCAGGGCGACGCAGCACTGAAGCTGTCGGGGATCTGCACCGCGATCACGACGCGCTTGGTGCCGGCCGCGTTGTCCAGCACGCCGACATACTCGCGGCCCGGGACCAGGCCTTCGCCCGCGGTCGCCACGCCGGCCGCATCGACATTCGGCCCGTACAGCGTGCCGTAGCCGCCGGCCGCGCTGATGTCGACCAGGCCGCGGTAGTTGCTGAACAGCGCATTGCGCCGCAGCTCGGCCGCGGTCGGGTTCAGCGGGTCCGCGTAGGCCGGCACCGTCCCCGCGAGCCCGCTGCGCCCCAGGCCGCCGGTCAGCAGGTCCTGCGTCGCAGCCGTGCTGCCGCTGCCGGTGCTGGTCGCGGGGTAGACGGTGACGCCCTCGTGGCGCACGTTCGCCGGCAGCGTGTTGGTGGGCGGCGGCGCGTCGTCGTCGCTGCCGCAGGCCGTCAGCGCGACCGCGGCCAGCACGGCCGCGGTGATGGGATGGAGTCGATGCGTCATGGTGTCTCCTTCTGGCTAGGGTTGTCGCGAGGATCGGGCGGCCTCATCCGCCGCGTGCGCAGCCGCCCCACGATCCCGTTCGGGAAGTGGTAGACCGAGAGCACGAACAGGACCCCGAGCCACAGCAGCCAGCGCTCGGGCGAGACCAGGGTGGACAGCAGCGGCACGCCCTCGACGGCCGGCGCGGCCAGCTTCATCAGGTCCTGCAGGTAGTTCTGCGCCAGCACGAACAGCAGGCTGCCGATCACCGCGCCGTACACCGTGCCCAGGCCGCCGATCACCGCGATCAGCAGCACGTCGAGCATGATCTCGAAGCTCAGCGAGGTGTCCGGCCCGTTGTAGCGCAGCCAGAGCGCCAGCAGGCAGCCGGCCAGCGTCGCGAACAGCGCCGACAGCACGCTGCCCGCCGTCCGGTACACGACGGTGCGGTAGCCGATCGCCTCGGCGCGGAAGTCGTTCTCGCGGATCGCCTGCAGCACCCGGCCGAAGGGCGAGTTGACGATGCGCAGCATCGCGAGCACCAGCACCGCGGCGGCACCGAACAGCAGGTAGTAGCCGACCAGGCGGTCGCCCAGCGCCTCGGGCAGCCGGAAGCTGAGCCCGTCCTCGCCGCCGGTCCAGTCCGGCAGCTGCGAGGCGAGCGTCGCGAAGGCCGTCGCCACCGCCAGCGTGATCATCGCGAAGAAGATCGCCCGCACGCGCAGGCTGAAGAGCCCGATCAGCAGCGACAGCACGAGCGACACCGCCAGCGCCGCCCCCGTGCCCAGCGCCAGCGCGCCCCAGCCCGGCCCGAGCCGCGTGCTGGCGATGGCGATGCCGTACGCGCCGATGCCGAAGAACATCGTGTGCGCGAAGCTGACGATGCCCGTGTAGCCGAGCAGCAGGTCGTAGCCCGCCACCAGCACGATGAAGACCAGCACCTTCGCCGCCACGTTCAGGGCCTTGGTGCCGGGGAAGAGGACCGGCGTGGCCGCCAGGCCGATGACGATCAGCACCAGCAGCACGGCGAGCCAGCGGCTGCGCGGCAGGTCGTGGGACAGCAGGCGCTCCATCATCGCGAACTCACCGGGTACAACCCGCGCGGGCGCCACAGCAGCACGGCCACCATGAGGCCGATGTTGGAGAACAGCGCGGCCTTCGGCCACAGGAAGCCGGTGTAGTTGGCGAGCAGCCCGACGAGCAGCGCCCCCGCGAAGCAGCCCAGCGTCGAGCCCAGCCCGCCGATGATGATGACGATGAAGATCAGCACGTTGAGCTGCGCGCCGATCTGCGGCACCACGCCCTGCTGGTACAGCGCCCACAGCGCGCCGCCCAGGCCGGCAAGCGCCGCGCCGGCGACGAACACGCCCGTGAAGAGGCGGCGGATCGGGTAGCCCAGGCTCTCGACCATCTCGCGGTCCTGCACGCCGGCGCGCACCAGCAGGCCGAGCTTGGTGCGGTTGAGCACGGCCAGCATCGCGGCCAGCACGACCGCGCCGAGCACGATGCCGAGGACGCGGAATTTCTCGACGCTCGCATCCCCCAGCACCAGCACGCCGCGCAGCGCCTGCGGCAGCGACAGCGGAATCAGCGCCGGGCCCCAGATCGCCTTGACCAGCTCCTCGCCGATGATCATGCCGCCCATCGTGACCAGGATCTGCTTCAGGTGCTGGCCGTACACCGGCCGCACCAGCACGCGCTCGAAGGCCCAGCCCAGTGCCGCAGCCAGCGCCATCGACGCCAGCATCGCGGGGAACAGCGCGGCCAGGTTGAACCACAGGCTGTCGGCGCCGGTCCAGTCGGCCAGCCCGCCGAGCACCGCCGTCGCGACGAAGGCGCCGAAGGCGATGAACACGCCGTGGCCGAAGTTCAGCACGTCCATCAGACCGAAGACCAGGGTCAGGCCGGAGGCGACGATGAAGACGATCATGCCCATCGCCAGGCCCGCGACCGTCAGCGTGAGCCAGGTGGAGCCGGATCCGACCAGCGGGGCGGCCGCCAGCGCGAGCGCCGGGACCAGCGCAAGGGGCACGAGGTCGAAGCGGGCACGGGGCAAGGCGGCACCCACGGCCGCGCCAACCGGGGTCTCCACGGGCGCGTTCATGCCTGCGCCCCCAGCGCGAGCCCGAGCAGCCGCTGCTGCAGCGCCTCGTCCTCCGCCAGTGCTGCCATCGGGCCGCGGTGCACGATGCGGCCGTCCTCCATCACCGCCACCGTGTCGCCGAGCGCGCGCGCCAGCGCGAAGTTCTGCTCCACCAGCAGGATTGTGGTGCGCATCGCCTTCATCTCGCGCAGCGCGGCGATGAGGTTCTGCACGATGGTCGGCGCCAGGCCCTTGCTCGGCTCGTCGACCAGCAGCAGGCGGCGCGGCTCGATCATCGCGCGCGCGATCGCGAGCATCTGCTTCTGCCCGCCCGACAGCGCGCCGGCCGGATGCAGCCAGAAGGTGCGCAACGCGGGGAACAGGCCGCACAGCCAGTCGAGGCGCTGCGTGTCGACATCGTCCAGCGAGCGGGCGCCGCGCGCCGCGAGCAGCAGGTTCTCGCGCACCGTCAGGTCGCCGAAGATGCCCATGTTCTCGGGCACGTAGGCGATGCCGCGCTGCGCGATGGCCGGCGTGCCGAGGCGCGTGATGTCCTGGCCGTCGAAGCGGATGCGTCCCGCCGAGGCGGTCCACAGGCCCATGACCGTGCGCAGCGCCGTCGTCTTGCCGGCGCCGTTGCGGCCCAGCAGCATCGTCACCTGGCCGGCGGGCACCGCGAGGTCGACGCCGTGGAGGATGTGGTACGCGCCGATGTGCGTCTGCACGCCGTCCAGTTCGAGCATCATGCGGCCAGCCCCAGGTAGGCCTGGCGCACGATGGGCGCGGCGATCACGCGCTCCGGGTCGCCCTCGGCGACGAGCCGGCCGTTGTGCAGCACGACGATGCGGTCGGCGAGCTCGCGCACCACGTCCATCTTGTGCTCGACGAGCAGGATGACGCAGTCGGCCCGGGCCTTCAGCGCGCGAATCAGGTCCAGCACCACCGGCACCTCGTCGACGCTCATGCCGGCGGTCGGCTCGTCGAACATGAAGACGCGCGGCTGCAGCGCCATCAGCATCGCGACCTCGAGCTTGCGCTGGTCGCCGTGCGGCAGGCTGCCGGCGAGGGCCTCGGCCTGGTGGGCGAGGCGCACCTGCTCCAGCAGCGCCTGGGCGTCGTCGAGCAGCGCGCGGTGGTCGCGCCACACCGACCACAGGTTCAGCCCCAGGCGGGCGCGCGACTGCAGGACGAGGCGCAGGTTCTCGCGCACCGGCAGGCCGGGGAAGAGCTGCGTCAGCTGGAAGGCGCGGCCGATGCCGCGCCGGGTGCGCGCGGCGGGGCCTTGGGCGGTGATGTCGACGCCGTCCAGGCTCACCCGGCCGGCGCTCGCGCGCAGCTGGCCGGAGACGAGGTTGAAGTAGGTTGTCTTGCCGGCGCCGTTCGGGCCGACGATGGCGGTCAGCGTGCCGGCCTCGAAGCGGCAGCTCACGCCATCGACGGCCACATGGCCCCCGAAGCGCACGCTCAATTCGTGTGTCTCAAGCATTCGTAGCCCGGATGCCATCCGGGAGCAGCGTTGGAAGTGACATGGATCCCCGGATTGCCATCCGGGCTACGGGCAGCCGATCACGTAGAAGTTGTCGCCGGTCTGCTTCAGCGTCGTCGTGACGAACACGTTCCACAGCCCCATGTTCTGGTTCGACCCGTTGGCCAGCGCATACCCGAGCTGCACATGCGCCCGGTTGGCCGCCACATGCGCATAGTTGCTCGCCGTGGTGCAGGTGGCGGCCGGCGGCGAACCGGTGGTGGTGCCGCTGGCCGCCGCCGAGGGCGGGCTCTCGGCGCCGCTGGCGTCCACCGCCTTCACCGTCCAGCTGTAGGTGGTGCCCGGTGCCAGGCCGGTGTCGGTGTAGCTCGTGCCGGTGACCAGCGCCGCGTTCACCTTCGTGCCCCCGCGCTGCACGTTGTAGCCGCTCGCCCCGCTCACCGCGCTCCAGCCGATCACCATGCTGCTCGACGTCGCGCCCGAGGTCCCCACCCCGCTCGGCGCCGGCAGCCCCGAGGGCGCGCCGCCGCTCGCGAGCCGCGTCACCATCGCCCGCACCGCCGCCATCTGCGGCCCGGACTTCTTTGCATAGTTGGCGTTGTCGTACCCCCACCAGTCCCAGCAGCTGTTGGTGGCCTGAGTGCTGGTCTGCGGGTAGAGCACGACCATGTCGTTGGTGTCGGCCCAGCGGTTGTAGCCGGTGTTGCGCACGTACTGCTGGCCGACCAGGGTGGTGTTCTGCTGGCAGCCGTGGAAGACGACATGCAGCTTGCAGACCGCCCCGCTGCTGCAACTCTGCGGCACGTAGACCCAGCCGGTGGACGCCATGCCGTGGCCGCTGACGAAGGCCGTCTGGTCGAACTCGATGAAGCTGCCCGACAGCGTGCTGTTGTTGCGCGGGGCGAGCGGGCCGTGCAGGTGCTTCAGGATCTCGCCCGCGAGGTCGAAGTCGCAGTCGTTGATGTAGGGCGAGGCGGTGGTGCCGCAGCTGCTGCCGTAGTCGTCGGTGATCATCGCGTGCCCGGACGCGAGGTCGTTCTTGTACGCGATGGCGGCGGCCGGCACGAAGCTCTGGTAATAGGTCCTCAGGTCGTTCATCACCGCCTGCTTGACGGTGTTGTCCGAGGTGCCGGAGTAGAGGTAGACCTTGCCGTTGGCGAGGTTCGCGACCGGGTCGACCAGGCCGCTCGCGGCCCAGCTGTTGGTGGTGCCGACGAGGCTCGCGACCGGGATGGTGCTGGCGTGCGTCATGCAGCGGCCGGTCGCGTTGACGATCGAGCCTTCGGCGCAGTAGTACGGCCCGCCGGCCACGATGCCCGCGCCGCGCGTGAAGGTGGCCGAATAGGCGACGTGCATCTGCACCGCCATGAAGCCGCCGGAGGACAACCCGGAGACGCTGACCTCGGCGGGGTCGATCTGCAGTGGCGGCAGGGGCGCCGCATGGGCCGCGGCGGCAAGCGCCAGCGCGGCCAGGGTGAGCACGGATTTCATGTGTTGTCTCCTCAACGCTTGTTGCGCACGGGAACGTCCATCTCCTCGGGCTTGATCTCCCGCACCAGCTCCGGCACGCCCCATGCAAACGCCGGATCGGCCTTGATGCGGAAGTGGTACATGCTCTGCATCGCCTGGTGGTCCTGCGCGCGGAACGTCATGCGGCCCTTCGGCGTCTCGAAGCCCATGCCTTCCATCGCGGCGATCAGCTTGTCGCTCGCCGTCGCTCCCTGCGTCTTCTTCAAGGCCTCGACCGCCGCGATCGCCGCGCTCATCCCGCCCGCCGTGAAGAAGTCCGGCGGCGCCTTGAACTGCTTGTAGTGGTTCGCCACCAGCCACTCGTTGACCGGGTTCTTCGGGATGCCGAAGTAGTAGTAGGTCGCGCCCTCCATCCCGGGGAAGTTCTTGTACGCCGCCATCGCCGGCAGGATGTTCCCGCCGGTCGCGATCTCGATGCCGTGGCGCTTCAGGTCGAGGTCGGCGATCTTGTAGGGGTTGCCGGCCCCGGCCCACAGGATCCAGATGACCTTGCGCCCCGGCTGGTCCTTGAGCTTGTCGATCAGGCGCTGCGCACCGGCCGTGAAGTCGGTGGTGCTGGTCGGCAGGAACTCACCCTCGACGAACTTCGCCTTCCTGATCGCCTCGCGAAAGGCCTTCACGCCGTCGCGCCCGAAGGCGTAGTCCTGCGCCAGCGTGGTGATGGTGACGCCCGGCTTGTCCAGCGCCACCGCATTGGCGATCGCATCCTGCGAGCTGTTGCGGCCGGTGCGGAAGATGTAGCGGTTCCACTTGTCGCCGGTGATCGAATCGGCCACCGCCGGCTCCACCAGCAGGACCTTCCTGTATTCCTCTGCCACCGGCAGCAGCGCGAGCGCGACACCGGACGAGGACGGGCCCACCGCGAGGTCCGCCTTGTCGTCGCCATAGGCCGCCGCGAGCTGGCTCTTGCCGACGTCGGGCTTGCCCTGGTCGTCCTTCTCGATCACGGTGATCTTGCGGCCGGCCACCTTCATCGTGCCGCCGGTCGCGTAGTCCAGGCCCATCATGAAGCCCGTCTGCGTCTGCCTGCCATAGGCCTCGAGCGGGCCGGTCTTGCTGTAGACGTGGGCGATGCGGATGTCCTGGGCCTGGGCCGGGACATGAACCAGCGCGCCGGCGGCCGCCAGCACGAGGCCGGCGCACCACGCCGGCGGGCGACGTCGGGTCGCGGTCATGGGCTTGTCTCCTGTCGTTCGAATGCGTGTCCTGCGCGTGCACCAACACAGCGCAAGCGACGTGCCATCCTGCGCCGGGCGACGCAAGCCCTTGATCCATCAGGGGTTCGCGGCCGGGGCTGCGGGTTCTCCCGCGGGCCGCGTGACCGGATCGCGGACAGTCGCCGCTGTCCGCCCGCCGGACAGGCTGCCTAGAACTTGCGCATCGCCGCCAGCTGCGGCGAGGCCTCGGTCACCGTGGTGTCGAAGGGGTGGCTCAGCATGCGCGAGGACTTCAGGATGCGGCTGACGTAGCCCAGCGTCTCGGCATAGGGCGGCACGCCGCGGTAGCGGTTCACCGCGCCCTCGCCGGCGTTGTAGGCCGCGGCCACCAGGGTGACGTCGCCGCGGTAGTAGGCGAGCAGCCAGCGGAGGTAGGCCAGGCCGCCGCGGATGTTCTGCGCCGGGTCGAAGGGGCGCTTCACGTTGAAGCGCGCCGCCGTCTCGGGGATCAGCTGCATCAGCCCCTGCGCGTTCTTCGGCGACTGCGCGACCACGTCGAAGTTCGACTCGACCTGGATGAAGGCGAGCGCGAGCTGCGGGTCGACGCGGTATTCGGGCGCGATCGCCTTCACCAGGTCGACGATGTACTTCGGGCCGTTGCTCTGGACGTCGGCGGCCGGCAGCGCGGCGGCAGGCGTGGCCTGCACCGCGGCGGCCACCACCGGGGCGGGCGTGCGCATGCACTCGGGCAGGTCCGGGCCCGGCTGTCCGACACGCTCGAGCATGCGAACGGCCTGCGGCAGGCCCTGCTCGGCGGCGGCGTGGAAGAAGAAGGCGGCGGTGGCGTCGTTGCGCTCGATGCCGCGGCCGTTGGCGTACATCCACGCGAGGTTGTACTGCGATTCGGCATCGCCCTGGCGTGCAGCCTGGCAGTAGAGCTGCGCGGCGCGCGCCGGGTCCTTGGGCACGCCTTCGCCGTTCTCGTAAGCCACGGCTTCCTCGCGCGTCAGGCGCACGAGCAGGTCGTCCTCGGCGCGGGTGGGGCCGGCCAGGACGCAGAGCAGCGGGAGGAGGATGAAGAGGCGCATGGAGGGGCGAAACTTAATCGCCCGCCCGCTCCCTCACAACCGCCCAGCCAGGGGGTTCCCCCAACGCTCATCCCTATCCGTCAACGCACGGTGTAGCCGCGTCCGTCCAGGCAGGCCGCCACCGCACGCTGGAACACCGAGGCGTCCGCCATCGCCGCGGGCTGCGTGGTGGCCCAGCGGTTGCATTCCTGGCGGTCGGTCTCGGTCTGTGCCGGGCTCTGGCCGTTGCGTGGGTAGACGATGGGATCGGGCTCCGGCTTGGGCGGCGGGGGCGGCGCCACCGGCTGCGCGACCTCGGCCCCCGGCGGCGGCGCGACCACGGCATAGCCGCCCGGCGCGCTCGCGTAGTAGACGCCGTTCGCGTAGTAGTAGGGCGAGCCCGCGATGTAGAGCGTGGTGTAGGCCGGCGGCAGCAGCGGCACGACGATGCCGAAGGGCGGCGCGACCACGACGTAGCGGGGGCCCGAGGGACGGAACCAGACCCCGCCATGGTAGAAGTAGCTGCCGCCGCGGAAGGCGATGCTGACGCTGCCGCCGGGCAGCGAGCCGGCGACCCAGCCGCGCGCCGGGTAGTAGTGGTCGTGGTGGTAGCGGTTGTCGAACTGCCACGACGGCGAGCGGTAGCCGCCGGGCGGGCCGCCGTGGCCGTGGCGCTCCTGCGCCATCGCGCCCACCGACACCCCGGCCAGCACGAGACCGGCCGTCATGAATCTGCGAAGCGTCTTCATCACGAGATCCTCCTTGGACGCCTGGATCGTCAGATGTCGGTGTGTAGCGGCCGTTGCCCGCACGCAAAGATTCGTAGCCCGGATGCCCATCCGGGGATCGTCATTCAAGACGACAGGTGCGGCAGCTTCTCGTAGAGCGTCGCGCGCGAGATGCCCAGCAGCCGCGATGCCGCCAGCTTGTTCCCCCCGGTCGCCGCCAGCGCCTCGCGGATGGCCCGGCATTCCAGCTCGGCGATGGCCTCCGGCAGCGACTTGGGCTTCACCGCCAACGGCTCGGCCGCGGCCTCGATCACCGGCGTGACGGCGTCGGTCGCCGACGTCTCGGGCAGCATCCCCCTGAAATGCCGCGCCGACAGCGTCATGTCGTCGGTCATCAGCGTCGCCTGTTCCAGCACATTGCGCAGCTCGCGGATGTTGCCCGGCCAGCGGTGCGCCGCCAGCAGCGCCAGCGCATCCGGCTCCAGGCTCTTGTGCGGCAGCCCGCTGCGCCGCGCCACGTCGTCGGCCAGCGCCTCCACCAGCGCCTCCAGGTCGGCCATGCGCTCGCGCAGCGCCGGCAGGCGGACCGGCAGCACGTTCAGCCGGTAGTACAGGTCGGCACGGAAGCCCCCTTCGGCCACCATCGCCGGCAGGTCGCGGCTCGTCGCCGCGATGATGCGCACGTCGACGCGCTGCACCGCGTTGCTGCCGAGCGGCTCCACCTCCTGCTCCTGCAGCACGCGCAGCAGCTTGGCCTGCAGCGCGAGCGGCATGTCGCCGATCTCGTCCAGGAACAAGGTGCCGCCGTCGGCCAGCTTGAACTTGCCGTCGCGCCCCTTGCGCTCGGCCCCGGTGTACGCCCCCGGCGCCACGCCGAAGAACTCCGCCTCGAGCAGGCTGTCCGGCACCGCCGCGATGTTGACGCCGACGAAGGGCCGCGCCGCCCGCCCGCTCGCCGCATGGATCGCATGCGCCAGCAGCTCCTTGCCCGTCCCGGTCTCCCCCAGCAGCAGCACCGTGCTGTCGGTCTGCGCCACGCGCCGCGCCTGGCGCTTGACCTCCATCGCCTGCGGGCTCGCGCCGATGAAGCTCGCCACCGTGAACTTCGGCCGCCGCTGCGCCGCCAGCTGCTGCCGCGCATCGTCCAGCTCGCGCTGCAGCCGGCTGAACTTGGTGATCAGCGGCTGCATCGTCGTCTCGGGATGGTCCAGCAGCACCATGCCCAGCGCGCCGATCACCGTGCCGCGCTCGTCGCGCAGCGGCAGCCGGCTCACCAGGAAGGTGCCCGCCTGGTTCGTCAGCAGGTCCACCAGCATCGGCTGGCCGCTGTCGATCACATGGGCCATCAGCGTGTTCGGCACCACCTCCTCGACGCGCCGGCCCACGAAGTCGTCCTCCGCATGCCCGAGCGCCGGCAGGAAACGCTTGTAGCCCTCGCTGATCCACACGATGCGGTGCTGCCGGTCCACCACCAGCGTGCCCATCGCGGTGTGCGCGAGGGTCTCGAACATGCTCTGCGCCGCCAGCTTCAGCAGCGCCTGCGCGTCAGCAGGCAAGGAAGGGGATGGAGTGTCCGGCACGCGGACACTGTAGCGAGCGCCCCGACACCCTTTGTCATCGATTTCCCCAAGCCTCTTGTAATTATGAATTACTGCATCTAGAGTCGGGACCATCCGCGGCGTCGTCGCGGCCCACCGGTGAGCACCCCATGGTCGATCCGACACCTCTGCGCCCTGCCTCGCTTCATGAAGAAGTGGCTGCCCGCCTGCGCAACATGGTCTTCGAGCGCCAGCTGGCACCCGGCCAGTGGATCGACGAGCTCGCGCTGGCCGCGGAGTGGCGCATCAGCCGCACCCCGCTGCGCGAGGCGCTGAAGGTGCTGGCCGCCGAGGGCCTGGTCGAGCTGGTGCCGCGCCAGGGCTGCCGCGTGACGGCGTTGTCGGAGGACGATGCGGACGAGCTGTTCCCGGTGATGGCGCTGCTGGAAGGGCGCTGCGCCTACGAGGCGGTGCGCAAGCTCACGCCGGCCGGCCTGAAGACGCTGCAGCGGCTGCATGCCGCGCTCGAGAAGCATGCCGCGGCGAACAACATCGACGGCTATTACCGCGCCAACCACGATTTCCACAGCACGGTGCAGGCGCTCGCCGCCAACCGCTGGCTGGACCGTGCCACCACCGACCTGCGCCGCTTCGTGCGCCTGCTGCGTGGCCGCCAGCTGAACTGGCCGGGGCGCATCGAGCAGTCGATCGGCGAGCACCGCGCGTTGCTGGCCGCGATCGAGCAGCGCGATGCGCCGCAGGCCGAGCGCGTCATGCACGACCACCTGATGGCGCAGCTCGCTGCCTTGAAGGCGCTGCGCTCGCACGAAGCGACCCTCCACCCGGAGCCTCACCATGCTTGAGTCCCTGAAGAACGCCGCCCGCCGCGCCGGCAACGACCGCGCGCTGCGCGGCCTGATGATCGACTGCCGCCGGCTGCTCTCCGAGCGCGGCGAGGCCAACAGCGTGGCCATCGCGGGCAGCCTGGTGGCGCGCTTCAGCAGCCTGCCCGACGACCAGCAGGCGAGCTTCTTCGAGCGCCTGTCGCGCGACTTCAGCCCCGACCCGAAGGCGGTGCTGTCGGTGGCCCAGGCCTATGCCGACGAGCCGAGCGCCGACAACCTGATCCGCCTCACCCACCTCGCCGAGCCGCCGCGCCAGGAGCTGCTGCGCCGCATCAACCGCACGCCGGGCGGCACCGCCCACATCGTCGCGATGCGCCGCAAGCTGCTCGCGCGCGTGAAGGCGCAGCCCGAGCTGCGCGCGCTGGAGGCGGATTTCCTGCACCTGCTGTCGTCCTGGTTCAACCCGGGCTTCCTGCAGATGCAGAAGGTGGACTGGCGCTCGCCGGCGCAACTGCTGGAGCAGATCATCCACCACGAGGCGGTGCACGAGATCGACGGCTGGGACGACCTGCGCCGCCGCCTGCAGCCCGACCGCCGCTGCTTCGCCTTCTTCCACCCGCAGCTGCCCGACGAGCCGCTGATCTTCGTCGAGGTGGCGCTGCTGCCGGAGATGCCCGCGGCGATCGCGCCGCTCATCGACAAGAACTCGCAGCCGCTGCCGCCCGACCAGTTCAAGGTCGCGGCGTTCTATTCGATCAGCAACTGCCAGCCGGGGCTGAAGGGCGTGTCGCTCGGCAACTTCCTGATCAAGCGCGTGGCCGAGCAGCTCAAGCGCGAGCTGCCGCAGATCAAGACCTTCTGCACGCTGTCGCCGATCCCCGGCTTCGCGGCCTGGCTCGCGCGCAACGAGGACCTGGCGGCCCTGCCGAACCTGAAGCGCGGCGAGGCCGAGCGCCTGCTGGAGGCGCGCGCGCTGGTCGACGCGGCCTGCGCCGGCGACCTGTCGTCGCTCGCCAGCGCGGCCACGCTCGAGAAGCTCGCCGAGGCCGAGCACGCCGCGCTGTGCCGGCTGTGCGCCGCCTACCTGGCGCATGCCTCGACCACGCCGTCCGGCGACGCGGTGGCGCGCTTCCACCTCGACAACGGCGCGCGCCTGGACCGCATCAACCCTTCGGGCAACCTGTCGCGCAAGGGCCTCAAGCAATCTTTCGGCATGATGGTCAACTACCTCTACGACCTGCAGAAGATCGAGAGCCACCACGAACGATTCACGCAGGGCGACGTGGCGCATTCGCGCGCCGTGGCAGCCCTGCTCTGATCCCCCGGGGCCGATGGCGGCCCCTTTCCTTCCATGTCATCGATCCACACCAACCCAACGGGAGACAGCATGAGCTTCAAAGACAGCCGCACCCCTTCACGACGCGATTTCCTGCGCAGCGGCGCCGCCACGGCGGCGGTGCTGTCCGCGCCCTGGGTGCAGGCGCAGGGCGGCTGGCCCACCAAGCCGGTGACCATCATCGTGCCCTTCCCGGCCGGCGGCGGCACCGACGCCTTCGCACGCCCGCTGTTCGGGCTGATGAGCAAGAACGCCGGCAAGCAGTTCCTGATCGACAACAAGGGCGGCGCCGGCGGCACGGTGGGGGCCTCGATCGCCTCGCACGCGGCGCCCGACGGCTACACCTTCTTCATGGGCGCGGTGCACCATGCGATCGCCCCGTCGATGTACCCCAAGCTCGACTACAACATCGAGACCGACTTCATCCCGGTCGGCCTGATCTCCAGCGTGCCGCAGGTGATCGTGATCAACCCGCAGCGCCTGCCGGTCACCGACCTGAAGGGCCTGCTCGACCACCTGCGCAAGAACCCGGGCAAGGTGAACTTCGGCTCGGCCGGCAACGGCACCTCGCACCACCTGGCCGGCGAGCTGTTCAAGCTGCAGACCAAGACCTTCATCACCCACATCCCCTACCGCGGCGCGGGCCCGGCGCTGCAGGACCTGATCGCGGGGCAGGTGGACATGATGTTCGACGGACTCGGCTCCTCGGCGAACCACATCAAGGGCGGGCGCATCAAGGCGCTGGCCGTCGCCTCGGACCGCCGTGCACCGGGCTTCGCCGACGTGCCGACCACCGCCGAAGCCGGCGTGCCGACCTACCAGGTCGCGACCTGGTACGGGCTGTGGGCGCCGAAGGGCACGCCGAAGGAGATCGTCGAGGCCATGCGCAACGAGATGCGCAAGGCGCTCGGCGCGGACGAGCTCGTCAAGGCCTGGAACGGCCTCGGCGCGGAGACGCCCAACCTCTACGGCGACGCCTTCGGCAAGTTCGTCGGCGGCGAGGTCAAGCGTTGGGCCGACGTGGTGAAGAGCTCGGGCGCCAAGCTGGATTGATGGGCACGATCACCCTGTCGCACGACGAGCCGGGCCTCGCCCGGGTCGTCATCGCCAACCCCGGCAAGCACAACGCGATCGACATCGCGATGTGGCATGAGCTGCGCGCGGTGTTCTCGCGCCTGCAGGCGCTGCCCGAGGCCGAGGCGCCGCATGCGGTGATCGTGTGCGGCGCGGGCGGGCAGTTCGCGTCCGGCGGCGACATCGCCGAGTTCACGCAGTTCCGCTTCGACGAGCAGCGCCTGCACGACTTCCACGAGCACGTCGTCGCGCCGGCCCTGCAGGCGCTGCTCGACTGCGACATCCCGGTGCTGGCGCAGGTCGACGGCGCCTGCGTGGGCGGCGGGCTGGAGATCGCGGCCTGCTGCGACATCCGCATCGCCGGCATGGGCAGCCGCTTCGGTGCGCCGATCGCGAAGCTCGGCTTCCCGATGGCACCCGGCGAGCTGCAGCTGCTGGCGCTCGTGGTGCCGGCGCCGACGCTGCGCGAGATGCTGCTCGAGGCGCGGCTGATCGATGCGGCGCTCGCGCTGCAGCGCGGCGTGGTGCACGCGGTGGTCGCCGACGAGCAGGTGGCGGCGCACACCCTGCAGCGTGCGCGGGCCCTGGCAGCGCTGGCCCCGCAGGCCGCGCGCATCAACAAGCGCACGCTGCGCCAGCTCGCCGCCGGCGGGCCCGACGCCGACGAACGGCGCGCCCACTACGGCTATGCCGACAGCGCGCAGCACCGCGAGGGCATCCAGGCATTCATCGAGAAACGGCCGCCGCATTTCCAGCGCGGCTGATGACACGCGAGGAGGTTCCATGAGCCACGATTCGAACAACGATTCTTCGACCGCCGAGGGCGGCAACCTGTTCGTCGCGCTGCGCGCGGCGTTTCCCGCCGACCTCGACCAAACGGCGGTCGAGACGGCGGACGGCGAGCCGCTGCGCTACAGCTGGCGCGACATCGACCGCGCGACGGCGATGCTGGCCAACCTGTTCGCGGCGCTCGAGCTGCCGGACGGAAGCCGCATCGCGGTGCAGGCCGAGAAGTCGGTGGAAGGCCTGATGCTGTACCTGGCGGTGCTGCGCGCCGGCTTCGTCTACCTGCCGCTGAACACCGCCTACCAGGCGGCGGAGATCGAGTACTTCATCGGCAACGCCGAGCCGGCGGTGGTGGTGTGCTCGCCGAAGAACTTCGGCTGGGTCAGCAAGATCGCCTTCCAGGCCGGCACGCGGCACGTCTTCACGCTGGGCGACGACCGCAGCGGCAGCCTGCTGGAGCGGGCCGCGCACCACAGCGACGTGCACGAGCCGGTGCCGCGCCGGCCGGACGACCTCGCCGCCATCCTGTACACGAGCGGCACCACCGGGCGCAGCAAGGGCGCGATGCTGACGCACGGCAACATGCTGAGCAATGCGCGCACGCTGAAGGCGTACTGGGGCTGGCAGCCGGGCGACGTGCTGGTGCACGCGCTGCCGATCTTCCACGTGCACGGCCTCTTCGTCGCGATCCACGGCGCGCTGCTCAACGGCAGCACGATGATCTGGCTGTCGAAGTTCGACCCGAAGCGGGTGCTGGAGGCGTTGCCGCGTGCGACGATCTTCATGGGCGTTCCGACGCTGTATGTGCGGCTGCTGGCCGAACCGGGGCTGACGCGCGAGGCGTGCGCCGGCATGCGGCTCTTCGTGGCCGGCTCGGCGCCGCTGCTGCCGGAGACCTTCAACGCCTGGCGCGAGCGCACCGGGCACACCATCGTCGAGCGCTACGGCATGAGCGAGACGGTGATGCTGACCTCCAACCCCTACTTCGCGGCGCAGGGCGAGCGGCGTGCCGGCACGGTGGGCTTCCCGCTGCCGGGGGTGGGCGTGCGGGTGCGCGACGAGCAGGGCTGGGACTGCCCGGCCGGCGAGATCGGCGGCATCGAGGTGAAGGGGCCGAACGTGTTCGCCGGCTACTGGCGCATGCCGGAGAAGACGAAGGAGGAGTTCACGGCCGACGGCTGGTTCAAGACCGGCGACGTGGGCCGCATCGACGAGCGCGGCTACGTCTGCATCGTCGGGCGCAGCAAGGACCTGATCATCAGCGGCGGCTACAACGTCTATCCGGCCGAGATCGAGGGCTACATCAACGACATGGCGGGCGTCGCCGAGAGCGCGGTGGTGGGCGTGCCGCATCCGGACTTCGGCGAGGCGGTGGTGGCGGTGGTGGTGCCGCGGGCCGGCGCGCAGCTGCAGGGCGGCGAGATCGCCGCGGCGCTGAAGACCAAGATCGCCAACTTCAAGGTGCCCAAGCTGGTGGAGCTGGTGCCGGAGCTGCCGCGCAACACCATGGGCAAGGTGCAGAAGAACCTGCTGCGCGAGCGGCACAAGGGCTTGTTCGCGTAAGCGGTTGCATCCGCGTGTGAGGGGGCGCAACCGGACTGACAGGCTGCGGCAGCGGGCGTACAGGAATCGTCAGGGGCCGGGGGCTGCGTGCCGGGCGCGGCTGGTGTGGGGCGGCTGGCAAGGGGCTTGCTGCGCTGGACGGTCACGCCATCGAGACCTGCCGCCATGACCGTCCGTTCTGCCCGCCCTGCCCTGGTTGCCGCCGCGCTGGCCTTGGCCGCCGCGGCCGCCCATGCCGACTACGACCCCGCCAAGGGCAAGCTGCTGTTCACGGACACGATCAACCAATCGGGCGTGTCGCAGATCACCGGCAACTGCACCAGCTGCCACACCAACGTGCAGAACCGGCGGACCAAGATCGGCGGCGACGCCTTCGCGGCGATCGAGCCGGGGCATGCGCTGGACCGCATCGGCTATGCGCTGAACAACGTCGGCGCGATGAAGCAGTTCCAGGCGCTGGACGCGGACCAGCTGACCGACCTCGCGGCCTACATCGCCGACACGCCGACCACCAGCGACGCGGCGCTGAGCTTCTCGGCCGGCGCGATCAACACGCCGACGGCGGCGCAGAACATCGACCTGAAGAACGGCGTCACCTTCGGGCAGCTGACGATCGACAGCGTCGGCATCACCGGGGCCGGAGCGCAGCACTTCACGCTGAAGACCGATGGCTGCACGGCGCAGAAGCTGGCCGCGTCGGCGAGTTGCCGCGCGACCGTCTCGTTCACCTCGGGCGACACCGCAACCTACGGCGCGACGCTGACCTTGACGATGCGCGTGACCGGCTCGTCGACGACGTTCACGCGCACGGTCGAGCTGGCGGGTGCGGTGGGCACGGTCACGCCGCCGCCGACGGGTGGATCTGGCGGCGGGGCGAAGAACGACGACGATTCGGGCGGCGGCGCGCTGGGCTGGGGCTGGCTCGCGGGGCTGGCGCTGGCGACGGTGGCGCTGCGGCGGCGGCCTCATGGGCGAACCGGCGCCTGAGCCCGGCGCCGATAGCCGCTGCCCGCGTTGCGGGCAGTCGTTCCACTGTGGGGTGGCCGACGCGCAGCCCTGCTGGTGCAGCCGGGTGACGGTGAGCGCCGAGACGCTGGCCGACCTGCGCCAGCGCTACGACCGCTGTGTGTGCAGCACCTGCCTGGCCGAGATGGCCATTCGGCCCGCGTAGCCCGGATGCCAATCCGGGGATTGTTCGTCCCTTCGGCGGCCGCTCCCGGATTCCGCTTCGCTCCATCCGGGCTACGAAACCACGAAGTGCGAGCGAAGCGATGCACTCATCCAGCCACGCCCGTGGAGCCGGCTTTGCCGGGCCGCAGGGTGGCGCCCCCCGGGGGCAGGAGCGAAGCGACTGGGGGGCCGTCAATCACTGGCGTAGATGTCGACGTCCTTGGTTTCCTTCACGAACAGCATCCCCACCACGAAGGTGATCGACGCGAACACGATCGGGTACCACAGGCCGTTGTACATGTTGCCGGTCTGCGCCACGATCGCCAGCCCCGTCGCCGGCAGCAGGCCGCCGAACCAGCCGTTGCCGATGTGGTACGGCAGGCTCATCGAGGTGTAGCGGATGCGCGTCGGGAACAGTTCCACCAGCATCGCCGCGATCGGGCCATACACCATCGTCACGTAGATCACCAGCAGCGTCAGGATCGCCACCAGCGTCCACCACTGGCCGCTCATGAAGCTGATCGGCTTGGCCTTCGCCGGGTAGCCGTGCTCCTTGAGCGCCGCCGCCACCTCCTTCTTGAAGGCCGCATCCTTGGCCTTCGCCTCGTCCGCCGGCAGGCCCTTGGACGCATACGACTCGATCACCTTGTCGCCGATCGTGATCTTCGCCGGGCCGGTGCCCGCCACGTTGTCATAGCTCACCGAGCCCGCCGCCAGCACCTGCTTGGCGATGTCGCACGAGCTGGTGAACTTGGCCACGCCGGTCGGGTTGAACTGGAACGAGCACTCCGACGGATCGGCCGTCACGGTGACCTTCGCGCTCTTCTGCGCCGCGGCCAGCTCCGGGTTGGCGGTCTCGGTCAACGCCTTGAACAGCGGGAAGTAGGTCAGCGCCGCGATCAGGCAGCCGGCCATGATGATGGGCTTGCGGCCGATCTTGTCCGACAGCGTGCCGAACACGATGAAGAACGGCGTGCCGATCAGCAGCGCGGCCGCGATCAGCACGTTGGCGGTCGCCCCGTCCACCTTCAGCGCGCCGGTCAGGAAGAACAGCGCGTAGAACTGCCCCGTGTACCAGACCACCGCCTGGCCCATGGTCAGGCCGACCAGCGCCAGGATCACGATCTTCAGGTTCTTCCACTGGCCGAAGGACTCGGTCAGCGGCGCCTTCGAGGTCTTGCCCTCTTCCTTCATCTTCTTGAAGGCCGGCGATTCGTTCATCGACAGGCGGATCCACACGCTGATGGCCAGCAGCAGGATCGAGACCAGGAACGGGATGCGCCAGCCCCAGTCGGCGAACGCCTCCTCGCCGATCCAGGTGCGCGTGCCCAGGATCACCAGCAGCGACAGGAACAGCCCGAGCGTCGCCGTGGTCTGGATCCACGAGGTGAACGCACCGCGCTTGCCGTGCGGCGCGTGCTCGGCCACGTAGGTGGCGGCACCGCCGTACTCGCCGCCCAGCGCCAGGCCCTGCAGCAGGCGCAGGCCGATCAGGATCACCGGCGCAGCGACGCCGATCGACGAATACGCGGGCAGCACGCCGACGATGAAGGTCGACAGGCCCATGATCAGGATCGTCACCAGGAAGGTGTACTTGCGGCCGATCATGTCGCCCAGGCGCCCGAACACCAGCGCGCCGAACGGCCGCACGATGAAGCCGGCCGCGAACGCGAGCAGCGAGAAGATGACCTGCGAGCTCGGGTCCAGGTTGGAGAAGAACTGCTTGCCGATGATGGCGGCCAGCGTCCCGTACAGGTAGAAGTCGTACCACTCGAACACCGTGCCGAGGCTGGAAGCGAAGATGACCTTGCGCTCCTCCCCCGTCATCGGCGCCGCGGAATTGCGCGCGGGTTTGGCCACTGCGGTTGCCATTGCGATGTCTCCTTGTGCGTCGTCACGATCCCGGCCGAAGGGCGGGCTGGGGCGATCTTCACGAGCGGCTCTGACCCATCCCTGACACCAATCTGAACGCAGGCTGACAAACCCGGTGACAACCCTGACGAATCGTTTCTCATCGCGAGAAACAAGGGATGACCCGCATTGGGAGTTTCCCGGGATCACCGCAAAGGAGGGCACCTCACGTTTTTGCAGTGATGCCCGCCGGCCGTTGCACGCCCTGCGGTTGCCTCGCGGCCTCGTCCCAGTCGGGTCCGTCGAACCATGGGTCGCCCGCCAGGTAGCCGCGCAGCAGCTCCAGCCCGTCCAGGCCCCAGAACAGCCGGCCGTCGACCTCGACCGTCGGCACGCCGAAGATGCCGAGCGCCGCCGCCTCGGCCGTCGCCGCCTTCAACGCGGCCTTCACCGCGTCGCCGTGCGGGTCGAGGGCGGGCCGCAGGCGCCCCGCCAGTTCCGCCAGCCGCGCCGGATCGTTCGCATCCGCGCCGCCGCCTTGCCAGACGTGGCGCAGCAGCTGCTCGCAGGCCCAGCGCCCCGGCGTGCCCAAAGGCCCGCCGCAGGCCACCCCCAGGCGCAGCAGCGCGAGCGGGTTGAACGGGTGCTGCGCCGGCCGTTGCATCGGGATGCCATGCCGATGCGCCAGCCACGACACCTGCCGGTAGGTCCAGTCGCGCTTCGGGCCGATCTCGGCCGGCCCCTTCTGCCCCCAGTGCGACAGCAGGCCGGCGAACAGCACGGGCTGGTAGCGCACGTCGACGCTGAAGCCTTCCAGCGCCTGGGGCAACCGCTCGAACGCGAGGTACGCGTACGGCGAGATCACGTCGAACCAGAACCGCAATTGCTTCATCGCCCAGGCTCCTTGTCGTCTTGGCGTGCCGCCTGGCGCCGCAGCGCGATCGCCTGCCACACCGCCCGCTTGCCCTCGTCGTCCAGCCGCGACCAGGCCGCGATCTCGTCGATCGTGCGCCAGCAGCCCACGCACAGCCCGCTCGCGGCGTCCATGCGGCAGACGTTGATGCAGGGGCTGGCGACCGGCTCGCTCGCCATCGTCAGGTCAGCACCAGCTCGGCAATGTCGTCCCACAGCGCCGCATCGATGCGGCCGTGCACCTGCTTCACCTCGCGGTGCTGCTTGTCGAGGATGAACGAGGTGGGCCTCTGCGCGATCGCGCCGAAATCGTCGCGCAGGTTCGCCTCGGCACGCCAGAGCTGCGGGAACTGCTGCGTCATCGGCACGACCCGGTTCAGGATCCGGTCGTACTCGCGCAGCGCCTGCAGGCTGCGGTCCAGGTTCACCGCCACCAGCTGGAAGGGCTTCTCGCGCCAGGCCTCGTAGTTGGCCCGCAGCTCGGGCATCTTGTCGCGGCAGACCGCGCAGTCGGTGGACCAGAAGAACACCAGCACCGCCTTGCCGAGATCCTGCTGCAGGTCGTAGGGCTGGCCTTCCAGCGTGGTGCCGGTGAGGCGGTGACCCGTCGCGGGCGGTGCCGCCAGGGCAGCGGCAGGCGCGCACGCAGCCCATGCGGCGGCGGCGGACAGGAAGGAGCGGCGGTCGAGGCGGTTCATGGCGCGGTCAGGAAAGTGGGGCAGCCCCTTGGTCGGCGCAGCCCCTCCGACATGACGAGACATTCCTCACGGTGTCACGTCCGCCAGCGGCGCCTGCGTCAAGGCCTGCAGCTGCGCCGGGCTGAGCCGGAACACGCCCTTGGGATGCCCGGCTGCGGCCCAGATGTCGTCGAAGCGCAGCAGCTCGCGGTCGATCAGCGTGACCGGCGGCGTCGCATGCCCGACCGGCGAGACGCCGCCGATCGTGAAGCCGGTGCGCGCCTTCACGAAGTCCGCATCCGCGCGCCCGACCGGGCCGGCCAGCGCCGCCACCTTCTTCTCGTCGACGCGCCGGTCGCCCGAGGTGACGACCAGCACCGCCACGTCATCGGCACGGCGCCGGAAGATCACGCTTTTCGCGATCTGGCCCAGCTCGACCCCCAGCGCGTCCGCCGCCTCCTGCGCGGTGCGGGCCTGCACCTCCAGCAGGATGGGCAGGTGCGGGTGGCCGAGCGATTGCAGCACCGCGCTCACGTGGCGGAAACCCTCCGGCACGTCCGGCCGCTCCGTGTCGGCGCTCATGCTTTCGCCTCCGCCGCCGCGCGCTTTGCCAGCAGCGCCTTGCCGGCCCGCGACACCGGCGCCCGCCCCAGCACCTGCGAGATGTAGGCCCCGGCATCCACCAGCGCATCCAGGTCGATCCCGGTGTCGATGCCCAGCCCGTCGAGCATGAACAGCACGTCCTCCGTCGCCACGTTGCCGGTCGCCCCCTTGGCATACGGGCAGCCGCCCAGCCCGGCGGCGCTCGCGTCGAAGCTGTGCACGCCCATTTCCAGGCAGGCATAAATGTTGGCCAGCGCCTGGCCGTAGGTGTCGTGGAAATGACCGCTCACCTCCACCATCGGGTAGTGGCGCAGGGCGCGCTCCATCGCCGCCTGCACGCGCCTCGGCGTCCCGACGCCGATGGTGTCGGCCACGCCGCAGTGGTCGACGCCGATGCCGCGCATCAGGCGCACCACCCGCTCCACCTCGTCCGGCGTCACCTCGCCCTGGTAGGGGCAGCCGAGCGCGCAGGAGATCGCGCCGCGCACCTTGATGCCGTTCGCGTGCGCCGCCTCCACCACCGGGCGGAAGCGCTCGATGCTCTCCTCGATGCCGCAGTTGATGTTGCGCCGGCTGAAGGCCTCGCTCGCGGCGCCGAAGACGACGATCTCGTCGGGCTTGGTGGCGAGCGCCGCCTCGAAACCCTTCAGGTTCGGCGTGAGCACCGAATAGCGAACGCCCGGCCGGCGCTGCAGCCCGGCCATCACCTCGGCGTTGTCGGCCATCTGGGGCACCCATTTGGGGCTGACGAAGCTCGTGACCTCGATCTCGCGCAGGCCGGCGGCCTGGAGCCGGTGCACCAGCTCGATCTTGTGCGCGGCGTCGACCTGCTTCGCTTCGTTCTGCAACCCATCGCGTGGGCTGACGTCGACCAGCGTGACATGGCTTGGAATCATGACTTATGTCTCGAGAGGGGCTTCACGGCGGACCACACCCCCTTTGTCCGGGGATGGCGGCACGACGGGGGGCTGTCGAAGATACCTGAACTGACCGGAGCCTGCTGTGTCCACACCCGCCGAACTGCGCATCGCCACCCGCATCCACTTCGGGCTCAAGCACCTGCTGGGCGAAGGGATCGACGTCGAAACCATGCTGAAGCAGCCGGAGGAGGCCCGCGAGATCCTGTTCGTCTGCCAGGCGAGCGGGAATGCCGAGCTGGTGGCGCTGGCCGCCGAGTTCGAGCTGGCCCGGGCGCCGAAGCCGAAGGCCCGGCCGGCGACGGCCGTCGCGAAGCCGGCGAAACGCGGCGCCGTGCCGCAGGACCTGGCCTGGGCGCAGGACAGCAGCGGCTTCGGCCTCACGCTGCCGCCCGAGCCGGTCGAGAAGGAAGCGCCGCGCCGGCGGCATGCGTTGGGCTGGTTGCGGCTCGGGTCGTAGGCCGCTCCCGGATTCCGCTGCGCTTCATCCGGGCTACAAGTCCCGTCGCCCGGGGCGTTCGTCACTGGAGGCGGAGCAGCTCGCCCCCCTCGCCCACCTGGTCGCCCGCGGCATACAGCAGCTCCTCCACCTGCCCGTCCCGCGGCGCGGTGATGGTGTGCTCCATCTTCATCGCCTCCAGCACCGCCAGCGGCTGCCCCCGCGTCACCCGGTCGCCCGGCTTTGCGAGGAACGCCACCACCTTGCCCGGCATCGGCGCCGTCAGGCGCCCACCTTCGGCCGCGCCATCGCCGGCATGGGCCAGCAGGTCGACCTCGCCGGCCACCGCCGACCCCTCCGGCGCGAACACCGCATACCGCTCCCCGCTCGCATACACCGACAGCACCCAGCGCCGCCCGCCCACCACGACGACATGGCGGTCCGACGCCGGCGACTGCGTCGAGAACGCATGGCGCTCCCCACCGATCGCCAGGGCCATCGACCCGCGATGGCTGCGTTCCAGCGTCACGGCGTGGTGCACGCCCTGCAGCTCGATGTCGAAGCGCCGCCGCGCACTCCCGTGCAGGCGCCAGCCGTCGCGCCGCGACCAGGGATCGTCGGTCTGCAGCCGCAGCTCCCCCGCCAACACGTGCGCCACGACACCGGCGGCCACGCATTCCACCGGCAGCGGCGCCGCGTCGAACAACGCCGCCCGCTCGCGCTCGATCAGTGCCGTGTCGAGGTCCGCCGTCGCGAACGACCGGCTCGCGACCACCCGGCGCAGGAAGGCCACGTTGGTGTGCAGCCCCACGATGTGCGTCTGCGCCAGCGCCGCATCCAGCCGCGCCAGCGCCTGTTCGCGGTCGGCGCCCCAGACGATCAGCTTGGCGATCATCGAGTCGTAGTACGGCGCGATCGCATCGCCCTCGCGCACCCCTGCGTCCAGCCGCACGTCCGCGCGCTCGAAGCTCGCCGCACCCGGCGGCGTGCGGTAGACCTGCAGCGTGCCCGTGGCCGGCAGGAACTGCGCATCCGGGTTCTCGGCGCAGATGCGCGCCTCGATCGCATGGCCGTGGATGCGCAGGTCCTCCTGCGCCAGCGGCAGCGGCTCGCCGGCCGCCACGCGCAGCTGCCACTCCACCAGGTCCAGGCCGGTGATGGCCTCGGTCACCGGGTGCTCCACCTGCAGCCGCGTGTTCATCTCCATGAAGTAGAAGCGCAGGTCGCCCTCCGCGGTCGGCTCGGCGATGAACTCCACCGTGCCGGCCCCCACGTAGCCCACCGCCTGCGCCGCGGCCACCGCCGCCCGGCCCATCTCGCGCCGGCGCGCCTCGCTGATGCCGGGCGCCGGCGCCTCCTCCAGCACCTTCTGGTGGCGGCGCTGCACCGAGCAGTCGCGCTCGAACAGGGAGATGCAGTGGCCCTGCGCGTCGGCGAAGACCTGGATCTCGATGTGCCTCGGCCGCGTCACGTAGCGCTCGACCAGCACCGCGTCGTCGCCGAAGCTGTTGATCGCCTCGCGCTTGCACGAGGCGAGCGCGTCCTGGAACTCCGCCGACGAGGCCACGGCCCGCATGCCCTTGCCGCCGCCGCCGGCGCTCGCCTTGATCAGCACCGGGTAGCCGATGCGGTCGGCCTCGCGCTGCAGCAGCGCCGGGTCCTGGTCGGCCCCGTGGTAGCCGGGCACCAGCGGCACGCCGGCCTCGGCCATCAGGCGCTTGGACTCGGCCTTCAGCCCCATCGCCTGGATCGCCGACGGCGGCGGGCCGATGAAGACCAGGCCGGCGTCGGCGCAGGCCTGCGCAAAGTCCTCGTTCTCGCTGAGGAAGCCGTAGCCCGGGTGGATGGCCTGCGCACCGGTGGCGCGGGCCGCCTCGATGATGCGCTCGCCGCGCAGGTAGCTTTCCTTCGGCGCGGCGCCGCCGATGTGCACCGCCTCGTCGCAGGCCTGCACGTGCTTCGCACCGGCATCGGCATCCGAATACACGGCCACGGTGCGGATGCCGAGCTTGCGCGCGGTGGCCGCGACCCGGCAGGCGATCTCGCCGCGGTTGGCAATCAGGATCTTGGTGAACATCGTTGTCTCCGGGTTCAGGGTGTCTTCATGCCACGCCGCCGCGCTTCGGGCCAAATCGGCGCACCAGCGCCCGCAGGAACTTCGCCAGCATCCACACCAGCACCGCCGACACGACCAGCGCCAGCACCAGGAAGGCGCCGAGCGCCAGCGGATGCGTCCATGACAGCCACAGCACCGCCGGCACCAGCCCGTCGCCGAGCAGCGACAGGCCGATGTTGGAGAAGGGCTCGGGCGAGGTGTTGACTGCTGCGCGCGTGGTGGCCTTGGCGACATGGCTGCTCGCCGCCAGCCCGCCGCCCAGCAGCGCGGCGATCGCGGCCCAGGTCGCCTGGTCGGCGCCGAACACCGCCGCCGCGAGCGCCGCGCCGGCCGGGATGCGCAGCAGGGTGTGCAGCACGTCCCACAGGCTGTCCACGCCGGGGATCTTGTCGGCGAAGAACTCGACCGCCACCATCAGCCCGCTCGCGCCCAGCATCAGCGGGTGCTGCAGCAGGCGCAGGCCGTGCGGCAGCTCGACCCAGCCGAGGGCGCCGGCCGCGCCGGTCAGGAACAGCACCGCGTACAGGCGCAGGCCGCTGGCCCATCCCAGGGCGGCGGCGATCGCGAGCAGCTGCGGCGTGTCGAGCGCGGTCATCGCGGCGTCAACCCGGCCCGTGCCAGGACGGCTTGCGCTTGCCGAGGAAGGCCTGCACGCCATCGCGGCCCTCGTCGCTCGCGCGGATGTCGGCGATGCGGCGCGCGGTGTCCTCGCGCAGCGCCGCATCGATGGGCCGGCCGGCCACGTCCTGCACCAGGCGCTTGCAGGCGCGGGCCGCCATCGGGCCGTTGGCGACCAGCGCCGCGACGATCTCGTCGACCTTGGCGTCCAGCGCGTCGGCGGGGCAGGCCTCGTGCACGAAGCCGAGCGACAGTGCCTGCCCTGCGCTGAAACGTTCGGCCGTCACCAGGTAGCGCCGTGCGGCCTGCTCGCCGAGTGCGCGGATCACGTAGGGGCTGATGGTGGCGGGCAGCAGGCCGAGCCGGGCCTCGCTGAGGCAGAACGTGGCCGCGTCGGCGGCGACCAGCACGTCGCAGGCGGCCGCCAGGCCGACGCCGCCCGCATAGCAGTCGCCGTGGATGCGGCCGACCACCGGGACGGGGCAGCTGTAGATCGCCCACAGCATGTCGGCCAGGCCCTGCGCGTCGGCGCGGTTCTGCTCCCAGCTGTAGTCGGCCATCGCGCGCATCCAGGCCAGGTCGGCACCGGCGCAGAAGGCCTTGCCGTGGCCGCCAAGCACGATGGCGCGCAGCTCGCCGTCGCCACCGAGCTGCGTGAAGGCCTCGCGCAGCTCGGCGATCACCGCGTCGTTGAACGCATTGCGCACCTCGGGGCGGTTGAGGTAGACGCTCGCCACATGGGGCGAGGTGCGGCGGATGTCGAGGGTGGGCGTCATCGCGTCGCCCTCACATCCGGAACACGCCGAACTTCACGTCCGGGATCGGCGCGTTCAGGCTCGCGCTGATGGCCAGCGACAGCACGCGCCGCGTGTCGGCCGGGTCGATCACGCCGTCGTCCCACAGGCGGGCACTCGCGTAGTAGGGGTGCGCCTGCTGCTCGAACTGGTCGAGCACCGGCTGCTTGAACGCGGCCTCCTCCTCGGCGCTCCAGCGGCCGCCCTTGGCCTCGATGCCGTCGCGCCGCACGGTGGCCAGCACGCTCGCCGCCTGCTCGCCCCCCATCACCGAGATGCGCGCGTTCGGCCACATCCACAGCAGTCGCGGGTTGAAGGCGCGGCCGCACATGCCGTAGTTGCCGGCCCCGAAGCTGCCGCCGATGATGACGGTGAACTTGGGCACCTGGGCGGTCGACACCGCCGTCACCATCTTGGCGCCGTGCTTGGCGATGCCCTCGGCCTCGTACTTGCGCCCGACCATGAAGCCGGTGATGTTCTGCAGGAAGACGAGCGGGACCTTGCGCTGGCAGCACAGCTCGATGAAGTGCGCCCCCTTCTGCGCCGACTCCGAGAACAGCACGCCGTTGTTCGCGACGATGCCCACCGGCATGCCATCGATGTGGGCGAAGCCGGTGACGAGCGTCGTGCCGTAGCGCGCCTTGAACTCCTCGAACTCGCTCGCGTCGACGATGCGGGCGATGATCTCGCGCACGTCGAAGGGCTTGCGGGTGTCGGTCGGGATGATGCCGTGCAGCTCGGCCGCGTCGAACAGCGGCGGGCGTGGGGCGATGCAGCGCAGCGGCACGTCCTTGCGCCAGTTGAGGTGCGCCACCGCCGTGCGGGCGATGGCCAGCGCATGGGCGTCGTTCTGCGCCAGGTGGTCGGCCACGCCGGACAGGCGCGTGTGCACGTCGCCGCCGCCCAGGTCCTCGGCGCTCACCACCTCGCCGATGGCCGCCTTCACCAGCGGCGGGCCGGCCAGGAAGATGGTGCCCTGGTTCTTCACGATGATCGATTCGTCGCTCATCGCCGGCACGTAAGCGCCGCCGGCGGTGCACGAGCCCATCACGACCGCGATCTGAGGAATGCCCTGGGCGCTCATCTGCGCCTGGTTGAAGAAGATGCGGCCGAAGTGGTCGCGGTCGGGGAAGACCTCGTCCTGGTTCGGCAGGTTGGCGCCGCCGCTGTCGACGAGGTAGAGGCAGGGCAGCCGGTTCGCCTGCGCGATCTCCTGCGCCCGCAGGTGCTTCTTGACCGTCATCGGGTAGTAGGTGCCGCCCTTCACCGTCGCGTCGTTGCAGACGATCATGCAGTCGACGCCGGACACGCGGCCGATGCCGGCGATCAGCCCGGCCCCCGGCGCGTCGTCGTTGTAGAGGCCGAGCGCGGCGAGCGGCGCCACCTCGAGGAAGGGCGTGTCGGGGTCGAGCAGCATCTCGACGCGGTCGCGCGGCAGCAGCTTGCCGCGCGCCACGTGCTTGGCCCGCGGGCCCTCGCCGCCGCCCTGGGCGATGCGCGCCAGCTTCGCGTTCAGGTCGTCGACCAGCGTGCGCATGGCCGCGGCATTCGCCTTGAAGTCTTCCGAGCGGGGGCTGAGCTTGGACGCGAGGACGGGCATGGAGTCTCCTGGGACACGGTCGTCGGCGCCGCGCCTGCCCAAGTCTAGGACCTGCGACGCAACGGATCACCCGAGCATACGCACGGCGCCGCCGCATCGCAGGCCACCCAGGTTGCAAATCCTGCCAGTCTTCGCCAGACTCGCGGGATGCCCCGCACCGCTGCCACGCCGATGGCCTTCGCCCGTTCCGTCGTGCTCGCCTATGAGCGCTACGGCGTCGACCCCGGCAACGCCCTGCGGCAGGCACAAATCACGCCATCCGAGCTGCGCCGGCCGGACGGGCGCATCACGGCGGCCCAGATGGAGGCCCTGTGCGGCTTCGCGATGCGCGAGCTGGACGACGAGGCGCTCGGCTGGTTCTCGCGCCGCCTGCCCTGGGGCAGCTACGGCATGCTGTGCCGGGCCTCGATCACGGCGTCGACGCTGGGGCTGGCGATGAAGCGCTGGTGCCGGCACCACGGGCTGCTCACCGAGGACCTGCTGCTCTCGCTGGACACGCGGGGCCCGGTCGCGACGCTCGCGCTGGCCGAGCAACGCCGCTTCGGCGCGCTGCGCGAGTTCTGCCTGGTGACGAGCCTGCGCTACCTGCACGGGTTCGCCTGCTGGGCGATCGACTCGCGGATCGCGCTGCGCGAGACGCGCTTCCCGTTCGCGGCACCGTCGCATGCGCAGGTGTATCCGCTCCTGTTTCCGGGGCCGGTGCGCTTCGAGGCGGCGCAGGCCGGGTTCAGCCTGGACGCGCACTACCTGGAGATGCCGCTGCGCCGCGACGAGCGCGCCCTGCAGGCGATGCTGCAGCGCGCGCTGCCGCTGACGGTGCTGCCCTACCGGCGCGACCGGCTGCTGGCGCGGCGGGTGCGCGAGCTGTTGCGCCAGGACGCGGCGCGCTTTGGCACCGCCGAGGCGCTGGCCGAGGCGCTGGCGCTGTCGGTGCGCAGCCTGCACCGGCAGCTGAAGGACGAGGGCGCGGCCTTGCAGTCCCTGAAGAACGAGGTGCGACGCGACCAGGCGAGCGACCTGCTGCTGCGCACCGACCGCCCGGTCAAGCAGGTGGCGCAGGCGGTGGGCTTCGGCAACGAGAAGAGCTTCGCGCGGGCGTTCAAGCAATGGACGGGGCGGTCACCGAGCGAGTTCCGCGGGTAACCCGTCACCCTGTCACCGCCGCTCCCGGATTCCGCTGCGCTGCATCCGGGCTACCACTGCATTCGCAGCCCGGATGCCAATCCGGGGATCGTCCATCCAATGAGGGGTTACGGCAGAACCTGCGCGGCCCCCGCCTGCTGGATGCGCAGGTCGGCGTCGCGCTGCAGCAGGAAACGCTGTGCGACCAGCCGGTTTGCCGCTGCCGTCACCGCGCTCACGTAGCCCGCCTGGTCGCCGTACAGCGACTCCAGCGACGGCCGCGCATCGCCGGCCGCCAGCCGCGCCGCCTCGGTCCTGTGGAACGGCAGGTAGCTGCCGGTCAGGCTGGTCAGGTCGACCACGCCCGGCGCCGCGACATAGTTGAACTCGATGCTCGTGCCGAGCGGCGCCTGCACCTCGACGCCGCGGATGCCGCTCGTCGCCAGTCCGGTCGACGCATCGACCTGCGGCACGAGGATCGCGTAGTCGGTGCCGGCCAGCGGCGGCAGTTGGGTCGCGATGCCGCTCTCGTCCTGCGGCACGTACTGCGGGCCGAAGTCCAGCACACGGTAGCCGTTGAACCAGGCGCGGTAGCTGAAGTCCGGCACCGGCGTCGCCACGCCGGCCACCGGCCACTGCACGCCCTTGATCGCCGGAAAGGCCACGCGCTCCGGCCGCACCAGCGTGCCGGCGGCGATCGAGGGCACCTGGCTGTCCGGCGGCGCGACGTCCCGCACCACCCAGTCCTCCAGCGCGATGAAGAGCGCCCGGAAGGTGTCGGTGTGGTGCGCCACCGTGCCGCGCGGGTACACGCTGCTCGAAGGTGCGTACGAGATGCCCGCCGTACCGCCCGCCCCGCCGTGCTGCGTCGAGGCGTAGTAGTAGATGCGCGCATTCGCCGGCTGGGCCAGGTCGGCGAAACCCCAGGCGTCGGTCAGCACCGGCGAACCCTGCAGCTGCCAGAACTCGGTGCCCGACAGGCCGAGGAAGAACTTCGGGCAGGTGTCGCTCGCGGCGCAGCGCGTCATCACCCCGCCCTTGCGGCCGGTGAGCGGATCCACGTAGTCCTTGTCCAGCGCCCGCGGCGCCGTCTGGCCGAAGGCGGTGTGGTCGGTGCGGATCGCACCGCCGCCGCCCGGCACCGCGAAGCGCGTGTTGATGTTGGTCTGTCGCGCGGCGACGTGGGCGTACAGGCCGTCGAACACCTTGCGCCCGTCCAGCGCCTGGTTGAAGCCCAGGTGCAGGAAGGTCTTCATCGCGTTGCCCGACTGCGAGGTGCCCTGGCCGATCGCGTGCGTGATGCGCCCCGCCAGCGGGTTGGCGACGCCGTCGGCATCCGCCGCCTGGCGGCGGAAGAAGCTCACCGTGTCGCGCAGCGCGGCCAGGCCGACGCCCATCACCTTCGGGTCCTTGGCGACGTAGACCAGCTCGTACAGGTAGGCCGGGTCGAAGCCGCCCTTCAGGCAGACCTTGCTGCCGTCCGGCGTGCCGGGGAAGGGCTTGGCCGCGCCGTCGCAGTCGGCGAATTTCCAGTCCGAGGGCGGGATGGCCACGCGCGCGTCGCCGTCGTTGATTCGCCGCGTGAGCGAGTAGCCGGGCAGCGTGTTGTCCAGGCTCGCCGGCGCATACGGGATCATGCTGCCGTTGAAGACGCCGCCCGGCAGCGTCATGACCGGGGTGGCGGCCGCGGGGACGAGCTCGCTGCGGTAGGTGCCGGTGATGGACGAGCCGTCCTTGTTGACCGCCACCGGCACGGTGAGCGTCAGCCGCGCCGGGCTGCTCTTGGGCACGTCGCCCTGCCAGGCCGAATACAGCAGCACGTAGCCGCGCTCCAGGAAGACTGCGTCGCTCGGCGTCGTCGCCGGCGCGGGCATCGTCAGGATGTTGCCGCGGTTCGGGGCGTCGTAGCGCAGCACGCCGCTCGCCTTGCCCATGTCCTTGGGCTTGAGCAGCACGAACTCGCTGCGGTACTCGACCATGCCGCGCGCGTTCACCGGAGCGAGCGCCAGGTCCTGGATGATGGCGTTGTGCGGGTCCTTCGGATCGACCTCGCCGCTCAGCGTGCCGCTCAGTTTTTCATACGCCCCGACGCTGCCCCAGCTGCCGGGGAAGTCCTCGGTGGCGGTGATGCTCAGGTGCAGCTGCGGTACCAGGGCCGCCGGCGGCGGCGCGGCGGCATCTCCGCCGGAATCGCCGCCGCAGGCGGCCAGCGCGAGCGCGGCCAGCCCGATGAATCGGAAGTACTGCATGGACTTGTCTCCTGTGCGTTGAAATGGCTCCGCCCCGGGGCGCTCTGCGGCGCCCGCCGTGGGAGGCGGAGTGGATGCGCCGAAGCGCGCGACTTACTCGGGGTCGATGCCTGCGGCCTTGATGACGCGGCCCCACTTCTGGGTCTCGGCGGCCTGGAAGGCCGCCAGGCCCTCCGGCGTCGTGGTGAACGCGACCGAGCCGCTGGACTCGAAAAACGCCTTCGCGGCCGCGCTCGCGGTACCGGCCACCAGCAGTTCGCGCAAGCGCTGCACCACCGGCGCGGGCGTGCCGGCCGGCACGTAGGCCGCGAACCAGTAGCCCATGTCGTAGCCCTTTACGCCGGCCTCGTCGATCGTCGGCACCTCGGGCAGCAGCGGCGAGCGCTGCGCGGTGGAGATGCCCAGCGCGCGCAGCTTGCCGGACTTGACCTGCGGCACGCCGGTGGACGTGTCGGTGATCATCAGGTCGATCTGCCCGCCCAGCAGGTCGGTGATCGCGAGCGGGTTGCTCTTGTAGGGCACGTGCAGCAGGTCGACATGCGCCATCTGCTTGAAGAGTTCGCCCGCCACGCGGCTCGACGAACTGCCGCTGCCGAAGCTCAGCTTGCCGGGATGCTGCTTCGCCGCCGCCAGCAGCTCGGCCACCGTCTTGTACGGCGAGCCGGCGTTCACCACCATCACCTGACCGCCCTTGCCCAGGCCGGTGACGGGCACGAAATCCTTCACCGGGTCGTACGGCAGCTTCTTGTACAGGTGCTCGTTGGCCGCGTGCGTGGTGTTGGTGGTGATCAGCACCGTGTAGCCGTCGGGCGCGGCGCGCGCCACGCTCTGCGCGGCCAGCATGCCGCTCGCGCCCGCCTTGTTGTCGACCACCACCGCCTGCTTGGTATCGACCGTGACCGACTGGCCGAGCGCGCGCGCCAGCTGGTCGGTGGCGCTGCCGGCGGCAAAGGGCACCACGAAGGTGATGGGCTTGGCGGGCCAGGCCTGGGCCTGGGCCGCGCCGGTACCGGCCAGCAGCAGGCCGGCGGCGAGCAGGCTTCGTCGCCGCAGCACGGCAAGGAACATCGTCGTCATCGTCTTGTCTCCGTCAGTTGTGGGTATGAATCAGCGGCGGGCCGGCCAGGTGGACGGCCAGCGCAGCGGGCACCTGCAACGGCAGGTCCAGCAGCAGGAAGGACAGGGTCTTGCCGTGGCCGTCGAGGTTGAGCGACTCGTTCACGCCGCCGTCGAGCACCTCATCCAGCACGAAGTTCATCGCGTGCAGGCGCGGCAGCAGGTGGCGCACGATGGTGCCGGGCCGGCGGTGCGCGAAGCAGCGCCGCACCGCGGCCTCGTCGACCTGGGCCACGAGCAGGTCCCACAACGCGGGCTGCCAGGCGATGAGGCTGATGTTGGCGCGGTTGCCCTTGTCGCCGGTCCGGCCGTGGGCCGCGCGGTAGAGCGGCACCGTCAGGATGCGGGCGTCGTCGTTCATGCGCCGCCCTCCAGCTCGTCCGCCCACCGGTAGCCCGAGGGCACGCGCTCTCGCGGCACGCTGCAGCTCACGATGCCCAGTCGGCGGCGCAGCGCGGTGCGCACCCCGCCGCCGCCGGCCGGGCCGCAGGTGTACAGCGCCGTCACCTCCCGCGCGAGGCGCTCGGCCTGGGCGCGGCCGGGCTGCTGCAGGGCGACGCGCAGGCGCACGTCGCGGCCATCGCCCGGGACCGCGGCCGCCATCCACTCGCCGCCGTCGTCGCCGAACACGCTGCTGACGCCGATCAGGTCGGCGCGCAACGGGCCCAGGCCCTGCAGGCGTTCGCGCAGGATGTCGGCGGCGAGCCGGGCGCGGGCCTCGGCGCGCGGGCCGGCGTAGGAGATCTCGCCCTCGGCCAGCCAGCCGGCCTCGTGGCAGACATTCACCTTCAGCTGCGGCGGCCGCATGCGGCCGCGCACGCCGCGCAGGCGGACGCGGTCCGGCCCCGGCGTCTCGAGCCAGGCCCCGCCGATGTCGGCCACCACGTCGGGCGTGAGGTAGGCGGCCGGGTCGTGCACCTCGTAGAGCAGTTGTTCCTTGACCGTGTGCTCGTCGATGCGCCCGCCGCTGCCGGCCGGCTTGGTGATGAGGCAGCCGCCGTCGGCGTCGATCTCCGCGATGGGATAGCCGAGGCTCGCGAGCCCGGGCACGTCCTTGTAGCCCGGGTCGGAGTAGTAGCCTCCGCTCACCTGCGCGCCGCATTCCAGCAGGTGGCCGGCCATGGTGGCGCCGGCCAGGCGGTCCCAGTCGTCGCGCGCCCAGCCGAAGTGGGCGAGCGCCGGTCCCACGGTGAGTGAGGGGTCCGCGACGCGGCCGGCAACGACGATCTCGGCACCGGCGGCCAGGGCCTCCGCGATCGCCTCCGCGCCGAGGTAGGCATTCGCCGCGACGATGCGCAGGCTTGCACCGCCGGGGCCCAGCGCTTCGTGCAGCAAGCCGCGCTGCGATTCGCCGGCGAGGTCATCGCCCTCGACGACGGCGATGCGCGGCACGCGCAGGCCGAGTTCGCGCGCCAGGGCCACGATGCGCCGCGCCGCGCCGGGCGGGTTGGCGGCGCCGAAGTTGCTGACGATGCGCACCCGCGCCCCGAGGCACCGCGCCAGCACCGGTCGCAGCAGGTCATCGAGCAACGGCTCGTAGCCTTGCTCGGGATCCTCGCGCCGCGCCAGCTGGGCGAGCGCCAGCGTGCGCTCGGCGAGGGTCTCGAAGATCAGCACGGCCGGGCCGCCGGCGGCGATCAGCGCGTCGACCACCGGGCCGGCGGCGTCGGTGCGGTCGCCGGAGAAGCCGGCCGCGCAGCCGATGCGCAAGGTGTCGCGGGACATGGGACTCCTGCAGGAAGGCGATGCAATGCATCCTAGGCAGCCCCGATTAATATGGGAAATCGCAAATTCGGATGAGTTGATCCGTCATGCAAATGAATGCCTCGACGCGCGAGCTGCGCGCCTTCGTGCTGCTGGCGCAGCAGCGCAATTTCTCGCGCGCGGCGGTGCTGTCGCACCTGTCGCAGCCGGCCTTCAGCGCGCTGATCCGGCGGCTGGAGGAGGCGGTGGGATTGCGCCTGTTCGACCGCAGCACGCGCTCGGTGGAGCTGACGGCGGAGGGCCGCGAGTTCGAGCTGTCGGCGCGGCGCGTGCTGGACGAGTTCGATGCGGCGCTGGCGGGCGTGCGCGACCAGGCGGCGCGCCGGCGCGGGCGGGTGTCGATCGCGCTGCTGCCTTCGTTGGCGGCGGGCTGGCTGCCGCAGGTGCTGGCCGGCTTCCGCGCGGCCTGGCCGGGGATCGAGCTGCAGGTGGCGGACGTGCTGTCGGAGCCCTGCATCGAGCTCGTGCGCAGCGGGCATGCCGACTTCGCGCTCGCCGCCACGCGGGCCGAGACGCCCGAGCTGCGCGCGGAGCCCTTCTGCAGCGACGGCTTCCACCTGGTGTGCCCGTCGCGCCATCCGTTGGCGAAGCGCGCCGAGCTGAAGCCGCGCGACGTCGCAGAGTGGCCCTTCATCCACCTGTCGCGCACCTCCAGCGTGCGGCAGTACCTGGATGCCGCGACGCACCCGCAGGCGATGAACGCGGTGCTCGAGGTCGACCAGCTCGCCACGGTGATGGGCATGGTGCGCGCCGGGCTCGGCGTGAGCATCGTGCCCGCACTGACGCTGTTCCACTTCCAGGCGCCGGGGGTGGTGACGCGGCCGCTCGCCTGGCCGGGGCTGACGCGGAAGATCTACCTCGTGCGCCGCCGCGACCGGGGGTTGTCGGTGGCGGCGCAGGGCTTGTACGAGTGGGTGATGGCGCGGCCGCCGGAAGGGACGAAGCCGGCGCGGCGGCGAAAATGACCGGCGATCCCCGGATGGACCTCCGGGGCTACGAACGCCGGGTTGGCTTCTCCTGCACCGGCCCGCCCGCCTGCTTCCAGGCGCTGAACCCGCCCTCGATGTGGGCGACGTGGGCCACGCCCATGTCCATCAGCGTCTGGGTCGCGAGCGCCGAGCGCCAGCCGGCGGCGCAGAACAGAACGTACTCCTTGTCCTCGCCGAACTCGGGCTTGTGGTACGGCGAGTCGGGGTCGACCCAGAACTCCAGCATGCCGCGCGGCGCATGGAAGGCGCCCGGGATGACGCCCTCGTGTTCCAGCTCGCGCACGTCCCGCACGTCGACGAACTGCACGCCGGGCTGGCCGTGCAGGGCCCGCGCCTGCTCCACGGTGTAGGTGGTGACACGGGCCATGGCCTCGTCGACCAGGGCCTTCGCAGTCTTCTTCATCGCTTGGCCTCCGCTTGCCGCGCCGCAGGGGCGCCCGACGCCATCCTTGCGCCGGAAACCCCTGCCGTCAAGCGGGTCCGAAGGACGCGGCCTCGCGGCTACTGGACCGCCGACGCCTGCCCGTACAGCGGCGACCGAGGCCCCGGCAGCACGCCGTTGGAACGCGGCGTTCCCAGCGCGCGCTGGTTGGCCAGCGCCGAATAGGTCAGCACCGCATCGGTCGCATTGTTCATCACCTGCTTGACCACCGCAGCCACCAGCAGGCCGACCAGGCCCCCCTGGTTCTGCTGCGACTGCTCGGCCGACGAGGCCGCGGCGCTGCCCTGCCACAGCAGGTCGCCGCTGCGCAGGTCGACGATGCGCGCCTGCACCTCGACCTTCACGTCGCTCGACAGCACCGTGTAGGTCGAGCCGTAGCTCTTCACCCGCAGGTACACCGCCGCATCGGCGCCGAAGTAGTCGCGCAGCTTGGCATACGGCACCTCCTGCGCATCGTGCGCGACCGTCACGCCGTTCTGGCGGAAGGTCTCGTCCACCAGCGCGACCGGCAGCACGTAGTAGCCGGCCTCGGCCAGCGGCCGCGTCGCATGGGCCCACACGCCCGGCGTCGCGTTGACGTCCGCGGTGTCGTTGACGGGCGGCAGCACCAGCATCGACGCCGGCTTGGCCTTGCGGAACGCGGTGTAGTCGTAGGGGGCGGACTGGGTGGCACAGCCGCCGAGGAAGGCGGCGGCCGCCAGGATCAGGCAACAGGCGATCTTCATGCGGGCTTTCCGGGAGTGGCAGGGACGGCGGGGGCAGCGGCGGGCTTGGCCGGTCCGTTCAGGCGGGAGAGCAGGCGGTCCATGTAGGGCGCCGACTCCGGGAACACCGTCTTCTCCGACGTCCACAGTTCACGCGCCCGGTCGACGTTGCCGGCATCCAGCTGCAGCATGCCCAGGTGGGCGCGGAAGCCGGGCGGCAGGGCCTGGCCGGCACCGCGCGCCTTCTCGGCCTGCGCTTCCATCGCGCGGATCTGCTCCTGCGGGCCGACGCCGGCATGCACCAGCGTGTCGTACTGGTGGCGCGGAAAATCTTCCCAGGTGTAGAGCGTGGGCTGCTGCGCACAGCCGGCCAGCACCAGCGCGGCCGCAGCCAGCGCCAGCGGGCGACGCAAGTCGATGCGCCCCATCATCATTTGCCCCACTGCCCGGCGTCCTTCGCCGTGACCAGGTTGTCGACGGCCTCGCGCATGGCCAGGTCCAGCACCTTGCCGTTCAGCGTCGCGTCGTAGCTGGCGGTGCCGCCGAAGCCCAGCACCTCGCGGTTGGACAGCTCGTACTGGCCGGCGCCGCGCGCCGAATACACCACTTCCGAGGTCAGCGTGTTGACCACGTTCAGCGTGATCTTGGCGTAGGCGACCTGGGTCTTGCCGCGCCCGAACAGGCCGAACAGCTGGTGGTCGCCGACTTCCTTGCGGCCGAACTCGGAGATGTCGCCGGTGACGACGTACGAGGCGCCCTTCAGCGCCTGGTTCGCGCCCAGCAGCTTGGCCTCCTGGCTCGCTTCGCTGAGGTTGTCGCGGTCCAGCACCGAGAAGCGCTGCGACTGCTGCAGGTGGGCGATCAGCGTGGTCTTGGCCTGGCTGCCGAGGCGGTCGACGCCGTCGGAGAACACGCCGCGCATGAAGCTGGAACGGTTGTCGAACTTGCCGACGGACACCGGCACGCGCGTGCCGTTGAACGACGAGGCCGCGGCCTGCGTCTTCTCGACCGCGACGGAGTGCGAGCTCTCGGTCGCACAGCCGGCGAGCGAGAACAGGACGGCGGCCGCGACGGCGGCGCCCAAGCGATGGGTCATGGATCCTCCCGGTTGACTGGACTGCGGCCCGGCCGGTTCGATGTGTCGGATATGCGGCGGGCTCGGGTCGCGTTTATACCGGGAAGGGACGCCGGCACCCATCCCCCAAGATGGGGAAGCGCCACCGGCAGCCCACTCCGTCACGATTCCAGGAGGGACACCGGGCTACGACGCCAGCGCCCGCCCGATGAGGATCTTCTGCACGTCCGACGTGCCTTCGTAGATCTGGCACACCCGCACGTCGCGGTAGATGCGCTCGACAGGGAAGTCGCTGACGTAGCCATAGCCGCCATGCACCTGGATCGCATCGCTGCAGACGCGCTCGGCCATCTCGGTGGCGAACAGCTTGCCCATCGCCGCCTCCTTCAGGCAGGGCTGGCCGGCATCCTTCAGGCGCGCGGCATGGTGCACCAGTTGGCGCGCGGCCTCGATCTGCGTCGCCATGTCGGCCAGGCGGAACTGCACCGCCTGGTGCTCGAAGATCGGCTTGCCGAAGGCGACGCGCTCGTGCGCGTAGCGCAGCGCCGCCTCGAAGGCCGCGCGCGCCATGCCGATGGCCTGCGAGGCAATGCCGATGCGCCCGCCTTCCAGGCCCGACAGCGCGATCTTCAGGCCCTGGCCTTCCTCGCCCAGGAGGTTGGCCGCCGGGATGCGGCAGCCCTCGAACAGGACCTGCGCGGTGTCGCTCGCGTGCTGGCCCATCTTGTCCTCGATGCGCGCGACGACGTAGCCCGGGGTCGAGGTCGGCACGATGAAGGCGCTGATGCCCTTCTTGCCCGCCGCCTTGTCGGTGACCGCCATCACGATCGCGACGTCGCCGTGCTTGCCGCTGGTGATGAACTGCTTGACGCCGTTCAGCACGTAGTGGTCGCCGTCCCGCGTCGCGGTGGTCTTCAGGCCGTCGGCCTGCGAGCCGACGTGCGGCTCGGTCAGGCAGAAGGCGCCCAGCATCTCGCCGCGCGCCAGCGGCTTGAGCCACAGCGCCTTCTGCGCCTCATCCGCCCAGGCCATCAGGATCGAGCACACCGGGCAGTTGTTGACGCTGACGATGGTCGAGGTGGCGCCGTCGCCGGCGGCGATCTCCTCCAGGATCAGCGACAGGCTCAGGTAGTCGAGGCCCGCACCGTCCCACTCCGTCGGCACGGCGACGCCGTAGCAGCCGAGTTCGGCCAGGCCGCGCAGTTCCTCGCGCGGGAAGTGGTGCTCCTTGTCCCAGCGCGCGGCGTGCGGCGCGATGCGGTCCTGCACGTAGGCGCGCACAGCGTCCTGCACGGCTCGGTGGTCGTCGGTCAGCATGGAGGTCTCCTCGTTCTTCGGGGTCACCAGGCCAGCGGCTGGTGGTCGTGGTTCAGGAAGCTGCCGTTCTCCGACGGCTGCAACTCGGCGAGCGTGCGCCGCATGTCGGCCACGCTCTGCTCGACGCTGAGGTCGGCCGAGGTGCCGCCCATGTCGGTGCGGACCCAGCCCGGATGGAAGGCGACGCAGGTCGCGCGGCCCGCGAGCGTGAACGACACGTCCTTCAGCACCGAGTTCAGCGCCGCCTTCGATGCGCGGTACAGCCAGCTGCTGCCCGAGCTGCGCAGCCCGATCGAGCCCATGCGCGACGACAGCACCGCCAGCTTCGCGCCGGGCCCGAGCGAGTCCACCACCTGCGGCAGCACGCGCATCGCGCCGAGCACGTTGGCGTGCATCACCGCGTCGAAGTCGGCCTCGCTCGGCGTCTGCGGGGCTGCGAGCCGCGGGCCGAGCACGCCGGCATTGAGGACGACGATGTCGAACGCCTGCCCGTCGATGCGCCAGGCCAGGCCGGAGGCGCTCGCGGTGTCGGTGATGTCGAGCGTAAAGGCTTCGGCGCCGAGCTGGCGCAGCCGCGCGATGCCGGCCTCGTCGCGCGCGGTCGCGGTCACGCGCGTGCCGGCCTCGCGGTACTGACGGACGAATTCGAGGCCGATGCCGCGCGAGGCGCCGATGATCAGGACGTTCATGGGAAGGTGAGTGTCTGCAGCCGCAGGGCGTTCGGCAATGCCGCGCCCGCCGCCGTGTTGTCGAAGATGCACCAGCGGTCCGCGTGCGGCGGCAGGCGGGCCAGGGCCTGCGCGCGGTCGCGCAGCCATTCGTCGTCGTAGTCCGACCAGTAGGTCCGCGGCGAACCATGCCAGCGGTGATAGAAGACGACCGGTCGCCGAGAAGCCGGCGGCCCGATCCAGCCCCCGGGCGCGTCCGAATGCGGCCACTTCGCCGGGTCCACCGCCGCCCGCGCAACCTCGCAGCGTGCCAGCAGCGCCTCGGCCTGCGGCGTGAACCAGCTGCGGTGCCGGGGTTCGCAGACGATGGAGCCGCCGAAGGCCTCGCCCAGCTGCCGGAAGAAGCGGCCTGCCAGCCCGTCGTCGAGTGCCAGCGAAGGCGGCAGCTGCACCAGCACGACCGCCCACTTGGCGCCGAGGCCGCCGGCCTCCGCGACGAACTGCGCGAGCAGCCCGTCGACCCCTTCGAGCCGGCATTCGTGCGTGATGCGCTTCGGCAGCTTCACCGCGAAGCGGAAATCGTCGGGCGTGCCGGCCGCCCACCGCCCATAGGTCTGCACGCGGTGGCTGCGGTAGAACGACGAGTTGATCTCGACGCAGTTCATGCGCCGCGCATAGCGCTCGAGGTGCGTGCCGTCGCCGGGCAGCGCCTCGGCCAGCGCCGAGGAGATCGACCACCCCGCGGTGCCGATGCGCACCGGCGACGGCGTGCCCGTCAAACCAGCTCCACCGCCATCGCCGTCGCCTCGCCCCCGCCGATGCACAGCGCCGCCACGCCGCGCTTCAGGCCGCGCTTGCGCAGCGCCCCCAGCAGCGTGACGACGATGCGCGCCCCGCTCGCACCGATGGGATGCCCCAGCGCACACGCCCCGCCGTGCACGTTGACGATCTCGTGCGGCAGCTTGTACTCGTGCATCGCCGCCATCGTCACCGCCGCGAAGGCCTCGTTGACCTCCCACAGGTCCACGTCCTTCGCCGCCCAGCCGGTCTTCTTCAGCACCTTGTCGATGGCCCCGATGGGCGCCGTCGTGAACCAGTTCGGCGCCTGCGCATGCACCGAGTGCGCCCGGATGCGCGCGATCGGCCGGCTGCCCAGCCGCGTCGCCGTGCTCTCGCGCATCAGCACCAGCGCCGCCGCACCATCCGAGATGCTCGACGCATTCGCCGCCGTGATCGTGCCGTCCTTCTTGAACGCCGGCTTCAGGGTCGGGATCTTGTCCAGTTTGGCCTTGAACGGCTGCTCGTCGTGCTTCACCACCACGTCGCCCGCCTTGCCCGCCAGCGTCACCGGCGCGATCTCCCAGTCGAAGCTGCCGTCCTCGTTGGCCTGCTTGCTGCGCTGCGTCGACGCGATCGCGAACGCATCCTGCGCCTCGCGCGTGAACTGGTACTTGGCCACGCACTCCTCGGCGAACACGCCCATCGCGCGGCCGCGATCGTAGGCATCCTCCAGCCCGTCCAGCGCCATGTGGTCGAACATCTGCGCCGCGCCGTAGCGCACGCCCTTTCGCGCGAACACCAGGTGCGGCGCGTTCGTCATGCTCTCCATGCCGCCGGCCACCATCACGTCGGCGCTCTCGGCCTTCAGCATGTCGTGGGCGAACATCATCGCCCGCATGCCCGAGCCGCACATCTTCGACAGCGTCACCGCCCCCGCCGACTGCGGCAGCCCCGCCCCCAGCACCGCCTGGCGCGCCGGCGCCTGGCCCTGGCCGGCCATCAGGCAGTTGCCCATCAGCACCTCGTTCACGGCGTCACCGGTGATGCCGGCACGCTCCACCGCGGCCCGGATGGCGACAGCCCCCAGCTGGTGCGCGGCCAGCGCGCTGAAATCGCCGAGCAGGCCCCCAATGGGCGTGCGGGCCGCGGACACGATGACGATGGGATCGGACATGGTTGTCTCCTTCAGGTTGCAGGGATCAAATCGGGCCCGGCCGGTTCATGGCGGGCCTTCGGCGGCAATCTCGTGCAGCGCGGCGAGCAGCCGGTCGACCTCGTCCGCCGTGTGCGCCGCCGACAAGGTGATGCGCAACCGCGCACTGCCGGCCGGCACCGTCGGCGGCCGGATCGCCGGCACCCACAGCCCGCGCCGGCGCAAGGCCGCCGCCATCGCCAGCGCCTGCGCGTTGCCGCCCAGCATCAGCGGCTGGATCGGCGTGGCCGACGGCGGGTTCGCCCAGGGCAGGCCAGCCAGGCCTTCGCGCAGCCGCCGCACCAGGGCCAGCACGTGCTCGCGCCGCTGCGGCTCGCGCTGCATCACGCGCAGGCTCTCGCGCAAGGCCTCGGCCTGCATCGCCGGCATCGCGGTCGCGAAGACATAGCTGCGGGTGCGCTGCACCAGCCAGTCGACCAGGGTCGCGTCGCCCGCGACGAAGGCCCCTGCCACGCCGGCCGCCTTGCCCAGCGTCGCCATGTAGACCAGCCGGTCCGAGCGCAGCCCCAGCGCCGCCGGCGTGCCCCGGCCCTGCGGCCCCAGCACGCCGAAGCCGTGCGCGTCGTCGACCAGCAGCCAGGCATCGTGGCGCTCGCACAGCGCCAGCATCTCGGCCAGCGGCGCCACGTCGCCATCCATGCTGAACACCGCATCGGTGACGACCAGCTTGCGCTCGGCGCCGGACGCGGCCAGCCGCTCGGCCAGGGCCGCGAGGTCGCCGTGCGGGTAGACCGAAATCTGCGCCCCCGACAGCCGCGAGCCGTCGATCAGGCAGGCATGGTTCAGCGCATCGCAGAAGAGCGCATCGCCGCGCCCGACCAGCGCCGGCACGAGCCCGACGTTGGCGGCGAAGCCGGCGTAGAAGCTCAGCGCCGCCGGCAGCCCGACGAAGGCCGCGAGTTCCTGCTCCAGCGCCTCGTGCGCCGCCGTGTGGCCGCACACCAGCGGCGAGGCGGTCGCGCCGACGCCGTACTGCTGCGCGCCGCGCTGGGCCGCCGCGACCAGGTCCGGGTGCTGGGCCAGGCCCAGGTAGTCGTTGCTGCAGAAGGCGAGCAGCGCCTCGCCGTCCACCACCAGGCGCGGGCCGTCCACCTGCTGCACCACGCGGCGGCGGCGGCGCAGGCTCTTGTCGTCCAGCGCCTGCAGGTCGGCGGCCATCTCGGCCAGGTCGAAGGCGTTCATCGCGCGCTCCAGTGCGCCAGCATGTCGTGTGCGGTCGCTTGCGGGCGGTACGGCAGCTCGGCCCACAGCGGCGCGTCCAGGCGCTCGCGCAGCGTGGCGATGTTCGCGTCGGCGGACTGCATGGCCGGGTCGATGTGGTTGGCCACCCAGCCCGCCAGGCGCAGGCCGCGGGCACGGATCGCCTCCTGCGTCAGCAGCGCGTGGTTCAGGCAGCCCAGGCGCAGGCCGACCACGAGCAGCAGCGGCAGGTCGAGCGCCAGCGCCAGGTCGGCACCGGTCTGGGTGTCGTTCAGCGGCACGAGGAAGCCGCCCGCGCCTTCCACCACGACGGCATCGGCCCGGTCCGACAGCTGGCGGTAGCGCTCGCGCAGCAGGCACAGGTCGATCTGCACGCCGGCGGCCTGCGCCGCGAGGTGCGGCGACAGCGGCAGCGGCAGGCAGTAGGGGTTGTCCAGCTCGCGCGGCAGCGCGACGTTGCCGGCGGCGCGCAAGGCCAGCGCGTCCTCGCTGTCCGGGCCCTGCGGCGTCGCGATGGTGCCGGCGGCGACCGGCTTCATGCCGGCGACGCGCCGGTGCCGGCGGCGCAGATCGAGCATCAGGGTGGTGCTGACCAAGGTCTTGCCGACGCCCGTGTCGGTGCCCGTGACGAAGTAACCTTCCACGCTCATGCCAACCTCGTCGCCCGGATGCCAATCCGGGGATCGTCGTTCACTTCCACTGCGGCTCCCGGATTGCGCTTCGCTCCATCCGGGCTACGGAACACGGCGTCGAGCGCAGCGACGGCACCCGCTGCCAGCTGCGCGCACGCCGCCTCGTCGATCACGTAGGGCGGCATGAAATACAGCGTCGAGCCGATCGGGCGCAGCAACAGCCCCTGCTGCAGGGCCGCCGCGTGGTACCGCCGCGCGAACAGCGGATCCGCGGTGTCGATGTCGAACGCCCACACCATGCCCAGGCGCCGGCTGCGCAGCACGGCCGGATGCGCGCGCAGCGGCTCGCAGAGCGCATCGAGCATCGCCGCCGTCGCCGCGTTGTGCGCCATCCAGTCGCGCTGGCCGAAGACCTCCAGCGTCGCCAGCGCCGCCCGGCAGGCCAGCGGGTTGCCGGTGTACGAGTGAGAATGCAGGAAGCCGCGCGCCGTGCTGTCGTCGTAGAACGAGGCATAGACCTCGTCCGTCGTCAACACCGCCGACAAGGCCATCGTGCCGCCCGTCAGGCCCTTCGACAGGCACAGGAAATCCGGCCGGATCCCCGCCTGCTGGTGCGCGAACAGGCTGCCTGTGCGGCCGAAGCCTACCGCGATCTCGTCGCACACCAAGTGCACCTGGTAGCGGTCGCACAGCGCGCGCAGCTCGACCAGGTACTGCGGATCGTGCATCGCCATGCCGGCAGCGCACTGGACCAGCGGCTCGACGATCACCGCCGCGATCTCCGCGTGCCGCTGCTCCAGCACCGCCTGCAGCGCCTGGGCGCAGCGGCGCGCGACATCGGCCGCCGACTCGCCAGGCTCGGCGCGCCGCGCGTCCGGGCTCGGCACGGTCGCGGACAGGCGCACCAGCGGCCCGTAGGCCTCGCGGAAGAGCGGGATGTCGGTCACCGACAGGGCGCCCACGGTCTCGCCGTGATACCCGCCTTCCAGCCCGATGAACTGCGTCTTCTGCGGCCGGCCGCGGTTGCGCCAGTGGTGCGCGCTCATCTTCAGCGCGATCTCGGTGGCGGCCGCACCGTCGCTCGCATAGAAGGCATGCCCCAGCCCGGTCAGCGCCGCGAGCCGCTCCGACAGCGCGACCACCGGTTCGTGCGTGCAGCCGGCCAGCATCACGTGGCACAGCGTGTCCAGCTGCTCGTGCAATGCGGCGCGCAGGTGCGGGTGGCCATGGCCGAACAGGTTGACCCACCAGGAGCTGACGCCGTCCAGGATGCGCCGGCCCGCGGCGTCCTCCAGCCAGGCGCCCTCGGCCCGCACCACCTCCAGCAGCGGCTGCACCTCGTGCTGCTTCATCTGGCTGCACGGGTGCCACACCGCGGCGCGGCTTCGTTCGTTCAAGCTCGCCGTCATGCGGCCGCCTCCTGCGCGGCACGCAGCCGCCTTTGGTTCTTGAAGCGCCTTGCGGGGTCGTACGAGAACACGTCGTGCACATGCCCGGCCAGGATGCGCTCCTTGCGGCCCTGCCAGAACGCCGGGTCCAGCAGGTCGGCATGGTGCTTCATGAACACCTCGCGCACGCCCGGGTTGCCGAGCAGGAAGGGCCCAAAGGTCTCGGGGAACACGTCGCGCGGCCCCACCGGGTACCAGACCTCGCCGGAGAGTTCTTCCTCCTCGGTGCGCGCCGCCGGCACGCGGCGGAAGTTGCAGTCGCTCAGGTACTCGATCTCGTCGTAGTCGTAGAAGACGACCTTGCCGTTGCGCGTGACGCCGAAGTTCTTCCACAGCATGTCGCCGGGGAAGATGTTGGCCGCCACCAGGTCCTTGATCGCATTGCCGTACTCGATCACCGCGCGCTCCACCTGCTCGGGCGTCGCCTCCTGGAGGTAGATGTTGAGCGGGATCATGCGGCGCTCGATGTAGACGTGGCGGATCACCAGGTCCTCGCCGTCCTCCTCGAGCAGGCTGCCGCAGAAGTGCTTCAGCTCGGCCACCAGCTCGTCGTCGAAGCGCCGGCGCGGGAAGGCCACGTTGCTGTACTCCAGCGTATCGGCCATGCGCCCCACCCGGTCGTGCTGCTTGACCAGCAGGTACTTGCGCTGGATCAGCTCGCGCGTGGTCTCCTTCTGCGGCGGGTAGAAATCCTTGATCACCTTGAAGACGTAGGGGAAGGACGGCAGGTCGAACACCATCATCACCATGCCCTTGATGCCGGGCGCGATGCGGAAGCTGTCGCTGCTGTGCCGCAGGTGGGCCAGGAGGTCGCGGTAGAAGATGTTCTTGCCCTGCTTCTGCAGCCCGAGCGCGCTGTACAGCTCCGAGCGCGGCTTGCGCGGCATCAGCGAGCGCAGGAACTGCACGTAGGCCGACGGGATCTCCATGTCGACCAGGAAGTAGGCCCGCGCGAAGCTGAACAGCATCAGCAGGTCGTCCTCGGTCAGCAGCACGGTGTCGATGGTCAGTCCGCGCCCGCCGGCGCTGTGCAGGATGGGCAGCGCGAAGGGCGTCTCCTTGAAGCCGTTGATCATCTTGCCGACGATGTAGGCGCCCTTGTTGCGGAAGAACAGCGAGCTCAGCACCTGGACCTGGAAGTTGGCGCGGGGGCGGAATTCGCCCAGGTGCTCGCGCACCGCGGCCAGCACATTGTCGATGTCGCGGTCGAGGTCCTCGAACTCGCAGCCGAGCTGGAAGTTCGTGACCACCCGCAGCCAGGTCTCGCGCAGCGTCTCGCGCGTCGGGTAGTAGGCACGGTAGGTCGGCTGCGAGGCGGGCTCGTCGTTCTCGATGTACTCGGTCGACACCGCCGGCCGCACGAAGATGAAGTCGTTGTTGAAGTAGCTGCGGTGCAGGATCTTGGTCGTCACCGAGTTGAAGAAGGTCTCGGCCAGCTCGGGCTGGTGGTGGTTGGTGAGCAGGCCGATGTAGTGCAGCTTGGCCTCCTGCCAGGTCTGCATCGACAGCGTGCCGGCGCCGAAATCGGCCTGCAGCCGCTCCACCGCCTCGTCCACCCGCAGGTCGTAGAACTCGATGCGCTCGCGCTGGGCGCGCTGCTGGCCGTGCCAGTCGGCGGCCTCGAAGCGCTGCTTGGCCCCGGCGCTCGCGGCGCGGAACAGCCGGTAGTGGCGGTTGAACCCCTCCAGCATCGCCTCGGCGATGCCGAACGCGCGCGCGTCGGTGAGGGCCTGCGGAAACATGCGGCTCAGGACGCCAAGGCACCCATGGAGGCATAGCGCGAGCGCAGGCCGGACAGCGCCCCCTCGTAGGCGTTCGCCACCTGGTCCGGCGCGGCGATGGTCACCTTCATGTCCTGCAGCAGGCCGTTGTACAGGCCGTAGAACCAGCCGTGCACGACAAGCTCCTGGCCGCGCTGCCAGGCGTCCTGGACCACCGTGGTGAGGCAGACGTTGCGCGCCTGCTCGATCACGTTCAGCTCGCACAGCGCGTCGACGCGGCGCGCCTCCTGCACCGTGTCGAGCCAGTCCTGGTGCTTGCTGCGCACGTCCTTGACGTGGCGGATCCAGTTGTCGACCAGGCCGACGCGCTGGTCGTGCAGCGCCGCCGCGACGCCGCCGCAGCCGGAGTGGCCGACCACGATGATGTGCTTGACCTTCAGCATGTCGGTGGCGAACTGGATCACCGACAGGCAGTTGAGGTCGGAGTGCACCACCACGTTGGCCACGTTGCGGTGCACGAACAGCTCGCCCGGCGCCAGGTCGACCAGCTCGTTCGCCGGCACCCGGCTGTCGGCGCAGCCGATCCACAGGTACTGCGGTGCCTGCTGCTTGAGCAGGCCGGTGAAGAAGCCGGGCGAGCGCGCCTCGGTGCGCTGGGCCCACAGGCGGTTGCTGTCGAGAAGTTCCTGGAGTTCAGTCGTCATGATGTTGCGGTGCAGCGAAGTCCGGGCAGTGTACGCATCAGGGCAGGCGGCGGGTCTCGAGGGGCACGGGCGCGCCGTCGACCCAGCGGTGGGCGCGCTTGCCGTCCACCGAGGCGACGGCCTCGATCAGGCGGCCCTGCGCATCCAGGTGGACGGCGGTGCTGTCCTCGCAGGCGAGGCAGTCGCCGGCATGCTGCTTCGCCACCTCGGCCACCAGCGGCTGGCGCCAGGCCTCGCCGTCGTAGTGCGGACAAAAGCTGCCCGCCGCAAAGCCCAGGCCCTCGCGCACGCCGCCGCCGGGCACGCTGTCGGTGACGTAGCGGTCGAACCAGCAGTTGGCCCCGGCGCTGATGCCGGCGAGCACGCCGCCGGCGTCCAGCAGCTCGGCGAAGGCGGACGGCAGGTCATAGAGCTGCCACACCGCGAGCATGGCCGGCGTGTTGCCGCCGCCGACGTAGACGATGTCGCTGCCCAGCACCGCGGCGCGCAGGTCGAGGCCGCGCTCGAACTGGAAGAGCGGCAGGTGCGTCGCCTCGCAGTCGAGCTTGGCGAAGGCCTTGTAGAAGCGCAGCAGGTAGTTCTCGCTGTCCCCGCTGGCCGTGCCGACGAAGCAGACGCGCGGGCGGGGCCGGCGCGCGAGCGAGAGAAGGAAGGTGTCGAGGCGGGGGTTGCCCGGCTCCATCGAGAAGCCGCCCCCGCCGAGGGCCAGGATCGATCCGCTCATGCCGCCGCTCCCGCGGGGCACGAGCGCCCCGCCGTTACTGGAGGATCTTGCCGTTCGAGCCGAACATCGCGAAGTCGACGAAGCGCGAGCCCGGACGGTCGTTGCTGCTGAAGTCCAGCGTGTAGCCGCCCACGTCCACCGACGAGGCGTTGTTCATGGCCTGCGTGACGCCCGCCGCCGTCAGGTTGTTGCTGGTCTCGAGGATCTTGACCAGCGCCTTGGCGGCGATGAAGCCCTCGATCGAGCGCGCCGACAGGTCGGGGTTGTTCGAGGCGGCCTTCAGCGCCAGGTACTCGCGCACCACGGCCAGGTTGGTCTGCTGCGGGGTGGGCAGCACGACCGAGAAGGCATAGCCGCGCGAGCGCTCCGGCCCGAGGGCCTTCAGCAGCGCGTCGGTGTCGATGATCGACAGGCCGTACAGGATGCCCTGCCCGCCCTTGGCCGAGTACTGCTTGACGAACTCGATGCCGGCCGCCGTGGTCGCGCCCAGGAACACCACGCCCACCTTGGCGTTGATGATGTCGGCGACCGACTTCTCCACCTGCACCGTGTTGCGCGGGTAGCCGGTCGTCACGGCCAATTCGATGCCATGCTGCTTCGCTGCCGCTTCGGCACCGGCCAGCACGTCGCGGCCCAGGCCGTCGTCCTGGTAGACCAGGCCGACGCGCTTGACGCCCACGTGGGACAGCTGGTCGAACAGGCGGCCGACCTCGTCGTGGTAGCTCGCCTTGACGATGTGCATGCCGGGGGCCTTGACCACCGTCGCCGCGCCCGAGACCGCACCGATCAGCGAGACCTTGGTCTGGGTCAGCACGCCGTCCTTGGCGAGCGCTTCCAGGTTGGCAGTGCCCACCGTGCTGATCAGGGCGATCGGCGACTCGGCGCTGATGAGCTCGCGCGCCAGGCGCACGCTCTCTTCCGGCTTCTGGCCGTCGTCTCGCGTCACCAGCTTGATCGGCCGGCCGCGCACACCCCCCTTCAGGTTGACGGCGTCGAAGTACAGCTTGGCACCGGCATTCATGGCCTTGCCCGTCACGGCCTGCGGGCCGCTGAACGGGGCGACCTGGCCGATGACGATCGGCTCGGCGGCCAGGGCGGCCAGCGGGGTCGACAGGAAGGTGGCAGCCAGCAGGCCGGCCAGGGCCAGGGCGCGAACGCGGAACCGCTGCACAGCGGAGATCGGGGTGGTGTCCATCAGATGTTCCGGAAAGGCGCAGGACGCGCCGGATGGACGCCATCTTAGAAAGACCGGCCGGGTTTTCCCTAGCCGCCCGGGGACTCAATTGAAAGCCCATGTGAACTGCTGCGCGAAGATATTTCCGGACATCCTGCCGCTGTGCGCTATGCGCCCGAAGCTGTCAATCAGCCGTCAGCCGACCCGCTTCAATAGGCGCGGCACAGCATATTCACATCGTCTCGGCGAAGAGCTCGCGGCCGATGAGCATGCGCCGGATTTCAGACGTGCCTGCGCCGATTTCGTAGAGCTTCGCATCACGCCAGAGCCGGCCCAGGGGGTACTCGTTGATGTAGCCGTTGCCGCCGAAGACCTGGATGCCCTCGCCGGCCATCCAGGTGGCCTTCTCGGCGCACCACAGGATCACGCTCGCGCAGTCCTTGCGCACCTGGCGGACGTGGTCGGCGCCGAGGGCGTCGAGGTTCTTGCCCACGGTGTAGCAGAAGGCGCGCGCCGCCTGCAGCACGGTGTACATGTCGGCGACCTTGCCCTGGATGAGCTGGAACTCGCCGATGCTCTGGCCGAACTGCTTGCGGTCGTGGATGTAGGGGACGACGTTGTCCATCACCGCCTGCATGATGCCCACCGGCCCCGCCGCGAGCACGGCGCGCTCGTAGTCGAGGCCGCTCATCAGCACCTTGGCGCCGCCGTTCAGCGTGCCCAGCACGTTCTCGGCCGGCACCTCGACGTTCTGGAACACCAGCTCGCCGGTGTGGCTGCCGCGCATGCCCAGCTTGTCGAGCTTCTGCGCGATGGAGAATCCCTTCATGCCCTTCTCGACCAGGAAGGCCGTCACGCCGCGGGCGCCCACCTCGGGTTCGGTCTTCGCGTAGACCACCAGGGTGTCGGCATCGGGGCCGTTGGTGATCCACATCTTGGTGCCGTTGAGCACGTAGACGCCGTCGCGCGCGGTGGCCTTGAGCTTCATGCTGATGACGTCGGAGCCGGCGCCGGGCTCGCTCATTGCGAGCGCGCCGACGTGCTCGCCGCTGATCAGCTTCGGCAGGTACTTCTTCTTCTGCGCCTCGCTGCCGTTGCGCTTGATCTGGTTCACGCAGAGGTTGCTGTGCGCGCCGTAGCTCAGGCCGACGCTGGCCGAGGCGCGGCTGATCTCCTCCATCGCGATCATGTGGGCCAGGTAGCCCATGCCGGCGCCGCCGTATTCCTCGCCGACGGTGACGCCGAGCACGCCCAGCTCGCCCATCTTGCGCCACAGGTCCATCGGGAACTGGTCGCTGCGGTCGATCTCGGCGGCGCGCGGGGCGATCTCGGCCTCGGCGAAGGCGCGCACCGCGTCGCGCAGGGCATCGATGTCCTCGCCGAGCTGGAAGTCGAGTCCGGGCAGGTTCATGGGGCGTGTCTCCTGGGTCTTATGGGGTCGTGGGGGAATTCAGCAGCCGCTTCGCGTCCTTCTCGTGCTGGCGCACCTCGTCGAGGGTGACGTGCAGGTCGGCCAGCTGCTGCTCCAGCTGCTGGCGGTGCACCGCCAGCACGGCGAGGAACTTGCGCAGCTGCGGCTGGGTGTCGCGCGGCGACTCGTACATGTCGACCAGCTCCTTCACCTCGGACAGCGTGAGCCCGAGCCGCTTGCCGCGCAGCGTCAGCTTGAGCCGGGTGCGGTCGCGCGCCGTGTAGACGCGGTTGCGGCCGGCGCGCTGCGGCGAGAGCAGCCCGCAGTCCTCGTAGAAGCGGATCGCCCGCGTGGTCAGGTCGAACTCGCGCGCGAGCTCGCTGATGGTGTAGGTGATTCCCGAGGATGGCGTCGGGGCGGACGCCTCGGCGACAGCGGCTTGCGGCATGAAAACCTAGAATGGGCTGATTGACGTATACGTAAAGTGTAGCAACCTCATGGAATCCGCATGAACGAGCTGGAGCGACAACTCGACTACCCGCTGGGAGAGACCCTGCCCGAGGCCGGCCGCACGCTGGAGGTGGCGCCGGGCGTGCGCTGGCTGCGCATGCAGCTGCCCTTCGCGCTGGACCACATCAACCTCTGGCTGCTGCGCGACGAGATCGACGGGACGGCGGGCTGGACGGTGGTCGATTGCGGCATCACCAACGACGCGACGCGGGCGGCCTGGGAGCAGGTCTTCGAGACCGGGCTGCAGGGGCTGCCGGTGCTGCGGGTGGTGGTGACGCACATGCACCCGGACCACATCGGGCTGGCGCACTGGCTGACCGAGCGCTGGGGGTGCCGGCTGTGGATCAGCGCGACCGACTACAACGCCGCGCGGCTGGCGAGCAGCTCCACCACCGGCTTCGGCGGCGCGGCGGCGGCGAAGTTCATGGCGAGCCACGGGCTGACCGACCCGGAGGCGGTGGAGAAGATCAAGGCGCGCAGCAACTATTACGCGAGCATGGTGCCGCAGGTGCCGCCGGCGTTCCGGCGGCTCATGGACGGGCAGGTGCTGGAGGTCGGCGGGCACGGCTGGCGCTGCATCGCCGGCTACGGGCATGCGCCGGAGCACATCTCGCTGTACTGCGCCGACCTGGGCGTGCTGATCTCGGGCGACATGCTGCTGCCAAAGATCTCGACCAATGTCAGCGTGATCGACCTGGAGCCCGAGGCCGATCCGCTGCCGCTCTATCTGTCGTCGATCCGGCGCTTCGAGTCGCTGCCGGCCGAAACGCTGGTGCTGCCCTCGCACGGGCGGCCGTTCCGCGGCATGTACACGCGGATCGCGCAGCTGGTGACCCACCACGACGAGCGCTTCGCCGACGTGATGACGGCGTGCGCGCAGGGGCCGAAGAGCGCGGCCGACCTGCTGGCGGTGCTGTTCAAGCGCAAACTGGACCTGCACCAGACGACGTTCGCGATGGGGGAGTCGATCGCGCACCTGCATGCGCTGTGGCTGGGCGGAAAGCTGCAGCGGACGCTGGATGGGGACGGCGTGTACCGATTCAGTCCGACGTCCGGTACCCCTTGAACACGTCCCGCAACGCCGGCTCGGCCTTCGCCACCGGCCGCGACAGCGACTTCTCGATCTCGTTGAGATGCCGCCGCATCTCCGTCGCCGCCCCGCCGCTGGCACCCTCTCCCAGCACCGCCAGCAGCTGGCGGTGGCTGTGCGCCACGCACATCGGCTCGCCCGGCGACTTGTAGAGCGCCATCAGCAATGAGGTCGTCGGCAGCAGCTCCTCCAGCAGCCGCACGAAGATCGGGTTGCCGCTCATGCGCGCGAGCTGCAGGTGGAACTCGCCCGACAGCCGGATCGCCTCCTGCTTGTCCTGTGCGGCCGTGGCGCGCGCCTCGGCGTCCACCACCCGGCGCAGCTCGGCCAACTGCTCCGTGCTCAGCTTGCCCGCCAGCCGCCGCGCGACCTCGCACTCGACCACGCGCCGCGCATCGAACACATGCTCGCCGTCGCGCCGCGTCGGCTCGGGCACCTGAGCCCCGCGGTTCGGCCGCAGCACGATCACGCCGTCCTGCGCCAGCTTGTGCAGCGCCTGCCGCACGAGGGTACGTGACACCGCGAAGGCCTGCGCCAGCTCCTCCTCGCGCAGCCGCGAGCCGGGCGCGAGCCGGTGGTCGACGATGGCGGCGTAGATGGCCTCGTAGACCCGGTCGGCGCCGGTCGCCGCAGCGGTGGCGTCGGCCATCGTCAGGCGCCGCGGCGCTTCCCGAGGAACTTCACCAGGGCCAGCGTGCAACCCATCACGACGAAGGACACCACCGTCGTCACCGTGCCGAGCGCATAGATGGCCGGCGTGGTCACCGTGCTCGTCAGCCCCTGCAGCTCCAGCGGCAGCGTGTTGACGTCGCCGATCGCCTGCGAGGTGCGCGCGATCTCGTCCCAGCTGAGCGTGAAGCCGAACATGCCGACCCCCACCAGGCTGGGCGCGATCAGCGGCAGCACGACGTGGCGGAAGCTCTGCCACGGCGTGGCCCCCAGGTCGGCGGCCGCCTCCTCGAAGGCCGGGTTGAAGCGGTTGAACACCGCCAGCATGATGAGCAGGCCGAAAGGCAGCGTCCAGGTGAGGTGCGCGCCGAGCGCCGAGGTGTACAGGCCCATCGCGGTGCCGTAGCCTTCGAGCAGCCCGGCCGCGCCCACGCTTTCCAGCACGGCCTTGAAGGCGGTGTCGACCAGGCGGAACTGCAGCCCGATGCCCAGCGACACCACGATGGACGGCATGATCAGGCTCGCCACCGAGGTGTAGAACAGCACGCCCGAGCCGGCGAAGCGCTTGCGGAAGGCCAGCCCGGCGCCGAGCGACAGCAGCACCGTCAGCAGCATCACCACCGTGCCCAGCGCGACCGAGCGGCGGAAGGCCGCCGCGACGTCGACCACGCCCATGCCTTCCCACAGCTTGCCGAACCAGTGCAGCGAGACGCCGCGCATCGGGAAGGTCAGCCCGCCCTCGGGGCCCTGGAAGCTCAGAACGAAGATCGCGATCATCGGGCCGTAGAGGAACAGCACGAAGGCGCCGAAGACGGCGGCGAGGGCGTAGAAGCTGCGCGGGCGCTTGTCGACGTGCATCGTTCAGAGCTCCTTGCGGATGTCGACCAGGCGCGTCAGGCCCCAGATCATCATCAGCGTCACCGCCAGCAGGATCACCGCGTTGGCGGCCGCCATCGGGAACTGCAGGTACGAGGTCTGCACCTGGATGATCTTGCCCACGGAGGCGATCTGCTGCCCGCCCATCACGCCGATGGTGACGAAGTCGCCCATCACGATGGTGATCACGAAGATCGAGCCGATGACGATGCCGGTGCGCGACAGCGGCACGACCACGTTCCACACCGTCTGCCAGCCGGTGGCGCCGCCGTCGCGCGCCGCCTCGATGAGGGCGCGGTCGATGCGCATCATCGAGTTGAAGATCGGCACGATCATGAACATGGTGTACAGGTGCACGAAGGCGAGCACCACCGAGAAGTCGCTGAACAGCAGCCACTCGATGGGCGAGTCGATGATGTTCAGCGCCTGCAGGCCCTGGTTGACCAGCCCGTTGCGCCCGAGCAGCGGCACCCACGAGATCATGCGGATCACGTTGGAGGTCCAGAACGGCACGGTGCAGAGGATGAAGAGCAGGGTCTGCGCACCCACCGACTTCACGTGGAAGGCAAGGAAGTACGCGACCGCGAAGCCGAGCAGCAGCGTCACCGCCCACACCAGCACGCAGAACTTCAGCGTCGACAGGTAGGTCCTGGCCGTGGTGGCGTTGAAGACGTCGACGTAGTTCTGCAGCGTGAAGGCGGGGATCAGCTCGTAGTCGCTCGCCCGCCAGAAGCTGACCACGCCCACCAGCACCAGCGGCAGGACGAGGAAGAGCAGGAACACCAGCGCGAACGGTGTCGCCTGCAGCGTGGCGGGCGCCTTCATGTCAGGCCGCGACGAACTCGTTCCACTTCTGGACCATGTACGCGTTCTCGTCCATGATCGCGTTCCAGCAGGCGATCCCGCCCATGCGGGTCTCGTAGCTGCCGCCGTCGCGCACGCTGCCGGCCTTGGCCAAGAGGTCGCCGTTGGGCGACTTGATGTCCTGCGTCGCGGCCTTGCCTTCCATCCAGTAGGCCCACTCGTAGGCTTCCATCTTCGCCTTCGCCGTCTCCAGCACGGCGCTGTAGTAGCCCTGGCGGTTCAGGTAGGCGCCGGCCCAGCCGTCGAGGAACCAGTTGATGAACTCGTAGACCGCGTCGGCCTTCTTGCCGCTTACCGTCTTCGGCACGCCGAAGCCGGCCGCCCAGGCGCGATAGCCCTCCTTCAGCGGCTGGAAGGTGCAGGCGATGCCCTTGGTGCGCACCGCCGTCACCGCCGGCGACCACATCGACTGGATCACCACCTCGCCCGAGGCCATCAGGTTGACGCTCTCGTTGAAGTCCTTCCACAGCGCGCGGAACTGGCCGGCCTTCTTCGCCTCGATCAGGGTCTTGATCGTGAGGTCGATCTCCTTCTTCGTCATGTTGCCCTTGTCGGGGTACTTGTAGATCCCCATCGCCTCGACCACCATCGCCGCGTCCATGATGCCGATCGACGGGATGTTCAGGATCGCGGTCTTGCCCTTGAACTCGGGGTTCAAGAGTTCTTTCCAACTTTCGATCGGGCGCTTGATCAGGTCGGGGCGGATGCCCAGCGTGTCGGCGTTGTAGACCGTCGGGATCAGGGTCATGAACTGCGTCGGCTCCTTCGCGAAGTCCTTCGCGGTGGGCGAGGCCACGTACATCACCTTCTTCGGCGCCGTGCCCTGGTCGCCGACCTTCTTGCCGCCGACCTCGCCCTTGGTGAACAGCGGCGTGATCTTGTCGGCGTTCTTGATGCGCTTGGTGTCGATGCCCAGCAGGTTGCCGGTGGGCAGGATCTTCTTGAGCGAGAAGTACTCGGTGTCGATCAGGTCGAACGAGTTCGGCGCGGTGACGGCGCGCTTGGTGACGTCGTCGGTGGTGACCGGGATGTACTGGATCTCGATGCCGGTGTCGGCCTTGAACTTCTCGGCGATCGCCTTGTCCTGGTTCACCGCGGTGCCCAGGTAGCGCAGCGTGATCTTCTCCTGCGCGTGCACGAACGGGAAGGCCAGCGCGCCGCCGGCCGCGGCAGCGCCCTTCAGCAGCGTGCGGCGGGCGAGCTTCGGGGCGGCGTTCGAATCGGGGTGGTCGTTCATCGGGGACTCCTCGGGGTGGTGTGATGCAGGCTCTCGGAAAGGAAGCGACGGGGCTCAGGCGAGGGCATGCGCCTCGGCCGCAGCCCAGCTGACGTGCACGGTGTCGCCGGGGGCAAAGGGCGCGGCGTCGAAGCCGGCGTCGGGCAGCGTGGCGGTCCATTGCGCCTCGGCGGCCTCGCCCTCGGGCGCGAGGTTGACCTGCACGTACGTGCCCTGGTACTCGACCGCCTTCACGGCGGCCCGGCGGCTGCCCTCTCCGGGCTCGCGCAGCAGCCGCATGCGGTCGGCGCGCACCGCCACCGGTCCGGCGGGCGAGGCGATCACGTTGTGTGCGCCCATGAAACGCGCGACGAACTCGCTGCGCGGCGCGTTGAACACCTGGCGCGGCGAGCCGGTCTGCTCGATGCGGCCCTGGTTCATCACCACCACCTGGTCGGCCAGCGCCATCGCCTCTTCCTGCGAATGGGTGACGTGGACGAAGGTGAAGCCGAGCTCCTGCTGCCAGCGCTTGAGCTCGGCGCGCATCTGCACGCGCAGGAAGGGGTCGAGCGCCGACAGCGGCTCGTCGAGCAGCAGCACGCGCGGCTCGGTCATCAGCGCCCGTGCCAGCGCGACACGCTGCTGCTGGCCGCCGGAGAGCTCGCTCGGCAGGCGCGCCAGGTAGGGCGTCATCGCCACCAGGGCGAGCAGCTCGCGCGCCCGGGCGTGGCGCTCGGCGGTCGGTTTTCCGCGCATCTTCCAGCTGAAGGCGACGTTGTCCAGCACGCTCAGGTGGGGGAACAGGGCGTAGCTCTGGAACATCATCGCCGTCCCGCGGTCGGCGGCGGCGCTGTAGGTGATGTACTTGCCGCCGAGCAGGATCTGCCCGTCGCTCGCCAGCTCATGGCCCGCGATCATGCGCAGCGTCGAGGTCTTGCCGCAGCCCGAGGGACCGAGCAGGCAGCAGTAGCTGCCGGACGGAATCGTCAGGTCGATGCCGTCGACGGCGACGGTCGCGCCATAACGCTTGACCAGCGAGGTGAGCACCAGGGACGAGTCGGGCTTCATGCGACAGCGTGTATGCAAACCATATGCCAGATACCTGCGGCGTGCGCGCCGTGGCGGCTGCACCAACAGCGCCCGGCCGGCGGGTCGCCTGCCCGCAATTGGGGCAGCTTGACGAGGGTTGCCCCGGGCGCGGGTCTTGCTGGTGCATCGCCCGAGCCGGGCCGGCTTTGTATACAAAGTGGCCCGGGTTTTCGAGGAGATGACGATGAAGATCCGGGTGATCAACCCCAACACGACGGCCGCGATGACGGCGAAGATCGGGGCGGCCGCGCAGGCGGTGGCGGCGCCGGGCACGCAGATCGAGGCGGTGCAGCCGAGCTTCGGTGCGCCGTCCATCGAAGGGCACCACGACGACGTGTGGGCCGCGGCCGGCGTGGCCGAGCAGGTGCGCGCGGGCGAGCTTGCGGGCGCGGATGCGCACGTGATCGCCTGCTTCGGCGACCCGGGGCTGCATGCGGCGCGCGAGTTGGCGCGCGGGCCGGTGATCGGCATCGCGGAGGCGGCCTTCCACTGCGCAACGCTGCTGGCGACCGGGTTCTCGGTCGTGACGACGCTGGAACGCACCTGCGTGATCGCCGAGCACCTGGTGCTGCAGTACGGCTTCGAGCGGCGCTGCCGCGGCATCCATGGGACCGACATCGCGGTGCTCGAGCTCGACGACCCGGCGAGCGACGCCTATGCGCGGATCCTCGCGAGCGCGCGGGAGGCGCTGGCGCGGGATCGCTCCGGGGCGATCGTGCTGGGGTGCGCGGGGATGGCGGACCTGTGCGCGCGGCTGCAGGCGGAGCTGGGCGTGCCGGTGGTGGATGGCGTCGCGTCGGCGGTCAAGCTGGCCGAGGGGCTGGTGGCGATCGGCCTCGGGACAAGCAAGCGAGGCGACTATGCGCTGCCGCTGCGCAAGGCGTACGTCGGAATGGCGGCGCCGTTCTCGCCCTCGTAGCCCGGATGCCAATCCGGGGTTCGTCCATCACTTCCCGACCGCCCCTCCCGGATTCCGCTGCGCTGCATCCGGGCTACGGGTGCAGGCTGGCGATCAAGGACTTCACCGCCTCGCGGTACAGGCCAGGATCCTCGCTGTGCAAGCGACTGTGCGAGCCCCCCGTGAACTCGACCCAGCGCGTGCCGACCGGCGCCGCATCGCGCAGGCGTCGCCCCAGCGCCACCGGGACCGTGTCGTCCGCACTGCCGTGCATGATCAGGATCGGCGCATCGACGCGGCCGATCTTGTCGATCGAATCGAACTGCTCGTTCGCGAGCCACGAGACCGCCGTACCCACCACCCCCAGCTCCGACGCCACCTCCGGCAGCCGCGTGAAGGTCGACTCCAGGATCAGCCCGCCGTAGTCCGCGCCCCGGTGCCGGCGGCTCGCCAGCTCCACCGCGACGCCGCCGCCCATCGAGTGCCCGAAGATCACCCGCTTCCACGGCAGCGGCTGGCGCTTCACCAACTCGCCCCAGGCCAGCTCGGCATCCGCATAGATGCTCGCCTCGGACGGCACCCGCGCCGTGCTTTCGCCCCAGCCCCGGTAGTCCACCGCCAGCACCGAGAAGCCGGCCTCGCGCAGCGCATCGATCTTCGGCAGGTTGCGGTACAGCGCGCGGAAAGTGCCGTGCAGGTACAGCAGCGTCGGCGCCTGCGGGTCGGGGCTCGGCATCCACCACAGCTGCACCCGCTCGCCGGTGCCCGGGACCGCGACGCTGTACGACGCGTCGCCCGGCCGCAGCGCCACGTCCGCCGGCTGCCCCGGCGACGGGCGGAACACCAGCTGGCGCCGCTTCAGGTCCCACCAGGCGCAGCCCTGCAGCGTGAACAGCGATGACAGCATGCAACACAGGACACACCACCTCACGGTCGTGGAGGCGGCTGCCCAAAAACGCGCTCGAGAGTTCGCGACAATCGCGGCCATGAAGTTTCCTGCTCCGGCGCTCGTCGCCTGCCTCTGCCTCGGCAGCCTCGCGCCCTGCGTGCGCGCCCAGGCCGCACCCCTTGCGGCCGACGTGCCGGTCGCCACTGTAGCCGTGCCTTCCGAAGAACGCAGCGGCCCGGTGTGGCGCCTGATGTACTCGCCGGCGACCTACCACTACTCGCGCGACCCGGACCACCAGTATGTCTGGATGGTCGGGCTGGAACGCGAGCGGCCCGATGGCGTGGTGGCCGGCCTCACCTACTTCAGCAACTCCTTCGGCCAGCCGAGCACGTATGCATATGCCGGCCAGCGCCTGACCGACTTCAGCGACTACGACAAGTTCTTCGTGCAGTGGACGGCGGGGGTCATCTACGGCTACAAGCCGCCCTTCGACGACAAGGTGCCGCTCAACGTCAAGGGTTTCTCGCCGGGCCTCGTGCTGACGCTCGGCTGGCAGTTCACGCGGACCTGGTCGACGCAGGTGAACGTGCTCGGCAACTCGGCGCTGATGTTCCAGCTCTCGACCGTGCTGCCGTAGAAGTGACCGACGATCCCCGGATTGCGCTGCGCTCCATCCGGGCTACGAATGCAGAGCGGGCCGAGCGCCGGGCCGCCCCAAGCCGGCCCGCATCCCCGTGGGGGATCGACCAGCGTACCCGCCGGGCGAGGGGTCGTTATGTAGCCCGGATGGAGCGAAGCGCAATCCGGGGCCGTCGCTCAAGCCGAAAGCAACTCCAGCAGCACCCGCGCCACCACCTGCGTCGCGCGCCGCAGGTCCTCCAGCACCACGTGCTCGTCGGCGCGCTTCGCGTTGCTCTCGAACACCGTACGCGGCCCCGCCCCGTAGATCACCGCCGGAATGCCCTGCGCGCAGTACAGGCGCACGTCGGTGTACAGCGGCGACCCCGAGGTCGGGATCGGCACGCCGAACACCGCCTCGCCATGGCGCTGCAGCGCCTCCACCAGCGGCCGGTTGCCCGGCAGCGGCTTCAGCGCCTCGGCCAGCAACAGCCGGCGGACCTCCACCCGCACGCCCGGCACCTGCGCCGCCGCCTCGGCGATGACGCGGCGCAGCGCCGCCTCGACCTCGGCCGGGTTCTCCTCCGGGATCATGCGGCGGTCCAGCTTCAGCACCACCTTGCCCGGCACCACGTTGGTGTTGGTGCCGCCCTCGATGCGCCCGACGTTGAGGTACGGGTGCGTGATGCCCGGCACCTGCGACACCACCTGCCGGTACAGCGCGTTCTGCGCATACAGCGCATTCAGCAGCACCACCGCCGCCTGCAGCGCGTCGACCCCGGTGTCGGGAATCGCCGCATGCGCCATCCGCCCGTGCACCGTCACCTCCATCTGCAGGCAGCCGTTGTGGGCCGTCACCACCTGGTAGCTGAAGCCGGCCGCGATCAGCAGGTCGGGTTTCGTCAGCCCCTGCCGCAGCAGCCAGCCCGGCCCGAGCTCGCCGCCGAACTCCTCGTCGTAGGTGAAGTGCAGCTCCACCCCGCCCTTCAGCGGCACGCCCAGCGCCTCGAGCGCGCGCAGCGCAAAGGTGTAGGTCGCGAAGTCGCTCTTGCTGACCGCCGCCGCCCGGCCGTACAGCCGGCCGTCCTCGACCTCGCCGCCATAGGGATCGTGCAGCCAGCCCTCGCCCGGCGGCACCACGTCGCCGTGCGCATTCAGCGCGACGGTCGGCCCGCCATCGCCATAACGCCGCCGCACCACCAGGTTGGTGATCGACTGCAGCCCGCCCGCCGCCACCTCGGCCGCCGGCACGGGGTGCTGCTCGGCCTCCAGACCGAAGCCGGCCAGCAGCGCCGCGGTGCGCTCCGCATGCGGCGCGTTGTCGCCCGGCGGGGTGTCGGTGGGCACCTGCACCAGGGCCTGCAGGAAGCGGACTTCCTCGTCGAAATGGGCATCGACCCAGGCGTCGAGTCGCCCGAAAAGCTCGTTCATGTGTCGTCCAGGTGCTCCAGCAGGTGCTGGAAGGCTTCGACGCACAGCTGGGCGTCGTGGTTGGTGATGGTCTCGAGCGGGTTGTGGCTGATGCCCGCATTGCCGCCGCGCACGAACAGCATCGCCTGCGGCATCCGCTCGTGCAGCTTCATCGCATCGTGCCCCGCCCCGCTGGGCATGCGGTGCACCGGCAGGCCCAGCGCGCGCACCGCCGCCTCCCAGCGCGCCTGCCACGCGGGCGCGCTCGGCGCGGCCGAGACGCGCAGCGTCTCCTCCAGCGTGTGGTGCAGGCCGCGCCTCAGGCAGATGCGCCCCAGCTCGGCCACCACGTCGCGCGCCAGCGCATCGCGCGCCTCGTCGGTGGTGGCGCGCAGGTCGAGGCTGAAGCGGCAGCGCCCCGGCACGACGTTGATCGAGCCGTTCGGCACCTCCAGCTGGCCGACGGTGCCGACGAGGTGGGGCTGCGCCGACGCCCGCTCCTCGACGAACAGCGCCAGCTCGGCCACCGCGGTGGCGGCATCGCGCCGCCGGTCCATCGGCGTCGTGCCGGCATGGCTCGCCATGCCGACCACCTCGCCCAGGCAGCGCACGCTGCCGTTGATGGACGTGACCACGCCGAGCGGCAGGTCGAGCTCGTCCAGCACCGGGCCCTGCTCGATGTGGACCTCGACGAAGCCGAGGTAGCGCGCCGGGTCGCGCCGCAGCGCCGCGATGCCGGCCGGGTCCAGCCCCGCCGACCGCATCGCCTCGCGCATCGGGATGCCGTCGGCATCGCGCTGGTCCAGCCAGCGCGGGTCGAACTGCCCGATCAGCGCGCCCGAGCCGAGGAAGGTCGCCTTGTAGCGCTGTCCTTCCTCCTCGGCGAAGCCCACCACCTCGATGCCGTGCGCCAGGCGCCGGCCGGCACGGTGCAGCTCGCGCACGCAGACCATCGGCACGAAGATGCCGAGCCGGCCGTCGTACTTGCCGCCGTTGCGCACCGTGTCAAAGTGCGAGCCGGTCAGCAGCCGCGGCGCCTTCCGGTCCTGCCCGTGGTAGACGCCGACCACGTTGCCGACGGCATCGATGCCGACCTCGTCGAACCCGCAGTCCTGCATCCAGCGCACGAGCTGGCGCTGGCAGGCACGGTGCGCCTCGGTCAGGTAGGTGACGGTGAGCTGGCCGCGCTCGGCGTAGCCCGGGTCGCTGTGCGCGGCGAGCAGCTCGGCGCAGTCCCAGACCTGGTTGCCCAGCGTCGGCACGCTGCCGTCGACGCGCTCGTCCAGGCGCAGCTCGGCGATGCGGTGCACCTGGCGCAGGCACTCGGCCAGCTCGAACGCGGCGTCATGGCCCTCGGCGCGGCGCGCGAAGGTCTCGATGACCTGCGCCCGCGTCAACCCGCTTCCGCGCGGGCCGCGCACCGCCAGGATGAAGGGCCAGCCGAAGCGCGCGCGGTAGGCCTCGTTCAAGGCGTGCAGGCGCGCGAATTCCTCGGGCGAGCAGTGCGTCAGGCCCGACAGCGCCTGCTCGCCGGCCGAGTCCTTCGTCAGCGCGATGCGCGCCTTGCCCGCCAGTTCGGGATGGGCGCGCACCAGCGCCACCTGCTCGTCGCGCGTCGCCTCGCGCACCACGCGCACCAGCGCATGCTTGAGCTGGGCCAGCGTGGCGAAGGGCGCCGCGTCGGCGGCGCGCGCCGCGATCCAGGGCGAGTGCTCGTAGAGGCCGTCCAGCAACTCGACGAACTCGCCGGCCGAGGCCGCATTCAACTGCGCAAGGGTGAGGCTCACGACACGCCCCCGCTCTCCCATACCCAGGCGTTGCCGGCGTTGAAGGGATGCACGTCGCGCCAGTGGCGGGCGATGTCGATGCGGCGGCAGACCCACACCCGGTCGTGCGACTCGACGTGGTCGAGGAAGCGCTGCAGCGCCCGGAAGCGCCCCGGCCGCCCGAGCAGCCGGCAGTGCATGCCGATGCTCATCATCTTCGGCGCCTCGTTGCCCTCGGCATAGAGCACGTCGAAGCTGTCGCGCAGGTAGGTGAAGAAATCGTCGCCGGTCGCGAAGCCCTGCGGCAGCGCGAAGCGCATGTCGTTGGCGTCCAGCGTGTACGGCACGACCAGGTGCGGCGCGAGGCTGCCGTCGGTCTTGCGCACCTGCAGCCAGAACGGCAGGTCGTCGCCGTAGTAATCGCTGTCGTACTCGAAGCCGCCGTAGTCCGCCACCAGGCGGCGGGTGTTCGGGCTGTCGCGGCCGGTGTACCAGCCGAAGGCGCGCTCGCCCGTCAGGCGGTGGATGATGTCCATGCCGATGTCCATGTGCCGGCGCTCGGTGGCCTCGTCCATCTGCTGGTGCTGGATCCAGCGCCAGCCGTGGCAGGCGATCTCGTGGTCGAGCTCGACGAAGGCCTGCGTGAGCTCGGGGTGCCGCTCCAGCGCCATCGAGACGCCGAACACCGTCAGCGGCAGGCCGCGGCGCTCGAACTCGCGCAGCAGCCGCCAGACGCCGACGCGCGAGCCGTACTCGTAGATCGACTCCATCGACAGGTGGCGCGCCGGGTAGCTGGGCGGGTTGAACATCTCGGACAGGAACTGCTCGCTGCCGGCATCGCCGTGCAGCACGCTGTTCTCGCCGCCTTCCTCGTAGTTCAGCACGAACTGCAGCGCGATGCGCGCGCGGCCCGGCCATTCGGCGTGCGGTGGGTGCTCGCCGTAGCCGGCGAGGTCGCGGGGGTAGCGGCGCTCGGTCATGGTTCAGGGTCCGTCAGGCGATGTCGGCCAGCGCGGCGCCGGCCAGGTCGGGAACGCGCGGGGCGAGGCGCAGGTTGCGCTCGACGCTCGCCAGGTGCGCCTGCATCAGGCGCACCGCGGCGCGCGCGTCGCGGCGCTCCAGCGCGTCGACGATCGCGACGTGCTCGTCGAAGGAATGGCCGGCCGAATCGGCCGACTGGTACATCAGCGAGATCAGCGACGAGCGCGACACCAGGTCGGCCATCAGCTCGGCCAGCACGTCGTTGCCGAGCATGCGCGCCAGCACCACGTGGAAGTCGGCGAGCAGCCGCGTGCGGCCCGTCACGTCGGTGCGCAGCACCGCCGCCTGCTCGGCCGCCAGGTGCGTGCGCAGCTCGGCAATGTCGTCCTCGTCCAGCTCGGCCGCGGCGCGCTCGACCATCGCCGCCTCGACCAGCCGGCGCACCTCGAACACCTGGCGCGCCTCCTCGATGCTCGGCTCGGCGACGCGCGCGCCGCGCGCCGGCTCGAGCGTGATCAGCTTGTCGCGGCTCAACTGGTTCAGCGCCTGGCGCACCAGCGTCCGCGAGACCTTGAAGATGTCGGCGATCTTCTGCTCGGCGAGCTTGGTGCCCGGCATCAGGCGGCGCTCGACGATGGCGGTGGTGATGGCGTCGACGATGCGCTGCGTGCTGCTGCCGTCGCCCGCGACGGCCCGCGCGCGGCGGATCGGCGTCAAGGGGTCGGCAGGTGGACGGGGCATGCTCAAAGTGTATACACTTTCCCACCATGGGAAAACTCACCACCCACGTGCTCGACACGGTGCACGGCCGGCCCGCCGCCGGCATGGCCTTGAGCCTGTACCGGCTGGACGGCGAGGCGGCGCAGCTGCTGCGCCGCGTGCAGCTCGACGCCGACGGCCGCGCCGGCGGGCCGCTGCTGGAGGGCGACGCGCTGCAGGCGGGCCGCTACCGGCTGGTGTTCGATCTCGCCGACTACTTCCGCGGCTGCGGCGTCGCGCTGCCCGACCCGCCCTTCCTCGACCGGGTGCCGCTCGAGTTCGGCATTGCGGACGCCGCGTCGCACTACCACGTGCCGCTGCTCGCGAGCCCCTGGTCGTATTCCACCTACCGGGGCAGCTGAGGCATGGAGGCCTATGTCCTGGACTGGGTCAACCTGCTGCTGCGCTGGGCCCACGTCGTGGTGGCGATCGCGTGGATCGGCTCGTCGTTCTACTTCGTCTTCCTGGACAACAGCCTGCTGAAGCCGCAGGCGCCCGACCTGCAGGCCAAGGGCGTGGACGGCGAGCTGTGGGCGGTGCACGGCGGCGGCTTCTACAACCCGCAGAAGTACCTGGTGGCGCCGCCCGCGCTGCCGGCGCACCTGCACTGGTTCTACTGGGAGAGCTACTCGACCTGGCTGACGGGCTTCGCGCTCTTCACCGTGCTCTACCTCTACCAGGCGGCCAGCTTCCTGGTCGATCCGCGGGTGCATGCCTGGTCGCCGGCGGCGGCGATCGCGACGGCGCTGGGCTTCCTCGGGGCGTTCTGGCTCGCCTACGACGCACTGTGCCGCCTGCTCGGCCAGCGCGAGAACGGCGACCGCCTGGTCGGCCTCGCGGTGGCCGTCTGCGTGGTGCTCGCCGCCTGGCTCGCCTGCCAGCTCTTCGCCGGGCGTGCCGCCTTCCTGCTGGTGGGGGCGATGATGGCCACGGCGATGAGCGCCAACGTCTTCTTCTGGATCATCCCCGGCCAGCGCACCGTGATCGCGCAGATGCGGGCCGGCGAGCCGGTCGACCCAGTGCACGGCCGGCGCGCCAAGCAGCGCAGCGTGCACAACACCTATTTCACGCTGCCGGTGCTGGCGGCGATGCTCAGCAACCACTACGGCTTCCTGTACGGCGCGGCGCACAACTGGGTGGTGCTGGTGGCGGTGATGCTGGCGGGGGCGCTGATCCGCCATGCCTTCGTCGTGCGGCACAAGGCGCGCGTGCAGGGCCGGCGCGTGCCATGGGAGTACGCCGTGGCCGGCACGCTGCTGCTGGTGGCCGTGGCGGCGTGGCTGGCGCCGGCGCCGGCCGCGCCGTCGGCTGCGGGCCGGCAACCGGTGGCTTTCGCGCAGGTGCAGCAGGTGATCGCGACGCGCTGCGTGATGTGCCACAACGAGCAGCTCGCGAACAAGAACGTCCGGCTCGACTCGCCGGCCGCGATCGCGCAGCATGCGCAGCAGGTCTACCAGCAGGCGGTGCTGCTGAAGCTAATGCCGCTGAACAATGCGACGCAGATCAGCGACGAGGAGCGCGCGTTGCTGAAACGCTGGTACGAGGCCGGGGCCTCACAATGAGCCGTCGCCACTTCCACGCCCGACCATGCTCCTGGAGATCGCCATCGGCGACGCCTACGGCGCGCCCTTCGAGTTTGCCGAACGGTCGGTGATCGACCGCCTGAACACGCTGCGCTACGCATCGCGCGGGTATTCGATGCGCGCCGGCCGCTACACCGACGATGCGCAGATGAGCATCGCGGTCGCGGAGCTGCTGCTGGCGCCCACCGACCTCGGCGGCGACGCCTTCGCCGAGGCCTTCGTCCGCTGCTACAAGCGGGACCGCCGCGTCGGCTATGCGCGCGGCTTCAAGGGCCTGCTGGACGCCTGCGTCGACGGCGCCGACCTGCGCGCGCGCATCCGTCCCGAGAGCCGGCGCAACGGCGCCGCCATGCGCTCGGTGCCGCTGGGCCTGATCGCCGACCGGGCCGAGCTGATGCGCACCTGCCGCGACCAGGCGGTGGTGACGCACGACACGCCGGAGGGCGTGGTGTCGTCGCAGGCGGTCGCGCTGATGGCGCACCTGCTGCTGTACGAGCGCACCCCGCTGGCGCAGCTGCCGGCCGGGGTGCGCGACGCCACCGGCTTCGAGGCGCGCCTCGACTGGCGCGACGAGGTGGACTGCGACGCGGTGCAGACGCTGCATGCCGTGGTGACGGCGCTGCTGCGCAACCGCCGCATGTCGGACCTGCTGAAGGACTGCGTGCAGTTCGGCGGCGACGTGGACAGCGTGGCGGCGATCGCCCTGGGGCTGGCGTCGCTGAGCGAGGAGTACGAACGCGACATCCCGGAGGAGCTGGTCGACGGACTGGAGGACGGGCTCTACGGCCGGCGCTTCCTGCAAGGCCTGGACGAGGCCCTGGCGGCGCGTTACCCGGTGCTCGCGCAGTCGCCGTGAGTCCGGACCGCCCCGGCACGCCACTCGCGCGCCGACACGCCATGGGCGGCGCGGAACACCTTGCTGAAGTGACTCGGATCCGCGAAGCCCCAATGCCGGGCAATCTCGGCGACCGGCCTCGCGGCCATCGCCGGGGCTTCCAGGTCGCGACGGCACATCGCCAGGCGGCGGTCGCGGATGCGGCCGCTCACCGTCTCGCCCGTGCCTTCGAACAGCTTGTGCACGTTGCGCTCGCTCATCCGGAAGCGGCGCGCCAGCATCGCGACGCCGAGCGCGGGGTCGCCCAGGTGCCGCTCGATGTGGCGCAGCAACTGCTCGCGCGCGACCTGCCGCAGGCCCGGCGCCGGCTGCGCGCCCAGGCACGCGCCCAGCAGGTCGAGCGCCCCGCCCAGCGCCACCTCGCGTGCGCCGGCGGGAAGCTCGCCGAAGCGCCGCAGCAGCAGCTGGAAGTGCTCGACGAACAGCGCCCCTGCGCCGTGCCGGCCGTCCATCGGCCGCCCGACCAGGTCGCGCACCCGCGGCAGGCGGCGCAGCAGCTCGGCCTGCGGCACCAGCATCGACATCTGGCGCAGGTCGTCGCTGGTCTGGAAGGCCATCGGCTGCGTGCTGTCCCAGAGCGTGAACATGCCGGCGTCGAGGCGCAGCTCGCGGTCGTCGCCGAAGCGCAGGGTTTCGCTGCCCTGCGCCACCATCACCACGGTCAGCCAGGCCTCGTCGTCGCGGGCCATCTGCCGGCGCCCGCGCGTGCCGCTCACCGTCGCCGCGGCGCTGCAGTCGGTCAGCCGCACCCCGCCCAGCCGGTGCTGGCGCATGAAGGCGGGGAAGCGGTCGCAGGCGATCTTCGGGATGTCCCAGCCCAGGTGCGCATCGACGATCACCTCGCGCCATGCATCGAACTGCCGCCGCGGCGGCAGGCCGTCGGTCGTCCAGGTCTCGGGGGCGGGTGAAAAGGCGGGTGCGGGGGCCAGGGTGGATGCATTCATCGCGCGCGAGCTTACCGGGGCCTCCCCCGCACTGCATGGCGAATCCTTGATGACGGCATGACGGCGGACGGCCTGTCTCTTCCGCGAGACGCCCTGGTCTGCGGCTGCACCCGGGTTGGTCCGTCTGCGAACACCGCCGGGCCGGTTGCCCCCGCCCTTCCTGCCCTCGCGTAGCCTGCGGGGTTCCCAAGCAGTCCCCCCTTTCGACCATGACCTCTTCGCGCATCACCCCTGTCCTGTGGGCCACCCTGCTGAGCGCCGCCCTGCTGTTGAGCGCCTGCGGCGGCAGCAGCGACGGCGACGCGGCCGCCGCACCCGCCGCCGCGGCCTCGGCGCCCACCGCCTCCTCGGCCTTCGCCGCCTGCTTCGAGATCACCCCGGGCGTGGCCTACACCACGACCGATCCGGGCGGCACGCCCGACGGCGTCCTGCTGACCCGGGAGGCCTTCGAAGGCAGCGTGCGCAACACCGGCGTGGAATTCGTCGACGCGACGCAGGTCCGCAGCGTGGCCACCTACTGGTCGCGGGAAGCGAACGGCATCCGCCTGTGGGGCGACGTCGACTACGACAACGCCGGAACCGCGGAGCGCAAGGCCGTCTTCTCCGACGGCGCCCTGCTGCCCCTCGCACCGCAGGTGGGGCAGGCGATCCCGCTCAGCTACACCATCACCGTGACGCCGCTGAGCCCCTCGGCGGGCACGCAGGTCCTGACCCAGCCGGTGCAGGAAACCTGGACCTTCGAAGGCCTCGAGACGCTGACCCTGGGCGGCCGGACCTTCGCCGACGCCTGCCGCCTGCGCAGGCTGGACGCCAACGCGGCGGCCACCGGCGACGGCCCGTCGACGCTGTGGTTCGCGAAGGGCTTCGGCAACATCCGCTCCCGCCACACCGACAGCAGCGGCGCCGTGCTGGAGGAGACCGAGCTGCTGACCCTCACCGCCGCGCCTTGAGGGCCTGGGCTGCCGGTTGGTAGCATCGCGTTCCCGCAGCCCTCTTCGCGCCCCATGAGCACGAATCCCTACGCTCCGCCGACCGCCGAGGTCGGCGACCTGCACGAGATCGATCCCACCCATGTCGAATACGCCGGCTTCTGGCTGCGCGTCGGCGCCATGCTGATCGACGCCGTGCTGATGCTCGCGATCACCCTGCCGCTGCTGTGGGCGGTCTATGGCGGGGCCTACTTCGACGACGACAAGCCCGGCTGGATCCGGGGTCCGGCGGATTTCCTGCTGTCGTATGTGCTGCCGGCCGTGGTCACCATCGTGTTCTGGCGCAAGTGGCAGGCGACGCCCGGCAAGATGGCCGTGTCGGCACGCGTCGTCGACGCGAAGACCGGCGGCACGCTCTCCGTCGGCCAGTCGATCGGGCGCTACCTCGCCTGCATCCTGTCCTCGATCCCGTTCGGCCTGGGCTTACTGTGGGTGGCCTTCGACAGCCGCAAGCAGGCCTGGCACGACAAGCTCGCCGGCACTGTCGTCGTGCGCGGCAGGAAGTAGCTCGTAGCCCGGATGCCAATCCGGGGATCGTCCTTCACTTTCGACCACCGCTCCCGGATTCCGCTTCGCTGCATCCGGGCTACGGCTTCATCGCTCCGCGAGGCTACGGGGCGGGCAGCACGTAGCGCGTGCTCGGGCCCTTGCCGGTCTGCTCCAGCAGGCCGCGCTCGGCCAGCGTCACCAGGTGCTTGGACGCGGTGGCCAGCCCCACGCCGCAGACCTGCGCGTAGATGCTCTTCTGGATCGAGCCGGCGCGGAACAGGTGCTCGAGCACCGCGATGCGCCGCGCCTCCTGCAGCAGCTCGCCCGCCTCGTCCGCCCAGCGCGAGGCCAGCTGCTGCTCGCGCGTCAGGCCGCGGTTGAAGGTGCTGCGCAGCTGCTCGAACTCGGCCGCGAACTGCTCCTTCAGGCCGTGCTTGTGGACCAGCGCCAGCGCCGCCTCGCGCTCCTTCGACGACACGGCCAGGTACTCGCGCGCGATCGCCAGGTGGGCGCGCACCTGGTCCTGCGCCGGCGCCGGCAGCGCCAGCACCGCCCGCTGGCGCAGCACCGCCTCCATCTCCGCCGGATGCGCCGCCAGCTCCTGCGGCAGCAGGCGGTCGTAGAAGCGCTCGTCGCGCGCCCCGAGGATCTCCGACTTCAACTGGCGCGTCGCCTCGGCCGGCGCCGGGTCGCCCTGCGGCCAGGCCGCCAGCGCCGCCGCCGCATGCGCATCGCCTCGCTTCTCGTCCAGCGGGTCGTCGCCGGCCTGGAAGCGCTTGTAGTACGCCTCCGCCAGGTTGTAGTGCGAGCGCCCCACCAGCACCGCCAGCCGCGCCGCCGTGCTCTTCTCCAGCGCCTGCCGGTAGGCCTCGATCGCCTGCTCGTACTTGCCCTGCCAGAAGTAGGTGCCCCCGAGGTTCAGCCAGGTCGCCGCCACCGTCTCGGGCTCCACCGGGAACTGCTCGGCCATGGCGAGCACCCGGCGCGAGTACTCGATCGCCTTGCCGAAGTCCTTCGCGTCGCCGTGGATCAGGCTCAGGTTGCCGTAGGTCTTGAGCACCGCCTGCCGGTCGCCCAGCCGCTCGTAGGCGTTCAACGCGCGGTGCTTGTGCTCGATCGCGCGCCGCAGGTCGCCGGCGCGCCGCCAGTACTCGCCCCAGGCCTGGTCCAGCATCGCCTGCAGCCCGGCCGGCAGCGCCAGCCCGGGGCGGCGCGCCTGCGCCTCGTCGAGCGCCGCCTTCGAGCGCGGGTCATTGCGCAGCACGTACAGCCAGGCCAGCTTCACGAGCGTGTGCACGTATTCCTGCACCACCTCCGGCGCCACGGCGCCGTCCGCATCCTCCAGCCCCGCCTGGCGCAGGAAGTCGACGCTGTCCTGGTAATAGGCAAAGGCCCGCGCGTCGTCGCGCGGCTCGTGGAACTTGCCCAGCGCCCCCGCGACGATCCCGAGCATCAGCTTGTCGTCCAGCGCGCTCGCCAGGCGCTGCGCCTTCTCGCAGCTCTCGCGCTCGCGCTCGTGCGCGTTGCGCGCCCGGTGCAGCGCCGCCTCGGCCAGGCAGAGGTCGAAGCGCTGGCGGTCGGTGAGCGCGGTGCCGGACAGCGCGTCGACCAGCGCGTCCGTCTCGGCATCGCCCGCCAGCTCGATGCGGTGGCGCTGCAGCAGCTGCAGGAAGGCGTCGGCGTCGCCGCCCCGCAGCGCATGCCACAGCGCCGAGGCGATGTCGCCGCCCTGCACCGCCAGCGCCGCCTGGCGCCGGTGCCACGCGGGTCGCTGCCCCTCGTCGTCGCCGGCCGGGCGCGCCGCCTCGTCGGCCAGGGCGCGCAGGCTCAGGCGCTGCTCCGCGCCGAGCGGCCGGTCGTGGACCCACTCGGCCAGCAGGCGCTTGCCCTTGTCGAGGTAGCGGTAGAAGGTGCTCGGGCCCACCGCCCACAGCCCGCACAGGTTATCGGCGGCGGACTCGTCGGGGCGCGGCCGGTAGCGCTCGCGGAACTCGGGCACCGCGGCAAAGCCGTAGTGGCACATCACCGCGAGCATCGGCCGCCAGCTGGTGCGCTCCAGCCAGGCCGCGCGGTCGATGCCGGTGAGCGCCGGCACATGGTCGGGACGCAGCTGCGAGACGGTCCAGCGCAGCCAGACCTGCAGCGCCTGGGGGGTGGCGCGGGGCTCGCGCCAGGCGTCGCCGGCGGCGCCCAGCACCGGCTGCAGGCAGCGCCGCGCGAACCCGCGGGTGAAGCGCGGGCGGCGCCGCAGCAGGTCGTCGAGCGCGTCGGCCTTGTTCGCGGCCAGCGCCGCGCCGAGCAGCGACTCGACCGCTTCGAGGGACAGCAGGGACGCGATCGCGCGCTGCGGCCCCTGCAACCTAGGGGTGTGGCCGGACATAGGTTTGATGCATCGTCTCGGGATCGTCTGGCCCCCCACGCGACGGCGTCGCCTGGCGTGCCTGTGCATGGGACTGCATCCGACCTAGTGTAGCGACCTGCCTGAAAGGACCCCCATGACGATCTCGAGACTGAACACGCCCGACCACCCCACCCGCGACGTGACCCTGGTGGTCTACGCCCCCTTCGGCACCGACGCCGTGCTCAGCAGCTTCCCCGACGGCGAGTCGGAGGAGCTCGCCCAGCACCCGCTGTTCCGCGGCCTGCTGCAGGTGGCCGCGAGCGGCACCCACGTGGTGGCCCTGGTCGACCTGGCCGACGACGACACCTACCTGGTCGAGATCCCGGCCGGCGAGCCGCAGGCGGTGCAGACCACGTCGCGCTGGAAGCAGGACCTGGCCTGCGAGCGCACCCTCGCCGGCCTGTTGCGCCATGCGCGCAAGCTGCACCCCGAGTCGGCCCTGGTGCTGGCCCTGGAAGGCCACGGCGCCGGCTTCCTGCCCGAGATCGACCGCAGCCAGCTCAGCACCCGCAACCTCACCCAGGGCGGCACGGTGGAATGGCATCTCACGCAGGGCAGCGGCGTGCCGCTGCTGCCGATGGGCTCGCCCCTGCTGCCCATGGGGTCCCCGCTGCTGCCGATGGGCTCGCCGCTGCTGCCGGTCAACCACATGCCGCTGTCCACCTGGGGCCTCGGTGAGGCGCTGCGCCAGGCGCAGCAGGCCGGCGTGCCCAAGCTGGCGGTGATCCACTTCAACAACTGCTTCAACATGTCGGTCGAGGTGCTGCACACCGTCGCGCCCTACGCCGACTACGCCACCGGCTACGAGAACTACAACTTCTTCACCGCGGGCGCGGCCTACCCGGGCGTGTTCCGGCAACTCGCCCAGGCGAATGGGAGCACCACGCCGCAGCAGCTGGCGGAGTGGTTCGCCGACGGCAACAAGGCCATCCTCGCCGCGAAGGGAAACCACCCGACCGTCGGCTGCGTCGTGCAGCTGGCGCGGCTGCAGGCCATCGTCGAGCGCATCGACGACCTGGCGGATGCGCTGCTGGCGGCGCTGCGCACCTCCACGCCGGCGCAGCGGCCGGCGATCGTGCAGAAGATCCGCGGCGCGATCGTGCGAGCCCAGCAGTTCGACGCCAACGCCGACATGGACCTGGAGGCGCCGGACGAGCTGACCGACATCGACAGCCTGGCCGTCGAGCTGATGGCCACCGACTTCGGGCCGTTCAAGGTGCAACAGGCCGCGGCCGGGTTGCGCGACGCGCTGAAGGGCATCAAGCGCTACGGGGCAGCCGACAGCCCGTGGACCGCCGCCGGCGAATTCTGGGACTTCTCGGCGAAGAACCTGGCGATGAACATCTTCCTGCCCGACCCGTTGCTGCTCGGCCTCTGGGACTGGCGCTCGCCCTACTACCTGGACGTGAACCCGGACCCGACCCTGCCGCGCGTGCAGCCGCACATCATCGACTTCGTGAAGGTGACCGACTGGGTGGACTTCATCGTCGAATACCACAAGGGCCAGCCCTTCAAGGGCCTGCTGCCGGCGGCGATCCCGGAGTTCCCGGTCTTCAATGCCCGCTACCAACCCGGCAAGGACCGCCAGCCCGACCCCTGCGGCGACGGCGACATCCCCAAGGGAGAGGACAAGCCACGCGCCGCCTGAGCCCGCGCCGCGCTCCCGCCCACCCCTGCGAGGCCTGTCCTCCCAGGGGTTTTTTCATGCCGGCCGGGCCATCGTCTGCGCATCGTCTGGCGGGCGGTCGCTGGGGGGCTGCCGCGGGCGTGTGAATGGGAAGGCATCGCCGCTGGAATGCGGTCCATGACAACCCAGGACCCCACCTGCAGGAGACGCCCATGAAGTGGTACCTCTCGTTCCTCGGCGCGCTGGCCGTCTGGCGCCTGACTCGCCTCATTCCCCACCTCGTCAACGCCGAGGCCGGCCCGCGCCGGCTGCTGCAGCGGCTGCGCGGCTGGGCCGGCGAAGGCACGTCGCTCGCCTGCTTCTACTGCCTGAGCCTGTGGGTCTCGGTGCCGGTGGCGCTGGTGATCGGGCAGGACTGGCTGGAGCAGGTGCTGCTGTGGCTGGCCCTGTCGACCGCCGCGATCGCGCTCGACCTGCTGCTCGACCGGATCAGCCGGCACAGCCTGCCCGAGGCTCACCTGCAGCCGCTGACGCCCTCGCAGATGGCTGCCGCGATGGCCGCGCGCTACTTCGACGACCCGGCGCAGGACGAGGCGGGCGAGCCGCTGTTCGTCCGCGCCGATGCGCCGCTGCACTGAGGAGGACGGCGATGCTGCCCTCGATCAAGCGACGCCTCGCGGCCCTGGGCCCGGCGGCGGTGCCCTTCGCGGACACCACGCCGGGGATCTGGCTGCTGGAGCTGCCGGCGCCGCCGGGCGCCGCCCCGTTCAGCGCCGCGAGCCCGCCGGAGGATCCTGCGGCGCCGGAGCCCCGGCCGCATACGGCGCATGCAGGTGGGCCGGCCGGGCGGCGCGGCGGCGCATCCGGATGTTGAGCAGCTCGACGCCGAGCGAGAAGGCCATCGCGAAGTAGACGTAGCCCTTGGGCACGTGGTGGTCGAAGCCCTCGGCCACCAGCACCACGCCGACGACGACCAGGAAGGACAGCGCCAGCATCTTGATGGTCGGGTGGTCGGAGACGAAGCGGCCGATCGCGCCGGCGAACACCATCATCAGGCCGACCGAGGCAATGACCGCGGCCATCATCACCTCGACGCGATCGACCATGCCGACGGCGGTGATGATGGAGTCGAGCGAGAACACCATGTCGACCACCATGATCTGCAGGATCACGGCCGTCATCGTGGCCTTCACCGCCGACGAGGCACTGCCCTCCTCGCCCTCGAGCGACTGGTGGATCTCGCCGGTGCTCTTCCAGATGAGGAACAGGCCGCCCGCGATCAGGATCAGGTCGCGGCCGGAGATCTCCTGGCCGAAGACGGTGAAGAGGGGCGCCGTCAGGCCGACCAGCCAGGCGAGCACGAGCAGCAGCGCCAGGCGCATGAACATCGCCATGAACAGGCCGATGCGGCGCGCGAACTCGCGGCGCTCGGGGGGCAGCTTGTCCACCAGGATCGAGATGAAGACGATGTTGTCGATGCCCAGCACCAGCTCCAGCGCGGTGAGGGTTGCGAGCGCAATCCAGGCTTGGGGGTCGGTCAGGAGTTCGAGCATGGCGGGGTGTCCGTCGATGGGGTCGGAGGGAGGATACCTGGGAGGCGGCGCGGCGCGGCGAGTTCCCTGCCCCTACACTGCAGCGCCTGCATCACCCGACGTCTTCCATGGCCTGGCACGGTCACCTCTCGCTCACCTACCGCCACGACGCCGGCCGCTGCGTCGTCCACGACCGCCACAGCGGCCCGCTGCGCGTGCTGCAGAGCCTGTACCCCGAGGGCGAGGCGATCTGCCACAACGTGCTGGTGCACCCGCCGGGCGGCATCGTCGGGGGGGACGTGCTGGAGATCGAGGCCGAACTGGGGGCGGGCGCGCATGCGCTGATCACGACGCCGGGGGCGACGCGCTTCTACCGCAGCCTGGGCGAGCCGGCCTTGCAGTCGCTCACGGCGCGCGTGGCCGACGGGGCGCGGCTGGAATGGCTGCCGCTGGAGACGCTGTGCTACCGCCGCACGCTGGCGGAGAACCGGATGCGATTCGAGCTGGCGCCTCGCGCCGAGATGATCGGCTGGGACGTGCTGGCGCTCGGGCTGCCGGCGAGCGGGGAGCCTTTCGATGTGGGGCGGTATACGCAGCAGATCGAGCTGCCCGGGGTCTGGCTGGAGCGCGGGGCGGTGGATGGCAGCGACCGGCTGCTGCTTGAGTCGCCGCTCGGCTTCGCGGGTCATCCGGTGCTGGCGACGATGTGGTTCGCGAGCGGGTCGGCGATGGCGGGCACGCGGCGCGAGGCGCTGCTGGCGGCGGCACGCGAGGCGTTCGAGGGGCATGCGCTGCAGGACACCGCGGGCGCGACCTCACCGCACGACGAAGTGGTGGTCGTGCGCGCGCTGGCGCACCGGGTGGAGCCGGCGATGGAGCTGCTGACCTCGGTGTGGAAGCGCTGGCGTGCCCTGGCCTGGTCGTTGCCGGCGCAGGTGCCACGGGTGTGGCGGACCTGACCCAAGATTCGTAGCCCGGATGCAGCGCAGCGGAATCCGGGAGCGGCCGCCGAAAAGTGAAGGACGCCCCCCGGATTGGCATCCGGGCTGCGAAGATCAATCGTGAGCGAAGGCATAGGGGCCCCCGCGTTCAAGCGCACGCCGGAACGCCGGCCGCGCATGGATGCGCTTCAGCCACGCCATCAACCGCGGCCGGCTCGCGTCCAGCCCCGCGCGCTGCGCCGAGGCCTCGACCGGGAAGCTCATCTGGATGTCCGCCGCGCTGAACGCATCCCCCGCGAACCACTCGCTGCCCCCCAGCTCGGCCTCCATGAAATCCAGCTGCCGCTTCAGGTTCGGCTCCACCAGCGCCCCCAGGACCTTGGCCGAGATGCCGCGCGCGATCGGCCGCACGAAGAAGGGCATCGGCCCCTTCGGGATGCGGTCGAAGACCAGCTTCAGCAGCAGCGGCGGCATCGCCGAGCCCTCGGCGAAGTGCAGCCAGTAGCTGTAGCGCAGGCGCTCCGGCGTACCGGCCGCAGGCCGCAGCCGCCCCTCGCCATGGCGATCCAGCAGGTACTCGAGGATCGCCCCCGATTCCGCCAGCGTCGCCCCGTCCTCGGTCACCACCGGCGACTTGCCCAGCGGGTGCACCGCCCGCAACTCCGGCGGCGCCAGCATCGTCTTCGGGTCGCGCTGGTAGTGCTTGATCTCGTACGGCAGGCCCAGCTCCTCGAGCAGCCAGAGCACGCGCTGCGAGCGCGAGTTGTTCAGGTGGTGGACGACGATCATCGGCGGACCTCCGGGCGGCGGGCCCGCATTGTCGCCGCAGCGCTGCCATCGCCCTGCATCCGACAGACCAGCCCCCACCGCGCGGCACCTTGTCCGACACCACAGTCAGGCACGCCCCACAGTGGGTCGCCGCATGCGCCGACAGTGTGCAGGACGCCCGAAACCTAGAGTCGCTTCGTCCCCCGCCAAAGGGCAAGGGGCGTGACGAACCACGATTCACTGAAAGGCAGGTCCACCATGAACAAAGGTCTCAAATTCCTGATGGCGTTCGCTCCGATGCTGCTGGTCGCCGCGTGCGGCGGCGGTGATGACAGCATCGACGACCGGCTCGACATCGCCGACCCGAAGGTCCGCTTCGTCCACGCCATCCCGGCCGGCCCGAACGTGAGCCTGTACCGCAACACCGAGATCTCCGGCGGCGTGAACGACGTGCCGTACCTGTACGCGTCGAAGTACTTCACCGTCGACACCGCCCCGGCCGACTACACGGTGAAGACCACCACCGGCGGCGTCACCGTCGGCACGATCAACTTCAACCCGACCCGCGGCAACAAGTTCACCCTCGTTGCCGTCCCGGGCGAAGCCACCACGACCAACCTGCTCCTCATCAACGACCCGTACGACAAGGAGCTGACCGCCAACAACGCCCGCGTGCGCATCGTCAACGGCTCGTTCAACGCCCAGAACGTCGACGTTTACCTGACCGGGCCCGACGTCGACATCAACACCGTCGTCCCGAACTTCGCCGCCGCCGCGTACAAGAGCGCCGTGCCGGCCTCCAGCTCGAACTCGGTCGACTTCACCGCCGGCAACTACACCCTGCGCGTCACCGTGGCCGGCACCAAGACGGTGATCTTCAGTGCGCCGCTGAACGTCCAGACCAATGCCGACCTGCTGCTGGTGACGGTGCCGCAGAGCATCGCCGTCAACGACGTGAAGGTGCTGGAGGTGATCGCCGACAACGGCCAGCCCAGCACCGAGATCCTGAACCAGCCCTGACGGGGCCCGTCCCGGCCGGCCATCCCGGCCGAACGGCTGAACGGTTGAACGGCCCGCCTCGGCGGGCCGTTCGCATGGATGGACGGCGGCCGGCCTCGGATACGCTCTTGCGTTGGCGAGGAGCTTCCCGATGGTCACCCAGATCCGTACGGTCCGAGACAGGGCCGGCAGCAGTACCAGCAGCAGCAGCAACCACGACACCCCCCTCCGGTCCCGCAAGGGCCCGGCGCCCGGTCGCTCCGGCAGCCCCCGGGCCGCCGATCGTCCGCCCATGGCCCGCCCGCCCGCCGTCAACCCGCGCATCGCCCTCTTCTGCGTGCTGCTGGCGCTGCTGGTGATCGCGCTGGACCTGCGCGTCAGCCAGCGCGCCCTGGAGCTGAACGGGCCGACCGCGCTCGCGGTGCGCCCCGACGGCACGCAGGCCTGGCTGGCCGTCGACGACCAGCTCTGGTCCTTCGACGCCGCCGGCCGGCGCGGCATCCGCGCGACCCTGGCCGACATCGGCCTGCCGGGCAGCGTCTACAGCCTGGACTGGCATCCCGGCGCGAACCGGCTCGCGATGCGGCTCGACGACGACCCGGTCGTCTACCTGCTCGACCCGGCCACGCTGCGGCCGGCCGGGCGCATCACGCTGCAGTGGCCGGCCGAGCTGCAGCCCCATGCGTCGCGTGCGGTGCACCTGGCCTTCGCGCCGGACGGGCGCATCGCGGCCTCGACCGGCGGCGGCCACGCGGTGGCGCTGTTCGGCCCGGACGGCCGCTTCCTGGCCCGCACGCGGCTCGGGATGTACCGCTTCACGAACGGCCTGTGGTGGGCCGGCGACGCCCTCTGGACCACCGACACCAACGGCCTGCAGCTCAAGCGCCTGGACGGCACGACGCTCGCGCTGCAGCAGGAGGTGGACGTGCCGGCGCCGCGCGGCACGCGCTTCCTGGGCCTGGCGCGGCCGCACCCGCCCGGCGACGCGGTGCCGCCCGACCAGGCGCCCTGGGCCACCGTGATCCGCTTCGGCCATGACCGCATCGTGGGCGTGGTGGCGGACATCCTGCCGGGCGGCAGCGAGCTCCTGTTCTCGCAGGTCGAGCGCCTGGAGCCGCGCGACCTGAACTGGCTGGGGCGCGAGCTGCTGGTGGTCGACGGGCAGAGCCGTTCGGTGCTGCGCTGGAACGCGGCGCACCAGCCGCTGCCGCCCTTCGGCGACGAGGACAGCCGGCGCGAACTGGCCGAGGCCGCCCGGCTGCAGCAGCAGCTGCTGTGGCTGCACCGCGGCCTCACCGCGCTGGCGGTGGCCCTGGTGTCGACGGCGATCGTGCTGGTGTGGTTCGAACGCCGCGGCGCGCGCTCGTCGCGCCGCATCGCGACCACGCCGCACTGGCGCGCGGTGCTGGCCTCGGCCGTGCTGCCGGGCCTGGGGCAGTGGATGCGCGGGCGCAACGGCACCGCGCTGGCCTGGTTCCTGGTCTGGTCGACCTACACGCTGGCGGTCAGCGTCCCCATGCTGTGGAACCTGTTCGGGCCGCGCACCGAGGTCTCGGTCCAGCAGGCGGCGGACGTGGTGGCGGTGCAGTTGCTGATCACCGCGTTCGCGGCGCTGGAGGCGGCGCGACGCTAGGGGGGTCGCTTACAGCATCTGGGGGATGACGCGGCCGGGGCAACGGCGGCAAGCTGGGGTCTGCTGTCACGCCATCGGCCCGCGCGTCATCCCGGCGACATACAGGTCTGCCACAACGGGGGGGCGCGCCTTCCTCGACGACCCAGGAGCTGCCATGCCCATCGCCCACTACGGCGTCCTCTGCGGACGCGCCATCAACCGCCAGCTCGGCTCCGGTGCCAAGCCGCACTACCAGATCCACGTCATCGACGGCACGACCGACTACCGCATCGCGGTGAACGTCGCTTCGCAGCTGAAGCCGTCCGAGGTGGAGTACCTGATCGACCCGCACTTCAACCACCCGGTGCTGCAGAACCTGGTGGAGCTGCAGTCGGGCTGGCACCCGCTGGCCTCGAAGCCGGGCGGCGCGGCGCTGGACTTCATCCGCACCAACCTGTTCGACCCGCGCAAGATGGTGCCGCTGCCGGTGGCCGTGCCAGGCCCGGACAACGACCTCAACGAGAAGCTCGACCACTACGTGCAGCGCGCGATGGCCGACGAGGAGGCGCGGATCTATGCCTTCGGTGAGCGCTGGGGCCCGGAGGCCAACAAGAAGGACGCCTACTTCGGCTTCCTGCCGGGCAACGGCGTGCACGACATCCACATGAACCAGGCCAACGTCGGCCAGTTCACGCAGGACGACGGCGTGTACCAGGACGGCGCGCTGCTGATGTTCTTCCCGGCGCAGAACCAGTGGGTGGGCGTGTTCCTGAAGTTCCAGTCGCAGACCTGGCACACCGACGACAGGACGGGGCACCAGACCGGCGTGGACACCAGCGGCCCGCCCTCGGACGGGCCGACCCAGCCCGGCGGCCCCTTCATCCCGGGCAACCCGCCGACGCCGAACCAGCCCGACGGCATGCTGCGCATCGTGTCGGCGCTGGTGAACGCGACCAGCTCGCCCGAGGTCGAGACGGTGACGCTGCTGAACGTGACGCCGCGTCGCGTCGACCTGGCCGGCTGGAAGCTGCTCGACCGCAACAAGGCCGCGACGCCGCTGTCCGGCTCGATCGAGCCCGGCGAGGCGAAGCGCTTCACGGTCATGGCGCCGATGGTGCTGTCGAACAAGGGTGGCGTGATCAGCCTGCTCAACAGCGACGGGCTGCGCGTGGACGGCGTCACCTACAGCAAGGCGGATGCGTCGCTGCCGGGGTATTCGGTCAAGTTCTGACGGGGGGACACCATGCGCGTGCGCAACGAGAGCGATGGCCTGGCCGCGATGGCGGTGGCCGGGACCTATGTGGTGCTGCTCGGCTGGGACATGCCCGAGCAGCAGATGCTGGACCTGGGCGTGCTGGGCTTCGCCGTGCGCCGCGAGCGCGAGCGCGACGGCGAGCGCATCTGGCTGTCGGGCATGAAGACCTTCGAGCAGGTGGAGCCCTGGCCGGTGCCGGGCGAGCCGGTATCGAGCTTCGTGCACCCGCTGCAGACCTTCCAGTGGTCGGACTACACGGCCGCGCCGGACCAGCGCTATGTCTACACCGTCGTGGCGATGACCGGGCAGCCGGGGGCGCTGGTGCCGGGGCCGAGCGTCGAGCTGGCGGTGACGACGGAGCGCGTCGACCAGGGCAAGCATGCGGTCTTCTTCAACCGCGGCGCGGTGGGGTCGCAGGAGTATGCGCGGCGCTTCCAGAATCGGCCGCCGGACGAGGTGGGGCCGTCGGCCTTCAACTGGCTCTCGCGCGGGCTGGTGGAGGGGCTGGAGTCGTTCATTGCGCAGGCGGGGGCGAACGACGAGCTGGTGGGGGCGTTCTTCGAGTTCAAGAGCCCGCGCATCTACGACGCGCTGAAGGCGGCGCGGGCGCGCGGCGCGGTGATCGCGGTGCTGTACGACGGCGACAGCGAGGGCGAGGGCAACGAGCGCGCGCTCGAAGGCCAGGGCATGGACGGCATGGTGAAGGCGCGCGAGCACTCGGGCGGCTTTGCGCACAACAAGTTCATGGTGCTGCGGCGGGCCGGGGTGCCGAAGCAGGTGTGGACGGGATCCACCAACCTGAGCCGCAACGGCATGTTCGGCCATTCGAACAATGCGCACATCGTGCGCGACGACGGCCTTGCGGCGAACTACTACCAGTACTGGCTGCTGCTGAACAGCGACCTGACGCGCAAGCCCACGGCCGCGAAGGCCGAGGGCCTGTCGCCGCTGCCGGCCGACGGCTCGACGCTGGATGCGCTGTTCTCGCCGCGGCCGGGGCTGGAGGCGCTGGACTGGTATGCGTCGCTCGCCGGCGGGGCACAGCGCGGGGTGTTCATGACCTTTGCCTTCGGCATGAACAGCCGCTTCGTGCCGGCCTTCGACAAGACGGACGACGTGATCCGCTTCGCGCTAATGGAGAAGAAGGGCACGGGCACGACCTACAAGGCGCAGGCGGCCGAGATCGACCGCATCCGCCGGCATCCGAACGTGACGGTGGCGGTGGGGAACCACGTGGAGCTGAACACCTTCGACCGCTGGCTGGCCGAACTGGACCGCATCGACAACACGGCGCACGTGCTGTACGTGCACACGAAGTACATGCTGGTGGACCCGCTGGGCGACAGCCCGACGGTGGTGGTGGGCTCGGCGAACTTCTCGACGGCGTCGACGACCGACAACGACGAGAACATGCTGGTGATCCGCGGGGACAAGGCGGTGGCGGACGTCTACCTGGGCGAGTTCATGCGCCTGTTCTCGCACTACGCGTTCCGCGAGTCGCTGCAGTTCAAGAATGCAACCTCGGACGCGAGCGCGCTGGTGCGCAAGTTCCTGGTGCCGTCGCCGCAGTGGATCCACGGCGGGGGCGAGGCGGGGACGAGCTACTTCAAGGCGGGGTCGGACCGGGCGCTGCGGCGGGCGTATTTCTCGGGGCAGTGAGCCTCGGGGCGCGCAGGCCTGGCTGCCGTCAGGACGCGGCGGCTTCCGTCGCAACTGCCGCCCGGCGCACTGGCAGGGTCACCCGGAAGGTGGTGCCCTGGCCCGGCACGCTGTCGACATCGATGCGGCCGTTGTGCTTCTGCACGATGCCGTACGACAGCGAGAGCCCGAGGCCCGTCCCCTTGCCCACCGGCTTGGTGGTGAAGAAGGGCTCGAAGATGCGCTTGAGCGTGTCCGGCGACATGCCCGAGCCGGTGTCGGCCACTTCCACCCAGACGTTCTCTCGGTCGGCCGCCACCCCGGTGCGGATCAGGATGCGGCCGCGCGCGTCGCCCATCGCCTGCGCGGCGTTGACCACCAGGTTCATCACCACCTGGTTGATCTGCGAGGGCAGGCACTCGACGTCCGGCAGCTCGCCATACTCCTTGACCACGTCGGCCTTGTACTTGACCTCGTTGGCGACCACGTTCAGCGTCGAGTCGATGCCGTGGTGCAGGTCCGCGCGCTGGAATTCCTGCGTGGAGTCGACGCGCGAGAAATCCTTCAGGTCCTGCACGATCTGCCGCACCCGCACGATGCCCTGCCGCGACTCGCGCATCAGCACGGGGATGTCCTCCTTCAGGAAGTCCAGCTCCACCTCGTCGCGCAGCCTGCGCAGCCGCGCCGCGACCTCGACCGCGCCGACATGGCCCTCGGCGGCTTCATAGGCGGCCAGCATCGCGAACAGCTTGCCGAGGTAATCCTCCAGCGTGCCGAAGTTGGAGAAGATGTAGCCGATCGGGTTGTTGATCTCGTGCGCCACGCCGGCTGCCAGCTGGCCGATCGAGGCCAGCTTCTCGGACTGGACCAGCTGCTCCTGCAGGTGCTGGCGCTCGGCGGTGAGTTGCGCCGTGGCGTCCTCCGTCATCTGCCACTTGGCGGTCAGCATGTTCGCGAGCTGGCGCACCTCGATCGCGTCGAAGGGCTTCTTGAGGATCAGCAGCCGGTCGCGCACGTCGAGCGTCGACAGCACCTCGTCCCACGAGGTGTCGGCGTAGGCGGTGCAGATGACGACCTGCAGCCGCGGGTCGGCCTGCCACAGGCGCTCGATCGTCTCCACGCCGTCCCAGCCGGGCGGCATGCGCATGTCCACGAAGGCCAGCGCATAGGGGCGGCCCGCCGCCAGCGACGCCTCCACCCGCGTCAAGGCGTCCTGTCCCTGGTGGGCCGAGTCGAGGTCGAAGGGACTCGGTGCGGCCACCGCCGCCGGCGGCGCATCGCCGAACAGGGCGGCCTCGGCGGCCTCGAGCCCGGCGTGCACCGGCTGCGGCACGAGGATCTTGCGGAAATCCTCATGGATCGCCGGCATGTCGTCGACCAGCAGGATGCGCCGGTTCGGTCCGTCGTGGGTCATCGTGCGTCCCCCTGCGCGGCGATCGGGATCTCCAGCGCGAAGCGGGCACCCTGCCCCACGCCGTCGCTCTGCACGCTCAACGTCCCACCCATCTCGCGCGCCGCCAGCGCGCAGCTGTGCAGCCCGAACCCGTGACCGTTGCTGCGCGTGGTGAAGCCGTGGACGAAGATGCGCACCAGGTTCTCCGGCGCGATGCCTTCGCCGTTGTCGGTCACCGTGAGACGCAGGACCTGCCCGTCCGCGCCGGGCAGCAGCGCGGCGCCCAGCGTGATGCACGGGACGTGGCCCGCTGGCATGCCCTTCATGGCGTGCTTGGCGTTGCTGATCAGGTTCACCAGGATCTGCAGCACGCGGTGCCGGTCCAGCGGCAGGGCCGGCAGATCGTCCACCGGCCTCACGACCTCCACCTTGTGGCGCACCAATGCGCTGGCGTTCATGCGCAGCGCATCGTCCAGCAGGTCGCCGACCGCGACGGTCTCGACGACGTGGGAGGCGCCTGCATACGACTGCTGGGTCGCGACGACCTCCTTGACGTGGTCGACGCTGCGGACCAGCAGGCCCAGTTCCTCGCCGAGGGCCGCGTGCTCGGCCTCCAGCGCCTGGGCCAGGTCGCGCAGGTAGCCGGGCAGCAGCCTGCCGCGGGCGTCGCTCGTGAGGAAGTCGCCCAGGTCCGCGGCATGCTCGTCCATCAGGGCGACCGCGCGCGCGAGGCCCTTGAGCTTGGAGGCGCGCAGCCGGTCGGCGATCAGGCCGGCGGAGATGTTGACGCTGTTGAGCACGTTGCCGACGTTGTGCAGCACGTTGGTGGCGATCTCGGCCATGCCGGCCAGGCGAGAGGCCTCGATCAACTGCCGGTGCACCTCGCCGATGCGGCGCTCGGCCTCCTTCAGTTCGGAGATGTCCTTGGTGATGCCGAAGGTGCCGATGATCTCGCCGGCTCGGTTGCGCAGCGGCATCTTCGTGGTCAGCGCCCAGGTGTCGGGACGGCCGTCCATCCAGGTCTCGCGCTCGACCTTGCCGACCATCGGCATGCCGGTGCGGATGATCTCCTGCTCGTCCTCGAAGGCCGGCCTGGCATGGGCTTCGGAGAAGACATCGAAGTCCGACTTGCCCACCAATCCGTCGGGGGTCTTCATCCCGAACAGGAACGCCTGGGCCGCACTGGACGCGATGAAGCGGGACTGCCTGTCCTTGAAGTAGATGGGGTCCGGCGAGTTGTCGAGCAGCGCCCGCAGCAGGTCGCGCTCGTCGACGCCCACGGGGAAATGCTCGGGCGATCCGAGGCTGTGCGGGCCGCCTTCATCGGCGACGGGAGGGCTGGCGCTGGACATGGACGGCTCCCTGGCACTGTGGGTGCCTTCAATGGCCGCCATGTTCAGCCGGACGCCGCCCCGGTGGTCGCGTGAAGAACGGGGGGAAGCGGCTTCAATTTGGACCTGCGCCCTCAGATCGACATGCGGTCGCGCACGCCCTCGGCTTCCATGTCCTTCCCTCGCCCGCGCTGGATGATCTCGCCGCGCTCCATCACGAGGTACTGGTCGGCCAGCTCGGCCGCGAAGTCGTAGAACTGCTCCACCAGCACGATCGCCATCGTCTTGCGGTCGGCCAGCATGCGGATCACGCGCCCGATGTCCTTGATGATGCTCGGCTGGATGCCCTCGGTGGGCTCGTCCAGGATCAGCAGCTTCGGCCCCGCCGCCAGCGCCCGCGCGATCGCGAGCTGCTGCTGCTGCCCGCCCGACAGGTCGCCGCCGCGGCGCCCGATCATCTGCTTGAGCACCGGGAACAGCTCGAACAGCTCCGCCGGGATCGGCGTGCCGCCGCGCTGGTAGGCCAGCCCCATGCGCAGGTTCTCCTCCACCGTCAGCCGGCCGAAGATCTCGCGCCCCTGCGGCACGTAGCCCACGCCCCGGCGCACGCGCGCGTAGGGCGTGTCGTGCGTGATGTCCTGGCCGTCGAGCCGGATCGTCCCGGTCTTCACCGGCACCACCCCCATCAGGCTCTTCAGCAGCGTCGTCTTGCCCACCCCGTTACGGCCCAGCACCACCGTCACCTCGCCCAGCTTCGCCTCGAAGCCCAGGTTGCGCAGGATGTGCGAGCCGCCGTAGTACTGGTTGATGCCCTCGACCTTCAGCATGTCAGCGTCCCAGGTAGACCTCGACGACCTTCTCGTTCGCCTGCACGTCCGAGAGCAATCCCTCGGCCAGCACGCTGCCCTCGTGCAGCACCGTCACCTTCTTGCCGTTGCGCCCGTTCTGCGTCAGCTCGCCGATGAACTTCATGTCGTGCTCCACCACCACCAGCGAGTGGCTGCCTTCGAGCGAAAGGAACAGCTCGGCCGTGCGCTCCGTCTCCTCGTCGGTCATGCCGGCCACCGGCTCGTCCAGCAGCAGCAGCTTCGGGTCCTGCATCAGCAGCATGCCGATCTCCAGCCACTGCTTCTGCCCGTGCGACAGCAGCCCCGCGACGCGCTGCGCGCCGTCCTTGAGGTGGATCAGCGACAGCATCGCGCCGATGCGGTCGAGCTGCTCGCCGTTCAGGCGGAAAAACATCGAAGAGCGCACGCCGCGATCGGCCTTGAGCGCCAGCTCCAGGTTCTCGAACACCGTCAGCTGCTCGAACACCGTCGGCTTCTGGAACTTGCGGCCGATGCCGATGGACGCGATCTCGTTCTCTCGCAGGCGCAGCAGGTCGATGGTGGAGCCGAAGTGTGCCTTGCCCGCGTCCGGCCGCGTCTTGCCGGTGATCACGTCCATCATCGTCGTCTTGCCGGCGCCGTTCGGGCCGATGATGCAGCGCAGCTCGCCGGCACTGATCGACAGCGACAGCGCATTCAGCGCCTTGAAGCCGTCGAAGCTGACCGTGATGTCGTCCAGGTAGAGGATGGCGCCGTGCCGGGTGTCGAGCACACCCTCCTGCACGACGCTGCCATAGCTCGCGCGACGTCCGCCGGACTGGCCCGTGCCGTCGCCCTGCTTGCGCGCCATCGCCTCGCGCACGCGCGCGCCGGCCTCCATCAGTTCGGGCGTCATGCCTTCACCTCTGCCTTGGCGGCCGAAGCGCGCAGGCGCCGCACCAGCCCCACGATGCCTTGCGGCAGGAACAGCGTCACCGCGATGAACAGCGCGCCCAGGAAGTAGAGCCAGAACTCGGGGAAGGCCTGGGTGAACCAGCTCTTCGCGCCGTTGACGAAGAAGGCGCCGACGATCGGCCCGACCAGCGTGCCGCGCCCGCCCACCGCGGCCCAGATCGCGATCTCGATGCTGGCCGCCGGCGACATCTCGCCCGGGTTGATGATGCCCACCTGCGGCACGTACAGCGCGCCGGCGATGCCGCACATCACGGCCGAGATCACCCAGATGCAGAGCTTGTAGCGCAGCGGGTCGTAGCCGGTGAACATCACGCGGCTCTCGGCGTCGCGGATCGCCTGCAGCACGCGCCCGAACTTGCTGCGCACCAGCGCGCGCGCCAGCACGAAGAAGCCGACGAGGGCGAGCCCGGTCAGCACGAACAGCGTCATGCGCATCGCGGGCGTGGCGATCGGGGTGCCGAGGATGCGCTTGAAGTCGGTGAAGCCGTTGTTGCCGCCGAAGCCGGTCTCGTTGCGGAAGAAGAGCAGCATCGCCGCATAGGTCATCGCCTGCGTGATGATCGAGAAGTACACGCCCTTGATGCGCGAGCGGAAGGCGAAGAAGCCGAACACGAAGGCGAGCAGGCCGGGCACGAGCACGACGAGCAGCAGCGTCGCGACGAAGCTGTCGCTGAAAGCCCAGTGCCAGGGCAGCGCCTTCCAGTCGAGGAAGACCATGAAGTCGGGCAGGTCGGACTGGTAGTTGCCGTCGCGGCCGATCTGTCGCATCAGGTACATGCCCATCGCGTACCCGCCGAGCGCGAAGAACAGGCCGTGGCCGAGCGACAGGATGCCGGTGTAGCCCCAGATCAGGTCCATCGCCAGCGCGCAGATGGCATAGCACATGATCTTGCCGATGAGGCTGACGGCATAGTCGCTGAGGTGCAGCGGATGCCCCTGGGGCACGGCGAGGTTCAGCAGCGGCGCGAGGACGAGGACGGCCACCAGGGCCGCGAGGACGCCGCTCCAGGCCTTCGGCGACAGCCGGGCGGTGGACGGCCCGGCGGCGCGCGCGGGGGTGGGGAGGACGGCACTCATGCTTCGGCGCTCCGGCCTTTCATCGCGAAGATGCCTTGCGGCCGCTTCTGGATGAAGATGACGATGAAGACCAGGACCATGATCTTCGCGAGGACGGCGCCCTGCCAGCCTTCGAGCAGCTTGTTCAGCACGCCCAGGCCGAGGGCCGCGTAGACGGTGCCGGCGAGCTGGCCGACGCCGCCGAGCACCACGACCATGAACGAGTCGACGATGTAGCCTTGGCCGAGGTCGGGCCCGACGTTGCCGACCTGCGACAGCGCGCAGCCGGCGAGCCCGGCGATGCCCGAGCCGAGCGCGAAGGCATAGGTGTCGACGCGGGCGGTGTTGACGCCCATGCAGGCGGCCATGCGGCGGTTCTGCGTCACGCCGCGCACGAACAGGCCGAGCCGGGTGCGTGCGATCAGCGCGGCCACGCCGCCCAGCACCAGCAGGGCGAAGACGATGATGGCGATGCGGTTGAAGGGCAGGGTCAGGTTGCTCATCGCCTGCACGCCGCCCGACAGCCAGGCCGGGTTCTCGACCTGCACGTTCTGTGCGCCGAAGATCGAGCGCACGCCCTGCATCAGCACCAGGCTGATGCCCCAGGTGGCGAGCAGCGTCTCGAGCGGCCGGCCGTAGAGCCAGCGGATCACGCTGCGTTCCAGGGCGGCACCGACCAGGGCGGCGGCGAGGAAGGAGGCCGGGATGGCGACGATGACGTAGGCGTCGAACCAGCCCGGCAGGAAGGCCTTGAAGAGGTTCTGCACCAGGTAGGTGGCGTAGGCGCCGATCATCATCAGTTCGCCGTGCGCCATGTTGATGACGCCCATCAGCCCGTAGGTGATGGCCAGGCCGAGCGCCACCAGCAGCAGGATGCTGCCCAGGCTGAGGCCGGTGAAGAGCACGCCGAGGCGCTCGCCCCAGGCGAGGCGTGCGTCGATGGCGCTGAGCGCGATGCCGAGCTGGCTGCGGATGTCCGCGTCGGGCTCGCCGCCTTCGGCCGCGGGCTTCAGGCGTTCGAGGATGAGCGTCTTGGTGGCGGGGGTCAGGCTGTCGGCGAGGGCACGGGCGGCCTCCATGCGCCGGGCCGGGTCGTTGCCGGAGACCAGGATGGCGGCGCGGACCTGCGAGAGCTGGGCCTTGAGCGCCGTGTCGGCCTCGGCCGCGAGCGCCTTCTCGATCAGCGGCAGGCGCGCCTCGTCCGCATCGTCCTTGAGCGACTGGATGGCCGCACGGCGTTCGGCGAGGTCGGGCGAGAACAGCTTCAGCGCGGCGAGCGCGCCTTCGAGTTCGCGCCGCATCTGGTTGCTGTTGACGAGGTCTTCGGCGCCCTCAGGCAGGGGGGCCTCGGCGCCGGTGGCGGCATCGACCGCCTTGCCGTCGCGCACGACGAAGACCCGGTCGCCGGCGAGCTTGACCCCGTCGTCGAGCATCGCCTGCACGAACGCCGCGAGCCCTTCATCGCCCCGCGCGAGCGACGCCTGCAACGCGGCGATGCGCTCCTCGTTCTCGCCCTTGGACAGTGCCAGGGCCTGCTCGCGCGTGAGCGCGTGGCCCGCCGTGGGCAGCACCAGCACGCAAAGCGCCACGAGCACCCACCTGCGCAGCAAGGAAGTCGACCAATGTCCCGTCATCGCATCTCATCGCAAAGGAAGGGGAGCGGCCGCGACAGCGGGCCGCCCCATCAAGCCACTCCCCAGGATCCGGCTCCGCCGGGCCGAGGGGAGGCGCCCCTTGGGGGCAGGAGCAAAGCGACTGGGGGCCTACTTCTGCGGTTCGTCTTTCTTCTTGTCGTTGCCTTCGATGTACGGGCTCCACGGCTTGGCCTTCACCGGGGCCGGCGTCTTCCACACGACGTTGAACTGCCCGTCCGCCTTCACCTCGCCGATGAACACCGGCTTGTGCAGGTGGTGGTTCTTCGGGTCCATCGTGGAGACGAAGCCGCCCGGCGCCGGGAAGGTCTGGCCGGCCATCGCGGCGATGACCTTGTCGGTGTCGGTGCTGCCGGCCTTCTGCACGGCCTGGGCCCACATGTGGATGCCGATGTAGGTGGCCTCCATCGGGTCGTTGGTCAGCGGCTTGTCCGCGCCCGGCAGCTTCTTCGCCTTGGCGTACTCGGCCCACTGCTTCTTGAAGGCGTCGTTGGTCGGGTTCTTGATCGACATGAAGTAGTTCCACGCCGCCAGGTGGCCGACCAGCGGCTTGGTGTCGACGCCGCGCAGCTCTTCCTCGCCGACCGAGAAGGCGACGACCGGCACGTCGGTCGCCTTCAGGCCCTGGTTGCCCAGCTCCTTGTAGAAGGGCACGTTCGAGTCGCCGTTGATGGTGGAGATGACGGCCGTCTTGCCGCCGGCGGCGAACTTCTTGATGTCGGCGACGATGGTCTGGTAGTCGCTGTGGCCGAAGGGGGTGTACTTCTCGTCGATGTCCTTGTCGGCGACGCCCTTGCTCTTCAGGAAGGCGCGCAGGATCTTGTTGGTGGTGCGCGGGTAGACGTAGTCGGTGCCCAGCAGCACGAAGCGCTTGGCGCCGCCGCCCGCCTTGCTCATCAGGTACTCGACGGCGGGGATGGCCTGCTGGTTGGGGGCCGCGCCGGTGTAGAAGACGTTCTTGCTCAGCTCCTCGCCCTCGTACTGGACGGGGTAGAAGAGCAGGCCGTTGAGTTCCTCGACGACCGGCAGCACCGACTTGCGCGACACGCTGGTCCAGCAGCCGAACATGACGGCGACCTTGTCCTGGCTGATCAGCTGCTTGGCCTTCTCGGCGAACAGCGGCCAGTTGGAGGCCGGGTCGACGACGACCGGCTCGAGCTTCTTGCCGAGCACGCCGCCCTTGGCATTGATCTCGTCGATCGTCATCAGGGCCGTGTCCTTGAGCACGGTCTCCGAGATCGCCATCGTGCCCGACAGCGAATGCAGGATGCCGACCTTGATGGTGTCGGCGGCCTGGGCGAACAGCGGCAGGCCGAGGGCGGCGACGCCGAGCGACACGGCGCTCAGGCTCGCGGCGAAAGTGCGGCGGGATGACTTCATGGACGAACGCTCCTGTGGGGTTGTGTCTCGCGTCCCTCGTGGCAGGGGACGGACGGACGCAGGTTACGGAGCGGCGTCGGAATGCGGAATACGCCAGATGGCGTACAGCCGGCCAGAAGGCTTCAGCTGGCACGCATCCTGTTACACGTCCTTGTATATTGATCGCAGCCCGATCAAAATGCAAGGATGCTGATCGAGCGCACGCTGCTGTCCTCCCTTCGAAAACGCCTCGCCTACTTCCCGGGTGTCGTGATCACCGGGCCGCGCCAGGTGGGAAAGACGACGCTGGCTCGGGCGCTCACGTCCGAGCGGGATGACGCGATCTTCCTCGATCTGGAGCGAGCGTCGGATCGGGCGCAACTGGCCGAGCCCGAGCTGTTCCTGTCGCGGTATCACGACCGGCTGGTGGTGCTGGACGAGGTGCAGCAGATGCCCGACCTCTTCGCTGCCCTGCGGCCGGTGATCGATGCCGACCGGAAGCCGGGCCGCTTCCTGCTGCTCGGTTCCGCGTCGGGCGCTTTGATGCGGCAGAGTGCGGAGTCGCTGGCAGGCCGGGTCAGCTACCTGGAGCTGACGCCCCTGCTTGTCTCGGAGGCCGTGCCGGGCAACGATCTGCCGCGTCTGCAGGCGTTGTGGTCGAGAGGAGGATTCCCCTTGAGCCACGCCGCGCCCGACGATGCGATGTCGTTCCAGTGGCGGCAGGACTTCATCCAGTCCTTCCTCCAGCGGGATCTTCCCCAACTGGGCGTGACGGTGCCGCCGGACACCCTGCATCGGTTCTGGCGCATGTTGGCGCACCTGCAGGGCCAGTTGTTCAACGCATCGCAGCTCGGCATGTCGCTCGGCGGAGCGTCTCACTCGACGGTGACGCGCTATCTCGACGTGTTGATCGATGCGATGGTGGTGCGCCGGCTGGAACCGCACCTGGTCAACGTGGGCAAGCGCCTGGTCAAGTCGCCGAAGGTGTACATCCGCGACAGCGGGCTCGTGCATGCCTTGCTGAACATTGCCGGCATCGAGGACCTGCAAGGGCACCCCATCGTCGGAGCGTCGTGGGAAGGCTTCGTGCTGGAGCAGGTGCGCGCCCATGCCCCGATGGGCGCGGAGCTGGGCTTCTACCGGACCGCCGCCGGCACCGAGCTCGACATGGTCGTGAAGGCCGGGACCCGCACGGTGGGCATCGAGGTCAAGTTCTCGTCGTCGCCCACGGTGACCAAGGGCTTCTGGCAGGCACTGGAGGATCTTGCGGTGGACCAGGCGTACGTGGTGGCCCCGGTGGAACGCCGCTATCCCCTGGCGACGAACGTCGAGGTCATTCCGCCGAGCGACATCCCGGCCGCCCTGGTATGAGGGACGATCCCCGGATGTGCATCCGGGCTACGGTCCGTGCCACGGCGCCAGCGCCCGAACGCGCTGGATCGCCAGCGAGGCCGCCGCGTTGCGCGTCTCCACCCCGAGCTTCTCGAACACATGCTCCAGGTGCTTCTTCACCGTCGCCGGGCTGCTGCCGAGGATGTCGCCGATGTCGCGGTTCGTCTTCCCCTTCGCGACCCAGTACAGCACCTCGGCCTCGCGCAGCGTGAGCCGGAAGGTCTGCATCACCGCCTCCACCGCCGCCGCGTCCGACACCTCGCGCATCACGATCAGCCAGTCGTCGTCGCTGGTGCGCTGCTGCAGCGAGAACACCAGCTGCCGCTCGCCGCGCGTCACCGCCAGCGGCTTCGGCTCGCGCCCCTCGCCGGCCAGCGGCGCCTGCTCGCGCAACCAGTCCGACAGCGCCTGCGGCACCTGCCCCGGCGGCGCCTCGAAATAGCGCTGCATCAGCTCGCGCGCCAGCGCCGTCTGCCACACCGCCCGGTTCACCGTCGCCGCCTGCGCCATGTGGATCGCCATCGTCGCGTGCCCGAACGCATCCAGCGCATTGCGTGCCTGCCGCGCCTGCCGCGCGCTCTGCATGTGCACCACCATGCGCGCCAGCACCTCCTGCGGACGGATCGGCTTGGTCACGTAGTCGATGCCGCCGGCCTGGAACGCCGCCACCACATGCTCGGTCTCGGTCAGCCCGGTCATGAAGATGATCGGGATCTGCGCCGTCTCGGGGTCGGCCTTCAAGCGCCGCGCCACATCGAACCCGTCCAGCCCCGGCATCACCGCGTCCAGCAGCACGATGTCGGGCTCGGCCTGCGCCGCCCGCTGCAGCGCGCTCTCGCCGTCCGTCGCCACCAGCACCGTGTAGCCGGCCTCGTCCAGCGCATCGTGCAGCAGCGACAGGTTGTCCGGCACGTCGTCGACGATCAGCACGACGTCGCGCGCGGCGCGGTCAGGAAGTCTCTCGGTCATGTCGGGCCTGACGAAGGATGCGGCTCATCGCCTCGAGCTGGAATTGTCGCGCGAGCGTGCGCAGGTGCGCCACGAAGCCGGCATGCGCCGCATCGTCCGCCTCGATCTCGTCGAGCTTGTTCACGATGCCGCGGAAGTAGCCCAGCCCCACCAGCTCTTCCAGCGCCTGCAGCTGCGCCGCCGACGGCAGCACCCAGGGCGCGGCCGGCAGCGCAGGCGCCGCCTCGGGGGCCGGCGCCACGGTCTGCCACTGCAGCCGCAGCCGCTCGCCCAGCCAGTCCAGCAGGTCGTTCACACGCACCGGCTTCAGCACGAAATCCGCCGGCACGATGCCCACGTCGTTCTCCAGGTCCTTGTCGAAGGCATTGCCCGACACGATCGCGACCGGCGCGGCGCTCAGGCCTTGCGACCGGATCGCACGGATCGTCGCCCAGCCGTCGATGCCCGGCATCGCGAGGTCCATCAGGATGGCGTCCGGCGTGAAGCCGCGCAGCAGCTGCAGGCACTCCGCCCCCGACGCCGCCTGCCGGATCTCGAAGCCGAGCGGCGCCAGCACGCTCGCCAGCAGGTCGCGGTCGACCTCCTCGTTGTCGACCACCAGGATGCGCCGCCGTGGCCCCTCGTAGCCCACCCGGGCCAGGCGCGGCACCGCCGGCGCCACCGCATCGCGCGCCGCCGGCAGGAACAGCCGGATGCGGAACAGCGTGCCCACCTGCGGCGTGCTGTGCACCGTCATCTCGCCGCCCATCAGGTCGGTCAGCATCTTGCTGATCGTCAGGCCCAGCCCGGTGCCCGCGCCGCCCGCATCGCTGCCGCGGGCGAAGGGCTCGAACACATGCTCGATCTCCTCGGGCGCGATCCCCGGGCCGGTGTCCTCGATCTCGAAGGTCGCCATCTCGCGCGCATAGCCGACGCGGAACACCACCTGCCCCGCCTGCGTGAACTTCACCGCGTTGCCGAGCACGTTGATCAGGATCTGGCTCAGCCGCTTCTCGTCGCTGCGCACCACCTCGGGCAGCGCCTGCGACAGCTCGTGGCTGAAGGCGATGCCCTTGCCCGCGGCCTGTAGCTCGAACATGCGCACGATCTGCTGCACCGTCTCGCGCAGGTGCATCGGCTGCGAGGCCAGGCGCAGCTTGCCGCCCTCGATGCGCGCGATGTCCAGCGTGCCCTCGATGAGCGACAGCAGGTGTTCGCCGCCGCGCCGGATCACCCGCACCGCCTGGCGCCGGTTCGGCGGCACCGAGGCATCCTCGTCCAGCAGCTGCGCGTAGCCGAGGATGCTGTTCAGCGGCGTGCGCAGCTCGTGGCTCACGGTCGTGATGTAGCGGCTCTTCGCCTGGTTGGCCAGCTCGGCGCTGCGCTTGGCCTCCTGCAGCTGCAGGTCGGTGCGGCGGTGCGAATCGATCTCGCGCCGCAGCGCCTGCGTCTGCTCGTGCACCGCCTGGGTCTGGCGGTTCGACTCCTCCTGCGCCACCTGGCGGCTCTTGTGCGTCAGCACCAGCCACCAGGCGACGATGCCGCTCACCAGCAGCAGCGCCGCGAAGGCCTTGACGAAGCCCAGGCGCAGCGCCGGCGCGAGCGCGGCGCCCTGCGCGCCCAGCAGCCGCAGCTCCTGGTGGTACAGCAGGCCGAACAGCCCCGCCAGCAGCGGCACCACCACCGCCATCAGCAGCACGTAGTGGCCGAGGCCGGTGTCGATGTAGGGCCAGGCGCTGCGCGGCAGCAGGGCGCGCAGCGCCGCCGACCACTGCGTCGCGAGCTTCGCCTGCGGCTTGCACAGGTCGTCGCAGCGCGCGTCCAGCGAGCAGCACAGCGAGCAGATCGAGCCCAGGTAGGCGGGGCAATGCGCCAGGTCGTCGGCCTCGTACTCGCGCTCGCAGACCACGCACTGCTGGAGCCGGGTGAACAGGGCCGGCGGACTTTGCCGGGCGATGTAGTAGCGGCCCTGCGTGGCCCAGGCGATGAGCGGCGACACGACGAAGGCGGTGGCCAGCGCGATCAGCGCCGAGAAGGCCTGCGCCATCGGCCCGAACAGCCCCAGCCAGGCCGCGACCGACAGCACCGAGGCCGCCCCCATCGCCCCCACCCCCACCGGGTTGACGTCGTAGAGGTGGGCACGCTTGAACTCGATGCCCGGCGGCGAGAGCCCGAGCGGCTTGTTGACCACCAGGTCGGCCACCACCGCCATGATCCAGGAGATCGCGATGTTGGAGAACAGCCCCAGCACCTCGCCGAGCGCGCGGAACACGTCGAGCTCCATCAGCATCAGCGCGATCAGCGTGTTGAACACCACCCACACCACCCGCCCCGGGTGGCTGTGCGTGAGCCGCGCGAAGAAGTTCGACCAGGCGAGCGAGCCCGCATAGGCGTTGGTGACATTGATCTTCAGCTGCGAGACGACCACCAGCAGCGCGGTCGCCGCCACCGCCCAGGCCGGGTGCGGGAACACCGACTCGTAGGCCGCGAGGTACATCTGGTTGGGATCGACCGCCCGGTCCACCGGCACCGAATGGCTGATCGCCAGGTAGGCCAGCAGCGCCCCGCCCAGCATCTTGGCGACCCCGGGCACCACCCAGCCCGGCCCGCCGACCAGCACGCCCAGCCACCAGCGGCGCCGGTTCGCCGCGCTGCGCTCGGGCATGAAGCGCAGGTAGTCGACCTGCTCGCCCATCTGCGTGATGAGCGCGATCCCCACCGTCATCGCCGCGCCGAACAGCCCGAGGTTGAACTGCGCGCCGCGGCCGTCGCTGCCGGCGTAGCGCACCAGCCCGTCGAGCAGCCCGGGGTTGTGCTGGAACACGTAGACATAGGGCACGACCAGCAGTACCAGCCACAGCGGCTGCGTCCACACCTGCAGCCGGCTGATCGCGGTGACGCCGTGGGTCACGAGCGGGATCACCACCAGCGCGCACAGCAGGTAGCCCCAGGCCGGCGGGATGTCGAAGGCCAGCTCCAGCGCATAGGCCATGATGGCCGCCTCGAGCGCGAAGAAGATGAAGGTGAAGCTGGCGTAGATCAGCGAGGTGAGCGTGGAGCCGATGTAGCCGAAGCCGGCGCCGCGCGTCAGCAGGTCCATGTCGAGCCCGTGGCGCGCCGCGTAGAAGCTGATCGGCAGGCCGGCCAGGAAGATGATGAGCCCGGTGGCGAGGATGGCCCAGAACGCGTTCACGAAGCCGTACTGCACCAGCAGGGTCGCGCCCACCGCCTCCAGCACCAGGAAGGAGGCCGCGCCGAACGCGGTGTTGGCGACGCGCAGCTCGGACCACTTGCGGAAGCTGTGCGGCGTGAAGCGCAGCGCGTAGTCCTCGAGGGTCTCGCGCGCGACCCAGCTGTTGTAGTCGCGCCGGACCTTCACCACGCGCTGCACGGCCCGCTCGTCGCCGGCCGCGCCGGCAGGCGGCAGGACCGCCGGCCCGAGGGCGGGGGCGACGGCATCGGCGGGGCTGGCAGGCTTCATGCGCACCCCGAGCGCAAGCCGCATGCCACACGCCCTAAGATGTGGCACATCTCCTGCTTCCCGCACCACCATGGAACTCACGCCGCGCGAGAAAGACAAGCTGCTGATCTTCACGGCCTCGCTGCTGGCCGAGCGCCGCAAGGCGCGCGGGCTCAAGCTCAACTACCCCGAGGCGGTGGCGCTGATCAGCGCCGCCATCATGGAAGGCGCGCGCGACGGCAAGACGGTCGCGGCGCTGATGAGCGAGGGCAAGACCGTGCTCAGCCGGGCCGACGTGATGGACGGCGTGGCCGAGCTGATCCCCGAGATCCAGGTGGAAGCCACCTTCCCGGACGGCACCAAGTTGGTGACCGTGCACCAACCCATTGCGTGAATCCGCATGAATCCCGGAGTGCTGCCCATGAAAGTCCGTTCCCTGGCCGCCGCGGCGGTCGCCCTCGGCCTGCCCGCCCTGGCCTGGGCCCACGGCGGTGCCGATGCCGGCGCGCACCATGAGGCGGCCGGCGCACTCGCCGCCGGCTTCGCGCACCCGTTCACCGGGCTGGACCACCTCGCGGCGATGGTGGCGCTCGGCACCTGGAGCGCGATGACGGCGAAGCGGGCGTGGACCGCGCCGCTGGCCTTTGCCGCGATGCTGCTCGCCGGTGCGCTGCTCGGCCTGGCCGGCGTGAGGTTGCCGGGCGTGGAGCCGATGATCGCCGCCTCGCTGCTGGTCATCGGCCTGCTGGTCGCCGGCCGCGCGCAGCTGCCGGCGGCCGCCGGAGCGGCGCTGGCCGCCGGCTTCGCGCTGTTCCACGGCATCGCGCACGGGGCCGAACTGGCCGGGCCGTCGGCCGCCTTCGCGCTGGCCGGCATGGTCGCCGCGACGGCGCTGCTGCATGGCGCGGGCATCGGCCTGGGCCTGCTGATGCGGCAGCGCGCCGCCTGGCTGCCGCGCACCGGCGGTGCGGCCGTGGCGCTGTTCGGCGCGGCCCTGCTGGTCGGCTGAGGAGCGCACGCATGATCCCCGGAGAACTGCTGACCGACGGCCCGGACATCGAGATCAACGCCGGCCGCCGCACCCTCGTGCTCGTGATCGAGAACAGCGGCGACCGGCCGGTGCAGGTCGGCTCGCACTACCACTTCGCCGAGACCAACCCGGCGCTGAAGTTCGACCGGGCCGCCGCACGCGGCATGCGGCTGAACATCGCCTCGGGCACCGCGGTGCGCTTCGAGCCCGGGCAGCAGCGCACGGTGGAGCTGGTGGACTATGCGGGCGACCGCCGGGTCTACGGCTTCCGCGGCGAGGTGCAGGGCCCCCTCTGACGAACGCTCATCGACGACTGGACACCATGGCCACGATTCCCCGCCGCGCCTATGCCGAGATGTTCGGCCCCACCACCGGCGACCGCGTCCGCCTGGCCGACACCGGGCTCGTCGTCGAGGTGGAGCAGGACTACACCCTGCGCGCCGGCGGCTACGGCGAGGAGGTGAAGTTCGGCGGCGGCAAGACCATCCGCGACGGCATGGGCCAGGGCCAGCGCCTCGCGAAGGACGTCGCCGACACCGTCATCACCAACGCGCTGATCATCGACCACTGGGGCATCGTCAAGGCCGACATCGGCCTGAAGGCCGGCCGCATCAGCGGCATCGGCAAGGCGGGCAACCCCGACGTGCAGCCGGGCGTGGACATCGTGATCGGCCCCGGCACCGAGGTCATCGCCGGCGAGGGCAGCATCGTGACGGCCGGCGGCATCGACACCCACATCCACTTCATCTGCCCGCAGCAGATCGAGGAGGCGCTGATGAGCGGGGTGACGACGATGCTCGGCGGCGGCACCGGCCCGGCCACCGGCACCTTCGCGACCACCTGCACGCCCGGGCCCTGGTACATCCACCGGATGCTGAAGGCGGCCGAGGCCTTCCCGATGAACCTGGGCTTCCAGGGCAAGGGCAACGCCAGCCTGCCCGGCCCGCTGGACGAGCAGATCGAGGCGGGCGCCTACGGCCTGAAGCTGCACGAGGACTGGGGCACGACGCCGGCCGCGATCGACAACTGCCTGAGCGTGGCCGAGCGCCACGACGTGCAGATCACGATCCACACCGACACGCTGAACGAATCCGGCTTCGTCGAGAGCACGATCGACGCCTTCAAGGGCCGCACCATCGCGACCTTCCACACCGAAGGCGCCGGCGGCGGGCATGCGCCCGACATCATCAAGGCGGCCGGCCTGCCCAACGTGCTGCCCTCGTCGACCAACCCGACGATGCCGTACACGGTGAACACCATCGACGAGCACCTGGACATGCTGATGGTGTGCCACCACCTGGACGCGTCCATCGCCGAGGACCTGGCCTTCGCCGAGAGCCGCATCCGCCGCGAGACCATCGCGGCCGAGGACATCCTGCACGACGTGGGCGTGTTCTCGATGATGTCCTCGGACAGCCAGGCCATGGGCCGCGTCGGCGAGGTCATCCTGCGCACCTGGCAGACGGCGCACAAGATGAAGGCGCAGCGCGGCAGCCTGCCCGAGGACAACGCGCGCCACGACAACTTCCGCGTGCGGCGCTACATCGCCAAGTACACCATCAACCCGGCGATCACGCAGGGCATCGCGCACGAGGTGGGCTCGGTGGAGGTCGGCAAGCTGGCCGACCTGGTGCTGTGGAAGCCGGCCTTCTTCGGCGTCAAGCCGTCGCTGATCCTGAAGGGCGGCTTCATCGCGGCGGCTGCGATGGGCGACCCCAACGCCTCGATCCCGACGCCGCAGCCGGTGCACTACCGGCCGATGTTCGGCGCGTACGCCGGGGCGATGCACGACAGCAGCATCACCTTCGTCTCGAAGGCGGCGCTCGCGGCCGGCGTGCCGGAGAAGCTCGGCCTGAAGAAGCGCGCCGTCGCGGTCGGCAACACGCGCACGATCACCAAGGCCGACATGGTGCACAACGGCTTCACGCCGAAGATCGAGGTCGACCCGCAGACCTACGAGGTGCGCGCCGACGGCGTGCTGCTGACCTGCGAGCCGGCCACCGTGCTGCCCATGGCGCAGCGGTACTTCCTGTTCTAGCGGCGCGGACCCCCTGCGGAATTCACCGAACGCCCGTTCGACTATGATGCGGGGGTGAAGCTCAAGGATGACGAGAAGTTCAACGCCATCGCACGGGCCACCTTCGCCCTGGTGGAGCAGACCGGCCTGGACGGGCTGACCATGGCCGCGATCGCCCGCGAGGCGGGCCTGGCGACCGGGACGCTTTACGTCTACTTCAAGTCCAAGGAAGAGCTGCTGGCCACCGTCTACGAGCAGGCCAAGACGCAGACCGCCTGCGGCCTGCTGCAGGGCGACGACCCCACCGCCCCGATGCGCAGCCGCTTCCGCCGCTGCTGGCAGAACTGGCTGGAGCACCGCCTCAAATACCCCGCGCAAGTGGTGTTTCTCGACCGGTACTACAACTCGCCCTGGTTCAGCGAGGCGAGCCGCGACGTGTCCACCCGCCTCATCCGCGACTGGGTCGCCCTGGTCGAGGACGCCAAGGCGCAGCAGATCCTGAAGAACGTGCCGACGCCGCTGCTGCTGCACAGCTTCGGCGCCTCGGTGCGCGAGACGGCCAACCTGCTGGCGAACGGAACGCTGCCGCACACCGAGGCGACCCTGGAGATGGCCTTCGGCCTGTGCTGGGACGGCATCAAGGCCTGAGTGGCCCGCGACATGCCTGAGCGCGTGCGCGCGATTCGCTTCTGTGGCAGGATCATCGTTTAAGCGAATCTGCATTCGCTTAAAACAGATTCCCTCCACCCCAAGGACCCCGCCATGAGCCAGCTCAACATCAACGGGCAAAGCCGCCAGGTCGACGCCGATCCCTCCACCCCCATCCTCTGGGCCCTGCGCGACACGCTGGGCATGACCGGCACCAAGTTCGGCTGCGGCGCCGCGCTGTGCGGCGCCTGCACCGTGCACCTGAACGGGCAGGCCATCCGCTCGTGCGTGACGCCGATCTCGGCCGCGGCCGGCCAGAAGATCACCACCATCGAAGGCGTCACCGACGGCAAGGACCGTGTCGGCAAGGCCGTGCACGAGGCCTGGGTCCGGCACGACGTGGCGCAGTGCGGCTACTGCCAGAGCGGGCAGATCATGACCGCCACCGCCTTCCTGAAGACGCTGCCGCGCGGCAAGCAGCCGACGCCCGACGAGATCGACGCCGCGATGGCCGGCAACATCTGCCGCTGCGGCACCTATGCCCGCATCCGCGCCGCCGTCGCCGATGCCGCCAAGTCGCTGGCCTGAAGGAGCACGCACCATGAACTTCGATCCCGCCACCTTCGAACTGCCGAAGAACCTGCAGGCGCTGCTCGAGCCCGCGCGCGATGCCGGCGCCCCCGCCGGCCTGCCGCGCCGCAGCTTCCTGAAGCTGGGGGCCGCCGCCACCGCCGGCGGCTTCGCCCTCGGCGCCTTCCCGCTCGGTGCCGCGCTGGCCCAGGACGCTGCCAAACCGGCCGGCCTCAAGCCGCTGCAGCAACCCGCCGCCTTCGTGCGCATCGACCGCGACGGCACGACCACCATCACCATCAACCGCCTCGACTTCGGCCAGGGCGTGCAGACCTCGCTGCCGATGATCCTGGCCGAGGAGCTCGACGCCGACTGGTCGAAGGTGCGCAGCGTGCACGGCGATGCCGACCCGGCCTACATCGACCCGGTGTTCGGCATGCACATCACCGGCGGCTCCGGCTCGATTGCGCACTCGTACACGCAGTACCGCGAGCTGGGCGCGCGCACCCGCGCGATGCTGGTCAGCGCGGCGGCGGCCCGCTGGCAGGTGGATGCCTCGACGCTGAGCACACGCAACGGCGTCGTCATCGGCCCCGGCGGCAAGTCGCTGGGCTACGGCGAGCTGGCCGAGGCGGCGATGCAGCAGCCGGTGCCCGAGGCGGTGACGCTGAAGGACCCGAAGAACTTCCGCCTGATCGGCAAGGCCACCGGCCGGCTCGACGCCACCGCCAAGTCCAGCGGGCGCCAGGCCTACGGCATCGACGTCCGCCTGCCCGGCATGCTGACCGCGGTGGTCGCGCACCCGCCGGTGTTCGCCGGCAAGGTCAAGTCGGTCGACGACGGCGCCGCGAAGGCGGTGAAGGGCGTGCGCGCCGTCCTGCGCATCGCGCTCGACCGCGGCGGCGAAGGCGTGGCGGTGGTGGCCGACGGCTACTGGGCGGCCAAGCAGGGCCGCGACGCGCTGAAGATCGACTGGGACACGAGCGCGGTCGAGAAGGTCGACACCGCGAAGCAGCTGGCTCAGTACCGCGAGCTGGCCGCGAAGCCGGGCCCGCGCAAGTTCGACGCCGACGTGTCCGGCCTGGCCGGCGCGGCGCAGCGCATCGAGGCCGAGTACGTCTTCCCCTACCTGGCGCATGCGCCGATGGAGCCGCTCAACTGCACCGTGCAGCTGAGCGGCGACAAGGCCGAGCTGTGGATGGGCTCCCAGATGCCCGGCACCGACGCGATGGCCGCGGCCAAGGCGCTGGGCGTGACGCCGCAGAACGTGAAGGTGAACGTGCAGATGGCCGGCGGCGGCTTCGGCCGGCGCGCGATCCCGAGCAGCGAGTACGTCGTCGAGGCCTGCAACGTCGTGAAGGCCGCGCAGTCGGCGGGCCTGCGCGCGCCGATCCGCACCCTGTGGAGCCGCGAGGACGACATCCGGGGCGGCTACTACCGGCCGATGCACCTGCACACCGCGAAGATCGGCTTCGACGCCAAGGGCCGCATCGTGGCCTGGGACCATGTGATCGTGGGCCAGTCGATCATGGACGGCACGCCCTTCGCGCCGATGATGATCAAGGACGGCATCGACGCCACCGCGACCGAGGGCATGAAGGAGCCGTACGAGCTCCCGATGCGGCTGACCGTGCACCACCCGAAGGTCAACGTGCCGGTGCTGTGGTGGCGCAGCGTGGGCTCGACGCACACCGCCTTCGTGATGGAGACGCTGGTCGACGAGGTGGCGCGCGCGACGAACCAGGATCCGGTGGCGTACCGCATGGGGCTGATCGGCGACAAGCATCCGCGCCACAAGGCCGCGCTGCAGCTCGCGGTGGACAAGTCGGGCTACGGGCGCCGCAAGCTGGCGGACGGCCGCGCCTGGGGCGTGGCGGTGCACGAATCGTTCAACTCGGTCGTCGCCTACGTGGTCGAGGCCTCGGTGAAGGACGGCACGCCGACGCTGCACGCCGTGACGGCGGGGGTGCACTGCAACCTGGTGGTGAACCCGCGCAGCCTGGAGGCGCAGGTGCAGGGCGGTGCGCTGATGGGGCTGTCGATGTGCCTGCCGGGGGCGGCGATCACGCTGAAGGACGGCGTGGTCGAGCAGAGCAACTTCAGCGACTACGTCGTGCCGCGCATCACCGAGATGCCGCAGATCGCGGTGCACATCGTGCCGAGCGGCGACGCGCCCACCGGCATGGGCGAACCCGGCCTGCCGCCGCTGGCACCGGCCTTCGCGAACGCGGTCGCGCGCATCACGGGCAAGCCGGTGCGGGAGCTGCCCTTCAAGCTGGCTTGAGCGGCACTTGCGTCCGGGGAAACGGCCGCGGATGCGGCCGTTTTTTTTGCGGGCTACGAACGCTCCAAGGCCTTCTTCTCGCGCCAGATTTCCTGCACGAAGGGATCGGTGATGCCATAGGTTCCGTGTCCCTTGCGCAGGATGAGGTTGGCGGCCAGCAGTTCATTGACGACCGGCTGGATCTCCTCGACCCGCACGTCCCGGCCGACGGCCTTCGCGTAGTCGGCCGCCGCCTCCGTCGAGAACACGCCGCGCGCATCGCCTTCCGTCCCGGCGATGCGCTCGAAGACGGCCGTCGCGAGGCGGCCCAACTGCTCCTCCTTCGTCAGCTCGATGTCGGCCGCGGTCGAGCGCAGCGTCGCGGCAATGACCGGCAGGTACTCGTCCGGGCGGCCTCCGGCGGGCAGGTGCCGGGTGAGCTGGCGCAGGGCCTTCAGCATCTCCTCCGGCCGGTTGCCGAGCGTCGCGAAGGCTTGCACCGCGATGGCCAGCGACGGCAAGGGCTCGAAACCCTCTTGCGCCAGCCGCTCGAGCAGGTGCGCGACGTAGTCGCCGTTCAACACCGGATAGGGAACCGACGTGGCGCCGGCAAACGCCTGGTTCCTGCGCGCCGTCAGCTCGTTGACGAGCGCACGGTGCGATCCCGTCCCGATGAAGATGAAATGGCCCGGCGTCGCGGGCCGCGGGTTGATCGCATCGCGTGCCGCCTTCAGCGCCAGGAGCAGCTTGTTCCCGTCGTCCGAGGTGATGGCATGCTGCACCTCGTCGACGATGAGCACGACGTCCGTCTTCGCCTGGTCGACCACCTCGGTGAGGGCCTGCGCCAGCGTCGTCCCGCCCTCGACGCCGAGGCTGTCCAGCGTGAAGCCGAACTTGAACTGCGCCAGGGTCTTCCGGACCGCCGACAACACCGACACCGCCGGGTTGGTCTGGGTATCGCTCCACAGGTCGACGTAAATCACCAAGGCACCGGCCTCTTCCAGCGTCGGAATCAGGTCGTTGAGCAGAAAGGTCGTCTTGCCGGTGCGCCGCAGCCCGGACAGGAACAGGCCGGAACGCAGGCCTTCGTCGAGAACACCTGGCGTGAGCAGCTGCCGCGCCATCTGCGCAGCCAGGGCGGGGCGACGGTAGATGCTGCTCATGGATTGGCTTCAATCATTCCAATTTATTGGCCCTGCATAAAACAACTTAAAGTGGGCCGCACCAGCGTCGCAAGGTCTCCTCCAATCCATCCGTGCCGCTGCCCTCCCCGAGCCAGGCAACACACGCATCCGGCCGGATCAGCCTGGAAGGGCCCGAATCGACGGCAATGCATCGGATACCGAGGCGGCTACCCGCGATGAGGCGTGACGCCTGCCCTCCGGCTGTGGCGTCGAGAAAAACGCCCCGTCCGTCCTGCATGAGCCCGTACAGCGACAAGGGTGCAGCGCCCTCCCCGCCGACGTGCCGGTCGCCGACCAGCCGCCCGACTTCATCTTCGGCCGCCCCCAGCTCATAACGCGTCGACAGCCCGCTCATCATCTCGCCGATGAGCCGGTTCACGTCGTCGAACTGCATCAGCCGGGCGATCAGGTCGCGCATCGCGCCGGCCTGCGGATCCGGCCGCAGGATCGCGACCTGGGCCAGCGTGTTGGCGAGCACCGCTTGCGCGACCGGCCGCCGCTCGGCGGTGTAGGTGTCGAGCAGGCTGTCGGGCATCTCGCCGCGCACGACCGCGGCGAGCTTCCAGCCGAGGTTGGCCGCGTCCACCAATCCCAGGTTCAGCCCCTGCCCGCCGAAGGGCGAATGGACGTGCGCCGCATCGCCCGCCAGCAGCACCCGGCCGCGGCGGTAGCTGTCGACGAGGCGCGTGTTGTCCGCCCAGCGGCTCGCGCTCTCGAGGGCCTTCACGCGCACGTCCTGGCCGCTGATGCGGCGCAACGCGGCCTCGAATGCCTCGCGCGTGAGCGGCGCCTGCCGGTCTTCGGGCGGGCCGCTGAAGTCCAGCATGAACACCCGACCCGGCACCGGCCCGTACGAGAACACCCCACCGGGCGTTCGATTCCAGCCAAGGGGCAGGAGGCGCTGCGGATGATCGATCTCGGCCACGGCCTGGTAGAACGTCAGGCTCGGCGGCGTGCCCGGAAAGTCAAAGCTGGCCCGCTTGCGCACCAGGCTGCGCCCGCCGTCGCATCCCACGAGGTAGGCGCAGCGGATGCGGCCCTCGCCCGTGGCAGACGACCATGCCACCTCGACGCCCTCGCCCCGCAGGTCGAAGCCGGCGACCTCGCAGCCACGCTGCACCTCGACCCCAAGCGCCAGCGCGCGCTCCGCCAGCATGGCCTCGAGGTCCTGCTGGTGCACAGCAAGGGAACGCCGTTCGGGTTCCCTCTGCGCGTCCCTGCGGATCAGCGGCAGGCCGGCGAAATGGCCGCTGAACTTCGACGTCCGCCCGCGCACGTCGGCACCGGCCTGCGCGCTGAACTGCTTCATCAGCTCGGCGCTGCGCGCCTCGGCCGCCGCGAGGGCCGGGGCCAACCCGCGGCGCGCCAGCGCTTCGCCGCCCAGCACGCCGACCGACATCGCCTTCATCGCGGGGCTGATCGCCGCCAGGCGCTCCAGGACCTTCACGCGCACGCCGCCCAGGCCCAGCTCGATGGCGGTCAACAGGCCCACCGGCCCCGCTCCCACCACCACCACATCCACCGCTTCATTCATGTACTTCATTCCAATATGTACTCAGTACATTTAGTGTACTCAGTACAATGAAGACATGTCAACGCCGTCCGACCTCCGGTCCCGCAAGCGCCTGGCCACCCGGCAGGGCATCTCCAACGCCGCCACGCGCCTCTTCGTGGAACGGGGCTTCGACCGGGTGACGGTGGACGAGATCGCGGCGGCGGCCGATGTCGGGCGCATGACGGTGTTCAACCATTTCCCCCGCAAGGAGGACATGTTCTTCGACCGCGACGAGGAGGGCCGCGAGGTGCTGCGCGAGGCCCTGCGGCAGCGCGCGGCCGGCGTCTCGCCGATCGAGGCGTTGCGCCTGCTCGCGCACCGGCTGGCCGAGCAGGAGAGCCCCTACGTCAGCTTCTCGGCCGACAGCCGGGGCTTCATCGAGACGATCGAGGGCAGCGAGACGTTGCGGGCGCGCGCGCGGGCAATCCGCGACGAGATCGCGCAGGTCGTGGCGCAGGCGATGGCCGAAGGCGCCGGGCGCGACGCCGCCGACCCCGACGCGCAGCTGGCGGCCAGCCTGCTGCTGGCGACCTGGACCGCGGCGCTGATCCACGCGCACCGCGTCTTCCGGCAGGCCCGCAGCGCGCGCAAGGCGCGGGCCGCCTTCCTCGCGATGGTCGACCAGGGCAGCCGCGGCGTGAGCGCCGCGATGGCCGGCACGCCCTACGCCTGACGGGCCGGCGCCCCAAAGAAAAAGCCCCGCACCGGCGGGGCTTCTTCGTCTGCAGCGGCCGGTGGACCGGCCGCCGCCTTCATCACGCCATCACAGCGACTGCAGGAAGGCGAGCACCGCCTGGCGGTCCGCCGTCGACAGCGCCGAGAAGCGCTGCTTGGCCTTCTCCGCCTCGCCGCCGTGCCACAGGATCGCCTCCGTCAGGTTGCGCGCCCGGCCGTCGTGCAGGTAGCCGACCTTGCCCGCCGTGCCCATCACGCGGTCGGTGTAGCCGATGCCCCACAGCGGCGAGGTGCGCCACAGGTTGCCGGTCGCCAGCCCTTCGGTGTAGCTGTCCGCCAGGCCCGCGCCCATGTCATGCAGCAGCAGGTCGGTGTACGGCTTGATCGACTGGTTGCGCAGCTCGGCGAGCGGATGGCCGTTGCCGGTCTTCTGCTCGACGGTGTGGCAGCCCCCGCAGTTCATCGCCTTGAAGACCTTGGCGCCGGCGGCCACCTTGGCCGGGTCGACGTCCAGGTCCGCCAGCGGTGCGACACCCTTCGGGAAGCCGCTCGCCAGGCTGCGCTGTGCCGGGACCGCCAGCAGCTGCAGGTAGCGCGAGATCGACTGCAGCTCGTTCTCGGACAGGCCGCGCTCGGTCTTCGACTTGCAGTTCGCCGGGCCGGCCAGGCACTCGCGGCTCGGGTACACCGGCGTGGTCACCGACATGTCCTGCAGCAAGGCCGAGGCGGCCTGGTGGCGCAGGCTGAACTTGCCGGCCTTCCAGCCGAAGCGGCCCAGGCGCACGTCACCCGTTTCCGGGTCGAACACGAAGTTCGCCTGGCCCTTGATGCCGTCCTCGTCCGCGGTGGTGCGGGCACGCGCCAGGATGTCGGCTTCCGGGATCGCTTCCAGCAGGCCGGTCCCGAGCATCGGCTGCGCGGCACGCAGCGAGACGATCTGCGGCACCGGGCCGTCGAAGGCGAGCTTCGGCTTGCGCAGTTCCACCGAGGTGCCGTCGGCCAGCTTCACGGTCTGGGTCTCGAAGCCCGCGACGCGAACCCCGTTGCCCCAGTCCTGCGGCGTGCCGTTGGCGCCGCGTGCGTTCATCTGCACCGCCACGCCGTAGCGCGCGTCGGGCACCTGCTGGCCCTGCGCATTCACCGTCGCCGCGTGCACCGACATCGTGTCCAGGCGCTGGTTCGGCGCCGCCGGTGCCGGGCTGCGGCCGTTGTTCACGTGGCAGCCGATGCACGAGGACTGGTTGAAGCGCGGGCCCTGCAGCCCGACCAGCGCGTCGAAGCGGTCGTTGCCCGGCTCGTTGTGGTCGCCGGTGAACATGTTGGTGTGGATCGTGCGGCGACCCTCGACGAAGCGCTGCATGTTCTGCATGCCGACGTTGATGTGCGGCTGCTGGAACATGAAGGTGCCGTTGTCGGCGTAGTCGTACGACAGCGAGCCGGTGCCGCCCTGCAGCGTCTCGGCCGGCAGCGGCGCGTTCATCAGGCGCGGCTGCACGCCGTACCACGGACGCAGGCCCGTGCCCACCACATAGGTCCACTCGCCGGCGTAGTAACGGATGCCGCCGTTGTCGCCCTTGGCCGCCATGGCTTCCTTGGTCGAGAAGAACGAGGGCGAGACCTCGATCACGTCGCCGACGACCAGGTTGCGGCCCGGCACGCTCTTGCCGTTGGGCATGCCGTCCGGGCCGATGTCGCCGTGGCCGGGGTAGCCGTTGACCGTCAGGCTGCAGTCGTTGTTCAGCACGTTGGCACTGACCAGGCGGCCATTCGGCGGGTAGGCCACCGGCGGGCAGATCGTGACCTTGTCGTTCACCAGCTGGCCCGGGTTCATCCAGCCGTAGCCGGTGACGCCCACGCGGTCGAAGGCCCGGAACCAGGCCACGCCGCCCGGCAGCTGGTCCTGCGTGAAGTACTGGTTGACGCGCAGCGTCGGCTTGGTCACGCCGGCCACCCGGCTGTTGTCGATGATCTCGAAGCCCCAGGTGCGGTTCTTGAAGTAGTTCGGCACGAAGGTCAGGAAGTTGCCCGGGCCCTTGTCGACCGGGTTGCCGTTCGCGTCGACCGTCTCGTTCGGGCCCTCGCCGATCTCGTTCCAGTCCTCGCCGCGCTCGCGGCCGTGGCGGGCCAGGCCGCGCACGCCGAAGCGCGTCACGAGCGTGCCATCCGCCAGCGTGAACTGCAGCGATTCCACCGGGTCCACCGTGGTGGGCAGCGGCGCCAGGCCGCTGCCGCTGGCCGGGGCCTTCAGCGGCGACGTCGCGAGCGTCGGCATGGTGTTGTCGCTGCCCGGGGTCTTGAACTCGACCTCCCACAGCGAGTAGCCGTACTGGGTGCCGCGCGCCACGCCCTGCAGGCGCACGTAGCGGGCGTAGATGCCGAGGTTGTAGAACTCCTCGGTGCCGCCCTTGCCGTTGCTGACGTAGCGCACCTGCGACCAGGTCTGGCCGTCATCGGAGACCTGCAGCGCGTACTCCTTGCCGTACGAGTTCTCCCAGACCAGCTTCATCGCGCCGATCTGCGTCTTGCTGCCGAAGTCGTACTGGATCCAGGCGCCGTCTTCCTGCCGGCTCGACCAGCGCGTGCCGGCATTGCCGTCGATGGTCATGGCCGCCGACAGGCCGCCGTTCTCCACCGGCGACGAGGTCGCGGCCACCGGCTTGATCGCGACGCCGGGCTTGCCGGTGTCGACCGGCGGCTGCGGGGCGGGGGCGGGTGCGGGGGCCGGCGCAGGGGCGGGAGCCGGCGCAGGGGCCGGCGACGGTGCCGGCGCGGGAGCCGGGGACGGCGCGGGCGAAGGGGCAGGCGCAGGCGCAGGCGCGGGGGCCGGAGCCGGGGCAGGCGCCGGTGCACTGCCCGAGAACGCCTGGATCTCGAAGATCGAGTAGCCGTACTGCGACGAGCGCTTCACGCCCAGCACGCGCAGGTAGCGGCCCTGTCCGGCAAGGCCGGTCCAGTCCTCGATGCCACCCTGGCTGTTGTCGACGGTCTTGAGCGTGGTCCAGTTCGCGTTGTCGTTGGACACCTGCAGCTGGTACTGCGTGGCATGGGCACGTTCCCAGTCGATGCGCACGCGGTCGATCGCGACGGACTGGCCGAAGTCGAGCACCAGCCACTGGCTGTCGGTGAAGGCGCTGCTCCACCGGGTGTTGTTGTCGTGGTCGATCGCGGCCGCCGCCGACAGGTCGCCGCGCTCCTGGCCGCTGGCGGTGGCCGCGACCGGCGTCAGCGCGACGCCGATGTTGTCGCCGGCCGCCATCGGGCGGACCCGGCCGCCGTCGCCGACGGACGATGAGGACACACCCGACGAGTCGCTGTTGCCGGACGCGGGGCTGGGTGCATTGCCGCCGCACCCTGCGATCAGGATGGCCAGGGCGCAATGCATCCCCAGCAAGGAACTCATGCGCACAGAGCGCGAAACGGGAAGTTTCATCGGACCCCCTCCAAGTTGAAGAACGGGGCGGATGCTGCACCTTCCGCAGCGTCGCGGTGTAACCGCTTTCAGACCTTCTCCGGCGCCTGACAAAAAACGCCAAGCCCCTGTTTTCGGGGCTTGGCGCGGAAGTGGGCGCCTCTGGCCGGAAACGGTTCCTGCAGACGCGGCAGGGCCATTTTTCGGCCTGTTACGTCAGCTCACGTTCGGCCGATATGAGGTATTCGTCACGGATGGGAGACCCGGGGCCGACCTGACGAAATCTTCGACAGATAGCCCCACGTCCGGCCGATCGGGCCGACACATTCAGGCCGCCTGCCAGGCCGGTTCCGCACCGAAGGATCCGACCGGCTCGGCCTGCGGGCCGGCCTTCGACGCCGAAGCCGCCGCGTCAGCCTCGGTCTTGAAGGCAGCCACCGATTCCAGCAGCTTCTGCGCCTGCAGCTTCAGGCTCTCGGCCGCGGCCGAGGCCTCCTCCACCAGCGCCGCGTTCTCCTGCGTCGAGTGGTCGAGCAGCGAGACGGCCTGCGTCACCTGCTCGATGCCGCTGTGCTGCGCCGCCGCCGACTGGCGGATCTGGCCGACCAGGTCGTTCACGCTCGACACCTGCTCGTGGATGTCCTGCATCACGCGCCCGGCATCGGCCACGTGGCGCGAGCCGCTGCCGACCTTCTCGGCGCTGTCGGTGATGAGCTGCTTGATCTCGCGCGCGGCACCGGCACTGCGCTGGGCGAGGCTGCGCACCTCGCCGGCCACGACCGCGAAGCCGCGGCCCTGCTCGCCGGCCCGTGCCGCTTCCACGGCCGCGTTCAGCGCCAGGATGTTGGTCTGGAAGGCGATGCCGTCGATCACCGAGATGATGGAGGCGATGCGGTCGCTCGACTGCTGGATGTCCTGCATGGTCTTGACGACGTCGCCCACCACCTGCTGGCCGCGCCCGGCAGCGCTGCGCGCGCTCTTCGAGATCTCCTCGACGCGGTTGACGGTGCCGGCACTCGCCTTGACGCTGGCCGACATGGTCTCCATCGACGAGGCGGTTTCCTCCAGGCTCGCGGCCTGGCGCTCGGTGCGGTCGGACAGCGACAGGTTGCCCTGGGCGATCTCCGACGCGGCGCCATAGACCGAGTCGCTGGACGTGCGGATGCCGTTCACCGCAGCGCGCAGGTTGTCCTGCATCTGCGACAGCGCCACCATCAGCTGGCCCATCTCGTCGCGGCGCTCGCTGTCGACGCGGCCCGAGAGGTCGCCGGCGGCGATGCGCTTCAGGGCCTCCATGCCGCTGCGCAGCGGGCGCACGACGCTGGTCGTCAGGCCCCAGGCGAGCAGGGTGCCCAGGGCGAGCGAGATGGCCCCGCCGACGGCCATCGCGAGGCGCGAGCGCTGGTTGCCGGCGCTGGCCTGGGCGATGCGCACGCCCGCGTCCTCGCGAATGGTCTTGGTGAGTTCCGCCGCGGCGGTGCTCAAGGTGGTGAAGTTGGCGAGCGTGTCGCCTTCCAGCAGCTTCTTGACCTTCTGGAAGCGCTCGGCGTCGTCGGTGCTGGCGAGCAGGCGCTCGATCTCGGCCGAGCTCGCGTCATAGGACTTGAGGGCGGCGTCCACCGGGGCCAGCTGGGTCTCCAGCGAATCAGCGCGCGGCAGGCTGCGCAGCAGCTTGATCTGCTCGACGAAGCGGGCATGGTGCTTCTTGAAGGCCTCGGCCTGGGCGCTGCGCTCGGACTCGCTCCAGCGCGTGGCCAGCAGCTCCTGCGCGCCGCGCATGCCGCGCGCGGCGGTGCCGAGCTCGGAGACGCCGTTCATCGCCGGCATGGTCATGCCCGCCAGGTCGTCGAAGCGGCCTTGCAGCTGCGCCATCTCGAAGAAGCTCTGGCCGATGGTGATGCACGACAGCACCAGCACGCTGGCAAAGCCGAGCGCGAGGCGCGTGCCGATGCGGACATCCTGGAGAAGTTTCATGGACTCGATCCTTGTATCTATGGCAAGCAGGGTCGGGGCGCGTACGGCGGTGCCTGGACGAGCCCGCCCGTTGTCTCCGTGCCGGGAAAACGCCCCAACAAGGGGCATATCGGCCGGCCCGGGGAGAACCTGAAACGGAAATACCCCCGGGTTTGCTGCCACACTGCACGGATGCTGACCGTGAACAAACTCCTTGCGCAGGGCCATGGGCTCGCCCCCGCCCTGCTGAAACGGGCCGCCAGCGTCGCGCTGGATTGGGATATCAGGCAGAAAAGCCGCTTCGATGCGACCGACAGCCAGGGGCGCGCGCTCGGCGTGTTCCTGCCGCGCGGCACCGTGGTGCGCGGCGGCGACGTGCTGGTGGCGGAGGACGGTTCGCTGATCCGCGTGGACGCCGCCCCGCAGGCCGTGCTGGTCGTCACGACCTGCGCCGCGCACGGCAGCCCCTTCGACCTGGTGCGCGCGGCCTACCACCTGGGCAACCGCCACGTGCAGCTGGAGCTGCGGCCGGACCACCTGAAGCTCGAGCCCGACCACGTCCTGGCCGACATGCTGCGCCACATGCACCTGATCGTGAACGAGGCGCAGGCCGCCTTCGAGCCGGAAGGCGGGGCCTACGCATCGGGCGGTCACGGTCACGGTCACCACGACCATGGGCATGGGCACGACGAGGGCCATGCGCATCACGACCATGGACATGACCATGGCCACGATCACCACGGCCACGACCGCTGACCCATGCCTCGCGTCCGCCGCCCCGCCTCCCCCACCAGCGCCGCCTCGCTGCTGCAGCTGATGTGGCTCGCCTCGCCGGCCCTGCCGGTGGGCGGCTTCAGCTACTCCGAGGGCCTGGAATCGGCGGTCGACGCCGGGCGCGTCGGCCACGAGGCCCAGGCCGCCGCCTGGCTGCGCGACCAGCTGCAGCTGGTGCTGGCGCGCGGCGACCTCGCGCTCGCTGCCAAGGCCTTCGGCGCCTGGCAGCGCCACGACCTGGCGGACATCGTCGCGCTGAACGACTGGGTGCGGCAGACGCGCGAGGGCAGCGAGATGCGACTGCAGGCCGAACAGATGGGCCGCTCGCTGGTCGAGTGGCTGAAGAACCGTGCCGACGCCGCGGCCGACCCGCGCGTCGCCCAGCTCGCCGCACTGAAGCCGGCTCCCACCTGGCCGGTGGCCTTCGCGCTGGCCGCCGTGCAGACCGGCGCGCCGCTGCGCGAGGCCTTGCTGAGCTTCTCCTTCGGCTGGGCCGAGAACATGGTGCAGGCCGCGCTGAAGGCGGTGCCGCTCGGCCAGAGTGCCGGCCAGCGCGTGCTGGCGTCGCTGGCCGAGGCCATCCCCCAGGCCGTCGACCGCGCGATCCGCACGACGCACGGCGAGCGACAGGCCTTCGCGCCGATGCTCGCCATCCTGTCGGCGCGCCATGAGGCCCAGTACTCGCGCCTGTTCCGCTCCTGACGCCCATGGTGCACGTGCTGCTCGTCGACGACGACCGTGAGCTGCGCCAGCTCGTCGGCGACTACCTGCAGCGCTACGGCATGCGCGTGACGGCCCTGCCCGATGCGACGGGCCTGCGGCGAGAGCTGCGCGCCGGCCTGGCGGGACCGCAGCCGTTCCAGGTGCTGTTGCTCGACCTGATGCTGCCCGACGGACACGGCCTGGACCTGTTTCGCTGGGCGCGCAGCATCGCCCCGCTGCCGGTCATCATGCTGACCGCCCAGGGCGACCCGGCGAGCCGCGTGGTCGGCCTGGAGCTGGGTGCCGACGACTACCTGCCCAAGCCCTTCGAGCCGCGCGAGCTGGTGGCACGCATCCATGCGGTACTGCGCCGCAGCAGCGGCAGCCCGGCCGCAGCGCCATCGGAGGCCGTGCTGCGGTTCGGCGGCTGGACCTTCGACCGGATGCGGCGCCAGCTGAGTTCGCCGGAGCAGGTGATGGTGGCCCTCTCCTCGGCCGAGTTCCGCTTGCTGTCGGCCTTCGTCGAGCACCCGAACCGCGTGCTGAGCCGCGAGCAACTGCTCGACCTGACGCGCGCCCCGGGCGTGGAGGTGACCGACCGCAGCGTCGACCTGACGGTGTCGCGCCTGCGCCAGAAGCTGGATGCGCCGAACCTGATCCGCACGGTGCGCGGAGAGGGCTACCTGTTCGACGCCGCCGGGCAAGGCTGACCCCATGGGCCGGCTGCGGCGCCTCTTCGGCGACACGCTGTTCAAGCGGCTGATGCTGCTGATGTGGGTGGCGCTGGTGGCGAGCCATCTCCTGAGCTTTGCCGCGGTGCGCGGCGTGGCCGGCGGGCCGGGCGATGCCCCGCCGGGACCGCGGCCGGAGGCCGGCGTGCCGCCGCTCGCGTCGCTGCCGCCCGGCACGCTGCCCGAAGGCGGCAGGCCCGCCCCGCCGCCGGCCGGCCGTGGGGGCGGGCCCGGCGGCCGATCGCTGCCCCTCGGCTCGCTGTGGCTCGACTACCTGGTGCGTTTCCTGGTGATCGGGGGCGCCGCCTGGTGGGGCGCGCGCTGGCTGTCGCAGCCGATGCGCCGCCTGGCCGAGGCCTCGCGCACCCTCGGCCCGGCGATCGCGCTGCACCGTCCCGCGCCGCGCCTGGACGACCAGGCCGGCACGCGCGAGGTGCGCCAGGCCGCGGCTGTGTTCAACGACATGGCGCAGCAGCTGCACGAGCAGTTCGACGCGCAGGGCCTGCTGATGGCGGCCATCTCGCACGACCTGCGCACGCCGCTGGCCCGGATGCGCCTGCGCCTGGAAGCCATGGACCCCGGCCCGCAGGTCGAGCGCTGCATCGCCGACCTGCAGGACATGGACGCGCTGATCGGCAACGTGCTGTCGATGATGCGCGACCAGCACGCGCCGGCCGCCCGCCAGCGCGTCGACCTGCGGGCTCTGCTGCAGGCGCAGGTCGACGACCTGGCCGAACAGGGCCTGCCGGTGCGCCTGGTCGACGAGGCGCCCGGCCGCGACGCCATCGTGGTAGGGCAGGCCGAGGCGCTCCAGCGCATTCTCGGCAACCTGCTCGGCAATGCGCTTCGCCATGCCGGTTCGGCCGAAGCAACCCTGCGGGTCGACACGCCGCAGGTGCTGCTGTGCATCGACGACCACGGCCCGGGCATCCCCGAAGCGCAGCTGGAAATGGTGTTCCGCCCCTTCTACCGCGTCGAGACCTCGCGCAGCCCGCAGGCCGGCGGAAGCGGCCTCGGCCTGTACATCGCCCGCGACCTCGCGCTGCGGCACGGCGGCAGCCTGGTGCTGGCGAACCGGCCCGGGGGCGGCCTGCGCGCCACGCTGTCGCTGCCGCAGAAACAATCTGCGTGAACCATGTCGACGCTGAAATGAAACGTCGATCATCGCGACACAGCCGGCACCGAGCATGGGCCTCCCACAGCCACGGCCTCGAGCCCCTGCCATGTCCGACCTTCACACCCCCACCGATGCCTCCCACGACCATGACCTGGGCCTGGCCCACGACCTGCTGGTGATGCAGCGGCGCCGCGCGCTGGGCTGGCTGGCCGCCGGCGTCGGCGCCGGTGCCGGTGCCGGTGCCAGTGTCGGCGCGGTCCTGATGGGCTGCGGCGGAGGCGGCAGCAGCAGCTCCGACACGTCCGGCACCGGCAGTTCGTCGGGCTCGAGCGGTTCCTCGGGCTCCGGCAGTTCGTCGGGCTCCGGCAGCACCACCTGCTCGGTGATCCCCGAGGAGACCGCCGGCCCTTACCCCGGCGACGGCTCCAACACCGCGAACGGCAGCATCGCCAACGTGCTGATGGTCAGCGGCATCGTGCGCAGCGACATCCGCCCCTGCATCCCGGCCAGCCTGGGCACCGCCGCCGGCGTGCCGTTGAGGGTCACGCTGACGCTGGTGGACACCAACGCGAGCTGCGCCGACCTGTCCGGCTACGCGATCTACCTGTGGCACTGCGACCGCGACGGCAAGTACTCGATGTACTCCAGCGGCGTCACCGGCTTGAACTACCTGCGCGGCGTGCAGGAGACCGACAGCAACGGTCAAGTGAGCTTCACCACGATCTTCCCGGCCTGCTACTCGGGCCGCATGCCGCACATCCACTTCGAGGTGTACAAGAGCCTCGCAACGGCGACCGGCTCGGCGAACAAGATCAAGACCTCCCAGCTCGCCTTCCCGGTGGCCGACTGCGCGACCGTCTACGCCACCGCGAGCGGCTACGGCGCGAGCGTGAGCAACCTGAACCAGATCAGCTTCGCGACCGACAACGTCTTCAGCGACGGCACCTCGCTGCAGATGGCGACGCTGAGCGGCAACATCGCCGACGGCTACACCGCCGCGCTGACCGTCGGGATCGCCGCCTGACGGTCCACTACACTCGGTTCGATCCGAGACTCCCGTCGTCGAACCCATGAGCGCCGCCCTGCACACCCTCCCCCGCCGCACCAAGAAGCTGCCGCCGCTGCGCGTGGGGGTGGGCGGGCCGGTGGGCTCCGGCAAGACCACGCTGGTCGAGATGCTGTGCAAGGCGATGCGCGAGCGCTGGGACCTGGTGGTCGTCACCAACGACATCTACACCAAGGAAGACCAGCGCCTGCTGACGGTGGCCGGCGCCCTGGAGGCCGAGCGCATCATGGGCGTCGAGACCGGCGGCTGCCCGCACACCGCGATCCGCGAGGATGCCTCGATCAACCTCGAGGCGGTGGACCGGATGCTGGAGAAGTTCCCGGACGCCGACGTGGTGTTCATCGAGTCCGGCGGCGACAACCTGGCCGCCACCTTCAGCCCCGAGCTGAGCGACCTCACCATCTACGTGATCGACGTCGCGGCGGGCGAGAAGATCCCGCGCAAGGGCGGGCCGGGGATCACCAAGAGCGACCTGTTCGTGATCAACAAGACCGACCTCGCGCCGCACGTGGGCGCGGACCTGGCGGTGATGGAGGCCGACACGAAGCGCATGCGGCCGAACCGTCCCTATGTGATGAGCAACCTCAAGACCCGGGCCGGGCTCGACGAGGTCGTCGCGTTCATCGAGAAGCGGGGGATGCTGGTTTGAAGTGACCGACGATCCCCGGATTGGCATCCGGGCTACCGGATACTGAGGGTGCTCTGCAGCGCCCGCACCGCCCCCGCTCCGATCGACGCGCCGAAGCGCTTGGCCAGGCGCTCGGCCACGTTGTCGCGCGGCGTGTAGTCGATCACCTCCTCGGCCTTGACCACCTCGCGCGCCACCATGTCGAGGTTGCCCAGGTGGTCGACCAGCCCCATCTCCAGCGCCTGCTGGCCGTTCCAGAACAGCCCGCTGAAGGTGTCCGGCCCGACCTTCAGGCGATCGCCCCGGCCCTGCTTGACGACCCCGATGAACTGCTGGTGGATCTGGTTCAGCATCGCCTGCGTGTAGGCGCGCTGCTTCTCGCTCATCGGCGAGAAAGGATCGCCGATGCCCTTGTTCTCGCCCGCCGTCAGCAGCCGGCGCTCGACGCCCAGCTTCTCCATCGCGCCGGTGAAGCCGAAGCCGTCCATCAGCACGCCGATCGAGCCGACGATGGAGGCCTTGTCGGCATAGATCTCGTCCGCCGCGACCGCGATGTAGTACGCCCCCGACGCGCAGGTCTCCTCGACCACCGCGTAGACCTTCTTCTGGTGCTTGGCCTTCAAGCGCCGGATCTCGTCGTTGACGATGCCGGCCTGCACCGGGCTGCCGCCCGGCGAGTTGATGCGCAGCACCACCGCCTGCGCCCCCTCGTCCTCGAACGCGTTCTTCAGCGCCCCCACCAGCAGCTCGGCGCTCGCCTCGGTGTCGGACGCGATCTCGCCGCGCACCTCGATCAGCGCCGTGTGGGGGCCGCTCGGCGCGTTCGCGTGGTTGCGCGCATTCAGCACCGACCAGAAGACCAGCACCGTCAGCACCAGCCAGCTCCAGCGGAAGAACAGGCGCCAGCGGCGGTCGGTGCGGCGGTCCTTGAAGAAGGCACGGGCCAGCTCCTCGACCGTTTCCTCCATCGCGGGCCGCGCGGCCGCGGCGGGTACCGGGGCGGGTGACGGGGCGACGGCGGGCGAGGTCGGCACCGGTGCAGGTGGAGGTGCGGAACGGTCGGGCGAGGTGTTCTCGTCTTGCGGAATCATGGGAGCAGGGCTTTCAACGATCGGACGGCGGGCAGGTATCGCGGGAAGGATACCAATAGACCTCGCCGCCCTCTTCCTCGACGCGCAATTCCGTGAGGCGGCCGCGGCCGCAGGGCCCGCCGACGCAGCGCCCGTTCAGCGGATCGTAGGCCGCGCCATGGATGGAGCAGAGGATGAACTCGCGCCCGCTGTCGAGGAACTCGCCCGGCTGCCAGTCCATCTCGGCCGGCACGTGCACGCAGCGGTTCAGGTAGGCCACCACCCGGCCCTCGAAGCGCAGCGCGAAGGCGCGCGCCGGCTCGCGGTAATGCAGCACGTCGAACACCAGGGCCCGGCCCTTGTCGGGCAGCGCGTCCGCCGCGCACAGGCGCTGCCGCGGCCAGGCCGGCGGCACCGGCAGCGGCTCAGGCATGGCTCGCCAGCCAGTCGCCCAGCTCGGGCACCGAATGGGCGACGAAGCGCGGCCCGAAGGCCTCGAAGGCCTCCGGCGTGTGCGCCCCGTAGCTGACACCGACGCAGGCCACGCCGGCGTTCGCCGCCATCTGCAGGTCGTGCGTCGTGTCGCCGATCATCAGCGTCCGCTCGGGTGCGACGTCGAACTCGCCCATCAGCTCCAGCAGCATGCGCGGGTCCGGCTTGGAGGCGGTCTCGTCGGCGGTGCGGCTGGCGTCGAAGTGGCGCAGCAGCTGCGCGCTGCGCAGCGCCTCGTCCAAGCCGCGGCGCGACTTGCCGGTGGCCACCGCGACCCAGTGGTTGCGCGCCTTCAGCGCCGCCAGCATGTCCAGCGTGCCCGGGAACAGCACCACCTCGTGCTGGCGCGCGAAGTAGTGGTGGCGGTAGCGGTCGGCCAGCGCCGGGTAGCGCTCGCGCGGCAGGCCGGGCGCGGCATGCTGCAGGGCCTCGATCAGGCCGAGCCCGATCACGTAGGACGCATCCTTGTCGCTGGGCACCGCCACGCCCACGTCGGCGCAGGCGGACTGGATGCAGCGCGTGATCAGCGCGGTGGAGTCGAACAGGGTGCCGTCCCAATCGAAGGCGATCAGGTCGAACTGGCGCGGACGGGTCATGACGGCAGGGCCTCGAGGAGTGAGCTGCATTCTGCCGGCAAGCCGGCCTCCAGTTCGATCGCCTCGCCGCTCGCGGGGTGCTCGAAGCGCAGCCGGCGCGCGTGCAGGAACATGCGGTCGAAGCGCGAGCCCGGCACCGCCTCGCCGCGCGCCAGCGCCTTGTTGGCGGTGAAGTCTCCGTACTTCTCGTCGCCGGCGATCGGGTGGCCTTCGTTCGCCAGGTGGACGCGGATCTGGTGCGTGCGGCCGGTCTTGATGGTGACGTCGAGCAGCGTGTACCCGGCGTAGGCCTGGACGATGCGCACCAGCGTGATCGAGCGGCGGCCGTCCTCGTGGTCCTCCGCGACGGCCCGCACCCGGCGTTCGCCCTCGCCGGTCAGGTACTTGTGCAGCGCGACGTCGATGACCTTGCGCGAGGCCGGCCACGCGCCCACCACCAGCGCGGCATAGGTCTTGCCGGTCTCGCGGCTGCGGAACTGCTCCTGCAGTGCCGTCAACGCCGAGCGCTTCTTGGCGATCAGCAGCAGGCCGGAGGTCTCCTTGTCGAGCCGGTGGACCAGCTCGAGGAAGCGCGCCTGCGGCCGCGCCTGGCGCAGCTGCTCGATGACGCCCGAGCTGACGCCGCTGCCGCCGTGCACCGCCACGCCGGCCGGCTTGTCCACCACCAGCAGGTGCTCGTCCTCGTAGACGATCGGGAATTCGCGCGCCGGGGCAGGCGGCGCGGCCTCGGGGTCGGCCATGCGCACCGGCGGCACGCGCACCTGGTCGCCGAGCGCAAGCCGGGTGTCGGCCGCAGCCCGGCCCTTGTTGACCCGCACCTCGCCGGAGCGGATGACGCGGTAGACGTGGGTCTTGGGCACGCCCTTGAGGAGCTTGATCAGGAAGTTGTCGAGGCGCTGGCCCTCGGAACCTTCATCGACCTCGACGGTGCGCACGACCGGCGCAGGCGCCGCAGCAGGGGGCGTGACCCGGGAAACCCCGGTGCTTGCCGGCCTGCCCGCTTTGGCCCCTATAATGCGTTGCACCACGTTGTTGCCGTAAGTGTTTGATTTTTCTGAGTTTAACGCTCAGCAGCACGAGCGGCGACGGTGGCGGCCAGGCGAAATTCCTGGCCAACAGGTGATGCAACATGCCCGGTTCGCGGCGGGCACCGTCCCCACGTGACGGTGCGGCGCGCAGCCCGGCATGGAAGAGAAACAAAGAACGAACCCCTGTCAAAAAGGTTTCCAAGGCAGGAGACAACGAAGACCGGCCCTCGCCCATCCCGCGATCGTCCGGCGTGCTTCAGGCTCCTGCCCGCGTCCAGTCGTCACTGCGGATGATGTTCCCGGCCTCCACCTCCCACTGCCCTTGCGCTGTCCTGCGCGCCGTACCCCGGCCTCGTGCCGACGGGTTTGCGCGGACCGGGCGTGCCGTGGTGCGGCCCCGAACGCTGGCCTCGCGGCCCGCAGCGCCGTCTGTCTCGCATGCGCCAACGCTGCCAGGCCGGCCGATCCACTGATCGATCCCGCGCCGACACAGTCCAGGGCGATTCCTTCCGGTTCATCCACGTTTCTCGTGCATCGATGGGTCGCCCCCGGATTACCGGGAGGCGGCATGTTGATGGGCTGCCCTCCGTGCACGGACAACGCACGGCGGCGGCAAAGGAGCGCACATGAAACGCATGCTGATCAATGCGACGCAACCCGAAGAGCGTCGCCTCGCGATCGTCGACGGCCAGAAGCTGCTCGACTTCGAGACCGAGATCGAAGGCCGGGAGCAACGCAAGGGCAACATCTACAAGGCCGTCGTGACGCGGGTCGAGCCCTCGCTCGAGGCCTGCTTCGTCGACTACGGCGAAGACCGCCACGGCTTCCTGCCGTTCAAGGAAATCTCCAAGAACTACTTCCGCGACGGCACCGACGTGCGCAACGCGCGCATCCAGGACGCGATCCGCGAAGGCGACCAGCTGCTCGTGCAGGTCGAGAAGGAAGAGCGCGGCAACAAGGGCGCGGCACTGACCACCTTCGTGTCGCTGGCCGGCCGCTACCTGGTGCTGATGCCCAACAACCCGCGCGGCGGCGGCGTGAGCCGGCGCATCGAGGGCGAGGAGCGCGAGGAGCTGAAGGAGAACCTCGACCAGCTCGAGTATCCCAAGGGCATGAGCCTGATCGCGCGCACCGCCGGCATCGGCCGCAGCGCCGCCGAGCTGCAGTGGGACCTGAACTACATGCTCAAGCTGTGGTCCGCCATCGACGGCGCATCGCAGGGCGGCAAGGGCGCGTTCCTGATCTACCAGGAGTCGTCGCTGGTGATCCGCGCGATCCGCGACTACTTCACTGCCGACATCGGCGAGATCCTGATCGACACGGACGACATCTACGACCAGGCGATGCAGTTCATGAACCACGTGATGCCGGAATCGGCCGCACGGGTCAAGCGCTATCGCGACGATGCACCGCTGTTCTCCCGCTTCCAGATCGAGCACCAGATCGAGACCGCGTTCTCGCGCACGGTGAACCTGCCCTCGGGCGGCGCGATCGTGATCGACCACACCGAGGCGCTGGTGTCGGTGGACGTCAACTCCGCGCGCGCCACGCGCGGCAGCGACATCGAGGAAACCGCCACCCGCACCAACCTGGAAGCCGCCGACGAGATCGCGCGCCAGATGCGGCTGCGCGACCTGGGCGGCCTGATCGTCGTCGACTTCATCGACATGGAGGAGTCGAAGAACCGCCGCGAGGTCGAGACCCGGCTGCGCGACGCGCTGCGCCAGGACCGCGCCCGCGTGCAGTTCAGCTCGATCAGCAAGTTCGGCCTGCTGGAGCTGAGCCGCCAGCGCCTGCGCCCGGCGCTGAGCGAAGGCAGCCACATCACCTGCCCGCGCTGCAACGGCACCGGCCACATCCGCGACACCGAGTCCAGCGCGCTGCAGATCCTGCGCATGGTCCAGGAAGAGTCGATGAAGGACAACACCGCCGCCGTGCACGTGCAGGTGCCGGTGGAGGTGACCTCGTTCCTGCTGAACGAGAAGCGCACCGAGATCACCAAGATCGAGCTGAAGCAGCGCATCACCGTGCTGCTGGTGCCGAACAAGCACCTGGACACGCCGAACTACAAGCTGGAGCGCCTGCGCCACGACGACCCGCGCCTGGAGAACCTGCAGGTCAGCTACTCGATGATCGAGGAGCCGGACGACGAGGTCGGGATCACGCGGCGCGAGAAGGCCAAGGCCAAGCAGGAGCCGGTGATCAAGGGCATCCTGCCGGAGACGCCGGCCCCGATCGTCCCGCCCAAGCCCGAGCCGGCGCCCGCGCCGGTCGCGGTGGCCCCGGCACCGGCACCGGCCCCGGTGGCCGCGCCGGCGCCGGCGGGCGGCGGTTTCTTCGGCTGGGTCAAGCGCCTGTTCGGCGCAGCCGAGCCGGCGCCCGCACCGGCGGCGGCCAAGGCGACCGAAGCAACGCCCGAGGGTGCTGCCAAGCGCGAAGGCCGAGGCGATCGCGGCGGCCGGGGGAATGGCCGCGGCGAGCGCGATGGCAAGCGGGACGGCCGGCGCGGCGAGCGCGGAGAACGTGGTGAGCGGGGCGAGCGCGGTGGTGACCGCAACCGCGGCGAAGCGCGTGCCGAGGGCCGCCCGGAAGGACGGGGCGACCGTCCGGAGCGGGGCGAGCGCGGTGACCGCGGCGAACGTGGGGGTGAGCGCGGCGGCCGCCGCAACGAGCGTGGCGAGCAACGGCCGGACGAGGTCGCGGCCGCCGGCATCGAAGGCGCGGCGGCAACGGCGCCGCGTGGCGACGAGCGTGGCCCGCGCCCGGAGCGCGCTGAGCGTGGAGAGCGCGGCGAAGGCCGTGGCGACGGCAACCGCCGCGGTCCGCGCCCCGAGCGCGAGCGCCGTCCGACGGAAGCGGCGCCGGTCGACGGCAGCATGCCGGTGCCGGTCCAGGACGCGCCCCACGCCTTCAGCGACACCGTGCCCAGCGCGGACGTCGAGCAGGCCGAGGGCGGCGAGCAGCGCGAAGGCGGTCGCCGCCGGCGCCGCGGCCGCGGTGGCCGCGATCGTGACGAAGCCCGCAACGGCGAAGTGGCGGTGACTGAAGGCAGTGCCGACGGTGCGGCGCTCGACGGCGCGCTGCCGCTTGCAGCGCAGCCGGTGGAAGCCAGTGCCGAAGCGGTCGAATCGGCCCTCGCGTCGGAAGGCGGCGTGCCGTCGACCGAAGGCGGGGAACGCGATGGGCGCCGCCGTCGCGGCGGCCGCGGGCGCGACCGCCAGCGCCGCGAGGAGGGTGAAGCCCAGGCCGTACCGGCCGACGGCGCCGAGGTGCAGGGCGCGCCCGTCGACGAAGCGGTGCAAGCCGCCCAGCCGGTGCCCGCCGCGGTGACGGCCGCGGTCTACGAGCCGCAGGCCCACGAGGCGCACGCGCAGCCGCCGGTTCAGCCTGCGCCGGTTGCCGCACCGGTGGCCCCGGTGGCGCCGGTCGCCGCGCCGGCCCGTCCGGTGGTGCCGCGCTTCGAGCTGCCGCTGGACGAGCTGCAGGCGGTGGCGCAGAACGCCGGCCTGCAGTGGGTCAACTCGGACGCCGACAAGATCCGCGCCGTGCAGGAGGCGATGGCCCGCGAGCCGAAGCCGATCCACGTGCCGCGCGAGCCGCGTCCGCCGGTGGTGATCGACGAAGGTCCGCTGGTGCTGGTCGAGACCCGCAAGGACCTGTCGCAGTTCAAGCTGCCCTTCGAGACGGAGTCGGGGGCCCAGCCGCGCTGAAGCGCTGCCGGCCTTGATCGACAACGGCGCCCGCGGGCGCCGTTTTTTCTTGTAGCCCGGATGGAGCGAAGCGGAATCCGGGAGCGGCCGTCGAAGAGTGCACGACGATCCCCGGATTGGCATCCGGGCTACGGGAGGCGTTCCAGGGCGTTCTGGTACGTCGGTTGGTGCATCAGCTCGTCCCACGGCAGCGGCGTGCTCTGCGGCAGCAGCTCCAGGCGGCGCGTCTCACTGTGCGGGTCCGCCTGCCAGCGCCCCTGTTCCAGCGCCTGCTGCAACCCATCGAGCAGCGCATCCACCGGCCGCCCACCGTCCACCTTCGACTGGTTGCACAGCAGCACCAGGTCGCAGCCGGCGTTCAGCGCGGCGATGCCGCCCTCGACCGCATTGCCGGCGACGCGCGCCCCCTCCATGCTGAGGTCGTCGCAGCAGATCGCGCCGGTGTAGCCGAGCTGCCCGCGCAGGATCTCGGTCAGCCAGCGCGGCGAGAAGCCGGCCGGCAGCGCATCCACCTGCGGGTAGGTCACGTGCGCCGGCATCACGCAGGTGAGCGCCGTCGACAGCCAGTCGTAGGGCCTCGCATCGTCGTCCAGGATCGCCTGCAGCGGCCGCTCGTCGACCGCGTTCGCGACATGCGTGTCCGCCGCGGCATGCCCGTGCCCCGGGAAATGCTTGCCGCAGTTGGCCATGCCCGCACGCAGCAGGCCCGTCGCCAGCGCCTGCGCCAGCACCGACACCACGCGCGCATCGCGGTGGAAGGCCCGGTTGCCGATCACCTGGCTGCGGCCATGGTCGAGGTCGAGCACCGGCGTGAAGCTCAGGTCGACGCCGCAGGCCCGCAGCTCGCTGCCGAGCACGTAGCCCGCCGAGGTCGCGGCATCGACGGCACGCATCGCGTCGCGCATCCACAGCGCGCCGAAGTCGCCCATCGCCGGCAGGTGCGTGAAGCCGTCGGTGCGGAAGCGCTGCACGCGCCCGCCCTCGTGGTCGACGCAGACCAGCAGGTCGGGCCGGATGGACTTGAGTTCGGCCGTCAGCTCGGTGAGCTGGCGCCGGTCGACCCAGTTGCGGGTGAAGAGGATCAGGCCGCCGGTCAGCGGGTGGCGCAGGCGGCGCCGTTCGTCGTCGGTGAGGCCGGTGCCGGCGATGTCCAGGATCACCGGGGCGTGTTCGCTCATGGGAAGGCTCTCGATCTCAGGAGGAAGACTGGGTTTCGACCACCACGAAGCTGGCCGCGTAGTCGCTCTCGTCGCTGACGGTGACGTGGGCGACAAGCTTGCGGGCCTCGAACCAGGCCGCCAGTTCCCCGTGCAGCCGGATCTCCGGCTTGCCGCTCGGCAGGTTCAGGATCTCGCAGGCGCGCCAGGTCATGGGCATGCGCATGCCGCGGCCGATCGCCTTCGAGAAGGCCTCCTTGGCCGAGAAGCGCGTCGCCAGGTAGGCGATGCCGCGCGATTCGACGCGCGCCCGCCGGGCGTGGAAGACGACCAGCTCCTGCGGCCCGAGCACCTTCTCGGCAAAGCGGTCGCCGCGCCGCGCCAGCGTGGCGGCGATGCGGCGCACGTCGCAGACGTCGGTGCCGATGCCGTAGATCACCGCACCGCCGCCCGCTGGATGCAGCGCAGGTAGTCGCGCACCGTCTCGTCCAGGCCGAGCACCAGCGCGTCGGCCACCAGCGCATGGCCGATGGACACCTCGAGCACCCCGGGCACGGCCCGCAGGAAGTCGGTGAGGTTGGCCCGGTTCAGGTCGTGGCCGGCGTTCACGCCCAGGCCGGCCCGCAGCGCCGCCTCGGCGCTCGCGGCAAAGCCGGCCAGCACGGCGGCGTGGGCGGGCGTGCCGTGGGCGCGGGCGTAGGTCTCGGTGTAGAGCTCGACGCGCTCGGCGCCCAGCGCGCGCACCGCCGGCATCTGCTGCGGCACCGGGTCCATGAAGAGGCTGACCCGCACCCCCAGCGCCCGCACCTCGGCCACCAGCGGCGCGAGGCGTGCCGCGTCTTCCGGAAAGCGCCAGCCGTGGTCGGAGGTGGACTGCTCGACGCTGTCGGGCACGAAGGTGCATTGGTGCAGCGGCAGGCCGCGGCGCTTCAGCTCGCGGGCAAAGTCGAGCAGGTTGTGGAAGGGGTTGCCCTCGATGTTGTATTCGACGTGCGGATGCGCCTGCAACAGCTCGGCCAGGTCGTAGACGTCGTGGGCGCGGATGTGGCGCTCGTCCGGCCGGGGGTGCACCGTGATGCCCTGGGCGCCGGCCGCCAGCGCCCGTTCGGCCGCGCCGGTGACGCTCGGGATGCCGAGCTCGCGCGTGTTGCGCAGCAGCGCGACCTTGTTGAGGTTGACCGACAGCGCGGTCAGGCCGTGCTGTGCATCGAGTCCGGTGGTCTGCAAGGGGTTCATCGGTTCAGCGTTCAAGAGCTTGCACGTCGAGCATCACCTGCCGCGTCCGCAGCACGGGGGAGCCCAGATGATAGTGAAGCAGCGCGCGCAGCAGCAGCTTCAGCTCCTGCAGCGCCGGCACGCAGGCCTGCTGCAGGGCGAGCTGCCCGTCGCCCTGCAGCGCCGCCTGGAGGTCGATCAGCGTGCGGCCGGCAAGCTCGCCCTCGCGGCCGCGCGCCGGCGTCACGCCCTGCTCCGGCAGCAGCAGGTAGCGGCCCTCCGGCTGCACCGCCTCCTGCGTCGAGGTGGCATGCCCCAGGTCCGGCAGCACGCCCACCTGCTGCAGCAGTCGCAGCTCGAAGGCCCGCAGCGCGGCCTGAACCACGCCGTCGTCGCGCGAGGCAAGCGCCGGCAGCGTCAGCGCATAGGCATCGAACAGCACCGGGTGCGGATCGCCGCGCGCCAGCAGCTTCATCAGCAGCTCGTTCAGGTAGAAGCCGCTGAAGAGCGCCGCGCCGGTCAGCATCGCCCCGCCGCCGCCCCATTCGGCGCCGCGCAGGGTCTGCACGTCGCCGGACGCCTCGGCCCCGTCGGCAGCCCGCGGCGCCCGGCCGAGCGCGGCCTGCAGGCGCTGGAAGGGCAGCAGCACCGCGCGCAGCTGCGAGTACGGTCGCTTCGCCCCCTTGGCGACCACGGCCACGCGGCCCTGCTCGCGGGTGAAGAGGTCGAGGATCAGGCTGGACTCGCTCCAGTCGTAGCGGTGCAGCACGTAGGCCGCCTGGGTGGCCGGCGAGCGCGCGGGGCGGGTGGCCATGCGCAGGCCTTACTCGTAGCCGTAGGTGCGCAGATGCTCTTCGTCGTCGGCCCAGCCGGAGCGCACCTTGACCCACAGCTCGAGGAAGACCCGGCCGTCCATCAGCCGCTCGAGCTCCTGGCGCGCCTCGGAGCCGATGCGCTTCAGGCGCTCGCCCTCGTTGCCGATGACCATGCCCTTGTGGGCGTCGCGCTCGACGATGATGGTGGCGGCGATGCGCCGCAGCGCCCCTTCTTCCTCGAACTTGTCGATCACGACGGTGGAGGTGTAGGGCAGCTCGTCGCCGGTGAGGCGGAACAGCTTCTCGCGGATGATCTCGCTGGCGAGGAACTTCTCGCTGCGGTCGGTCAGCGCATCTTCCTCGTAGAACCAGGGTTGCTGCGGCAGGTAGGGCTTGACGATGCCGAGCAGGCGCTGCACGTCGGCGTCCTTGCGCGCCGTCAGCGGCACGAACTCGGCGAAGGCATGGCGGTCCTGCATGCCCTTCAGCCAGGGCACCAGGTCGGCCCGGCGCTGCACCGTGTCGAGCTTGTTGGCGATCAGCATCACCGGCTTGCCGGCCGGCATCAGCGCGAGCACCTTGGCGTCGTCCAGGCCGAAGCGGCCGGCCTCGACCACGAACAGCACCACGTCGACGTCGCCCAGCACGCCCTGCACGGTACGGTTCAGCGTGCGGTTCAAGGCCGCGCTGTGGCGGGTCTGGAAGCCGGGCGTGTCGACGAAGACGAACTGGGTGTCGTCCACGGTGCGGATGCCGGTGATGCGGTGGCGCGTCGTCTGCGCCTTGCTCGAGGTGATGCTGACCTTCTGGCCGACCAGGGCGTTCAGCAGCGTCGACTTGCCGACATTCGGCCGGCCCACGATGGCGATGAGGCCGCAGCGGGTGTCCGCCGCCTCGGGCTGCGTGCCGGACGCGGCGTCTTCGTCGTCGCCGACGGGGGATTCAGGGTGTTCGCTCATGCGGGAAAGAGGGATGGCTCAGGAACGCAGCGCGCTGCCCGGCTTGTCGTTGGCCTTCAGCGCCACCAGCATGGCCCGCGCCGCCTCCTGCTCGGCGGCGCGGCGCGAGCGCCCCTCGCCGGTCTGCGTGAGGCCCAGGGCCGGCACGGCGCACTCGACCTCGAAGGTCTGGGCGTGCGCCTGGCCGCGGGTCGTGACGATGCGGTAGGCCGGCACCGGCAGGCGGCGCGCCTGCAGCCATTCCTGCAGCTCGGTCTTGGCGTCCTTGGTCCAGCTGTCGAGGTCCGTCGTCTCGATCACTTCGCCGAACAGCCGCTGCACCAGGGCCTGGGCGGCCTCGAAGCCGCCGTCGCGGTAGGTCGCGCCGATCACCGCCTCGAGCGCATCGGCCAGGATCGACGGCCGCTGCGCACCGCCGCCGCGCGCCTCGCCCTCGCTCAGGCGCAGCACCTCGGGCAGGCCGACCAGCAGGGCGACCTTGTGCAGGCTGTCCTCGCGCACCAGGTGGGCGCGCACGCGGGTCAGGTCGCCTTCGTCGGAGCCGGCGAAGCGCTCGAACAGCAGGTCGCTGATGGCCAGGCTGAGCACCACGTCGCCGAGGAATTCCAGGCGCTCGTTGTGGTCGGCGCCGAAGCTGCGGTGCGTCACCGCGCGCGTCAGCAGCTCGGGCCGGGCGAACCGGTGGCCCAGGCGCTGCTGCAGGGCGGTCAGTCGGGCATCCACGTCGTCGGCCGGTTCAGGGGCGGGTTCGGTCGGTCCGGGACGAGGCCCTTACTTCGAACGCCCTTCGTACTTCAGCAGCAGGTAGACCGGCGCCATCAGCTCGATCTCCTTGTTGTACGCGAAGGCGATCACCACCTTGTCGTTCACCTTGGTGATCTCCAGGTCCTTGCCGCCGATCGAGACGATGGAGTACTCGATGTCCTTCTGGCGGTCGAAGGCGTTGCGGATCTCGGGCACCGTGCTGGCGCCGCTCGAGGCGATCTTCTCGACCGTGCGCTTGATCGTGAAGTACTCGTTCAGGGTCGGCAGGACCTTCATCCCGATCAGCGCCACGATGCCGACCACGATCGCCCAGAACATCAGGCCGAAGAGCGTCACGCCGCGTTGGTCGCGGCGGCGCGGCGAAGTGGGTGCCCGAAGCTCCATCGTCATTTCCCTGCTGCTCCTGTATCCGATTGTTGCGCGGCTCAGTTGAACGAGCCGATGCGCTTGAGGTTACCGAAATTCATCCAGACAAAGAAGGCCTTGCCGACGATGTTCTGGTCGGGCACGAAGCCCCAGAAGCGCGAATCCTCCGAGTTGTCCCGGTTGTCGCCCATCATGAAGTAGTGGCCCGGCGGCACCTTGCAGGTCACGCCTTCGGCACTGTAGCGGCAGTTCTCCTTGAAGGGGAACGGGTCGTTCGGCCGCAGGAAGGTGGGCCGCCGGGTGTCGACCAGGATGCGGTGCTCCACGTTCGCCAGCTTCTCGGTGTACTGGTCGAAGAAGCGCATGTTGTCGCCGTCGTAGAACTGCGGCATCGGCTGCGTCGCCACCGGCTTGCCGTTCAGGAACAGGCGCTGGTTCAGGTAGGCGACCTCGTCGCCGGGCACGCCGACCACGCGCTTGATGTAGTCGACGCTCGGGTTCGCCGGGTAGCGGAACACCATCACGTCGCCGCGCTGCGGGTCGTTCAGCGCGATGATCTTCTTGTTGATCACCGGCAGCCGGATGCCGTAGTGGTACTTGTTGACGAGGATCAGGTCGCCGACGAGCAGCGTGGGCACCATCGAGCCGGACGGGATCTTGAAGGGCTCGAACAGGAAGGAGCGCAGCAGGAAGACGACCAGGATCACCGGGAACAGGCCGGCCGTCCAGTCGAGCCACCAGGGCTGCATCAGCAGCGTCTCGCGCGCCGGGGCAATGTTGTCGTCGACCTTGGCGATGCCCTGGGCGGCCAGGCGCTCGCGGCGCTCGGCCGCCTGCTGCTCCAGCGTGGCGGCGGCCGCGGCGCGGCGCGGCGCGAAATGGAAGCGCTCGGCCAGCCAGTACGCCAGCGTCACCAGCGTCAGGATGAACAGCAGCAGCGAGAAGTTGCCGGTCCACCTGCCGACGTACCAGCCGCCGAGATACACCACGAGGCAGGCGTACAGCACGCCGGTCATCGAACCCATCAGAGAACCCATCAGTCGTCCACCTGGAGGATGGCCAGAAACGCTTCCTGGGGCACTTCGACGGAGCCGATCTGCTTCATGCGTTTCTTGCCGGCCTTTTGTTTTTCGAGCAGCTTGCGCTTGCGCGAGACGTCGCCGCCGTAGCACTTGGCGAGCACGTTCTTGCGCAGCGCCTTGATTGTCTCACGCGCGATGATGTTGGCCCCGATGGCCGCCTGGATCGCCACGTCGTACATCTGGCGCGAGATCAGCTCGCGCATCTTGGCCACCACCGCCCGGCTGCGGAAGGCGCTCTGGCTGCGGTGCACGATGATGGACAGCGCGTCGACCTTGTCCCCGTTGAGCAGGATGTCCACCTTCACGACGTCGGCGGCGCGGTATTCCTTGAACTCGTAGTCCATCGAGGCATAGCCGCGCGACACCGACTTCAGCTTGTCGAAGAAGTCGAGCACGATCTCCGCCAGCGGCATCTCGTAGGTCAGCATGACCTGGCGGCCGTGGTACGCCATGTTGATCTGGTTGCCGCGCTTCAGGTTGGCCAGCGTCATCACCGGGCCGACGTAGTCCTGCGGCATGTAGAGGTGCACCGTGACGATGGGCTCGCGGATCTCGTTGATGCGCCCCAGGTCGGGCATCTTCGACGGGTTCTCGACCTGGATCACGGTCTTGTCGCCCAGCTCGACCTCGTACACCACGCTCGGGGCGGTGGTGATCAGGTCCTGGTCGAACTCCCGCTCCAGGCGCTCCTGCACGATCTCCATGTGCAGCAGGCCGAGGAAGCCGCAGCGGAAGCCGAAGCCGAGCGCCTGGCTCACCTCGGGCTCGTAGCGCAGCGAGGAGTCGTTCAGCTTGAGCTTCTCGAGCGCGTCGCGCAGCTGGTCGTACTCGCTGGCCTCGGTCGGATACAGGCCGGCGAAGACCTGCGGCTGGATTTCCTTGAAGCCGGGCAGCGCCTCGGCGGCCGGGCCGGCGTTGTTCGGCAGCTTCTTCTCGAGCGTGATGGTGTCGCCGACCTTGGCGGCCTGCAGCTCCTTGATGCCGGCGATCACGAAGCCGACCTCGCCGGCGCGCAGCACGTCGCGCGACACCGACTTCGGCGTGAACACGCCCAGCTGCTCGGCGGCGTAGGCGGCGCCGGTGGCCATCATCTTGAAGCGCTCGCCCTTCTTCAGCTCGCCGTCGACCACGCGCACCAGCATCACGACGCCGACGTAGTTGTCGAACCACGAGTCGATGATCATCGCGCGCAGCGGCCCCGCGGCGTCGCCCTTGGGCGAGGGCATGCGCGTGATGACGGCCTCGAGGATGTCGTCGATGCCTTCGCCGGTCTTGGCGCTGCACGGGATCGCGTCCGTGGCGTCGATGCCGATCACGTCCTCGATCTCGTCCTTGGCGCGCTGCGGGTCCGCCTGCGGCAGGTCCATCTTGTTCAGCACCGGCACCACGTGCACGCCGAGCTCGATCGCGGTGTAGCAGTTGGCCACCGTCTGGGCCTCGACGCCCTGGCTCGCGTCCACCACCAGCAGCGCACCCTCGCAGGCCGACAGCGAGCGGCTCACCTCGTACGAGAAGTCGACGTGCCCCGGCGTGTCGATCAGGTTCAGCTGGTAGGTCTTGCCGTCGCGCGCGACGTAGCTGAGGGCGGCGGTCTGCGCCTTGATGGTGATGCCGCGCTCGCGCTCGATGTCCATCGAGTCCAGCACCTGCGCCTCCATCTCGCGCTCGCTCAGGCCGCCGCAACGCTGGATCAGTCGATCCGCCAGCGTCGACTTGCCGTGGTCGATGTGGGCAATGATGGAAAAATTTCGGATGTGATCCATTGAACGATTCCGCTGCGCCGAGGTGCGCCGCTGCGACGGTGACACCGTCGTGTGGGTGGCTCACATTGCACGCCTTCAGGCCTGCGCTGTGTGGGTGTTGGACCCGTGCCGTGAACAAAAAAAAGGCACGTCGAAGAACTGACGCGCCTTCCAACAAAACGTATGGCAACTGCTTGTTGGGCTTTCATTGTAGCCAAAAGGCCCCCGCCGGAAACCGCGCCGTTGCTCGATTTCTTGCCGTTGCAGGCCCCCAACAGCGATTTCTTTCCACAACTTATCCACAAAGCCTTGTGGATCCCCTGGGGATAGTTTCAGTCGACCCGACTCGTTGATCGGATTGGCAATAAAGCTGCTGCGCGAGCTTGGAATTGTAGCCAAAAGCATGCGGAATTCGAGGCTGGCAAGTCAGATGCGAGCGCATACTGACATTGTCGAAAAATCGGTCGGCGACGCCGTTGGAAAAATGAAAGCCGCCGATTCCCGCATTGCGAAACATTCAGCCCAATCCCTGACACGCCAGTCGGATATGTCCCGCCGCCCTACTTCAGCGCCGGGATGCGCAGGAACTGCGCCCAGTCGCCGCGCAGCACAGTGACCGGCAGGGACTTGGTCTTGTCCAGCCGGGACACGACCGCGTCGAACTGCTTCACGTCGGTGACGTCCGTCGTGCCGACGGCGACGATGACATCGCCCGCGCGCAGGCCTGCGGCCTCGGCACCGCCGCTCACGGCGCTGACGCGCACGCCGTTCGCGCCGCGCAGCGATTGACGCTCCGCCTCGCCGAGGTTCGTGACCGTGAGGCCCCAGGCCTTGGCGGCCCCGGCGGTGCGCGGCTCGCTCGCCGCCTCGGGGCGCTCGGCCGCGGCCGCCACCTGCGGGTTCAGTTCGGCGAGGCTCGCCTTGAAGTCGAGCAGCTTGCCGCGCCGGTTCACCTGCAGCGCCACGGCCGCACCGGGCTTCAGCGCACCGAGCGTACGCCGCAGGTCGACCGCGCCGTCCACCGGCCGGCCGTTCACGGCCAGCACCACGTCGCCCGGCTGGATGCCGGCCTTGTCGGCCGGCGTGCCGCTCACGACCTGGCGCACGAAGGCGCCCTTGGCCTTGCCCTTCGCAAGGCCGTATTCCTCGGCCAGCTCGCGCGGCACGTCGATCGGCTGGATGCCCAGGTAGCCGCGCACGACACGGCCGGTGGCCTTGAGCTGCTCGGCCACGCGCATGGCCTCGTCGATGGGGATCGCGAAGGAGATGCCGACGAAGCTGCCGACCGGGCTCAGGATCTGCGAGTTGATGCCCACCGCCTCGCCGCGGACGTTGAGGAGCGGTCCGCCGGAGTTGCCGGGGTTCACCGCCACGTCGGTCTGGATGAAGGGCACGTCGGAGCCGGTCTCGCGCGCCTTGGCGCTGACGATGCCGGCGGTCACCGTGCTCTCCAGGCCGAAGGGCGAGCCGATGGCGAGCACCCATTCGCCGACGCGCAGCCGGCCGACGTCGCCGATCTTCACCCAGGGCAGGCCGGTCGCGTCGATCTTCACGATGGCGACGTCCGTGCGCTCGTCGGCGCCGACGATCTTTGCCTTGAACTCGCGCTTGTCGGTGAGGGTGACGTAGACCTCGTTGGCGCCCTCGATGACGTGGGCGTTCGTCATCACGTAGCCGTCGGCACTGAGGATGAAGCCGGAGCCCTCGCCCCGCGGCACCTCGTCGCCCTGCTGCGGCAGCGGTGCGCGGCGGCGGAACGGGCCGCGCGGGGCCTCGCCGGCCCGCTCGGTGGTGCGGATGTTGACGACGGCCGGGCTCACCTGCTCGACCAGGTCGGCGAAGTCGGGCAGGCCGCGGGCGGCGGCCTGGGCCTGCGCCGCGGCCGGTTGCACCAGCCCGAGCACCAGGCCCGAGGCCATCACCGAGCCCATCATCGAGGCCAGCCCGTACGCCAGTCCCAGGCCGCGCGCCGCAGCGCGCAAGGGGGTCAGAGAAACTCGCATGCGCCCACTCCCTCCAGCTTGTTGGCCCCGAGGGGCACCGTCCCCACCCCTACTTCTTGCGTTCCAGGCCGGCGGCGAACGCACGCAGGGTCGCCGTCGGCACGTCGCCCATCACCGTGACCCACCAGTCGCCCTGGCGCCGCATCAGCGTCTGGGTGGCGCCGATGACGGTCGAGATCGGGCGCTGGTGGCGCTCCGGGTTGAAGGGCTCGATGAAGATGGACACGAAGGTGAGGCCGTCGGAATAGACCGCCTGCAGCACCGGGTCGGTGGCCCCGCGGATGCGCAGCGCCCCGTCGAAGGGGCGCTTGACGCAGCTCACCATCGTGAAGCCGGGGATGTCGTGCTTGAGCGACCAGCCTTCGCTCTCGAGCTGGGTCGCGGTGACCGACGGGCGCACGATGCGGTAGCCGTCGAGCTTGCGCAGCGGCTGGGTCACCAGCTCGACCTGCGGCTTCACGTTGATGCTGACCTCGGAGAAGGCCGAGGACTCGAGCACCTCGGCGTTGTCGCCCAGCACCTCGGTGCGCAGCAGCAGGCCGGTCGTCTTCTCGGCCCACAGGCGGTAGCCGAAGCGGTGTGCGTCCTTGGCCCGCAGCTGCAGAACGTTGGCCTCGTGGCCGGCGACGCGCTCGACGCCGGTCTGCTTCAGCTCGTAGAACTCGCTGACGCGCTGCGCGCCGGCCTGCAGCAGGCCGGGGAAGGAACTCATCGCGTCGCGCTGCTCGACCATCGCGACCCGGCTCTGCGGCCACACCGTGTGCACCACGTCGTTCTGGCGCAGCACGTTGCGCATCTGCCCCTCCAGCGAGTCGATGCGCTCGAACTGGTTGCGGCCGTCGCAGAAGTGGGCGATGCGCGAACTGGCCAGCGTGCCGCCGGCGCTCACCACCACCGTGCCCTGGAAGTTGCGCTTGTTGGCCGCGTCGTTGATGCGGGTCAGCCAGGCGTTGGTCTCGCGCGCCTCGACCAGCGGGTCGCCGGGCGCGCTCGCCTGCGCCCGGCTCGGCCCGGCGAAGGCCACGAACGCACAACTCACCATCAACGCGGACAGGCGCAACAGCATGAGGTCGGCAGTCCCGGGATCAGCGCGCCGGCGCTTCGGCTGCGGCGTTGCGCAGGAAGCCCGACGGAACCCCCGGCGCCGAACTGCCGCCGAACTTCTTGTGCACCGACAGGTACTCGTCCAGGCGCGCGTCGCGGATCAGCTGGCCGTTCAGCCGGACCGGCGCGGCTTCCGCCGGCTGGGTGCTCACCGCCTGCAGGCCCGTCGCCGCGGCCGGAACGACGACCGGGGTGCCTTGCGCCACCGTCGCCGCACCGCCATTGCCATTGCCGAACGGCAGGCTGCCCGGGACCGAGGTCGCGACCAGCGCACCGGCCACGACCATGAACCCCGCCGCCACCGCGACCGGCGTGCGCCAGGCGCGGCGCGATCCACCCGCCGCCACCGCGGCAACCGCCGGGAGCACCTCGACCGCCGGCGGCGCGGCCGGCGCCAGCACCACCGGCTCATCCGCCAGGCGCGCGCGCAGGCGGGTCAGGAAGGCGCAGTCGTGGCCGGCGTCGGAGGCCAGGTCGCCGGAGCGCAGCACGTCGCCGATCAGGGCGTAGGCATGCCAGGCGGCACGCGCCTGCCCGTCGTCGCGCCATTGCCCGCAGGCGCGGGCACTCGCCTCGCCGACGAGTTCCCCGTCGACCAGGGCCGAGAGGTTTTCCATCGACGCGCTGACTTCAGACGACTGTGACATATCCAGCTCCAGCATTCACGTTCAGCCAAGGGGACGGTCGGCGCTTCACCAGCGCTCGCCTTCCCGGGTATCCAACAGGGGGCGCAGCCGCTGCGCGATCGCCTCGCGCGCCCGGAAGATGCGCGATCTGACAGTCCCGATCGGGCAGTTCATCACTTCGGCAATCTCTTCGTAGCTCAGGCCTTCGATTTCGCGCAAGGTGATCGCCTGGCGAAGATCTTCAGACAGCGCATCGATCGAAGCGTTCACTGTCGCCGCAATTTCTTTCGACGCCAGCATCGCTTCGGGCGTTTCGCCGTCGCTTAGTTCATTCTCCACCCGGGAAGTTTCGTCATCGTCGTCCCGCCCGGCGCGCGCCGATTCCGTCACGAGCGGGTCCCGCTTCAGTTCCACCAGGGCCTTCTTGGCGGTGTTGACGGCGATCCGGTACAGCCAGGTGTAGAAGGCGCTCTCGCCGCGGAACTGCGGGATCGCCCGGTAGGCGCGGATGAAGGTCTCCTGGGCGATGTCCTGCACCAGGTCGGTGTCGCGCACCATGCGGCCGATCAGCCGCTCGATGCGGCGCTGGTACTTGACCACCAGCATCTCGAAGGCCTTCACGTCGCCGCGCTTGATGCGCTCGATCAGCGGGGCGTCGACGTCCGGGCTCAGGCTCATGAGGGCGCGTGCCCGGGCTCGACGGCGAGCCGGGCGCTGAAGACGGTCGCACGGAAACCGTGCCAGCGGGATTCCAGGCCGCGGCGCTGCACCGGAAGCCAGCAGGCGCGGCCCGGCGGCGATCCGTCCGGCACGAACCGAAGCAGCATCCACGCGCCGGCATCGACCGCCACCTGCAGCGTGCCGGCGCATGTCGGATGAGCGGGCCGCGCCAGGTGCCATTGGCGGGTGTCCCAGCGCAACTCGAACGGCGCCGGGGTCCACAGCGACAGCGCGCCCCAGGCCCCTGCCGTCACGGCCAGGGCCACCAGGGCGGACGAGGCTGAGCCCGGCCCACGCTCGGTCTGCAGCGCCCAGGCCACGCCCGCGCCGGCCGCGGCCAGCAGCAGGCCGGCCAGGCCGGCCCGCCAGACGCCGAAGCGCGGAACGTGGAGGTGGAACTCGGCTGGCGCAGGCATGCGCGACGCTCGCGGCCGTCAGGCGCGCTTGAACACCAGGGTGCCGTTCGTGCCGCCGAAACCGAAGTTGTTCTTCACCGCGTACTCCATCTTCAGGTCGCGCGCGGTGTTGGCGCAGTAGTCCAGGTCGCACTCGGGATCCTGGTTGAAGATGTTGATCGTCGGCGGCACCACCTGGTGGTGCAGCGCGAGGGTGGTGAAGACCGATTCGATCCCGCCGGCGCCGCCCAGCAGGTGGCCGGTCATCGACTTGGTCGAGCTGACGACCATCTTCTTCGCATGGTCGCCGTAGGCCAGCTTGATGGCGTTGCTCTCGTTGACGTCGCCGAGCGGCGTCGAGGTGCCGTGGGCGTTCAGGTACGCGACCTGGTCGGCGTTGATGCGCGCATTGCGCAGCGCCGCCTTCATCGAGCGCTTCGGGCCGTCGACGTTGGGGGCCGTCATGTGGAAGGCGTCCGCGCCCAGGCCGAAGCCGCAGAGTTCGGCATAGACCTTTGCGCCGCGCGCCTTCGCATGCTCGTACTCCTCGAGCACCAGCACGCCGGCGCCCTCGCCCAGCACGAAGCCGTCGCGGTCCTTGTCCCAGGGGCGCGAGGCGGTCGCCGGATCGTCGTTGCGGGTCGACAGCGCACGCGCCGCCGCGAAGCCGCCGATGCCCAGCGGCGACACCGTCGACTCGGCGCCGCCGGCGATCATCACGTCGGCATCGCCGTACTCGATCAGCCGCCCGGCCTCGCCGATGCAGTGCAGGCCCGTGGTGCAGGCGGTGACGATCGCGAGGTTCGGGCCCTGGAAGCCGTACTTGATCGACACGTGGCCCGAGATCATGTTGATGATCGAGGCCGGCACGAAGAAGGGCGACACCCGGCGCGGACCGCGCTCCACCAGCTCGGCGTGCGTCTCCTCGATCATCGGCAGGCCGCCGATGCCCGAGCCGACGAGGCAGCCGATGCGCTCGGCCTGCTCCTCGGTGAGCGCGTCGCCGGTCGGCAGGCCGGCGTCCTGCACCGCCTGCATGGCGGCGGCCAGGCCGTAGTGGATGAAGGTGTCCATGTGCCGGGCTTCCTTGGCGGGGAGGTAGTCCTCCACCTTGAAGCCCTTGACCTCGCCTGCGAAATGGCAGGCGAAGGGCGACGCATCGAACTTGGTGATGGTCGCGATGCCGGAACGCCCGGCCACGATGTTGGCCCACCCCTCGGCCACCGTGTTGCCCACGGGACTGATGAGGCCGAGCCCGGTGACGACGACGCGGCGACGGCTCATGCGATTGCTGCCTGGTTCAAGAAGGCGCTCAGGCCTTCTGGTGCTTGACGGCGTAGTCGATCGCCAGCTGCACGGTGGTGATCTTCTCCGCCTCTTCGTCCGGGATCTCGATGCCGAACTCGTCCTCGAGGGCCATCACCAGCTCCACGGTGTCGAGCGAATCAGCGCCCAGGTCTGCCACGAAAGCCTTTTCGTTCGTCACATCGGCTTCCGGAACGCCCAGTTGTTCCGCGATGATTTTCTTCACACGTGCTTCGATATCGCTCATGACTCCTCCAAGAGGGTTTGCTGAAACAGCCCGAGATTCTAAGGCTTGCACGGTGTCCGCTCTAAGTCAGGCGAACACCCCTCAAACCTGGTTCCGGTCAGGCCCTTCCGGTGGTTGGATCGTGGTTTGGCAGCGCGATGCAGGACGATGGCGTCAGTTCATGAACATGCCGCCATTGACATGCAACTCCGCGCCGGTGATGTAGCCGGCCTGGGCCGACGCCAGGAAGGCCACCGCATGCGCGATGTCGCTCGCCTGGCCCAGCCGCCCGAGCGGGATCTGTGCCAGCAGCCCGGCCTTCTGCTGCTCCGACAGCTCGTCGGTCATGTCGGTCTGGATGAAGCCCGGCGCGACGCAGTTGACGGTGATGCCGCGGCTGCCCAGCTCGCGCGCCAGCGCGCGCGTCATGCCGGCGACGCCGGCCTTCGAGGCGGCGTAGTTGGCCTGGCCCGCGTTGCCGCTCGCGCCCACCACCGAGGTGATGTTGACGATGCGGCCGAAGCGCTGCTTCATCATGGGGCGGATGGCGGCCCGGCTGGCCCGGAAGACGGCCTTCAGGTTGGTGTCGATGACGGCGTCCCAGTCCTCATCCTTCATGCGCATCGACAGCGTGTCGCGCGTGATGCCGGCGTTGTTGACGAGGATGTGCAGGCCGCCGTCGCCCTTGACGATGGCGTCGATCGCCGCTTCGACACCCGGGCCGTCGGTGACGTTCAGGCACAGCCCGCGGCCGCCGTGCGGGGCGAGCGCCTCGCCGATCGCGTCGGCGCCGGCCGGGGTGGTGGCGGTGCCGATCACCTTCGCGCCCTGCGCCGCCAGCGTCAGCGCGATGGCGCGGCCGATGCCGCGCGAGGCGCCGGTGACCAGGGCCACCTGGCCCGCGAGTGGGGAGTCGCTCATTGCAGCAGGCCTTTCGCTTCGGCCAGCGTGGCCGGGTCGTGGACGGTGGCGGTCACGGCGTCGGCGTCGATGCGCCGGATGGTGCTGGCCAGCACCTTGCCGGGGCCGCATTCGAAGATGTGGCGGATGCCGCGGGCGCGCAGCGCCTGCACCACCTCGACCCAGCGCACCGGGCCGTAGGCCTGGCGCACCAGGGCATCGCGGATCGCGGCCGGATCGTCCTGCACCGCGACGTCGATGTTGTTGACGAGCGGGATGCGCGGGGCGTCCAGGCGCACGCCGGCGAGGCGCGCCTGCAGCTGGTCGGCGGCCGGCTTCATCAGGCTGCAGTGGAACGGCGCCGAGACCGACAGCAGCAGCGTGCGCTTGGCGCCCTTGTCCTTCAGCATCGTGCAGGCGATGTCGACCGCGGCCTTGGTGCCGGCGATCACGGTCTGCTTCGGGTCGTTGAAGTTGGCGGCCGACACCACCTCGCCCGAGGCGGTCGCGGCTTCGGCGCAGCCGGCGCGCACCACGTCGGCGTCCAGGCCGAGGATCGCGGCCATGCTGCCGGCGCCGACCGGCACCGCCTGCTGCATGGCCTGGGCCCGGAAGCGCACCAGCGGCAGCGCATCGGCCAGGCTCAGCACGCCGGCGGCCACCAGGGCCGCGTACTCGCCCAGCGAGTGGCCGGCCAAGGCGGACGGCTGCAGGCCGGTCTCGGCGAGCCAGGCGCGCAGGCAGGCGACGCCGGCGGTGAGCATCACCGGCTGGGTGTTCTCGGTGAGGTCCAGCGCCTCCTTCGGGCCGGCGTGGATCAGCTGGCCGACGTCGGTGCCGAGCGCGGCCGAGGCCTCGGCCAGCGTCTCGCGCACCGCGGGGTGGTCGCCCCAGGCGTCGAGCATGCCGACGGCCTGCGAGCCCTGGCCCGGAAATACGAATGCAAACGGAGTCATGTCAGTGCCTTCTTGTGCCCGGCAATGCGTGTGGATCGGAAACGGGGGCTGCGCGCCGTGGGTGGCTCAGTAGTCGAGCAGCACCGCGCCCCAGGTGAAGCCGCCGCCGACGCCCTCGAGCATGACGGTGTCGCCGCGCTGCACCCGGCCGCTGCGCACCGCCACGTCGAGCGCCAGCGGGATCGAGGCGGCGGACGTGTTGCCGTGCTCGTCCACCGTCGCGATCAGCTTGTCGAGCGGGAGCTTCAGCTTCTTTGCCGTGCCTTGCATGATGCGGATGTTGGCCTGGTGCGGGACCAGCCAGTCGATGTCGGCCTCGCTGCGGCCGGCCTTGGCGAGCACCGAGCGAGCGACGTCCTCGAGCACGGTGACGGCCAGCTTGAAGACCGCGGGGCCGTCCATCTTGAGCAGCGGGTCGCCGGTGATCTGGCCACCCGAGACCGAGCCGGGGGTGCACAGGATGTCGACGTGGCGGCCGTCGGCATGCAGCTCGCTGGCGAGGATGCCGGGCGTGTCCGAGGCCTCGAGCACCACCGCGCCGGCGCCGTCGCCGAACAGCACGCAGGTGGTGCGGTCGTCGAAGTCGAGCAGGCGCGAGAACACCTCGGCGCCGATCACCAGGGCCTTGCTCGCGGCGCCGGTGCGGATCATCGAGTCGGCCACCGTCAGCGCGTAGACGAAGCCCGAGCACACCGCCTGCACGTCGAAGGCGGCGCAGCCGGCGACGCCGAGCTTGTGCTGCACGATCGTGGCGGTCGACGGGAACACCATGTCGGGCGTGGAGGTCGCGACGATGATCAGGTCGATCTGCGACGCCGTGACGCCGGCGGCCTCGAGCGCATGCCGCGCGGCCGGCACGGCCAGGTCGCTGCAGGGCACGTCGGGCTCGGCGAAGTGGCGCGCGCGGATGCCGGTGCGCGCCACGATCCACTCGTCGGAGGTCTCGACGCCCTTGGCGGCCAGTTCGGCGGCCAGGGCCTCGTTGGTCAGTCGCCTGGGCGGCAGGTAGCTGCCGGTGCCGGCGATGCGCGAATAGCGGGGCGTAGAGGGGTGGGTCATGCAGCGAGGGCGGCGCCGTCCGGCGGCTCGCCGGCAGCGCTTGCGGAACCGGGCAAGGCGTGCAGCGAATCGCGAATCCGGTCGTGCACCCGATCCAGCAAGTGATTGCGGGCCGCATCATAAGCCCGATTCATGGCCTGCTCGAAAGCGTAGGCATCCGAGGAGCCGTGCGCCTTGAACACCAGGCCGCGCAGGCCGAGCAGCGCGCCGCCGCTGTAGCGGCGGTGGTCGACGCGGTGCTTGAAGTGGTTCAGCACCGGCAGCGCGACCACGGCGGCGAGCCGGGTGAAGACGTTGCGCGTGAATTCCTGCTTGATGAAGCTGGACAGCATCGACGCCAGGCCCTCGGCGGTCTTGAGTGCAACGTTGCCGACGAAGCCGTCGCAGACGACCAGGTCGGTCGTGCCCTTGAAGATGTCGTTGCCCTCGACGTTGCCGTGGAAGTTGACGTGGCCGCTCTCCGCGGCGGCGCGCAGCAGCTCGCCCGCGCGCTTGATGGTCTCGTTGCCCTTGATGACTTCTTCGCCGATGTTCAGCAGGCCGACGCTCGGGTTCTCCTTGCCGTCGACCGCCGCGACCAGGGCGCTGCCCATGACGGCGAACTGCAGCAGGTGCTCGGCCGTGCAGTCCACGTTCGCGCCCAGGTCGAGCACGGTGGTGTAGCCGTCCTTCTGGTTGGGCATCACGGCGGCGATCGCCGGCCGGTCGATGCCGTCCAGGGTCTTGAGCAGGTAGCGCGCGACGGCCATCAGGGCGCCGGTGTTGCCGGCCGAGACGCAGGCGTGGGCGCGCGGCGGCTGGCCGTCGGGGCCGGGCTTCAGCTGGCCGAGGGCGACGCGCAGCGACGAATCCTTCTTGCGGCGCAGCGCCACCTCGACGGCGTCGTCCATCTCGACCACCTCGGTCGCCGGCACGATGTGGCAGCGCTCCCAGCCGGCGGCGGGCGCCAGTGCCTCGGCGCGGCCGACCAGCACCACCTCGGCCGTCGGATGGGCCGCCAGGAAGGCGCGGCAGGCAGGCAGCGTGACCGAGGGACCGTGGTCGCCGCCCATGCAGTCGATGGACAGTCGGATCGCACCGGTCGCGGCGGGCGGCGGCGACATCGGGTTCATGGTGGCGGGTCGGGCAGGAGGAGTCGGAGGCAGCCCCCAACGGAAACGCCCGGCGCAGCGGCGTACCGCGGGCCGGGTCGGTTCAAGGTCTTGCCGGGTTCACGCATCGGGCCTTGTGAGCGCCGGGGCGCTCGGGCAGGCGGGGCGGTGCGAAGATCAGACTCAGGCGTCGGCCTTGGTCAGGCGTCAGCCTTGGTCTTCAGCACCTTGCGCCCACGGTAGAAACCGTTGGGGCTGATGTGGTGGCGCAGGTGGGTTTCGCCGGTGGTCGGCTCGATCGCGAGGCCCGGGGTGCCCAGGGCATTGTGCGAACGGTGCATGCCGCGCTTCGAGGGCGACTTCTTGTTTTGCTGAACGGCCATGAAAATTCTCCTTGAGGCTCCTGGACCAACGCGCTGGTTAGTCAACCAAGCAGCCAGGCAGAACGGGCACCGACGATTCAGTGCCTTGACGAAAAAGCCTGCGATTCTAGCATCAGCAGCCGTGCCGGGGTCAATTGGGCAGGTTGCCGCGCTTCAGGGCCGCCAGGCCGGCGAAGGGATGGGCGGCCTGCTCCGCCGCCTCGTCCAGCTCGTCGGGCGGCAGCGCGAGCGGCTGCGGGCAGGCGTCATGGCGCGGCACGATGGGCAGGGCGAGCAGCAGCTCGTCCTCGACCAGGGCCTGCAGGTCCAGGTCGCGGGTGAGGGCCAGCACGTCCTCCTCGCTTTCGGCGTCCAGCGCGGCGGCGGCGTCCTCGCCGGCCACGAAGCGCAGCGAGCGCTCGACATGCAGCGGCGTCGCGACGGGCGAGAGGCAGCGCTGGCATTCCAGCAGCACCTGGGCCTGGGCGTCGAGGTGCAGCCAGGTCTCTGCCTGGCCGGCACGGGCCTCGCGGCGCTCGCCGCGCGCCGACCAGCGCACCTCGGCGTCGGAGCCCGGCAGCGTGCCCTGCTGCAGGCGCGCCAGCTCGGCGAGCGGCCAGCGGCCTTCGAGCTGGACGGCATCCTTGGCGAAGGCCTCGACGTCCAGGTGGCGGGGATCGGAAACACGCGATTTCATGCGTGCAGTGTACGGTCCGGGCGATGGGAGAATCGCCCGCATGACCCCACGCCCCATGCTGATCCTGGGTTCCACCTCGCGCTACCGGCGTGAGTTGCTGGAGCGCTTGCGCCTGCCCTTCGAGCAACGCTCGCCCGAGGTCGACGAGACGCCGCAGCCGGGCGAAGCCCCCGCGGCGCTGGCGCTGCGGCTGGCGTTGGCCAAGGCCCGAGCGGTGGCCGGGCAGGCGCCGGATGCCATCGTGATCGGCTCGGACCAGGTGGCCGACCTCGACGGCACGCCGATCGGCAAGCCGGGCACGCACGAGCGCGCCGTGGCCCAGCTGCAGGCGATGCGCGGCCGGGCCATCGTGTTCCAGACCGCGGTCGCGGTGGTGCGCGCCTCGACCGGCTTCGAGGGCTCGGCGCTGGTGCCGGTGACGGTGCGCTTCCGCGACCTGTCGGATGCCGAGATCGAGCAGTACCTTCGCGCCGAGCAGCCCTACGACTGCGCCGGCAGCGCGAAGTCCGAGGGGCTGGGCATCGCGCTGCTGGCGGCCATCGAATCGGACGACCCGACCGCCCTGATCGGCCTGCCGCTGATCCGCACCGCCGCACTGCTGCGGCAGGCCGGCCTCGACCCCCTGGCCGCCCCGGCGGGCTGAACGATGGGCGCGACCGGCCGGCTGATCCTGGTCCCGAACACGCTCGATTTCGGGGTCGCTTCCGATGCCGACCTGGGCGAGGTGCTGCCGCTGGGCGTGCTGCGCACCGCGGCCGCGCTGCAGCACTGGGTGGCGGAGAACGCGAAGACGACGCGCGGCTTCCTGAAGCGGGTCGACGCGGTGGTGCCGCTCGCCCAGCCGCTGCAGGCGCTGTCCATCGTCGAGCTGCCGCGCCCGCCCAAGGGCCGGGATGGAGCCGGCCGCACGCCGCCGGACCTGCGGCCGCTGCTGGCGCCTGCGCTCGCAGGCCACGACCTGGGGCTGATCTCCGAGGCCGGGCTGCCGGCGATCGCCGACCCGGGGTCCGAGCTGGTGCGGGCGGCGCATGCGCTGCAGGTGCCGGTGCTGCCGCTGTCGGGGCCGAGTTCGCTGCTGATGGCCCTCGGGGCGAGCGGCCTCAATGGGCAGAGCTTTGCGTTTGTCGGCTACGTGCCGGTCGAGGCGGCGCAGCGCACGAGCCGGCTGCGCGAGCTGGAGGCCTGGTCGCGCAAGGCCGGCCAGACCCAGCTGATGATCGAGACGCCGTATCGCAACCCGGCGCTGCTGGCGGCGCTGCTGGCGACGCTGCAGCCGCAGACGCGGCTGTCGGTAAGCTGCGGGCTGACGCTCGCGACTGCCTGGACGCGCAGCGACAGCGTGGCCCAATGGCGCAGCCGCCCGAGCGAGCTGCCGGCCGACGTGCCGGCGGTGTTCGCGCTGCTCGCCGGCTGAAACGCCGGCCGCCGCTCAGGTCTGCGCCGGGGGCGGCGCGACCTTGGCGCCGAACAGCGCCGCGACCTTCTTCTTCGGCTTGATGTTGGGCGAGAGGCGGCCGGCGGCCGGGGCGGTCGCGGCATTGCGCTCCCACGACGCCGGCTCGGCCGAGGCAGCGCTGGGTTCGTAGGGCTTGTCGAAGAACGGATCGGCCGGCGCACGCGGCGGCGCGTAGCTGCGCGCCGGGCGGGATTCGCGGGGCTCCCGCGGCTCGGCTTCGTCCCAGCTGCGGCGCGGGCGCTCGGCCCGTTCGCCGCGGTCGCCCCGGTCCGACATGCGGGGCCGCGGCTCCTCCAGCTCGAGCGGCTCGAGTTCCATCTTCTTCTTGATCAGCTTCTCGATGTCGGCGACGAGCCGGGCATCCTCGCGCGTGACCAGGGTCACCGCGAGGCCCGAGGCGCCGGCACGGCCGGTGCGGCCGATGCGGTGCACGTAGTCCTCGGCATTGAAGGGCACGTCGAAGTTGAACACCGCCGGCAGGTCGGCGATGTCCAGGCCGCGCGCGGCCACGTCGGTGCAGACCAGCACGTCGACCTCGCCGCGCTTGAAGGCCTCGAGCGCCTTCAGCCTCTCGTCCTGCGACTTGTCGCCGTGCAGGGCGTTGGTCTTCAGGCCGTCGCGCTCGAGCGAGCGGGCCAGGCGGGCGCAGCCGAGCTTGGAGTTGACGAAGACGATGGCCTGCTTGATGCCGCGGTCGGACAGCACCTTGCGGACCGCCGCGCGCTTGTCGTCGGTGGCGACGCTGTAGAAGCGCTGCTCGACGGTGGAGGCGGTGGCATTCGGCCGCGCCACCTCGACCAGCACCGGGTTTTGCAGGTAGCTCTCGGCGAGCTTCTTGATCTCGGGCGAGAAGGTGGCGGAGAACAGCAGGGTCTGGCGCTGCTTGGGCAGGTAGCTCAGGATGCGCTGCAGGTCGGGCAGGAAGCCGATGTCGAGCATGCGGTCGGCCTCGTCGAGCACGACGTACTCGACCTGGTTGAGCACCGCGTTCTTCGCCTCGATGTGGTCGAGCAGCCGGCCGGGGGTGGCGATCAGCACCTCGACGCCGGCCTTCAGCTCCAGGGTCTGGGGCTTCATGTCGATGCCGCCGAAGACGACGGCCGCGCGCAGCTTGGTGTGCTTCGAGTAGGTCTTGATGTTCTTGGCGACCTGGTCGGCCAGCTCGCGCGTGGGGGCCAGCACCAGGGCGCGCACCGGGTGGCGGGCGGGCGACATGCTGGCGTTCTCGTGGCGCAGCATCTTGTGCAGCAGCGGCAGCGAGAAGGCGGCGGTCTTGCCGGTGCCGGTCTGGGCGGCGCCCATCACGTCATGGCCGGCCAGGACGATGGGGATCGCCTTGGCCTGGATGGGGGTCATCGTGGTGTAGCCCGATTCGGCGACAGCCTTTTCGAGCACCGGCGACAGCCCCAGGGACGAGAAATTCATGGGGCCGCCGACAGTCTCGACGTCGGCTTCAGCCTGGACGGGCACGACATGAGGGGCGCCCGGAAAAGTTTGGATCATCCCGCAATTATGGAACATCTGCCGGCTAGCCGCGGGAAGGAGGCCCTAGCGCCAGAAGCGTGTCGGAAAGCGCACGAGAAGCACTTTGGCAAACGCTGCCTTCGACAATCGACGCTCCAACCCGGGCGCGGTCACATCGCTCCCCAAGTCCCAGGTCAGCAGTTCGAGATCGGGCGCCTGCTTCGCGACACTCAATCCGAAGGAGGCCGCCCGCATGTCGAACGACACATACCGGGCCCCGATCTGCCGCGCCACCGCCACGCTGCGACGCGTCGCGGCCCGACACGCCTCCTCGTCGGGGTTGCGTTCGCACGAAAGAAGCACGTCCTCGGCCGGAGCGAGGTAGTGGGAATGGCGGAAGCCGTGCGCCGTCAGCGACCGCTCACCCGTCGCGGCGACGAATCCTGGCACGGTCTCGATCCATGCGCGCGCCTTGAGCCCGAACATGCGGTCCAGGCGCTCCAGTTCCGCGACGGCAGCCGCGATGTTGACAGCAGAGGGATTTTTCCAATCCAGCCAGAATTGGAGACCGGGTTTGGCACGCGCGACCTCCAGGGCTCGTTCCAATGTGAACCCGGAGGGGGGCGAGGGTTCGTGGAAAACCTCGAATCGACCGCTTTCCGCATTGAACTCCACATCCATCTCGACACCCTCGAACGATTGCATCGCCTCGATCAGCGCGAGTTCGGAGTCGTTGCGGTGGGCGAACACGTGACTCGGTGCTGCCGACAGCCCCTTCACACGGCGCAATTCCAGTGCCGTACGCCGCAAATAGTCCTTCATGTCAGGGGTCGGCGCATCGTACTGGAGTGCGCCGTCGAAAGCGACGCGCGGCTGCGGCTGATAGCCCTGCGAGAACAGCGACCGACGTGAATCGCCGGCGAAGGCTTCGAGCACACCGAACGCATCGAGGATCGTTTCGTGCAGCCATGGCAGTGCGAACGGCTTGTCCGCATTCGCCTCCAACGCCGCGTAGCCCGCACCCAGCACCTGCCTGGCCGCCGCATTCGCGTGAATCACGACCGGGATCTCGATATGGCGCGCGGAATGCTGCGGACTGGCATGGCCGGACCCGCCATCAGGATCCTCGCCGTGGTCGGGTGCGAAGACGACCACGGTCGGCCGGCTGCGCCGGCTCGCCGCAGCCATCACCTGGTCGACAAGCGCATCCACATGGCGAATTGCGCTGTCATAGCAATTGACGGCATCGGTCAGGTCCGGCGCTTCGCCGAAGTACTTGACGCCACGCGGCTGATTCCTGAACGCTTCCCGGGCCTCGTGCGGAATCAGTCGGCAATAGTCCCAATGCGAGGCGGTGAATTGCGCCACGCGGAATCGCCCGACGGCCCTGTCGTCTGCCAGGTCTGCGACGAGTTGCCGAGCCATGTCCTCATCCGCCGTGAAGCCCCGACCGATCCGCAGCGGACCGTCCAGCCCCAGGGGCAGACTCACCCCTTCGTTGCGAAAGGTTCGCCGCTCGCCTGCATCCATCGCGATCCGATGGATCGGCGAATCCCAAGGTCCGGATTCAGACTGCGTCGAATACCAGCTCGTGGGGATGCCGGCCGCCTGCAGCCTGCCGAGCAGCGAAACGCTGGCGCTCGCGTCGCCGTCGCGTGGGCGAAGCATCACGGAGCTCACTGAAGGCACGGTATGCGAGTGCACCGAGATCGCATCGCCCAACAAGACCAGGTCCGGCCTGCGAACCGACAGGCGCGGGTTGGTCGGATACGGATAGCCGTACAGCTGCATGTGCCACCGGCTCGTCGACTCCCCCAGCAGATACACCACGTCGATGTCGCGATGCGGCATCGGCGCCGCAACGGGCCTGGCCAGCGGCGCCTGCGCGCGCATGGCGTCGCGAACCTGCTTGAGCTGCGGAATGGTCTCGGCCGTGAGCCCCGACAGGATGGCGAACACCAGCAGCGGCGCAGCACAGGGCCCGAACGCCGGCGCCGCTTCGCCGCGCATCGCGTAGGCCGCGAACACGAACGACAGCACCAGGAATCCGCCGTACAGCCGCTTGCCGGCGGTGACCGCCACGAAGTCGGCGACCTCCATCGGATTGCTCTGCAACACCGCCAGCCCGACGTCGCCGCTCAAGCCGTAGGTGCGCAACGCCTGGCCGACGAATCCGGCCAGCAGCAAGCCGGCCAGCACCACGGCGAGCCGCCAGCCCCGGTCGAGCAGCGGCAATGCGGCCAAGGATGCAAGCACGGCGCACCACAGCGGAAGGATCAGCTGGCCCGCTGCGGTCAACAGGCAGAACCAGCGGACCTGCGACTGTTGGCGGCCGAAGCCGGCGAGACACGCCAGGGCGCCCATCGCACCGATCACGGCCACCGTCGTTCGCGGATTGCGCGACAGCATCGGCATCAACTCGATCCAGGCCCGCGACAACAGCGCCAATGCGAGCAGCATGACGCCGGCCCGCGCGAGCCAGTTTCCGCCACGGCGGGTGGCTGGTTCATGTCCGACGGTGGTCACGTTGTCGGGTGCTCCGCGAGGTCGGGTAGGCGTGTGCGTGCGAAAAGGCGCAATTGTAGGAGCGGGTCTCCAGTTGCCGACGACGCCTGCCGCAAGCCGGCCGGTGCTTTGAAGTGCGGTAAAGTCGCGGTCGTCGCGAAGGCCCTTGCGCACCGTTGACGGGGCATGCCGCCAGCGCCGACCCGTCGGTGCCGCGTGTTTCGCGACCACCAAGCCGGAGTTCCCCAGGATTGTTCGTCACCAGCCACCGCCGTCTCCCCGCGTGCGAGCGTCCCCGTTCCCTCAGCGCCCACCGGTGCTGTGCCGGACGCAGGGGAGAGGCTCCCGATTGACCTGCCACTACAACGATCACCATGCCCCCTACCGCCCAGCCCCAACGACGTGTCGCGCTCATCACCGGCGTGACTGGCCAGGACGGCGCCTACCTCGCGGATTTCCTGCTGGCCAAGGGCTACGAGGTGCATGGCATCAAGCGCCGGACCTCCCTGATCAACACGGCGCGCATCGACCACCTGTTCCACGACCCCCAGCAGGATGGCGTGCCGTTCCATCTGCACCATGGCGACATGACGGATTCGTCGTCGCTGCTTCGCATCATCCAGCAGGTCCAGCCGGACGAGATCTACAACCTTGCAGCGCAGAGCCACGTCGCCGTGAGCTTCGAGGAGCCTGAGTACACGGCCAACAGCGACGCCATCGGCCCGCTGCGGGTGCTGGAGGCGATCCGCATCCTCGGCCTCGAGAAAAAGACCCGCTTCTACCAGGCCTCGACCTCGGAGCTGTACGGCCTGGTGCAGGAGATTCCGCAAAAGGAAACCACGCCGTTCTATCCGCGCAGCCCCTACGCGGTCGCCAAGCTGTACGCCTACTGGATCACCGTCAACTACCGCGAGGCCTACGGCATCTACGCCTGCAACGGCATCCTGTTCAATCACGAGAGTCCGCTGCGCGGCGAGACCTTCGTGACCCGCAAGATCACGCGCGCCCTGGCGAGCATCAAGCTGGGCCTGCAACCCTGCCTGTACCTCGGCAATCTCGACTCGAGGCGCGACTGGGGCCATGCACGCGACTATGTCGAAATGCAGTGGCTGATGCTGCAGCAGGATCAGCCTGAAGACTTCGTCATCGCCACCGGTGTTCAGTACAGCGTGCGCGACTTCGTGCGCGCCGCGGCCGCGGAGGTCGGCATGGAGTTGACGTTCCGCGGGACTGGCGTCGACGAAAAAGCCTACCTGCCCGACGGACGCTGCGTGGTCGCGGTGGACCCCCGCTACTTCCGGCCGACCGAAGTCGAGACCCTGCTGGGCGACGCGACGAAGGCCAAGCAGAAGCTCGGCTGGGCGCCGCGCACGACCTTTGCCGAACTCGTGCGCGAGATGATGCAAGAGGATATGAAGGTGATGGCGCAGCGCCGTTCCTGAGCCGCCTGCCGCGTCGCAACGTGTTCGACCTGTCCTTCTGCATTCCGACACTCGACCGCGCGTCGGAACTGGCCCAGAGCCTGCACTCCATCATCGATCAGGCCGACGAACGCGTCGAGATCGTCATCGTCGACGGTGGGTCCACCGACGGTACGGCCGAACTCGTCGCACGGTTGGCCGCAACACGCTTCCCGTCGATCCGCCTGCTGGCAAGCGCAACCCGCAGCGGCGTCGACCGCGATGTCCTGCAGGCCGTCGAAGCGGCCAGGGGCACGCACTGCTGGCTGTTCAGCGATGACGACCGGCTCGCGCCCGGCGCGCTCGCGGCCGTACGGCAACGGCTGGCGGCAGACCCTTCGCTCGCGGGCATCAGCACGAACTACCAGGCCTACGACGCTGCGTTCACCTATCCGATCGCGACGGTGCCGGCATTCAGCAGCCGTCCCGACGCCGGCGACGCGGTGTTCACCCGGCGCGAAGACTGCTTCTCGGCGTTGGCGTTGCACCTCGGCTTCATCTCGTGCCAGGTCGTCGACCGGCAGCGCTGGCTGGCTGCCGTCGGGCAGCGGGATGTCACGCCCTTCTGCAATGCATGGATCATCGTCTACATGATCGGCGCGATGCTCGAACCGGGTGCGCGCTGGCTCTATCTGTCCGAGGTCTGCGTCCACTACCGCAGCGGCAACGATTCGTTCATGGCGCGCCAGGGCCTGTGGCGGCGACAACTGATCACGCACGTCGCCTTCGCCGACATCCTGCGCCACTTCTTCGCCGAGAACTCTCCGCCATACCGGGCCGTGATGGCCACGCTGATCCGCGACCGCATGCCGCGCACGCTGGCCGTGCTCAAGGCACGGGGGATGCCCGTGGGCTTGCAGCTGTCGCTGCTGCGGCTCTACGTCGCGCGTTACGGGTCCCACCCGGGATTCTGGTGGCGCGTGCTGCCGTTGTTCGCGCTGCCCGGTGCCGTGTACCGGGGGGCCTGGTCCCTCTACCGCCGCAGGCGCATCGCCGCCACCGCCACCACCTCCACCGGCTGAGCACCGAATCCGGCCCAGCCCTTCTTCGTCGCCCCATCTCCATCACCTCTTCGGGAGTTCGCATGTACAAAGCCCTGACCCACTGCCGCATCTGCAAGGGCACGCAGCTGGACAAGATCCTCGACCTCGGCAACCAGGTCCTCACCGGCGTGTTCCCGAAGCGCAAGGACGAGAAGATCACCACCGGCCCGCTGCACCTGCTCAAGTGCACTGCGCCGGAAGGCTGCGGCCTCGTCCAGCTTGCGCACTCCTATGACCTGGGCGAGATGTACGGCGACAACTACGGCTACCGCTCCGGCCTGAACGCCAGCATGGTCGCGCACCTGCGCCGCAAGGTGGAACGCATCCGCAGCCTCACGTCGCTGAACGCGGGCGACGTGGTCATCGACATCGGCAGCAACGACGGTACGACGCTGAGCGCGTACCCGACCGACCTGACCCTGGTCGGCATCGACCCGACCGGCAGCAAGTTCAAGCAGTACTACCCGAGCCACGTCGGCCTGATCCCCGACTTCTTCTCCGCCGAGCTGTTCCAGCGCGCATTCCCCGGGCGCAAGGCCAAGGTCGTCACGTCGTTCTCGATGTACTACGACCTCGAAGCCCCGATGGAATTCATGAAGCAGGTGCACGAGGTCCTCGAGGACGGCGGCATCTGGGTGTTCGAGCAGAGCTATCTCGCGACGATGCTCGAGATGAACTCCTATGACACGGCGTGCCACGAGCACCTGGAGTACTACGCGCTGCACCAGATCAAGTGGATGGCCGATCGTGTCGGCTTCGACATCATCGACGTCGAATTCAACGACATCAATGGCGGCAGCTTCTCGGTCGTGGCGCGCAAGTCGGCGACGCCGAGCAAGAGCGTGCCGGCCGCCATCCAGGCCATCCTCGACAACGAGATTGCACTCGGCCTGCACACACTGGCACCGTATGCGGCGTTCGCGGCGCGCGTGGAGGCCAGCCGCAAGGAACTGCGCGACTTCATCTCCCGTGCGCATGCCGAGGGCAAAAGCGTCGCGGCGCTCGGCGCCTCGACCAAGGGAAACGTGGTGCTCCAGTACTGCCACCTGACCGAGGCGGAATTGAGCTTCGTCGGCGAGGTCAATCCGGACAAGTTCGGCAGTTTCACGCCCGGCAGCTTGATCCCGATCATCGACCAGGCCGAGTTGCTGAAGAAGCGCTTCGACTATCTCGTGGTGCTGCCGTGGCACTTCCGCTCGTTCTTCGACACCAGTGCCAAGCTGGCAGGCCAGAACCTGGTCTACCCGCTGCCCCGCCTCGAAGTGGTCAAGGTCGCCGCCTGAGCCCCGTCCCTCACCATCTCCCGCGAAGCGCTGCCCGTGAAGATCGCCCTCATCCAAGACCAGCTCCTGACGTCCGCAGGCTCCGAACGGGTGTTCCTGTCGCTTGTCGAGGAATTTGCCGAGGCTGACGTGTACACGCTGGCCTACAACGCCGAGGTCACCTGGCCCGAGTTCAAGCGATTCAAGATCAGGACGAGCGTGCTCAACCCGCTGATCCGCACGCACAGGCAGTTCAAGTGGTGGTTCCCGATTGCCACCTACGTGATGCAGTGGTGGGACTTCAGGGACTACGACGTCGTGATCACTTCCAGCACGACCGTCGCCAAGTACATCAAGCGTTTCAGGGGACCGCAGCTGTGCTACTGCTACTTCCCGACCCGCGCGATCTGGGAGTCGGGCAAGTATTTCGGCACGGCCGACAGCCTGAAGGCCCGTGTCCTCGCGTTCCTGATGAAGTACCTGCGACGCCGCGACATCGCCGCGGCACAACGCGTCACGCAGTTCGTCGCGATCTCGGAATTCACGCGCACGGCCATCCGCAACCACTACGATCGCGACGCCGTCGTGTTGCCGTCGCCGATCGATTTCGAGCGCTTCGCCTCGAAAAGCACGCTTCCCAAAGAGGATTTCTTCCTCGTGGTCGGCCGGCTCGAGACGTGGAAGCGGGTCGACTATGCCATCGAGGCATTCGCCCGCCTCGGCCTGCCGCTGAAGATCGTCGGCAGCGGTCCGGACGAAGCCCGGCTGCGTGCAATGGCCAGCAGCAATGTCGAGTTCCTCGGCCAGGTGGGCGACGAGGACCTGGCCCGCCTCTACGCCCGTGCCCGCGCCGTCGTGTTCACGCCGGCACTCGAGTACGGGCTGGTACCGCTGGAAGCAAACGCCGCAGGAACCCCGTGCATCGCGTTCGGGCGGGGTGGCGTGCTTGAAACGATGGTCGGGCTCGACGACAAGGCCGGCCGCCCACCGACAGCCGTGTTGTTCGACGAGCAGACACCGGAGTCGCTGGTCGAGGCGGTCGGGACATTCGAACGGACGCGCTTCGATCGTGCCGCTCTCACGGCGCACGCCAGCGGCTACAACGTCGGCGCGTTCAAGTCGAAGATGCGTGCGCTGCTGGACAAGATGCTGGTCGAGACGAGGACCGCGCAGGCCCTGCCGGCGCGGGCGCAACAGGCCCGTTGAACGGATCAGTCCGGCACGGAGTTCGCGATCGCCGCGGGATGTGAGGGAGGGCTGCGGCGTCGCCGTGCACCAGCCTTTGCAAACAGCGCCAGGGCGAATATCGACAGCAACTGGATGTAGACCGAAAAGATGGTGACGGACACGAGCGTCAACTGGACAAGATTCAGGTAGATGGCCGTCGACGCGACCACGGCAAAGGGCGAGCGACTCGTGCTTCGCTGTGCCGCGGGGACGCGTTGGCTGCGCTCCAACGACCGCGCTGCGGAGAACACGAGATAGCCGAAAACCAGGCCGACTGCGATGACACCGGGATAGGAGAAGTTGAAGAACACCTCGCCGAAGACCGGAAGGCGAAAGCCGGAGAACAGCTCGGTGTCGTAGCCGACCAATCGCGTCGTGACCTTGCCCCAGCCCCATTCGAGCCGGAAGTCCGACAGCGACGAGGGGATGAATCCGAGCAAGCCGGCCAGATAGCTCTTGCCCCACAGATAGTCACCATCCCACAGGCTGTACACCCACACGAAGTCGCGCATTTCCGTCAGGTGCCCACCGAACAGCAACTCGGCGACCAGCGAGTCGTTGGTGGACTCCGTCCCGGTGGCCTGGTTGCGGTAGGCCGCGTAGAACAGGGATACCCAGACCAGGAACCCGGCGCCTGCCAGCACCGGCAATACATTCTTGAAGCGGCGGTGATGCAGGATCACGGCGCCCGAGAGGATCACCGGCCACACACTGGCGCTGCGCGTGCCCCCATAAAAGCTCGCGACGAAGACCAGCACCAGCAGCAGCACCGACCTTCCGCTGCGGTGGAAATACCACAGGCAGATCGACGTCGTCAGGATCAGCTGGACCGCGGAGTTCAGGAAGTTGTTCAGCACCTGGATCTGAGCATCGTTCTGAGCCATCGCGCGGGCCTGCCCATACGGCACCCCAAGCACCATCATTCCCAGCAAGGGCGGCAGGAGGAACGCCAGCGCCCAAACATAGGAACGGTGGCCGATGGTCAGCCGCTGGAGCAGGTCCTGCATGAGCGGCAGGCCGGGTGGCATCGTTTTCCGACGCCAGCCCCGGCGCGCCCCGACGCAGAAGGCCACCGTGCCGATGATGGAGATGGCTGTGACCGCATCGACGCTTTGCAGGTACGCCGGCAGCGCATCCCCCAGCACCAGCAGGTTCAGCTCCGAGTAGGCCAGCGGCAGCAGCAGGAAGTTCTGCGCGATGACGTAGTAGAAGACGAACCAGACGTCGGTCGTCATCACGCCAGTGGCCGCAAATCGCCGGCGGTAGAACCACGCAAAGCCGGCAAGCGACAGCAAGAACGTGAGCCATCCCATCAGGCTGACCTGATCGAAGTTGGCCAGTTCCAGCACCTCGCTCACGCCGAGCCCTCCGCCATGGCCCGTCGCTGCGCGTCGACGTGATGCAACACCATCTCGCGGACCATCTCCTCGAACGAGACGCGAGGGGACCAGCCCAGCGTGCGGCGCGCCTTGCCGGAGTCGCCCACGAGCTGGACGGCTTCCTTGGGCCGGACCATCGCGGGGTTGACCCGCACATGGTTCTCGTGGCGCAGGCCGACCGCGGAGAAGGCGGCGTCGCAGAGTTGCGCAATGCTGTGCGTCGCACCGGTGGCGAGCACGTAGTCATCGGCCACATCGTGCTGGAGCATCAGCCACATGGCCTCGACGTAGTCGGCGGCATGGCCCCAGTCGCGCCGGGCGTCGAGGCTGCCGAGTTCCAGCGTGGACTGCAAGCCCAGCGAAATGCGCGCTGCCGCCTTCGCGATCTTGGTGGTCACGAAATCAGGGCCACGCCGCGGGCTCTCGTGGTTGAACAGGATCGCACTGCACGCGAACACGCCGTGCGCGCGGCGGAACACCTTGATGACCGATTCGGCATACAGCTTTGCCGAACCATAGGGGGTGCGCGGGTTGGGTGGCGTCGACTCGTCCTGGGGGCTTGCCAGCGCATCACCGAACACCTCGCTGCTGGACGCCTGGCAGAAGCGCACAGGAAGACCGCTCGCCAAAATGCTCGACAATATCCGGGTCACCGCCAGCCCGTTGATGTCGCCCATCTGCACAGGCGCATCGAACATCCTGGTGCCCGACGAAAATGCCGCGAAGTTGTAGATCTCGTCGGGCGCGAAATCCCGGATCGCACGGTCGAGTACGGCCTGGTCACGCAAATCCCACTGGAAGGTCGGCACATCCGCCAGCGTCGGCGGCAACCCCGAAGGTGCCGGCCCACGTGACGAGCCCAGCACGGCATAGCCCTTGCGCAACAGGAGTTCGGCCAGGTAGGAGCCGTCCTGGCCGGTGATGCCGGTAATGATTGCTTTCCTCACAAGACCCCTTCTTCAAGTCGACTCATGCTTCGCAGATTCAAGCTTCCGGCCGCCGTGTTTCTTGCAGGTTGCAGCGCCGCCAGCATGCTGCTCGGTTTCGCGCGGGAGCTCGTCGGTGCCAGGCTGTTCGGCGCCAGCCGTGAACTGGATGTCTTCCTGCTGTGCTTCATGCCGTTCGATCTGCTGTTGCCCGCGACACGGGACGTCCCGGTGGCGATGCAGGGCCGCCTGGCACAGCAGGACCGTCCACGCGCCGACCGCATCCTGCGCCAGACCGCCCTCGGCGTCCTGGCGGCAGGACTGGGATTCTCGGTCATCTACGCCCTGTCCTGCATGCTTGCGCTCGGTGGCATGCGCGATTTCGCGCTGACGCCGAGCTGGATGACGCTGATCGTCATCCTGGCGCTGTCGGTGCTGGTCGCAGTGACGCACATCCCGCTGTCGGCGCTCGGCATGCTCCGGCACAACATCACCGTGTTCCACGGCCTCCAGCAGGTCTACCTGAATGCGGGCATCGTGCTGTGCCTGGTGGCACTCGGGACATCCCTTGGCGTCTTCTCGCTCGCCATCGGCGTACTCGCCGGGACCGCGACACTGCTGCTGCACGAGTGGCTTCGACTTCGCCGGGACATCGTGCAGTGCGCGCACGCACCGGCGGTGCCGCTGGACAACCGTGCATGGCTGATGCTCATCGGCTTCGTTGCGCTGCAGGCCATCGGCAGCAAGTCGGCGATGCTGGTCGAGCGGACCGTCGGCCTGAGCCTGGCAGAAGGCACCATCAGCCACCTGAACTATGCCTTGCGGGTCTGGGGCATTCCGGTCAACCTGTTCGTGATCGCGGCCATCGTCCCCTACTCGACACGCCTGGCACGCCTGTTGGCCGACAGCAAGGTCGATGAAGGCTATCGCCTGTTTCGCGACATCGTGCTGCGCCTCTCGCTTCTGTTCCTGCCCTTCGTGATCGGGCTCGCGTTCTTTGCCGACCCGCTGGTCGCGCTGCTGTTCGAGTCGGGCCGATTCACGTCCGCCGACACGCGCCAAGTCGCCGACCTGCTGGCCATTCTGGTGTGGGGAAGCTTCGGCGCGCTCCTGTCGACGGCCGCGGTCTACACGCTGTGGGCGTTCGGCCGGTCGGCGTCGGTGGCGCTGGTGACCTGGGTATCGGTTGCCACGTACTTCGCGGTGGCCTGGGGGATGTCACGCGCGTTCGGCGCCACCGGGCTGGCAGCCGGCAACGTCATCTACTACAACCTGCAAGCCGTTCTGTTGCTGGTGTTGCTGCGCCGGCAGTTCCGTCCCGGCACGCCATGACGGATCGCGTCAGTACGCGCCCTTGCGGTGGAACATCACGCCGACCGTGCGCATGACGATCATGAAGTCCGACCAGACCCCCCAGGCCCTGACATAGCGCTGGTCGAGCTCGGTGCGCTCGGCGTAGTCGATGTCGTTGCGTCCGCTGACCTGCCAGAGCCCGGTCAGGCCGGGCTTCACGCTCTCGTAGTACTGCTGCGCGCTGCCGACGTAGTACAGATCGAGTTCCTTGCGCACCACCGGTCGCGGCCCGACGATGCTCATGTCGTTGACCAGCACGTTCCACAGCTGCGGAAACTCGTCGAAGCTCGTCTTTCGGATGAAGCGGCCGACGCGGGTGATGCGCGGGTCGTTCTTCAGCTTGAAATCGCGCTCCCATTCCTCGCGCGCGGCCGCATCATTGGCCAGCAGGTGCGCCAGCACTTCGTCGGCATTCGGCACCATGGAGCGGAACTTGTAGCACTTGAACTCGCGGCCGTTGCGGCCGACCCGCAGGTGACCGTAGATCACCGGGCTCCCGGTGGTCAGGCGCACCGCGATCGCGACGCCGATGATCACCCACCAGAAAAGCGCAAGGATCACGACGATGCTCGCCAAGTCGAACAGGCGCTTGATGGCCCGCTCCAGCAGATTCAGGCCGATGCGCGGCGCTGCCACGCCGGCATCGCCGCCGACACCCTCGTCAGCGGGCGTGACGAACGGCCGCGCTGCGGGAACCCTGCCATCGCCGGAATCGGGTTTGTACATCGGACCTGTGCTTGAAGAGCGAAGGCGCGATTCTACCTAGAGAGATTCCCGCCTGATGAAGATAACCCTGAGGCGGTTCTTCACGGTCAGATAGTCAATCCTGGGGATGACAAGGCGCATTTTTCTCAGTGCTGCGCCGGCCTGTACTCCGGAATCCACCGCATCAGCCGGGCGCGAACCTCGGCCGGCCCGGGCATGTCGGCGCCGTCGACCGTGTTGTCGCAAGCCCACAGTTGCTCGGGCTGCAAGCCGGCGATGCCCTCGCGGCTCAGCTGCGCGATGCGAAGCCGGGCAATCGGTGTCGGCAGCGTCGTGTCGGCTCCGGCCAGCAGTTCTTCGTACAGTTTCTCGCCGGGCCGCAGGCCGGTGAAGGCAATCGGGATCTCGTCCAGCGCATGGCCGGACAGCCGGATGAGGTCGCGCGCCAGGTCGACGATGCGCACCGGCTCGCCCATGTCCAGCACGTAGACCTGGCCGGTCTCGGCGAGGGCCGCGGCCTGGAGCACCAGCCGCGCAGCCTCGGGGATCGTCATGAAGTAGCGTGTGATGTCCGGGTGCGTCACGGTCACCGGACCGCCCCTGGCGATCTGCTCCTTGAACTTCGGGATCACGCTGCCGCTCGAGCCCAGCACGTTGCCGAAGCGCACCGCCGCAAAGGTCGTCGCATGCCCCTGCGTGGCCAGGTGCGACAGCAGCATCTCCGCCGCGCGCTTGGTGGCCCCCATCACATTGGTCGGATTGACGGCCTTGTCGGTGGAGATCAGCACGAAGCGGGCGGCGCCCGCCTCGGCGGCGGCGAGCGCGGCGTTCCAGGTGCCGCGCGTGTTGTTCTGCAACGCCATCCAGGCGTTCTCGTCCTCCATCAGCGGCACGTGCTTGTAGGCGGCCGCGTGCAGCACAAGGTGCGGGCGCCAGGTTCGGCAGGCCTGGCCGATCTGCTGCGGATCCTTCACGTCGCCGATCAGCTTCACGAGCGGAAGGTGCGGGTGCGTCTCGGCCAGCTGCTGCTCGACCTGGTACAGCGCGAACTCGCTCAGCTCGAACAGCACGAGGCGCGACGGCCCGTAGCGCGCCACCTGTCGGCACAGCTCCGAGCCGATCGAGCCGCCTGCGCCGGTCACGAGTACCGTGCGGCCCGAGATCAACGCGGCGATGCCGCGCTCGTCGAGCCTGACCGGCTCGCGTCCGAGCAGGTCCTCGGGCTCGATGCGGCGCACCTTCTCGATGATGGCGCTGCCGTCCTGCAACTCGCTCGCGGACGGCACGGTGAGCACGGGCAGGCCGGTGGCGCTCGCCCGTTCGACGGCGATGCGCCGCTGTGCCGCAGTGGCCCCGGGCAGCGCGACGATCAAGTGGGTCGCGCCGGCGCGCAACTCGGGCCGTTGCACGTCGGCCAGCGACCCGAGCACCGGTACGCCGCCGATGCGCGCGCCGAGCTTGACCGGGTCGTCGTCGAGCAGGCCCTGCACGATCCAGCCCTGCTGGTGGATCGTCGCGAGCAGCCGCTTCGCCGCCTCGCCGGCACCGAGGACGATCGCGCGGCGCACCTCGCCCTCCCCCCCGCTGATGCGCGAGCGCGCATGCTCGTACAGCATGCGATACGCCAGCCGCACCATGCACAGCCCCATCAGTGCGACGACCGGGTGCAGCGCCAGCACCGCGCGCGGCACCTGGGACAGCTGTGCCATCAGCACCACCACCGCGCAGGCCGCACCGGCCGCGAAGCAGGCCCAGGCCAGGCGTCGGACCTCGCCGAAGCCCGAGAAGCGCCACATGCCCTTCGGGATGCCAAACAGCAGGAAACTCGCGAGGTAGACGCCGACCACCGCCACCGCGACCCAACCGTCGTATTCCGGCCGCGCACTCAGCCAGCGCTCGAAGCCGAGCCGGAACAGGTAGGTGACGTTCCAGCAGACGAGCACGACCAAGCCGTCGATCGCGAGCGACAGCGGCCGGCGATGCGGACGCATGCGGGCCAGCAGCGCTTCGATGCGATGCCAGGCGGAAAGGGCGGAAGTCACGGCAGAAGACCTTCGGATCGGCGGGTCAGGTGGGCCACAGCAGCTTGCGCAGCGTGCGGCCGATCAGCGACAGGTCGGTGCCGAAGCCTGCCGTGTCGACATAATGCTCGGCGTGGCGCAGCTTGGCCGGCATCACGACCTCGACATACTCGCGCTCGGGATCGGCCGCGCGCGCCAGCAGGGCGTTCTCGTCCCGGTACTCGATCGACGCGAAGTCGGTGATCCCCGGCCGCACGCTCAGCACCTTGTCGCGCAGCGCCGGCGGGTACATCGCCACGTAGCGCGGCACCTCCGGTCGCGGACCGACCAGGCTCATGTCGCCGAGCAGCACGTCGATGAGCTGCGGCAGCTCGTCCAGCTTGCGCGGGCGCAGCGCCCGGCCGGCGCGCGTGATGCGCGCGTCCGCGCCGACGGTCAGCTGGGCCCCCGCGTCGGCATCCGCATGCCGCATGGTGCGGAACTTGTGGATGCGGAAGCTGCGGCCGAGCCGTCCCACGCGTTCCTGCCGGAAGAACACCGGTCCCGGCGAATCGAGCTTGATCCACACGGCGATCACGGCGAGCAGCGGCGACAGCAGGACGAGCCCGGCGGCCGCCAGCAGCAGGTCGAAGATCCGCTTGGCCATCGGCTCAGCGCAGCGCCTCGTGGATCACCCGGGCCACCCGCCGCACGTCGTCGGGGCTCATGCGGGTGTAGAGCGGCAGGCTGAGCATCTGCTCGTAGGCGCGCTGCGACTGCGGGAACTGCTCCGGCTCCAGCGCATAGCGGTCGCGCCAGTAGGGCTGCAGGTGCAGCGGGATGTAGTGCACGCTGCAGCCGATGCCGGCGGCGAACAGGCGCTCGATCAGCACGTCGCGCGAGACCTTGGCTTCTTCGGCCAGCCGCAACACATAGAGGTGCCACGCATGCTGCTCCCCCGCCGGCGGCTTCGGCGGCAGCAGCACCGGCAGGCCGGCCAGCGCCTCGTCGTACAGCGCCGCCAGCTCGGCGCGCCGCTGCTGGAACGCCCGCGCCCGCTTCAGCTGGTGCAGGCCCAGCGCCGACGCGATGTCCGTCAGGTTGTACTTGAAGCCCGGCGCGACGATCTCGTAGTACCAGCTCGGCACCTTGGCGGTGAAGCGGTCGAAGGCGTCGCGGCTCATGCCGTGCAGGCGCATGACCTTGATGCGCTGCGCGAGCCCGGGGTCGCGCGTCACGACCATCCCGCCTTCGCCGGTGGTGATGGTCTTGTTGGCGTAGAAGCTGAACACCGTGACGTCGGAGTCGAGCGTGCCGACGAGCCGGCCGCCGACGGTGGTCGGCAGGGCGTGGGCCGCGTCCTCCACCACCTTGAGGCCATGTCGCTTCGCCAGATCCAGCAGCGCAGGCATGTCGGCCGCGAGGCCCGCATAGTGGACCGGGACGACCGCCTTGGTGCGCGGCGTGATGGCCGCTTCGACGGCGGCCACGTCGATGCACAGCGTCGCCGGGTCGATGTCGACCAGCACCACGTCGGCGCCGAGGTAGCGCACGACCTCGGCGGTGGCGGTGAAGGTGTGGGTGGTGGTGATGACCTCGTCGCCCGGGCCGATGCCCAGCGCCTCGAGCGCCAGGTGCAGGCCGGCGGTGGCCGAGTTGACCGCCATGGATTGCAGCGACGCATCGCCCAGGAAGGCACTGAAGTCCTCCTCGAACCGCTTGGTCTTCGGCCCGGTCGTGACCCAGCCGGACTTCAGCGTGTCGACGACCTCGGCGATCTCGTCGTCACCGATCTCGGGCAGGGCGAAAGGAAGGAAGGGAACAGCGGACATGGTCAAGGCTTGGCAATCCAGGCGAGCACGTGGGTGCGCAGCGCCGGAACGGTGTTGAACAGAGTGTAGAGCGCCGGGTGCAGCGGCGCGACGGAACGGGCGATGGGCGGCGCCAGCGTGACGCGCCGGAAGGTCATCTCCCCGGCCTGCGGGAACAAGGCCTGCACCCGCCCTCGCGGCACCCCGCGCACGTCCGGATTGCGCGGATTGTCCACCGTGAAGTCGTACCAGAGCACCGCCCCGCCGGGCTTCACCCAGCGCCACATCGCGGCCGCGAGCTGCTGCTGGAAGGCGTCGTCGAGCAGCGACGAGAACACGGTGGCGGCGAAGACGATGTCCTGCGACGCATCGGCGATCGGCGCCTGCAGCGCGTCGCCCTCGTGCAGCCGCAGCGCCGCCGGCAGGCAGTGTCGCGCCTGCGCGATGCGCTCCGGCAGCAACTCGAGGCCCGTCAGGTGCTCCGGCGCGAAGCCCAGCCGCAGCAGCTCCAGCAGGTTGCCGCCCTGGCCACAGCCCACCTCCAGCAGGCGCAGCGTCGACAGGTCGCGCAGGCCGTGGCGCGCGAACAGCTTCAGCATCGCGCGCTGCCGCTCCTGCACCGTCTGCCACACCTCCGGGCGCAGCAGGCTGTAGCGGTCGCCGACCTGCCGCCGCGCATAGCGCTCGACCACCTGGCGCGGCTCGTCCTTCATGTCACCGCCTCAAGAAAGCGCCGCGCCAGCACCGGGTAGGTGTGGTTCGCCTGCACGAAGGCGCGGCCGCGCTCGCCCATCGCCGCGCGCGCCGCCGGGCCGGCCGCGGCCAGCTCGCGCAGCCCCTGCGCCACCGCCGCCGCATCTTCCGGCGCGACCGTCAGCCCGCAGCCCGCCTCGGCGACCGGGTCGTTGCCCGCCTCCACCGAATGCAGCACCGCGCGCCCGGCCATCATGTAGTCCATCAGCTTGTTCGGCGCGATCCCGAAGCGGTAGATCGGCGTGCGCTGCCAGCCGATGTAGGCGATGTCGAACTGCGCCAGCAGTGTCGGGATCTGCGCCTTGGGCACCGGCGCGAACAGCGCAACCGCGTCCAGCCCCTCGTCGCGCACGCGCTGCGCCAACCGCGCCTTCTCCATCCCGTCGCCCACCAGCACGAAGGCGAGCGGCTCGCCCTTCAGCCGCGCCGCGGCATCGAGCAGCACGTCCAGCGCATTCGGCAGGCCGTGCGACCCGGCATAGCCGACCACCGTGCGCCCCTGCGCCTTCTGCGCCGCGATGTGGACGGCGATCCCCGGCTCCAGCGGCGCGCCCTCGCCCGCCCACTCCTCCGGCGAGATGCCGTTCGGCACGATGTGCAGCCTGCGCAGGTCCAGCCCGTGGGCGGCCATGTGCCCCGCCACCTTCGGCAGCATCGAGACCACCACGTCGGCATCCCGGTAGGCGTCGTCCTCCGCCTTCTGGCACAGCAACGCGAAGGGATGCCGCGGCGACATGCCCGACAGCTCGATCGGCGACAGCGGCCACAGGTCGTGCACCTCGAACACGAGCCTGGCCTTCGCCCGCCGGGCGATGCGCCGCGCCACCCAGACGTCCATCGGGTAGGTGCTGGAGGCGATCACAACGTCGGGGCGGAAGCGCCCGACGAGCACCGGCGTCTCGCGCCACAGCCGCCACAGGAAGGCCGCGATGTTGCGCAGCCGGCCCACGCCGTTGCCCTGGTAGCGCGGCGTCGGCAGCCAGCGGTAGGCGATGCCGTCGATGGTCTCGTCGCGCGGCGCACCGTCGTCCACCTCCGGCTGGCGGCTGCGCACATGCGACTGCGAGGCCGCGACGACCTGCACCCGGTGCCCGGCACGCACCCACTCGCGCGCCAGGTAGTAGGGCCGGTACTCCATGCCGTGCCGCGGCGAGCCGGCATAGTGGTTGACGAGCAGGATGTTCATCGGGCGGGCAGCAGCGCGTCATAGAAGCCGAGCAGCGCACGCTCGGCCTGCGGCCAGTTGTAGACCTCGTTCACCGCATGCATCCCGGCGCGGCCCATCGCCTGCACCCGCTGCGGTGCGTCGGCGAGCCGCCGGATCGCATCGGCGATGGCCTGCGGATCGAGCGGGTCGACGCACAGGCCGCAGTCGTGCGCCTCGACGATGTCGCGCCACAGCGGGAAGTTCGACGCGATCACCGGCAGCTGCGCCGACATGTACTCGAACATCTTGATCGGCAGCGAATCCAGGTAGCTCGGCATCGGCTGCAGCGTGACCAGGCCGGCGAAGGCCCTGGCCATCACCTCGCGCACCTCGTCGCGGCCCACCTGGCCCCGGTAATCGACCTGGCCCCAGCCGGGCAGCGCGCGCAGCTCGGCCTCGAGCGCCGCATCCTCGAAGCGGCCGCACAGCAGCAGCCGCACGCCCGGCACCTGGGCCAGCGCCAGCACCATCTCGCGCGCGCCGCGGGTGCGCGTGATGCCGCCCACATAGCAGACGGCGCGCTCGCGCCCGCGCGGCACCGCCGGCGGCGCCAGCTCGTCGAGGAAGGGGAAGTTGCTGACGTTGGCGACGCGGCGCGCACGCGGTGCGAAGCGCCGTGCAATGTGCGGCGTCGCCCCGACCACGCCCGACAGCTGGCGCACCCGCCCGTCCTCGTAGCGCTCGAAGACCCGCGACAGCGGCGCGCGCAGCGCGGCCGGGATCCACTGCTTGGTCAGGATCTGGCGCGGCACGTCCTCGTGCGCGTCGTAGACCGCGACGATGCCGCGCCGCGCCAGCGCCACCCCCACCGGCAGCAGCTCCGGGTCGTGGAAGTGCACCAGCGCCGGCTGCAGCGCCAGCACGCGCCGCAGCGCGAGCCGCGGCTGGCGCCACATGCGCGCCAGCCGGCCGGCCGGCCGCGGCCCGAGATCGACGATGCGCACGCCGTCGACCTGCGCATCGCCCAGCCCGTCGCCCACCACCTGGATCACCTCGTAGCCGGCGCGCGCGAGCGAACGGCATTCCTTGTGGAAGATGCGGATGTCGTCGCGCGGGTGGACGGTCGTCAGGTGCACGATGCGCGGCAGCGTGGCGGTCATGGCAGGGGCCCTTCCAGGCGGTCGTAGAGCGCGATGAACTGGCGGATATTGCCCGCGAACAGGGCCTTCTCGCGGATCAGCTGCTGGTTGAACGGCAGGCCCTCGCGCCGCCAGACCCCCGTCTCCCAGGTGTCGATGGCACGCAGCAGCACGTCGTCGAGCCGGGCCAGGTCGGACACGAGGAAGCCGTTGTGCCCTTCGGTCACCCACTCGCGGTTCGCCGGCAGGTCGCTCAGCACCGGCACGCAGCCGGCCGCCATCGCCTCCAGCAGGCTGACGGACGTGCCGTCCGATTCGGGCACGCTCGCAAAGACGGCGGCGCGGCGGTAGCTGCGCGCGAGGGACTGCGCGTCCAGCATGCCGCTGAACTCGACCCGGCCGGCGATGCCCAGGATATCGGCCAGGCGGCGCAGCGCGTCCGTCTGCGGACCGGCTGCGGCGACCTCCAGCGTCCAGTCCCGGCACCGTTCGGGCAGCCGGGCGAAGGCCTGCAGGATGGCATCGATGCGGTAGAGCGGCTTGTGCAGCCGGCACGACAGGATGCGGCGCCCGGCCGCCACCCCCGGCAGGGCCGGCGGCTCGTCGATGCCGAGCGGGATCCATTCTCGCAGCGGCCCGTCGCCGGCGATCCTGTGCGCCGCCGCGAGCAGCACCTGCGCATCCGCGGTCCAGGCCTGCGCGCCCTGCAAGGCACGGCGCACCATCCAGCCGTGGAAGGCGCTGCGCCCGGGCAGGCTCAGCACGTCCGACCCCCACAGCGTCAGCAGCAGCGGCACGCTGCTGCCGTGCACCGCCCTCGCCGCGTGCCAGCCCACGCTGTTGGCCTGGTGCGCATGCACCGCCCGCACCGACCAGCGGCGCATCAGGCGGCGCAGGCGCCAGGGGGTGTCGAGCCGGTGCACCGACAGGTCGAGCCGGGCCTGGTGCCGCAAGAGCGGATGCGGCGCCATCGCGAGCCCGCCATGGGTGGCCAGCACCACCGGCTGGCCGGCCTCGCACAGGCCACGGGCCATGCGCGCGACGTGGATCGAGGCGCTGCCGACCAGCAGGATGGGCGCCGGGCTCATCGGGCCTCCCGCGCGAAGACGAGCAGCTGGGTCGGCGAGGCCGGTTGCGACAGGAAGTCGGCATCGCGATCGGCCGCGGCCGCGGCCAGGCGGGCCAACCACGCCCGCGCGCCCGGCACCCGCCAGCCGCCCAATCGCGCGAGCAGCCGCACGAGCAGCCCGGAACGGTAGGCACGGAAGGCCGGCGTGGGGCATTCGCTCGGATGGTAGAAGCCTTCCCGCGACACCAGCGACAGCCCCGCCGCGGCGAAGGCCTCGACCAGCTGCGCGAAGCTGCGCCGCTTGAGGTAGCCGACGTCCTGCGTCGCACCGGCCAGCGTCTCCAGCACGATCACCCGACCGGCGGGCTGCAGCGAGGCCGCGAAGCGTTGCAGCACCGCCGCCAGCTCGGCCTCGTCGGTCACATGCTGCAGCACGGTGATGCTGAGCACCAGGTCGTAGCGCCCGGCCCAGACCGCCTGCGCATCCGCCTCGTAGCGGATGTTGGGGGCCGGGTTCAGCCGCGCGGCCCGGGCCAGCGCCTCGGCCGACAGGTCGTGGCCGACGACCTGCCGGGCCTGCGTGGCCAGCAGGGCGCAGAAGTCGCCGACGCCGCAGCCGTAGTCGAGCGCCGTGTCCATCGGCCGCAGCCGGGCCGCCACCGCCTTCAGCCGCAGCCGCTGGTCGTAGGCATAGGTCGCGGGGTCCGACCAGCCGGTGTGGCCGTAGCGCCGCACGCGTGCGCTCCAGAAGGCGGCGCTGCTCATGCCGCGGCCCGCCGGATGCCGGCCAGGCGCTGCAGCCAGGCACCGTAGGCCAGCAGCACCGCCGACGACGCGCCCGACTGCCAGGAAAGCGCGGTGCCGATGTCCCAGCGCCAGGCCCAGGCCAGCGCACAGGGCAGCAGCATCGACACCTGGTAGGCGATGCCGAAGCCGAGCGCCTGCCCCTGGCGCCCCACCACCAGCGGCAACTGCGACAGCGGCGAGGTCAGGAAGTTGAGCAGCATCCACGGCGCGAGGATGCGCGCCTGCACGCCGGCTTCGCGCCAGTCGGCGCCGAAGGCCCAGGCGAACAGCGGCGGCGCGAACAGCAGCAGCACGGCGAACGGCGCGGCGATCAACGCCAACTTCGCGGTCGTGCGGCGCGCGAGCGCCGCCAGGTCGCCGCCTTCGTTCCACACCTGCGCGGCGCGCTGCTGGAAGACCTGGCCGACCGAGGCCCCGAGCATGGCGAGCGGCGTGCGCGCGATGCGCAGCGCGAAGGCATACCAGCCCAGCACCTGGCTGCCGAAGGCGACCCCCAGCACCGCCAGCAGCGCGCTCGCCTGCAGGGCGTCGAGCAGCGCATGCGGCAGGTTCAGGCGCGGGAAGTTGCGGTACCCGCGGGCCAGCGCCAGCAGCCGGCGCCGGTGCAGCGGCCGCCGATCGCCGCGCGCCTGCCAGGCGAGCAGCGCGGCCGCGATCCCCTGCCCGATCGCCCCGCCCAGCAGCAGGCCCGGCGCCGCCCAGCCCGCGGCCCCCAGGCCCAGCGTGGCCGCGGTGCCGCCGGCGCTTTGCACGACGCGGTTGCCGGCCAGCTGCGCATACTGCCTGCGCCGGTTCGCCCAGCAGCCCAGCGTGTTGACGAGGGCGGTCAGCGCGACCGACAGCGGCAGCAGGTACAGCCAGGGGGCGAGCGACGCCTGCCCCGCCTCCGCCGCGAGCCACCGGCCGGCGAAGGCCACCAGGGCGAGGCTCAGCAGCGTCGTGCCGAACGCGATCGACAGCGCCAGCAGCAGCAGCTGCCAGGCGTCGTCGTCGGACGCCGGCAACACCACCGCCAGCTCGTAGCGCCCGGTGGCGAGGATGGCGAGCACCGCCACCACGCTCTGGAACAGCGCGAACACGCCGAAGTCCTCGGGCGCGAACAGGCGCGACAGCAGCGGGCTTGCCGCGAGCGCGATCGCCTGGGCCAGCCCGGTGCCGGTCAGCAGCGTCAGCACGTGGCGCGCCGACCCCGATCGCACCGGCGCCGCTCCCGTCATGCCAGCAGCGCGTGCACCACCCGCTGCTGGTCGGCGAGGGACAGGTCGGCGCTCATCGGCAGGCTCATCACGCGCGCCGCCGCCCACTCGGCGTTGGGCGTGCCGCCCGGCACCTGCCAGGCGCGGTAGGCCGGCTGCTGGTTGATCGGCAGCGGGTAGTGCACCGCGGTCGGGATGCCCTGGGCGCTGAGCCGCGCCTGCACCGCCGCGCGGTCCTCGACGAAGACCGTGTACTGCGCGAACATGCTGTTGCGGCCCGGCCGCTGCGCGACCACCGGCAGGCGGCCCGCGAGCATCTCGTTGTAGCGCGCACCGATGGCCAGGCGCTGTGCGACCTCCCAGTCGAAGCGCTCCAGCTTGGCCAGCACGATGGCGCACTGCAGCGTGTCCATGCGCCCGCCCACGCCGACGCGGGTGTGGGTGTAGCGCGCGCTCTGGCCGTGCACGCGGATCTCGCGGCAGGCCTGGGCCAGGCGGTCGTCGCTCGTGAAGACCGCGCCGCCGTCGCCGTAGCAGCCGAGCGGCTTGCTGGGGAAGAAGCTGGTGCAGCCGACGGTGCTCAGGTTGCAGCTCTTGCGGCCGTGGTAGTCGGCGCCGAAGCTCTGCGCCGCGTCCTCGATCACCGGCAGGCCATGGCGCTGCGCGATCGCGTTGATCTCGTCCATGTCGGCGGCCTGGCCGTACAGGCTCACCGGCATGATGGCGCGCGTGCGGGGCGTGATCTTCGCCTCCAGCTGCGCGGCGTCGAGGTTGCAGGTGTCGCGCTCGATGTCGACGAACACCGGCACGCCGCCCAGCAGCACGATCATCTCGGCGGTGGCGGCGAAGGTGAAGGGCGTCGTCACGACCTCGTCGCCGGGCTTCAGGTCCAGCGCCATCAGCGCGATCAGCAGCGCCTCGGTGCCGCTCGCGACGGTGATGCAGTGGCGCGCGCCGGTGTAGGCGGCGAGCCGCTCCTCCAGCTCCTTGACCTCCGGGCCCATGATGTACTGGCCGTGGTCCAGCACGCGCTGCATGCGCTCGGCGATGCGGTCCTTCAGGGCCGCGTACTGGGTCTTCAGGTCGATGAAATCGAGCTTGGCGGTCATGCCTGGGTTTCCTCTGCAAGCTGGCACACCGAATCGCGCAGCACGTAGCGCTCGCCGGTGGCCGGGCACGCCGCCTCGCCGTCGCCGCGCAGCGGCAACTCGAGCCGCTCGCCATGCCGGCTCATCCAGCCGACCTGCCGCGCCGGCACGCCGACCATCAGCGCGAAATCCGGCACGTCGCGGTTCACGACCGCCCCGGCGCCGACGAAGGCGTAGCGGCCGACGGTGTGGCCGCAGACGATGGTGCAGTTGGCGCCCAGCGTCGCCCCGCGCCGCACCAGGGTGCGGCGGTACTCGTTCTTGCGCGTCACCGCCGAGCGCGGGTTGTAGACGTTGGTGAAGACCATGCTCGGGCCGCAGAAGACATCGTCTTCCAGCGTCACCGCGTCGTAGACCGAGACGTTGTTCTGGATCTTGACGTTGTGGCCGATCGTCACGTCGTTGCCGACGTACACGCCCTGCCCCAGCGAGCAGCCGTCGCCGATGCGCGCCCCGGCGCAGACGTGGGCGAAGTGCCAGACGCGGGTGCCGGCGCCGAGCCGGGCGCCCTCGTCGACGATGGCGGACGGGTGGATCATCGCGTGCCCGTCGTTCAGAACACCAGCGGCAGGCCGACGCGCACGCCGTCGCGCGCCGAGCGGTAGGCGGCGATCAGCACCTCGAGCGAGCGCAGGCCCTCGTAGCCGTCGACCTGTGCGTTCGCCTCGCCGCGCAGGGTCTGGATCACGTTGTCGTAGTACAGCGGATGCCCGGGGCCGTAGACCGAGGTGATGCCGTAGCTGGCGTCGGCCACCAGCGCGTCGTCGGCATGCGGCGCGTCGAATTCCCAGTGCTCGATCTTGTTGACGGCCATGCCGCCCACGCGCACCGTGCCGCGCTCGCCAAGGAGGGTGATGCTGCCCTCGAAGTTCTTGTTGTGGGTGAGCATGGTGACGTTGATCGAGGCGAGCGCGCCGCTGCGCAGGCGCAGGCTCATCACGCCGGTGTCCTCGGCCTCGATGTTGCGCCCGAGCGTCGCGGTGTAGGCGTGGACATTGTCGACCGGGCCGACCAGCCAGTCGACCATGTCGACGTAATGGCTGGCCTGGTTCATGAAGGCGCCGCCGTCCATGTCCCAGCGGCCGCGCCAGGGGGCGGCGTCGTAGTAGGCCTGGGGGCGGGTCCAGAAGACGTTGACGTTGACCATCGCCAGCTTGCCGAAGCGGCCCTGGTCGACCGCCCGCTTGACCAGCTGCAGCGTGGCGTTGAGCCGGTTCTGCTTGACGACGAAGAGCTTGACGCCGGCGTCGCGGCAGGCGCGCACCATCGCGACGCCCTCGTCCCACTTGGTGGCCATCGGCTTCTCGCTCAGCACGTGGCGGCCGGCCTGGGCCACCTTGATGGCCTGGCGCGGGTGCAGGCCGCTGGGGGTGGCGAGCACGACCAGGTCGGCGTCGCTGCCTTCGAGCAGCGCGTCCAGCGAGGCGAAGCCGGCCGCGCCGGTGGCGTCGACCGCCTTGGCCAGCAGCTCGGGCTGGTTGTCGCAGACGGCGACCCATTCGGCGCGGTCGGCATGCTGCTTCAGGGCCGCGATGTGGCTCTGCGCGATGCGGCCGCAGCCCACCAGCGCCAGGCGCAGCTTGCGGTCTCGGATGACGGAAGGAACGGGCATGGGGTCGGCGGGGACGGCGCCCCGAGGCGGGCAAACCGGGGATTTTATTCGTCGCGGGACGGTCGATCCCGGAAGCCGGGGGCGGACCGCCTAAAATTGCGGCGCATTTCCCGAACCCCCCATGACCCAGACCACCCCTCCCCAGCCGCCCGAAGACGAGAACAAGCTGATCGCCGAACGGCGCGAGAAACTCGCCGAGATCCGCAAGCAGGGCGGCGTCGCGTTCCCGAACGACTTCAAGCCGAAGCACCATGCGCTCGACCTGGCGCGCAAGTACGGCGACCTGCCGAACGAGGAGCTCGAGCCCCAGGGCATCGTCGTGAGCCTGGGTGGGCGGATGATGCTCAAGCGCATGATGGGCAAGGCGAGCTTCGCCACGCTGCAGGATGGCTCCGGCCGGATCCAGCTCTTCGTCACCCGGGACGCGCTGGGCGAGGAGGTGTATGCCGCGTTCAAGCACTGGGACCTGGGCGACATCCTGGGCGCCGAGGGCACGCTGTTCCGCACCAAGGCCGGCGAGCTGTCGGTGCGGGTGACCACCCTGCGGCTGCTGACCAAGAGCCTGCGCCCGCTGCCGGACAAGTTCCACGGCCTGGCCGACCAGGAGCAGAAGTACCGCCAGCGCTATGTCGACCTGATCACCGACGAGGCGGCGCGGGCGCGCTTCGCGGCGCGCAGCAAGGCGATCGGCTCGATCCGGCACTTCATGCTGGAGCACGGCTTCATGGAGGTCGAGACGCCGATGCTGCACCCGATCCCGGGCGGCGCGAACGCCAAGCCCTTCGTCACGCACCACAACGCGCTCGACCAGGACATGTACCTGCGGATCGCGCCGGAGCTGTTCCTGAAGCGGCTGGTGGTGGGCGGCTTCGAGCGGGTGTTCGAGATCAACCGGAACTTCCGCAACGAGGGCATCTCGGTGCGCCACAACCCCGAGTTCACGATGATGGAGTTCTACGCGGCCTGGTGGAACCACCATGACGTGATGGACTTCACCGAGCAGGTGCTGCGCCATGCGGCGCGCCAGGCGACGGGCTCGGCGAGCATCACCTATGCGGGCAAGCCGGTCGACCTGGACCAGCCCTTCACGCGGCTGACGGTGCGCGACTCCCTGGTCGTGCATGCTGGCCTGACCGAGGCGGAGACCGGCGACGCGGCGGTGCTGCGCGCGAAGCTCAAGGCCCTGGGCGAGGAGGCCCCGGCGCACTGGAAGCTGCCGGAGCTGCAGTTCGGGCTGTTCGAGGCGGCGGTGGAAGAGAAGCTGTGGCAGCCGACCTTCATCATCGACTACCCGGTGGAGGTGTCGCCGCTGGCGCGCGCCTCGGACGCGAACCCGGCGATCACCGAGCGCTTCGAGCTCTTCATCACCGGCCGGGAGTATGCGAACGGCTTCTCGGAGTTGAACGATGCCGAGGACCAGGCGGCGCGCTTCCATGCGCAGGCGGCCAACAAGGAGGCGGGCGACGAGGAAGCGATGTTCTACGACGCCGACTTCATCCGCGCGCTGGAATACGGCATGCCGCCCACCGGCGGCTGCGGCATCGGCATCGACCGCCTGATGATGCTGATCACCGACAGCCCGAGCATTCGCGACGTGATCCTCTTTCCGTCCCTGCGGAAAGAGGGTTGATGTGGCCCCCGGATTGGCTGACGGGGAACATGGAACCTACGAGCGCAGCGACGTAGTCATCCAGCCACGCGCCGGGGAACCGGCTTTGCCGGGCCCCCGGCGTGGCGCCCCTTGGGGGCAGGAGCGAAGCGACTGGGGGGCGCAATTCACCGGTGCTTGAAGGCCGGCTTGCGCTTATTGACGAACGCGTCCATGCCTTCCTTCTGGTCCTCGGTCGCGAACAGCGCATGGAACATGCGGCGCTCGAACTGGATGCCCTCGGCGAGCGGGCCCTCGTAGGCGCGGTTCACCGCCTCCTTGGCCATCATCACGCTCGGGCCACCGTACTCGCAGATCGACTGCGCCGCGGCGAGCGCCACGTTCAGCAGGTCGGCGGCCGGCACCACGCGCGACACCAGGCCGGCACGCTCGGCCTCGGCGGCATCCATCATGCGGCCGGTCAGCACCAGGTCCATCGCCTTCGCCTTGCCCACCGCGCGCGGCAGGCGCTGCGTGCCGCCGGCCCCGGGGATGATGCCGAGCTTGATCTCGGGCTGGCCGAACTTCGCGGTGTCGGCCGCGATGACCATGTCGCACATCATCGCGAGCTCGCAGCCGCCGCCCAGCGCAAAGCCGCTCACCGCCGCGATCACCGGCTTGCGCACGCTGCGGATCGTCTCCCAGTTGCGCGTGATGTAGTCGCTCTTGTAGACGTCCATGAAGTTCCAGCCCGCCATCGCGCTGATGTCGGCGCCGGCGGCGAAGGCCTTCTCGCTGCCGGTGACCACCATGCAGCCGATGGTCTCGTCCGCATCCCAGGCCTTCAGCGCCGTGCCCAGCTCGTCCATCAGCGTGTCGTTCAGCGCGTTCAGCTGCTTGGGCCGGTTCAGCGTGACCACGCCGATGCGCAGCGGCCCGTTGCCCTGGACCTCGGTGAGGATGCATTCGTAGTTCATGGTCTTGTCTCCGTCGATGGTGATGTCCAGGAGTGTAGGCATGCGGCGGCCGCTCCCGGATTCCGCTGCGCTCCATCCGGGCTACGGGACTGTCGTAGCCCGGATGCCAATCCGGAATCGTTCCTCACGACGAGATCTCGGGTTTGCGCTTGATCATGAGATCGACCCACGTGTCCGCATCCTGGTGGATGCGGATGCGCAACGGCAGGTAGCGCATCGACGGCGCGATCCAGAGCTCCGGGATCAGGTCGCCGCCGCGCGGCTGGCGGCGCGGCTTCACGCGGAAGGCCGGGACCTCGCCGAAGGGCGTGTACAGCGTCTCCTCCTCCAGCACGTCGTAGGGCCAGGTCTCCACCCGATAGGGCAGCGCGAGCGGAATGTCGACCGTGCCGCCGGTGCGCAGCAGCTCCGGCCGCGTCGTGAACAGCCAGGTCAGCTGCACGAACTGGCTCGCCGTGTCCTGCACCCCCGGCCAGCGGATGCGGCGCTGGCCGTTCGCCAGCACGACCGCGTCCGGCAGGAACTGCATCGCCACGCGCTGGTCGTCGCGCAGGATCACGTGCGTCAGCTGGTCGTAGCGCTGCGGCGCCAGCCCCTGCGGCGTCAGCTCGCCCTCGCTGCTCAGCCGGCGCGACGCGGTCGGCGCGAACGACAGGCCGATCAGCACGTCGACGTGCACCTGGTAGCGGTTGCCCTCGCGGATCCATTCCACCTGCGCCTCGCCGTCGACCGGGCCGCGGAAATTGCCGGTCAGCACGTAGCTCAGGCGCGTCGAGCCCGGCCAGTCGAAGGCGGGCGGAGCGGAGGCGGCGTTGTCGACGGCCACGGGCGAGGGCTCCGCCGCGGCAGCGACCACCGCCGATGCCGGCGCGGCCACCTGCGCCGCCACCGGCTCGGGCGAGGGCTCCGGCGCCGCAACCGCGAGCAACTCCGGCGTGTCCGCCGCGACCGCGGACGCCGCCGCGGCCGCTGCGCCGGGAAGCCTCGCCACCGCACGCTTCGGCGCCGGGGCCGGAGGAGGCGCCGTCGGCTTCACCGGCCGCGTCGGCTCCAGCTCGCGCACATACGCCACCTGCAGGCGCGGCGGCATCGGCTGCAGCGAGAAGGCCGTCATCCGGTCGGACACCGCCCGCGTCACGCAGGCATGCAGGGCCAGCACCGCCAGCACCAGCCCGAGCCACGCCGCCCGGCGGCGCGGCGCCATCGCACGCACGCCGCGGTTCAGCCGCGCATCCATGCCTGCCGCAGCGACTGCGCGGCGACGGCGGCCTTGTCCGTGGCCAGCGGCGCAGGCGCCAGGCCGATGGCGCCCTGCTCGGCCGCCTCGCCCGCCTCGAGCGACAGCGTCAGCAGGCGCTGGTCGCGCGCCGCCAGCAACCGGGCGCGGCCGTCGGCCGGCAGCAGGCGCTGCAGGTCGTCGAGCCGGCGCAGGCGCCAGCCGTCGACGCCGACCAGCTCGTCGCCGGCGGCCAGCCCCGCCGCCTCGGCCGCCCCGCCGCGCAGCACGTGGGTGACCTTGATGCCGGTGAGCGCGCTCTCCGACACCCGCAGGCCGAGCCGCTGCGCCATCGTCGGTGCCTGCTGCGTCCAGCGCACCGCCGCGCGCTGCAGCAGCGACTGCAGCGGCAGGTCGTCGGTGCCGTGCACCCAGGCCCGCAGCTCGTCGGCCATCGGGCGCCCGCCCACCTCGTGCAGCGCCTCGGCGATGTCGGCCTCGCCGATCGGACCGCCCCCGCTGCGCTCCCACAGCAGCCGCATCACGTCATCGAGCGAGCCCTGGCCGCGCGCCCGCAGCGTCAGGTCGAGCGCCAGGGCGACCAGCGAGCCCTTGGTGTAGTAGCTGATGGTCGCGTTCGGCGTGTTCTCGTCGCCGCGGTAGTACTTGACCCAGGCGTCGAAGCTCGCCTGCGCCACGCTCTGCACGCGCCGCCCCGGCGAGGCCAGCACGCCGCTGATCGTCTTGCCGAGCAGCTTCAGGTAGCGCGCCTCGTCGATCAGCCCGGCCCGCAGCAGCAGCAGGTCGTCGTAGTAGGAGGTGAAGCCCTCGAAGAACCACAGCAGCTCGGTGTAGTTCTCCCGCGTGTAGTCGTAGCGCGCGAACTCGGCCGGCCGCAGCCGCTTCACGTTCCAGGTGTGGAAGTACTCGTGGCTGATCAGGCCGAGCAGGGTCACGTAGCCGTCGCTCAGCTCGCCCGCCTTGCCGCCCGAGCGCTGCGGCAGGTCGCGCCGGCTCGCGATCAGCGCGGTGCTGGCGCGGTGCTCCAGGCCGCCGTAGCCGTCGTCCACCGCGTTCAGCATGAAGACGTAGCGCTTGAAGTGCGGCTTGCGGCGGCCGTGCCAGAAGGCGATCTCGGCCTCGCAGATGCGCCGCGCATCCGCCAGCAGGCGCTCGCCGTCGAAGTCCGGCAGCGCCCCGGCGACGATGAACTCGTGCGGCACCCCGGCCGCCTTGAACTCGCCGCGCCAGAAGTCGCCCAGCTCCACCGGGTGGTCGACCAGCTCGTCGTAGTCGGCCGCCTCGTAGCGGCCCTGGCCGCGCGCGTCCACCTTGACCGCCGGCAGCGCCGTGCCCACGCGCCAGCCGGCGGGCAGGCCGCGCAGCTCCAGCACATGCGGCTCGGCCTCGCGCCCCTCGACGCGCAGGAAGGTGCTGGTGCCGTTGAAGAAGCCGCGCTGCGCATCCAGGAAGGCGGTGCGCACCGAGGTGTCGAAGGCATAGACGAGCCAGCTGACCGTCAGCGCGGCGCGGCCCTCGCAGGCGGCCACCCAGGTGGCCTTGTCGAGCTGCTGCAGCGCGACCTCGCGCCCCCCCTGGCGGGCCTGAAGCTGCGACAGGTGGCGCGCGAACTCGCGCACCAGGTAGCTGCCGGGGATCCAGGCCGGCAGGCTGAGGCGCTGCTGCGCGGCCGGCTGCGGCACCGTGAGCGTCACGCGGAACAGGTGGGCGTGGAGGTCGGCGATCTCGAGGCGGTAGGCGATCATGGGCGCAGCAGGAGGCAGGAACAGGCAGCGAGGGTAACCGGCCGCGGCGGGGACGTCAGCTTCCGGCCGCGCCGACGAAGCAGCTCAGGCTCGCCACCACGCTGGCGCGGAAGCGCAGCGTGAGCCAGGCGCCCAGGCCGTGCGCCGGGTAGACGCGGCGGTCGACGGCGTAGCAGGCGATGAACATGGCGCCGTGCACCACCAGCCCGGCATACGGCGGCATCACGATGGCGATCCAGGCCGCGAGGGGCGGCACCACGCCCCAGGCGAAGCGCACCGGCGAGGGCAACGTCTGGCGCATCCCCAGGCCCCAATGGATGCCGCCCAGCAGGGCGAGCGTCACCGCGGCATAGCTCGACAGGATGTGCGGCACGTAGGCGCCGGCCTGCGGCAGCACCAGCCACACCAGGGCGGCGCCCAGCACGAAGGGCAGCAGGCCCAGGTAGCCCAGGCGCAGCGCGATCGGGTTCGGGCCCGCGGGCGCCGGCGCGGCGCCCGCCAGGGAGGCGGCGCGGCTCACTTGCCGCTGGCGACCAGCTGCTTCTCGATCTGCTCGAGCTGCATCGCGCCGGGCACGCGCGTGCCGTCGACGAAGATGATCGCCGGCGTGCCGTTGATGCGGTACTTGCGGCCGAAGGCCACGTTGCGCTCCATCGGCGTCTCGCAGGCGCCCATCGTGCGCGGCGGGGTCTCGTTGCGCAGCATCCAGCCCAGCCAGGCCTTGCTCGGCTCCTTGGCGCACCAGATGTCGCGGGACTTCTGCGGCGAATCGCCGCCGAGGATCGGGTACAGGAAGGTGTAGACCGTCACGTCCTTGACCTTCTGCAGGTCGGCCTCGAAGCGCCGGCAGTAGCCGCAGTTCGGGTCGGCGAACACCGCGATGCGGCGTGCGCCGGTGCCGTTCTTCCAGACGATGGCGTCCTGCAGCGGCAGCGACTTGAAGTCGATCGCCGTCAGCTTGCTGATGCGCGCCTCGGTCAGGCTGGTGCGGGTGCGGGTGTCGACCAGCTCGCCCTGGAAGAAGTGGTTGCCCTGCTCGTCGGAATAGAGGATGTCGGTGCCCATGCGCACCTCGTAGATGCCCGGGATCGGCGTCTTGGTGACCTCGTCGATGGGGGGCAGGGTGGGGATGCGCTCGGGCAGGTTCTTGCGGATCTGGGCTTCGTCGGCATTCGCCATCGAGGCCCATGCCGTGACGGCGATCAGCGCCAGGGCGAGCAGGGCGCGCAGGGAGGTGGTGGACATGGCAGGGCTTTCAGGATTCGAGGGCACGGGCGGTGAGCCAGCGCTTGAGGGGCGACAGGTGGTTGACCAGACTCATGCCGCGGTTGCGGAGTTCCCGCGCCGCCGCCTGGTCCGTGGAAAAGAGCCGCCACAGCCCGCCCGTCAGCTCGCCCATGGCCCGCGTGGGCGCCAGGCGTGAGCGTTCGTAACGGCGCAGCAGCTTGGGATCGGACAGGGGCCGCCAGGGCTCCCGCCCGGCCAGCACCTGCGCCAGGGCGGCGACGTCGGCCAGGCCCAGGTTCAGGCCCTGGCCGGCGAGCGGGTGCACCAGGTGGGCGGCATCGCCCAGCAGCACCCAGCCGGGGCCGCACCAGGCGCTGGCTTCGGCCCGGCGCAGCGGCCAGGCGGCACGTTCGGAGGCCAGGCGCAGCGGCCCGCAGGCCTCGCCCACCGCCTCGTTCAGGGCGAGCTCGAACGCCGGCGCGTCCAGCGCCCGCAGCGCCTCGGCGCGCGCCTGGGGCAGCGACCAGACGAGGGCGTACGACCGGCCGGCCTGGGGCGTGTCGAACGGGAGCAGCGCCAGGATGTCCGGCGCGCGGAACCACTGCCGGGCGACATGGCGGTGCGGGCGATCCGCCACCAGGCGGGCGGCGATGGCGTGCTGGCCGTAGTCCTGGCCCTCGAAGCGCACGCCCAGTGCGGCCCGGGTGGTCGAGGAGCGGCCCTCGCACAGGGCGGTGAGCGGCGCCTCGACCTCGGCGTCCGGGGCCAGCCGCTCGATGTGCGGCGCATAGCGCACCGCCGTGGCGAGCGCCTGCTCCAGCGCCGCCGCATCGGTGATCACCGCCAGCTCGGCGACATGCTGCTGCCAGGCCGAGAACTCCAGCGCCGCGCCCGGGGCGTCGCCTTCGACCCGCATCTCGTGCACCGGCGTGGCGGCGCCGGCCGGCAGCGCCTCCCAGACCTTCAGGCCCTGCAGCAGCGCCACCGACGCCGCGTTCAGCGCGTAGGCGCGCACGTCGGCCGCAGGCGGCGGGCCTGCCTCGGGCACGAGGGCGACGCGCAGCCCCTGGCGCGCCAGGGTCAGGGCGAGGGCCTGGCCGACGATGCCGGCGCCGCGGACACGGAGATCGAAGGATTTCATGAGGTTTCATTGTAGGGACCGGGCCCGCGACCCGTGCATGAGGGCAGAATCGGTGCCCCCACACGCCCTGGGCCCGCACGGGCCGGTCGCGATGAAACCCTGGATCCGCAATTCCCTGTTGGCCGTGGCGGCACTCGTCGTGCTGCTCGCCGCCGTGCTCGCCTGGCTGGTCGCGACCTTCGACCCGAACGCCTACAAGGGCGTCGCGATCGACTGGATGAAAACCCACCGCGGCCGCACCCTGGCCATCGACGGGCCGATCAAGCTCTCGGTCTTCCCGCGCCTGGCCCTCCAGGTCTCGGCGGTGAAGCTGAGCGAGAAGGGCCGTGCGGACGAATTCGCCGCCCTCGACGAGGCCGCGTTGTCGGTGGCGGTGCTGCCGCTGCTGCGCCAGCAGGTGGTGGTCGACCGCGTCAGCGCACGCGGCCTGCGCCTGGTCTACCGCACCGACGCGCAGGGCCGCAGCAACATCGACGACCTGATCGCCGCCCCGGCCGGCGCCGCCTCCGCCCCCGGCGGCGCGGCGAGCGCGCCGGCCGGCGGCGCGCCGCTGCGCTTCGACGTCAGCGGCGTGCAGCTCGACGACATCCGCCTGAGCCTGCGCGACGAGCGCGAGCAGCTGTCGGGCGAGGTGACGCTGAACTCGCTGCGCACCGGGCGCCTCGCCGACGGCGTGGAGTCGCCGGTGCAGCTGCAGGCGGAGCTCGCGATGAAGTCCCCGGCCGTGAAGGGACGCCTGAGCGGCGAGACCCAGCTCACCCTGCTGCTCGCGCAGCACGGCGTGAAGCTGCGCGACATGCAGCTCGGCTGGCAGGGCGATGCCTTCGGCGTGCAGGCGATGGACGTCCGGATCCGCGGCGGGCTCGGCGTCGACGGCCAGCGCGGCACGCTGGACGCGCAGGACCTGGACCTCACCCTCGGCGCCTCGCTGGGCGCATTGAAGCTGGCCGACAGCCGGGTGCAGATCAAGCGCTTCGCCTTCGACCCGGCGGCGCGCACCCTCGCGCTCGCCCAGCTGCAGGTGAAGCTCGCCGGCACGCAGGGCGGGCAGCCGCTCTCGGCCTCGCTGGACTGGCCCGAGCTGAACGTGAAGGGCGAGGCCCTGACCGGCAGCGCCCTGAGCGGCAAGGTCGCGCTCGGCGGGCCGACCGCGGTCGACGCGAGCTTCAAGACCGCGGCCCCGGGCGGCAGCTTCGACCAGGTCAAGGTGCCGGGCTTCGAGGCGACGCTCAAGGGCAGCATGAAGGGCGCCGGCAGCGCCGCGGCGCGCGAGCTGGCCGGCACGGTGCGCGCCGACCTGCTGCTGCAGCCGGCCAAGAGCGCCTTTGCGCTCGACGGCCTGGCGGCGCAGCTGAAGATCCAGGAGCCCTCGCTGCAGCCGCTGACGCTGGACATGCGCGGCAAGGCCGACGCCTCGCCGCAATCGGCGCATTGGACGCTCGCCGGCCAGATCAACGCCAACCCCTTCCGCAGCGAGGGCAACGCCACGCTCGCCGGCACGCCGATGACGCTGAAGGCCTCGGCCCAGTTCGAGGCGCTCGACCTGAACCGGCTGCTGCCCCCCGCCGCCACCCAGCCGGCCACGCCCGCCCCCGCGAGCGACAAGCCCGCGCCGGACACGCCGGTCGACCTCTCGGGCCTGCGTGCGGTGCAGGGCGAGTTCAGCCTGCGCATCGGCAGCTTCGCGTACCAGACCTACCGCGTCAGCGACGCCGCCCTCGACGCCACGCTGCAGGGCGGCATGCTGCGCGTGAGCCGGCTGTACGGCAAGACCTGGGGCGGCGTGCTCGACGCCACCGCCTTCGCCGACGCGCGCGCGAGCCGGGTCGCGGTGAAGGCCACGGCGAGCAACGTGAACGTCGAGTCGCTGCTGAAGGACGTGGCGAAGAAGGATCTCCTGGAGGGCACGGGGCGCGTCGTGATGGACATCGAGAGCGCCGGCCGCAGCGTCAACGAGCTGAAGGCGCGCCTGAAGGGCTCGGCGGCGCTGCAGTTGCGCGACGGCGCGATCAAGGGCGTGAACCTGGCGAAGAGCCTGCGCCAGGCGAAGGCGGCACTCGCGATGAAGCAGGATGCGACGCAGAAGGCGAGCCAGGTCGAGAAGACCGACTTCTCCGAGATGTCGGCCAGCTTCACGATCGCCGACGGCATCGCGCGCAACACCGACCTGGACGCCAAGAGCCCCTTCCTGCGCCTGGGCGGCGCCGGCGCGCTGGACATCGGCCGCGGCCGCATCGACTACACGGCGCGGGCGACGGTGGCCAACACCACCAAGGGCCAGGACGGCGCCGACCTCGGCGCGCTGAAGGGCGTGACCGTCCCCGTGCTGCTGACCGGCCCGTTCGAGGCGATCGACTGGCGCATCCAGTGGTCGCAGATCGCGGCCCAGGTGCTGAAGAACGAGGTCGCCGGCAAGGCCGAGGACAAGCTGCGCGAGAAGCTCGGGCTGCCCTCGGCGGCGAGCGGCGCCGCCTCGGGCGCCAAGTCGTCGAAGGAGCAGGTCAAGGACCAGCTGAAGGACAAGTTGAAGGGGCTGTTCAAGTGAGCGATGCATTCGAGGACGACGGCACCCAGGCGGTGACGCTGCGCAGCCTCCACGTCTACCCGGTGAAGAGCTGTGCCGGCGTCACGCTGGACGAGGCGCTGCTGATCGAGACCGGGCTGGAGTTCGACCGCGCCTGGATGGTGGTGGACGCCGCCGGGCGCTTCGTCAGCCAGCGCGAGCTTCCGCGCATGGCCCTCGTGCAGACGACGCTCAAGCACACCGAGCTGGTGCTGCGCGCGCCCGGCATGCTGGCCCTGCACCTGGCCCTCGATGCGGTCGAGGACCCGACCCGCGTGACGGTGTGGGACGACACCGTGGCGGCCTACGACATGGGCGACCTGGCGGCCCAGTGGTTCACCGACTTCCTCGGGCCGGCCCCGGAGGGCGTGAAGTTCCCGCTGCGCCTGGCGCGCTTCGACCCCGAGCAGAAGCGGCTGTCGAGCAGGAAGTGGTCGGGCGACATCGAGGCCGAGAACGCCTTCAGCGACGGCTTCCCGGTGCTCGTGGTCTCGCAGGCCTCGCTGGACGAGCTGAACGGGCGGCTCGCGCGCCAGGGCCTCGCGCCGGTGACGATGGCGCGCTTCCGGCCCAACCTGGTGCTGGACGGGCTGGATGCGCACGGCGAGGACTTCCTGGACGAGATCCGCTTCGAGACCGCGGACGGCCCGGTGCGGCTGCGCCTGGTCAAGCCCTGCCCGCGCTGCCCGATCCCGAACGTCGACCCGCTGACCGGCGTGCCGGGCACGCAGCCGGGCGACACGCTGTCCGCCTACCGCGCCGACGACCGGGTCGGCGGCGCGATCAGCTTCGGCATGAACGCGGTGATCGTCGAAGGCCTGGAATGCGGGCTGCGCGCCGGCATGCCGGGCGTCGCGACGATCCGGTTCTGAAGCCGGGGATGCAGCGACTGCACAGCTGGCAGCTGTTCGCCGTTTGCGTGCTCACCTGGGGCACGACCTGGCATGCCATCACCTACCAGCTCGGGGCGACGAGCCCGGAGTTCGGCGTCACGCTGCGCTTTGCGCTGGCCGGGACGGTGGTGCTCGCCTTCTGCGCCTGGCGCGGCATCGGGTTGCGCTTCGCGGCGCGCCAGCACGCCTGGTTCGCGCTGCAGGGCGTGTTCATGTACGGCGTGTCCTACCTGTGCGTCTACCACGCCGAGCAGTTGCTGCCCTCGGGGCTGGTGGCGGTGGGGTACTCGGCCTCGCCGCTCGTCAACGGCATCGGGGCGCGGCTGCTGTTCGGCGCCGCACTGTCCCGTCGCTTCGTCGCCGGCGGCCTGCTCGGGCTGGCCGGCGTGGCGCTGGTGTTCTGGCCCGAGTTCGGGCATGCGCGGGCCGGGGCGACGACGGCGCTGGGGGCGCTGCTCACCGTCGGCGCGGTGCTGCTCTCCGGCGTCGGCAGCCTGAGCGCGAGCCGCAATGCGGTGCGCGGGCTGCCGTTCTGGCCGGCGCTCGGCTTCGGCATGCTGTACGGCGCGCTCGCCTGCGCGATGGCAACCCTGCTGGACGGGCGGCCGCTCGTGCTGCCGACCGCCGCGTCCTGGTGGATCGCCCTGCTCTACCTGGCGCTGGCCGGCTCGGTGCTGACCTTCTCGTGCTACCTGACGCTGGTGCAGCGCCTCGGTCCCGGTCCGTCGGGCGCGATTGGCGTGATGACGCCGCTGCTGGCGCTGGTCGTGTCGGCGCTGTTCGAGCACTACCGGCCGGATGCGCTGACCGCGCTGGGCGCGGCGCTGGCGGTGGCGGGGAATGTGCTGATGCTGCGGCGCGGCAACAGTGCGGCCGCCGCGCCGAAGGTCAGGGACGCCGTTCCGGCAACGGAATGAACTCGGTCTCGCCGGGGACGGCGGGAAAGCGCCCGGCGGCCCAGTCGTCGGCGGCGCCGGCGATGCGATCCTTGCGGCTGGAGACGAAGTTCCACCACATGAAGCGGTGGCCGAGCGGCTCGCCGCCGATCAGCATCACGCGCGCGCCCTGCGGGGCGGCGAGCATCGGCTGCGCGCCCTCGGGCAGCACCACCATCACCCCCGCCTCGATCGCCTGGCCGTCGAGCGTGTAGCCCTGGTCGACACCGTACAGGGCGCGCTGCGGCGCGGCGGCGGGCACCTGCAGGCGGCCGTTCGGCGGCAGGTGCAGGTCGACATAGAGGGTGGGGGACAGCGTGGGCGTCGGCGAGCTCGCGCCGAAGGCGCTGCCGATCAGCACGCGCACGGCGCTGCCGTCGACCTGCAGCGCCGGGATGGCCGCGGCGGCGGTGTGCGAGAAGCTGGGCGCCGCCTCCTCGTGTTCCGCCGGCAGCGCAGCCCAGAGCTGCAGGCCATGGCTGCGGCGCGGCACCGGACGCAGGTCGTCGGGGGTGCGTTCGGAATGGACGATGCCTTGGCCGGAGGTCATCCAGTTGATCGCGCCCGGCTCGATGCGCTGCACGACGCCGGTGCTGTCGCGGTGCAGCATCGCGCCTTCGAACAGGTAGGTCACCGTGGCCAGGCCGATGTGCGGGTGCGGCCGCACGTCGTGGTTGTCGGCCGGCTGGGCGGTGAGGGGGCCGAAGTGGTCGAAGAAGAGGAAGGGGCCGACGGCCTGCTGCCGGGCGGCGGGCAGCAGGCGGCGCACGGTGAAGCCGCCGCCCAGGTCCTTGGCATGCGGGGTCAATTGCAGCAGTTCGAGCATCGGCGGGGCTTTCGGCGGGCGGTGGGAGGCCAGTGTAGGGCGAGCGACTAAAATCCGCCTTTCCCTCCTGATCGACCCCGAAAGCCCTTCCATGAGCCTCAAATGCGGCATCGTGGGCCTGCCCAACGTCGGCAAGTCCACCCTTTTCAACGCGCTGACGAAAGCCGGGATCGCGGCCGAGAACTACCCGTTCTGCACCATCGAGCCGAACGTCGGCGTGGTCGAGCTGCCGGACCCGCGGCTGCAGGAGCTGGCGACGATCGTCAAGCCCGAGCGCATCGTGCCGGCGATCGTCGAGTTCGTCGACATCGCGGGCCTGGTGGCCGGCGCCTCGCAGGGCGAGGGCCTGGGCAACCAGTTCCTGGCCCACATCCGCGAGACGGACGCGATCGTCAACGTGGTGCGCTGCTTCGACGACGAGAACGTGATCCACGTGGCGGGCAAGGTCGACCCGATCGCCGACATCGAGGTGATCCAGACCGAGCTGTGCCTGGCCGACCTGGCGACGGTGGAGAAGACGCTGCAGCGCTCGCTGAAGGCGGCCAAGTCGGGCAACGACAAGGAAGCGGCCAAGCTGGTGGACGTGCTGCAGAAGTGCGCCGCCGCGCTGAACGAGGCGAAGCCGGTGCGCAGCATCAGCTTCACGAAGGAAGAGCTGGTGGTGCTGAAGCCGCTGTGCCTGATCACCGCGAAGCCGGCGATGTTCGTCGGCAACGTCGACGAGGGCGGCTTCGACAACAACCCCTACCTGGACAAGCTGCGGGCCTACGCCGAGGGCCAGAAGGCGCCGGTGGTGGCGATCTGCGCCAAGACCGAGGCCGAGCTGGCGGACATGCCGGACGAGGACCGGCTGATGTTCCTGCAGGAGATGGGGCAGAGCGAGCCGGGCCTGAACCGGCTGATCCGCGCCGCCTTCAGCCTGCTCGGGCTGCAGACCTACTTCACCGCCGGCGTGAAGGAGGTGCGCGCCTGGACCATCCACATCGGCGACACGGCGCCGCAGGCGGCGGGCGTGATCCACACCGATTTCGAGCGCGGCTTCATCCGCGCCCAGACGATCTCGTTCGCCGACTACATCGCCTTCAAGGGCGAGCAAGGGGCGAAGGACGCCGGGAAGATGCGGGCCGAGGGCAAGGAGTACGTGGTGAAGGATGGGGACGTGCTGAACTTCCTGTTCAACGTCTGACATCCACCCGCTCGATCAGCGGTACCCTCGCACCGTGGGGCGCATCGCCTGCGTGGCGCGCCGCCCTCAGCGCCGGAGAGCCAACGCATGCAGATTGAGTCCATCGAGATCAAGAACTACCGGCTCTTCCGGGACGCAAGGCTGACCGACGTGCCGCGCTTGTGCGTGCTGGTCGGCGCGAACGGCACGGGGAAGTCGACGTTGTTCGACGTCTTCTCCTTCCTCAAGGACGCCCTGGCCATGAACGTGACCAAGGCGATTGCCAAGCGGGGAGGCTACAAGGAGGTGGCGAGCCGCGGATTTGCCCACGAGCCGATCGAGCTGACGCTGCAGTTCCGCCTGGAAATCACCGGGCGCGAGCGCCTGGTGACCTACGTCCTGAAGATCGCACCGGGCACGGACGGTCGCCCCGTCGTGGAGCGCGAGGTCCTCCGATACAAGCGCGGGAGCTATGGAGCCCCTTTCCGGTTCCTGGACTTCTCCAACGGGGCGGGCTATGCCATTACCAATGAAGAAGAGTTTTCCAAGCAGGACGAGGAGCTCACTCGGGAAGAACAGGAACTCGACGCCCCGGACATCCTGGCGATCAAGGGCCTGGGACAGTTCGAGCGCTTCAAGGCAGCGAGTGCTTTCCGGCTCATGATCGAGAACTGGCATGTTTCCGACTTTCATGTGTCCGAAGCCCGTCCCAGCCAGGAAGACGGTTTCGCCGAGCACCTCTCGACGCGGGGCGACAACCTGCCGTTGGTGGCCAACTTCCTGTTCGAGAATCATCGCGACCGCTTCAACCGCGTGCTCGAGGCGATGCGCCGCAGGGTTCCCGGCGTGGCAGTCGTGGAACCCCGGCAGACCGAGGACGGGCGCCTTGTGCTTCGCTTCCAGGACGGCAGCTTCAAGGATCCGTTCATCGCGCGATACGTTTCCGACGGCACCATCAAGATGTTCGCGTACCTGGTGCTGTTGAACGACCCGAAACCCTACCCCCTGCTGGCCATCGAAGAACCCGAGAACCAGCTCTACCCGGAGCTGCTGCCGGAATTGGCGGAGGAGTTTCGCGACTACGCCGAGCGAGGCGGGCAGGTCTTCATCTCCACGCATTCACCGGACTTCCTGAACGCGCTGACGCTCGATGAAATCTACTGTCTGCGCAAGGTGGACGGTTTCACCACCATCACGCGGGCGGCCGAGTCGGAAACGCTGCAGGCGCTCTTCGAGGCCGGCGACCTTCCGGGCTACCTCTGGAAGCAGGGCCTCTTCGAAGGATTGAACAGGGATGCCCGCTGATGAAGGGGCGAGTCATCTTCCTTCTGGAAGAGCCGTCCATGAAGGCATTGCTGGATGAACTCCTGCCCCGCCTGCTTCCGGGATGGATCGATGGAGAACACTTCCAGACCATCCCCCACGAGGGCAAGAGCGACCTGGACCGAAGCATCCCACGCAAGCTTCAGTCGTGGCGCATTCCCGGTGACCGCTTCGTCGTCGTGCGGGACAACGATGGCGCAGACTGCATTGCAGTGAAGAAGCGTCTGCGCAGCTTGTGCAAGAAAAGCGGCCGTCCCGACACGCTGGTTCGCCTGGTTTGCCAGGAATTGGAGAGCTGGTACCTCGGCGACCTGCGCGCCATGGGGCAAGCCTTCGACAACCCGAAGCTGGACACGCCCTCGTTGCGGAAGAAGTTCGCCGAGCCGGACGACTGGGACAAACCGTCCGTGGAGGTAAAGCGGCTTCTCCCCGATTTCCAGAAGCTCAGGGGCGCGCGTGCGATGGCGTCCCGGCTGGTGGTTGACGACAACACGTCCCCCAGCTTTCAAGTCTTCGTCAGTGGCGTGCGCAAGCTCGCGACCGACATGGGCTACGCGGCGCCTTGACGGGGTGGCCCCTACTCCGCCCCCGCCTCCCAGGGCGCCGTCTTCATCCACCGCCGCCACCGCCCCGGCCGCTGGCGCTGCTGCTGCACCAGCGTCGTCAGCTGCCGCAGCCGCGCCCCGCTGCCCGGGCGCATGCGCGCCAGGTGCGACACCAGGTCGTCCACCAGCGCCTGCGGCGTGTCGCGCCGGTCTTCCGGCAGGTGTGCCACCACCGCATGCAGCTGCAGCGTCTCGTGGCCCGGCAGCTCGCCGGTGTAGTGCTGGGCCTGGTGGATGATGCGGTGCACCACCATCAGCACCTCGCCCGGGTTGGCCACGCCGTCCAGCAGCGCCACCACGCGCTGGTCGTTGAAGCGCACCACCAGGTCCGAGGCGCGCAGCCCCTGCTGCACTTGCCGCCCCGCCAGCAGCAGCGCCTGCTCGGCCACCGCCGCGCCCTGGCGCAGCCGGATGTCGCGCAGGTTCACCACCTCGAACATCACCACCGCGCTGCGGATGCCGTGCCGCTGGCTGCGGAACTTCATCTGCGCCAGCCGCGGCAGCAGGTCCTTCGGCCGCAGCAGCCCCGTCACCGGGTCGTACTGGCCGGCCTCGCGCAGGCGCGCCGACACCACGTCGTGGTCGCGCCGCAGCAGCGACATCGCATACAACAGCAGCGGCAGGTCGACGGCGCTCGCGAACAACAGCCCGTACTGCGCGAACAACCCGCTCGGCACCACGCCGAAGCTCTTCAGCAGCGGCAGCGCCGCCCCCGCCGCCAGCACCACCTTCCCCGCGGCCAGCCAGCGCACGTGCGCCAGCGGCCAGCGCAGCGAGCGCAGCAGCAGCCCGCCACCCACCACCAGCGCCAAGCTGCCGTAGCCACGGCTGAAGAACCAGCCCTGCTCGACATCGAGGATCGGGTAGATCGCCCCCAGCAGCAGCGCGGACGCCATGCAGAAGCCCACCAGGAAGCGCTCCACCGGCCCGATCACGGCCTGCGGCACCGCCGAGCGCAGGAAGGCCAGCCCCACGGCCCCGTACAGCACCGGACTCAGCATCAGCAGCCCGACACTCAAGGCCGGCTCCTCGCCCAGCACGGTCTGCTGCGTGAGGCCGCTCAGGCTCGCCAGGGTCAGGACCATCGCCGCCAGGTAGGCGCTGCACCAGCCGAGCGTCGGGTCGCGGTGCAGCAGCGCCTGGGCCACCATGTACAGCAGGGCCAGCAGCGCCACCCCGAAGTAGGCCCCGATGAAGAGCTGCGTGTCGCCGCGGCGCTCCAGCAGGTCGGTCGCGCTGCGGATCAGCGGCGCCCCGCCCAGGGCCACGGGGTGCTCCAGGCGCAGCAGCCAGGTCGTCGGCTGCTGCGTGCCGGCATGCAGCCGGAACACCGGCAGCGGGGCGCGCACCGGCCACTGCGAGATCGGCGTGAGCTCCCCGCTCGCCTGCGGCGCGCCGACGCTGCCGTCCGGCCCGACCGGGAAGAGCTGCGCCCGCAACAGCGTCGCATGCGGCAGCTCCAGGAACCACTCCGCCTCGTGCCCGCCCGCCGCCTGGACGCGAAAGCGAACCCAGGTGGCCGCGGGCCAGCGCGCACCGAACACTTCGTCGTCCGGCAGCGCCTGCCAGCCGTCCGGCTCCAGCAGCATCGCCTGCGCGTCCTTGCTCCCGCCCGGGTCGACCCGGAACTCGGCAACCGCCGCCAGGCTGCGAGCCGGCCCGTTCGCGCTCAGGAGCAACACGGGCGGCGCCGCATCCGCCGCCTTCGGCACGGCGGCCCCCATCAGCAGGCACAACAGACACAACAGGCGCAGCAGCAAGTCGACAACCCGGTCAGGCATGGACATGAACCCATGCGCCGGTCCGCGGAGGGCGTTTCCGGCGCGGGGCGCATTCTGGCGTCGATATGGTCGGTATTCCCCCGATGCGACACAAGCGAAACGGACTGTTACGCTCAGTTTTTTCAATGCCGGGCGGGCGCACACTCGTCGCCCGTCGTCCTTCCCCTCTCGATACTTTCTTGCGACCATGAGCCCAGCCACCGCCCCCAACCTCGCCCTGTCCCCCATCGTCGCCGGCGCGTGGCGCATGGCCGACTGGGGCTGGGACGCCGCGAAGCGCCTGCACTGGATCGAGCAGTGCATGGAGCTCGGCGTCACCAGCTTCGACCACGCCGACATCTACGGCGGCTACCGTGTCGAGGCCTTGTTCGGCGAGGCGCTCGCACTGAAGCCCTCGCTGCGCCAGCACATGCAGCTGGTCAGCAAGTGCGGCATCAAGCTCGTCAGCGAAGCGCGCCCGGCGCACCGCCTGAAGCAGTACGACACCTCGGCGCAGCACATCGCGCAGAGCGTCGACCACTCGCTGCGCGCCCTGCACACCGACCACCTGGACCTGCTGCTCATCCACCGCCCCGACGCCCTGATGGACGCGGACGAGGTGGCCGAGACCTTCGCCACGCTGCGCCAGGCCGGCAAGGTGAGGGCCTTCGGGGTCTCGAACTTCACGCCGGCGCAGTTCGAGCTGCTGAACAGCCGCATCGCCCTGGCGACCAACCAGGTCGAGCTCCACCCGCTGCACCTGGACGTGCTGCACGACGGCACGCTCGACCAGTGCCAGCGGCTGCGCCTGCGGCCGATGATCTGGTCACCGCTGGCCGGCGGCACGCTGCTCACCGGCGGCGACGAGCGCGCCCGGCGCGTGCAGGCGGTGCTGAACAGCGTCGCCCAGCGCCACGGCGTCAGCGCCGCCACCGTCGCCTACGCCTGGCTGCTGCGCCACCCGACCCGGCCGCATCCGCTGACCGGATCGCACCGGCTCGAAGCCATCCGCGAGGCCACCGCGGCGCTGCAGTTGCGGCTGGACAGCGCCACCTGGACCGAGATCTGGCAAGCCGGCAGCGGCCACGAAGTCGCCTGAGGCGCATGGCAGGGTGGTAGGCTCGCGCTGCCCGCACCACCCCAATGCCCCCGTCGATTCGATGACGCCAGCGACGCCCCGTCCCCCGCCCCACTGGTCGGTCGCCGTGGCGGGCACGGCCATCGCTTATGCGGCGGTCGGCTGGCTGGCCCTCCTGCTGGCCATCCCGCCCGGCCTCGCGTCCCCGCTTTACCCGTCCGCCGGCATCGCGCTCGCCTGCGTGCTGGTGTACGGCTGGCGCAGCCTCGCCGGCGTGGCCCTCGGGGCCTTCGCGGTGAACTTCGCGGCGAGCCTGGCACGCGGCGGGCCGAGCCTGGCCGGCGCGCTGGTGCCGGCCGCCATCGCCGTCGGCGCCACGCTGCAGGCAGCAGCCGGCGCGGCACTGGTGCGGCGCCACATCCCCGGGCCGCTGACGCTGGGCGAGCCGCGCGACATTGCGGTCTTCTTCGGACTCGGGGCGGTCGCGGCCACCCTGGTCAGCTGCAGCGTCGCGACGCTCGCGCTCTGGCTGGCCGGGCAGCAGCCGCCGAGCGAGCTGGTCTTCAATTGGTGGACCTGGTGGGCCGGCGACGCGCTGGGCGTGCTCATCGGCACGCCGGTGGTGCTGACCCTCATCGGCCAGCCGCGCAGCGAATGGGTGCCGCGGCGCATCACCGTCGGGTTGACCCTGGGCATCGCGACGCTGCTGATGGCGCTCGGCGTGAGCCAGGTCGTGCAGTGGGAGGACGCGCGCGTGCAGGCCGCCTTCGAGCGCGACGCGGTGCACGCCTCGTCCAACCTCGCCGCCCAGCTGCAGTACCCGCTGCATGCGCTCGAAGCCCTGCGCGGCGTGATGGTTTCGTCCGACGAAGTGACGCGCGAGGAGATGCGCCGCGCCGCCACCGCCTGGCTGGAAATCGGCGGCCACCTCCAGGCGCTGGGCTGGACCGAGCTGATGCCGCGCTCGGAGGTGCCGGCCTTCGAGGCCCGGGTGCGCGCCGCGGGCCTGCCGGGCTACCATGTCTTCGACCGCTTCGATTCGGGCTACGTGCCCTCGCCCGACGACACCGTCGCGGCGATCCGCTACATCGAGCCGCAGGCCGCGAACGCGGCGGCGCTGGGCGTGAACACCCGGTCCATCGCCGCCGCGCGGGTGGCGATCGATTCGGCGGTACGGACCGACCGGCCGGCCGCGAGCGCCGGCTTCCGCATCACCCAGGAGACGCGCAGCGACGAGACCGGCGTCGTCGTCTACCAGGCGGTCTACCGCGGCTCGCCGAGCACCGTCAGCGACCGCGTCGCGTCGGCGCGCGGCATCGTCTTCGTCACCCTGCGCATGGGCGACACGCTGCGCGCCTTCCAGGGCACGCTGCCGCACTACCTCGATGTCTGCATCGTCGACACCGACCCCCTCGCCGAGCGCCGCCGGCTGGCCGGCCCGCCGGGCTGCGAGACGCGCCCTGCCGAGCTGGTCCACGTGCGCGCCCTCGCCTTCGCCGGCCGCCAGTGGGACCTGCACGTCACCTCGTCGCGCGCCCTGGTGCCGCACGTGCGCGAGCGCAACGCCCTGCTGTTCTCGCTGGTCGGGCTGCTGGCCACCGCGATGCTGGGCGCGCTGATGCTCACCGTGACCGGCCGCACCCGGCGCATCGAGGCCGCCGTCAACGACCGCACCGCCGCCCTGCAGCGCGAGATCGCCGAGCGCCAGCGCACCGAGTCCGACCTGCGCGAGAGCGAGCAGCGCTTCCGCAACATCCTGAACCACGTGCCGATCGGCGTCGTCTACACCGACCTGCACGGCAACGTGAAGCAGGTCAACCCGCCGTACTGCCAGCTCACCGGCTATGCGGCGGATGCGCTGGTGGACATGAACGTGGCCGCCCTGACCCACCCCGACGACCGGGCGCAGGACCTGGAGATGACGAGCCAGCTGCTGCGCGGCGAGATCCCCATGTACCGGCGCCAGGGCCGCTACGTGACGCGGGACGGGCGCCAGGTGTGGGTGCAGTCCATCGTCACGCTGCTGCGCGACGTGCAGGGCCAGCCGCGGCGCATCGTCGGCGTGGTCGAGGACATCACCGAGCACCTGCGCCTGGCCGAGGCGGAGCGCGCGCGCGAGGTGGCCGAGGCCGCGAACCGCGCGAAGAGCGACTTCCTGTCGCGCATGAGCCATGAGCTGCGCACGCCGCTGAACGCGATGCTCGGCTTCGCGCAGCTGCTGGAGCTGGACCAGAACCACCCGCTGCCGGTGGCGCAGCGGCCCTGGGTGGCGCAGATCCAGAGCGCCGGCTGGCACCTGCTGGACATGATCAACGACGTGCTCGACCTGTCGCGCATCGAGTCGGGCACGCTCAACCTGCAGTCCGACACGCTGGACCTGCGCGACGCGGCGGCGGCGGCGCTGGCGCTGGTCGAGCAGGACGCGCGGCGGCGCGGCATCGTCATCACGCAGGACCTGCCCGAGGCCGCGGTGCGCGTGACCGGCGACGCGACCCGGGTGAAGCAGATCCTGATCAACCTGCTGAGCAACGCGGTGAAGTACAACACCGACGGCGGGCGCATCCACCTGGCTTCGCGCCGCAGCGGACCCGGCGGCTCGCGCGACTGCGTCGAGCTGAGCATCACCGATACCGGGCTGGGCATGACGCCGCAGCAGCTGTCGCAGCTGTTCCAGCCCTTCAACCGGCTCGGGCGCGAGCGCTCGTCGCTCGAAGGCACCGGCATCGGCCTCGTCATCAGCCAGCGCCTGGCCGAGTTGATGGGCGGCGCCGTGCGGGCGCGCAGCACGGCCGGCGAAGGCTCGTCCTTCATCCTGACGCTGCCGCGCGCGAGCCCGGCGGACAGCACGCCGGCCGGGCTGGACGAGATCGCCCCCGAGACCGGCAGCTACCACCAGCGCATCGTCCACTACGTCGAGGACAACGAGACCAACGTGGAGGTGATGCGGGGCATCCTGGCGCGGCGGCCGCAGGTGCAGTTCGACGTCTCGGTGACCGGGCTCGACGGGTTGGCGGCGATCCGCGCGCGGCGGCCCGACCTGATCCTGCTCGACATGCACCTGCCGGACATCGACGGCATGGAGCTGCTGCGCCACCTGAAGGCCGACCCCGGCACGGCCGGCATCCCGGTGGTGGTGGTGTCGGCGGATGCGCTGGCGAGCCAGATCGAGACGGCCATGGCGGCCGGGGCCCGCCAGTACCTGACCAAGCCGGTCAGCGTGAGCCAGCTGCTCGGCGTCGTCGATGCCGTGCTCGACGACGCCGAAACCCGCTTCGGCTGAACACAGGCCCTCGAGAATTTTGTAGCCCGGATGGCAATCCGGGATCGTCCTTCACGTCGACGGCCGCGCCCGGATTGCGCTTCGCTCCATCCGGGCTACCGCTCAAAAGCCCTGGGCGAGGCCTGTGTTGCGGCGCGGATCGTTCGCACCGTAGAAGCGGTTCCTGCCCACCGGCTTGCCTTCGAGCGACGGCGCGCCGACCAGGATCGCCGCGACGTGGTTCGCCGGCTGCGGGTTGCCCAGCTTGTGCCCCATGTCGACCAGGATCTTGCGCGTGTCCGGGCTCAGCGCGTTGACCTCGACGTTGGTCGATTCCGGGAGCCACTGCTGGTGGAAGCGCGGCGCGTCGACCGCCTCCTGCACGTTCATGCCGTAGTCGACGACGTTCAGGATGGTGTGCACCACCGCCGTGATGATGCGACTGCCGCCCGGCGTGCCCACCACCATCACCGGCTTGCCGTCGCGCGTCACGATGGTCGGGCTCATGGAGCTGAGCGGGCGCTTGCCCGGGGCGATCGCGTTCGCCTCGCCCTGCACCAGGCCGTACAGGTTGGGCACGCCGATCTTGGCGGTGAAGTCGTCCATCTCGTTGTTCAGCAGCACGCCGGTCTTGGCCGCGGTGACCTTGGCGCCGAACCAGTCGTTCAGCGTGTAGGTCACCGACACCGCGTTGCCCGCCTGGTCGACGATGGAGTAGTGCGTGGTGTTGCTGCCCTCGTGCGGCTCGACGCCCGGCTTGATGTCCTTGGACACGCCGGCCTTGGCAGGGTCGATGGCGGCGCGGATCTTCGCGGCGTAGGCCTTGTCCAGCAGGCGGTCGAGCGGGTTCTTCACGAAGTCCGGGTCGCCGAGGTAGCTGTTGCGGTCGACATAGGCGTGGCGCATCGCCTCGATCTGGTAGTGCACCGCCTGCGCCGAGCGGAAGCCCAGGTCCTTCAGCGGATAGCCCTCGAGCACGTTCAGGATCTCGCAGATCACGACGCCGCCCGAGCTCGGGGGCGGCGCCGAGACGATGTGGAGGCCGCGGTAGTCGCACTCGACCGGGGCCAGTTCGCGGGTCTGGTACTGGTCGAGGTCGGCCTGAGTGATGATGCCCTTGCCGGCCTGGCTCGACGCCACCAGCGCCGCGCCCACCGACCCCTTGTAGAAGCCATCCACGCCCTTCCGGGCGACCAGCTTCAGGGTCTTCGCCAGGTCCTTCTGCACCAGCTTCTGGCCGACCTGGAAGGGCTCGCCCTTGTTCAGGAAGATCGCACCCGAAGCCGCGTCCTTGCGGAAATCCTCGGTCGAGGTGTGCAGCATGTCGACATCACCCTGGTCGAGCACGAAGCCCCTGTCGGCCAGGCCGATGGCCGGGGCGATCAGCTGGCCGCGCGACATCGTGCCGTACTTGGCCCGCGCCATCTCCAGCCCGGACACCGTGCCCGGGACGCCCACCGCCAGGTGGCCGTTCGTGCTCAGGCCCTTGATGAGGTTGCCGGAGGCATCCTGGTACATCGTGGCGGTGGCAGCCAGCGGCGCCTTCTCGCGGAAATCGAGGAAGGTCTTGCGGCCATCGGCCAGCTGGATCGTCATGAAGCCGCCACCGCCCAGGTTGCCGGCCGCCGGATAGACCACCGCCAGCGCATAGCCGACCGCGACCGCGGCATCGACGGCGTTGCCGCCCTTCTTCAGCACGTCGACGCCCACCTGGGTCGCCAGGTGCTGGGCACTGACCACCATGCCATGCTCGGCCGCCACCGGGGCGACCGATGCCGCCTCCACCGTCCAACAGCTGACGGTGAGCGCGCACGCCATGAAACTCTTCCATCCGGGACGGGTCTGCATCGTGAAGTTCTCCTCGAAGGCGGTCAAAAAGGGGTCCCGCAGGATAGCCCTAAAACCTTGCCGTCAACGGGGACGGGCACACGATTTGCCGATTGAATGTTGCAAGTATTTACTCACATTGAGCCTGCTGACAGATGCCTTGGAATGGCCGTCAGCACTCTTTGTGGTCGAGTGCTAATATCAAGGGAACGAAAGGAAATTCAGCATGTCTGATGCTTCCATGACCCTCTCCACACGATCCACCGACACGGCCCTGGCCGTCCGCGATCCCTTTGCGATGGTGCCCTCGCTGGGCAACCTAGACGCCTACCTGTCCGCCATCAACCGCATTCCGCTGCTGACGCAGGAAGAAGAAGTCTCGTACGCCCGCCGCCTGCGCGAGAAGGGCGATGTCGAGGCGGCCGGGAAGCTGGTGCTGTCGCACCTGCGGCTGGTGGCATCGATCTCGCGCCAGTACCTGGGCTACGGGCTGCCGCACGGCGACCTGATCCAGGAAGGCAACGTCGGCCTGATGAAGGCCGTCAAGCGCTTCGACCCGGACCAGGGCGTGCGCCTGGTGAGCTACGCGATGCACTGGATCAAGGCCGAGATCCACGAGTACATCCTGAAGAACTGGCGCATGGTCAAGGTCGCGACGACCAAGGCGCAGCGCAAGCTGTTCTTCAACCTGCGCTCGATGAAGCAGAGCCTGAAGGAAGACGCGGTCGACGGCAGCACGCACCGCTCGACGCTGACGCAGGGCGAGATCGAGCAGGTCGCGCAGCAGCTCAACGTCAAGCGCGAAGAGGTGCTGGAGATGGAGACCCGGCTCTCCGGCGGCGACGTGGCGCTGGAGCCCCAGGGCGACGACGGCGAGGAAACCTATGCGCCGATCGCCTACCTGGCCGACGACAGCAGCGAGCCGACGCGCGTGATCGAGGCGCAGCGCCGCGACTGGCTGGCCGGCGACGGCATCGCCCAGGCGCTGGATGCGCTGGACGCCCGCAGCCGCCGCATCGTCGAGGAGCGCTGGCTGAAGGTGAACGACGACAGCTCGGGCGGCATGACGCTGCACGACCTGGCCGGCGAGTACGGCGTCAGCGCCGAACGCATCCGCCAGATCGAGGTGGCGGCGATGAAGAAGATGCGCAAGGCGCTCACGGACGCCGCACAATGAAGCAAGGGCCCCCCGGGGCCCTTTTTCATGCGCCGGACTTCATGCCCCGGTCGCCAGCAGTGCCTGCAGGTCCGACTTCAAGGCCTCGCTGCCGCTGCCATAGCGCGTGAAGAGCCGCAGCTTGCCGTTCGTGTCGAAGACGTACGACCCCGCCGTGTGGTCCATCGTGTAGCTGCCTTCGGTCTTGCCCGGTACCTTGGCGTAGAACACCTTGAACGACTTCGCCGCCGCCGCGGTCTGCTCGGGCGTGCCGCGCAGTGCGACGAAGCTCGGGTCGAAGCTGCCCAGGTAGGCCTTCAGGATCTGCGGCGTGTCGCGCTCCGGGTCGACCGTGATGAACACGCCCTGGATGCGATCGCCATCCTTCCCCATCGCCTTCTTGACTTGGGCCAGCTCGGCCATCGTGGTCGGGCACACGTCCGGGCACTGCGTGTAGCCGAAGAACACCACCACCAGCTTGCCCTTGAAGTCGGCCAGCGTGCGCGTCTTGCCGTCCTGGTCGGGCAGCGCGATGCCGTTGCCGTAGTCCGCGCCGGTCACGTCGACCGCCTTGAAGGCCGGGGTGGAACTGGCCGAGGGCGGCAGCCTGTCGCAGGCGGCCAGCAGGGCGGCGGCGCCCGCCAGCAGGAGGGTTCGACGAAGCATCATCGCAGCAGGGGGGTCAGGTAGTGGTCCACCAGCAGCGCCGCGAACAGCAGCGACAGGTGGAGGATGGAGAAGTGGAAGGTGCGGCGCGCCAGCGCATCCGAATAGTCGCGCCAGAGCCGCCAGGCATAGACGGTGAACCAGGCCCCGAGGACGAGGGCCGCCACCAGGTAGATCACGCCGCTCATGCCGTACACGAAGGGCAGCAGGGTGGCGGCGAACAGCACGACCGTGTAGAGCAGCACCTGCAGGCGCGTGAAGGCATTGCCATGCGTCACCGGCAGCATCGGCAGGCCGGCGCGGCGGTAGTCCTCGACGCGGTACAGCGCCAGCGCCCAGAAGTGCGGCGGCGTCCACAGGAAGATGATGAGGCACAGCATCAGCGCCTCCGGCCCGACCTCGCCGCGCATCGCTGCCCAGCCCAGCACGGGCGGCATCGCGCCCGAGGCCCCGCCGATCACGATGTTCTGCGGCGTCAGCGGCTTCAGCACCACGGTGTAGATCACCGCATAGCCGACGAAGGTGGCGAAGGTCAGCCACATCGTCAGCGGATTCACCAGCACGAAGAGGATGGCGCTGCCGGCGCCGCACAGCAGGGCCGAGAAGACCAGCGTCTGCGTGTTCGTCAGCTCGCCCTTGGCGGTGGGCCGCCAGGCGGTGCGTGCCATGCGCGCATCGATGTGCTGCTCGACCAGGCAGTTGAAGGCGGCCGCCGCGGCGGCGACGAGCCAGATGCCGACGGTCGCGGCGAGCGCGACGCGCCAGTCCGGCACGCCGGGCTCGGCCAGCAGCATGCCGATGACGGCACAGAACACGATCAGCTGCACCACGCGCGGCTTGGTCAGCACGTAGAACTGGCGCCAGCGCGAAGCGGTGGCAGGCGCGGCAGCGGGGGTGGTCAAGGCGTTGGACATGGCGGGCAGGCGAGCGCCTGATTTTACGAGGCGGCCTTCCAGGCTGCCGTCGGCGCCGGTGCCGGCCTCGTGGACAAAAGGTCCCGATGCGCCTGGGCGAGCAGCGCCGCCAGCAGCGTCACCAGGGCGGCCGCCCCGCCGGTGTGGGCGAGCGCCGCGACCAGCGGCCAGCCGAGCACGACGTTGCCGAGCCCACTCGCCAGTTGCCAGGCGGCGACCGCGGCAAAGCGCCAGGCCCAGCGGCGCACGGCCGGATCCTCCGCGGCCTGCAGGCGCCAGGCCAGCAACAGCAGCGCGGCCAGCGTCACGGCGGCGCCGATCCGGTGCACCACATGGATGGCCGTCAGCGCCGCGAAGGGCAGGTAGCCGCCGTCCTTGCCGGCGCCCAGTTCGCGCCAGACCGCGAAGCCGTGCCCGAAGTCCATCGCGGGCCACCACCGGCCCTGGCAGGTCGGGAAGTCGGTGCAGGCCAGGACCGCGTAGTTGGTGCTGACCCAGCCGCCGAGCGCCACCTGCGCGAGCCCGATCGCGAGCACCGCCCACGCGCCGGCCCGCAGGCCGCGCGGCAGCGCGAGCGGGGCGCGGCCGTCGGCCTGGCCCTGCACCGCAAGCAGCATCAGCAAGCCCAGCCCGCCCAGCAGGTGCAGCGTGACGATGGCCGGGAACAGCTTCATCGTCACCGTCAGCGCCCCGAAGGCGCCCTGCAGGCAGACCCAGAGCAGGGTCGCGCTCGCCCACCACGGCGACATCGCGCCCGGGTCGCGCGCGCGCTCGCGCCAGGCGCCGACCGTGATCGCGATGATCAGCACGCCGACCGCGCTCGCGAGGTAGCGGTGCACCATCTCCACCCACGCCTTGTGGTGCGTCACCGGGCCGCTGGGCATGGCCTGCTGGGCGGCCGCAATCTCGCCCTGCGCGCCCAGCGGGCTGGCGTTGCCGTAGCAGCCGGGCCAGTCGGGGCACCCGAGGCCCGAATCGCTGAGCCGCGTGTAGGCGCCGAACAGCACCAGGTCGAAGGTGAGGAAGAGCGTCATCACCGTCAGCGCGCGCAGGCGGCTCGCCGGGTGCGACCGGCGATGACGCAGCGCGATCCACACCAGGGGACCGGTGGCGAGCAGCACCGCCCCCAGCGCCATCGCGCCGAGCGGACTGAGGTCGTACGAAGCCACCATCGTCGCGGTCCCGCAGCTCAGCGCGCTGCCGGCCGGCCGGGCTGGTCCCACGAGGCCGAGGCGCGCAGCAGGCGTTCCAGGTCGCGCTTGAGCTTGGCCGGGTCCGGGTCCGGCGGCGCGCGCAGCATCCACTGGCCCATCGGATCGACCAGGTAGATGTGCTGCGACAGCGACCGGCCGGCGGCCGGCTCGAGCCAGGCGGCGAGCTTCTCGCGCGGCACGCGCAGCACCGCGGCGGGCGTGCCGGTCGAGATGGCCTGCATCACCTCGGGCCGCGGCGTGCCGCCGTCGGGAATGAGCCAGACCTTGTCGACGCGCTCCTTCTCGCGGCCGAGCGTCTCGCGCAGCTGGCGCTGCAGGTAGAGGTTCTTCTCGCAGGCGGCGTCGCAGGCGGCCTCGGCGACAACGACCATCAGCCACTGGTCGCGCAGGCTGGCGGACGGCACCGGCTCGCCGGCCAGGGTGCGCAGGCCGAGGTCGGCCGGCATCGCGCGCGGCGGCGTGACCAGCGTGCCGTAGTTGCTGCGGCCTTCGGGACGGACCACGAAGTAGGTGAAGTAGGACGCCACCACCGGCGCGGCACAGACCGCGAGCACCAGCAGCATGCGCAGGCGGCCGGCGGCAGTGCGGCGCTGCGCCTCGATGCCGGCCTCGGCCAGCGCCGGGGACGGCATCGAGTGGACGCTGAAGCTCAGCGGCTCAGGCGCGGCGCCGGAGCCGGGGGCGGACGAGTTGGAACCAGACATACAGACCTGCCATCAGTGCGCACATCGCGAACCACTGGAACGCGTAGCCATCGTGCTTGTGGATGTCGACCGCCGGGGCGGGCCAGTGGCGCGCGAGGCCATCCTTTGCCGGGGCCGGTGCGTCCAGCTGCTGCACCGACAGGGGCCTCAGGCGCATGCCGATCTCCTGCGAGAACGTCGCCAGGTCGAGATTCTGCCGGATGCGCGTGGCCTCGCCGGGAGCGAACTCGAACAGCCGGGCGGGCGGGGGGGCGATCAGGCCCTGCACCTCGACCCGGCCGCCGGGCGTGGGCACGTCGGGCACGCGGCTGCGGTCGACGAAGTCGCGCGGCACCCAGCCGCGCTGCACCAGCACCGCATCGCCGCCCGGCAGCACGAGCGGCGTGACGACGAAGAAGCCCGGGCGGCCGTCCATCTGGCGGTTGTCGAGGAAGACGGTGGCCGCGGGGCGCCACTCGCCCTGCAGGCGGACCGGGCGGTAGTGCTGGGCCCCGGCCTCGGCGGGCGTCGTGGCGAGCGAGGCGTCGTCGAGCGGCGGCAGGTGGCCGCGCTGGTCGAGGCTGGCCTGCAGGGCCCGTTTTTGCGCCGCGCGGTCGAGCTGCCAGACGCCGAGCCGGCCGGTGATCCCCATGCCCAGCACGGTCGCGAGCAGCACGATGGCGGCGCGGCGCCGGGTGGAATAATCTGCAGCCATGAAAATCCTGATCGGCGTGGCCTTCGTGCTCATCATCGGCGCCCTGGCGATGGCCGGCGTCTACATGATGCGCGACGGGCGCGACGGGCGGCCGAAGAGCGGGAACATGATGCGGGCCCTGGCGCTGCGGGTCGGGCTGTCGGTGCTGCTCTTCGTGATCATCCTGTTCAGCTACTGGATGGGCTGGATCCACCCGACCGGGATTCGCACGGGGTGATCCGGTCGACAGCCTGCGAATCCGAGGCCATCCCGTAGCCCGGATGCCAATCCGGGGATCATCCTCCACCTCAAAAAAAGAGCGCCTCGCAGGGCGCTCTTTTCGCATAGGCAGCGCCTACAACCAGTAGACGACGATGTACAGGCCGAGCCAGACGACGTCCACGAAGTGCCAGTACCACGCCGCCCCTTCGAAGCCGAAGTGCCGCTGCGGCGTGAAGTGCCCGCGCTGCAGCCGCAGCGTGATGAACAGCAGCATCAGCATGCCCACGAACACGTGGAAGCCGTGGAAGCCGGTCAGCATGAAGAAGGTCGAGCCGTAGATGCCCGAGGACAGCTTCAGGTTCAGCTCGGTGTAGGCGTGGTGGTACTCGTAGCCCTGCAGGCCCAGGAACAGGATGCCCAGCAGCACCGTCACCCACATGAAGGCGATCGTCTTGCTGCGGTTGCCGGCCACCAGCGCATGGTGGGCGATCGTCAGCGTCACGCCCGAGCTCAGCAGCAGCGCGGTGTTGATGGTCGGGATCGGCCACGGGCCCATGGTCGTGAACGGCTCCACCGTGCCGGCCGGCGAGGCCGTCATGCCGACGCCCGAGCTCGGCCAGATCGCCTTGAAGTCCGGCCACAGGATCGCGTTCTCGAAGCTGCCCAGGTTGGGCACCGCGTGCAGCCGGGCCCAGAACAGCGCGCCGAAGAAGGCGCCGAAGAACATCACCTCGGAGAAGATGAACCAGCTCATGCTCCAGCGGTACGACACGTCGATGCGGTCGCTGTAGAGGCCGCCCTCGCTCTCGCCGATCGCGTCGCCGAACCACTGCCGGAGCACGAAGGCCCACCACAGCAGGCCGAACAGCGTCACGTACGCGGCCCAGCCGTGGCCGTTGACCCATTGGCCGGCCCCGAAGATCACCAGCAGCAGGCCGAAGGCCGCCATCACCGGATGCCGCGAAGGCGCGGGAACGAAATAGTGGGGCGCCTGGCCCGGCGTGTGCGTCGCTGACGACATGGTTTCTCCTGCTAGATCTCGATCCGTTGCTCTTGATTCAGCCCGCGGCGGCCACGCCGCTGGACAACACCCACTGCACCACCAGCACCAGCACGACCACGAACAGCGCGGCGCCGATCACGCCCGCGATGATCACGTGCACCGGGTTCAGCTGGCTCACATCCTTCTCGTAGTCGCCCGACTTGCGCACCCCGAAGAACGACCAGGCCACCGCCTTCATCGTCTGCAGGAACGAGCCGCGCCGGCGCACCGCGTCCTTCAGGCCATCGCTCATGAACGCGGCTCCTTCGCGACCGTCGCGACCTTGCCCCCCGCCACCTCGAAGAAGGTGTACGACAGCGTGATGGTCTTGACGTCCTTCGGCAGCTTCGGGTCGATCACGAAGACCACCGGCCACTGCTTGCTCTCGCCCGGCTTCAGCGTGTGCTCGCTGAAGCAGAAGCACTCCAGCTTGTTGAAGTGCGGCGAGGCCTGCTTGGGCGCATAGCTCGGGATCGCCTGCGCGGTCATGGTGCGGTCCTGCACGTTGCGGAACTCGTACATCACCGTCGCGAGTTCGCCCGGGTGCACCTCGACCGAACGCTGCATCGACTTGAACTCCCAGGGCCCGCGCGCGTTCGCGTCGAACTCGACCGTGATGGTGCGGCTCGCGTCGACCTGGGTGTTCTTGTGCGTCGCGTCGGAATTGCCCGGCACCGCGCGCTCGGCGATCGACAGCACGTTGACGCCCAGCGCCTCGCAGATCGCGTTGTACATCGGCACCATCGCATAGCCGAAGCCGACCATCGCGACCGCGACCACGGCCAGCTTGCCGGCCATGCGCCGGTTGTCCTGCTTCAGCCGGGGATCGCCGTTCGGGTCGTGCTCGTTCATCGCCTGCGCCTCAGAGGCCCAGCAACGCGGCCTTGGCCATGAAGCCGAGGAAGAAGACGATCGCCACCGAGGCCAGGATCCAGGCCAGCCGGCGGTTGTTCTTCTTCTGCTCGGGCGTCATGCTCAACCGATCACGCGCGTCGCCGACGCGTTCAGCTTGGGCGGGTTCTCGAAGGTGTGGAAGGGCGCCGGCGACGGCACTTCCCATTCCAGGCCCTCGGCCGCCTCCCAGGGCTTCTGCGGTGCGCGCTCGCCCTTGCCGCGGATGCAGGGCAGCACGATGAAGAGGAAGAAGTAGACCTGCATCAGCCCGAACCAGAACGCGCCGATCGAGGCCACCTCGTTGAAGGTCGCGAACTGCATCGGGTAGTCGGCATAGCGGCGCGGCATGCCGGCCAGGCCGAGGAAGTGCATCGGGAAGAAGGTCAGGTTGAAGGCGATCAGCGAACCCCAGAAGTGGATCTTGCCGCGCGTCTCGTTGTACATCACCCCGGTCCACTTCGGCGCCCAATAGTAGAAGCCGGCGAACATCGCGTACAGCGAGCCGGCCACCAGCACGTAGTGGAAGTGCGCCACCACGTAGTAGGTGTCCTGCAGCTGGATGTCGACCGGCGCCATCGACAGGATCAGGCCGGTGAAGCCGCCCATCGTGAACACGAAGATGAAGCCGACCGCGAACAGCATCGGCGTCTCGAAGGTCATCGAGCCGCGCCACATGGTGGCGATCCAGTTGAAGATCTTCACGCCGGTGGGCACCGCGATCAGCATCGTCGCGTACATGAAGAACAGCTGGCCGGTGACCGGCATGCCGGTCGTGAACATGTGGTGCGCCCACACGATGAACGACAGGATCGCGATCGAGGCGGTGGCGTACACCATCGAGGTGTAGCCGAACAGGCGCTTGCGCGCGAAGGCCGGCACGATGTGGCTGACGATCCCGAAGGCCGGCAGGATCATGATGTAGACCTCGGGGTGGCCGAAGAACCAGAAGATGTGCTGGTACATCACCGGGTCGCCGCCGCCCGCGGGGTTGAAGAAGCTGGTGCCGAAGTGGCGGTCGGTCAGCGTCATCGTGATGGCCCCGGCCAGCACCGGCATCACCGCGATCAGCAGGTAGGCGGTGATCAGCCAGGTCCAGCAGAACATCGGCATCTTCATCAGCGTCATGCCGGGCGCGCGCATGTTGAGGATGGTCACGATGATGTTGATCGAGCCCATGATCGACGACGCGCCCATGATGTGCATCGCGAAGATGCCGGCGTCCATCGACGGACCCATCTGCAGCGTGAGCGGCGCGTACAGCGTCCAGCCCGCGGCGGGCGCGCCGCCGGGCATGAAGAACGAGCCCACGAGCATCAGCGCCGCCGGGATCAGCAGCCAGAAGCTCAGGTTGTTCATGCGCGCGAAGGCCATGTCGGCGGCGCCGATCTGCAGCGGCACCATCCAGTTCGCGAAGCCGACGAAGGCCGGCATGATCGCGCCGAACACCATGATCAGGCCGTGCATCGTCGTCAGCTGGTTGAACAGCTGCGGGTTGACGAGCTGCAGGCCGGGCTGGAACAACTCGGCGCGGATCAGCAGCGCCAGGATCCCGCCCACCATCAGCATGGTGAACGAGAACAGCAGGTACAGCGTGCCGATGTCCTTGTGGTTGGTCGCGTAGACCCAGCGGCGCCAGCCGTGCGGGTGGTGGTGGGCCTCGTCGTCGCCGTGCGCGGCGTGCGCATCAGGTGAATGACCGTGGGGATCGAGAACAGCGCTCATGGGTAAGTTCCTTTGGGCGACTCTGGCTTATTGCTTGCGCTGGGCGAGGACTTCGGCCGGCTGCACCGTCTGGCCGGTCTTGTTCGACCAGTTGTTCTTCGTGTAGGTGATGACGGCGGCGATGTCGGTGTCCGACAGCTGCTTCCAGGCCGGCATGGCGCCGTTGTTCTGGCCGTTCAGCACCACGTGGATCTGCTTGCCCTTGTCGGCGTCCTGCACCACCGGCGAGCCGTCCAGCGGCTTGATCGGGCCGCCGCCCTTGCCGTTCGGCTGGTGGCAGGCGGCGCAGTTTGCGGCGTAGACCTTCTCGCCGCGAGCGATCAGGGCCGGTTGCTCCCAGACCTTCGCCGGATCGTCGGCGGCGGCGGCCATCGCCTTCTTCTTCGCGTCGACCCACTTGGTGTAGTCCTCGGCGGACACCACCTTCACGTGGATCGGCATGTAGGCGTGCTCCTTGCCGCACAGCTCGGCGCACTGGCCGTAGTAGTCGCCGATCTTCTCGGCGCGGAACCAGGTGTCGCGCACGAAGCCCGGGATCGCGTCCTGCTTGACGCCGAAGGACGGCACCATGAAGGCATGGATCACGTCGGTGGCGGTGGTGATCACGCGCACCTTCTTGTTCACCGGCACGACCAGCGGGTTGTCGACCTTCAGCAGGTAGTCGTCGCCCGAGGGCTTGCCCGAGTCGGACATCTCGCGCTGCGCGACGTCGAGGGTGGAGACGAAGCCGATGCCCTCGCCCTCGCCCTTCAGGTAGTCGTAGCCCCACTTCCACTGGATGCCGGTGGCCTTGATGGTGAGGTCGGCGGCGCTGGTGTCCTTCATCGCGACCACCGCCTTGGTGGCCGGCAGCGCCATCAGGATGACGATCACGAAGGGCACGATGGTCCAGATGATCTCGACCGTGGTGCTCTCGTGGAAGTTGGCGGGCTTGGCGCCCTGCGACTTGCGGTGCTTGATGATCGAATAGAACATCACGCCGAACACGCCGACGAAGATGACGACGCAGATGATCATCACGAAGTAGTGCAGCCAGCGCTGCTCCGCGGCGATCGCGGTGACCGGCGGGTGCAGGTCGAGCTGGTTGACCGCGGGGCCGCCCGGCAGGCTGTTGACGGCCATGGCAGCCGATGTGGCCAACGCCGCGCCCAGGCCCAGGGCCAGCTGTTGCGCCCGCTGCCAAAGTGTTTTCGTCTGCTTCATCATGGTCGTTTCAGTTTTCCCAGAATCACATCGGGGACGGCCGGGCCGCACCCTGTTGCCAGCGCCGCAGCGCCGTGCGCAGTTCCTGCGCCAGCCGGCTGCGGAGCTCGGGCCGCACATGGCGTCCCACTGCAATCCGCCGCCCCTGGCCCGACAACTCGATCAGCGACTGGTCATCCCGTTCCGGCTCGACGCGGACCCAGGCGGGCTGGAACTCGACCCGCTCCACCTGCAATCCGTTCGCGACTTCCACCGTCAGCCGGTCGTCGCGCAGCACGATGCTCTCGCGGTCGCCGGCATGGCGCGCATACACCCACAGCGCCACACCCACGCCCGCCAGCTCGAGCCACGCGAACGGCATCACCATGCGCACACCCTGGATCCAGAACATCGCGGCGATGCCCAGCGACAACACGCACAAGGAAACGTAGAACGCGACCAGCTGCCGCGGCGCCAGCGAGCAGTTGCGCGTCAGGCGCCAGTCGATCGACCAGCCGCCACGGCCGGAACCCGCGGGGGATTCATGGCCGATGCGAAACTCTGCCCGGGGTGCCGGGGCCGGTGAGGGCGCCGACGAGCTTGTGGACATACCGCGACTGCTCCAGTTGCCTCCAGAGACTTCTCAACATCTCATCTCGTTATCCGCGCCTCGTCCGGCGGGGCCGACCGCACCCCTGGCAGCCCACCCCGGACGAATCCGCATTTTTCAAGCCCGCGAGTTTAGCGCAGGCTGGGGCGGCGAGCGCCTCAGCGGGAACCCGGGCGGGCGCGCACCAGTGCGCGCATGTCGTCCAGGGACACCGAGGTCTGGGGCGCCACCGGCAGGCGCGGCGGCGCCTTGAAGGCATGGCCGTAGGCGACCTCGAAGCTGAGCGAGATCCGGCCATCCGGCCCGGCCAGCGCGGCCAGCTCGGACAGCAGGCGCTCGCGCCAGCGCGGCGTGCGCAGGCCGGCGAAGCGCTCCGGCGCGGCATTGCCGCCCAGGCCGCGCAACTCGGCCAGCAGGGCCTGGGGGTCGGCCCAGGTCAGGGTGAGGATTTCCTGGTCCATCACCGGATCAGCGAATCCGGCCTGCACCAGCATGTCGCCCAGATCGTGCATGTCGACGAAATCGGCGGCCGGGGGGGGCCAGCCGAGGCGCTGGTAGAGGGCGCGCAGCTCGCGCAGGGTGTCGGGGCCGAAGCAGGAAAACATCGCGAAGCCGTCGACCTCGAGCGCGCGCTGCCACTGTCCCATGACCACCGGCGGGTCGAACACCGCCTGCAGCATCATGTTGGCCCAGACCAGCTGGACGCTGCCGGCGGGGACCTCGTCGGCGGCAAGCACCTCGACCGCCGCCCCGCCCTGCCAGCGCCGGGGCGACCACCAGGGCTGCTTCGCCGCCTGGCCGCTGCGCTCGCGCAGGGCCGGCGTCGGCTCGATCGCGAGCCGGCGGGCGGCGGGGTAGGCGCGGGCCAGGGCCTCGGCGCCGGCGCCGCCGAAGCTCCACCAGTCGGCGATGACGGCCGGCTGCTTGCGCACGATGGCCAGGCGCTCGGCCATGCGGCGCGCGATCTCGCCGTGCAGCCAGGGGGCCTGCGGCGCGCGCGCGAGGCGGCCGAGGGCGCGTGCGACGACCGCACGGTCGAAGCGTCGGGTGGGGCCGCCGGCCGCGGGGGTGTCGCTCATCGGCGGGCAGTATATTGAGCCGGTGCGTTTCCCGCCCCTGCTCCGCCACATGCCCTCGCTGTGCGCGGTGTGCCGCGGCTGGGACCGGCAGGCGGTGTGCCGGCGCTGCGTCGAGCGCTTCGCCGACACGGGGCCGCGCTGCAGCCGCTGCGCGCTGGAGCTCCCGCCCGGGGTGGCGGTGTGCGGCGCCTGCGTGCTGGCGCCGCCGCCCTTCGACGCCGCCTATGCCGGGGCCGCCTATGCGCACCCCTGGGCGATGCTCGTGGCGCAGTTCAAGTTCGAGGGGGCGCTGGAGCTGGCGCCGGCGCTGGCCGGTGCGCTGCTGGCGGCGCGCCGGCGCGACCCGGCCGGCCTGCCGGAGCTGCTCCTGCCGGTGCCGCTGTCGACGCAGCGGCTGCGCGAGCGCGGCTACAACCAGGCCTGGGAGCTGGCGCGCCGGCTCGCGCGGCTGGCCGGCGTGCGCGCCGATGCGCGCCTCGTGCTGCGCACCCGCGCGACGGCCCAGCAACTGGCGCTGCCGCCGGAGCGCCGGGCCGCCAACGTGCGCGGGGCCTTCGCGGTGGAGCCGCTGCGGCGCGGCGAGCTGGCCGGGCGCCACGTGGCCCTGGTCGACGACGTGATGACCACCGGCGCGACGCTCGCCGAGCTGGCGCGCGTGCTGAAGCAGGCCGGCGCGGCGCGGGTGGAGGCCTGGGTGGTGGCGCGGACGCCGCGGCCGCCGTCGCCCGGCTGAGGCCGCGGCGACAATCGCGACCCATGTTCAACATCGTCCTTGTCCAGCCGGAGATCCCGCCGAACACCGGCAACGTGATCCGGCTCGCGGCCAACACCGGCTGTGCGCTGCACCTGATCGAGCCGCTCGGCTTCTCGATGGAGGACCGGCTGCTGCGCCGCGCCGGGCTGGATTACCACGAGTTCGCGCCGGTGCGGCGGCATGCGGGGTGGCAGGCCTTCCTCGATGCAATGCAGCCGGATCCGGCACGGCTGTTCGCGTTCACGACGCGGGGGAGCCGGCCGTTCTCGCAGGTCGCGTGGCAGGCGGGGGACTGGCTGGTGTTCGGATCGGAGGCCGCGGGGCTGGCGCCGGAGCTGCGGGAGCGGTTCCCGACGGCGCAGCGGGTGCGGCTGCCGTTGCGGGCGGGGCAGCGCAGCCTGAACCTCAGCAATGCGGTCGCCGTCGCGGTGTTCGAGGCGTGGCGGCAGAACGGGTACGCCGGCGGAGAATGAAGGACGAGCCCCGGATGGAGCGCAGCGCAATCCGGGAGCGGCAGGCCCCACGGCACGATCATTCCGGCTGCACGCCCGCCGCCGCGATGACCTTGCCCCAGCGCTCCCGCTCCGTCTTCATCAACCCGGCCAGCGCCTCGGGCGCCGTGCCCGCGGCACTGAAGTACTGCGCCAGGATCTTTCCGCGCACCTCGTCGGTCTTGATGATGCGCAGCAGCTCGGCCGAGACCCGGTCGACCACCGGCTTCGGCGTGCGTGCCGGCGCCAGCACGGCCTGCCACGAGATCGCCTCGAAGCCCGCATAGCCCTGCTCGACGAAGGTGGGCATCTCCGGCAGCCCGCCGAAGCGCCCGAGCGTCGTGACGCCCAGCGCCTTCAGCTTGCCCGCCCGCACCTGCCCGATCGCGATCCCCGGCACCATGAAGCCGGCCTGCACCTGCCCCGACAGGATCGCATTCACCACCTGCGGGAAGCCCGGGTAGGGCACGTGCACCAGGTCCAGCCCGGCGCGCGCCTTGAACGACTCCATCGCCAGGTGCGCCGCGCTGCCGTTGCCCACGCTGCCATAGTTCAGCTGGCCGCGCTTCGCCTTCGCGACGCGCACGAAGTCGGCCAGCGTCTCGACCCCCAGCTTCGGGTCGACCACCAGCACGTTCGGCGAGGTGGCCACCAGCGTCACCGGCAGCAGGTCCTTCAGCGGGTCGTAGCCGAGGTTCTTCGACAGCAGCGGCGCCGTGACCAGCGGCCCCTGGATCGTGAACAGGAAGGTGTAGCCGTCCGGCTCCGCCCGGGCGGCCAGGCCGGTGCCCAGGTTGCCCCCGGCCCCGGGCTTGTTGTCGACCACCACCGCCTGGCCCAGCGCCTGCGCCAGCGGCTCGGCCACGACGCGGGCGATGAGGTCGGGCGAACTGCCGGGCGGGAACGGCACGATCAGGCGGACCGGCCGCGCCGGCCAGGCCTCGGCACGGGCGGGCAGCACCGGGGCCAGCGTCGCCGCGGCGGCGAGCAGGGTACGGCGGGATAGCGTCATTCAGCCTCCGCAGGGCCGCCCCAAGGGGCTGAACGCCCCCTCGGGGGGCCGAGCCTGGACATGAACAGTCCTGAGGACTGTTTATGCCTGGCGAGGGGCCGGGCCTCTGGCCCGGCGCGGCCTGCAGGGCAGGAGCAAAGCGACGTGGGGGTGGTCATCCTCAGGATTCTCTCGTTGCGTCGCGGGACATCAGTTCCTGCATCGCCTCGGCCGGCGTGAGGCGGCCCTCCAGCACGCCGACCACCGCCTCGGCGATCGGCATCTCGACCGCACGCGCCCGGGCGCGCCGCAGCACCGTCGCGGCGCAGGCCACGCCCTCGGCCACGTGGCCCAGCTCGGCCAGGATCTGCGGCAGCGGGCGGCCCTCGGCGAGCAGCAGCCCGACCTTGCGGTTGCGCGACAGGTCGCCGGTGGCGGTGAGTACCAGGTCGCCCAGCCCGGACAGGCCCATGAAGGTGTCGGGCCGGGCCCCGAGCGCCACGCCCAGGCGCGTCATCTCGGCCAGGCCGCGGGTGATCAGCGCGGCGCGCGCGTTCAGCCCCAGCCGCATGCCGTCGGCGATGCCGGTGGCGATCGCCATCACGTTCTTCAGCGCACCACCCACCTCCACGCCCATCACGTCGGCGGAGGCATAGATGCGCAGGCTGTCGCTGTGGAAGGCCTCGACCGCCTGCGCGCAGAGCGCGTCGTCGCTGCTCGCGGCGACCAGCGCGGCGGGCCGGCCCTGGGCCACCTCGAGCGCGAAGCTCGGGCCCGAGAGCACCCCGACGCGCGCGGCGCGCGGCCGCACGGCACGCGCGACCTCGTGGCCCAGCCAGCCGGTGCCGTCCTGGAAGCCCTTGCAGAGCCAGAGCACGCCGCCCGCATCGGCGGGCAGCCGGCGCAGCACCTCGGCCAGGCCGGCCATCGGCGTCGCCACGACCAGCAGGCCGCCGCGCGCATGCTCGACGCTGCTGTCGAAGTCGGACGAGACCTGCAGCGACGCCGGCAGGGCGATGCCCGGCAGGTAGCGCGCGTTCTCGCGCAGCGTCTGCAGGCGCTCGCACTGGTGCGCGTCGCGCACCCACAGCCGGGTCTCGTGCCGCGCCGCGGTGCTTGCGGCGAGGGCCGTTCCCCACGCGCCGGCGCCGAGGACGGTGATCTTCATCGCCGCACCCGCGTCAGTCGGTGCGGTGCCGTCAGTTGACGGCCGGCGTCGCGGCGCCGTTGGCCGCCGCCTGCTGCTGCGCCTCGAACATGGCCTGGAAGTTCACCTCGGCCAGCAGCACCGGCGGGAAGCCGGCGCGGGTGCAGATGTCCGACACCACCGCGCGCAAGTACGGGTAGATGATCTGCGGGCAGGCGATGCCGATGATGGGCTGCAGCTGGTCTTCGGGGATGTTGCGGATCTCGAAGATGCCGGCCTGCTTGGCCTCGACCAGGAACAGCGTCTTGTCGTTGACCTTGGTGGTCACGGTGGCGGTGACGCTCACCTCGTAGACCCCGTCGGCCACCGGCTCGGCGGCCAGGCCCAGGTTGATGTCGACCTGCGGCGAGGCCTGTTCCAGCAGGATCTGCGGCGAGTTGGGCTGCTCGAGCGACATGTCCTTCAGGTACAGGCGCTGGATCTGGAACACGGGGGTTTGGGTGTCGTCGGACATGGTGGTCTCGCGGGTGACGAAGGCGGATGAACGAAAGCCCGCACGCGGTGGCGCGGGCTGCGGCGCGGATTATGGCCGACGCGTGGGGGGCGAATTGAAACGCCTGGTATGCGGGCGCGCCGTCAGGCGGCGGCGGACAGCAGCGGCATCAGGCCGCCGCGCTGGTCGAGCGCCATCAGGTCGTCGCAGCCGCCCACATGGGTGCTGCCGATGAAGATCTGCGGCACGGTGCGGCGGCCGGTGAGCTGCACCATCTCGTCGCGCAGGTCCGGCTGCAGGTCGACGCGGATCTCCTCGATCTGGTCCACGCCGCGCGCCTTCAGCAGTTGCTTGGCGCGTATGCAGTAAGGGCACACCAGCGAGGTGTACATCTTCACGGCTTGCATCGCATCGCTCCGATCGCTCCGACGAGAGGGTGGCTCAGGCCGATTTCTCGACCGGCAGGTTCGCCTCGCGCCACGCCTTCAGGCCCCCGGCCAGCACGCGCGCGTTCTCGTAACCTGCCTTGCGCAGCATAGCGATGGCCCGCGCCGCGCGTGCGCCGGTCGGGCACACCACCACCAGCGGCAAGGCCTTGTTCTTCGGCAGCGCGGTCGAGGTCTCGATCTGTGCCAGGGGGACGTTCTTCGCCCCGGCGGCATGGGCGGCGGCGTACTCCTCGGCCTCGCTGACGTCGATCAGCACCGCCTTCTCGCGGTTGATCAGGGTCACGGCCTCGGCGGTGGACAGCGCACCGGCCTGGCCGCCGCGGCGCAGGCTGGGCCACAGCAGCAGGCCGCCGGAGACCAGGGCCACCGCAAAGAGATACCAGTTGTCGAGAACGAATTTCACAGGTGGGGCCCAGGGGTTGAGGACAAACGTCGAATTATAGAATTCGGCTTCGTCCCCTCCCTTTCACCCCTTGCGCGCCTGCCATGTACAAACTCGTGCTCATCCGCCACGGCGAATCGACCTGGAACCTGGAGAACCGCTTCACCGGCTGGACCGACGTCGAGCTGACCCCCACCGGCGTCGAGCAGGCGAAGCAGGCCGGCCGGCTGCTGAAGGCCGAAGGCTACGACTTCGACGTGGCCTACACCTCGGTGCTCAAGCGCGCCGTCTGGACGCTGTGGCACGCGCTGGACCAGATGGACCGCACCTGGCTGCCGGTGGTGCACAGCTGGCGCCTGAACGAGCGCCACTACGGCGCGCTGCAGGGCCTCAACAAGGCCGACATGGCGAAGCAGTACGGCGACGAGCAGGTGCTGATCTGGCGCCGCAGCTACGACACGCCGCCGCCCGCCCTCGACGCGGCCGACCCGCGCGGCCAGCGCCAGGACGTCCGCTACGCGAAGCTGCGCCCCGAGGACATCCCGCTCACCGAATGCCTGAAGGACACGGTGGCGCGCGTGCTCCCGTTCTGGAACGACAGCATCGCCCCGGCGATCAAGTCGGGCAAGCGCATCGTGATCGCCGCCCACGGCAACAGCATCCGCGCCCTGGTCAAGTACCTGGACGGCATCGCCGATGCCGACATCGTCGGCGTCAACATCCCGAACGGCATCCCGCTGGTCTACGAGCTCGACGAGAACCTGAAGCCGATCCGGCACTACTACCTGGGCGATGCCGAGGCGGCCGCCGCCGCAGCGGCAGCCGTGGCCAACCAGGGCAAGAAGGCCTGAACGAGGCGTGATCAGGCCGGCAGGCCGTACAGGCGCTCCGGCAGCATGCGCGCCGCGAGCGACTTGTCGGCCAGCGGCGCGACGATCGCGAACTCCGGGCTGGCGGTGTCGCGCCGCGTGGTGTGCACCACCGGCATGCCGCTGCGGTCGGTGATGCTGGCGGCGATGGGCGTGCCGGCGTGCTCGCCGCGCCGCACCACCACCGCCCGCTCGCCGCACTTGAGCTGCACGAAGTCACCCGGCGGGTAGATGCCCAGCTCCTTGACGATGGCCATCGCAAGCGGACCGCCCCGGTCGTCCTTGAAGACCTCGCGCGCCGCCTCCTGGGTGCTGATGGCCTCGCGCGAGATGCGCGGCGTGATGCGCGCCATGAAGATGTCGGCCAGCCGCAGCGCGCGTGCCAGCTCGCAGGGCGCCTCGAGCGCCAGCGGATAGCCGCCGCCGCCCGGGCGCTCGTGGTGCTCGGCCACCGCCTGCAGCCAGTCCGCGTCGTCGACACCCGCGGCCTGCAGCAGCTCGACCGAGCGCTGCGGATGGCTGCCGACCAGTTCCAGCTGCGGCGCCATCGCCGGCTGGCCCTGGGCGGCCATGCGGCCCTGCAGTTCCAGGATCGACACGTTCATCGTCAGCGCCGCCAGCACCAGGACCTGCGTGCGCCCGTCGCTCCAGCCGAGCCGGCGCGCCATCAGGCAGCACAGCAGCGCGGTGTACAGCGAATGGGTCAGGCCGTAGAGCGCGTGGCGCGGCCTGTCCTTGCGCACCGACAGGAAGATCGCGATGTCGGGGTCGCGCTCGATGAGGGCGACGACCTGCTTCGCCACCTCGGCGGCGCGTGCCGGGAAGTCCGGCTCGGCCAGGCTCTTGAGCAGGCGGTCGACGCGCCACAGCATGCGGTCCCACTGCTCGAACAGGTTGGCCGGGCGCGCGTCGTGGCGGGCCGCCGCGCGCTGGGCGGCCTTCACCTCCTCCAGGTCGACGTAGGCGCCGCGGCGCAGCAGCGCCTGCATCTGCTGCTCGTCGGCAAACACGTGGCCGCGCGCCAGCAGCAGCACCCCCGCCTCGTCCCGCACGCCCCAGGGCAGCGGGGCCCCCAGGCGGACCTGGGACTGAACCAACCTCAGCAACTCCATCGCGACCTCCGCAGACTTGCTGCGATGTCGACGCAGCCGCCTGGAGGGCGGAGAGGACAGTCGTCCTCCCCGGGCGGTGGAGTGGACGAACGTCAGGTGCCGATGTAGGCGGTTTTCACGGTCGTGTAGAACTCGCGGGCATAGCTGCCCTGCTCTCGCGGGCCGTAGCTCGAGCCCTTGCGGCCGCCGAAGGGCACGTGGTAGTCGACGCCCGCCGTCGGCAGGTTGACCATCACCATGCCGGCCTGGGCGTGGCGCTTGAAGTGGGTGGCGTGCTTCAGCGAGCCGGTGGCGATGCCGGCCGACAGGCCGAAGGGCGTGTCGTTCGCGACCGCCAGCGCCTCTTCGTAGTCCTTGACGCGGATCACCGAGGCCACCGGGCCGAAGATCTCCTCGCGGTTGATCTGCATGCGCGGCGTCGAGTCGACGAACAGCGCCGGCGCGAGGAAGTAGCCCTCGGTCCCGGCCTTCACCCGGTCGCCGCCGGCGACCAGGCGCGCGCCTTCGTCGCGGCCGATCCCGATGTAGCGCTCGTCCTGATCCAGCTGGGCCTGGGACACCACCGGCCCGATGTCGATGCCCGAGCCGAGCGCATGCCCGACCTTGAGCCCGCGCACCCGCTCGGCGAGCGCGTCGACGAAGCGGTCGTGGATGCCGGCGGTGACGATCAGCCGGCTCGATGCGGTGCAGCGCTGGCCGGTCGAGAAGAAGGCGCTCTGGGCGCACAGCTCCACCGCCTGCGCCAGGTCGGCGTCGTCCAGCACCACCTGCGGGTTCTTGCCGCCCATCTCCAGCTGCACCTTGGCGCCGCGCGCCACGGCCGCCTGCGCCACCTGACGGCCCACGCCCTGCGAGCCGGTGAAGCTGATGGCATCGACGGCGGGGTGGTCGACGATGGCCTGGCCGACCTCGCGGCCCGCGCCCATCACGAGGTTGAACGCGCCCGCCGGCAGGCCGGCGCGGCTGATGATCTCGGCCAGCGCCCAGGACGAGCCGGGCACCAGGTCGGCCGGCTTGAACACCACGCAGTTGCCGTGGGCGAGCGCGGGCGCGATCTTCCAGGCCGGGATCGCGATCGGGAAGTTCCAGGGGCTGATGATGCCCACCACGCCGACGGGCTCGCGCGTGATCTCGACGCCGATGTTCGGCCGCACCGACGGGATCAGCTCGCCCGGCGTGCGCAGGCATTCGCCGGCGAAGAACTTGAAGATGTTGCCGGCGCGCGTGACCTCGCCGATGCCCTCGGGGCGGGTCTTGCCCTCTTCGCGCGACAGCAGGGTGCCGAGCTCGTCGCGGCGCGCAAGGATCTCGCTGCCGATGCGGTCGAGCGCGTCGGCGCGCGCCTGCACGCTGAACGCGGCCCAGGCCGGCGCCGCGGCGCGTGCGGCCTGCGCCGCCTCGTCCACCTGCGCCGCGCTCGCGCTGGCGTAGAGGCCGACGGTGTCGGCCAGGTCGGACGGGTTGATGTTGGGGACGAGGCGCGTGCCCGCGACCCACTCGCCGTTGATGTAGTTGAGGTGCTCGCTCATCGCCGTCCTCTCGCGTTACTGGGGACCGAGGCGCTTGATCAGCGCCGCGAGTTGCTCGACCTCGTCCCCGGTCAGGTCGGTCAGCGGCGGGCGCACCGGGCCGGCGGGGCGGCCCACCAGCGTCGCGCCGGCCTTGATGATGCTCACCGCGTATCCCTGCTGGCGGTTGCGGATCTCCAGGTAGGGCAGGAAGAACTCGTCCAGCAGCCGGCTCTGGGTCGCGCGGTCGTCGGCGGCGACGGCGCGGTAGAAGTCCATCGCCGTCTTCGGCACGAAGTTGAACACCGCCGACGAGTACACCGGCACGCCCAGCGCCTTGTAGGCCGCGGCATAGACCTCGGCCGTCGGCAGGCCGCCGAGGTACGAGAAGCGGTCGCCCAGCTTCTGGCGCACCGTCACCATGGCCTCGATCTCGCCGACGCCGTCCTTGAAGCCGATCAGGTTCGGGCAGCGGTCGGCCAGCACCTGCAGGCTCGCCGCGCTGAGCCGGCACACCGCGCGGTTGTAGACGATGACGCCGATCTTCACCGACTTGCACACCGCCTCGACGTGCGCCACCAGGCCGGCCTGGCCGGCCTCGGTCAGGTAGTGCGGCAGCAGCAGCAGGCCCCGGGCGCCCAGGCGCTCGGCCTCCTGCGCCATCGCGATCGCCTGGCGCGTCGGTCCGCCGGTGCCGGCGATGATGGGCACGCTGTTCCGGCAGGTGTCGACCGCCACCTTGATGACCTGGCCGTACTCCTCGCCGACCAGCGAGAAGAACTCCCCCGTGCCGCCGGCCGCGAACAGCGCCGTCGCGCCATAGGGCGCCAGCCACTCCAGGCGCTTCGCATAGGTCGAGGGCTGGAAGTTGCCGGCGGCATCGAAGTCGGTCACCGGGAACGACAGCAGGCCGGACGAGATGGTGGTTTTGAGTTCCTGGGGTGACATGCGGTCTCCGTGGTGCAGCAGCAGTTGTCAGTCATCGTACAACATGGGGCGCCACGAGACAAGAGGGGCTGCGCTTGTGCGTCAACCGGCGATGTCGGCGCGGCGCAGCCGCTCGCGGCTGTTCGAGAGGTGGGTCCGCATGGCGGCCCGGGCGGCCTCGGGGTCCTGCCCGGCGATCGCGTTGACGATGCTCTCGTGCTCGACGTTGACCCGCTGCAGGTACTCGCGCCGGCCCTCGCCCGCCACGCGGGCGGTGTTCAGGCGGGCGCGCGGGATGATCATCGTGCCCAGGTAGGTCATCAGCTCGACGAAGTGCACGTTCTGCGTGGCGCGTGCAATTTCCATGTGGAGCTGGAAGTCCGGCGCGATCGCGTCGCCGTCGTGCTGGATGGCCTGGGCAAAGGCCACCAGCGCGCCGCGCATCACCGCCAGGTTGGCCTCGGTGCGGCGCACCGCGGCCAAGCCGGCGGCCTCGGCCTCGAGCCCGATGCGCAGGTCGAGCACCGCGATCACCTCGCGCGCGGTGGCGATCTGCTCCGGGTCGATGCGGAAGTTCTGCGTGCCGCCCGCGCCGACCACGAAGGTGCCCACGCCGTGCCGCGTCTCCACCAGCCCGCCCGCTTGCAGCTTGGACAGCGCCTCGCGCACCACGGTGCGGCTGACCCCGAACTCGTCCATGATCGCGGCCTCGGTCGGCAGCTTGTCGCCGGCACGCATCACGTTGTCTCGGATGCGCGCGCCCAGCGTCTCGACCAGGCCGATGGCCAGGCTGCGCGGACGGCGGCGCGGCAGGTCGGACGGGTCCGGGGCGGCGGAAGCGGGCGTGGCGGGCAGCGAGCGCGTCATGGTGGGGTCGTGGAGAGGGTCTTGAAATGTACGACACGACTCGGCGCTCGACGTGCGCGCGTCGTCGTACAACAATGTACGCCCTCCGGCGACCCGACAACCGGCCCGGCGCACTCGCCAGGCTCGGGATTACCCTCAGCTCGCCGGCTTGACAAGGGCGGGTCGCTCCTCAATGATTCCGCATGTTGTACGACAACTGATGACGTACCTGTTGCCGGCAGCGCGAAGTCGCGGTCGGTCCGTGAAAGACTGTCCCGATGACGACAACCCCGCCGAGCTCCCTCACCTCCCTGCGCTTCAAGCGCCTGCTGCTGACCGGCGCCGCCGGCGGCCTGGGCCGCGTGCTGCGTCCGCGCCTGAAGGCGTACTGCGACGTGCTGCGCCTGTCCGACATGGCCGATCTCGGCCGCGCCGCCGAAGGCGAAGAGCTGCACCAGCTGCCGCTGCAGGACGCGGCCGCCGTCCATGCGCTGCTCGACGGCGTGGATGCGGTGGTGCACCTGGGCGGCGTCTCGGTCGAGTCCGCCTTCGAACCGATCCTGCAGGCCAACATCGTCGGCACCTACAACCTGTACGAGGCGGCGCGCAAGCACGGCGTGACGCGCGTGCTGTTCGCGAGCTCCAACCACGTCACCGGCTTCTACCGCCAGGACGAGGTGATCGACGCCGAGGCGCCGGTGCGCCCCGACGGCCTGTACGGCGTCAGCAAGGCCTTCGGCGAGAACCTGGCGCGCTTCTATTTCGACCGCTACCGCATCGAGACCGCCTGCCTGCGCATCGGCTCGTCCTTCCCCGAGCCGAAGGACCGGCGCATGCTCGCCACCTGGATGAGCTTCGACGACCTGGAGCGGCTGGTGGTGTCCTGCCTGACCGCGCCGCTGGTGGGCTTCAGCATCGTCTACGGCATGTCGGAGAACCGCACCCAGTGGTGGGACAACACCCGCGCGAAGCACCTGGGCTACGTGCCGCAGGACAGCTCCGAGCCCTTCCGCGCCGCAGTCGAGGCGCGCCAGCCGCCGCTGGACTACAACGATCCGGCGGTGATCTACCAGGGCGGCGCCTTCGTGCGCACCGGGCCCTTCGAATGACCGCCGCCGCCCCCATGGACCGGCTGGAGGCCTCGCGCGACCAGGTCGGCGAAAGCCCGCTCTGGTCGGTCGCCGAGCAGGCCCTGTACTGGGTCGACATCGAAGGACGCCGCATCCGCCGCTTCGACTGGGCGACGCGCCGCGTCGACAGCTGGCAGGCCGAAGAGCGCGTCGCCTGCATCGCGCTGCACGCCCGCGGCGGCCTGCTCGCCGCGATGGAGAGCGGCGTGTTCCATGTGCACGCCGAGCCCGGCGTCGCCACGCTGGCCGCGGTGCGCGTCGCGACCGTCACCCACCCGCGCGAGGGCATGCGCTTCAACGACGGCCGCTGCGACCGCCAGGGCCGCTTCTGGGCCAGCACCATGGTGCGGGACATGTCGCTCGGCCTGCCCGAGGGGGCGCTGTTCCGCCTCGACGCGCGCGGGCTGTCGCAGCCGCTGGTGTCCGGCCTGGTGACCGGCAACGGCCTCGCCTTCAGCCCGCGCGGCGATGTCATGTACCTCTCCGACTCGCACCCCGGCGTGCGCCGCATCTGGGCCTTCGACCTGGACGCCGACGGCACGCCGCTGAACCGGCGCGAGTTCGTCGACATGAGCCGTCATCCCGGCCGCCCGGACGGCGCTGCGGTGGATGCCGACGGCGGCTACTGGATCTGCGCCAACGACGCGGGCCGGGTGCACCGCTTCACGCCCGACGGCCGGCTCGACCGCTCGCTGCCGGTGCCGGTACCCAAGCCCGCGATGTGCGCCTTCGGCGGCCCGCAGCTGCGCCACCTGTTCATCACCTCGATCCGGCTGCCGACGGCGGCCGACGATGCGCCCGACGGCTCGGTCTTCGTCACCGAGCCCGGCGCCAGCGGCCTGCCGGAGGCGGCCTACGCGTTCTGAGTCCGATCGACCTGTTCACCTGGAGACAAACGACATGAAAAACACACCCCGCACCCTGGCCGCCCTGGCCCTGGCGGCGCTGGCCGCCGCTGCAGCCCACGCCACCGAGTTCCGCTCCACCGACATCCACCCGGACGACTACCCGACGGTGCTGGCGGTCAAGCAGATGGGGCAGACGCTCGCCACGCTGACAAAGGGCAAGCACAGCGTGAAGGTCTTCAACAACGGCTCGCTGGGCGCCGAGAAGGACACCATCGAGCAGACCAAGATCGGGGCGATCCCGATGACGCGCGTGAACATCGCGCCGATGAACAACATCTGCCCGGCCACCGTGGTGCCGACCCTGCCCTTCCTGTTCCGCTCCAAGGAACACATGCGCGCGGTGCTCGACGGCCCGATCGGCGAGGAGATCCTGAAGAGCTGCGAGGCCCAGGGCTTCATCGGACTGGCCTTCTACGACAGCGGCGCGCGCTCGATGTACACCGTGAAGAAGCCGATCAGGACCCTGGCCGATGCCAAGGGCCTGAAGATCCGTGTGCAGCAGTCGGACCTGTGGGTCTCGCTGCTCGAGGCGATGGGCGCGAACGCGACGCCGATGCCCTTCGGCGAGGTCTACACCGCGCTGAAGACCGGCCTGGTCGACGGCGCCGAGAACAACTACCCCTCGTACGAGAGCTCGCGCCAGTTCGAGGTGGCCAAGTACTACTCGAAGACCGAGCACTCGATGGCGCCGGAGATGCTGCTGTTCTCCAAGCGCGTGTTCGACGCGCTGAGCCCGGAAGACCAGAAGGCGATCCGCCAGGCGGCGAAGGAATCGGTGCCCTACATGCGCAAGCTGTGGGACGAGCGCGAGGAGAAGTCGCTGGCCGCGGTGAAGGCCGGCGGCGCACAGATCATCGAGGTGGACAAGGCCTCGTTCCAGGCCGCGATGAAGCCGGTGTACGACAAGTTCCTGGCCGATCCCAAGCTCAAGGACCTGGTCAAGCGGATCCAGGACACCAAGTAACCCGGCCGCGGCGGCCCGCGCCGCCGCGGTGAAGGATTGTCGCGATGTACACCCATTTCTGCGCGGCCCTGGCCCGGGCCTGCCTGCGGCTCGGCGTGGCCGGCCTGGTGCTGCTGCTCCTGGCCGTGCTGTACCAGGTGTTCGGCCGCTACGTGCTCAACAGCACGCCCACCTGGGCCGAGAGCCTGGCCCTGGTGCTGGTGCTCTACGTGACCATGCTCGGCTGCGCCGTCGGCGTGCGCGACGCCGGCCACATCGGCATGGAGCTGCTCGGCTTCCTGCTGCCCGAGAAGGCCAAGCTGCCGATGGAGATCCTGATCCACCTGCTGACGATGCTGTTCGGCGGGCTCATGGCCTGGAACTGCGCCTTCATGTTCGACTCGGTGCGCGGCTACATGATCCCCACCCTCGGCATCTCCGAATCCTGGCGCTACGTGCCGCTGGTCGCGGCCGGCGTGCTCATCATCCTCTTCTCGATCGAACACATCGTCGCCCTGCTGCGGGGTGTCGAGGTGGAACCGGCATGGCACTGACTATCCTTTGCGTGACCTTCTTCGGGCTGCTGGTCCTCGGCGTCCCGGTGGCCTTCTCGATCGGCCTGTCGGCGCTCGCGACCATCCTGTACGAGGGGCTGCCGATGGCGGTCATCTTCCAGCAGATGACCTCGGGCATGAACGTCTTCTCGTTCCTGGCCATCCCCTTCTTCATCTTCGCCGGCGAACTGATGCTGTACGGCGGCATCGCCGACAAGATCGTCAACTTCGCGAACGCGGCCGTCGGCCACATCCGCGGCGGCCTGGGCATGTCGAACGTCGTGGCCTGCACGCTGTTCGGCGGCGTCTCGGGCTCGCCGGTGGCCGACGTGTCAGCGATGGGCGCGGTGATGATCCCGATGATGAAGAAGCAGGGCTACCACGCCGACTATGCGGTCAACGTGACGACCCATGCGGCGCTGGTCGGCGCGCTGATGCCGACCAGCCACAACCTCATCATCTACACGCTGGCCGCCGGCGGCAAGGTGTCGATCGCCAAGCTGATCCTGGCCGGCCTGATCCCGGCGCTGGTGCTGACGCTGTGCAACCTGGCCGCGGCCTACTTCGTGGCCGTCAAGCGCGGCTACCCGGCCGGGACCTTCCCCGGCTGGGCCATCGTCGCGCGCACCTTCGCCGCCTCGCTGCCGGGGCTGTTCGTGGTCGTGCTGATCCTGGGCGGCATCCTCTCGGGCGTGTTCACCGCCACCGAGTCGGCGGCCGTCGCGGTGCTGTACGCGCTGGTGCTGAGCGTCCTCGTCTACCGCTCGCTGAAGTGGGAGCAGTTCCTGAAGGCGGCGGCGAAGGCGGTGAAGACGACCGGCGTGGTGCTGCTGCTGATCGGCATCTCGGCCGCCTTCGGCTACATCATCAGCCTCTACGAGGTGCCGGCGCTGACCGGCCAGGCGCTGTCCGCCCTCACCTCCAGCCCGTGGCTGATCTTCCTGCTGGTCAACCTCATCCTGTTCCTGCTCGGCACCTTCCTGGACATGGCGGCGACCATCCTGGTGTGCACGCCGATCTTCCTGCCGATCTGCCAGCACTACGGCATGAGCGAGATCCAGTTCGGCATGGTGATGCTCATCAACTGCGCGCTCGGGCTCAACACCCCGCCGGTGGGCACGACGCAGTTCGTCGGCTGCGCGATCGGCGGCGTGTCGGTCGGCGAGGTGATGAAGACGATCTGGCCGTTCTACGGCGCCCTGATCGCGGCGCTGCTGCTGGTGACCTACGTGCCGGCGTTCTCGCTTTGGCTGCCCAGCCTGCTGTAGCCCCATTCCGACTTCCAGGAGACATTCATGATCGGACGCAGAACCCTGCTGCCCCTGCTCGCTGCAAGCGCCGCCACCGCGGCGCAGGCCCAGGACCCCTGGCCCGCCAAGCCGGTGCGCATCGTCGTGCCGTTCGCGGCCGGCGGCACGTCGGACATCCTCGCGCGGCTGCTGGGCGAGAAGCTGCAGGTGGCCCTGAAGCAGACCGTGATCATCGAGAACAAGGCCGGCGCCGGCGGCGTGATCGGCGCCGACTCGGTGGCCAAGTCGCCGCCCGACGGCTACACCTTCCTGCTCGGCACCATCGCGAGCCACGCCATCAACCCGGTGCTGCAGCCGAAGATGCCCTACGACGCGGCGAAGGATTTCGCGCCGGTCATCCTGCTGGGCAACATCTCGAACGTGCTGCTGGTCGCGACCGGGCAGCCGTACCAGAGCGTGAAGGAGCTCGTGGCTGCCGCCAAGGCCAAGCCGGGCGACATCGCCTTCGCCTCGTCCGGCCAGGGCAGCTCGCAGCACATGTCGGGCGAGACCTTCAAGCTGCTGACCGGCGCCGAGCTGACGCACGTGCCGTACAAGGGCAGCGCGCCGGCGATCCAGGACGTGATCGGCAACCAGATCCCGATGAGCTTCGAGACGGTGACGGTGGCCCTGCCCTACGTGCAGGCCGGCAAGGTGCGGGCGCTGGCGGTGACCTCGGCCCGGCGCAGCATCGCGCTGCCGGACGTGCCGACCCTGCAGGAGGCCGGCGTGGCGGGCTTCGACGTCGCGAGCTGGCAGGCCTTCTATGCGCCGGCCGGCACGCCGCCGGCCATCGTCAAGCGCGTCAACGCCGAGGTCGCGAAGATCATCGTGATGCCCGAGGTGAAGGCGAAGGTCGAGGCGCTGGGCCTGCAGTTCACGCCCAACACGCCGGAGCAGTTCGCCGCGTTCGGCCACGCCGAGCTCGCGAAATGGGCGAAGATCGTCAAGGACGGCAACGTCAAGCCTTGACGAGGGGCCAGGGAGCAGTGATGGGTGAGGCGCGCAAACCCCTGACGATCCGCATGCACGATCTCGACAACGTCGCGATCGTGGCCAACGACGGTGGGCTGCCGGCCGGCACGGTGCTGGACGGTGGGCTGGTGCTGAAGGAGGCGGTGCCGCAGGGGCACAAGGTCGCCCTCGTCGACCTGCCGGCGGGCACGCCGGTGCTGCGCTACAACGTCAGCATCGGGCTGGCCGCGAAGGACCTGCCGGCCGGCAGCTGGGTGCACGAGCGGGTGCTGCAGATGCCCGAGGCGCGCGAGCTCACCGGCCTGCCGATGGCGACGCGCCCGGCGCCGGCGCTGCCGCCGCTGGAAGGCTACACCTTCGAGGGCTATCGCAACGCCGACGGTTCGGTGGGCACGCGCAACATCCTGGCCATCACGACCACGGTGCAGTGCGTGGCCGGCGTGGTCGACTTCGCGGTGCAGCGCATCAAGGCCGAGCTGCTGCCGCGCTATCCGAACGTCGACGACGTGGTCGGGCTGGAGCACGGCTACGGCTGCGGCGTGGCGATCGACGCGCCGGACGCGGTGATCCCGATCCGCACCCTGCGCAACATCAGCCTGAACCCGAACTTCGGCGGCGAGGTGATGGTGGTCAGCCTGGGCTGCGAGAAGCTGCAGCCCGAGCGCCTGCTGCCGCCGGGCACGATCGCGATCCGCGACGAGCGTGGCGACACAGCCGCCGCCCAGGCGCTGGACGTGGTGTGCCTGCAGGCCGAGGCGCACGTCGGCTTCATGTCGATGATCGATTCGATCATGGCGACCGCGCGCGTGCACCTGGAGCGGCTGGACCGGCGGCGCCGCGAGACCTGCCCGGCGAGCGAGCTGGTGGTGGGCGTGCAGTGCGGCGGCAGCGACGCCTTCAGCGGCGTCACCGCCAACCCGGCGGTGGGCTACGCGACCGACCTGCTGGTGCGGGCCGGTGCGAGCGTGATGTTCTCCGAGACCACCGAGGTGCGCGACGGCATCGCCCAGCTGACGGCGCGCGCCGCGACGCCGGAGATCGCCGAGGCCATGGTGCGCGAGATGGCCTGGTACGACGCCTACCTGCAGAAGGGCCGCGTCGACCGCAGTGCCAACACCACGCCGGGCAACAAGAAGGGCGGGCTGTCGAACATCGTCGAGAAGGCGATGGGCTCGATCGTCAAGAGCGGCAGTGCGGCGATCACCGGCGTGCTGTCGCCGGGCGAGAAGCTCGCGACCAAGGGCCTGACCTATGCCGCGACGCCGGCCAGCGACTTCATCTGCGGCACGCTCCAGCTGGCCGCCGGCATGAACCTGCACGTCTTCACGACCGGCCGCGGCACGCCCTACGGGCTGGCGGAGTGCCCGGTGATCAAGGTGGCGACGCGCACCGACCTGGCGCGGCGCTGGCACGACCTGATGGATGTGAACGCAGGGCGGATCGCCGACGGCGACGCGAGCATCGAGGAGGTGGGCTGGGAGCTGTTCCGGCTGATGCTGGACGTGGCCAGCGGACGCAGCAAGACCTGGGCCGAGCGCTGGAAGCTGCACAACGCGCTGGTGCTGTTCAACCCGGCGCCTGTGACCTGATCGAAGCCGGTCGCGATCATTTCCGACCAGCAGGCCGGCGTGACGGTACACGCTTGCACAGCTGCGGACGCAAGTAACGTAGAGTATCGGCAAGCCAACCACCCCTGCCCGCCGTCAGGTCAAACCAAGGAGAACGAGATGACAGCAATCGAAGCTCAGTTGATCGAGCGGCTGAAGAAGCTGCCTCCCAACCGCGTGGCCGAGGTGGTGGATTTCGTCGAGTTCCTCTCGTTGCGCGAGGAGCGAGCCGCCGCGGCCCAACGCCTCACGGACGGATTGGCTCGACTCGATGCGCTGAATCTGCCGGAGATGTCCGAGGACGATATCGAGGCGGAAATTCAGGCGGCACGGCAGGATCGACGCGCGAGGCAAGGCTCTTGATCCATGCGCATTGTTCTCGATACGAATCTGCTCGTGTCGGGCGTGATCGTCGCAGGGTTGCCCCGGCGGCTTCTTGACGGCGCCAAGATGGGAGAGTTCGAGCTATGTACCAGCGAAGTGTTGCTGGCTGAACTGCTCGATGTACTCTCGCGGGTCAAGTTCGCGAAGCGCCTCGCACAAGCGGGCCTCACGCCCCAGGGTATCGTTGACGACCTGAGGCGGTTGTCGATCGTGGTATCGCCGGTTGATACGCCGCGCGTCGTGCCCACCGACCCGGACGACGACCACGTCATCGCAGCGGCCGTCGCCGGACAGGCGACCCTCATTGCTTCGGGCGACAAGCGCGACCTCTTGCCACTGGGCGAGCACGCGGGCATTCCAATCGTCACGGCACGGGAAGCCGTTGAGCGTTTGGAAAGCCGAAGGCACATCGTGTAGCTCGATACCGGCGCACTGCCAAAGCGTCATTCCAAATCAAGCCGATCAGGAGGCCCGCATGGCAGTGCGCATCGTTCGACTCGGCAGCCCGCGCGAACCCGGCGAGGGCGTGCGCCTGGGGACGGTGCGGCGCCCGCCGCGCGGCGTGCCCAGGAGCGAGTTCGCGAGCCGCGACTTCTACGACGCCTGGCTGCCGACGCTGGCGCCGAGTGCCGAATTGATGGCGTGGATCAAGGCGGAAGAGATCACGCCGGCACGCTGGGCGCAGTTCACGCGCAAGTACAAGGCGGAGATGGCGCAGGGCGAGGCGCCGCATGTGGTGGCGGCGCTGGCGGCCTTGTCGCGAGGAAGCGAGTTCTCGGTGGGGTGCTACTGCGAGGACGAGGCGCGATGCCACCGGTCGCTGTTGCGGGGCCTGCTGGCAGAGGCCGGCGCAACCATGGCGGACACGGCCTGATGTCGCAGCTCGGATGCAGCGCAGCGGAATCCGGGAACGGCGGTCGAAGTGAACGACGATCCCCGGATTGGCATCCGGGCTACGAGAGCGCGCGGACGATCCCCTCGCGCACGCTCTCCGACAGCACCCGCCGCTCCGCATGCGCCGAATAATGCGCCGGCAGCACCGTCACCCGCGCCGTCAGGCCCTCGGCCATCACCACCCACCACAGCGACTGCACCAGGTTCGTGTCGCCGATGTACGCCGCCGCCGGGCTCACCGCGTGCGTGGCGTCCTCGTAGCGCAGCGCCACCGGCTGCACCGGCGTGCCGGTGGTGATGGCCGCCTGCAGCAGGTTGGCATGGAAGGGCAGCACCCCGTGCCCGTCGCTCGTCGTGCCCTCGGGGAACACAGCGATCACGTCCCCCGCCTTCAACGCATCGGCCACCTGGTGCACCACCCGCATCGCATCGCGCTTGCGCTCGCGCTCGATGAACAGCGTGCCGCCGCAGGCCACGAGCCAGCCGAGCACCGGCCAGCGCCGGATGTCGGCCTTGGACACGAAGCGCGCGGTGCGCACTGCGTTGATCGCCAGGATGTCGATCCACGACACATGGTTGGCCACGATCATCACCGGCGCGCCATGCAGTTCGCCCTGCGCCACCACCCGGATCCCCAGCAGCCGCAGCATCGCCGCGCACCAGGGACCGACCCGCGCCACCCGCTTCGCCGGGCTCAGGAACGGAAAGACGAAGGCGCAGGTCAGCACCCCGCGCAGCACATGCGCCAGGCAGGCAAGGAGGCGCCCGACAGCGCGCAGTGTCCGCACGGCCTCAGCGGCCCGCCACGTCGGCTTCGTACACGACCTGGCCGCCCACCACGGTCGCCTGGACGCGCCCCGGCAGCTCGTAGCCCGCGAACGGCGAATGCCGCCCCTGGCTGCGGAACTTCGCCGGCTCCACCGTCCAGCGCGCGGCCGGGTCGAACAGGCACAGGTCGGCGACGCCGCCCTGCACCAGCCGCCCCGCGCTCGAGCCCAGCGAGCCCAGGCTCTCGCCCAGCACCCGCACCGGGTCGCAGGTCACGCGCGCCAGCGTCTTCGGCAGCCCGAGGCCCTGCTCGTCGCCCCACTTCAGCGCCAGGCTCAGCAGCAGTTCCAGCCCGGTCGAGCCCGGCTCGGCCTCGGCAAAGGGCAGGTTCTTGTTGTCCTCGTCGACCGGCGTGTGGTCGCTCACCAGGGCATCCACCGTGCCGTCGGCCAGCGCCGCGCGGATCGCGTCGCGGTCGCGCTGCTGGCGCAGCGGCGGCGTGAGCCGCATCGCGGCGTTGAAGTAGCCGATGTCCACGTCGGTCAGGTGCAGGTTGTTGACGCTCACGTCGCAGGTCACCGGCAGGCCCTCGTCCTTGGCGCGCCGCACCAGCTCGATGCCCGCCGCGCTGCTCAGGCGGCACAGGTGCACGCGCGCGCCGGTCACGCGCATCAGCTCGAAGATCACGTGCAGCGCGATCGTCTCCGCGATCACCGGCACGCCCGACAGGCCGAGCCGCGTCGCGAGCGCCCCGCTCGCCGCCACGCCCTTGCCCAGGTGCGCGTCCTGCGGCCGCAGCCACACGCCGTAGCCGAAGGTCGCCGCGTACTGCATCGAGCGCTGCAGCACCAGCGTGTCGGTCAGCGGCGCATCGGCCTGCGAGAAGCCGACGCAGCCGGCCTCGGTCAGCTCCGCCATCTCGGTGATCGCCTCCCCGGCCAGCCCGCGCGTCAGCGCCCCCAGCGGATAGAGGTGCGCATGGTTCAGGTTGCGGGCGCGGAACTTCAGCATCTCCACCAGGCCCGGCTCGTCCAGCGGCGGGTCGGTGTCGGGCGGGCACACCAGGCTCGTGACGCCGCCGGCCAGTGCCGCCGCCATCTCCGACTCCAGCATGCCTTCGTGCTCGTGCCCCGGCTCGCGCAACCGCGCCGCCAGGTCCACCAGCCCGGGCATGACCACCAGGCCACTCGCGTCGACAGTGCGGCTGGCGTGGAAATCCGCGCTCACGCTGCCCAGCGAGACGATTCGCCCGGCCGCGATGGCCACGTCGCCGGTCTGGTCCAGGCCCGACGCCGGGTCGAGCAGGCGGCCGTTCTTGATCAGGAGTTTCATGCGTTGTTCCCGGCGATGGTGGACATGACGGCCATGCGGACGGCGATGCCGAAGGTGACCTGCGGCAGGATCACGCTCTGCTTGCCGTCGGCCACCGACGAATCGATCTCGACCCCGCGGTTGATCGGCCCCGGGTGCATCACGATCGCGTCCGGCTTCGCCAGGGCGAGCTTCTCGTCGGTGAGCCCGTAGTTCTTGAAGAACTCGCCGGCGCTCGGCAGCATCGCGCCGCTCATGCGTTCGTTCTGCAGGCGCAGCATGATGACGACGTCGGCGCCGCGGATGCCCTCGGCCATGTCGTGGCACACGCGCACGCCCATCTCCTTCAGGTCGCCCGGCACCAGCGTCTTCGGGCCGACGGCGCGGATCTCGGGCACGCCCAGCGTGGTCAGCGCGTGGATGTCCGAGCGCGCGACCCGCGAGTGCAGGATGTCGCCGACCACCGCCACCGTCAGGTTGCTGAAGTCCTTCTTGAAGTGCCGGATCGTGTACATGTCCAGCAGCCCCTGCGTCGGGTGCGCATGGCGGCCGTCGCCGGCGTTCACCACGTGCACGTGCGGCGCGCAGTGCTGCGCGATCAGGTAAGGCGCGCCGCTCTCGCTGTGCCGCACCACGAACATGTCGGCATGCATGGCCGACAGGTTGGCGATGGTGTCGAGCAGGCTCTCGCCCTTGGCCGCGCTCGACTTGGCGATGTCCAGGTTGATCACGTCCGCGGACAGGCGCTTGGCCGCGATCTCGAAGGTGGTGCGGGTGCGCGTGCTGTTCTCGAAGAACAGGTTGAACACGCTCTTGCCGCGCAGCAGCGGCACCTTCTTCACGTCGCGGTCGTTCACGCTCAGGAAGGTGCCCGCGGTGTCGAGGATGTGGTGGATGACGGCGCGCGGCAGGCCCTCGATGGAGAGCAGGTGGATCAGTTCACCGTGCGCGTTGAGTTGCGGGTTTCGCTTGGAGAGCATCAGCGGCCTTCCTGGATGTCGAAGGTGAATCGGCCGTCGTCGTCGCGGGCGAGACGCAGGCGTTGCTCGGCCGGCAGCGTGATGCGCGCCGCCGAGTAGGCAGGTTGGATCGGGAGTTCGCGACCGCCGCGGTCGACCAGCACCGCCAACGTCACGCTGGCCGGGCGGCCGAAGTCGAACAGCTCGTTGATGACCGCGCGCGTGGTGCGGCCGGTGTACAGCACATCGTCGACCAGCAGGATGGGGCGGCCCTCGATCTCGAAGGGCAGGCGCGTCGGGTCGGCATTCGACATGCCGCGCGAGGCGAAGTCGTCGCGGTGCAGGGCGCTCGAGATCACGCCGTAGTCGCCCGGCAGCTGCAGCTGCTGGTGCAGGCGCTCGGCCAGCCAGGCCCCGCCGGACCAGATGCCGACCAGCACGCTGTCGGGCTGCAGCAGGTTGCGCACCACGGACTGCAGGTCCTTGTAGAGCGATTCGGCGTCGAGGTGCAAGGTGCTCATGGGAAGTCCTCAGGGCAGGGCCCGCAGGTATTGCTCAAGGATGATGGCGGCCGACGCGGCATCGACGTCGGCCGCGCCGTTGGCATGCGCCTCGGTGGTGCTGTAGCGTTCGTCGACCTCGTGCACCGGCAGGCGGAAGCGGCCGTGCAGCTGGCGCGCGAAGCGGCGGGCGCGGGCGGTGTTCTCGTGCGGCGTGCCGTCCGGGTGCACCGGCACGCCGACCACCAGCGCGCTCGGCTGCCATTCGCCGACCAGCTGGCCGAGCGCCGCGAAGCGGGCGTCGCCGGTGGCGGCCACGGTGCGCAGCGGGGTGGCGGTGCGCGTCAGGCTGTTGCCGCTGGCCACGCCCACGCGCAGCGTGCCGAAATCGAAGGCCAGGAAAGACAGGACGGGGGCAGCGAGGTCAGCCATCGGGGCTTCCCTCATGCGTGCCCCGCCTCTTGCGAGAGCATGCGCGGGTCGATGCCGAGCAGCGACAGGGCCTTGTCGTAGCGCTGCTCGACCGGCGTGTCGAAGATGATCTCGGGCGCGGCGCGCACGTTGATCCAGCCGTTGCGGCCGATCTCTTCCTCGAGCTGGCCGGCGCTCCAGCCGCTGTAGCCGAGCGTGACCAGGATCTTCTTCGGGCCGGCGCCGTTGGAAAGCGCCTCCAGCACGTCCTTGCTGGTCGTCATTTCCAGCCCGCCGGGGATCTGCAGCGAGGAGTTGTAGTGCCCGCCCTCGCCGGATTCGCCGCCCAGGCGCTCGTGCAGCACGAAGCCGCGCTCGGTCTGCACCGGGCCGCCGAAGTAGACCGGCACGTCGACCAGGTCGGCGCGGTCGAGGGTGAGCTCCACCTTCTCGAACAGGTTCTTCAGCTTGATGTCGATCGGCTTGTTGATCACCAGGCCCAGCGCGCCCTTCTCGGTGTGCTCGCACAGGTAGATGACCGCGCCCGCGAAGGTGTCGTCCGCCATGCCGGGCATGGCGATCAGGAACTGGTTGGTCAGGTTGATGGTCGCGGCGGGCATCCGGGCATTTTATTCCTCCGGCACACTGCGCCCCATGCGCTCGCCCAACCCCCTGGACAACCCCCTGGAATCCGAGCCTCCCCTGGATGCCGCCCTGGTGTGGTTCCGGCGCGACCTGCGGATTGCGGACCAGGCGGCGCTGTACCACGCGCTGAAGGCCGCCCGCAAGGTGTATTGCGGCTTCATCCTCGACCGGGCGATCCTCGACACCCTGCCACGCGCCGACCGGCGGGTGGAATTCATCCTCGACAGCCTGGCCGCGCTGGACGCCCGGCTGCACGAGCTGGCGCCGGGGGCAGGCCTGCTGGTGCGCCACGGCTTCGCCACCGACGAGCTGCCGCGGCTGGCGCAGCAGCTGCACGTGCAGGCGGTGTACGCCAACCACGACGACGAACCGGCAGCGCTGGCGCGGGACGCCGCGGTGCGCGGGGCGCTGTCCGACATCGGGATCGCGCTGCACACCTCCAAGGACCACGTGGTCTTCGAGCGCAGCGAGGTGCTGACCGGCAGCGGCAAGGCCTACAGCGTGTTCACGCCCTACAAGAATGCCTGGCTGCGCAAGCTGGAGCCGTTCTACGTGAGCGCCTATCCGGTGGAGCGCTACGGGCACCGCCTGGCGCCGGTGCCGGAGGGTGTCCCGTCAGGCGTGCCCTCCCTGGCCGAGGCCGGCTTCGAGCCGACCAACCTGCACGAGCTGCAGCTGGGGGCGGGTGAGGCCGGGGCCCGGGCGCTGCTGGAAGACTTCCTGCCGCGCATCGAGCGCTACGGCGGGGCGCGCGACTTCCCGGCGGTGAAGGGCCCGAGCTACCTGTCGATGCACCTGCGCTTCGGCACGGTGTCGATCCGACAGCTGGCCCGCGAGGCGGCGCAGCGCATGCACCTGGGCTCGGCCGGCGCGGCGACCTGGCTGTCCGAGCTGGTGTGGCGCGACTTCTACCACCAGGTGCTGCACCATCACCCGCGGGTCGTGGGCGCCAGCTTCAAGCCGGAGTACGACGCGATCAAGTGGGAGCACGGCAAGCACGCGAAGGCGCTGTTCCAGGCCTGGTGCGAGGGCCGCACCGGCTACCCGCTGGTCGATGCCGCGATGGCACAGATCAACCAGAGCGGCTACATGCACAACCGGCTGCGCATGGTGACGGCGAGCTTCCTGACCAAGGACCTGGGCATCGACTGGCGCTGGGGCGAGGCCTGGTTCGCCGAGAAGCTGAACGACTTCGACCTCGCGGCCAACAACGGCGGCTGGCAGTGGGCCGCCTCGACGGGCTGCGACGCGCAACCTTATTTCCGCATCTTCAACCCGGTGAGCCAGAGCGAGAAGTTCGACGCAGCCGGCAAGTTCATCCGGCGCTACCTGCCGGTGCTGGCCAAGCTCGACGACAAGGCGATCCATGCGCCCTGGCTGGCGCGGCCGATCGAGCTGGCGGAAGCGGGGGTGCGGCTGGGGGAGAACTACCCCCTGCCGGTCGTGATGCACGACGAGGCGCGCGAGCGGACGCTGGCGCGGTATGCGGTGGTCAAGGCCGCGAAGGCATGACCTGCTCGTCTCCCTCGTCTCCCTCGTCTCCCTCGTCTTCTTCGTCTTCCTGGTCTTCTTCGTCGCCCCCCTGCTCGTCCCGGCCTCTGCGCGCGTCCTTGTGACGCCGCCCGACGCAGGCGGCCCGGCGCTTGCGCTTCGGGCCGCCGGCGGGTGCGGCGGCGTGATGCCGGGCGGCCGCCTCGGCCTCGCTCGCCGACCCGCCGACGATGTCCGGCAAGGCATCCACGCCGCCGGCGCCGGTGTCGTCGTTGACGGCCGTCGCGAAGCTCGCCTGGGCCTGGCCCCGGCAGTTGCTCATGCGGCGAACCAGATGGGCATGGCGACCATGCTTCTCCGTGGCGACGGGAGCAAGCGCTGCGACCGGCTGCGCAGCCTTCACAGATGAAGTCGAACCCATGGCGCTGGGTGCACCGCCACGTCCGAGCGGTTCCCACCGGCCACCCGGTTCATGCCTCCGCCGCCTACCAGGTCACACCACGCGTCGCGGCGCGGCCGTCGCCGCATCGCCGCTGTTCGGTGTGCCGGTCGGCTCGATGAGCACCATGTGGGTCTCCTCCTGCGCCCACGGCCGGTGCCGCACGCCGCGCGGCACCACGAACAGTTGCCCCGGGCCCAGCGTCACCGTGCCGTCCGGCAGGTCGATGTGCAGCCGCCCCTTCAGCACGAGGAAGAAATCGTCGGTGTCGGGGTGGACGTGCCATGAGTACTCGCCCTCCACCTTCACCACCATCACGTCGTGGCCGTTGTACTCCGTCACGGTGCGCGGCGCCCATCGGTCGTCGAAGAGGCGCAGCTTGTCGTGGAGGTCGATCGCTTGAGGCATGGCAGGACTCCGGGTCGTTTGAAACTGCACGCAGTCTGTCCCTGCGCACCCGCGCCGTCTTGTACGCTTGTCGCATGACCGCCCCCCGCACCGACTGGGCCCGCTTCCAGCCCGGCGCCACGAAGGACGTGACGCTGATGCGCGCCCACTTCACACGCCACGTCTTCGAGCGCCACAGCCACGAGGGCTATGCCATCGGCGTCACCCACAGCGGGGTGCAGACCTTCACCTGCCGCGGCAGCGCCCACGCCAGCCTGCCCGGCGACGTGCTGCTGTTCAACCCCGACGAGGCGCACGACGGCGAGCGCGGCACCGACGAAGGCTTCGGCTACGCCATCCTCTACGTCGACCCGACCGCCTTGCCCGGGCACCTGCAGCGCGATGCCGGCACCCGCGCCAGCGCCTTCTTCCGCCAGCCGGTGGCGCACGACCCGGCCGCCGCCGCGGCCCTGCAGCGCGCGATGACAGCCATCGGCCAGCCCCAGGAGGCCCTGCGCGCCGAGGAGCTGACCACCACCGTGCTGGTGCAGCTGCTGCAGCGCCACGGCGAGCGCACGGCCGACCCGACCGAGGCCCGTGCCCCCGGTCTGCAGCGCCTGCTGCGCGTGCGCGACCACATCCGCGCCCACTCGCAGGACGACCTGTCGGTGGCCGACCTGGCGCGCGAGGCCGGCCTGTCGCGCGTGCACCTGAGCCGCGCCTTCGCACGGCACTTCGGCGTGCCGCCGCACATCTACCTGAATGCGGTGCGGCTGGAGCACGCCCGGCGCCTGCTGCTCGCCGGGATCCCGCCCGCGCTCGCCGCCGTCGATGCCGGCTTCGCCGACCAGAGCCACTTCAGCCGCCGCTTCAAGGGAGCGACCGGCCTCACGCCCGGCGGATGGCTGCGCCAGATGCGCGGTCACGCCGGCGGCGGTGCCAGCACCGCATCGACGAGCGCGGTGTCGAGGTACTCCACCACCTCCTTCAGCTGACCGTCGGCAAGCCGGAACACGAAGCAGTAGCTGTTGTCGTACCGCCGGCCGGCCTTCGTGCCGACACGGCCGCGGCACTGCACCACGACATGCTCGCCTTCGGCGATGAAGCGTTCGGCGGTGTTGGTGTACGTGCCGTCGAACTGCGCGAAGAGCGGCGCCAACAGCTGCTCGCGCACGGCCGCCTTGCCGCGCCAGGTGCGGGACCAGGCCGAGCTGCCGGTCAGCGTCCAGCTGAAATCGTCGGCCATCGCGTCGACCAGCGGGCGGCCGTTGCCGACGGCCAGTTGCTCGAAGATGCGCTGCAGCAGCCGCTTGTTGTCGGAAGAGGACATGGTGCCGAAAGGGGAAGTGGATGACGTCCCCAGTGGACGGGCTGGAGCGCACTCCAGGTCAAGCGATACCCGTCAGCGACCCAGGGGCTTGGGCTTGCGGGGCCGCGGCAAGGGCCGGCCCTGCGGGTCCATCGGCGGCCGCGTTCCCTGCGCCATCCAGTCCTCGTAGAACGCGAGCTTGCGGTCCAGCTGCCGGAGCGCCGCCTTCCACTCGGCGATGCGCGCCTCGACCTGCGCCCGGTGGGCCGCCAGCTGCTGCAGGCGCTGCGGCAGGGTGCGCCGGCCCTGCATCACGAGCGCGGTGTAGGCCTTCATCTCCTGGATCGACATGCCGGTGCTGCGCAGCCGGTCCATCAGTTCCAGCCAGCCGACGTGGCGCTCGCTGAACAGGCGACGGCCGGCCGCGTCGCGCACCACGCCCGGCAGCAGGCCCTGCGCCTCGTACCAGCGGATGGCGTCGACGCTGCGGCCGCTGCGCCCGGCGAGTTCGCCGATGCGCATGCGGGGTGTCGCCTCGTCGGCCATGGCTCAGTGCGCCAGCGGCGCCAGGTGCGCCTGCACGCCGTCGCGGCCCGCCGCCTTCGCCCGGTACAAGGCCTCGTCGGCCTGCGAGGCCGCCGACTCCCATTCGTCAAAACGACGGAAGCTCGCCGACAGGCCGATGCTGACCGTGCAGCCGACCGTCGCTCCGCCGCGCACGGCCGCCACCTGCAGCCGGCCGATGCCGCGGTGCAGGCGCGCCGCCAGCGCCAGCGCGGTCGCGGCGTCGGCGCCGACGCAGCCGACCAGGAACTCCTCGCCGCCGATGCGCGCCACGAAATCGCCGGCGCGCAGCTGCGCCAGCAACTCGGCCGACACCGCCCGGAGCACCGCGTCGCCGGTCGCGTGGCCGCGGGTGTCGTTGATGCGTTTGAAGTGGTCGATGTCGACCAGCAGCAGGGTGAGCGGCGCGGCATCGCGCTGGTCGAAGTGCTGCTTCAGCGCCTTCGCCAGGCCGTTGCGGTTGTAGAGCCCGGTCAGCGCATCGCGGGTCGCCAGCTCGGCCAGCTGACCGTTCAGGCGCAGCAGCATCATCCAGACCAGGGTGAGCGCGGTCACGACCGCACTCACCGTGGCATAGAAGTAGTAGGCCTGCGCCATCGGGCCCCGGAAGGCGACCGCCATGCCGTGCGACGCGATGTCCTCGGCGCGCAGCAGGGTCAGCACCGCGAGCGTGCCGACGATGCCCGCCAGCAGGCGCAGCGGCGCATGCAGGGGCCGGCTCTGGTGCCGCAGGTCGGTCGCCAGCGTCCACGTCACCTGCGCATACAGCGCGCCGATCGTCACGTTCAGCGCGACATGGCGGCCCTGCGCACCCGCCAGCGCCACCGCCGCGAGCTCGGTGCCGAACAGCGCCAGCCAGAGCAGCGCCATCGGCGCATGGGGCAGCGGGCGGCGGCCGACGAACTCGCGCGCTCCGCCGATGAACAGCAGCACGGCCAGCAGCATGCCGGCGTCGGACGCCAGGCCGAGCGCATCCACCCCCTGCAGCCCGGCCGCGAGCCGCACCACGTAGGCCACCCCGAACAGCGTGCTCGCCAGCGCCCAGCGCCCCAGGCCCGCCGCCCCGGGCATGCGCTGCCAGACCAGGCCCATCAGCCCGCCGCTGGCGATCAGCTGGATGGCGAGCATCAGGATGACGGTGTGGGGATCCATGGGTCGTCGGGTACAGCGGGCGGATTGTCGCCAGCCCGGCGGCGCCGCGGCGGACACATCCTGTTGCATTCTGCGCGAGCGTGACGAAGCACCGAAACCTCGTCGGGTTTTCGCTTATCGTCGTCGACCCCCTTTTTGACGGACGACCGACAGGACACCGATGACCTCGACGCTACGCACCGTGACGGCCGCCCTCGGCCTGGCCACCACCACCCTCCTCGCCCCGCTGGTCCCCCAGGCCGCCGCGCAGACCCTGCCGGCGACGAGCGACGCGCCCTACCCCGGCACGATCGCGCTGGCCGTGGACGCGACCGACCTCGACCGCAAGATCTTCCGCGTGCGCGAGACCCTGCCCGTGGCCCCCGGCCCGATGGCGCTCTACTACCCGCGCTGGCTGCCGGGCACCCACTCGCCCAGCGCCGCGGTGAGCCAGCTCGCCGGGCTGCGGCTGAGCGGCGGCGGCAAGCCCATCGAATGGCAGCGCGATGCGGTGGACACCGCCGTCTTCCACCTCGTCGTGCCGGCCGGCGTCGACACGCTGGAGGCCGAGTTCCAGTTCGTCTCGCCGGTCGAGCCGGGCACCGAGCGCCAGGTCGTCACCGAGGACATCGTCGGCGTGCAGTGGAACGCCGTCGTGCTGTACCCCGCCGACCATGCCGCGACGAAGATCGCCATCCAGCCGACCCTGACCCTGCCCGAGGGCTGGAAGGCCGGCACGGCGCTCGAGCTCGCGGCCCAGCGCGGCGGCCGCTTCGAGTTCAAGGCCACCGACCTCGACACCCTGGTCGATTCGCCGGTGTTTGCCGGGCGCCACCTGCAGCGCGTCGACCTGGACCCCGAGGCCGCCAAGGCCGGCCGGCCACCGGTCTTCCTCAACGTCGTCGCCGACCGGCCGGCGCAGAACGTCATCAGCCCCGAGCAGCTCGCGGCGCACCGCGCCCTGGTGACCCAGGCCGACAAGGTCTTCGCCTCGCGCCACTTCAGGCACTACGACTTCCTGCTGGCGGTCAGCGACCAGTTCGGCGGCATCGGCCTGGAACACCACCAGTCGAGCGAGAACGGCGTCAAGGGCGGCTACTTCCTCGACTGGGCCAAGGGATCGACCAGCCGCACGCTGCTGCCGCACGAGTACACCCATTCGTGGAACGGCAAGTACCGCCGCCCGGCCGACCTGTGGACGCCGCACTTCAACACGCCGATGCGCAACAGCCTGCTGTGGGTCTACGAAGGCCAGACGCAGTACTGGGGCGCGGTGCTGGCGGCACGCTCGGGCCTGGTGCCGCCGCTCGATGCGCGCGAGGACCTCGCCGCGACCGCCGCCTGGGCCGAGGCCCGCAGCGGCCGCACCTGGCGCAACCTGCAGGACACCACCAACGAGCCGCTGCTGTGGGCCGGCCGCGGGCGCGGCGACTGGCGTTCGTGGCAGCGCAGCGCCGACTACTACGACGAGTCTCGCCTCGTCTGGCTCGAGGCCGACATGCTGATCCGCGCCCGCTCGAACGGCAAGCGCTCGCTGGACGACTTCGCGCGCGCCTTCTTCGGCGCCGAGCCGAAGCGCCTGCAGCCGCTCACCTACACCTTCGACGACGTGGTGAACGGGCTCAACGCCGTGCTGCCGTACGACTGGGCCCGCTTCCTGCGCACGCGCCTGGACACGCACGAGCCGGCGGCACCGCTCGCCGGCCTCACCGCCGCGGGCTGGAAGCTCGGCTGGACCGACAAGCCCAGCGACGCCTACAAGGCACGCCTGGCGGCCTACAAGCTGACCGACTTCAACTACTCGCTGGGGTTCGACCTGGGCGAGAACGCGAAGATCAACAACGTGAACTGGGGCAGCCCGGCCTTCCTGGCCGGCGTGGCGCCGGCCGCGACCTTGCTGGCGGTGAACGGCCGCGCCTACACCGAGGACCTGCTGAAGGAGGCGATCGCCGAGGCGCGCACCGGCGGCCCGATCGAGCTGCTGCTGAAGAGCGGCGACCGCTTCCGCACGGTGAAGATCGAGTGGCGCGGCGGCCTGCGCTACCCGACGCTGCAGCGCATCGAGGGCACGCCGGACCGCCTCGCGACCCTCTTCGCACCCCTTTAGGCAGCGGATCCAGGCAGCGGATCCAGGCAGCGGATCTAGGCAGCGGATCCGGTGCGTTTCGCCTCGTCGTTCGCGACGCGCAGCCGGCGCATCAGGTCGGCGTTCAGCTCGCGGGTGTGGCGGTTCCAGCGCTCGGTGGCGCGGTCGATCTCGGCCTGCAAGCGGGCGGCGAGCGCGGCCTCGCGCCGGCCCAGGGCCCAGATCGCGAACTCGGCGCGCGCCTCGACGCTGCCGAAGCGGGCGAGCGCCGATTCGAAGGCCTCGCGCGCCTCGCCATGGCGGTCGGCGGCGGCCAGCGCCTGGGCGGTCAGCAACGCGATCTCCTCGGCGCGGAAGGCCGGGTCCTGGGCCTGGATCGCCTGCAGGTGGGACAGCGCCTCCTGCGGCCGGCCGCGCGCGAAATTGGCGCGGGCCGCGCCGCGGCGGATCTCCAGGTCGGTGGCGAACGGCCCCTTGAGGCAGGCCTCCCAGGCCTGGGCCGATTCGTCGAACTCGCCGGCATCGAACAGCGCCGCCGCGAGCCGCATCTGGTTCTGCGCCGTCGGCGTGTAGTCGAAGGCGGCCCGGGCCTCGCGCAGCTCGCGCGTCGGGTCGAGCGACCTGGCGGCGGCCACGATCACCTTGCGCGCCCCGCGCTCGAGGCGCGAATCGGGCAGGTAGATGGCCAGGAAGTAGACGATGCTGCCGAGCAGCGGGAACGAGAACAGCACGAACAGCCAGTAGGTCTGCTGTCGGCTGCGCACCGCGTGGACGGCAAAGAACAGGGCAATGACGATGTGCAGCCCGAGGCCTGCGATGGGCATGAGCTTCCTCCTCGATCCTTGTGATACCCCGGATTGTAGGAAGTCGTCACGGCGGCGGGCAGGCCAACGCGCGAGAATGGTCACGAACGGCTCCAGGAACCCTCCATGTCCCTTGCTCCCAGCTCGCTCCCCGCCCCGGTCGCCACCCAGCGCTTCACCGATCCCGAGGCCGCGCTCGGCCAGGTGCAGGCCATCTACGACCAGAGCCTGGCCCACCTGCGCAGCGCGCTGCACGGCTTCGTCGGCGGCGCCGAGCTGAGCCAGCACGTGCGGGCCTGCTACCCCTTCGTGCGGGTGCACACCGACACCGTGGCGCGCGCCGACTCGCGCCTGAGCTACGGCTTCGTCGCCGGCCCGGGCACCTACGAGACCACGCTGACGCGGCCCGACCTGTTCCGCGGCTACTACCTGGAACAGTTCCGACTGCTGCTGAAGAACCACAACGTGGCGCTGGAGGTGGGCCTGAGCGCGCAGCCGATCCCGGTGCACTTCTCGCTCGCCGAGCACGACCACCTGGAAGGCAGCCTGAGCCCCGAGCGCCGGCTGCTGATGCGCGACCTGTTCGACCTGCCCGACCTGGCGGCGATGGACGACGCGATCGCCAACGGCACCTACGAGACGCCGCCCGGCCAGTCGCACCCGCTGTCGCTGTTCACCGCGCCGCGCGTGGACTACTCGCTGCACCGGCTGCGCCACTACACCGGCACCGCCCCCGAGCACTTCCAGAACTTCGTGCTCTTCACCAACTACCAGTTCTACATCGACGAGTTCGTGCGCCTGGGCCACGAGGCGATGGCCGATGCGGGCAGCGAATACGAGGCCTTCGTCGAGCCCGGCAACGTCATCACGCGGCGCACCGGCAGCCCGCACCGCCCGGGCGACGAGCTGGGCGCGATCCCGCCGCGGCTGCCGCAGATGCCGGCCTACCACCTGGTGCGCGCCGACGGCGCGGGCATCACGATGGTCAACATCGGCGTCGGCCCGGCGAACGCCAAGACCATCACCGACCACATCGCGGTGCTGCGGCCGCACGCCTGGATCATGCTGGGCCACTGCGCCGGCCTGCGCAACACCCAGGCGCTGGGCGACTACGTGCTGGCGCACGGCTATGTGCGCGAGGACCACGTGCTGGACGAGGACCTGCCGCTGTGGGTGCCGATCCCGCCGCTGGCGGAGATCCAGGTGGCGCTGCAGACGGCGGTGGCCGACATCACGCAGCTCACCGGCTACGAGCTCAAGCGCATCCTGCGAACCGGCACGGTGGCCTCGACGGACAACCGCAACTGGGAGCTGCTGCCGCAGCGCACGCCGGAGCGCCGCTTCAGCCAGAGCCGGGCGGTGGCGCTGGACATGGAGAGCGCGACCATCGCCGCCAACGGCTTCCGCTTCCGCGTGCCCTACGGGACGCTGCTGTGCGTGAGCGACAAGCCGCTGCACGGCGAGATCAAGCTGCCCGGCATGGCCAACCACTTCTACCGCGAGCGCGTCGACCAGCACCTGCGCATCGGCATGCGCGCGGTGGAGTTGCTGCGGGCGCAGACGGTCGACCAGCTGCACAGCCGCAAGCTGCGCAGCTTCGCCGAGGTGGCGTTCCAGTAGCCCCATTCGCGGATTCGCAGTCCGGATGGAGCGAAGCGCAATCCGGGAGCGGCCGTCGACGTGAAGGACGCTCCCCGGATTGGCATCCGGGCTACGAGAAGTAGGGCCGTTCGTCGGCGAAGAGGAGGCGCCGGGCCGCATCGCGCCAGGCGGCGGGTGCGTCGCGGCCCAGCAGCACCACGCCGGCCGCATACGCCTGCGCCCGCGCGTGGAAACCCATCTCGGCCAGCACGCGGTCCGCCATCGCCAGGTCGCGCGAGGCCTGCACCAGCTCCAGGAAGGCGCGCATCAGCGCCGCATCGGTCGGCTGCCGGCGCTCCAGGCGCGACACATACGGCCCGATGTCCTGGCCGGCGCGCATCGCGAGCGCCGCCCCGACCCACAGGCTGGTCGCATCCTCGCCCGGCGGCAGGGCCAGCGCCCGCGGCAGCAGCGCCGGGTCCGCCCCCTCCGACGCCGCGGCCAGCACCAGCAGCCGTCCCAGCCGCTGCGGCGACGCCCCCGCCGTGCGCAAGGCCGCCTCGATGCGCCCCTGCGCCAGTTCGGCGAACTCGCGCGGCAGGTCCGCGTCCTCGCCGCCCGACTCCAGAGCCAGCCGCTGCCGCAGCGGCGCGGACACGCGCTGCAGCTCAGCCATGTGCGCCGCGTCGTCCAGCTTCAACGCCCGGCGCAGCCGCGCCTCGTCCATCGCGATCGACGGCGCGAGCGCCGGCAGGCGCACACGCGCATCGGCCAGCGTGGCCAGCCCGTCCGCGAAGCGTCCGAAGTCCAGCTCGGCATAGCCCGCCGCATGGCCGAGCCAGGCGTGCGCCGGCCAGCGCGCATGGGCTTCGATGAAGTCCTGCCACTTCTGCGGGCCGTCCGGCTCGCAGCGCACCGCCGCATAGCGCAGGCCCGGCCTGTCGGGCGCGGCGCGGCTGGCGGCCGCATGGCGCGCGCAGACCTCCGCCAGGGCGGTGCCCCGCACACTCTCCTGCTCGGCCCGCAACAGCATCGCGTCGTCCGGCTCGGCCTTCAGCCGCTCGCGCAGCAGGTCCAGGCGTGCCGGGTCGCCCTCGACCTCGGCCAGCCACAGCAGGGTGCTCGGATGGCTCGTGGCGTCCCAGCGCAGATGGGTCGCGACCAGCCGCGCGCGCTCGGCGGGCCCCGGCAGCATCGCGAGCTGCTGGGCCGGCAAGGCCTCGGCCAAGCCCTCGAGCACCGTGCGCGTGCCGCCTCCGCCCTTCGAACCGGTCGTGCGCGGCGCCGCCTCGAGCACCTGCCCGGCCGAGGTCGACAACCAGCGCGGCGCCCCGAGCGGCCGATCGGGCACCATCTCGCCGCGCCCCGCCGCCACCGTCCGCTCCACCAGCGGCGCGGCCGCCGCCACGTTGTAGACGAGGCTGCCGAAGGTGTTCTTCGCCTCGACGTCGAAGGACTCGATCAGCGCACCCTGCGGGCTGCGCGCCTCGATGTGCCGCAAGGTCCCGGCCGGCACCTGCAGGCGCTCGATGCCGCCGGCCGAGACCGCGAGCACCCGGTCCGCCGCCAGGCGCACCGTCACCGGCGTGCCCAGCCCGTTGTAGACGACGAGGTTCACCTCGCCCATCGCGCCGCCCAGGCCCAGGACCCCGCCGACGATGCCGCCCGCCACGCCCAGGCGCGCGAGCGCCGGCAGCAGGCCGTCCGCGGTCTGGAAGCGCGCCACCCAGCCGAGCTTCGTGCGGCGCTCGCGCTCGCGGCCCGCCGGCAGCGTCGCGTACGCCGCCGGCACCCGCGAGGGTTCCGGCGCCGTCGCCGGCAGGTCCCCGCCGCCGTCGCCCTGCAGCCGGCGCGCCAGCGCCGCCTCGGTGCGCAGCAGCTGGTCCAGCGCCTCCGCCCGCAGCCGGCCGCAGGCCCCGGCCAACTGGTTCACCCAGCCGTCGACCACGTTCAGCCAGTCGCCGAGCGCCTCTCCGCGCGCCGGCGGCAGCTTGAACTCGCCCAGCAGCTCGCCCCAGCTCGCCACCTGCAGCGCCTCGCGCATCCGCGCATCCAGCACCACCTCGTCGCGCTGGTCCGACAGGCGCTGCATCGCGCCCTGCAGCGCATTCGCCGCCGCGAGCAGCCGGGCTACGCCGGCCTGGCCGACGCGCCGCGTCGCGCTCTCGACCTGCCAGGCGTCGGCGAGCACGCCATGGGCGTCGCGCAGGTCGGCCTCGCCGTGCTCGGCGTAGTGCAGCAGCGCGAGCAGGCCCTCGAGGTAGGCCTCCCAGCCGCCGCCGAGCCGGCGCGCCGCCGCCCGGTGGGCGCCGCGGCAGCGGCGGTCATGCGCCAGCAGGCGCGCCTCGACCTGGCGCAGCTCGCGCTCGACGGCCTGCACCTGCTGCGGCAGCTCCCGCCGGTCGAGGGTGCGGTCCCGGTGCCGCATCAGGCCGCTCGGCGCCTTGAGCGCGCCGGCCTGCAACGCGCGCAACTGCGCCAGTTCATGCGCCAGCCGGCGCAGGCGCTCGACCTCGTCCAGCAGCTCGACAGGGTACAGGCCGGCCAGGTCTTCCACCGTGGCGTCGGCATCGACCAGCTCCGCCGCGCTGGCCGCCGCCCGCGCCACCGGGCGGCCGAGGTAGACGCCGCGGTAGCGGCCCTGCAGGCTTTCGCGGGCGAACTGCGCCTCCAGGGCCTGCAGCGAGTCCTCGACCGGCAGCGGCGCCAAGGTCGTCTCGCCGATCAGCTTCGCCGTGACGCGCTCGCGCAGCACCGGCGCCGCGTCGAACAGCGCCCAGGCATTGCGGTCGTCGAGCGGGGCGGCGATGTAGTGGCGCTTCGCGTTCGCCTCGCGCTCGTGGTTCAGCGGGTGGCTGAGCCACATGCGGGGCGGCTGCGCCAGTCCGGCCTGGAAGATGCGGTGCCGGTCGGGATGCTCGGCCGGCAGCGGCGGCACGCGGTGGTACTGCGGGTCGTTCAGCACCTCGCCCATGCGCTCCATCACGCGCGACTGGATCGCGAAGGCGTCGCGCACGATGCGGTCCCTGCCGTGCTCGCCGCCGATGAAGGCGAGCGTGCGGTCCCAGGCGTCGTCGGCGGCCTGCAGCTTGTGCAGTGCATGGACCAGCGCATCGCTGCCGGTCAGCGACACCGCGACCAGGTCGGCCTGCATCTCCATCTCGCGCGACAGCGCGCGCTGCACCAGCACGACGCCGGCGAAGGCGCTGTCGACCAGCGAGCGGATCGCCCAGACGATGGCGCTCAGCGACCAGCCGATCCAGGCGATGCGCACATCGAAGCGCGACAGCCCGGCGAGGAAGGCATCGAGCTTGTCGCGCCGCGCCACCAGGTGGCCGGCGATCTGCTGCGCGATGTAGACCCAGCGGCCGACCGCCATCGACTTCTGCGCGAAGTGGCCGAACTCGTGGGCCAGCACCGCCCGCATCTCGCCCAGGGTGAGGGCGTTGACGAGGCCGAGCCCGATCTCCAGGTTCTTGCGCGAGGGCAGCACCAGGTTCAGCACCGACAGGTCGTAGAACACGGCCGCATTGACCCGCGCCGACACGAAGACCTTGTGCGGCCGCGGCGCGCCGGCGCGATCGGCAAGCTTGTGCAGGAACTCGAACAGGCGCGGCTGGCCGGCGGCGGTGACCTCCATCGCGTCCTCGGCCGAGCCGTGCCGGACGAAGAAGATCGCCTTCAGCATGAAGACCGCCAGGAAGGCGGCGCCGGCGCCGACACCCCAGCGCCAGGGTGCCTGCCCCGGCCCGCCCGGGCCGCCGACCGTGAGGCGCCAGGCGGTGAACAGGAACCAGCCGGCGAGCCCCAGGTAGAGCAGCATGAAGCCGGCCAGCGCGACCATCGCCAGCCAGGCCCGGCGCTTGTAGGCGGCGCTGGGCCGCGCCAGCTTGGCGACCAGCGACGACGGCGGCGCCTTCCCGCGTGAACTCATGCCTCTCCCCGCATCCCTGCGAAATCCGTGCGCGGATGGTAGGGGATGGCGCCGCGCCGGGCCGGCCGCTTCAGTCGACCAGGCCGTGCAGTTTGGCGTATTGCAGGAGCATGATCGTCTTGCCGTCGCGGATCTCGCCCGCCTCGACCATCGCCAGCGCCTCGTCGAGCGTCGGCTCCAGCACCTCGATGTCCTCGCCTTCGTGCGCCTCGCCGCCTCCGCCCGAGACCTTGTCGCCCGCCTCGTACGCGCCGACGAAGAAATGCAGCCGCTCGGTCACCGAGCCGGGGCTCATGTAGGCCTCGAACACCTGCCGCACGTCGGCGATGCGGTAGCCGGTCTCCTCCTCCACCTCGCGCCGGATGCAGGTGACCGGGTCGTCGCGGTCCAGCAGGCCGGCGCAGGCCTCGACGAGCATGCCGTCCGGCGTGCCGTTCACGAAGGCCGGGAAGCGGAACTGGCGCGTCAGCACCACCGTGCGCCGCGCCCGGTTGTAGAGCAGGATGGTCGCGCCGTTGCCGCGGTCGTAGGTCTCCCGGCTCTGGCGCTGCCAGCTGCCGTCGCGGCGCCGGTAGTCGAACCGGGTCTTCTTCAGCACGTACCAGTCGTCGCTGAGCAGCTGGACGTCGACGATGCGCACGCGGTCGTTCACGGCGGTTCTCCTGGGTTTCCGGGAACGCGATGATTCGTGCATGTTCGTGCAATGTCAAGATTTTTCGTGCACACTGCGTCCATGCTGACCGAACAACGCAAGCAACTGATCCTGGCCCGGCTGCGGCAGGACGGGCAGGTGATCGCCGCCGCGCTGAGCGCCGAGCTCGGGCTGTCGGAGGACACGCTGCGGCGCGACCTGCGGGCGCTCGCCGCCGAGGGGCTGCTGCAGCGGGTGCACGGCGGCGCGCTGCCGGCCTCGGCGGCGGTCGCCGACTTCACGGCGCGCCAGGTGGTCGAGCCCGAAGGCAAGGCCGGCATCGCGGCGGCTGCGGCGGCCATGGTGCAGCCCGGCCAGCTGGTGTTCATCGACGGCGGCACCACCTGCCAGCAGCTCGCTCGGCGGCTACCGCCCACGCTGCGCGCAACGGTGGTGACGCACAGCCCGACCATCGCGGTCGAACTGGGGGCCCACGAGGGGATCGAGGTGGTCCTGATCGGCGGGCGCCTGTTCAAGCACTCCATGGTGGCGGTGGGCGCGGCGGCGCTGCAGGCCATCGGCCAGATCCGGGCCGACCTCTACTTCATGGGCGTCACCGGCGTGGCGCCCGGCGCCGGGTTGAGCACCGGCGACCTGGAAGAGGCCCACATCAAGCGCGCGCTGATGGGCCAGTCGGCCGAGACCTGGGTGCTGGCCTCGGCCGAGAAGCTGAACAGCGCGTCGGCCTACACGATCGCCCCGTGCAGCGCGGCCACCGGGCTCATCGTCGACCGGCGCACGCCGCGCAAGGCGCTGGCGGGCTTCGAGGAGGCCGGCCTCGGCATCCTGCGCGGCTGAGGAGGCAATGCCGCCTCAGGTCTTCTGGCGCTGGTAGGTCTTGTCCATCACCGGCCCGCGGTCGGTGTCGGCGAGACCCTTCTTCACGTCGCGATGCGCCTGCTCGATGACCGGGCGGCGCGTGTCGTCCTTCGCGCTGGATTCGTCGCGCTCGTGCGGCAGCTGCGGCTCGGCGTCGCGGTCGCGCCGCTGGGTGGTGCTGCTCTTGCGCCCCGCGTCGGGGGGGCCGGAGGGAGAAGCGGAATGGCGATTCATGGGCTGTCCTTTGACGTGCGGGGGTCTGCCGCCCGTTGCGCCCACTGTCCCCCACCGGCCACGCGGCGGGTGTCGGCGGGTCCTGCGATGCGCTGTAGGACACCGCCACACGCCGTGTTCGGACAGGCGCGGGTGCGCCCGCTTGCCCCCGCCGGGGCGATCCACTAACCTCGTCCGGCCCCTCAGCCATCAGCGCCTCCGGCGCGGAAGGAGAGCGCCATGTCAAGCCCATCGCATCCCGGCGTCGCCGCCATCCGCACGCTGGCGCTGGTCGGCCAGACCGCATCCGGCAAGACCAGCCTCACCGAGGCGCTGCTGTGCAAGGCCGGTGCGATCGGCGCCCCCGGCAGCCTGGAGCGCGGCAGCACGGTCAGCGACTTCGATCCGCTGGAGCGGCGCATGCAGCACTCGCTGAATTCGGCGGTGCTGCACCTCGAGCGCGGCGAGACGCGCATCCACCTGATCGACACGCCGGGGGTGCCCGATTGCGTCGGCCAGTCGATGACGGCACTCGAGGCGGTGGAGACCGCGGCCGTCGTCGTCAACGCGCAGACCGGCATCGAGATGATGACCGGCCGCATGATGGACTGGGCCGCGCGGCGCGGCCTGTGCCGCATGATCATCGTCAACAAGATCGACGCCCAGGGGCTGGACCTGCCCGGCCTGGTGGCGAAGATCCAGGCCGCCTTCGGCAAGGAGTGCCTGCCGCTGAACCTGCCCGCGGCGCAGGGCACCCAGGTGGTGGACTGCTTCTTCAACCCCTCAGGCGAGGCGGACTTTTCATCGGTCGCCGATGCGCACCGCGCACTCGTGGAGCAGGTCGTCGAGGTCGACCCGGACTTCGTCGACCGCTACCTGAACGAGGGCGACGTCGACCCGCGCGAGCTGCATGCGCCGCTCGAGCAGGCGCTGCGCGAGGGCCACCTGGTCCCGATCTGCTTCGTCTCGGCGCGCAACGGCGCCGGCGTGGCCGAGCTGCTGGACGTCATCGACCGGCTGCTGCCCAACCCGGCCGAGGGCAACCCGCCGCAGTTCTACAAGGGCGAGGGGCCGCAGGCGAAGGAGCTGCACGCGCAGCCCGATCCGTCGCTGCACGTGATTGCGCATGTCTTCAAGGTCACCGTGGACCCCTACGTCGGCAAGATGGGCATCTTCCGCATCCACCAGGGCACGGTGACGCGCGACAGCCAGCTCTACATCGGCGACGGCCGCAAGCCCTTCAAGGTGGGGCACCTGTTCATGCTGCAGGGCAAGGACCACGTGGAGGTGGCGCGCGGGCTGCCGGGCGACATCTGCGCCGTGGCCAAGGTCGACGAGATGCACTTCGACGCGGTGCTGCACGACGCCGCCGAGGACGACCACCTGCACCTGAAGCCGCTGGAGTTCCCGGTGCCGGTGCACGGCCTGGCGATCGAGCCGAAGCGCCGCGGCGACGAGCAGCGCATGTGGGAGATCCTGCAGAAGCTGGTCGACGAGGACCCGTGCCTGAAGGTCGAGCACGTGGCGAGCACGAACGAGACCGTGGTCTACGGGCTCGGCGAGCTGCACCTGCGCACGCTGCTCGAGCGCATGAGCGAGACCTACAAGTGCGAGGTGGCGACGCGCCCGCCGCGCATCGCCTACCGCGAGACCGTGACGGCGCCGGCCGAGGGCCACCACCGGCACAAGAAGCAGAGCGGCGGGGCCGGGCAGTTCGGCGAGGTCTACCTGCGCATCGAGCCGCTGCCGCGCGGCGCCGGCTTCGAGTTCGTCGACCAGGTCAAGGGCGGCACGATCCCGGGCCAGTTCATCCCCGCGGTCGAGAAGGGCGTGCGCCAGGTGCTGGACAGCGGCGTGATCGCCGGCTACCCGGTGAAGGACGTGCGCGTCGTGGTCTACGACGGCAAGCACCACTCGGTGGATTCGAAGGAGGTGGCCTTCGTGACCGCCGGCCGCAAGGCCTTCATCGACGCCGTGCTGAAGGCCTCGCCCATCGTCCTTGAGCCGGTGGTGAAGGTGGAGATCACGGCGCCGGAGTTCGCGATGGGCGACATCACCGGCGACCTGTCCTCGAAGCGCGGCCAGGTCAACGGCACCCACGCGCTGCAGGCCGGCAGCATGACGGTGCACGGCCTGGTGCCGCTGTCGGAGCTGAACGGCTACCAGGCGCGGCTCAACGGCATGACCGGCGGACAGGGGCGCTACACGCTGGAACTGAGCCACTACGAGGCGGTGCCGCCCTCGGCCCAGGCCGCCCTCATGGGCCAGTACAAGGCGAAGGACGACGACTGATCAGGCGACCCGCGGCTTGACCTTGCCGGCGGCGAGCTTCGCCTGCGTGCGCGCGACCTCGACGTCGGCGTCGTGGACCAGCGCCACACCCATGCGCCGTTTGGTGAAGCTCTCCGGCTTGCCGAACAGCCGCAGCTCGCTGTTCGGCACGCGCAGCGCATCCGCCACGCCGTCGAACACGATGCCCTTCGCCTCGACGCCGCCGTAGACCACCGCGCTCGCGCCCGGGCTCTTCAGCGAGGTGTCCACCGGCAGCCCGAGGATGGCGCGCGCGTGCAGCTCGAACTCGTTCTGCCACTGCGTGATCATCGTCACCATGCCGGTGTCGTGCGGGCGCGGGCTGACCTCGCTGAACCACACCTGGTCGCCCTTGACGAACAGCTCGACGCCGAACAGGCCCTGGCCGCCCAGGTTGTCCGTCACCGCCTTCGCGATCTCGCGCGAGCGCTGCAGCGCCGCGGCCGTCATGCGGTGCGGCTGCCAGCTCTCCACATAATCGCCGCTCACCTGCACGTGGCCGATGGGCTCGCAGAAATGCGTCTCCACCTGGCCGGAGGCGCCGAGCGCGCGCACCGTCAGCTGGGTGATCTCGTAGTCGAAGTCGATGAAGCCCTCGACGATGACGCGGCCGTGGCTGACGCGGCCGCCGGCCATCGCGTAGTCCCAGGCCGCCTTCACGTCGGCCGGGCCGTCGATCTTGCTCTGGCCCTTGCCCGAGCTGCTCATCACCGGCTTGACGATGCAGGGGTAGCCTATGCCGCGGCCGTTCGCGCCGTCGATCGCCGCCTGCAGCTCGGCCAGCGAATCGCAGAACACATAGGGGCTGGTCGGCAGGCCCAGCGTCTCGGCGGCGAGGCGGCGGATGCCCTCGCGGTCCATCGTCAGGCGGGCGGCACGCGCCGTGGGGATCACGCGCACCACGCCGGCGGCCTCGAGCTCCTCGAGCATCGGGGTGGCGATGGCCTCGATCTCGGGCACCACCAGCATCGGACGCTCGGCCTCGATCAGGGCTTTCAGCTGCGCCGGGTCGCTCATCGTGATAGTGCGTGCATGGTGGGCCACCTGATGGCCGGGCGCGTTCTCGTAGCGGTCGACCGCGATCGTCTCGACGCCCAGGCGCTGCAGGGCGATCAGCACCTCCTTGCCCAGTTCGCCGCTGCCGAGCAGCATGACCTTGGTCGCTTGGGGGGACAGGGGTGTTCCGAGGGTCGTCATGGTGCTGCGCCGGGATGAAAAAGGATTGGGAAGGAAAGAGCGTGATTTTGCCGACGACCCCGCCGGCTTCCGAAGATGCATGAAGATTTATCATGAGCGACCATGCAATCCGGCTCCCGTGACGTGGCCCAGATCCGCCTTGACAACGCGCTGGCCCTCTTCGATGAATTCGTCCACCACACCATCAAGCACCCGGATGCCGCGACGCTGAGGGGACTGGAACGGCGCTTTGCCGAGCGCCTGCAGATCCAGCCCAGCTACTGGAGCCAGATCAAGAGCCGCTCGCGCCAGATCGGCGAGCGCCTCGCCCGCCAGTTCGAGGTGCTGTGCCACAAGCCGCACGGCTGGATGGACCAGGCGCACGACGCCGCGGGCCCGGCGACCGGCTCTTCCGCTTCGATGGCCGCAAGCCCCCCTCCCGTCGACGCCCTGCGCAATGTCCCGCAGGACGACGACGAGCGCTTCATCGTCGGCCTGGTGCTCACCTACTACCGCCGCCACCCGCAGCGCGCCCGAACGCGGCTGCTCGACCTGCTGGGCGAGGTGCTGGTGCCCGGGCCGGAGCCGGCCGCCGCCGCGCCCGCGGCACCCGTGCGCCCGGCCGGGCGTGGCGCCGCACCGCCCCCCGCGGCGCCTGCCGCCCCGCGCCCCGAGGACCTCTGGGCCCGCACCCAGGCCGGCGTCGCCCCGCTCAAGAAGAAGCGCTGACCCGCGGCGGTGTGGATTCGGCCCCACACCGTCGAACAAGGGGGTTGAAATTGATAATCAACTGTTTATCATCTGCGCAAGTCGTGATGAACAGTCTTGCTCACGGCGACACCCCGCCCTTCAACCCTGGAGCCCCACGTTGACCCCGTTCGCACCGATCCCTGCCTTCGCCCGCCGCGCCGCTGCGCTGCCGGCCATGGCATCGATGTCGATGTGCCTGGGTGGCCGCCGTGCCTCCTCCGGTCCGCCTGCCGGCTGAGCCCCGCGACGCACGCGCGCTCACCCGCCCACGGCCCGGATTGCCTCGCACCGGGCCGTTTTGCATTTCCGGCTCGCTTTTCCGGTTCCGCATTCCCGGTTCGCACTTTCGGCCCGAATTTTTCCGACGCACAGGAGACGCCCTATGAGCAAGATCACCTTGACCGCCCGCAAGCCCCGCAACCCGCTGGTGGCCCCCGCCCACTTCCGCCGCGCCGGGAGCCACCAACCCGGGGGTCGATCGCGCCAGGACGCTGCACGCGCCCTGCGCCGCGAACTCGACCAGCTCCGCCCCAGCCCATGAATGCACCGCAGCGCCTGCGCGCTGCCGATCGAGGACATGACCATGACCAGCCTGAAGCCCCATGCTTGGCACGCCCTGACCCCGCGCCCCACCGGCGCATCGTTCGCCCGCCGCAGCACCGCGGCGGTCCTGAAGTCCGCCAGCGCCGTGCTGGCCGACCTCGCCCAGCGCCTGGCCGCGCCGCCGCCGATTCCGGCGTCGCCGCTGCCGCCGACGCTGGAGTTCTACGCCCAGGCGGGCGCACCGGAAGGTGCGCTGTACCTGGACGGCGAACTGGTCGGATGGGTCGCCGGCGTCAAGCGCCTGTGAAACCACCCGCCCGGCGCCAAGCCGACGAAAAACGGGGGCCTCGCGGCCCCCGTTTTTCATTTGTGCGCCGGCTGCGGCTGCAGCTTCGGATGCCGCTTCTCCCACAGCTTGTGGACCAGCACCGCCACCGGCACCCAGCCCAGCCACATCACCAGGTCGATGCCTTCGTGCCACCACTGCCAGGTATCGACCGGCTGGTCTTCCCAGCCCATCGCCTCCTCGATCGCATCGAACACGCCCAGCCACAGCACCATCACGCCCAGCAGCAGGCTGGTCTCGCGCTGGCGCCCGGTCCAGTGGCGCCACAGCGGCGGCAGCGTGACGCCGCCGACGCACACCAGGTAGAGCGCCAGGTGGCCCAGGTGCTGGTGCTCGAACCAGCCGCGGATCAGCGGCTCGCCGCTGATCATCTTGGCCGCCGTCCAGCCCAGCACGCCGGCGCCGAGGATGATGATGACCGGGAAACGATCGACCAGCTTCAGGATCAGCGTGCTGCCCCAGACCACGATCGGGATGCTGATCAGCAGGCCCAGCACCACGAGCAGCATGCTGCCGTGGGCGGCGCCGCCGATGGCCAGCACGTTGTCCACCCCCATCACGGCATCGGCGATCACGATGGTCTGGATGGCGCCGCGCACGGTGGACTGCGGGGTGATGTTGTGGCCCTCGCCGTCCTTGTCCTGCGTCAGCTGCCAGGCGATCCAGACGAGCGCCAGGCCGCCGGCGAGCAGGAAGCCCGGGATCTTGAGCAGCCAGACGACGACCAGCGTGAGCAGCGCCCGGATGATGATGGCGCCCGCCGTGCCCCAGAGGATCACGCGGCGCTGCATGTGAGGCGGCACGTTGCGCGCCGCCAGGCCGATGACGATGGCGTTGTCGCCGGCCAGCACCAGGTCGAGCAGCACGATGGCGAGCAACGCCGAGAAGAATTCGGTAGAAAAGAGGTCCATGGCCTTCACCTTGCAGGGTTGCACGCCGTGCGGATGCACGGCGGGTGAAGGTCTTGCCCACAGCGCGGGAGCGCTGCTCAAGCACCGGGGCGCCGCGGGCGCGGCATCCGTGTTGACGGCGGCTTGATCGGGGGGCTACTCCCCTTGCAGGCCGGAGTGTCGCCCGAACGGGTGGCCGGCGTCAAACGCGGAAACCCTTGGGGCTCAGGTCATCGCAAGCGGGGTCTTGCGGCGCGGCGGCGGGAACAGCGCGTCGAGGGCAGCCCGGTCGGCATCGCCGAGGGTGATCGAGGCGGCGGCCAGGTTCTCGCGCAGGTGGGCTTCGCGCACCGCCTTCGGGATCGCGACCACGCCGGGTTGGGCCAGCACCCAGGCCAGGGCGAGCTGCGTCGCCGTCACGCCGCGCCCGGCGGCCAGGGCCTGCAGGCCGCGGTGGCCGGCGAGCGCGCCCTGTGCGAGCGGGCAGTACGCCATCAAGGGCATGCCGCGCTCGCGCTGCCAGGGGAGCAGGTCGAACTCGATGCCGCGCTCGCTCAGCGCGTAGTAGACCCGGTTGGCCGCGCAGGCCGCCCCGCTGTCCAGGGCCGCGAGGCCGGCCATGTCGGCCGCATCGAAGTTGCTGACGCCCCAGGCCCCGATACGGGCTTGCGCGCGCAGCCGCTCGAAGGCGTCGACGGTGTCGCGCAGCGGGTGGCTGCCGGCCCAGTGCAGCAGGTAGAGGTCCAGGCGGTCGAGGCCGAGGCGGCGCAGGCTGCGCTCGCAGGCCGCCGCGGTGCCCTGGCGGCTGGCGTTGTGGGGGTAGACCTTGCTCACGATGAACAATTCGTCGCGCTGCACATCGCCGGCGCGCAGCGCCTCGGCCAGCGCCCGGCCCAGGGCCTCCTCGGCGCCGCCCTCGCCGTACATCTCGGCGGTGTCGAACAGGCGATAGCCGAGCTCGATGGCGCGGCGGATCGCCGCCACCTCGGCGCGACGCGCGGAGGACGATGCGGGCGATTCGCCCATGCGCCAGGTGCCGAGGCCGAGCCGGGGGAGCGTGTTCACGAGGCATCTCCGGGGAAGACCGCCCACCGGGCGAGACCGGCATTCTGCGGCACACTCGCGCCCATGTCGGATGCCCTGATATCGCTGCGCGAGGTGGAGAAGCGCTTTGCCAACGGCGTGCAGGCGCTGCAGTCGGTGTCGATGGACGTGGCGGCGGGCGAGTTCGTCACGCTGCTCGGCCCGTCCGGCTGCGGCAAGAGCACGGTGCTGCGGCTGGTGGCCGGGCTGGAGCCGGCGAGCGGCGGCAGCTTGCAGGCGCCCGCCGCGGGCACGGCCTTCGTGTTCCAGGAACCGACGCTGATGCCCTGGGCCCGGGTGTTCGACAACGTCTGGCTGCCGCTGCGCCTCGCCGGCGTGTCGCGGCGCGAGGCGGCACCGCGCATCGAGGCGCTGTTGCAGCGCATGGGCCTGGAGGGCTTCGCGCAGGCCTGGCCGGTGGAGCTGTCGGGCGGCATGAAGATGCGCGCGTCCATCGCCCGCGCGCTGGCCACGCAGCCGGACGTGCTGCTGATGGACGAGCCCTTCGCCGCGCTCGACGAGATCACGCGCCAGCGCCTGAACGCGGACCTGCTCGACGCCTGGCGGGCGCGCCCGATGGCGGTGCTGTTCGTGACGCACAGCGTGATGGAGGCGGTGTTCCTGAGCCAGCGCGTGCTGGTGATGGGGTCGCGACCGGGGCGCATCGTCGCGGAGTTCCGCATCGAGCGGCCCGAGGGCGGCCACGCCGGCTTCCGCGACTCCGATGCCTACGTCGCTCAGTGCCGGGCGGTGTCGCGCGCGCTCGAGGGCGCGCATGCCGGGCTTCCGGCATGAGCGTGGGCTGGCGGCGCCGCATCGCACCGGCCCTCGTCCTGCTGGCGCTGGTCGCCGGCTGGGAGGCGCTGGTGCGCCTCGCCCACATCCCGCACTACACGCTGCCGGCCCCGAGCCTGGTGCTGCAGACGCTCGCGGCCAACTTCGCGTCACTGGCCGGCAGCTGGTGGTTCACGCTGAAGATCACCTTCGGCGCACTCTTCCTGGCCTGCGCCGGCGGGGTGGTGGTTGCTGCCGCGTTCGCGCTCTGGCGGCCGCTGGAGGAGGCGCTGTTCCCGGTGGCGGTGGTGCTGCAGGTGACGCCGATCGTCGCGGTGGCGCCGCTGATCCTGATCTACGTCGAGAGCACGACGGCCGCCCTGCTGCTGTGCGCCTGGATCGTCGCCTTCTTCCCCATCCTGTCGAACACCGTGATCGGGCTGCGCTCGGCCGAGCCGCAGTTGCGCGAGCTGTTCCGGCTCTACCGGGCGACCCCCTGGCAGCGCCTGCGGCTGCTGCTGGTGCCCTCGGCCCTGCCCTACTTCGTCGCGGGGCTGAAGATCTCGGGGGGGTTGAGCCTCATCGGCGCGGTGACGGCCGAGATGGTGGCGGGAGCGGCCGGGCGGGAGACCGGGCTCGCCTCGCGCATCCTCGAGGCGAGCTTTCGCACCGAGACGCCGAAGATGTTCGCCGCGCTCGGGCTGCTGGTGCTGACGGGGGTGCTGATCTTCGCCGGCTTCAATGCCCTGTCGAAGCACTTGCTGGGGCGCTGGCACGCGACCGAGAATTGACGACGACCCCGGAATCCTCTTTCCCGATCCCACGGAGCAACCCATGAAGAACATGATCCAACTTGCCGCGTTGGCCCTGGCGATGGCGGCGGGCGCCGCCGCGGCACAGGACAAGGTGAGCTTTGCCACCAACTGGAAGGCGCAGGCCGCGCACGGCGGCTTCTACCAGGCCGTGGCCGACGGTACGTACAAGCAGGCCGGGCTGGACGTGACGATCCTGCAGGGCGGACCGCAGGTGAACAACCGGCCGCTGCTGCCGGCCGGGCGCATCGACTTCCTGATGACGGGCAACCTGCTGCACAGTTTCGACAACGTGAAGAACGGGGTGCCGACGGTGGTCGTCGCGGCGATGTTCCAGAAGGACCCGCAGGCGTTGATCGCGCACCCGGGCCAGGGCTACGAGTCGTTCGACAAGCTGAAGGATGCGCCGCAGGCCCTGATCGCGAAAGACGGCCAGTTCAGCTGGTGGCAGTGGCTGAAGGTGACGCACGGCTTCAAGGACGAGGTGCTCAAGCCCTACAACTACAACCTCGGGCCCTTCCTCGCCAACCCGAAGGCGATCCAGCAGGGCTATTCGGTGGCCGAGCCGATCTACGTCGAGAACCAGGGCAAGTTCAAGCCGGTGGTGCACCTGCTGGCCGACCATGGCTTCAGCACCTACTCGACGGTGATCGAGGCACGCGTGGACATGGTGCGCAACAAGCCGGAGCTGGTGCAGCGCTTCGTCGATGCGTCCATCCTGGGCTGGGTGAACTACCTGTACGGCGACCGCAAGGCGGCGAACGCGATGATGATCAAGGACAACCCGGAGATGACGGAGGCGGAGATCGAGGCCTCGGTCGCGCTGATGAAGCAGCAGGGGATCGTCGACTCGGGCGAGGCGCTGCGCAACGGCATCGGGGCGATGAGCACCGCGCGCATCAAGGACTTCTACGAGCAGATGGTGAAGGCGGGGCTGTACAAGAAGGGAGAGGTGGATCTGGACAAGGTGGCGACGCTGCAGTTCGTGAACCGGAAGACCGGGATGGATGTGAAGGCAAAGCTGGGCGGGCGCTGAGGAACCTGGGCGGGCGTCTTGTTACTGAGCGGGGCGGCCGACCTGGCCGTCGACCTTCAATGAGTGTGAAATGACAACCATCACTTGGCAGGTATGCCCTGCTTCTCAAATTCAAATGCAACAAACCGGTCCGAAGACCTTTAGGGTTACCGGACTGGCCAATAGCTGGCGCGATCATGCAGCTCGTTTTTTGAAGGACAACGAGAGTGCATTTCGCATGGCCGGAGTCAAGCTTCCTAACGGCCCTTTGACTATCACCTACAGAGAGAAAGAGAGCAGCCCCGAGTAAGGGCATCAGTCCAGCGTGTCGGGTCAATCCCGATACGCTCTTCCATGGCAAGGCCGACATTACGTGATTGATGATCCATACTAAATCCTGTGACCGCATCGACCCATTTCGTCCCAGGTAGGCCGCTGCTGACGCAGGCTCTGTCAGATCTGGCAACGTGGGTTCAATTTTTCCGGCAGGGTGAGATCCCCGTCCTCGCAAACACCTCCGACGCGCTCGAGGCCATGCGCGCCAACGAGGACGACGTCGACGCCAACCTGATCGGCGAGATGGTCGCCGACGACCCGCTGATGACGCTGAAGGTCCTGGCCTATGCGTCCACGCACCGCCCCGCCCGCCTCGTCACCGATGTCGAGACCGTCACTGCCGCCGTCGTGCTGATGGGCATCTCGCCCTTCTTCGGCGCCTTCGGCCTGCAGCCGACCGTCGAAGACCGCCTCGCCGACCGCCCCGAGGCGCTGCAGGGCCTGCAGGCCGTGATCCGACGCGCCCACCGCGCGTCCCGCTTCGCCCTTGCCTTCGCGATCCACCGCCAGGACCACGACGCCGCGCTGATCCACGAGGCCGCGCTGCTGCACGACTTCGCCGAGATGCTGCTGTGGGTGCATGCGCCCGACCTGGCCCTGAAGATCCAGCAGGCCCAGGCGGCGGACCCGACGCTGCGCTCCAGCGCCGCACAGCTGCAGTTCCTGAACGTCGACTTGTTCGACCTGCAGCAGGCCCTGATGAAGGCCTGGACCCTGCCCGACCTGCTGATCCGCATCAGCGACGATCGCCATGCCGAGCACCCCGCCGTGAAGAACGTGATGCTCGCGATCCGGCTCGCCCGCCACAGCGCCCACGGCTGGGACAACCCGGCCCTCCCCGACGACGTGGCCGACATCGCCCAGCTGCTCAACCTCTCGGTGCCCGCCGCCCAGGCGATGCTGCGCGACCTGGACCTCTGACGGCCGGCGGCCAACGCCGCTACAGCGGCACGGCCGTCGTGTTCTTCACCCGGTCCATCACGAAGCTGGTCTTGCAGTCCTCCACGCTCGGGTGCTTGAGCAGCGTCTCCATCACGAAGCGCGAGTAGTGCGCCATGTCCTCGACGACGACGCGCATCAGGTAGTCCATCTCGCCGGTCAGCGCGACGCACTCCACCACCTCGGGCCAGGTCTGCACCGCGGCGCGGAACAGGTCCATCGGGTTGCGCTTGTGCACCTCGGAGTGTTTCTCGAGCCGCACGTTCAGGTAGGCCGTCAGGCCCAAACCCACCCGCTCGGCGGGCACCAGCGCCACGTAGCCGGCGATCACGCCAGACTCCTCCAGCCGCTTCACCCGCCGCAGCGTCGCCGACGGCGACAGGCTCACCTGCGCCGCCAGCTCGTCATAGGTGATGCGGCCATCCGCCTGCAATGCACGAAGGATGCGCCGGTCGATCGCGTCCAGCGGAAGTACGGTGTCCATCGCCGGGATTTTGCATCTTTCCTGCGAATTCCGGCCCTCTCGCTTCAGAACTTGCATGATTCCTGCGCGAACCGGCTTCTACAGTGCGGGGATTCACTTCCTGCAGGAGCGCGGCATGCAATTCACCCCCTGGGACAACCCGATGGGCACCGACGGGTTCGAGTTCGTCGAGTACGCCGCCCCCGATCCCGCCGCGCTCGGCCGGCTGTTCGAGACCATGGGGTTCAGCGCGATCGCGCGGCACCGCCATAAGAACGTCACCCTCTACCGCCAGGGCGAGGTCAACTTCATCATCAACGGCGAGCCCAACTCCTTCGCCCAGCGCTTCGCCCGCCAGCACGGCCCGAGCGTGTGCGCGATGGCCTTCCGCGTGAAGGACGCGGCCAAGGCCTACGAACGCGCCCTCGAGCTCGGCGCCTGGGGCTTCGACAACCGGACCGGCCCGATGGAGTTGAACATCCCCGCCATCAAGGGCATCGGCGACTCGCTGATCTACTTCGTCGACCGCTGGCGCGGCAAGGACGGCGCGTCGCCCGGCGCGATCGGCAACATCAGCATCTACGACGTCGACTTCGTGCCCCTCCCCGGCGCCAACCCGGCCCCGGTCGGCAGCGGCCTCACCTACATCGACCACCTGACGCACAACGTCCACCGCGGCCGCATGAAGGAATGGGCCGATTTCTACGAGCGCCTGTTCAACTTCCGCGAGGTCCGCTACTTCGACATCGAGGGCAAGCTCACCGGCCTGAAGAGCAAGGCCATGACCAGCCCCTGCGGCAAGATTCGCATCCCGATCAACGAGAGCTCGGACGACAAGAGCCAGATCGCCGAATACCTGGACCTGTACCACGGCGAAGGCATCCAGCACATCGCCCTCGGCACCGACGACATCTACGCCACCGTCGACGGCATGAAGCGCCAGGGCGTCGCCTTCCAGGACACCATCGCCACCTACTACGACCTGGTCGACAAGCGCCTGCCCAACCATGGCGAAAGGCTGGAGGAGCTCAAGCGCCTGCGCATCCTGATCGACGGCGCCACCCACCAGGGCGCGCCGAACGAGTTGCTGCTGCAGATCTTCACGCAGACCGTGATCGGGCCGATCTTCTTCGAGATCATCCAGCGCAAGGGAGACCAGGGCTTCGGCGAAGGCAACTTCCGCGCCTTGTTCGAGAGCATCGAGCTCGACCAGGTGCGGCGCGGCGTGCTGAAGGACGAGACCGCCACCGCGGCGCGCTAGAGTCGGGGCATGAAGGCGATCGACAAGGGCGTGAACAGCGGCGTCGCACCCGCCACCTACGGCGAGGGCGACCGGCCTCCGCGCGGCGACTATGCCTCGGCGCGCGCCGACTACACCTGCGACCAGGACTGGTCGCGCTACACGCCCGCGGAACACGCGCTGTACCAGCGGCTGTACGAGCGCCAGGCCGCACAGCTGCCCGGCCTGGCCTGCCAGGAGTTCATCGACGCGGTGTCGCAGCTGGGCACCCCGACGCAGATCCCGCGCTTCGACGCCCTGTCCGAGCGCTTGCACCGCGCGACCGGCTGGGAGGTGGTGGCGGTGCCGGGGCTGATCCCCGAAGAGGCCTTCTTCTCGCTGCTGGCGACGCGGCGCTTCCCGGTCACCGGCTGGATCCGCAAGCCGGAAGAATTCGACTACGTGGTCGAGCCCGATGTCTTCCACGACATCTTCGGCCACGTGCCGCTGCTGTTCAACCCGGTGTTCGCCGACTACATGCAGGCCTACGGCGCCGGCGGGATGAAGGCCGGCCGGTTGCATGCCGTCGAGCTGCTGGCGCGGCTGTATTGGTACACGGTGGAGTTCGGCCTCATCGCGACACCCGCCGGCCTGCGCGCCTATGGCGCCGGCATCCTGTCGTCCGCGGGCGAGCTGCGCCACAGCGTGACGAGCCCGCAGCCGCAACGCGTGGGCTTCGACCTGCAGCGCATCATGCGCACGCGCTTCAAGATCGACAGCTACCAGCCGACCTACTTCGTGATCGACTCGTTCGAGCAGTTGTTCCGCGCAACGGCACCCGACTTCACGCCGATCTACGAGGCGGTGGCGCAGCAGGGCGAACTCGCCGCGGACGCAGCGTGGGCCGGGGACCGGGTGTTCTCGCTGTAGGCCCTCGCGCTCACAGCGCGGCCAGCACCGCGTCGAACACCTGCGGCTGGTTCGCGAGGTCGACGTGGGCGACACCGGGCACATGGCGGTTGTCCGCACCCGGCAGCGTCGCGGTGCTGGCAGGGAACACGATGTTGTCGCAGTGGCTGTAGAAGCAGATGAAGCGGCTGGACAGCGTGGGGGATTCCTTGGTGCCGAGCCGCTGCTGCCACGGACTTGCCAGGCGCATCTCGTGGCCGTTGGCCGTCGTCGAGAAGCGGCCCAGCCAGGTACCGCGGTGCGGGCTGCCGATGGTGACGATGCGGTGCACGCGCGCCTCGCCCCCATGGGCCGCGGCCCAGGCCCGGATCGCGAGGCCGCCCATGCTGTGGCCGACCAGCACCGGCTTCTCGCCGCTGGCCGCCTCGAGCTTCGCGACGGCCGCCTCGACGATGTCGGCGTAGTGGCTGATCGATCCGAACACCGGCTCCAGGTTGACCGCGACGAAGGGGATGTCGCGCGCGCGCAAGCGTTGCATCCACGGGTTCCAGAAGCCGCGGTTGCAGACGAAGCCGTGTACCAGCACGACGCCGCGCTGGCCCCTCCGGGCCGGCAGATGGTCCGGGATGAGGTTCGAGCGGAAGGGTTGGCGCCAGCAGAAGACCCGCGGCGCGGCCAGCACCTCGCCGAGCCAGGCATGGAGCAGCTGGCCGGCGCTGGCGCGCGGGCTGGGATCGTCGCCGTGCACGAAGTACAGGAAGACGAATTCCACCCCGAGGAACAGCGCGTAGCCGAACACGATGAGCAGCGCGCCGGCGATGGCCCACGCGGCCTGGCCCCGGTGCATGAACCAGGCCGCCCAGAGACCCGCAACCAGGACCAGGCCAAGGGTGATGAAGCGTTGCAGTCGGGCCAGCATGCGGGCGATGCTAGCAGCGCGGGACCTCAGGCCAGCCGGACCTCGGCGGCGCCCAGCCGCTTCGCGAGCCCGGTCGCGAGTTTCGCCGCGAGTCCATAGACCGACAGCTGCGGGTTGGCGCCGATGCTGGTGGGGAAGAGCGAGCCGTCGTGCACCGACAAGCCCTCGACCTGCCAGTGCGTGCCGTCCGAACGCACCACGCCTTGGGCCTCGCTGCCGCCCATCGCACAGCCGCCCATCACGTGGGCGCTGACGACGCGCGTCAGCAGCGGCTTCATCGGCAGCTCGCGGATGGCCTTCGAGGCCTCGGCCCAGCGGGTGTAGGGCTCGGCCATCTCGTGCACCGGCACCACGCTGCGCGCACCGGCGGCGAACTGGATCTCGGCCATGCTGAGGAAGGCGCGGCGCGCACCGTCCATCACGAAGTCGTTCAGTGGGTAGTCGAGGACCGGCGAGCCGTCGTCGCGCAGCATCACCCGCCCGCCGACGGACTCCGGGTGGAAGCCGTCGCGCATCAGCGCGAGCAGGCTGTGCGTGTTCGCGAACTGGCCGAGCAGCTCGGCCTGTGCACGCCCATGGCCCGCCAGCGTCGACGCGAAGATCACGGGGTGCAGCGGCGGGGCCTCGAGCTTGTAGCCGATGGGGCCGTCCAGCGGCTGGGTGTGGAGGAAGTGGTCGGAGTAGAGCGTCTGCGGGGCCCCGTCCCAGCCCTGGACCTTGTCGGCGAAGGTCGCGGCCGAGATCACGACCGGGTGCAGGAAGGTGCGCCGACCGAGCAGGCCGTGCGGATCCGGCAGCTGCGAGCGCAGCAGCAATGCAGGCGAGTTGATCGCGCCACCGGCGACGACGACATGGCGCGCGACGATGCGCGTGCCGCCGCGGTTCGCCGACGGCTCGCCGTTGACCGCCACGGCGCGGCACTGCAGCGCCTGGACGCGACCGCCCTGCAGCTCGATCCGCTCGACCTGCGTGCCGACGAGCAGCGTCGCGCCGGCGTCGAGCGCCGTCGGCAGCGTCGTCACGAGCATCGACTGCTTGGCGTTGGTGGGGCAGCCCATCCCGCAGGAACCGAGGTTCCAGCAGCCCTTGACGTTGCGCTGGATGCCCGCCGCGGCGATGCCCAGGCGCGCGGCACCGGTGCGCAGCAGTTCGTTGTTCTGGTTCGGGGAGGTCAACCAAGGCCCGATGTTCAGGCGCCGCTCGGCCTGGGCAAACCACGGCGCCATCTCGGCTTCGCCCATGTCGGCCAGGCCATGGTGGGTGCGCCAGTGCGTCAGCGTCTCGACCGGTGTGCGAAAGGAGCTGGTCCAGTTCACCGTCGTCGAGCCGCCCACGCAGCGGCCCTGCAGGATGTTGATCGCCTTGTCGGCCGTCTTCCGTGCGGCGCTCTCCTGGTAGAGGCTCGGGTAGGCCTCGCTCTCGCGCTGCTGGAAGTCCCGGCTGCTCTTCAGCGGCCCCTCCTCGACGATGACGACGCGGAGGCCGGCACGGCTCAAGAGTTCGGCCGTGATGCCGGCGCCGGCGCCGCTGCCGACGATGGCGACATCGCAGCTGAGGCGCTCGGGGGCCGCCGGGCGCGACGGGCCGCCGTAGACACGCCAGCCGCGCTGCAGGCCGTCGAGGATGGGATCCGGCAGGCTGGTGCTCATGCGATCTCTCGCGGGCCCGGGTAGCCGAGCGCCGGCCAGGTCGACGGGTCGGCGAACCAGGCCCCGTTGGTGATGTCGCGCAGCGCGTGGTAGACCTGCTGGCGGGGCTGAAGGCGCGACAGCCGCATGCCCTGCAGCGCGGCGCGAACCTCGTCGACCGACGCCTCGTCCCAGGGCGTGGCGAGGCCGGCCAGTGCGCGGCGGCCAGGCGCCGTGAGCAGGATGCTCAGCAGCTGGGACAGCTCCTTGCTGGTGGCCGGCGAGAAGCCCTGGATCGTGGCGTCGACGCGCTGCAGGTGGGCGCCGAGCGCGGCACGGCCCGCATCCCCCGCGGGCAGGATCCCATCGAGCACCGCGCGGGCCACGGCTGTGAAAAGCTGGCGGCCGGCATCGCCCAGCCGCCCTTGCGGCAGCCCAGGCTGGATGCGCGAGAGGCCGTATCCCGCCAGCGCGAGCGATGTCGCCGCGACGGCACCGAGTTGAAGAAGGGTTCGTCGTTGCATGGGCGGTCGGGATGCCGGCGCAGTGTTGCATCATTCGCAGGCCGGTCCGTAGAGGCACGGGACTAGGGCGCGTGCTCGTAAACCCGGAAGGACCTTGGACGTCGACACACCATGCCGAACCCTGGCGAGCGAATCCTTCATCACCTGTCGGCCGTGCAATCGGAGCGGCAGCGCCGCGACACCGCTCCCGCGCTGCAGGAGCGGGTGCTGGCCCTGAAGACCTACCAGCAGCGTCGCTTCGCGCGGACGTACGCCGACCTGCTCGCCACGCGCCGCTACCGGGCCGTGGCGCGGTTCTTCCTCGACGAACTCTATGGGCCGAAGGATTTCGCGGAGCGCGACGCGCAGTTCGCGCGCGTCGTGCCGGCGCTGACGCGGCTGTTCCCGCGCGACGTGCTGGCGACGGTGGAGGCACTGGCCGCGCTGCACGCCCTGTCAGAATCGCTGGACAGCACGATGGCGCAGGCGCTGCCCTCGGCCGAGGTGGACGGCGCAGCGTACCTGTCGGCCTGGCAGGCTTGCGGGCGGCGCGCGGACCGCGAACGGCAGGTCGCGCTCACGGTGGAGATCGGCGAGGCGCTGGATGTGCTGACGCGCCGCCTGCTGCTGCGGCAGAGCCTGCGGATGATGCGCGCGCCGGCGCGCGCCGCGGGCATGGCATCGCTCCAGTCCTTCCTGGAGACGGGCTTCGACACCTTCCACGCGATGGGCGGGGCCGACGAGTTCCTCGGTACCGTGCGCACGCGGGAGCTTGCGCTGATGGCGGCCCTCTTCGACGCGGCGGCTGTCACGCCGGGGACACCGGCACGCCAATGCGCGTTAGGACAACTCCCGTAGCCGCTGCCGCGGCGCGGCTTGCACCATGCAGCATCCCCAGGCTTCCGGATGCCGCCTCGATGCAACGACCTTGGTTGAACCACTATCCCGCCGGGGTGCCGTCCGCCATCGACCCCTCGCAGTACCGCTCGCTCGTGGACCTTCTGGAGGAAGCCTTCAAGCGCCATGCCTCTCGCGGTGCGGCGGTGTGCATGGAGCGGACCCTGCGGTTTCGCGATGTCGACGAGATGTCGGCATCGCTGGGCGCCTGGCTGCAGGCGAAAGGGCTGGAGCGGGGCGCGCGCGTGGCCTTGATGATGCCGAACGTGCTTCAGTACCCGGTGGCGATCGCGGCGGTGCTGCGGGCGGGCTACACGGTGGTCAACGTCAACCCGCTGTACACGGCGCGTGAACTGGAACATCAGCTGGTCGACTCCGGAGCGACGGCGATCATCGTGCTGGAGAACTTCGCGCACACGCTGGAGCAGGTGCTGCCGCGCACGGCGCTGCGCCACGTGGTGCTGGCGTCGATGGGCGACCTGCTGGGCTTTGCGAAGGGCCAGTTGGTGAACTTCGTCGTACGGCATCTGCGCAAGATGGTGCCCGAGTTCGCGCTCGAGGCGCCGCCCGGGGGATCGGTCACGCGCTTCAACATGGCGCTGGCGGAGGGTTCTCGCATGAGCCTGCGACAGGCCGCTCTCGGGCCGGATGACGTGGCCTTCCTGCAGTACACCGGCGGGACGACGGGGGTGTCCAAGGGCGCGGTGCTGCTGCATCGCAACGTGGTCGCCAACATCCTGCAGGCAGAGGCCTGGTTCAAGCCGATGCTGGACTCGGTGGGCGATCGGCAGATCGTGACCGTCTGCGCGCTTCCGCTGTATCACATCTTCGCGTTGACGGCCTGCTTCATGCTGGGCGCAAGGCTGGGGATGCTGAACGTGCTGATCCCGAACCCGCGGGACATCCCGGGCTTCATCAAGGTGCTGCAGCGGCACCGCATCAACATGTTCCCGGCGGTCAACACGCTCTTCAATGCGCTCGCGAACGATGCGGACTTCCGTCGCCTGGATTTCTCGGAGCTCGTGATCTCGAACGGCGGCGGGATGGCTGTGCAACGTGCGACGGCGGAGCAGTGGCGCAAGATCACCGGCTGCCCGATCGTCGAAGGGTATGGGCTGTCGGAAACCTCGCCGGTGGCCACCATCAATCGCTTCGACGAGCCCGACTTCACCGGCTCGATCGGCCTGCCGGTCCCGTCGACCGAGATTGCGATACGCGATGACGCGGGCGCCGAGGCGGCGCTGGGCACACCGGGAGAGATTTGCATCCGGGGGCCTCAGGTGATGGCGGGGTACTGGAACCGGCCGGACGAAACGCGCCAGGTCATGACCTCCGATGGGTTCTTCCGCTCGGGGGACATCGGCGTGATGGATGCGCGCGGCTACGTGACCATCGTCGATCGCAAGAAGGACATGATCCTGGTCTCGGGCTTCAACGTCTACCCGAACGAGATCGAGCAGGTCGTGAGCCAGCACCCGGGCGTTCTGGAATGCGCCGCGGTGGGCGTGGCGGATCCCAAGTCGGGGGAAGCGGTCAAGCTTTTCGTGGTGAAGCGGGATGCCTCCCTGGGCGAGGACGACCTGGCCGCGTACTGCAAGGAGAACTTCACCGCCTACAAGCGTCCGCGGTACATCGAGTTCAGGGATGAGCTTCCGAAGACGAATGTGGGAAAGATTCTTCGTCGGGAGCTGAGGGCCGGCTGAGGGGTGGGCCGGCTTTCCCGCACCCCCAGGTTTTCGCGCCCCCAAAAGCAAAACCCCCGTCACCTGGGAGGCGACGGGGGTTGGCTATTAATAGCCTGACGATGTCCTACTTTCACACGGGAACCCGCACTATCATCGGCGCTGAGGCGTTTCACTGTCCTGTTCGGGATGGGAAGGAGTGGGACCACCTCGCTATGGTCATCAGGCTTAACTTGTTGCTGCCGAGCACTGTGGAGTGCTTTGCAGCCAATTCGTAGAGTCGAGCACTTTTGAAGGTGCGATCAGCATTTCAACTTGATTGCGTGCAGGGTATTCAGATCTGAAGAACTGCACAACGCTTGCCCAAACGGTCTTTGATGTTTTATCAAAGTTATAGGGTCAAGCCTCACGAGCAATTAGTACTGGTTAGCTTAACGCATTACTGCGCTTCCACACCCAGCCTATCAACGTCCTGGTCTCGAACGACTCTTCAGGGGGCTCGAGGCCCCGGCAAGACTCATCTTGAGACGAGTTTCCCGCTTAGATGCTTTCAGCGGTTATCTCTTCCGCACATAGCTACTCGGCGATGCCACTGGCGTGACAACCGATACACCAGAGGTGCGTCCACTCCGGTCCTCTCGTACTAGGAGCAGGCTCTCTCAATCTTGCAGCGCCCACGGAAGATAGGGACCAAACTGTCTCACGACGTTTTAAACCCAGCTCACGTACCTCTTTAAATGGCGAACAGCCATACCCTTGGGACCGGCTACAGCCCCAGGATGAGATGAGCCGACATCGAGGTGCCAAACACCGCCGTCGATATGAACTCTTGGGCGGTATCAGCCTGTTATCCCCAGAGTACCTTTTATCCGTTGAGCGATGGCCCTTCCATACAGAACCACCGGATCACTATGTCCTGCTTTCGCATCTGCTCGACTTGTCAGTCTCGCAGTTAAGCACGCTTATGCCATTGCACTATTAGCACGATGTCCGACCGTACCTAGCGTACCTTCGAACTCCTCCGTTACACTTTGGGAGGAGACCGCCCCAGTCAAACTGCCTACCATGCA